>BNJU01003978.1_pt1 | contig 195997 bp, 187 predicted proteins | sample 8539281 | NCBI WGS metagenome assembly BNJU01 (sample SAMD00202456, study PRJDB9452) | human saliva metagenome | isolation source: human saliva | place: Japan | reverse complement strand
TCGTTGGTCGACGCTAGAACGTGAATAGAACGTAGGGAAAGCCCCGCGAGTGTGTATGCGCTCGCGGGGCTTTTGTGTGTGGAGGAAAGCTGTACCTCTTTGAGTGATTTTTACCTGAAGGTTTTCTCAGGTGCTTAAAAGCACATACGCGGAGAAAATAAGTCGGTTAGATAGTGGGAATAGGTGGTTCTTGAAAAACTTAATGTTGGTTTTTGCCCCCTAATTTGAGAAAAACATCGTCTGAAGGTTGTTTATGGGAGGAGTATCAGAGGGATTTAGGGGAGAAATGTGTGCGAATAAAAGTTCAAGTACTGGTTGAATACTGCATGTCAAAGTGGGTTTATGGAAGATTGTGTGCGTTTTTCGCTTGAAATTTTAATACGGGGGGGGGGTATGCTTTCTCCAAGTGTTGGGTTTCCCTGTGCTTTTGAAGCTGACCTATGTGTTTTTGATCTTCTGGGCGTGCAGGGGCTGACGCTTGTATAGAAACATCATGCATTCACTCTCTTCTGCACGCTATCTTCACTTTTGTGTGTGCGTTTGCCCTGCGTGGATTTATCGGCCGCGTTCTTGGTGAGAGTGAGTGCCCAAGATATCACTCTCGAAGGACATACATGTCTACTAACATTTCTCGCCGCAAGGTTGTTGCTGGCGCAGCATGGGCTGCTCCGGTTGTTGCAGCATCTGCTGCGGTTCCCGCTTTTGCATCCTCCACTGAGTGCAAGCCCGAAGGCTCTGCAGCTTACAGTATCTCTGGTACCGCTGCAGGTGCTAAGACCGTCCAGAAGTTCAAGGTTCCCGCCAAGGTCGATAAGATTAGCTTCACGATTATCGGCGGTGCTGGTGGCACCGTGCTCAGCGATGCTGCTCAGGGTGGCTCTGGTGCTAAGCTGACCGGTACTATCGAGGTCAAGGAAGGTCAGGTTGTTGAAATTGTTGCTGCTGCCGGTGGTGTTGGCAAGCTTGTCAACGGCCGTCCTTCTGAGCCCGTCACCGGCGGTGAAGGTTACGGTAACGGTGGTAGCACCCCCGCGTTCACCATTCCCTCCGATGTTATCGCTGAGGTGAACAACCGCTGGGAAAAGGACTCTATGATTAAGCGTCCTGCCATGTACGGTTCTTCCGGTGGTGGTTCCTCCGCTCTGGTCGTCGATGGCACCGTGGTTGCTGTCGCTGGTGGCGGCGGCGGTGCGGGTATTACTGTGGCCGGTGGCTCTAACAACGTTGCACAGAATGATCCCAAGGATGGTGCATACTACAACCCTAAGGCTATCGATGCCGGTTGGCGCCCCCGTAACATTCCTATTTCCGCACGTGTAGTTGGTGGTGGTGGCTCTGCAACCGCCGCTGCAGGTTCTGACGGTATCGAAGGTATCGATTACTACACTGAGCCGAAGGATCCCACTACCGGAGCATCTCGAATCTCTATCGGTAGCGCTGCTGGTAAGGGCGGTGCAAACGGTACCGGCGGCGCCGGTGCTGCAAGCCCGGTCTGCCCACCGGCAACCGCTTCGACACCATTGGTTTCTCGAGTCAGAACAACCAGGTACTGTTCAGCTCCTCTGCGGCAGGTAAGCAGGGTGGTAGCGGCTTCAACGGTAACGGTGCAGACGGTACTTCTGCATACTCCTACCAGCTGGACAACAATGACAAGAACACTCCGGAAACCGTGTACCCCGGTGGCGGTACTACCGGTACTCCTCGCTACATGACCTACCCTGACGTTGGCTTCAACTTCAACGGTCACCAGGCGATTGTTTCCTCCGGTGGTGGCGCAGGCTACGGTGGCGGTGGCTCCGGTGCTGCACGTGCACTCTCCGCGATTCTGGTCAACCAGAAGTGGAACGGTAACACTGCTCCCAATGGTCTGCGTCAGAACATTAGCTATGGTATCCAGGCTGGTGCCGGTGGTGCAGGTGGCTCTTACCTGGCTTCCAATGTCATTGATGGTGCTATTGAGTCTTCGGGCAACGGTGCAACCGGTGCCGGCGTTCGTAACCCCGGTTCCGTGGAGATTACCTTCTGCAAGCGCTCCTAATAGTGTGCGTATCCGAGTCCCCCTCTTGGGTTGCTCGGTGGGTTAGATACTAGCCCCTCCGGTTCTCCCGCTCCTGAAATTTTCCTCAGGAACGGGAGAACTGACCCCTAAGTTTTAGTCCCCCAGAGGTGCATCCGCGCATATCTGGCAAGAGGGCTGTGTGCTTCTCTGGCGAGTGGTCTCTTGGTGTATTTTGGCCACTCACGGAGAACGCCATTGAGTGATGTCTCGTTGAGTCTCAACGGTGAAACCAATGGCTTTGAGGAAAAGGTTGGTAGTAATGCGCCAACCTGAAGGCCCGCAGGCACTTTGATGCCTGCGGGCCTTCGCTACACCCAAAACATGTTCACCACAGCCTTGGGTTGTCAGAACAGATAACCCCAGAAGGTATACACCTACGAAAAGGCGGGGAGCCTGGGATGTACTATCCCAGGCTCCCCGCCTCTGTATATTCAGCGTCTCTGTATCTTTAGTACCCGCCTGAAATGGCGAGTTACCTACAGTGATAGTGGAGGTTAGAGAACCTCAACCACCTCGACGCCCTCATCTTCAAGCTCGGCAACCACGTCGTCGAGCTTGTCCTCGTGCACGGGCGCGGTCAGGTCAAGCAGCACGCGAGTCTCGTAGCCTGCATCGACCGCATCGCGAGCGGTTGCCGACACGCAATAATCGGTGGCGATACCGACAACATCGACGAACTCGATGCCGCGCTCATCCAGCCACTCCGACAGGGGAGTCTGCGGGCCGTCCTCAGACGCATCCGCACCAGGCTCGTGCTCGCCGGTTGCGACCTCATCCTCGGGGGCGAGAAGACCCTCAAAACCCGAGTAGGCTGCCTCGAAGCGGCCCTTGCGGAAGTACGCCTCAATGTAGTCGGTGTCCAGGTTCTCGTGAATCTGCGCGCCTTCGCTCTTGGCGACGCAGTGCACCGGCCAGGAGTCAACGTAGTCGGGGGTGTCAGAGAAGTGCGAGCCCGGATCGATATGCCAGTCCTGGGTGGCGACAATCGCGTCGTAGCGGTGGTGGTTGTTCTCCACGTATTCGCTAATCAGCGCGGCAACGTCCGCACCGCGCTCGGTGGCGAGGGCGCCGCCGGCGCAGAAATCGTTCTGCACGTCAACAATAATCAGTGCCTTAGACATGTCTGTCCTTTACAAGTAGGAATGAGTTTTCACTCTGATTCGCCAGGTGAAAACAGTATCTCAGAAGGGTGGTTTAGATGAATTCGGTCGGAATGATCGGCTCACCCTCCGAGAGGCGGCGGGCAGCTTCGGGAAGCTCAGCCAGGGAGGCTGCGTGGCGGGCGGTCGCGCGGCGCACGCCTTCCTCACCGGTGAAGCCGGGGAGCAGCTCGCCGTTGCGGACGAAGTCCACCATGAGCGGGCGGGTGTCCTCGAGCAGGTTCGGGTCCTCGTGGGTGCCCAGAACCTCGGCGGTCGCAATGCCCATGCCGTTGAGGCGGCGAGCCGCACGCTTGGCGCCACCGATGGACGCCTTGCCAGCCGACGCCTTAGCGACCGGCTGCATTTCACCGGCGGAGTTCTCACGCTCAACGACCTTGTACACCATGGAGGAGGTCGGCGCGCCGGAACCGGTGACCAGCTTGGTGCCCACGCCGTAGGAGTCCACGGGTGCTGCCGCCAGGGATGCGATGGCGTACTCGTCCAGGTCGCTGGTGACGGTGATCTTGGTGTGGGTGTTGCCGAGCGAGTCGAGCAGTTCACGCACACGTGCCGCGGTGGCAACCAGGTCGCCGGAGTCCAGGCGCACGCCGCCAAGCTCTTCGCCCGCGAGTTCCACGCCGAGGCGGACTGCCTCGTCCACGTTGTAGGTGTCGACGAGCAGGGTGGTGCGGGCGCCGAGGGAACGCAGCTGCGCCTCGAACGCTTCACGTTCGCTGTCGTGCAGCAGGGTGAAGGCGTGGGCGCTGGTGCCGATGGTGTGCAGGCCGTAGCGCAGGCCAGCCTCCAGGTTGGAGGTGCCCGCGAAGCCGGCAATCACGGCGGCGCGTGCGGCGGAGACGGCGGCGCGTTCGTGGGCGCGGCGCGAACCCATTTCGAGGCAGGGGCGGTTGCCTGCGGCTGCGCTCATGCGGGAGGCGGCGCTTGCCACGGCGGAGTCAAAGTTCAGGATGGACAGCAGGTAGGTTTCGAGGACGCACGCTTCGGCGAAGGTGCCTTCGACCTGCAGGACGGGGGAGTGGGGGAAGAACGCTTCGCCTTCTGCGTAGCCGCGGATATTGCCGCTGAAGGTGAAGGATTCGAGGTAGGAGAGGGTCTCTTTGTTGACGATATTGCGGGAGGAGAGGAAGGAGAGTTCTTCGTCGTTGAAGCGGAAGTTAGCGAGGCCTTCGAGGAATCGGCCGGTGCCTGCGAGGACGCCGTAGCGGCGGCCCGCGGGCAGGCGGCGGGTGAAGACTTCGAAGGTGCACTTACGGTTGGCTGCGCCGGAGGCGAGTGCCGCCTGGAGCATGGTCAGTTCGTAGTGGTCGGTGAGAAGGGAAGTAGTAGCCATGTGTTTATTGTAGTGGGGGATTAGGGTATTTTTCCTCTTGAGTCGGCGTGTCAATCACTACATAAAGTATTCTTGACTCTAAGTACTGTAGTATGACAAATTACCAGCACTCTGTGCGGGAGCAGTACAGGACGAACACCGCAGTAGCGCAGGACGAACACAGGGGCCACACAGGGGCAACACATACCCGCCCGTATAATCAAAGGGAACCGGCCGCAAAGGAAACCAATGAACACTACCGCCGTGACCCTCTCCACCGGAACCCTCGAGGACACCGACCTCGACACCGCCTTGGAGAACATCCTCGCCGCAGACATCCCCTGGAACGTCATCGTCTGGAACGACCCCGTCAACCTCATGACCTACGTGTCCTACGTTTTCCGTAGCCACTTTGGCTACTCCCGTGCCCGCGCCGAAGAACTCATGCTGCAGGTGCACAACAACGGCAAGGCAATCGTCTTCACCGGCTCCCGCGAAGACGCCGAAAAACACACCCAGGCAATGCACGCCTGGGGTCTGCTGGCAACCTTCGAGAAAGTAGAAAACTAATGGCGCGACCCTTCCGCCGCACCCCCGGAGGTTACACCGCCTCCTTCGAACCCGCCGAACGCGACCTGATCCGCGAACTCGCCGAAGACGTGCGCGCGCTGCTGCGCCCGGCAGATACCACCGCCGACGGCGGCACCGTCGACCCGCTGGAGGCGCTGGTCGGCATCACCGAAAACCCCACCATCCCCGCCGACAGCGCCGTGGCGCGCCTGCTTCCCGCCGCAAGCAGTGACGACGAGGCCGCCACCGAATACCGCCGCTACACCGAACGCGACCTGCGCGAAACCAAACGCGCGAACCTCGCCATGCTCGCCTTCGACATTGAGTCCAGCGACCTGCGCCTGAACGAGGAACACGCCCGCGCCTGGGCTACTGCGCTCGGCGATATTCGCCTGGTGCTTGCCGACCGCCTCTACATCGTGGACGAAGACACCGCAGAAGATATTGCAGCGTTCACCGACCCGTCCGAGATCGAGACCCAGGAAGAGTACATGGCTGTGGTGTACAACTTCGTCTCCTGGGTTCAGGACTCGCTCATGCTCGCCATGCTCGACGGGCTGGACAACGAAGAAGAGGATGTGACCGGCGGAGCATTTGACGGGGCAAATGGCGGGGAAAAAGAGCAAGAATAGAACGAATTTTTCAAATTCCCCTTCAAACTATCGTCATATACAACCACATAATGGTGGTTCTCGACTCATCTAACCGCCCAACGGACTAAAAGGGTAACCTTAGCGAGTTAGCATAGAACGTGGTACCCGACCGATAACGAAGTGTAGGTGACACATGAGTGACAGCATCGACGCAACAAATCCCTACCGTGCCCGCACCCCTGGGGAAGCCCCGCGCCTGTAGTACCCACCGCCGCGGCACCCATCGGCGTCTTCGACTCCGGCGTTGGCGGACTCACCGTGGCACGCGCCATCATGGACCAGCTGCCTCACGAACGCATCATCTACGTCGGCGACACCGCCCACGGCCCCTACGGCCCCCTCAAAATCGCAGAAGTACGCGCCAACGCGCTACGCATCATGGATGAACTCGTCGACTCCGGCGTGAAAATGCTCGTCATCGCCTGCAACACCGCCTCCGCAGCGGTGCTCCGCGACGCCCGCGAACGCTACACCCGCCAGTACGGCATTCCCGTCATCGAGGTGATTCAGCCCGCCGCCCGCCGTGCGCTCGCCGCAACCCGTAACCGCAAGATCGGTGTGATTGCGACGGAGGCGACCGTCACCTCCCGCGCCTACGAGGACACTTTCGCGATTACCCCGAACCTTGAGGTGCACTCGGTGGCGTGCCCGCGCTTCGTGGAGTTCGTGGAGAAGGGCATTACCTCCGGCCCCGAGCTGCTGGAGACTGCCCGCGAGTACCTGCAGCCGCTCAAGGATGCCGGCGTGGACACCCTCGTGCTCGGCTGTACCCACTACCCGCTGCTGGCCGGCGTGATTTCCTACATTATGGGTGAGGACGTCACCCTGGTTTCCTCCGCGGATGAGACCGCGAAGGACGTGTACCGCGAACTGCTCAACCACGCCATTGAAAGCCCGGTCCCCGAGGAAAACCCGCACCACGAATTCCTCGCCACCGGCGAATCTGAGACGTTCTCGCAGCTGGCGCGCCGCTTCCTCGGCCCCGAGGTCACCAACGTTCGCCACACCAGCTCCGTGGCTGAACGCTACCCGACCGGCTCGCTTGCCGCCATTACCCCCGAGATGCTCGCGGCACACCGCAGCATCACCCTCGACGAATCGGCAGATCCTGCAGAGGCAGCACACACTGTCGCGGGCACCGAATTTTCCGGCACCACCCCTAAGGACGACACCTCATGCGTCTAACCGTTATCGGTTGCACGGGCTCCTTTCCCGGCCCCGTCTCACCGGCTAGTTGCTACATGCTCACCGCCACGGACTTCGCGGGTCGAACCTGGCGCATCATCATGGACATGGGCAACGGCTCCCTCGGCATGCTCCAGCGCCATATCGACCTGAGCGATATCGACGCGATTCTGATTTCGCACCTGCACCCGGACCACTGCATCGACCTGTCCGGTCTGCACGTGGCAGTCAAGTGGGATCCGCGCGGCTGGCCCAAGGGTCGCATTCCGCTGTACGGTCCCGCCGCGATTAACGAGTACCTTTCGGCGACTCACGGCCTGGACCCCGATCCGGGCATGAGCACCGAGTTCGAGTACCACACCTGGACTGAGGGTGAGCCCGTGCAGATTGGTCCCTTCCGCGTGGAGCCGTTCCGTGTGGTTCACCCCTCGAAGGACCCGTACGCCCTGCGCATCACCTGCAATGACCGCGAGGGTCACACCGTGTTCTCGTACTCGGGCGATACCGACCTGTGCGAGGGCCTGGTCAAGGCTGCGCGCGGCGCTGACCTGTTCCTCTGCGAGGCAGCCTACCAGGAGGGTCGCGACGACGCCCTGCGCGGTATTCACCTGACCGGCAAGCGCGCCGGCGAGGCTGCCACGGAGGCGGGTGTGCGTAACCTGTTGCTGACCCACCTGCCCGTGTGGAACGACCCGGACATCGCTCGCGCGGAGGCGCGCAGTGCTTTCTCTGGCCCGGTCGGCATTGCCGAAATGGCGGCAAGTTACCGCATCTACCCGCGCCCGACGGAGGCTCACCCTGGTCACGTCCACCCTGAACGTGGTGGAGGTGCTTGATCCGCCGCTGAACACCGCGATTGCGCTGCCCAAGCCTGAGCTAGATTAGGCGAAGCCCGAGCTGGACTAGGCTAAACCCGACCTGGGCTAAAACAAACTGGACTAGTGCAAACTGCGCTCAGCCCCGCCCACTTTTTGACATAGATTCAACAGACAGACACAGACCCCGCAGACAGATTCAAGGAGAACCCATGACTGCAACCCGCGAAGACGGACCGCGCCCTCAACGAACTGCGCCCCATCACCATTACCCGCGGCTGGTCCCGCAACGCTGAGGGTTCCGCCCTCATCGAGTTCGGCAACACCCGCGTGCTGTGCACCGCATCCTTCACCGAGGGCGTGCCGCGCTGGCTCAAGGGCGAAGGTAAGGGCTGGGTGACCGCCGAGTACGCGATGCTGCCGCGCGCCACCAACACCCGTTCTTCTCGCGAGTCGCTGAAGGGCCGCGTGGGCGGCCGCACCCACGAGATTTCTCGCCTGATTGGTCGCTCCCTGCGTGCGGTCATCAACATGGATGAGCTGGGCGAGAACACCATCGTGCTCGACTGTGACGTTCTGCAGGCTGATGGTGGCACCCGCACCGCTTCTATTACCGGTGCGTACGTGGCGCTGGCTGACGCTATTTCTTGGGCGAAGGAGCAGAAGATTCTGCCCGCTAAGGCGAACCCGCTGATCGATTCGGTGTCCGCAATTTCGGTGGGCATTATTGATGGCACCCCCATGCTGGACCTGCCCTACACCGAGGACGTTCGCGCCGAGACCGACATGAACGTGGTCGTCACCGGCAGCGGCAAGTTCGTTGAGGTTCAGGGCACCGCCGAGGGCGCGCCTTTCGACCGCGATGAGCTCAACAGCCTGCTCGACCTGGCGCTGGAAGGCACCGCAGAGCTGGCTCAGATTCAGCGTGAAGCACTGGCACACTAACCCGTCCCAGTAACTAGTTCCGTCGACAAGGAGAAACTATGGCAGACGCAAAGATTGTTCTGGCAAGCCACAATAAGGGCAAGCTCAAGGAACTGCGTGAAATTCTGCGCGGACGCATTGACGGCCTGGACGTTGACACCCAGGTGATTGACGCCTCCAGCGTGAACGCACCCGACGTTCCCGAGACCGGCGTGACCTTCGCTGAGAACTCCCTGCTGAAGGCGCGCGCTGTTGCCGAGGCAACCGGCCTGGTCGCTATTGCTGACGATTCCGGTCTGTCGGTGGATGTGCTCAACGGCGCTCCCGGTATTTTCTCGGCGCGCTGGGCGGGTCGCCACGGTGATGACACCGCGAACCTGAACCTGCTGCTGGCTCAGCTGAGCGATATTTCTGCCGAGCACCGCGGCGCGAAGTTCTGGCTGCGCGGCCTCGGTTGCCGCCCCGAGCGGTTTTGAGGCGGTCGAGTACGGCGAGCTGCCCGGTGAGCTGCTGACCGCACCGGCGGGGGAGGGCGGCTTCGGTTACGACCCGATTCTGCGCCCCATGGAGCTGAACGGTGAGAACGCCCTGTACGAGGGTCAGTACGCTGGCAAGTCGTGCGCTGAGATTCCCGCCGAGATTAAGAACTCGATTAGCCACCGTGCGCGTGCTTTTGAGGCACTGATTCCTCAGATTGCTGCCGCGTTGGTCTCCTAAAACCGCTGTCTAAAACAGTCGCTGAGGCGCCAGAGCTTACTCGGTCTGCTGGTCTCACGGTGCCGGTCTGATGGGTAAAAACGCGGGGGTTGGGTACGATTTTTTCGTGCATCCCCCTAAAATCCCCCACTGAGATACCAATTAAAGGCACAATAGTGTGAGAAGCTTTACCTCAAGGTTAGTGACACCCAAGAAACTCGTCTGCTGAAGGTACCTTCGGCAGGCGAGTTTTGCTATTGAAGAGCCTTTCAACGCCGCATCCGCCCGATGCTTGCTGTCACCGACCGCGGTAGAAAACCTGCAGCGAAAGAGACACACCGATGCTCATCCTTCTTCTGCTGATGGCATTCGCCCTTGCCGCCGGATGCTGGGCGTACTCCTACGTGTGGCGCGGACTGAACCGCCGCGTCATTGCCGCCGTGAAGGTGGTCGACCCGATGATTACGCTCGGCCCGTACGTCATGGCGGCGTGGGTGGCGTTCATGGGTCTGATCGCCACGAATATCTGGGCGACCGGAACCCTGCACACCGTGCTAACGATTAGTCTCTGGGTGGTTGCCGTAGGTTGCCTCGGCTGGGCTGGATTCTGGCTTCTCATGCACTGCCTGGGTGGGCAGACCCCGGGCAAACGCCCGATGTGGTGGCGCGAGGCGGTTGCCGCGAAGTTCGCCTGGCGTAACCTCTCGCGCATGCCCGCCTACCTGGGTGCTCGCACCAGCATCCTGCCGGTGGAGAACCCGCATCTGACCAAGCCGTATTCGGGGTCGTGGACTCGCCCGCTCGGTGCGACCATGCCCGGGTACAGCTCCAACGGCGAGTTTATTGAGGGCTTTGACGAGTTCGGTCGCAAGATGCCGCATATCTACCCTGTAGGCCCTGAACCGACCATTTTTGAGATGGCGCGCTGGGGTAAGTCGGTCAGCTCCGATCAGCTGCTGACGACCTTCCTGCCGACTGCTCCGTTTGAGCGTCTGCGTCTGCCCGGCACCATGACGGGCACCCTTCACCTTTGCGGGGAGGTGCCGCACGGTGCGGTGACGAAGTACTCGCCGCAGCGGCGCCAACCGCGCCTTCGGCTCCTACGCTCGTCTGGGCGAAATCACCGAACGCAAGGTGGAGCGCTGATCGACCACCGCATCATTGCGGCGCTGCAGACCACCCGCGAAAGCTACGAACGCCGACACAGCTGGATGCTCGCCTTCACCGATATCGCAGACGGCGACTTCACGATGGACGCCGACGAGAACGGCAACCTGCGCATCACCTTCGGCATGATCACCGAGGGTTACGAGACTCCGTGGGTCTTCACCAGCACCCTAAAAGACAGCCCGCGCCTGCGCCGCAAGGTACGCCACGCCATGAGGGAACGCCGCGTCCTCAAACAGAGCAGCGGCGAGCTGATGGACTGGTACTTTCGTGCCGAAGCTCAGCGAATTCCCTCACGGCCCGGTTACGAATGAGCTTCCCGAAGAGTTCTACTTCAAGTCCAATATCATGGTCACGAACCGTCACGAGAGCTCCTCTCGTGCCTCGGGTGAGGCGCACTAGGGGAAGGAACGTGGGAGCAGAGCAGCGCATTAGCGGTGACTGTCATAATCACTCTTTTTCCCCAAGCCACGCTAGAATAGAGTTCCGAACGTTGAACGCTCTGCGGGGCACGACACGCGTCGTGCCCCGCTGTCGTTCTGCCCCCGTAGCACTTGAGCCGGACTCGCACTCCGTCCGGTGGCACGCGTTCACCACCGCAGACATATTCACCCGAAAGGATTCCCGTGGCGTCTTCGAACTACACCGCCCGTCACCTCTCCGTGCTGGAAGGTCTGGAAGCTGTACGCAAACGCCCGGGCATGTACATTGGCTCCACCGACTCGCGCGGCCTGATGCACTGCCTCTGGGAGATTATCGACAACTCGGTGGATGAGGCGCTCGCCGGTTTCGGTCAGTCCATTCAGGCCATTCTGTACCGTGACGGTTCGGTTGAGGTGCGCGATGATGGCCGCGGTATCCCCACCGATATTGAGCCGCGTACCGGCCTGTCCGGTGTGGAGGTCGTGTTCACTAAGCTACACGCCGGCGGTAAGTTTGGCGGCGGCTCCTATAACGCGTCCGGTGGTTTGCACGGCGTGGGCGCTTCCGTGGTGAACGCGCTGTCTTCGCGTCTGGACGTGCAGGTGGATCGTGGCTCGAAGACCTACCAGATGTCCTTCCGCCACGGCATTCCCGGCCACTTTGAGTCCGGCCGTACCCCCAAGCCCGAAGATCCGTTCACTCCCGCAACCGAGGGCACTGACGCCCTGCAGATTGTGGGTCGCGCTAAGCGCGGCGTGACCGGCACCCGTGTGCGCTATTGGGCTGACCCGCAGATTTTCACCCCCGACGCTAAGTTCAGCTATGAGGACTTGGCTGCTCGTGCGCGCCAGACCGCGTTCCTCATTCCGGGTCTGCGTATTTGTATCCGCGATGAGCGCCGACTGCCCGGCACCCCCGGCGAGTTGGAGCCCCACGAGGAAGTTTTCCAGTACGACGGCGGCATTAGCGAGTTCGTCGAGTTTCTGGCGCACGATGAGCGGATTACCGACACCTGGCGTTTTAGCGGCAGCGGTTCTTTCACCGAGACCGTGCCGGTGCTGGGTGAGGATGGCCGCTCGCAGCTGACCGATGTGGAGCGCGATTGTGAAGTGGACGTTGCGCTGCGCTGGGGTATTGGCTATGAGACGACAGTCCGCAGCTTCGTGAATATTATTGCCACCCCCAAGGGCGGTACTCACACGACCGGTTTTGAGCAGGGTCTGCTGCGCGTGATGCGCAAGCACCTTGCCGATAATGCCCGCAAGTACAAGGTGGGTAACGACAAGATTGAGAAGGATGACGTGCTCGCCGGCCTAACCGCCGTGCTGACCGTGCGTCTTGCCGAGCCGCAGTTTGAGGGTCAGACCAAGGAGATTCTGGGTACCCCTGCGGTTCGCCAGATTGTGTCTAAGGTCGTGGGGGATGCCCTGAAGGCTCGCCTGGAGTCGACCGCCCGTGCGGAGAAGGCTCAGGCGACCGCTCTGTGCGAGAAAGTCGTCTCTGAGATGAAGACCCGCGTCTCGGCGCGCATCCATAAGGAAACTCAGCGCCGTAAGACCGCGCTGGAGTCTTCGTCCATGCCCACTAAGCTGGTGGATTGCCGTTCGACCAATGTTGAGCATTCTGAGCTGTTCATTGTGGAGGGTGACTCGGCGCTGGGTACTGCGCGTCTGGCGCGTTCTTCCTCGTACCAGGCCCTGCTGCCGATTCGCGGTAAGATCCTGAACACTCAGCGTGCCTCGGTGACCGATGTGCTCGCGAACGCCGAGTGTGCGGCGCTGATTCAGGTGATTGGTGCCGGTTCGGGTCGTACTTTTGACCTGGAGTCTGCTCGCTACGGCAAGGTCATTATGATGACCGATGCGGACGTGGACGGCGCCCACATTCGTACCCTGCTGCTGACCCTGTTCTACCGTTACATGCGTCCGCTGATTGAGGCGGGTCGCGTGTACGCCGCGGTCCCGCCCCTGCACCGCGTGGAGGTGGTGCGCCGCGGCAAGCCGAACGAGATGGTGTACACCTACTCGGAGAAGCAGCTGCACGAGCTTCTGGATTCTTTGCAGGAGCAGGGCGTGTCCTATAAGGAACCCATTCAGCGTTATAAGGGTCTGGGTGAGATGGACGCCGACCAGTTGGCTGAGACCACTATGGATCCGCGTCATCGCATGTTGCGCCGTATTCGCATTGAGGATGCGGAGGCTGCCGAGCGTGCGTTCTCCTTGTTGATGGGTTCTGAGGTGGCTCCGCGTAAGGAGTTCATCATTGCGGGGGCTCATCAGCTGGATACTGAGAGCATCGATATGTAGCTTGTGGCACCTTGCGGGGGAGCGGTGGCTGGCGTGTCACAATTCATGATTTTTTTGTGATAATAGTCACACTATTTCTTGGAAATCTCAGTAAAATCGGTATAATTTAGGCAAATTTAAGCTTTGAGCACTACTTGAGCCACCTGTCATATTCCGGGAATCTGTCACCAAAATTTTGCAGAAATAGTATAAAAATGCAAAGTTTCACCGTGGTTCCGAAACTACCCTGCAACCCCGCAATGCACCACAGTGTTTCGCCCCTCAATCCACCCGCACACCGGGGGATAACGTTCAACGTACCTTTAGCGAAACGTCAAACAATAAACGTCCATGCTATGCACAGCCTACTCACAGCTCCTCAGGAAAACCCTGTACCTTAGAAGCATGAGAGACACTGTGTCAGTAACTCTCGTATGCCCTCCATCGATGGCGGACTACCCGAAATCTGGCACAAACACACATTAAGTACACACATAGTAAGGACCTATCAATGGATCCCCTTGATTTTGGTAGGTGGCAGTTCGGTATCACCACCGTCTACCACTTCTTCATGGTTCCGCTGACCCTGGGTCTGGGCCTTGTGGTGACCTACCTGTACATTTGCTACGTTCGTACCAAGAAGGACGAATACAAGCGCATGACGAAGTTCTGGGGCAAGCTGTACCTCATTAACTTCGCAATGGGTGTAGCCACCGGTCTGGTTCAGGAATTCCAGTTCGGCATGGCGTGGAGTGAATACTCCCGCTTCGTCGGCGACGTCTTCGGCGCTCCGCTGGCAATGGAAGGCCTCTTCGCCTTCTTTCGTTGAGTCGACCTTCCTCGGTCTGTGGATCTTCGGTTGGGACCGCCTCAAGCCTGCTGTACACGCATTCTCGCTGTTCATGGCAGTCCTCGGCTCCTGGATTTCTGCATTCTTCATTCTGGTTGCAAACTCCTGGATGCAGCACCCCGTTGGTGCAGAAATGATTGACGGTCGTCCCCGTATGACCGACATCGGCGCTGTGCTGCTGAACCCCCTCGCATGGGTGACCTTCACTCACGTCATCACCGCATCCATTCAGGTTGCCGGTGGCTTCCTGGTTGGTATCGCATGGTACAAGCTGTGGCGCCGCCGCAAGGACGGCATCGACAACGTCGTTGACGGCAAGGTTGTTGTTGGTGAGTCCGACAAGGGCGCACGCGACAAGGCTGACTTCCAGGTCTGGTTCAAGTCCCTGCGCCTGGGCGCTGTTGTAGGCCTCCTCGCCTTCGCAGGTATCGGCGCGTCCGGTCACATTCAGGCACAGATGATGATCCACGAGCAGCCCATGAAGATGGCTGCTGCAGAAGCTGCGTGCCACGACGGCACCTCCTTCTCCGTTCTGACCGTCGGTGAGCTCGGCGCTCAGAGCTGTGACAAGATCACCCCCATCATCGAGGTTCCCGGCGTGCTGTCCTTCCTGGCACACGACAACTTCGACACCCCGGTGAAGGGCATCCAGACCCTGCTGCCCGAGTACGAAGCTAAGTTCGGCACCAACCTGCCCAACAACCCGCTCTACGGTGAGCGCGCAGGTCAGAAGATTGACTACCTGCCCTCCCTCGAGGTCTCCTACTGGGGCTTCCGCGGCATGATTGGTCTGGGTGCGGTTGTACTGCCCTTCTACCTCTACGCGCTGTGGGTAACCCGTAAGAAGGGCGTGGGCACCGTCCCCGAGTCCAAGCTGCTCAAGAACGTTGCAGTCTGGTCCATCCTGGCTCCCTTCTTCGGCATCTCCCTCGGCTGGATCTTCACCGAAATGGGCCGCCAGCCCTTCGTTGTGGCTCCGAACCTTCAGGGTGATCCCTCGATTCACCTGTTCACCGCAGCAGCTATCTCCCCGGGTGTTTCCGGTGAAGAAATCCTCTTCTCCCTGCTCACCCTGGGTCTGCTCTACGGTGTGCTGATGGTGGTTGAGGTTTACCTGCTCATCAAGTACGTCAAGGCCGGTGTGGTGGCAGCAATGCCCGAGCTGGTTCAGTCGCACCACGAGGACGAGTCCAACGACAAGTCCAAGCGCGATGTGCTGGAGTTCGCCTACTAGGCGGGTAAGGATTGATTCACCATGAATTTTGATTTCAATATCTTTGCCGGTCAGCCTGGCCTGCCCACCCTCTGGTTTGTAGCCATTGGCGTCTTCCTCATCATGTACATGATTCTCGACGGTTTCGATCTGGGTGTCGGTATGCTGATGGGTTCCAAGTTCAGCAAGAACGAGAAGGAACGTCGTCTGCTGCTGAACATCATCGGCCCCGTCTGGGACGGTAACGAGGTGTGGCTTGTGTCCGGCGGTGCTGCTATCTTCGCAGCATTCCCCATCTGGTACGCAGCCCTCTTCTCGGCTCTGTACATTCCTCTGACCCTCGCGCTGGTCTTCCTGATTCTGCGCGTGGTCGCAATTGAATACCGCGGTAAGAAGAACGACGAGAAGTGGATCCGTAACTGGAACATCGCTCTGTCCGTCTCCTCCTTCGGTATTGCACTGCTCGTCGGTGCTCTGCTGGGCCTGACCTCCATGGGTCTGCCCATCAACGACAACGGTGACCGCGTCGGCGGCGCCTTCGCTTGGGTCTCCCTGCCGGTTCTGCTCGGCGGTCTGGGCTTCGTTGGCTTCGCCCTGGTTCAGGGTCTTGCCTTCATCGCCCTGAAGACCGACGGTGATATCCGCGACCGTGCCCGCAACACCCTGGTACGCTGGGCTCCCGTCCTGCTGCTGCCGATCGTTGCATGGGTTCTGACTCTGGACTTCACCACCGGTAACGGCATCTCCTGGCTGTGCACCATCCTGGCTGTGGTTGCTGTTCTGTTTGCTTGGATTTCCGCAAAGGGTGGCCGTGAGGGTCGCGCTTTCGCAGGTCTGTCCGTGTTCCTCGCATTCGGCGCTCTGGCAATCTTCACCGCAATGTACCCGAACGTTCTGCCCTCCACTCTGGACCCGGCATACTCGCTCACCATTGCGAACGCCTCCAGCTCCGAGTACACCCTGGGCGTTATGACCTTCGTGACCTGCCTTGGTCTGCCGGTCGTGTTCGTCTACCAGGCATGGACCTACTGGGTCTTCCGTAAGCGTCTGCACGTGGATCACATCCCCGAGGCTCACGACGCTACCGAACTGGCTGAACTGCCGACCAAGTAGCATGTAGCTGATTGAAGAATCCCCCGGATTTCTCTTCTGAGAAGTTCGGGGGATTTTTCTATGTCCCCAGAGGATATTCCCGCAGAGGATGCAGCTTGCGGCAGGCGAGTGGGCGCGCAAAAATTTTTTGGTGCACACCCCCCCCGAAATTCGGGCGTGACAGGGAGTAAAAGGTGTAATGTGGTGTACAACTCACTCTCACGATAAGGAGTTTGACGATGAAGTCCCCCAACCGCCGCACCGGAGCTACTTCTCGCACTGGCATGAGCCGCCGGCTGCTCACCACGGGCGCCCTGCTCTGCATCGGCGTGCTCCCGCTGAGCGCATGCTCGCTCTTCAACCCGCCGCTGGAACGCGACGAAAGCGTTCACGCCATCTTTGATGCGGAACAGGACATCGTGAAGATGCCTCTGGACGATTACCTCTACTACGAGCGCACCAACTACGAGTACACGGCCTTTCAGATTGCCATGAAGCAGTGCTTCGCCGAACACGGGCAGAACTACACCATCCAGGCTCCCTATTCTGAAAGCGCACCCCGCGGTGATTTGGGACGAAAGTACGGTCCCTGGAACGTCGAGTACGCCCAGAAGTACGGTTTTCAGAAGCGAGACCCCAACAACGCAGCCGCCCCCATCTCCTATAACTCGGGGGAGAGCATGAGCCCCGAGGACAAGCTTCGCACCGAATGCTACCCCAAGGCCCGCGAGACCCTGGACGCCGCGGTGCCCGAAGGTAAGAGGCCCGAGAATGAAGGGCAGTCCACAAACAGTCGTATCTCTACCGAGGCGGGTAACGCTGTGTACGGTAGCAAACTGCACCGCGAGCTCGAAGAGAAGTGGAAGCAGTGCGTCTCAGACCGCGGCCTCACCCCTCGCTCGGCAGGCTCCGTCGCCGAGGAAACCCCGCTGGCTGAGCAGCTGAGCAAGAACAACGGATTCAACGAGCCCGCCTCCGAAGAAGAGATTCGCATCGCCACCATCCAGGCCGAATGTAACCAGCAGGTCGGCATGAGCAAGCAGCTCTACGACCTGGAAGCTCAGTACCAGATGCCGCTCATCCGCAAGTACCAGTCGCAGCTTGAACAGGAGCGCCAAGCCGACCGCGACCGCGACGAGAAGTTCAAGCAGTACGTTCTGGAGCACCAGTAAACCGGGGCGCTAAAAGACAGCGCAACGAAATATAGCGCAGAGAAATAGACAGCGCTGACACAGTTCAGAAAGACACCGCCATGACCACTCACACGAAAAACCAAAACAGCGGGCACCGCTTTAGCGAGCGCATCGCCCGACCCCGCGTGCTCCTGCTGCTGGCTATTCTCGCCATCGGTTCGCTCATGCTGTCCTTCTACCTGGGCACCCGCTACGCCGCCACGGTACCCGACCCAGCCGTGCAGGCGAAAAACCGTGATTCCGGTCTGGGCGAAGGTTGAAGAACGAACCGTCAGTGAGGGCCTCGCCATTGCCGGAACCACCAAGGCGGGAGAGACCGCCCCGATTAGCGCGCGCACCAACGGTGAGCCGGTGCTCGTCTACCAGAACCAGAAGCCCGGCAACGTGCTCAAGGCCGGTGACTTCATCGGCATCATTGGTGCCGACCCCGTCTTCGTGCTGGAGGTGCCGCTGCCGCTGTACCGCGACCTCAACCTGGGCGATAACGGCGACGACGTGCTCGCCTTCCAGAAGGCGCTGAACTCCGCCGGGTACGCCACCGCTCAGAGCGGCACCGTCACCGAAGACACCCTCGACGCCGTCACGCGCCTGCACCGCGCGCACCTGACCGGCGTGCCCAGCGAAGGGGTCACCAGCATTGCCCGCAACAACTACGCGATTCTGCCCGGCGGAAGCCACACCGTCACCGCAGTTGCGGCAGTCGGCCAGCTCATTAACGACGGCAACCCCATCGCGAGTGTAGAAACTAGCGAACCCTACGTGGAATCCAGCGTTGAGCTCTCCGTTGCCAATAAGCTCAAGGCCGGCGACCGCGTTAGCCTGCGCACTTCTACCGGCAGCGTGGAGGGCACCATCACCAGCATTGGTGAGCTGCAGAACGACCCCTCCAAGGGTGCGGCAAAGAGCGTGCGATTCAGCGCCGACGACCCGAGCAAGCTCACTCCGGGGCAGAGCGCATCCATCACCAGTAAGGGCAACACCTCAACCACCCTCGCCGTGCCGACTACCGCGGTACGTCAGGATTCCCAGGGCACCTACGTGCTCGTTGAAAAGGGCGGAAGCTCCACCTCGACCAGCAAGGATGCGCCCGCCACCGAACGAGTCAACGTTGAGGTTCTACGCACCGCCGGCGGATACGCCGCAATCAACGCGAACCTCAGCACGGGACAGAAGGTGCTTGTCTCATGAGCCGCCGTAAGATAACCCCAGACACAAGCCCAGGACGTGCGCCTACAATTGCGCCCAACGTAGCGTCCGCAGCTACACCTGCCGCCGGACTCGGTACCGCACCCGCTATTGAAATGCACGGCATTACCCGTGTTTTCGAGGGGAGCGAACGAGCAGTCCTCGACCATCTCGACCTGGTGGTCGAACGCGGCGAATTCCTCGCCATTATTGGTCCGTCCGGATCCGGTAAATCAACCCTGCTCAACGCCATTGGTCTGCTCGACACGCCCACCAGCGGAACCTACAGCCTCTTCGGCAAAAACACGGAAGGACTCAGCGACAGAGAACGCGACGAAATGCGCCGAGACCACCTCGGCTTCATCTTCCAATCCTCAAACATGCTGCTGGACGAAACCAGCACGACCAACGCCTCCATGGGCCTGCGCGTGCAGGGCGTACCCTACAGCGAGCGCCTGCAACGCACCGAAGAAACCCTAGAATTTCTGGGGTTGAGCGACCGCGCCAGCATCCGTACCCGCTACCTTTCCGGCGGCGAGAAGCAGCGCTGCGCCATTGCTCGTGCCCTCGCCACGCGCCCGCCGCTGATTCTTGCTGACGAGCCGACCGGCAACCTGGACAGCCACAATAGCGCCAAGGTCATTGAGATTCTTCAGCGCATTAACGCGACCGGCTGTACCGTGCTAGTGATTACCCACGACCCGGAGGTTGCCGCCGCCGCCCGCCGCGTGATCCGCATTGAGGATGGGCAGCTGCACGAGCAGAGCCGCGCCGACTTGGCTACGGTGCCGGTCGCTGAGGTGCCGAGTACTGAGGTTGCACCGGTTGCAACGGACACCCCGGCAGAAGCCACGGTAGGTGCCCCGGTAGACGCCTCCGCCAGCCTCGCACCGGGGGAGAAGCCCGCTACGCACCGCCGCGGAAGCTTCCTCACCGACGATAGCATCGAGGCAATCTCGGCGCTCACCTCACGACCGCTACGCACCCTGCTGCTGGGTCTGTCCTTCGCCCTGGGCGTGGGCGGACTCATCAGCGCCTCCGGCATGAGCGAATCCGCCAGCTACCAGGTGAACCAGCGTCTGCTCGGATCCGAACAATCCACGCTCTACATCAGCGACAGGGACAATGACCAGAACATGCTCGGAACCTACCGGCAGGCGAATCCGCGCAGAACGTTGCCGACCGCATTAGCGCGCTGGACTACGTGAAGAACACCGGGTTCGTCAGTAGCGTGGCACCCGCCGACGTGCGAATCACCCGGTTCAGCCCCTACGAGGACGAACCCAAAACAGCGATTGGCCTCAGCTCCGCCTCGAAGACCAGGCTCGAGCAAATCGGTGCCCGCATGAACCCCGAAACCCTGCGTGCGCTCGAACAGATGAACTCGACCCTCACCCTGCAGAACGTTGCCGACCGTGAACGCACCGAGCAGCTCTCGGGCGCTATCGTCTCGGTTTCTGCTGCCCGCGCCCTCGGCATTATCCCCGAAGATAAGGCGGCAGATAACGCCACGACAGAGCCTCGACCCGGTGAGATGCCCGTCGTCGACTACGGCATTAAACTCGGCGGGCTGCCGCAGGTGGCACCCGGCGTGAGTATCTGGGTGGACGGTCAGCTGATGCCGGTCATCGGCCTCTTCGACCCCGGCAACAGCGGCTACGAATTCAGGAACACGGTCATTGTCTCGCCGGGCACACTTCAGCGCACCGGACGCGGCCAGGTGACCTACATTGCCGAAACCGAACGAGGCTACGGCAAGGCGGTAGCCCAAAGCTATTCCGCTGACGCTCAAGCCCGCTGAGCCCAGCCAGATTAACGTGGAAACCCCCTCCGACCTGCAGAGCCTGCGCGCGTCCATCGCCTCGGATCTGGGTCTGTACGTGGGTGTGCTCTCCGGGATTCTGCTGGTGCTCGCCTCGCTCTCGGCGGCAACCGCCATGTACCTGTCCGTGCAATCGCGCACCGCCGAAATTGCGCTGCGTCGCGCCATCGGATCGAGTAAATGGCTGATCGCCCGCATCTTCCTCATGGAGGGTGTCATGCTCGGCGTGCTCGGCGGCTCCATCGGCGCCTGCTCCGGCATGATTGCGACCATCATTCTTTCGCTCGTGCAAGGCTGGCAGGCGGTTCTCTCACCCGGATTTGTGGTGCTCGGCGTGGGCGTGGGCGCCCTCACCGGTCTGGTGTCTTCGGCGTACCCGGCGTGGGTGGCATCCCGCAAGAGCCCCGCCGACGCGATGCGCGGCTAAAGCGCCCGCACGGGGAAGCAGACTCACCAAATCCCCGAACTATGACCGGTCAAATAGGTATTAGATAGCCCAAACCTTAAAATAAGGGGAGGTAAAAACACCAGAGACTAGGTCAAAGGACAAAATCGTGAGCCGAACGCACACACCGCGCCACGCTGACAAACATCAGAACACAAAGGCACCAGAGGTGGCCGAAGGAAAGCGCAACGACCGCGCTGACCGTCGCCCGCCTCTGGGCCCTGACGCCCGTAAAACCCTCAGCACGTTCGGCATTATTACCGCCGTGCACACCCTCGCGACGGTGCTTTTCAGTGCCGCCCTGGCTGTGATTATTGCCCGCGCGGCCCACGCCGGATTCGCCGCGGTCGCCGCCGAACACGCGCGTCTCAAAGAGACCAGCGCGCCGGACGTGTACCGCGCCTACGTTGAGTTCGCCGGATCCGCGCAGGCGCAGCTGGAGGCGCACGGCGGCTGGTTGCTCGGTCTCGGCGGCATCTTCGGTGACGGTGACGCCATCACCCCCGGCCTGATTGCGGTCGCCGTGGTTGCGCTGCTTGTCCGCTCGGGCACCGACTACCTGCTGGCTGTGAGCGCGCAGCGTGCCGCCTCCGGAGCGAAGTCTCAGATTCGTTCCTCGCTGCTTAAGCGCGTGCTCGCCACCGGTGGCGCAGATACCCCCGAGGGTACCGGCGCGACTGCCGTGCTGTTGTCCCGCGGCCTGAACGCCCTGGACGACTACTACACCAAGACCCTGACCGCGTTCGTGTCCACCGCGGTTGTACCGGTCCTGCTGTGGATTGTGGTGGCGTCCCTGGACATGATGAGCGCCCTGGTGCTGGCGTGCACCCTGCCGCTCATTCCGGTGTTCATGATCCTGATCGGTAAGAACACCCGCGACGAAACCGCAGAAGCTCAGGCTGAACTGCATCGCCTCTCCGACCATATTCTGGAGCTGGTGCGCGGCCTGCCCGTCATTATCGGTCTGGGCCGCGAACGTGCGCAGACCCGCGCCATGAACGCCCTGGGTCAGCGCTACCGTGAACGCACCATGCAGACCCTGCGTAGCGCTTTCATGTCTTCGCTCGCGCTGGAGCTCATCACCACCATTTCGGTGGCGCTGATTGCTGTGCTGATTGGTGTGCGCCTGGTCAACGGCACCCTGGGCCTGGACACCGCAATTCTCGTGCTGCTGCTGGCTCCCGAATGCTACCAGCCGCTGCGTGATGTGGGTGCCGCCTACCACCAGTCGGAGGACGGCGTTGCCGCCCTGCGTAGCGCCCAGAAGATTATTGACGCACCCCTGCCCGCCGCCGCTGCGGACTCGGCTACACAGGATTCGACTGCGCAGGGTGCAGTATCGCAGAGGGCTCAGCCTTCCACTATCTCTGTTGAGGACCTGTCGGTGAGCTACCCGGCGCGTCCTGCCGTGCTGACTAACCTGTCGCTGAACCTGGACCGTCGCGTTGCTACCGGCAACGGTGAGCGCGGCGCGGTCATTGGCGTGATGGGTGAGTCCGGCTGCGGTAAGTCCACCCTGCTGAACGTGTTCTCCGGTGCTGTGCGTGAGGGCCTGGTGCCCACCGGCTCGGAGGAGCCCGTGCACCTGACCGGTAGCGTGAACGGTCTGGGAACCACCCTGGTTATTCCGCAGTCGCCGGTCTTCACCGCGCCGACCGTGCAGACCGAAATGGCTCTCTACGCGCTCAGCGCTACCGAGACGGAGCGTGAGCGTGCAGCCGCTCTGCTCGGTGAAGCGATGGACTCCAAGAAGCTGTCCGTCACCGATGCCGAGTCCGCACTGCTGGTTGGCCCGCTGGCTCAGCTGGGCATGGAGAAGCTGACCGCCCTTGAACCCGGTGCCCTCAGTGCTGGTCAGGCGCGCCGCCTCGCCGTGGCACGCACCCTGGCTCGTGCCGAGGCTATCTACCGTGCCGGCGGTGAACAGACCGTGCTGACCGTCCTGGTGGATGAGCCGACCGCGCACCTGGACGCCTACTCAGCATACCTGGTGACCCGCGCCCTGCACCGCCTGGCGGAACTTGGCGCAACCGTGCTGATCGTGACCCACGAGCAGGAGCTCGCCGCCGGCTGCGACACTCTCGTTCGTGCCGTGCAGACCGCCCAGGGCTACACCTGGACCGCCGAGGCGAACACCGCCCGCGTTGCGGTTCCCGCGCAAGCCCCCGCGCACCTGCTCAAGGACAGGGAAGAGTACGAGGCTGAAAGCACCGCCCCGGCGGGCGCCTCCGCAGCTGCCGAGGCCAAAGGAAGCTGAGCCTGCAGGCCTGTTCGCAAGCCTGCACACTCTGAAGGAACTGACCGGTATTGGTGTTCGCGCCGCAACCGGCCCGGTGATCATGGCTGCGATTACTTCTCTGATGGCTGCGGCACTGACCGCGCTGTCCGGCTGGCTGATCGTTCGCGCCGCCGAGGGCCCGGCAATGATGTACCTGATGGTCGCCATTGTGGGCGTGCGTTTCTTCGGTCTGGGTCGTGCCTGCGCCCGCTACGCTGAGCGTCTGATGACCCACTCGAAGGTTCTTGCCGCCGCAAATATTCTGCGTCTGCGCGCCTGGGTTGGTGCATGGCAGAGCGTGAGCAGCGTTCGTGCCCTGCTGCGTGGTGACGCGCTGCTCGAACGCCTCGTAGGCGGTATTGACGAGCTGCGTGACGGCGTGCCGCGCGTTATTATTCCGCCGGCTGCGCACCTGCTGGTCATGACCGCGGCGCTGATTACGACCGCGTGCATTCTGCCGCAGGCTCTGATTCCGGTTCTGCTTGCCGTGCTGGTCAGCACTTTTGTGGCTCCGTGGATTGTGCTCCGCGCCGATGCCCGTGCGGAGGCGCTGGCTCGCCGCTCCACCGCGCAGATGCTGCGCCTGGGTACCGGCATGCTCTCGGCAGCCGAGGATCTGCGCGCTAACGGCGTGGCAACCACCGCTGAGAAGGCTAACGGCGCCCTGGACGCCGAGAACCTGTCTGCCCTGCAGAAGGGCTCGACCGCTCAGGGCGTGGGCCGTACCCTCGTGACCCTGAGCTGGTTCGGTGCGGCTCTGGCGAGCGCAGTCATTGCGTACCCGCTGGCTGTTGACGGCACCGTGCGTGCCCCCGAAGCGGCGATTGTGGTGTTGCTGTGCACCGGCATGCTGGAAAGCTCCCTGGGCCATGTTGAGGCGGTCCGCTCCTGGCCCGCGTTCAGCCGCCTGCTCGCGACGATTGCCCCGAGCGTGCGTGACGTCTCCCTGGAGGGTGTTGTTGCGACTTCGACCCTGAAGCGTTCCGTGCCGACCGAGGCTGAGGTGGACACCCACGTTCTGCCGCGTCGTGTTGAGCGTCTGCGTGCCCGCGCGGAGGCCGAGATGGAGGAGCTGCTGGAAGCTGACCGTCAGCGTGCCCAGCGTTTTACTCGTCCCGAATCTGCGGCTGGTTCTAAGAGCGATACCCCGCGCCCGCCGAAGCCCGGCGAACCCACCCTGGTCAGCTGCGGTACCCCGCAGGAGCTTGGTGTGAAGGTCACCGAACCCGCCCTGAGCCTGCAGGACGCTGCCGCCCGCTGGCCCGGCATGGATCACCCGGTCTTCACCGATCTGAATATGAACGCCCGTGCGGGCTCCTGGACTGCGGTGACCGGCCCCTCCGGTTCCGGTAAGTCTACGGTGCTTGCAACCGTTCTGGGCTTCTTGCCGCTGGAATCCGGTCGCGTGCTGGCTTCCGGTGAGGTCCTGGAGGGTGAGCAGCTGCGCGGCTACGCGGCATGGTGCCCGCAGGCGGCTCACATTTTCGAGTCGACCCTTGAGGGTAACCTGATGCTGGCTCGTGACCGTTCGGATCGCCCGAGCGAGGAAGAGCTGATTGAGGTTCTGCGCCGTGTGGGTCTGGGCGAGTGGTTTGACGCTCTGCCTCAGGGCCTGCGCACCCCGGTGGGTGCTGGCGGTTCCTTCCTGTCGGGTGGTCAGCGTCAGCGTCTGGCGGTGGCTCGTGCCCTGCTGGTGAACTCGCCGGTGCTGCTGCTGGATGAGCCGACCGCGCACCTGGACGCTGAGTCTGCCCGCGCGCTGATGGCTGACTTGGATGCGGCGACCCGCTCCAGCTCTGTGGCTACGGTTCTGGTGTCGCACCGTCCTGAGGATATTGCCCGCTGCGATGAGGTGGTTCGCCTCTAAACGCAGCTGAGCTTAGCCACCACGGACGAGATTGAACGCAAGAAACTGCGAGGAATGCCCTGGTACTTCGTGAAAGTACCGGGGCATTTCTTTGTGCAAAATTTTCTGGGCATATTGCTCTGCGCGTTATATCTGCGCGGGTTCCCCCAGTCTTTGTAAACAACCTGAGGTCGAAAGGCCGTGAACCGCGCGCCTAGAAGAGCTTTTCACCCTCCGGGCTAACCGCCATCGCAGCAGAAACAGCCGCATAGTTCGGTCCCACAATGCTGATGCTCTGAGTGAGCATCACACCGGAACCGTCACGGGCACCGTGCTCGGTCGGCAGGGAACGAGCCACACCGCCGGAGGACGCCGCCTTCGCCGGGCCCACGCCCACCCACGCCAGAGCCAGCTGGCTCTCACCGGTGAGGAAACGGTGCGCACGCACACCGCCGGTTGCGCGGCCCTTCTGCGGGTACTCGCTCAGCGCGGTGACCTTGGCGCTCGCCAGGCCGTCCTTGCCGTTGGTGACGGTCACGACCTCCGCCGCGTCGCCGGGCGCGGTCACACCCAGGGCGATGAGGCGGTCACCGTCGGCAAGCTTGATGCCTGCGATACCGCCGCCGGTGCGTCCCTGCGGGCGGACCTTTGCCGCGTCGAAGGTCAGTAGCTTCGCGTCGCGGGTGACGAAGGTGAGTACCGCATCGTCGGTGGGGCAGGGGGCGGCGGCTACGATTTCGTCGCCGTCCTTGAGCTTCATGATGTCCCACTCGGTCTGGTTCAGCGGGTAATCCGGGTTGAGGCGCTTGATTACGCCTCCCGCGGTTGCCAGCGCCAGCACCGTGTTCAGCGGTACGAGGGCGACCAGCTTCTCACCCTTGGCGAGCTGAACCAGCTCGGCTGCCTTCACAGCAGACGTCATGGAGGGGGTGCCACCGTTCTCGTCCAGCACCGCAATGTCCATGACGGACAGGCGCACCATGCGTCCTGCGGAGGTCACGGCACCGATCTCACCGCGCGCGGTGGTCGGCACAATCGAGGTGAACACGTCGTGCTTGAAACGCTTGCCGGGATCCACGAGCGCCTCGCGGATGGGCTTGCCGGGGGTACGTCCCATCATGCCGGATGCCGAAAGTAGCACCCAGCAGGGATCATCCGCGATTTCGAGGGCGAGGCCCAGGCTCTTCTTCGCCTTGGACTGCGCGGTGACTGCCTCAATGGCGACCTGCATCTCGTCCTTGGTTTTGAGCTGGGTGCGGCGGTCGGTGCCGTAGCGTTCGGCAACCTCGGCGAGCTCCTCGGAGACCAGTTCACGCAGCGCCGCATCGGAGCCGAGGATACGCTGCAGCTCCGCGATTTCCTGCTGCAGGGTGTCGCGTTCTGCTTCCAACTCCAGGCGGGAGTACTTGGTGAGCTGGCGCAGGCGCAACTCCAGAATGTGGTTCGCCTGGGTGTCTGTCAGGTCGAAGACGGCCTTCAGCTTTTCGCGTGCCTGAGCGGTCTCGTCAGACTCACGGATAATCTGGATGACCTCGTCAATGTCGAGGATCGCCACGAGCAGGCCCTCCACCAGGTGCAGGCGGTCGGTGCGCTTGCCCAGGCGGAATTCGGTGCGGCGGCGGACCACGTTCAGGCGGTGGTCAATGTACACGCGCATCAGGTCGAGCAGGCCGAGGGTCTGCGGCTGACCGTCCACGAGCGCCACGTTGTTGATACCGAAGGAGTCCTCAAGCGGAGTGTGCTTGTAGAGGGCGGCGAGCACCGCCTCCGGGTTAAAGCCGTTCTTGATTTCGATGATGAGGCGCAGGCCGTGGGTGCGGTCGGTCAGGTCGACCACGTCGGAGATGCCGGTGAGCTTCTTGGAGTTGACGCCGTCCTTGATCTTTTCGATGACCTTTTTCAGGGCCGACCATGTACGGCAGTTCGGTGACGACAATGCCCTGCTTGCGGGGGCTGACCTGCTCAATCGAGACCTTTGCGCGGGTCTTGAAGGTGCCGCGGCCGGTTTCGTAGGCGTCACGAATGCCTCCCAGACCCACGATGGTGCCGCCGGTGGGCAGGTCGGGGCCGGGGATGAACTTCATGATGTCTTTGAGGGTCGCCTCGGGGTGGGCGATGAGGTGGCGGGTACCGGCGATAACCTCGCGCAGGTTGTGCGGCGCCATGTTGGTTGCCATGCCGACCGCGATGCCGGTGGTGCCGTTGACGAGCAGGTTCGGGAACGCTGCGGGCAGCACGGAGGGCTGCATGAACTGGTTGTCGTAGTTCGGTACGAAGTCAACCACGTCTTCTTCGAGGTCCGCGGTGAGTGCCTGCGCGGCGGGTGCCATGCGTGCTTCGGTGTATCGGGCGGCTGCCGGGCCGTCGTCGAGGGAGCCGAAGTTACCGTGACCGTCAACGAGGGGCAGGCGCAGCGCGAAGGGCTGAGCGAGGCGCACCATCGCGTCGTAGATGGCGGCGTCGCCGTGCGGGTGGAGCTTACCCATGACCTCGCCGGTCACGCGGGCGCTCTTGACGTGGCCCTTGTCGGGGCGCAGGCCCATCTGCTGCATCATGTAGAGGATGCGGCGCTGCACGGGCTTGAGGCCGTCGCGGGCGTCGGGGAGGGCGCGCGAATAAATCACCGAGTAGGAGTATTCCAGGAAGCTGGTTTCCATCTCAGCGGATACGTCGATGTCGACGATATTCTCTACCACATCCACCGGGTAGTCGCTGACGGTGGATTTGGATCGGCGAGCCATATATCTCCTCGTGTCGGTGTGTTTTCGCTCCTCCTATTTAGCGGGTGGTAGCGGATGAGACGGGCTGGTTGGTCGGCGTCATCTGTGGGGTGCGCCAAGGCGGTTGCGGGGCAGTAACCGAAGCATACCGGGGGATTGCACACCGTCATATGAGCCTGTATTAGCGTGGTCAAGTAGCACAGCCCGGCTGGAACCCTCTAAGGTAGAGGGGAGTAATACCTAACCGCCCTCATCGTGTGCGCCGACCGACGTCGCCTCATGAGGGCACCGCACGAAAGAGGTACGATGTACGCCACCACCCCCGAACGCGAGCAACTGGTCGCAGATATTAAGCATGCCGGTTTCTACCCCGACCTCGTGCTGGAAGTGGTGGATGACGCGCTGGCGGGCATGAACCCGGACGCGCACTTCGTACAGCATGAAACCCACTTCTCCCGCGATGATTTTCACCGCCACATCACCGTGATGGTGCTCTGCGGTGAGCACGTCATCTTTGCGCACCTGGACGACCAGCACCTTGAAGGTGACGCGCAGGGCACCGTGGCGCATGTGAGCGTGGAGGCGGTGCACCTGAGCGCCCTGAACGCGGTCACCATCAGCTACGGTTTCAGCCAGCCGCAGGCGTACAACGCCGGTAGCACCGCCCCGACTGAGATTTCCTTCCAGATTGCTTGGACCGGTTCGCTGCACATGGAGCTGGCTCCTGCTGGCTGCCAGGATCCGCAGTGCAACGCCGACCACGGCTTCACCGGCGATGCGCGCCGCGAGGACATTGCGGTGCGTGTTTCTGCGACCGCTGACGGTCCTGAGTCGGTTCAGCGTGCGCAGCATTTTGCGCGTGCTCTGCACCGTGCCCGCATGTACGCAACCCGCCGATAAAAACCAGCGCCCCAACGGCGCTCGCTACACCCCTAAGACACCCGAGAGGAACTTATGACGGCCCCGTCCCGCACCGAACAGCCCACTCTGCACGATGTTCTGGGCGCGCCGTTGCCTCCCGCGCCCGCCTACGGCAGCAATAGCATCGCCGATGTGCTGGAGTCCGCCTCCTCTCTGGTGGCTCAGCGAAGCCTGGCGCGCCCCGCGCACGCCCTGGACTCCGACCCGGCATTCAACTCCGTAGCCGACCCGCTGAACCTTGCCGGTCGCCTCACGGAGCAGGATATTGACCCGGCGTCTTTCCGTCACGCCTGCGTGGTCATGGTGGACGGTCTGGGCGAGCAGCTCATCAACAGCTACGGCGGCTACGCGCCCTCTCTGCGTAAGACCCTGAATCTGGGCCCGCTGGACGCCGCATTCCCCACCACGACCGCCGCCTCCCTGACCTCGCTGGGTACCGGTACGGCACCGGGCGCGCACGGCATCGCCGGTTACGAGGTGCGCAACCCGGCAGGTAACGGGGGAGCGGGCTCGGTCATGAACCACCTGTCCGGTTGGGACCAGTCGGTGGATCCGCACGCCTGGCAACCGCTGCCGACCGTGCTGGAACGCCACCATACGAACCGCCGCGTGCTCACCATTTCGCTGGGTAAGTACCGCGGTACCGGCCTGACGGAGGCGGCGTTGCGCGGCGGCGACTTCGTGGACGCCGTCGGCTATAACGCCCGCGTCACTTACGCCCTGGAGGCGCTCTCCAGCCGCACCCCGACCACCGTGTACCTGTACTGGGGCGAGATTGACGCGGCGGGCCACCGCTACGGCGTGGGTAGCGACGAATGGCTGCAGCAGCTGGAGGAACTGAACTCGGCGCTGAAGCGTCTGGCGGAGCGCGCCCCGGCGTGGGCGGCACTCTTCGTGACCGCCGATCACGGCATGGTGAACGTGCCCGAGCACCAGCGCATCGACTACTCTGGCGTGGAGGAGCTGACCCGCAACATCGCAATGACCGCCGGTGAACCGCGCGCCGTGCACCTGTACCTCGAAGACACCTCGGAGGCGGCACGCACCGCCACCGCCCAGCGTTGGGCGCAGTACTGGGGCGAGCGCGCCTGGGTGATTGATTCTCGCGAACTGATACGCGCCGGCTACTTCGGCCCGGTCATCACGGATGCGGCGCGCGGCCGCATCGGCGATTTGATGGTGTGCGCTCGCGACGACTGGGCGCTGTACGATATGCGCCACTATCAGGAGCGTGCCCTGCACATGGTTGGTCAGCACGGTTCGCTGACGGACGCTGAGCGTCTGGTGCCGTTGCGCATGCTCAAGACTTTCTAAAGTACTAGTCTTCTAAAAACGCATGAGATAAACGAAAACCGCTGGTTATTCGGGTGAATAACCAGCGGTTTTCGCATGTCTAGATAGCCCTTGACTAAAAGCCCCTCGTCTAGATGCCCTTTTAATCGGGACGGGCGCGAGGGCGGTCGCTTACTTGCGGCTGCCGAAGATGATGTCGTCCCAGGCCGGGAACGCTCACGCGCTGCTTCTTCGAGGAAGACTTGGGCTTCTCCTGCAGAGGCGGGCTCAGCCGTACCTCGGCTGCGGGCTCAGGCTGTGCCTCAGCTAGCGGGCGCCTCAGCGCCCTCAGCGGCGGGTGCGTCCTCGACGGGTGCCGGCAGGGCGAAGGACTCGACCGGAACGGATTCAACGGGTGCTTCCGAATCCACAGCCAGCGGGTCGGTGGTTTCGAGGGTGGTTTCTGCGGTGGGCTCGGGTGCAGCAGGAGCCGCAGGTTCTACCGGCGCAGACACCAGGTGCAACAGGTGCCGCAGGGCGCAGCCGGTGCTACAGGCTCAGCGGACTCGCGGTGCACGAACACCTCGGGCTCTTCAACCTGCGCCGGGCGCACCGAGCGGGCGCGCTCCAGGAGCTCCTTGAGCTTACGCTCATCGGCGCTCTCAGAGGAAGTAAGGGGTGCCGGTGCGGGCTCGGGTGCCTTCGGCAGGCGGGCGGGAGGAACCTCCACGGGAGCCTTCTTCGCGGCGGCGGCAACAGCGTCCTCACTATTGCCCATCAGGAAGTACGCCGCCTCATTCGAAGCGTACAGGCCCTGGTTTGCCGGGTTGTACACCCAACGTGCGGGGAAGACGACCTGCGCGGGCAGGTTCTGACGCACCGAATCCTTCAGCGCAATATCAACCTCAACGCGCCACTGGCCGTTCTCCTGCTGGCGGGTGGTCCAGTCCTGGGTTGCGTCCTCAAAACCGTAACGCTCGGAGACTTCCTCAATGCGGGCGCTCAGGGTCACGGGAATCTGTGCGGTACCCGAAGCGGAGCTGCGGCGACCAATCTTCACGCTCTGAGCGGCACGAATAATGTGGGCACGCTCAGCAACGATCGGCCCACTCGTAGCGGCGCACGCGCTCCGGCTCCCAACCGGACTCTTCAGCGATTTCCTCAACGGAGGCACCCTGACGGAAACGGGTCTGAATATCGCGCGGACCGTAGGGTGCCCTTAGCGCCCAGACCGCGGGCGGGCTGAATACGGCGAGCCTTGGTGATGCTCGTGCGCAGGTTCGCGTCAATCGGCAGCAAGAAGCGGGTGCCGTCAGCAGACTCAAGCACCAGATTTTCGCCGTCATCGTGAACGCCAATCAGACGCAGTTCAAGCATGAGAACCTCCATAGGTGAACCGGACGCGTTCGTGAATGTGTTGCACGGAACGCAAACTACCTTCCAGGGTACCGTGAAAGCGCGGTAAATCAGTAGCGGAGGCGGGATTTTCACCAAAAAAAGATGTACTTTTCGCACCGAAAAAGCTAGAATGTGACGCCTAAACAGTCCAAAGCCTACCCAGGATTAGACAAATAGGGTGCCAATGGTGAACAATACCTGGCATGCCGTCGGGGTTAAATACACACCAGCGGCACCTAGAGCACTCATTAAACCAGCGTGGCCTAGTCCAACACACAGCCACAGAACCAACGGAGCGTGAAAGTTTGGCAACTGATTACGATGCACCTCGCAAGCAGGACGAAGAGCAGAACGAAGAGTCCTACGAGGAGCTGAACGCCCGCCGTTCCGAGATGCAGTCCGGTGCGGTGGACGAAGACGAAAACAGCGCAGCAGAAAGCTTCGAGCTGCCCGGTGCTGACCTCTCCAACGAGGAGCTGAACGTTGTTGTTCTGCCCGCTCAGGACGACGAGTTCACCTGCGCATCCTGCTTCCTGGTGCGCCACCGCTCGCAGATTGCACGCGAAGAGGGCGGCCTGTCCTACTGCATCGAGTGCGAGGGCTAAAACTTTAGGGAAGGGCTAACACCCACCCGACATACACCTCATGACGGGGCGAGTGCCGAGTGCACCCGCCCCGTTGAGTATGTGAAAGCCTCGCACGCAAGAACAGCGCCGCGTCGCACCCAACACGGCACGCCGCCGCACGCGCTGAACGCGAACACGCAACGAAAACACCCCGCAGTAGAGCCTCAACACAGCGCGAGGTGATGGCACAGACACCCGCGAAAGGTTAGAGTATTGACCATGATGACCCCCGTAAACGTCCACATTAAGCTGCTCGACCCCGAGCTGCCCGCACCCGCCTACGCAAAGCCCGGCGACGCCGGCGCTGACCTGCGCTCCCGCATCGACTTCGAATTGGAGCCGGGCGAACGCGCCCTCGTCCCCACCGGCGTGGCAATCGCCCTGCCCGAAGGTTACGTTGGTCTGGTGCACCCGCGCTCCGGCCTGGCAACCAAGAACGGTATCACCATTGTTAACGCACCCGGCACCGTTGATTCCGGCTACCGCGGCGAGCTGATGGTCACCCTGCTCAACACTGACAAGACCAAGTCCTTCCACGTGCAGCGCGGCGACCGCATTGCCCAGCTGGTCATTCAGAAGTACGAGCACGCAACCTTTACCGTGGTGGATGAACTGGAACAGACCGAACGCGGCTCCAGCGGCTTCGGCTCCAGCGGAATCCACTAGTCTGCTCTCACCGCGATTGTCGCACGAGAGAAGAGAAGAAACCCCCGCACCCTGCGTGCGGTGAAAGTAGGAATACCATGTTCGGATTTGGTAGAAGAAGCACGCCGAGGAGGCTGAAAAGTACGCCATCGACAAGGCTGTCGCCGAAGAGATTGAGGAGACCAACGTCGAGGTTGAGGAGCTGAAGGAAGAGGAGAACTCTCCCGAGGTCATCAAGTACGACCGCGTCAACGGCCCGCACGACATTGAAGAAGTCACCGCCGAAGACCTCGAAGACTACGTCGACCTGGGTGCACTGCGCATCAAGTTGCTCGACGGCATGAACCTGCGCCTCGAAACTGACGACGCAACCGGCGCGGTTATCGCCGCAACCATCACCCGCGACGGCGCAACCCCTGCAGGTGCAGGCATTCGCCGCACCGCGCACCACCGGCATCTGGGACGACATCCGTCACGACCTGACCGAGTCCGTCGCCTCCCAGGGCGGCAACGTCGAAAATCTACGCCGGCGTATTCGGCGCCGAGATGCTGACCCGCCTGCCCGCCGTCACCCCGGACGGTCAGCCCGGCGAGCGCATCGCCCGCTTTCGTGGGTGTGGACGGCCCCCGCTGGTTCCTGCGCGGCGTCATCTCCGGCGCGGCTGTGCTCGGTGACGATAAGGCTGCCGCCTCCGTGGAGGAAGTCTTCCGCACTGTCGTGGTGGACCGTGGCGACGACCCGCGCCCGCCGCGCGAGCTGCTGCCCATGACTCTGCCCGCCGACCTGATCGTTGCGGCTGAGGAAGAGCCCGCCGTGGAGGAAGAAACCGAGAACGAGCACAGCAAGCTGCGCCCGATGCCTCGCCGCGGCCCTGAGATTACCGAGATTGGCTAATGCCTGAGTTCTCGAACTACCCGAGTGCGCTCGCGGTTCCTGAGGAGCAGATTCTTGCTCCCGGGTACCCCGAGCGCTTTCGCGTACGCCTTGCCGGACGCGTGGAGCAGGTATGGTTGCCTGCGCTGCAGGATAAGCCGATGTACCGTGCCGAGCTGGTGGTGGCTAAGTCGAAGCCCCTGCAGTGGTCGAGTCCGCTGGCGCTGATTGGTATGCCGATTGTGGAGCCGCCCGGTGAGGACTTTCGAGGAGGAATCCGAGGACCCCGAGAAGCAGCACCACCTGAACACGGCGTCTTTGGCGACCGTGGCGGTGCAGGAGCCTCACGAGGTGTCTTTCCCGCCGTATGCGCCGTTCAACCCGGGGGATAGGGTGCTACTGAAGTGGCAGGGGCAGCGGATGGTGCCCGGCGTGCTTGCCGGTGCGTTGTTACGCTGTTCCGGGTGTGGTGTCGGTGAGGGCACATCAGCCGGTGATTTATAACCCGCGCTATGAGATTGTGCCGCAATTCTTTGCTGAGAAGGGAAAACATGAGCGCTGAGCAGTCTTCGACCCAGCCCGATCCGAACGCTAACCCCGCAACTAGCCCGGCTGCTGACCCGGCGCAGGAGGAAAATCAGCTGGCGCAGAGCCTGAGCGCCTCCATGGGTGCGAATATGCGCCGCACCGCCAACGGTGATGTGGATATTCTGCACGCTATTGGCGGCTGGCGCGGCCTGGTGGAATCCTCCCTGCCCGCTGTGGCGTTCCTGGTGTTGTTCACCGTGACGAAGGAACTGAACCTGTCCCTGATTGCGGCGTTGGCTGCGGCGGGCGTGTTCACGCTGATTCGCCTGGTGCAGGGCTCTAAGCTGGTGAGTGCGCTGACCGGCCTGGTGGGCGTGGCAATTTGTGCGTTTGCCGCGTACCGTACCGGTAATGCGAGCGACTACTTTGTGGTGGGCTTCTGGACGAACGGCGTGTACATTCTGGCGTATCTGCTGTCGATGCTGGTGCGTTGGCCGCTGATGGGTCTGATTTTCGCGGTCATTCGCGGTGAGGCGCTGAGCTGGCGCCAGAACCCGGTACGCCTGCGCCAGTACATGCTGGCGACCTGGATTATTACCGTGCTGATGATGCTGCGCCTTGCCGTGCAGGTGCCCCTGTATTTTGCGAATAATGTGGAGGCGCTGGGTGCGACCCGCCTGATTATGGGTCTGCCGCTGTACGCTTTGGGCGTGTGGCTGGCGTGGCGTGTGTCGGCTCCCGAGGAGGCGCTGGTGAGCGAGGACCCCGAGGCTGCCGAAACTGCCGAAGTTGACGGTTCAGAAAGCCGCTAACTCCACAACTTCATACGTAGAAGAACTTCATAGAAGTACGCGAAAGCCCCGGTACCCGTGACCGGGGCTTTCGCCTCCTCAAAAACTTACGTATAAACGCTATGCGAACAGTGCTATGCAAACAGTGCGCGGATCTGATCCTCACCGGCAATGGTCGTGATGAAGAACAGCTCGTCGCCGCCCTCAATCGCCACGTCGGCGCTGGGCGGGATTGGCGCGCCGTCACGCAGGATCGCGGTGAGCACCGTATCGACGGGCCACTGCACGTGATCCACGCGGTAACCGATGACGGGGTGGTCATCCGGCACGGTGTACTCGGCGAGGGTCGCGCCGCCAGCCTGCAGGGTCAGCAGGCGCACCACGTCGCCGACTTCCACGGCTTCCTCGACGAGGGCGGTCATCAGACGCGGGGTGGACACGGCAACGTCCACGCCCCAGGAATCGTCAAAGAGCCACTCATTACGCGGGTTGTTCACGCGCGCCACGGTGCGCGGTACACCAAACTCACTGCGCACCAGCAGGGAGACCATCAGGTTTGCCTTGTCGTCACCGGTTGCGGCAACGACCACGTCCGCCTTGTTCGGGTGCACCTGGCGCAGTACGGACAGTTCGCAGGCGTCACCAATATGCCAGCGCACGCCGGGCAGATCGGCGCGCTTCTTGACTTCGGGCTTGGAATCGATGATGGTCACGTCGTGGCCGTTCATCATGAGCTCTTTAGCGATGGAGGCACCCACGGAACCGGCACCAACAATGAGGACCTTCACTTACTTCTCACCTTTCGAGGAATCACGATGGCGGCCGATGAGCTCGAGGGGGTCGGGCAGCTCCGGGGGAGTGTCACCGAGGTGGAACTCATGCTCGGCAACGGGTACGTCGTTGTGCTTCTGTTCAGCGGGTTTCTTCGGGGCGTGGGGGTGCTTGCGGTGGCCCGAGGCGGGGGCGTAGTTCGCCTCCACTTCTTCGTCTTCAACGCGCGGCGGGCGGGAGAGAATACGGGTTACGTCCGCAACGTCGTCGGTGCGCATCATGACGTGCACACTATCGCCCTGCTGGTAGGCGGAATCCGGGCGGGGGAGCATGCCCTCACCAAAGCGGGTGATGTAGGCGATGCGCACCCCGGCGGCACTTTCGATGCTGGTCAGCGCGTGACCCGCCCAGCCGTCGTCGAGCGGAATTTCGGTGAGCATGAGGCGGCCCGAGGGTTCACGGAAGTCGCCCTTGAGCGCCTGCTCGGGCAGCAGGCGGCGCAGCACCTGGTCGGTGGACCAACGCACCGAAGCGACCGTGGGAATCCCCATGCGCTGGAAGAACTCGGCGCGGTTCGGGTCGTACACACGCGCCACAACGTTCTTCACCTTGAACATTTCACGCGCCACGCGGGCGGCAATAATGTTCGAGTTATCGCCCGACGAGACGGCGGCAAAAGCGTACGCCTCGGTAATGCCGGCACGCTTGAGAGTGTCCTCATCAAAACCAACACCGGTAACCAGGCGGCCCCTCAAAGCCCTTACGCAGCGGCTGGAAAGCACGTTCGTCCTGGTCAATGACGGCGACCGTATGCCCCGAAGCTTCCAGAGTGCGCGCCAGCATGACGCCCACGCGTCCGGCACCCATAATGACGAAGTGAGGCATACATCCCTCCGAGTGTTGATGTTTTACGGTGATAAGGCGTTACCGCCTACCTCTACCAGTGTAATGGGCGGGTGAGCCTCCACGCCGATGCTCCGTGATATTCCGCTCGCAATGCCCACTATTCGGCTGAATAAAATTGAGCTTTGAAGCCGCGACCGATAGCCTTAACAGCGTGAGGAATCGTTGGGATAGGATGCGCATCGCCCTGACCGGTCAGCCGGTCAGCACGCGAAATCTTTCGGCAGTCGCGCTGCCGAAGCGCTACGCCCTGCCTCTTTTCGGTGCCGACGGCATCTCTTCGGTCGCCTACGCCGCCGACCAGATGATTTTGACCCTTGCCGCCGCGGGTGCGTCTGCGCTCGCTTTTTCGCCCTGGATTGGTTTGGGTGTGGCGATGGTGGGTCTGCTGGTCATTGGCACGTACCGCTACAACATTAATCAGATTGCTTCTGAAGGCGATATTCAGCTGGTGCACCGCAAACTGGGTGCGCTGCCGTCGATTGTGATGGGTGCATCCTCGCTGATGGACTATACGCTCACGGTGGCGGTGTCGATGTCTTCGGCGTCCTCGTTTTTGGTGGCGTTGTACCGCAGATTCAGGATTGGCGCACGCTCATTGCGGTGCTACTCATTGTTGCGCTGACGTTGTTTGCGCTGCGTGGCGTGCAGTTGCTGGGCAAGATTGCGTACTGGCCGCTGTACGTTTTCTTGGCGCTGTTGGGGGTCGACCCTCATTGTGGGTTGGGTTCGTGCCGCGACGGGTACGCTGCCGTTGGCTGAATCGGCGACCTACGTGATTGCTCCTGAGCTCGAGACCCACTCGCTGGAGGGTCTGGCGCTGATGCTGCTTCTGGCGCGTTCTTTCTCCGCCGGCTTGGTGGCGTTCTCGGGTGTTTCTACGATTTCTAATTCGGTGAAGTATTTCCGCCGCCCGAAGAAATATAACGCGGCGGTCACCATGATGCTGATGGGCCTGATTACCTCGGTCCTGCTGGTGAGCCTGCTCGGTTTTGCGGCGGCAACCCGCGTGCACATGGTGCACGATACGACCCGTTTCTTGTTTATTGACGGGCACACACCGGGGGAGTACTTCCACCAGAAGCCGGCGCTGTACCAGGTGGCTTTGGCGATTTATCAGGGTGCGCCGTTCTTCGCGCAGCTGCTGGTTTTTGCGACGGTGGGCGTGCTGATTATTGCCTCGCTGACGGCGTTTACGGGCTTCCCAGTGATTGCCTCGTCGCTGGCTGATTACCAGTACCTGCCGGTATTCTTCCGTAGCGTGGATTCACGCGGCCTGTACGCGAACGGTGTGCTGGCGCTGTCGGCATTCTCAATTTTCCTCACCTGCATTTTCGGTTCGGACGTGTACTCGCTGATCCAGCTGTACATTGTGGGCATGTGCCTGTCCATGATGCTGGTGCAGCTGGCGGTGGTGCGCTACCGCATGCGCCTGCTGCGTATTACCCTGGCGCAGATGCCGCGCCGCGCCCTGCTACGCGATATTGCGGTCTCTGCGGTGGGCGTGATGGTGACCGCCGCGGTGCTGGTCATCGTCGTGGTGACGAAGTTCGCCGCCGGTGCGTGGCTCTCCCTTGGAATGATTGCCCTGATGGTTGGAGGTATGGTTGTGACTCGCCGCCACTACGATGCGGTGGATGCCGCCCTGGACATCCCCCTGAACGCTGAATCCGTTGCGGATGTGGCGGCCCTGCCTTCGCGTGTACACGCCATCGTGTACGTGGAGCGTGTGCGCCGCCCGGCGGTTCGCGCCCTGTCCTATGCGCGTGCCGGTCGCCCCTCCACGATTGAGGCGCTGACGGTCAACAACGACCGCGCCGCTCTGGAAGTCGTGAAGAAGCGCTGGTATGCCCTGGGTATTCCGGTGCCGCTGTCGGTGATTGATTCGCCGTACCGTGACACCGTGGAGGCGGTCGTCTCGTATATTCGCCGCCGCCGCAAGAAGTCGCCCCGCGATATTTTGGTGGTGTACCTGCCCGAGTTCGTGGTGGAGCACTGGTGGCAGCGTCTTCTGCACCGCCGTACGGTGCGCCGCCTCAAGCAGGCGCTTCTGCATGAGCCGGGCGTGATGACCGCGACCGTGCCGTGGGCGATGCACGAGGACGAAGTGTATGACGAGATCTTTGATCAGCGCCTGCAGGGCAAGGACTCAGCTGCCAATGATTCGACCGCAGAGGCTGCTGACGGTTCTACGGCGGCGGTCGCCCCGAACGTGACCCGTTCTGCCGGTGGCGGCCGCGAACTGATTCAGAGCAACCGCCACGCCGTGTACCGCGGTCGCCTGCACGAGGCGGATGCTGTAGCGCGCGAGAAGAAGCGCTAGCCGTAACGTTTGCCCGGCGCTCAGCATAATTGCCCTGCGCCCACATTAATTGCCCAGCCCGGTCATTGGCCTGTGATGTGCTTGAGCACCCCCACATAGCGCCTGGACTTTGCCCTTTACGTCCTATTCGGCACCTCTTGCGGGGCGTCGGAATCGGAGTAAAGGTACAAACCGGTGTAAAATAATTCACATTAAGTGATTCTTTAGGAGACAATGCTGTGACTCACCCTGCTACCACGCCTGCCGCCTCCAACAACGTAGACGGATACAGCGTCGGGCAGACCCTCACCGTCACCTGTGAGGCTCCCGCGCACGGCGGCGCCTTCGTAGCGCGCACCGAACAGGGCGTCATCTTTGTGCGTCACGGCATCGTCGGCGAACAGGCTGAAGTGCGCATCACCGCGATTGGCCCCAAGCGCCGCTTCTACTTCGCGGACGTTATCTCCGTACCCGTACCCTCCCTGGCACGCCGCCCCCACCCCTGGATCCAGGCGGATGCGCTCGCCACCGAAGAGGAACGCGCCGCCGCAACCGGCGTACCCGAACTGCTCGGCGGCATGGAGTACGGCCACATCAACCTGGATGAGCAGCGACGCTACAAGACTGATATCGTCCGCACCCAAATCAACCGACTGGGCGGTCTGCCCCTCGAATCGCCCCTGCTGACCAACCTCATGGTTGAAGAGCTGCCCCTGCGCGATAACAACGAGGGCCTGTCCTGGCGTAGCCGCGTGCGCTACAACGTGACCAAGGTCCGCACCGAGCCCGGCGACCAGAAGAACAGCAACGAGCCTAGCAACCAGAAGAACAGCGGCAAGAAGAGCCCCGCCGTCACCTGGCGCATCGGCATGCACCCCTACCGCGCCTCCCAGCCCGTACCGGTCGTAGACTTTCCCCTCGCCGCACTCGAACTGCGCAACCTAGAGCTTGAGAAGCTGAACCTGCGCGGCGTACGCGAAGTCGAGGCAACCGTCTCCTCCCGCGGCAGGGTCCTACTGCAGTTCATCGTTGATCCGCGCTTCTCCATCGAAGAGGTCGCCAAGGACATCGAACAGCAGGCAGCCGACGCCTGGGGACTGCTCGCCAAGCGCAAGATCTCGCTGTTCTTCACCCCGCAGTCCACCTCCAACGGCAAGCCCAAGCGCCGCCGCCCCGCTCCTCCCACACCCCCTACCGCCGCGTACCCGAAGGCGACCAGCTGCTCGGCGCGGGTCTGCGCTCCGTCACCGAAGAAGTCACCTTCGGCTCCCGCCGATTCAGCTACCAGGTATCTGCCGGCGGCTTCTGGCAGATTCACCGCGCCGCCCCCTCCACCATGGTCGGAACCATGCTCACCATGCTCCGTCCGCAGGAAGGTGAATGCACCCTCGACCTGTACGCCGGCGCGGGCCTGTTTACCGCCGCGCTCGCGGACGCCGTGGGCGCAACCGGTACCGTCGTCAGCATTGAGGGCTCCCCGGTGACCCACAAGGATGCGCGCTCGAACTTCGCGCCGGATGGTTGCTCCCGCACCGAGAACTCTGCGGACACCCGCATTGAGGTGATTCGCGGCGACGTGGCACGCCACCTGGTGGATCTGAAGACCGCCCTTGAGTTTGGTGAAATCCCCGCTATTGATGCGGTGGTCCTTGACCCGTCCCGTGAGGGCGCGAACCGAACCACCCTGGAACGCCTGGATGCGCTGGACCCCAAGCGTATTCTGTACGTGGCGTGCGACCCGGCATCCCTGGGTCGTGACACCGGTATTTTGCGTGAGCTGGGTTGGGACATGGTGCAGCTTCGGGCGTTCGATATGTACCCGAATACGCATCACGTGGAGTCGGTGGCGCTGTTTGAGCGTGCCCCGGCGAAGCCTCGTCCGCGCCGCCGCCGCACCAAGTAGCGCGCAGCTAGTAGCTGTAACAAAGAAGCAAATAATCGCAGTGTTGGGCGGGTTGGGCTGTTCACCAGCCTGCCCACTAGGGGTTATTTCAGGCCGTTTTCGCTCAACCCGGTGCGTCTTGCTCTGCGGGCGCATAAATCTGCTTTTTGGCACCTTAAACGGTAGAATCATTGAAGAACCAACGCACGGAATGAGCCGTGCCCCGACCTTGAGGAGTGTGGGTGTATGTCCGCTGAAAACGCATTGCCGCAGGAGGAGACCCCGAATAGCGCCGCCGGTGGCGCACCCACCGCCGACTACAGCATTGGTAATGGTGCCACTGCCAAGTTGCTCCCGGGTATTCAGTCCCCGGCGGACCTGCAGAACCTCAGCTACGAGCAGCTGGAGGAGCTCTCTAAGGAAATTCGCCAGTTCATCGTGACGAATGTGTCGGCGACCGGCGGTCACCTGGGTCCGAACCTGGGCGTTGTGGAGCTGACCCTCGGCATTCACCGTGTCTTCGAATCTCCCAAGGACAACATTCTTTTCGACACCGGCCACCAGTCCTATGTGCATAAGCTGGTGACTGGTCGTCACGCGTTTAAGACTCTGCGTCAGAAGGGTGGCCTGTCGGGTTACCCGGATCGTGGCGAGTCTGAGCACGACATTATTGCGTCTTCGCACGCCTCCAGCTCAATTTCGTGGGCTGACGGTATTTCTCGCGCGCACAAGCTCAACGGTGAAGATGACCGCTACACCGTGGTCCTCATTGGTGACGGCGCGCTGACCGGCGGCATGGCGTGGGAGGCTGTGAACAATATTGCTGCCGACCGCACCCGCAAGGTCGTGATTGTGGTCAACGATAACGGCCGCTCCTACGCGCCGACCATTGGCGGTTTCGCGAACCAGCTCTCTGAGCTGAAGCACGGTGTGCAGCAGCAGGTGGATCGCGTGCGCCTCGATCACCGCTACGACAGCGCTCTGGATGCAGTGCGCATCGGTCTGCAGCGTGGCGGCCCCGTCGGTCAGATGGTGTACCGCGGCCTGCACGGCATGAAGGCGGGCATTAAGGACGTCGTCGTACCCAAGGGTATTTTTGAAGACCTGGGTATGAAGTACGTGGGCCCCATTGACGGCCACGACCAGCAGGCTGTGGAGAACGCACTGACCGCGGCGAAGAACTACGCCGGCCCGGTGATTGTGCACGCCATTACCGAGAAGGGTCACGGCTACGCGCCCGCCCGCGCGAATGAGGACGACCAGTTCCACGCGGTGGGCCAGATTGACCCGCTGACCGGTGAGGATGTTTCGACCAGCACCTCCGAGTCGTGGACCGGTGTCTTTGGTCGCGAAATCGCAGATATTGCGGATGAGCAGGAGAACGTCGTCGGTATTACCGGCGCGATGCTGATTCCCGTGGGTCTGCGCGAATTCCAGAAGCGCCACCCCGAGCGCGTTATTGACGTGGGTATCGCTGAGCAGCACGCTGTGGCGATGAGTGCCGGCCTGGCGTACGGCGGCATGCACCCGGTGGTTGCCCTCTACGCTACCTTCCTGAACCGCGGCTTTGACCAGCTGCTCATGGATGTTGCCCTGCATAAGGCGGGCGTGACCGTGGTGCTGGACCGCTCCGGTATTACCGGCCCGGACGGTGCAAGCCACCACGGCATGTGGGATTTGGCGATGCTGCAGTTCATTCCGGGCCTGCACCTGGCGGCTCCGCGTGATGGCGCGACCCTGCGCGAAGAGCTGCGTGAGGCTGTAGCTATTAACGACGCACCGACCGTGATTCGCTACCCGAAGGGCTCCGTGGGCGAGGACATTCCCGCCCTGGAGCGCCGCAGCGACGGCGTGGACGTGCTGGCACGCACCGGTGAACCCCACCCGGAAACCGGTCAGCGTGACGTACTGTTCGTTGCCGTGGGCGCTATGGCTCGCGTGGCTCTGGAAGCGTCCAAGGTGCTTGCCGCCGAGGGTATTCAGTCCACCGTGGTTGACCCGCGCTGGGTGATGCCGGTGCCGTCTTCGGTCGTTGAGCTGGCTCGTGACCACCGCATTGTGGTGACCATTGAGGACGGCGTGCGTTCCGGTGGTGTGGGTTCGCGCATCCGCCAGGAAATGCGTGCGGCTGGCGTAGATACCGCGCTGAGCGAGCTGGGTCTTCCGGCGGAGTTCATTCCGCACGCTTCTCGCGAGCAGATTCTGGAGGAGGTCGGCCTGACCGCGGAAACCATCATCGCGGATCTGCGTGCGCAGCTGGCTGGCGATAAGGTTCCGTTCGCCCGTGAAGAGGGTCAGAAGCCGCGCCACACCCGCTAAGCGGTCGTACCTGAAATGTGCCGCCTAAGCTTCTCTTAGTAGCGCGCCGCAATAGTAGGCATCAGTAGCGGGTACCATAAGACAGCACAAAGCCCCGCCCATCGATTGTGATGGGTGGGGCTTTGCTGTGCGCAGGTCTTGCCGTATGGAGGTTTTGCTGTGCGTAGGTTCTGAGCCGCCGGTTTAGGAATCCTTGGAGGTGTGGGTGACGAAAATTTTGCCGCCCTTCTCCTGCACCGGGTAGCTGGCAAGGGGCGACTCCGCGGGGCCGTGCACGACCGAGCCGTCAGCTACAGCGAACTCGGAACCGTGGCAGGGGCACACGATGCGGTTGGAATCCTGCACCTGCACCTGGCAGCCCTGGTGGGTGCACACGGTGCTGAACGCCTTGTACTCGCCCGCGGACGGCTGGGAGACGATAACGGTCGTGGAGCCGTGAGTCAGGCGTGCCGCCTTGCCCACGCCCACTGCGGAGGCGGAACCTACCTCAACGGTGCCTTCGGGCGCGGTAACGTTGGAGTCACCTTCAGCGCAGGAGGCGAGCAACGCACCGGATGTGACGGCGCCGGTGATGAGGGTTGCGCGGCGGGAGAAGACGCGCGCAGAAGAATCAGTTTCTGTGGTATCGACTGCGGTGTCGACGGTTGCAGATTCAGTAGCAGGGGAGGCGCATGCCTTCTGAGAGCGGCAGCATCCGTTGGGTGCGGGCATGGTGGTTCCTTTCGTGTACTCTCTCCACCCTATGCCGGTTTGGGACAAAAATCGAATGAGAGCAGGCTAAGCTTGGTTCACGTTTGCACCGGAGACAAACTGCTGAGGCAAAATACCGGGACAAACTACCGTGTCAAACTCCCGAGGCACACAAAATGCCGGTCGGGCGGTCGCATCAGCAACACACCCAACCGGCACACACATCTATTCAGCGTTAGAGAAATCTACCCCAGGTGGCGGGCAAAAATCGGCGCAATCACGGGGGCAACCAGACCCGTCTGCCACGAACGCGCACCGTACTCAGCGAGCGCATCCCGCAGGGTCTGCTCGTCACAACGAGCCGGCGGCTCCCAGCAGAGGCGGCGAACATAATCGGTCGTGATCAGGTTCTGCGCCGGGATATTCAGCTCCTCAGAGAGCTCATCAATTGCCTGACGAACCTCGGTGAACAGCGCCAAGTTTTCCGGGCGCTTAGACTCCCACGCCTTCAACGGCGGCGGGGCAGTCGACGGCAAAGTGAACGGTACAGCGTTCTCACCGCGTGCCGCCGCAGCAATAGCACGCACCCAACGCGGTCCCTCACGACGCAAACCACGCGTCTGAAAACCAGGGATCGCCATAATAGCGGGCACGTTACGCGGCATGGTGCGTGCCGCCTCCACAATCGCAGAATCGGGCAGCAGGCGCTTCGCGTCTACGTCCTTCTTACGCGCCAGCGAGTCACGCTCAAGCCACAGGTTACGCAACGCCGTCAGCTGCTTGACCGAACGCAACATCGTGCGGCCCTTCGTCTTACGCCAACGCTCCGGCTGATCCGTCGGATCCTTCACCGGGCTCTTACACAGGTACTCGAACTCCTCCAGGGCGTACTGCAGCTTACCCTGCTGGCGGAGCAAATCCTCCATTGCGTCACGCAAATCAATGAGCACGTCAACGTCCAGCAGCGCATAGTTCAGCCAGGACTCTGGCAGGGGCCGGCGCGACCAGTCTTCCTTCGAGTGCTTCTTCGCCAGCTTATAGCCGAGTAGCTCCTCAACGGTCGCACCCAGGTTCACGCGCTCCAGACCGGCAAGACGTGCACCAAGCTCCGTATCAAACAGACGGTTCGGGCGCATACCGAGCATATCCAAGCTCGGGAAATCCTGAATCGCGGCGTGAATAACCCACTCAGCATCCGCCAAAGCATCGTTAATAATGCGCAAATCCTTAAACGCCTCAGGATCAATCAGATACAGCTGATCCTCACGCTTGAGCTGCACCAAAAAAGCACGCGAACCATAACGGATGCCCTGAGCTCGCTCCGTATCAACAGCCACCGGGCCGGACGCCGCCGCCAACTGCTCAGCGGCACGACGCAGACCGCTCTCCGTATTGATAAGGGTCGGAATCGGTGCGGAAGGGGTCTCCAGAGGAACAACATCCGGAACTTCGATACCGTTAAGGGTCAGCTGAGGGGTGCCTGCGGCATTCTGTTCAGCTGCGGTACTCATGCACTCAATCCTTTTCCTCTGTCTGATTCGACGCGCCCATACGATGCGCCAGATACCCGGGTAGGCGCACGCCCGAGCAAACACGAGCCCGGGCGGGGTGACGTGCCCGCGAAGGCACTACGCCATTCTACCCGCCCGAGCTTAAAGCCTCGAATTTAGAGAGACTCACAATAAGGGGTTCACCGGCGTGCCCGCGAGGGGTCTTGCCGGGGTTTATTCGGCGGCTTCCGCCTCGTCAACCGGAGTATCACCAGGCTGTGCTTCACCAGCCGGGGTCAGCGTCAGACACACCGAATTAATGCAATACCGCAAATCCGTGGGAGTCGGGTAGCCCTCACCCTCAAACACGTGACCCAGGTGCGAATCGCAGGCGGCGCAACGCACCTCCACACGGCGCATACCGAACGTCGTGTCCTCCAGGTAACGCACACGGTCCTCAGCCAGCGGCGCGAAAAACGACGGCCAACCACAATGCGAATCGAACTTCTGATCAGAACGGAACAGCTCCGTACCGCAGGCACGACACGAATACACACCCTCCGTGTGGGTGTTCCAGTACTCGCCCGTGAACGCGCGCTCGGTGCCGCCCTCACGCAGAACAGCGTACTCTTCAGGCTTGAGCACTTCACGCCAGTTCTTGGCGATAGCACCCACGCCGGGTAGCGAATTGCCCATCATGACTCCTTCAGTTTGCTCTCATGCCCAGGCTCTTACGGCATATGTAACGCCGCGGCCGGGCGGATTATTCCCGCTGAGCGCGGACTAAGCGCGGATGTCAGCGTACTTGCCGTTGGTCAGCTTCAGCAGGTCGTCCGGGGCGAGCTCAACGTCCAGGCCGCGCTTACCGCCAGAGACCATGATCGTGTCAAAAAGCTGCGCAGACTCATCGAGCAGGGTGGGGGAGGGAGTCTTCTGACCCAGCGGAGAAATACCGCCCACCACGTAGCCGGTGCGGCGCTCAGCGACCTTCGGGTCGCACATGGAGGCGCTCTTCCAGCCCAGGGCTGCCGCGGCAGCCTTAATGTTCAGCTTGCCAGAGACCGGCACGATCGCGACCGCGAAATCCTTCTCGTGCACGATTAGCAGGGGTCTTGAACACCTGCTCCTCGGAGGCGCCGAGGCTCTTCGCGGCTCTTCACCGAAGGAGGTGACGCCCTCAACGTGCTCGTATTCACGCATCTGGAAGGGGGTGTTCGTCTCGGTCAGCAGTGCTACGGCGGCGGTTGCTGCGCCGCTCTTCTTACCTTTAGTTTTCTTAGCCATAGACACCATTTTACGGAAGTCACCATGCGCGGATACCTATGCGCTGATACCCATGCGCCGAGAAGCCACATGTGTTTCGAAAAGCCACAATAATGGTGGCTTCTCGAAACACATGTGGCTTCTCAATGGTTATGGGGTTATTTCAGTAACCCTTTTTCCTTCAGCTGCTCTTGAGAAAGCGAGCCAACGACAGTCCAAAATCCATCTGATTTGTCTACGTTCTGAGGTAGCCTTTAGGCTCCCTTTTTTTTCTTAGTAAATACCGATGAGTAATTGCATGCCAAGACTAGTCAGGATGATAGCAATCCAGCAAAGGGCTCCAAGAAGAATGGATTTTCCACTGGATTTGATCATAGCAATGAGGTTGGTTTTGAGACCAATAGCACTCATAGCCATGATGATGAGGAATATGGAGAGTTGTTTGAGAGGTGAAAAGAAGCTAGTGCTGACACCGAAAGATGTGAGAAGAGTAGTTAGCAGAGAAGCTAGGATAAAGTAGAGAATGAAAACGGGGAAGATTTTTTTAAGCTTCACTCCTTGGTTGTTGCCTTGTTGACGGCTTTGCCAATAGGAGAGGAAGAGAACGATAGGGATAATAGCTAGAGTACGTGTCAGTTTGACAATAGTTGCAGGCTCAAGAGTGTTTGCATTGTAAAGACTATCCCAGGCACTAGCAGTAGCTGTCACAGAGGAAGTATCGTTGACCGCAGTACCCGCAAAGAGAGCAAAACCTTCGTTGGAAAGATGGAGCCAAGAACCTAGAGTCGGAAAGATAAGAGCTGCCAAGACATTGAAGAAAAAGATAACAGAAATGGCTTGGGCTACTTCTTTTTCCTTGGCGTGAATAACAGGAGCAGTCGCTGCAATGGCAGAACCGCCACAGATAGAAGATCCAACTCCAATCAAGGTAGCTAGCTTTTGTATCAAGGTTAAAAAAAGCGTTGGAAAAAGAAAGCTATAATCAATGCAATTGAAATAGTTGAAAGGATAACAGGAAGGGAAGATGTTCCAACTGCGAAAAACTTGTGAGATACTGAGTCCAAACCCAAGCAAAAATAACAGCATACTGAAGCAGTTTTTTTGGAGCTATAAGTCAAACCGGCATCCAGTTGTGTATAGGAAGTGAGAAAGGGATGGAGAATCATTCCGATAAAAATGGCGAAAACAGGTGCTCCCACAACAGGCAGAAATCCTCCTAAAACCCAAGAGATGATAGAAATGATCAGACAGACTGACAGCCCTGCCCAATTTTTTGATAGAAATGACATAAAAACCTCCGAAAATAGATACTCCTTATTATAGTCTTATTTGGTAAACTAGAAAGTAGGAATACAGACCCAGTCCGGGGAGCGCACCACCTCAGCCTCCGCGCTGATAAAGGCCTTCGATATCCTTGAGGAACTTAATATCCTTCTCGTAGGTATCCAGCATAGAGGGCCATACATACTGCATATCACCGGTCTGAATACCGTAGTTACGGGCTCTGACCCAATCGGCCATCATCTCACGAAGACCAGCAAAGGTTTCAGGGTACTGTTGCGGCTTAGCCTTGGGGAGAGGGACGTTCTGAGCTATACCGTATTCATCAGCTTCACGGTATTCGCCGTCGGGTGCTTTCGAGCCGCCAGAATAGCCGCGGGTAATGACCGGGCTCGGAGTAGCGGAAGCAGAAGCGGCATCGGATGCCGCCGCGAAAGCCGATGCCGATTCGCTCGGTGTGGTGGAGGCAGTGGCTGCCGCCTCGTTATTTGCCTGCTGGCCGCATGCCGCAAGCAGGGCACCAAGACCCAGAAGGGTACCGCCGCTCAGCATTGCGCGGCGGGTCATAATAACGGAAGTCATGGAAGTGTATTCCTCATATCGGTGTGAAGTGTGAATAGGTGGCTGGCTAGAAACCGGAAGACTAACCAGCCGAAGGAGGAACCCGATAGCTGAGAAGCCACATGTGTTTCGAAAAGCCACAAAAGAAGTGGCTTTTCAGCGAACATGTGGCTTCTCAACGTAAGACCCACGGCAGGAGAACGACCTTACATGTCAGGCCAGTCGCGGTGCAGCGAGTACTCCGTATCCCCGTCACCGTTATCGTTGAGGTGCCAGCGCTGGCCGGTACGGATATCGGCCTTGCGCAGACGCGGGTTCGGGTTATCCTTCTTACCCATCGTGGGGTCGTTCTTGCAGCCCCAACGAGTATCGTCTTCATCGCAGGTGCCGCCGACGCGGTCCACATCGACCCACCACACACGGATTAGCAGCGGGTTACTGGTTGCCTGTGGAGTCACCTTCATCATCTGCCAGGGTCCGCCATCCACGCGGAAGCGAGCCGTGTAGTGCACGGTCGCGTACGCGTGGAAGTTGCCGGAACGCTGGTAGGCGTAGCTGGTTTCCGTTTGTCGCGGACGTTCACGAGGGTAGGTGGCGACCGGTTTACCAGCGGTGTAGTGGGTTGCCTGGTCGCCGTTGCCGTACTCGATGACGTACGAGGAGGGCATGAGTTCAATTTCGACGTGTCCGGCGAGCATGTCTGCTTCAAGGCGGTAGGAGCCACCGTCATCAACATAGAAATTGACCTGGTCACCCTTGTAGACGTTGGGATCGCCTTCTGCTCGGCCAGTGCCTGCGGGGTTGTTGTAGGACTGGTGCAGGGTCGGCTTGCCCGGCTCTAGCGATTGGGCGGCCTCAATGATTTGCGCCATCATTTGTTCCCAGGTGGGGTCATCGTTTGCCTTGGATTTAGTGTCTTGAACAGCCTTGATGTCTGAGGGGATGCAGCTAGCGCTGCTGGGGTTGTGCATTCCCATTGCTGGGCGACCGCGGTCCATGAATCCTGCATCAGTTTCCGGGCTGAGGTTGGTGTGTTTATAGATACCGACTTTTCCTCCAGAGGTTACGCAGTAAAGGACGCCAGGGGTATTTTTGGAGGAGTAGACATCAAAACCACTGGGGTTGTGGCTCTTTTCCCATTCGTGGACTTGGGTTTTTGCTTTTTCCGCTGACTCTATTTCCTGGGTTTTACGTACAGTACCTCCGCCAGAAGAAACCTTGCCGTCAGAGCCTCTAGAAATATTAGAATTAGAATCAGGGCTGGATTTAATAAAAATAGTCTCACATACTTGTGCTGAATTTGGATTATTCGCGGCACATTCAGAGTATGAACTAAATTCCCCCTCAACCCCCCAAGTTGTAGCTAAATTTGAGAATATAAGAGCCGCAGAAATAATGGTAGCTTTAGTAATATTTTTCATGTTATCTACTAATTCTCGGCCTTTGTCGTAGATTCTACAAGCCAGCGGTCTCCGTTGTGGCGCAATTTAATATCCCACATATTGTTGTTATCTTCACTATTTTCATGATTTTCCCAGCTGCCGTCAGGCTCAACATACATAGCGTAAGTCCACTGGCGGTAGGCGCGCCAAATATAGGTCTCCCCGCCCTCAGACCATGGAGCACCATTGGCAATAAAATTATGGGTTCCAGCTACAACCCAGCCACCTCGTTGGTACAGGGAAGAAATCTTTTTATAGAAATCAATCTCTGATGTAAAGGATGGGCTCAAAAATTTAAGGGTTTCAGTGTAGTCTCCAGTCTGGATTGAATAATTTTCATGCAGAATCCATGCCCGGAGAGTCTTTTCCAGCCCGGAAATAGACTTCTCGCGGTAACCCTCTTCGGGCACAGGAGGCTTGGGTACATTCTGTGCAGGTCCCTGCCAGTCGGCCTTACGGTACTCCCCATCGGGTGCCTTCGAACCGCCGGAATAGCCTCGGACAGTAGACGGAGTGGCACTCGCAGAAGGCGATCCAGATGCCGCCGCAGACGCCGAAGCGGTTTCGCTCGGTGCGGCGGAGGCGGTAGCTGCCGCCTCGTTATTAGCCTGCTGGCCACACGCCGCAAGCAGGGCACCCAGTCCCACAAGTGTGCCACTACCCAACAGGGTACGGCGATTGAAAATGGTCGAATCCATAGAAGATACGCTCCTATCATCGGTGACGGTGTGATATATGTGCATGTCAGGCCATTATTTACAGGTCAAGCTGACCACCGGAAGGAAACAGCCCCGTAGCGCACCCAACAAACGCATCAATGCGTTATGGAACACTACAGTTACCACCCTACCGCATCTTTGTATCTATTTGCGTTGCTTTGAGTGCAATAGTATCTGAACGTCATTATTCGGACATATCAATGCTTTATGCATCAAATAAATCTACACTCACGGAGGCCTCGCCCCGGCAGAATTTGTGCCATGGTTTAGCGTCTTCGACCGTGGTTTTTAACTACGGCCAAAGACACTAACCTATGGCACAAATCCGTAACCCATTACCGAATTTGGGTCTGCGTCGGATATGCGGGCGGGAGTCGGTAATGACTTAGTTTTTCGGTAATGGGTTAGTGACTTCAGGCTGGGGTTTTAATCATTACGAAAGACGCTAAGTCATGACTGAAATTGCTAGGTCATGACCGAACCTCCACCGGTACTGAGCAGTACCTCCACTGGCACTGAGCGGCCCAAGCAAAACAGAGCGGCCCCGCACCCCGCCGCCGCCCCTCCCTGCGCCCGCAATGTGGCGGGCAACTCATGCGGCTCACGCGGGGTGTTAGACAGTACTACACTTAAAGCGGAAGTCACATCGCCGTCACTGAAGAAAAGAGTTTTTGTGCCCACCACGACCGTACACTTGACCGACCGCATCCCTCGCGTTTCTGCTGATGAGTTGCTGGCGGGTTTCCGCCCCTCTGAGCGTTTTGGTGAAGTGTCTTTTGATAGCTACATTCCTGATCCGAATCAGCCGTCGCAGGCTGAGGCTGTGCAGAAGCTGAAGGATTTTGGTGACAAGATTAATGGTGGCGGCGCTGGTGCCGGTTTCTTTGGTCGCCTGTTTGGTGGCAAGAAGAAGGATTCGACGAAGGCTGGCCTGTACCTTGACGGCGGTTTTGGTGTGGGTAAGACTCACTTGTTGGCGTCGCTGTGGCATTATGTGGATGGCCCGAAGGCGTTCGGTACTTTTGTGGAGTACACGAACCTGGTGGGTGCGTTGACGTTCCGTAAGACGGTTGAGGCGTTGAGCAGCTATAAGCTGGTGTGTATTGACGAGTTTGAGCTGGATGATCCGGGTGATACTGTGCTCATGTCTCGTCTGATGCGTGAGCTGGCGGATGCTGGCGTGAAGCTTGTGGCGACGTCGAACACTCTGCCGGGTGCGCTGGGTGAGGGTCGTTTTGCGGCTGAGGATTTTAAGCGTGAGATTCAGGTGCTTGCTTCGCAGTTTGAGGTGCACCGTGTGGATGGTGAGGATTTCCGTCATCGTGGCCTGCCTGCTGCGCCGGAGCCTGTTGCTGATGATGCGTTTGATGCGAAGGTTGAGGAAGTGTTCGGCGGCCAGACTGTTGGTGTTGATAACTTCGCTGACCTGGTGGAGCACCTGGCGAAGGTGCACCCGTCGCGTTACCGTCAGCTGATTGATGGCCTGGATGGTATTGCGTGGCGTGATGTTCACCCGATTACTGAGCAGTCGGTGGCGCTGCGTTTGTGGTGTTGGCTGACCGCCTGTATGACAAGGACTTGCCGATTGTTTCTTCGGGTGTGCCTTTTGACAAGGTATTTACTGAGGAGATGCTGGCTGGTGGTTATCAGAAGAAGTATTTCCGTGCGGTGTCTCGTTTGACTGCGTTGGCTCGTGAGGGCATGCTCGGCGAATCTGAGTAGCCGCCGCCTGACGCTGCGAAACCGCGCAGCGTGAATTGCGCAGCGTGAACTGCGTAGAAAAGTTTATATAGTGAAGACCCCCGCCGGATGCTCCATGAGAGGATCCGGCGGGGGCCTTTGTGCGTCTTGGCTAGTCTTCGTTATCAAGCTTGAAGCTCTGCAGGCCTAGCTTGGTGGTGTACACCAGTTCGTAATCGCAGAGTTCGTACGAGTACACGCCTGCTTCGACCTCTTCAAAGGGCAAGATGAGTTGCCTTTTCAGAACGAATGAGTCCTTCCAGTTTTCGATGCGTTCCTTTTCCAGCTGTTCCAATGCGGCGTTGAACCGGGGTGTACCGTCCTCGAGGCAGTGGTTAGGTGTATCTGAGTATTGGTAAGGGAGTCGAATTGATGAAGCCGCAAGTTGCATGCTCTGCCAATAAGTCGGCGGGTCATCGGCTGAAGCGTCAAAGCGGAGAGAATCAGCCTCGTCTGTGCCGTTGATGGAAGGCAACAGCCGGTAGCTTTTGATCACATTCTCAGAATTATTTTTACGGTCCCGCTCCACCACAATTGCGATAACTTCTAGGGATGCGTCGGTGTCGCGAACCTTTGCCTCACCGATTTGCTCGTCAGAGAAGCGCAAGTCGTCAGGCTTGAGAAGATGCTGCATACAATCTGCCATCGTTCTATCATCTGGGGTAGGTACGCGAAGCAGATAATTTGAGGCCCTAATTATCGCGTTTTTCTGGTTCTGTAGATACTCTTGTTCTGCGCTCATATAACCATCAACCCAGCTTCCAGGAATCTTGTCCGACATGCTTTTCTGATAGGTCTTCTGCACCAGTGGGCTAATGTCGGCAGGAATTCGAATCGGTTCACCGTCAAAATGGGGGAGTAGCTGTGCGTAGCTGCTGAGCAAGATCATCGGCTCATAGACTGCTGTGGACCCATTGGGGAAACGGGGCATCTTATCTTGTGAGCCGAAAGTTTTAACTCCTCGCACGTAGCACACCGGCTTGCGGTATGCGGGGGTGCGTTCTGAGCTGCTGCGGCTATCGTGACGGTGTAGACGTCCCATACGCTGAAGCACCAGGTCTACCGGCGCGAAGTCGGTAATCATCACGTCAAAGTCCAGGTCAAGCGACTGCTCGATGACCTGCGTACCCACCACAATGAGGCGGTGCGGGCGCGAGGAATCCTCCCCGTCAGCTTCGCTGTAGTGAGCCTTTTTGCCGAGCTTTGAGATAAGGTGTTCTTCTTGCTCGGCGCGATGCGTGGCGGTAAAGCGAGAGTGCGTGAGGATAACATGCTCTTCACCGAACTGTTCACTCAGGAATGCGTGCATTTCCTGGGCTCGTCCAACGGTGTTGCAGATGATTGCGGCGCATCCGTGGTCATTGGCGAGAGGTTCGAGTACGTTCAGGACGCTTTCGGGGCTGTCGTCAATGAGCTTCAGCTCAATTTCGGTTTGTTCTGCTGGCTGTTCAACCTTCCATTTCTTGGGAGTTCCGTTATCCTCGGCGGTGAGGGTGTGAATGACTGGGTAGTCCAAGTCGAGGATAGTATTGCTCTGATTTCTGGCTTGCCTTGCGGCGTATCTTTCTCTGGGTGACAAATTTTGTTTAGACTGGGGGGGATGAGCTATCTGTCCTTACTTTCAAACCCTCAGCGTATCTAACCATGAGGTGTGTACGAATATCTGCAGGGAGTGTTGCTGACATGAGAATAACGGGCGCATTCATCTGACCCAGCCAGTAGAGCGCACTGGAAAGGTATTGGTTCATGTATGCGTCGTAGGCGTGAACCTCATCAATGATGATGACCTTAGAAGCAAGACCAAGGTATCGGAGCATCACATGCCGTGCTTGCAGAGCGGTCATGAGAACCTGGTCGATGGTGCACACAACAAAGCTGGAGAGAAGCCCCTTCTTCGTACCACTGAGCCAGCTGTGCCGTGCGAGAGACGTTCCGGGGCGCAGCGTTTTTCGGTTGTTTTCTCGTCCAGGGGAAGGGGATTCGTCGAAATATCTGCCTCGGAGAGTGCTTCATAGGACTTGTTGAAACGGTTCTTGGAATGGCCCAAGAACATGGAATGCGGCTCAATAGCTTCACCCTGTTCTTGTGCCACATCGGCTGTCTGGTATTTCACCCATTCGGTAACACGGTCAAAGAGGGCATTAGACGTCGCCTGGGTCGGTGCCGCGAAGGTCACACCCGTGCGACCGGTTGCCTGTGCAAGGAACTCGGCAGCGATGAGGCCAGCTTCAGTTTTACCTTGACCCATGGGTGCTTCGATGCACATCATGCCGCCACTTTGCATAGAGCGTGCCGCTTCGACTACGACTTCCTGCATGGGGCGTAGGGTCGGGTTGTTCCATCCAAAACGGGAAGCATAGAGATCAGCTGCAGGGGTGTCGGGGTTGGTATCCAGCGCGGCAGTCCAGCGCTGTTCAAGCCCGAGCGCCTGCCAACCAATGCGCGCTCGCTGTTCCTGCTCGGCTGAGCCGAAGGTTCCCATGGGGAAGAAATCAGGGTTTGAAGCAATCCAGTCTGACATGATGATGAAACCGGTAATGCAGAATTGCACGGCAACGGGGATAGTGTGTCCGTGTTCTGCTAGCTGCTGTAGTGCTGAGGTTGCGCCGAATCGTTCTACGGTAATGTCATAGAGCTCCTGCCAAACGGCGTGCCATTGGGGGGAGAGTTGCTCCAAAATGAGGATGTTTCGTTCGGGAGGATTGAGGAAGTAACCTGCAGGTATGCCGTGGTGCGCGCCGGAAATACTTGCGAGAGTTACAGCAATATCACTCGGCATGCCCTCGACATTGTTGGTGAGGGTGAGCAGGTGGGTGAGAATGCTCTGGCTGTATTTATTGTGGGGGTGCACCCCACTCTTGTCAGGGACTGTAAGATCATGAGGGAGATCAAACTTAGCTTGTCTAATACGTTTGCGGTAGGCACTAAAGTATTCGTTGTTTTCTTGCCTGTCATACTGGCAAGTGAATTCGGGGGTTGCTTTGCCCATATCGTGGGTTGCGGCAAGCCAGCAGACGAGCGCGCGCGCGTATCTTCCATGGAGAGGTGGAGATGCTCACTGAATCGCCTCTGCAGACCCGGGGCGAGCCATGTATCCCAGAGTCGTGCAGCTACAGAACCTGCATCGAGCATGTGCTGAACGAGAGAGAGACCGTGAGTGGGGGAGTGGTTGTTCCCGGTTTTTGCCCAGAATAAGGCTGTCGTAGGTGTTGAAAGCCGTTCGGAATCGGATAGCATAATTCTCCTTAGAAGGTAAACTAATAGAAGCCTCGTTATGAGACGAAGCGTATGTTCCCCGAAGTAGACGGGGATGAGCCGATATGGTTATTGACTGTTAGTGTGTTCCCTGCATTAGCTGCTTGGGTGGGGATTCTGCTCTATTTTTCGTTGATACGTGACGTTTAAAAAAATATATGAAATATATGATTAATACTGTTAGTGCTATTGACTCGGTCTTGGTGGCGCTCGTATAGTGGAGCTATCAAAACCCCTTCCTGGACCTTCTTGCGGGTAGTGACAAAGGGTAAATTTTGTGGTCTGTTTTTATTGTGGACCAGATTCCATTTTTGTGCCTGCTTACTCGTCACGGAGTGGATGAAAGGTAAAAATCGACGACGAAGGGAATGGAAATGGCGAGTTTAGAAGAGCCTCGATTCAACCTTGTGTACGAGCCTTGGATTCCAGTGTTGCTGGACTCAGATAAGGTCGTTGAGCTGTCGCTTCATGATTTCTACAAGCATCTATATGACATCCGTAAAATTCAAACTGGTAGCCCGCTTACTGATACGGCTATCTTCGGTGTGGTTCTTGTTATCTTTGCTCGAGCAGTGTGTATTGATGCGGATAATAAAACTGCAAATTGGGTAAGCCGGATGAGGGAACAACGCGATGAGAATCTTCAAGATGTTCTGGATTACTTGGACTACTTCAATGAGCAGGGCCGCTTCTGGTTGCTAGGTGGTGAACGTCCCTTTATGCAGGTGCACGATTTGCATACTGCTAAGGGAGATACAAAGCCTGTTAGTCGCCTGGTTCTGGATTCGGAGAGTGAGTATTTCTCGGTTCGTGCTGAGAAGACTTTGGAATCTTTGAGCTTTGCGGAAGCGGCGCGGTGTCTGGTGACTATTCAAGCTTATGATTACTCGGGTATTAAATCCGGTGCTGTAGGCGACCCGCGCGTTAGAGGCGGCAAGGGATATCCTTTGGGTGTCGGGTGGTATGGTGCCACGGGTAAGGTCATTGTGCACGGCGCCAATATGATGGAAACCCTTCTGTACAACCTCGATTACGGGCAATTGCGCGATGAGACTGCTTTTGATGATGATTTGCCTGTCTGGGAACGTGAAGAAGCTGATACCGCTGCGCCGCGTGCGTACACCGGTGGTCCGGCGTCTCAGTACAAGGACCAGCCGGTGCCCGCGAGCGGCATGTGTGAGATTCTGACCTGGCAGTCTCGTCGCATCCGCTTGCACCATGATGGTGAACGCGTGACTTCAGTGCTTGTCGCTAATGGTGATAAGTGGCTTGATCGCAATAACTATGCAGACCCTTTGACGGGTTATCGTTACAGCAAGAACCAGTCGTCGAAGACCGAACAGGTGTGGATGCCTCAGGCTCATTCGGCTGAACGCACTCTGTGGCGTGGTGCTGATGCTCTGCTGACTCGTCTCACCCCGGAATCGGAGAAGCAGAATAAGCCTGCTCCTGTGATTCGTCAGCTGGGTTTGGGAAGACATTTCCCGACTGATGCTGAGGTGAAGGTTCAGCTGGTGGGCGTTGAATACGGCAACCGGAGCGCCGTGATTGAGAACATTATTTCTGACTCGATGACCCTTGAGCTTTCTCTGTTGACTGATGAAGGGTTGAGCACATCCCAGATGGTGCGTGAGAATATCCAGGTCACTATGGACGTGGCAATTACTTTGGGTCAATTTGCCGGCCAGCTTCTGCAAGCTGCGGGTCGGGAATATGAGTTCCGTGCGGATGCCACTGAGGCTTTTTTGAACCGTATTGAAGGAACGTTCCGCCTTTGGCTTGCAGATCAGCGAGCATTAGAGGGTATCTTTGCGAAAAAACAGGAATGGCAACACCGCCTATGGGTAGAAATCAAGCGTGAATCGGACCTGCTTAAGTACAATGCTGGCCCTAAAGCTATGGTGGGTACTGTCGGTAAGGACTCATCAGGTAATGACGTTCTTTACAACGTCGCACGCGCAGAACGGCTGCTGTTCAGCCGGCTACCCAAAATTATTCCCCTGGCATACCAAGACTCCGCTTCTCGCTCTAACAGGGAGGAAACTCATGAGTGATATGACTAAACAAGATGCTTTGCAGCGTTTTGTTAGCGCTAAGATTAATCATCTTTATCGTCAGAAAGACGCTGGTGTCTCCGCCGCTATCGCTGAGCTTGCACAGCTTCGTCGAGGTGCTGGAAAAGTTCCAACGGGCCAGCCCCATCTAATGGGCATGGTGTTGGTGTTGGAGAATGAAGATAAAAAAGATAAGCAAGCATTTCCCGAGCAGTGTCGTGGTAGGGGTGATAGGCCTAATGACGCGGAGATTGCAGCGTACACTGCTCTAACGCTTTTTGCTCTGCACCAGCAGTCTCAGAACAAGTCCATGCATGATGCTAAGGTTTCCTTTGGTCGTGCTGTTGGCAAGCTGGTTGGTAATACCACGAGCTCAATGAAGAAGCGTTTTGATTCTCTGCTGACCGCTCAGACGGAGAATGCTCGCCAGCATTACCTGCGTAGCCTTATTACTCTTCTCCGTTCTAAAAGTATTGGCTTTAATTACGGCCAATTTGCGGTGGACTACATGTACCTGCAGAATCCCTCGACCCGTAAGAATGTGCTTTACCGGTGGAACTGTGAATTCTCCTATGGTTTGGTACCTCCGCGCTCTGAAGACTCTAAGACGACTGAGTAACTATTACTTCTAACTGATAAGGACAACATCATGACTACCTTTATCGATATTCATGCCCTGCAGACCCTGCCCCCGTCGAATATTAACCGTGACGATACCGGCAGCCCCAAGTCCGCCTTCTTTGGCGGCGTTCAGCGTCAGCGTGTTTCCAGCCAGGCCTGGAAGTCTGCTATTCGCCGTGATTTTGAATTGCACCTTGACCGCTCGAAGCTGGGTGTACGTACCCGCCTGATTGCTGACAAGGTAGTGGCGCGTATCTTGGACCTTGCATCGGAAGTTTGACGCTGATGCGGCGGAAGAGGCTGTAAAACAGGCTTTTACTGCTGTGAAAAATCCCAAGAACAAGAAGTACGTTAAGCTTGAAAGGCAGGAAGGCGAAAAGAGGATTTCAGATCGTGCTGTTTCAAGCGCTGCTTTGTTTCTGAGTAATCAGCAGATTGATAAGCTTGCGCAAGCTATTATCGAAGCAAATGGAGAGAGAAGATTCCTCCGAAGCAGGTTCAGGAGATGCTGAATACCGAACATGGTATTGAAATTGCACTCTTTGGTCGTATGCTGGCGGATGCTCCCGATTTCAACGTTGACGCCGCATGCCAGGTGGCGCACGCCCTAAGTGTTCACGGTACTGAACCGGACTTTGACTACTACACTGCAGTAGACGATGTTGTACGGTCAGCAGGTGATTCAACCGGTGCGAGCATGATTGGCACTATTGAGATGGCTTCGAGCACTCTCTACCGCTACGCCAACATCAACCTGGATGCGCTGATCACTAACCTGGGCGATACTTCTGCAAGCGTTGAAGCAACCCTGGCATTTGTGCGTGCATTCGTCGGTTCCATGCCCACCGGCAAGCAGAACTCTTTCGCTGCACGCACCCTGCCTGACGCGGTTATCGTAACTGTCCGCAACGACCGTCCTATCTCCTATGTGAATGCCTTCGAGAAGGCTATTACCGAGGTTGAGGGCCGCCGCGTAGTTGCAGCTCGTGCGCTCGCATCTGAGGCTAAGAACATTGAAGAAGCATACGGTTACGAGCCGGTTGCTTCGTATGTTCTGGCTTTGGGTGACCTCAAGGAAGAACTGGCTGGTCTGGGCGAGTCTGTTTCTTTGAAGGGTCTGCTGGAGTCCCTGGAAGCTCAGCTGACTGCTCTCACCTCTCAGGAGTCCTAATGCCTACCCTGCTCTTGAAGATGAGCGGGCCGTTGCAGTCGTGGGGTACTCAGAGCCGTTTCCGTCGCCGTGATGCCGGACATGAGCCGAGCAAATCTGGCGTGATTGGAATGGTCGCTGCAGCTCTGGGGCGTTCGCGTAACGAGCCGGTTGATGACTTGGTTTCGCTGAGGTTCGCAGTGCGTACGGATGCCTCTGGAACTTTGATTCGTGACTATCAGACCGCTAAGAATTGGGCTAAAAACCCCAAAGGTGACGTTTCCCTTTCGACCCGCATGTACCTTTCTGATGCTGTCTTCGTGGTGGCTTTGGAAGGTGAACGTGAACAGTTGGAGACTATCGAGTCTGCACTGAAGAAGCCTGTATATCCTTTGTATCTTGGGCGGCGTGCGTGCCCGGCTGGTTACGACCTTGTCCTAGGTATCCGTGAGGATTCTGCTGAGGAAGCTCTGCGTTCGTTGGAATGGCAGATGCCCGAACACCGTCGTCAGAATCTTCCAATCCAGGTATTATTGCGCATCCAGCGTGATGCGCTACCGGGTGAACGCGGTGATTTGGTCGAAGATATTCCGGTGAGCTTCAGCTCGGAACATCGTCAGTATACTTCGCGTGAGGTCGTGTCGGTTGAGCCTGTCCGGGTGAATAACGAACAAAGCCAGGCCTCACAATTTAGCGAGGAAGAGTCTTTTGAGAAGAACTCTTCTGCGCCTGATTACATGAAGGCGGTGGTGGAAGCATGACGTATTTTTCTCGTTTCATGATTAATCCGCAGCGTCGTGGTGCGTGGAAGCTTCTGCGTAGCCCGCAGGCGATGCATGCTGCTGTGATGGCGACTTTGCCGCCGGATACGGATTATTCTGAGGGTCGCATCCTGTGGCGTTTGGATGAGTCTCAGCATGCTCCGATTCTGTACATGTTGAGCCCTGAGAAGCCTGATTTTTCGGCTCTTGTGGAGCAGGCTGGTTGGCAGGCTCGCCCTGGTGAGAGCGCTCATTATGGTCGTCTGCTGGCGAAGCTGGAGAACGGGCAGGAGTGGGCTTTCCGTCTTGCCGCAAACCCGGTGAAGCGTCACACGAATAAGCAGACGGGTAAGCGTGAAGTGTACCCGCACGTGACTGTTGCGCAGCAGCAGGCGTGGATTCGTGAGCGCGCTCCGCAGTGGGGATTTGAAGTAATTCCCGCGGTTGAAGGTCAGGATATTGAGGAGTGCCCGATGGTTTCTTCTCGTCAGGACCTTGCGTTTGCCCGCCGTAACGCTGAGGGCAAGGTCGGTAAGGTAACTCACCGTAAGGCTCAGTTTGACGGCGTTCTTCGCATCACGGATGTTGAGCTGTTCCGTCAGTCTTTGCTCTCCGGTATGGGCAGGGGTAAGGCGTACGGCATGGGCCTTCTGACGTTGGTGCCTCTGTCCCGATGAATGCTGTGGAGCAGAGGGGGAGTTAATCTGCGGACAATATTTTGCTTGTGTTCCCAGCGCGAGCGGGGATGAGCCGTGATTGGGGAGGCTCAGATTAGGCGGATTGATGTGTTCCCCGCGCGAGCGGGGATGAGCCGCTCACCGCAGGCGATGGCTACCGGTACTACACATGTTCCCCGCGCGAGCGGGGATGAGCCGGTGGTGATGCCGAAATTCTCGCCGGCGATGACGTGCTCCCCGCGCGAGCGGGGATGAGCCCTGGCTCCAGAAGCCGCGGCGGGTACCTGCTTGGTGTTCCCCGCGCGAGCGGGGATGAGCCGAGCGCGGCTTGGCTGACTGAGAATGGGGTGCCGTGTTCCCAGCACAGGCGGGGATGAGCCGCCCGGGTAGTCTTCCTTCTGACTGCTGAGTGCGTGTTCCCCGCGCGAGCGGGGATGAGCCTCAATATTTTCATGCGATAACAGGATCTGGAAAGTGTTCCCCGCGCGAGCGGGGGATGAGCCGAAAGGTAGCCTGAATCCATGACCCCAATTTTCGTGTTCCCCGCGCGAGCGGGGATGAGCCCGGGGCCTGCACACCCACCACCGGGTCTTTCGTGTGTTCCCTGCGCGAGCGGGGATGAGCCCAACATGGATGCAATGCTGGTGGAGGCTCAGTTGTGTTCCCCGCGCGAGCAGGGATGAGCCGACCGCATTATCAGCGCGTCGTTGCTGTACTACGTGTTCCCCGCGTGAGCGGGGATGAGCCGCAGGAACGCACCGGAGAAGAAACCATAGGGCCATGTTCCCCGCGCAAGCGGGGGATGAGCCCGAGTCTGTCGCGTCTTTGAACGCGCTTGCTCAGTGTCCCCCGCGCGAGCGGGGATAAGCCGCACCATTTCAGGACCTATGAGAGCCTTGAGATGTTCCCCGCGCGAGCGGGGATGAGCCGGGCTTCAACCGCCTGAAGGCGATTGACGTTGCGTGTTCCCCGCGCGAGCGGGGATGAGCCTTGGTGACTGTACCACTCTTCACGATCTTCTCTGTGTTCCCCGCGCGAGCGGGGATGAGCCGAAGGGGGAGCCACTTTCAGACATCTCACCACTGTGTTCCCCGCGCGAGCGGGGATGAGCCTGAAGGCGAAAAGCTGGATGAGGTGCTGGAGACGTGTTCCCCGCGCGAGCGGGGATGAGCCGATGACCCAAAGCCGCGCCACGTACCGTGCCGCGTGTTCCCCGCGCGAGCGGGGATGAGCCGAGGAAAGAACCCCATGACCACCACGACCGCTTGTGTTCCCCGCGCGAGCGGGAGATGAGCCAGGCTGGGCGGAGACACAGCAGACCTTCGAGGAATGTTCCCTGCGCGAGCGGGGATGAGCCGAGCGCGGCTTGGCTTGCCGTGTTCCCAGCACAGGCGGGGATGAGCCGTTCCTTTACCGCCAGGGTGAAATTTCCCTGTGGTGTTCCCCGCGCGAGCGGGGATGAGCCCTTTCCAAGATTCCGACTTTTCGATTTCTTGGCGTGTTCCCCGCGTGAGCGGGGATGAACCGAAGGGCGATCGCTGGAACATCGAAGGCGTGAAGTGTCCCCTGCATGAATGGGGAGCATGTATCGCCTAATCCTCTCAAAATCAGGTTGTTTCAAACATTGAAAGATGTTCAGATGCTGGTGCCATGATTCTTCTTCGTCAGTAGTATGGTATACACCTTGCTATGTCGCAAGGCACATATCTTGTGAAACAGGTAAGGATAAACTCACCTCGTTTATCTACGACATACAGTCCTGCATACGGATCCATGTTCTTCCGGGTTTGGCGAAGTAGCTACAGAGCGCGGATTCTGGCGTTGGGTCGTGATGAGACGGATATTCGCAAGATTGCGAAGGGCCGCGCGTTGGTGCGTGATTGGCGTGACCAGGTGGCGGAAGCTCAGTTTGTGTTTCCGTCGCGGAGGGTTCAGGAGTTGCTTTCGACGGACCCGAACGCGACGAAGAAGAAAGAGGAGATGGAATGATGAAGAAGAACCTAGCGTTGGCCGCTGGTGTGTTGGTGTTGGGTTTGGTCGGTTGTGGCCAGCAGGGTGCTGGGCAGTTGCAGGGTGTGTCTGATGGTGGTCAGCAGGCGGCAACTGATGCAGCTCTGAATTGGATGCAGGGCACCGAAAAGGTCCGGTGCGAACTGGAATCAGAGAACTACAAGTACCACGGCTCTGATTGCAGCAGTAAGGACAACAGCACCCCGGCTTGGAGTGGTTCTGAAAATTACCGTGTGAAGCGCACCGTGCGCTGGGGTAAGGATGCCTGGGCCGTCGTGATCCCTAAGGGGGACAACGACAGCACACCTTCTGTTCTAGGCATGGTGAATGAGGGCGGCCGCTGGGTCCTCAAGTCCCGCGGCGAGCTGAACCAGATTGCCAAGGGCTCGAAGAATAGCGAGTGCGCCGCCCTGAGCGGTCCGAATGCCCCGGAATGCGCGGACTAATAGGAGAAAGAAATCATGAAGAAGAATGCTGTACTGCTCGCAGGTGCGCTGATGTTGGGTTTGGCTGGATGCGGACAAGGAACTGCCCCGCAGTCACAGGTTCAGAGCACGTCTGATAATGGTCAGCAAGCGGCGGGTGATGTTGCGATGTCATGGATTGGCGGCACCGCAAAGGTTCGTTGCGAGCTGGAATCGGAAAACTATAGTACCACAGTTCTGATTGCAACAGTCAGGACAATAGCACCCCGGCATGGAAAGACCCAAGCATGTACCACCACCAGCGAACTGTACGTTGGGGCAAGGACGCCTGGGCGGTCGTGATTGCTGAAGGTGAGAATGACTCTTCCCCGGTAGTGCTGGGAATGATTAACGAAGATGGTCGATGGGTGCTCAAATCACGCGGTGAGCTCAACCAGATGGCAAAGGGCTCGAAGAACTCAGAGTGCGCTGCACTCAGCGGTCCGAATGCGCCCGAATGTGCTGAGTAACGTCGTATGATTCTGTAGCTTCTGCATCAGCTGCCTGTTGAGCAACGGTGCCCTGGTGTTCCCCGCGCGAGCGGGGATCAGCCGGGACGCAGGGGGTGGGTGGTGTCGGTTTTCGTGTGTTCCCCGCGTGAGCGGGGATGAGCCTCATGAGGGTGACGGATTCGGACATGCCGGGTCATATTCCCCGCGTGAGCGGGGATGAGCCGCGCCGTACCTGGCTTATCAACCCCGGTGTTGAATGTTCCCTGCGCGAGCGGGGATGAGCCTGACCCTCAGGCTGCTATCCGTGCGATGGGAGAGTGTTCCCCGCGTGAGCGGGGATGAGCCCGACAGGTTCATCATCTCGTTTTTGGAGGTTTCGTGTTCCCCGCGCGAGCGGGGATGAGCCGGGTTCATCAAGCTGCGAACCATTACCAGTGCTGTGTTCCCCGTGCGAGCGGGGATGAGCCGCCCAGGTTGAGGACAGCACTTTTGAGGAGCAGGTGTTCCCCGCGCGAGCGGGGATGAGCCGATGTATTTGCCGACGTTCGCAAAGTTGTCCTGATGTTCCCCGCGTGAGCGGGGATGAGCCCACGCAGAAGAAAGGATAACAGCAATGGCAAAGGTTATTCCCTGCGCAAGCGGGGATGAGCCGGACCTCGCGCACAGCAACCAGCCAGAGCTAACGTGTTCCCCGCGCGAGCGGGGATGAGCCCTGCCACTGCATCGTCAGCTTGAGAGCGTTCAGGTGTTCCCCGCATCAGCGGGGATGTTTTAGAAAGCCTTGTTTACCAGCCCTCCCAAAATAGAGAGGGCTGGTAAGCAGCCCACCCAAAAATATCAGCCTAGTTGCACACAAACCACACCCCAGCCGCTGAGCAACGCCTCCCTCTCCTCACCCTCCCACCCCATACCAACTTCCGGCAAACCTTGCCAGATATCGCCCCTACTTCGTTGAACATCGAAAATGGGCGTAAAATCACCGCCGTTTCGTCTTCGCTTTAAAGGGGACCTTAAGGTACGCTAGATGACTGGGTCAGGGAACCGTGCCGGTCTCACTCACCGTGCATCCGCCCGACAGACACCCGCACCCCGGTATCCTGCGTCTCACTCACGCACACAGGGGAGGGAACCCAACGTATCGGCCTCACTCACCGTTTACGCCGCTGTCCGCGCATCCTGCCACCCGTAACTCACTCAACTCAAACAAGAACTGAATAGGACAATCATGCCCTTGCTTAACCATCGACTCTCACGACGATTCTTCGTAAAGGGTGCTTCCGCCGCCGCCGCTGCAGGCGTACTGACCCTGCAGGCACAGGCCGCTCAGGCTGACGAAGCTCCCGCAAACCTTGCCCCGGCAACCGAGGAAACTAAAGGCCCGCGCCTCGTTATTCAGCGTGCCACCATCACTGAAACCGGTATGACCGTGAACTACACTGCACACGGTCTGCGCGAATTCCTCACCGAAGGCACCACTCTGACCGTACGCCACGGCTACGTTCGTAACGACTCTTTCGAAACTCTGCGCTCCTGGCCGCTCACCCCCGAATTTGACGGTGACGCTGACAGCTTCAGCGGTAGCGACCAGTTCCCCATCGAGCTGATGCAGGGTGAGGGTGTCGAGCACGCCCTGCAGCTGGATATTTGCTCCGACCCGTGGGGTCAGGAGGTTACCCACCAGATCGCTGCGCGCATTCCCGTGGCTGAGACTAAGATTCTGAAGACTTCTTTCGAGGATGTTCCGGGTAGCCACCCCTTCGCTGAGGATATCCGCATGGCGAACCAGAAGAAGTGGCTGATGCCGAACCCTCAGTCTGGTGCGTTTGAGCCGGACCGCCCTGTGACCCGTGAGGAGCTTATTGCTCTGCTGAACCACGCTGCTGGTCACGCTGGCGTGAGCGAAAACTCTGAGGTTGCACCCTTCGCGGATGCGGCAGGCCGCCCGACCGCGAATGCGCTGCACTGGGCTCGTGACCGCAAGATCACCGAGCCGCTCACTGGTGGCGACAAGATTGACCCGACCGCACCGGTTTCTCACGAGGAGCTGGCGGCTGTGCTGTTCCAGTACAACGCGGAGGTTCAGCTGACTGAAATGAACGAGGCTGCTGGTTCTCGTTTCCGCGACGTGCTCGGTGCCGGTACTCTGCACCGTTACGTTGCGTGGGCTGGCGCGAACGACATCGTGCTGGATTCTTCGGGCGTGTTCAACCCGACCGCGCCGACTACTCGCGCGGAGCTGGCTCGTTTCATTCGCCGCTACAAGCTGCAGAACCTGCTGTTCACTGACTTCTCGTACGTTTCCTAAATTTAGCTAACCCCCGCACTGCGCGTGCCTGTTGGGGTTGTGTGAAACCCCCGTCTTCTGGCTTTTGCTGGAGGCGGGGGTTTTGCCATGTCCCGTATTGCCGCACCTCGGGGAGTTTTAGTGACAGGCTGTGCCTGGCATATGAAATTTTGCGTTATATATGCCTAAAATCTTGCAAAATCCTGTGTGCTAAGTAAGTATTACCTAGAAGGTAAGTTAAAGGTTGCCTTACTTAATACTGTGTGAAGACTAGTTTCCTTCCTCGTGGGCCCATGAAACCCACACCAAAGAGCAGGAAAAACGCGGCGCCTCACCACCCATCGGTGGGGGAGAGACGCACCTTCACACACCACCCACGAAAAAGGACATACATATGAACCTCGCTTCAAGCAAGGCATTCAAGGGCCTCGCCGTTGGATCGCTGGCACTGGCAATTTCCGGCGTTGCCACCATCCCCGCATCGTTCGCGGCAGAATCCACCCCGGTAGCAAGCCAGAGCACTGACGCTCGCACCATCACCGATAAGGCGATGGCTAAGATTACTCAGGGCCTGCCCGGTCAGTTCCAGGTCGCATACTCCAAGAAGACCAACAAGATTTGGGTTGCGGGCACCGCTGACCGCGACAAGCACGTTTCTACTATCGCTCGTATTGACGCGAACTCCCTGAAGATTGAGGCAGTCGCCGAGCTGCCCATCGTCAAGAACGACAAGGGCTACCAGTACGACGCAGCTTACGGCATCACCGTTGACGATGTAGACGGTACCGTCTGGGTTACCAACACCACCGACAACTCCGTGTCCGTGTACGATCAGGCAACGATGCAGCAGGTCTGGACCACCGCGGGTATCGCAGAGACCGACCCGAACTGGATTGAGCACCCCCGCTCCGTTCTGGTTGACCACGAGTCCGGCAAGGCGTTCGTGACCGGCCGCTTCTTCGTATCCGCTATCGACCTGAAGACCAAGCAGGTTGAGAAGATCCAGCTCGAAGGCGCACCCGACGGCGGCACCCGCTACATCAGCATGAACATCCTGGTTGATGGCGGTAAGCTGTACGTTCCCGAGCGTACCGGCGGCAAGATTTTCGTCATCGACACCAAGACCTTCAAGGTAGAGAGCAGCTTCGACACCAAGGGCAACGCTGAGGGTGAGGTTCGCCCCTCCGACATCGCGATTGACCACTCCCAGAACGAAATCTACGTCTCCTCCCAGGGTGTGAAGGGCGCGAACTCCGGCGTGTCCATCTACGATGCGACCACCCACGAGTTCAAGAAGTTCATCCCGGTCGGCACCCAGGCACTCGCCCTGGACAATGACGAGGCGAATGACCTGGTGTACGTCTCTGACTTCGGCACCGGCAAGGTCGGCGTGATTGACGGCGGCGCAGCGGACAAGCTAATCGCTGAGGTTGCCATGAACGGCGGCAAGGCAAACGACCTGGTCGTACTGCCCAACGGCTCCGTTGTCGCTGTGGACAAGCAGGCTGGCGCAACCGCAACTGTGCCCTACGTCCTCGACGGTACCACCGGCACCGTCAGTACCTCAGATAAGGTCACCAGCAAGCCTTCTAAGGACAAGCAGGGCAACGAGGTTCCCGCCAAGACCTCCGAGATTCAGGCGAACTCCATCCTGAAGTTCAAGGTCACCGCAACCGCAGGCGACAACTCCGAGGTCAAGCAGGTCACCCCCGAAACCCGCGAGTTCCAGGGCTACCCGGCAACCGCCACCAAGACCAAGGCGGCCGACAACAACGCAACCACCCCCTCCACCGAGGCACACCGCACCGTGGACGCAAACGGTAGCGTTGCAAACATCATTCAGAGTCTGCCCGGCCAGTTCCAGGTTGGCTACTCCAAGAAGAACCACAAGCTGTTCGTGCCCACCGTAGGTGCACGCGGCGGCCTCGCCTCCTCCCTGGCACGCGTGGATGCAGACACCCTGCAGACCGAGGCTTTCGCCGAGCTGCCCGTGAAGAAGAACGACAAGGGCCAGTACGGTTACACCTCCGCGTACGGCGTGACCGTTGATGACGTGGACGGCACCGTCTGGGTTACCAACACCACCGACAACTCCGTGGCAGTGTACGACCAGCAGACTCTCAAGCTCATCTGGAGCAACGAGGGCGTGAAGAAGGACGACCCGAACTGGATTGAGCACCCCCGCTCCGTTTTGGTTGACCACAAGTCCGGTAAGGCGTTCGTGACCGGCCGTTACTTTGTCTCTGCTATTGACCTGAAGACTAAGCAGGTTGAGAAGATTCAGCTTGAGGGCGCACCCGACGGTGGCACCCGCTACATCAGCATGAACCTGTTCCTCGATGGCGGCAAGCTGTACGTGCCCGAGCGCACCGGCGGCAAGCTCTTCGTCGTGGACACCAAGACCTTCAAGGTTGAGAAGACCATCCAGACTCAGGGTGAGGATTCCACCGTTGAGGTTCGCCCCTCTGACGTTGCTGTGGATCACTCGCTGAATGAGATTTACGTATCTTCCCAGGGTGTGAAGGGCGTCAACTCCGGTATCTCCGTGTACGACCTGACCACCGGCGAGTTCAAGAAGTTCGTCAAGTTCGGCACCCAGGCGCTCGCTCTGGAGCACGATGAGGACCGCGACCTGGTGTACGTAACCGACTTCGGCACCGGCAAGGTGGCTGTCTTCGACGGCCGCGCTGACGAGGTCATCGGCGAGGTCGAGATGAACGGCGCAGCCGCGAACGACGTGACCCTGCTCAAGGACGGCTCCGTGCTGGTCCTCGACAAGAAGGACCGCGACGAGAAGGTGACCCTGCCCTACGTGCTCAACGGCACCACCGGCGAGATTACCACCGCCAGCGAGTACACCACCCTGCCCGGCAAGGACCGCCAGGGTAACGACGTTCCCGCATCGGTTCAGCAGCTGAAGGCTAACTCCATTCTGAAGTTCAAGGTTGGCCTGAAGGACACCGACGTGAGCGCAGCTCCGGTGGGTATCACCCCGACTTCGCTGGACTTTGCGGGTTACCCGACGGTGACCGGTGTGAAGGCTGAGGAGTCGAAGCCTGCTGACCCGAAGCCTGCTGACCCGAAGCCGGCAGATCCGAAGCCGGCTGACCCGAAGCCGGCTGACCCGAAGCCGGCAGATCCGAAGCCGGCTGACCCGAAGCCGGCTGACCCGAAGCCTGCTGACCCGAAGCCTGCTGACCCGAAGCCTGCTGACCCGAAGCCTGCTGACCCGAAGCCTGCTGACCCGAAGCCTGCTGACCCGAAGCCTGAGGATAAGAAGTCTGACGCTAAGTCTGAGAACACCGCAGAGGCTAAGGATCAGACCTCCAAGGATCAGGCATCTCAGTCTGACTCCAAGTCTGACGCTAAGACCGGTGCACAGGACTCCAAGTCTGCTCCGGATGCTGTGAAGGCTGATAAGTCCGGTTCGGCTGTGAAGAACGGTGGTTCCTCCGCAGGTGGTTCCGATAATTTGGGCGGTGGCTCCTCGGTAGCTAAGAGCGACGCAGGTTCCTCGCAGGCTGGTTCTTCGCGTGGCGCTCTGGCGAACACCGGTGCGAACGCTGTGATGCCGCTGGTTGCTTTTGCTTCTGTGGCTCTGATTGCGGGTGCTGCTCTGGTGGTGCGCCGCCGCAAGGCATAAAGCGTAACGTTTAGCTCTCGGGCTTAAACGCTCGATATAACGCGTGAAAGGCGGGTATTTTCTCTTTCGGATTCTTCGAATCTGGGGGAGGGGTACCCGCCTTTTGTGTGCCCGCTTGGGCTAATGCTGGATAGGTGGTTTTAGGAAATATTTATATATGTGCACTTGCCTGTAAAAATATAGGTTTTGAATGTCGAGAAAATGTTTAACCCGTGGTGAATCTCGCTGGCGCGCCTCACCTAAACATTTACATTAATGTGTAAATATAAAAGCATCACAATACCCCTCGCGACCTGGGTTTTTGCCCGCAAGAGCAAGGAAAAACCGGGGAAGCGCCTCAACCTTCACGTGATACTGAAGGCGAATTAGGGGATTACTCACAAAAACACAAAACACGCCCACGTCGCTGCTTGTATTTTCCTGGGAAAACATTGAGGATTAGAAGGTAGGTAAATTTATGCGTTACCTGCATTTCTGCTTTTCGTGCCGTCGAATATGTCACCGCATATTCACGGGTGTCTCGTTAGCATTCGCATGCGGCATGTGAGCACTTCCGTTACACATTTGAAGGACACACATTGAACCTCACTCCCTCCTCGGGCAAGGCATTGAAGGGGCTCGCCGTCGGCTCCCTTGCGCTCGCAATCTCTGGCGCAGCTATGATCCCTGCCTCCTTCGCAGCACCGAACACCGCAAACCAGACCGCGACTCCCAGCGCATCGGCTCCTTCCACCGCATCGCTGAGCCGCGTTGTTGATACCTCCGCGTCCGTCGCGCAGATTACCCAGGGTCTGCCCGGCCAGTACCAGGTTGCCTACTCCAAGGCGACCAACAAGATTTGGATGGTCGGCGTGGGTGCACGCGGCGACCTCGCCTCCACCATTGCTCGTGTCAACGCAGACACTCTTCAGATTGAAGAAGTAGCAGCGCTTCCTTTCGAGCTGGATAAGAACGGCGAATTCGGCTACATTTCCGCGTACGGCATCACTGTTGATGACGTGTCCGGCACCGTGTGGGTTACTAACACCACCGACAACTCCCTGTCCGTGTTCGACCAGAACACCATGGAACAGATTTGGACTAACCACGGTATCGCCGAGAGCGACCCGAACTGGATTGAACACCCCCGCTCCGTGCTGGTGGACCACAACTCCGGCAAGGTGTTCGTGACCGGCCGCTACTATGTGTCCGCTATCGACATGAAGACCTTTGAGGTTACTAAGCTGCAGCTGGAGGGTGCCCCCAACGGCGGTACCCGCTACGTCGGCATGAATATGACCATTGACGGCGACAAGTTGTACGTGCCCGAGCGCACCGGCGGCAAGGTCTTCGTCATCAACACCAAGACCTTCAAGACCGAGCAGGTTATTCAGACTCGCGGCGAGAACTCCTCCGTTGAGGTTCGCCCCCTCTGACGTCACCATTGACCACTCCGAGAACGAAATTTACGTCTCCTCCCAGGGCGTGGATGGCGTTAACTCCGGTATCTCTGTCTACGACCTGACCACCGGCGCGTTCAAGAAGTTCGTCAAGTTCGGCAACCAGGCGCTGTCTATGGAGAACGACGAGGATCGCGACCTGGTGTACGTGACCGACTTCGGCACCGGCAAGATCGCCATCTTTGACGCCAAGACCGACCGCGTGATCGGCGAGGTTGAGATGAACGGCGGTAAGGCTAACGACCTGACCATCACCGCGGACGGCTCCGTCATCGCAGTGGACAAGCAGGACATCGCTAACACCACCGCGGCGGTACCCTATGTGCTGAACTCGAAGACCGGTGACGGCTCTATGACCGACACCTACACCTCTAGGCGACCGTGGACCGTAATGGCAAGGCTGTTCCTTCCTCGCAGCAGAAGCTGGTCCCGAACTCCATCGTGAAGTTCTACGCCGAGGTTTCCGAGGGTGAGTTCACCTCCACCGCGACCATTAACCCCGCTAAGGTTCCCTTCCAGGGCTACCCGAAGCAGGCTACCGCAGTGTTGATTGACCCCACCCTGAACTTCGCTGAGGGCACCGTCGACATTACCCGCCCCTACACCTTCCACGTGTCTGGCTACGACTTTGAGAAGCCCCCGGCCGAAGGTGTTCGCCTGTTCCTCGTCAAGGAAGGCGAATGGTCGATGGGTTTCGACAAGCTGACCGATAGCGAGCTGGCAAGCATCCAGAAGGTGTCCACCATTGTTCCGGCGAGCGCGTTTGTTTACAACGCACGCACCGGCAAGTACTCCTTCGATGCAACTCTGCGTGTTCCCGCGAACACCATGCAGTACAGCCAGGGCTACATGCTCGGTACCGTTACCGCTGGTTCTGACGTGGCTACCAACCGCAATTACGATTCGGCTGTTTCGCTGATCGTCAACGATGCGAAGGACGCTGGCAACGCAGATAACCGCGATGAGGCTGACGAGCCGGCATTCCCGACCAACGCCTCGGCATCGCCTTCCGCATCTGCTGCAGTAGCAGAGAAGCCTTCGGCTGATCAGCCCAAGGGTGAGCAGTCGAAGGCTGAGGAAGCTAACGACCAGCTGGGAACCACCGCGAAGACCGCGCCGCTGAAGAACTCTTCTTCGGTGAAGTCTGACTCCCAGCCTAAGGGCTCTAACTCCGATGCTCAGGTGAGCGCTTCGGCTACCAAGTCTGCGCCTCAGAGCAAGGGTTCGCTGGCTAAGACCGGTGCTCAGAACGTTCTGAGCCTGGGCTGCTGTCGGTGCGTTCGCGCTGATTGCCGGTGCCGCTGTGATGGTGCTTCGCCGCCGTAAGGCATAGTTTCTTGCTCTGGTTTGAGCGGATGCGCCCCGTACATTGTGCGGGGCGCATTTTTTTGTGCCTTGATGCCGTGGTGTTGTGGTGCCGTGGCGCCTGAACGAGGCAGGCGCGGGCACGGAGGCGGGCGCTGCGGAGGTGCCGGATGGCTGTCGGGGGGGTCTGCACAGCTGGGGGAGGAGTCTGTTTTTAGGCTTGCACTCAGTGTAAAAATATGTGACTCATTTCACCGCTTTTCGATTTGGTTGTTTCTGGGAACCTCTGTATAGTTATATGTGTTGCCAGGGAGACCTGGTAAAAGAGATGTAAATCTCACGGCCCCATCGTATAGCGGCCTAGTACTCCGCCCTCTCACGGCGGCAACACCGGTTCAAATCCGGTTGGGGTCACACTAGGAAAAAAGCCTTGATTCTTCGGAATCAAGGCTTTTTTGTTTATATCTGTCTTTTTCAAGAAAGATTAAAAGCGAGAAGCCACATGTGTTTGAAACACATGTGGCTTCTCAGCGGTATATGGGACCCGGAATCTACTGTGCCGACGCCTCAGCAGAAGCAGTAGTAGCCTCAGCGGAACCTGCAGCGGTCGCCTCCGCAGACGCAGTACCCTCAGCGGAAGCGCTCGGGCTCAGCGACGGAACCGGCGAGGCAGACGCAGTACCCGGAGCACGACGCACCATACGCCAAGTGCCGTCCTGGTAGTGCGCCACAATCTGACCAGCCACCGGCTTGCCCGGGTACTTGAACACCTCGGTCAGCGGCTGCACACGATCGTTAGTCTTGCTGTACACACCAGCACCCTCAGCACCATCAATCACCATCTCGGTTGCCCAAGTGTAGTAGCCGGTGCGGGTGTCCTTGGTCGGGCGGTCAGCGGTCAGCGACAGAACCATCGGACGCTCCGAACCAATAACCCAGCCGCTCTCCGAAGCGTACATGCTCTGGAAGAACTCAGCCACGGTCGAGTAGTCGCCGGTGTGGTCAATGTTCGTGAAGCGGGTACCGTCACCGGTCAGCAGCAGGTAGTTCAGGGTAGCCTGCCAGTACGCAATGAACGCGTGCAGACCCTCAACACTGTTCTCACGCAGCTTCGCCGGCTCCACGGGGATTGCGACGTTCGCTGCCTTGTGCTCCTTGGTACCGGGTTCAAAAGTGCCGGTGGAGGAATAGTCAGCAAGAACGACCTCACCCTTCATGCTGGGGCCAGGCTCAACAGTGGTGGTTGCCTCCGCAGTGGGGGAGGCGGAGGGGGGTAGCGCTTGCGGTCGAAGACTCGGTAGCGGATGCACTCGCGGTTGCCGAAGACTCGGAAGACTTAGAGGAGCAAGCTGCAAGAAGCGCGGCGGTGCCCAGGCCCAGTGCGGTCAGGGCGGTGCGGCGGGTATACATGGTAGACATGGGGCTCTTTCTGAGGTGAATAAAGTATGTGCCGGTATTGAACTAATTCCAGAATATCGCAGGGGAGCGGCCAGCCCAATGTTGTGTGTGCCTCCATGACCGTAACAGCAGCGGTAGATGGCGAAAAACACGGGGCCCGAGGCTCTCGCACAGCTACGACATGACCGGGGCTCTAAACGGAGGTGCTGGAGCTGCTGTCGCTTGAGCTGGCTGAGCTTGATGCCAGCTTGGCGGGTTCATTCCTGACCGTCCATGCACCGTCTTGATACTCCAAGATGAAGAAGAACTCGTAGTCACCGGGGCCGCTGCTTAGTGAAGCCATAGTAAGTTCCCTACCGTCTGTGTAGTGGATTTTTGCTTCCTTGCTGTAACGGCCAGTGCCCTTCCAGCGGTACTGTTGCTTGTCAACTTTCTCCGGAGCGTCCTCGACTAGCTCTGCCGAGAACGGTGCATCGGTGTCGTACACCCAGCCAGTGTTTTTCTCGTAAAATTCGACGAAGGGTTCGGCCTGTAGATATCGTTTCGGTTTGTATCCACAGCCTTAAAGGGTTCAATATCGCCGGTAATCATAAGGTAATTGAAAGAAGCCAACCAGAAGCTTATGGCGGCGTACATGCCCTCCGTCGTCTTGGCTTTCATCTTTGCAGGAAGAATAGGCTTGGGCGGATTCTCTGCCTTCTTTGAGCTGGTCGCCGGAACGTAGGTGCCGCGTGATTCGTAGCTGTCAAACTTCAGTTCGCCCTTGTAAGAACGCTGGGTGTCGGGCGTGCTCTGGTTGCTGAGCGGGCGAATATCGCTAGCACAGGCAGTCAAGGAGGCGAGCGTGGCAGTGGCGGCGATGCCAAGGGCGGCGCGTCGGGTCACGAAGGTAGGCATAAGGTACCCTTCAATAGGTTATCGGTGTATCTATTTCAGGGTACCTTAGTGCATTTGGGTATGTTTATGATTTTTTAGGCGTCAAACCTGGGAAAATGCTACAAAAGCTACGTTAGCTAACGAAAAGTACTGTTTACTAGGGGAAAATCCATTATCTTCCGATGCTGCCGTTTCCCGCGCCGGTATCGTGCCGCGCCGCCGCATCCTAAATGTAGAGGCCAGAATCGCTTCCGCCCGAGGATCCGGGAGAAGTCGTCGAGGAACTCTTCGTCTCAACGGTGACCATCCACGCATCGTTTCGGTATTTCAACACAAAAGTGACCTCATCATTACTGGAATCACCGCTCGTCTCAGCCAGACGAATGTCCCTGTCCTCGGGCACGTAATGGAGAACAGCATCCTTATGGCTACGGGCAATACCCTTCCAGCGGTACTGCTCATCGTTAACCTTCTGCGGAGTCTCTTCGGTCAGGTCAGCCACGAGCGGCGTCTCGGTGCCGTACATCCACCCCTCATTCTTTGCGTACAACTCTACGTATGCCTTCATCTTCTGCACGTAGATGCCGTCCAGGTCCACGTCCTTGAACGGGGTAGCGTCGCCAGTAACCGTCAGGTAGTTCAGGGCTGCGACCCAGTAGCCCAGCGCCGCATACATGCCCGAGGTCGTCTTTGACTTTATATTCACGGGAGGAACGGGCATAGGCGGGTTCTCCGCCTTCTTCGTGCTGCTTGCGGGGTGGTACGTTCCGGTGGACTTGTAGCTATTGAACTTCAACTCGCCCTTGTAGGGGCGCATCGGGTCAACTACGCTCGGGTCCTCCAGCGGGCGGATATCGCTGGCGCAGGCAGTCAAGGAAGCGAGCGCGGCGGTGGCGGCAACGCCCAGAGCGGTGCGTCGAGTAACGAAGGTAGGCATGGGAACCCCTCAATGGTTTGTTCGTGTGCTTTTAAGCGTACCCGAAGAAACTGATACATGTTCAAAGCCGGCACCTGCTCATCTGGGGGAATAGTTCAACACGACCGTACGCAGGCATGCAAACAAAGGGAAGCTCCCGCACGCAGCCTCAACTGCATTCGAGAGCTTCCCTCATCACTATAAATGACTAGGAACGCGGGTTAGGCACTAGCGCTACTCGCCTCTGAAGAGGGGGGAATCAGCTTCTTCATCACTGAGTAAGAACCAGGCGCCATCCTTATAGTCAAACGGAAAATTGGTTGCCTCGCTCTTGGTCGATCCATCAACCAGAGGAACAGGGTCATGACCCTCAACGTGAGCCTTTGCATTGGGATCATAGATAATGCGTCCGAGCCAATCGTAACGGTTGGGACCGCCCTCAACTTTTTTGGGAGCATCAGTCAGCAGCTGAATGGTAACCGGCGCATCCGTGTCATACACCCAGCCCTTACCGGAAGAGTAGATAAGAACAGCATTGGCGTGATCGTTCGCATAGCGGCCTTCAGGGTCAGCCTTCTTGAGCGGCTCGTAATCACCGGTCATAAACATGTAGTTGAAGCTTGCCACCCAGTAGCTGAGGAACTCGTACATGCCCTCAATGGTTGCCTCGTTCATCTTCTCCGGAACAATAGGTTTCGGCACGTTCTGCGCCTTCTTCTCAGCCGTGGCAGGAACGTACTCGCCGTTCTTCTCGTACTTGTCGAGCTTCACCGTGCCCTTGTACGACTTCTTAGCAGACTCAGTCGCTGAAGCAGATGCCGAGGCGGATGCGCTCGCAGACTCAGAAGTGCTGGCACTGGCCGAAGCCTCACCGGAGGCGGAGCTATCAGCCAGCGGGCGAATATCGCTAGCGCAAGCAGTCAGTGCTGCAACCGCGCCGGCACCGGTAGCAGCAGCTAATGCGGCACGTCGAGAAAGAAAAGTTGCCATGAAAAATCCTTAAATGATAAGTAGGGTAAGGGATGAAGCTCTGGAGCTTATTAACCCTATAAGTGAGGTAGATCCTCACCCCTAAGGTGAACTCTGCAAAGATGCTCTAGGCGTTATTAGGGGTAGCCTCAGTCGATGCTTTAGCGCTTGGGCTTGGAGTGCTCTGCTCGCCGCCCTTAGTGGCGGCATAAAACCATCTACCGTCCTTATAGGACAACTTCAGCTTGGCGTGGTCAGGAGTCAAAGCCTTACTAGGGAACATAGGCTCATCTGCTCGCCCTTCAATGCGAGACATCGCATTAGAATCCCTAACAAATCTGATAGGCCAAATATAGAGGGTGTCGCTACCTGATGCCTTTTCAGGCCGGGGGGTTAGCATCTCAGTTTGAACCGGTTTCTCCGAACCGTAAAACCATCCCTCATTGGTTTCGTATACAGTTACATAACCTTGAAAAGCTTTGACGTCCTTGCCAACAGGATCAGCTTCTTTCAACGGTTCAACATCACCGGTAAGTACTAAGTAGTTGAGGCTTGCTTCATAAAAACTATAGGCCGCGTAAGCTCCATCAACAGTATTCTCGTACATATTTGCCGGCGGTCGAGGCCTAGGCATGTTCAGCGCCTTATGCGTCTCATCCGCAGGGATATACTCGCCCTTCTTCTCATAGTTGTCGAACTTTACCGGCCCCAGATAGGACTTCTCAGAAGAACCACCCGAAGAGGCGCTAGCAGAAGGGCTCGCAGACTCAGAAGCGCTGGCACTGGCCGAAGCCTCACCGGAGGCGGAGCTATCAGCCAGCGGACGGATATCGCTAGCGCAAGCTGTCAGCGCCGCAGCCGCGCCAGCACCGGTAGCAGCTGCTAGTGCGGCACGTCGAGAAAGAAAAGCTGCCATGAAAAATCCTTAAGTAGTGCGTATCAGAAGATGAGGGAAACTAACTATCGTTGTTCAAAAGCATGCGCCACATGCCTTCCTTGTACTCCATGATGAACTTCGTCGTGCGAGGAATCGTCTTTTCTTCCTCAACGATAGTCGCATCAGGCTCACCCTCAATGTGGTACTTAGCGGCAGCGTCATACGCGACGGTCACAAGCCACTCGTAACGGTCCGGCTTATTAGCAACCGGCTGAAGCTCATTCTCCGCAATCTCAATCTTGTACGGCTGATCCGAACCGTAAACCCAACCCAGACCCGACTCGTAGAGCTTAATCATGGTCTTAGAGCTCCTCAGAAAAGCCTTCGCCGGATCCGCCTTCATCAGCGGCTCAACGTCGCCGGTCAGAATCAGATAATTCTGGGACGCAAGCCAATAACCCATCAGAGCGTAGGCGCCCTCGGGGCTGTTTTCCTTCATCTTCTCCGGGATCAGAGGCTTTGGCACGTTCTGCGCTGGCGCATCCGCATTCGCAGAAATGTAGGTGCCGTTCCGTTCGTAGTTATTGAACTTAATCGGGCCCACGTATGAGCCGGGAGTGTGACCATCCGTCGGAGAAGGCGACGCCGAAGCGCTCGCAGAAGAGGACGCCGCACCAGAAGCCGCGCCAGACGCAGCATCAGAAGCTGAACCAGAGGAACCGCCGGAACCCTGCGACAGCGGGCGAATATCGGTAGCGCACGCAGCCAGCGCCGTAAGGATGCCGGTCGCACCCACGCCCAGGAGAGCACGTCGAGTGAAGAAGGTAGTCATCGGAAGCCCTTCGTTGGAGCCAATACAGAGCAAATCACGCCACACACCGTGGCGGGCATAGGCACCCCGTACAGACCTATCAGTACGTCAATGTATATATTTTTAAGGTTACCCGAGAGCCACCACATAGCCCCGCGACCACCTCAAGTGTTCAGAAAATTAAGACCCCACACCCAGCGTTTTACCAGGTGCGGAGTCTTATCACATAAGAAATCACTACGAGAGCGAACCCTCTGCAAGGCGGCAACTACGCGGCGCTAGACAGCTCCCACTTGCCGTCCTTGTACTCAAGGCGGAACCTCGCCACCCTCTTCTTCGACTCATCAGCGCTCGTTGCCTTCTCAGGCTGATTCCTATAATGCCGCATCATCTTCGGGTCCATGTAGGGAATAGCCTTCCCAAATAAAGCGGGTATTGTCGCTACCCGGCACCTCACGAGGAGCATCCGTCAGCAGCTCAACAATATACGGAGTTTCCGTACCGTACACCCAACCAGCACTCGACGCATACAGCTTGATCGTGCTCTGATACTTCTCCCAACCGTAGCCGTTGTAGTAGATATGTTCAATCGGGGCCGGGTTACCCGTCATCATCAAATAGTTCAAGCTAGCAAGCCAGAAACTCAAGAAAGCATACGCACCATCAACGCTGTGCTCCTTCATATTCGCCGGAGGAACAGGCTTCGGCATATTCTCAGCCGGATTCGTAGCGCTCGCCGGAACGTACTCGCCGGTCTTCTCGTAGCTATCGAACTTCATCGGACCCTTATAGGACTTACCCGAAGACGGAAGACCCGAAGCAACCGAAGCACTCGCAGACGCAGAAGGAGAAGCCGAAGCACTCGCAGACGCAGTTTCGGAGGCGGTCTCGGAGGCGGTCGCCGCCTCCGACGGAGAAGCCGAGCCAGTGCCGCCAGCTAGCGGGCGAATATCGCTAGCGCACGCAGTCAACGCAGAAAGCGCGCCAGCAGCAGCAACACCCAGGGCGGTACGTCGAGTGAAGAAAGTAGTCATCGGAAGTCCTTCGTCGGATCCTTCACCCCCAAAGCCGTCAGCGCGAAGCTCACAACCTGCAGGTAAAGACCACATGTAGTACGTCAATGTATATACGTTAAGCGTACCCGAGCGCCCCTCCTCCGACCCCGAACATCCGCTGGGTTTTCCCCTGGGTGTTCCCTGGGTTTCCTACCCTGGGGTTCCGCAGAGTTACGGCAGAATTTTCGCAGAGTTTCGGCACAAAGAAACCCCGCCCACGGTGCATTACCGCAGGCGGGGGAGAAGCCTACCTCAAACCGTTAGACCGGAACCGATATGGTGGGGCCTAGACAGAAGAAGAGCTAGAGGAAGAAGCGGAAGCCGACGAAGAAGAGCCTTCATCGCCGGTGAGCATAATCCACTTACCGTCCTTGTATTCCACGGCAACCTTCGCCAGCTTGCCATTCGGGCTAGAAGCGGTCTTAAAGGGCTGGTCAGACTTGCCCTCAATGTGAATCTTCGCATCGGCGCTGTAGTTCATGTATGCCGGCCAGTCGTAACGGGTACCCTTACCGGACGCCTTCTTCGGTGAACCACTAGTCAGCTCAAGAGTAACCGGGGTATCCGTACCGTACATCCAGCCCAGATCGTTCTCGTACATGATCGTAAGTTCCTGCAGACTCTTCGCATACACATCTGCAGGGTCAGCCTTCTTCATCGGCTCAGTATCACCGGTCATTAGCGCATAGTTAAAGCTTGCCAGCCAGTAGCCAATGAACGCATACATGCCATCAACGTTATCTTCGTTCATGTTCGCCGGGGCTAGGGGCTTGGGCACATTCTGCGCCTTCTTCTCGGCAGTGGCAGGAACGTATTCGCCGTTCTTCTCGAAGTTATCGAACTTCACAAAGCCCTTATAGGACTTGTCCGAAGAAGCAGATGCGGAAGCAGCGGCCGAGGCGCTTTCAGAAGCGGAGCTAGACGCCGAACCTTCAGCCGTCGGGCGAATATTGCTAGCGCACGCAGTCAATGCAGCCAGTACGCCGACGCCGGTCGCACCCAGCGCCACGCGGCGGGACATACCAGCAGAAATGGGGGGAAGGGCTCGTCATAATCAGCCTTTCATAGGAAGTCAACAAAGGAAATTGAGTGAGTTGACAACCCCATCATACCGGCAAATACACAGATACCCATCAGCGGTCGTCATTTAGCGCCGATGACAAAGCAACCTAATACCACTGCAAAGCATAACCAAGTCTTGACATAAAGAACCCCCGCCCACGGTGCATTACCGCAGGCGGGGGAGAAGTCTATCTTAAGCCGTTAGACCTTACCTATAGGGTAGGTGCTTAGACAGAAGAAGAACTCGAAGAAGAATCGGAAGCCGCCGAAGAAGAGCCATCCTCACTGGTGACCATACTCCACTTACCATCCTTGTACTCCACACCAACCCTCGTCAGTTCCCGCGAGCTATCCTCCATAAAGGGTTCATCAGGGCCCTGACCTTCAGCGTGAATCTTCATGTCCGCGCTGTAACTCATGTATCCCAACCAGTCATAGCGAATTCGGCTACCGGAAATTTTCTGCGGTGAATCAGAAAGCAACTCAAGAGTCATAGGGCTATCCGCACCGTAGAGCCAGCCCGCATTATTTCATAAGCAACCGTCAAATTCCGGTAATTCTCCAGCGCATCCGCAGATTCAACCTTCTGCAACGGCTCAGTATCGCCGGTCATCAGCAGATAGTTGGAACTCGCCAACCAATAACCAACGAACGCGTAAATACCGTCAACGTTCTGCTCGTTCATGTTCGCCGGAACGAGAGGCTTGGGCACGTTCTGCGCCTTATGAGTGGCGGTTGCCGGAACGTACTCGCCGTTCTTCTCGAAGTTATCAAACTTCACGAGGCCCTTATAATGCTTGCCGGAAGAAGCAGAAGGCGAAGCGCTAGCCGAGGCACTGGGTGAGGCACTAGCTGAAGCGCTCGCGGATGCACTAGCAGAACCGGAAGTAGAGTTAGACGCCGAGCCATCAGCCAATGGGCGAATATCGCTGGCACAAGCGGTCAACGCGGCAAGTGCACCAGCGGCGGTCGCACCCAGCGCCACGCGGCGGCTCACACGGGTAGATATGGGGGGAAGGGCTCGTCATAATCAGCCTTTCGAAAGAAGTCAACAAAAGAAATAGAGTGAGTTGACAACCCCATCATACCCTAAAGTGTGCAAATAGGTATCAAACGTTTCTACTTGTATCCTTTTGTGAAGAAAGGTCTAAAAAGCTGCAATTAGTGCACTAGGATGCCGAGGGGCTCGCAGAATCCGCGCCCTTATCAGCGTCCTTATCCTCCTGAGTGCTCATAAACCAAGCACCCTCCTTATACTCCACAACGATCCTCATCGCCTGACCCTGAGAATCTTCTGCCCTAGCCAGCGACTTATCGCGGTTGTCCCCCTCCGTCAGATGCCTCTTCGCATTCTGATCAACCAGAGAACGAGCACGCCAGAAATAACGAATACGGTCACCCTCAATCTGCGTGGGGGTATCCGTCAGCAGGTACACAGACATCGGCTCACTCGTGTCATAAATCCAGCCGCGCCCCGTCTCATAGAGCTTAATCATCGGCTCAAGCTCCTTGGTGTAGTCAGTGCTAAGATCCGTCTTCTTCATCGGCTCAATATCACCCGTCAACGCCAAATAATTAAAGCTAGAAATCCAATAGCCAATCAGCGCATAAATACCGTCAATACTCAGCTCCTGCACCTTCTCCGGCATGATCGGTTTGGGCACGTTCTGCGCCTTCTTCTCGGCAGTGGCAGGAACGTACTCGCCGTTCTTCTCAAAGTTATCGAAGGTGACCTTACCCTTATACGACTTATTCGCAGACGGCAACGCCGGCGAAGCAGAGGGGGCTCGCACTCGCCGATTCAGATTCAGCAATATCAACTGGCGGATGCACCGTACGCGCACACGCAGACAACGCAGCGGCAAGACCAACACCGCCCGCACCCAACACGGCGCGGCGGCTCAAGGCGACGGGCTTAGAAGAAGAGCTAGTCATCAGCAGTCTTTCGGGGAGGTCAACGGACGAGGGGGGGAGTGAGTCGACACCCCCATCATACCGGGCGTACCTTATAGCAACCCTAAAGCGCAGGCGAACAACAAATAGCCGGGTGCATATGAAGACACCCCATAGCTGCCACACAACAAAAGACAGCTACGGGGTGAACAACGTAATACGCCTCGACTGAACCGGATGCACCGACTAACGGAGTAGCTAACGGAGCAGATGCGCAAAATTACGGCGCGCCTGAGCCACCTTCGGGCTCACCACAAACGCACAATAACCCTGCGCCGGATTCAACGCGTAATAGTTCTGGTGATACTCCTCAGCCTCATAGAACACGCCCAGGGGCTTAATCTCCGTAACAATGGGGGAGGAGTACAGCTGCTGAGCACGCGCCACCGCACGCTCAAACGCCTCACGCTGCTGCTCATCCGCGTAGAAAAGCACCGAACGGTACTGTGAACCGGTATCCGCACCCTGACGATCCCAGCTAGTCGGGTCGTGGCTCGTGAAGAAAATATCCAGCACCGTATCCAGGTCAATGACCTGCGGGTCAAAGCTGAGCTTCAGCGCCTCCTGATGCCCGGTCGCACCCGAACACACCGAACGATAATCAGGGTCGGGAGTATCGCCGCCCGTGTAGCCGCAGACGCTCGCCTCAACTCCGCGGAACTGGCGGTACACCGCATCCAGGCACCAGAAACAGCCGCCGGCAAGAACAACATCAGTCATGATTCCTCCTTGAACTATAAAACCACACTACCTGAAGAATACCGCCGAGCCGCATAATATTCCTGCGCTACTGCAGGCTTTGGCGTAAACCGCCACCTGCCCCGCCGCGCCACCTGCCACAATAGAGGTATGACTGAAACTAGAAACCCCCACACTCGCAGAAGTCGTCGACGCCTTCCACACGCTCTTCCCTCCGCAGCTCGCCGCCGGATGGGACGCCTCCGGCCTCGTCGCCGGACGTGGCGCCGCTAAAGTAAGCACCGTCCTCTTCGCAGTAGACGCCCTCACCGCCACCGCCGAAGAAGCCGTAGCCGAAGGCGCGCAGCTACTCATCACCCACCACCCGCTGCTGCTCCGCGGCGCAAAGTTCATCCCCGACAGCGACTACAAGGGCAACGTTCTGCACACCCTCATCGAAGGCGGATGCGGCCTGCTCGGCGCGCACACCAACGCAGATGCCGCCGTTGAAGGCGTGAACGAAGCACTCTGTGACGCTATCGGCCTGATTGACCGCGAACCGCTCACCGAAGCGCAAACCCAGGTACTTGACGAGCAGGAACACGCGGTAGGCACCGGTCGCCTCGGCACCCTGCCCGAAGAAATCACCCTCAAGGAGCTCGCAGAACGCCTCGCAGCGGCACTGCCCGCAACCGCCGGTGGCCTGCGCATCGCCGGACGCGCTGACCAGCCGATCCGCCGCGTCGCTCTCTGCGGTGGTGCCGGTGACTCTCTCTTCGACGCGGTGCGCGCCACCGACGCGCAGGTGTACATTACCGCCGACCTGCGCCACCACCCCGCCAGCGAATTCCGCGAAACCGCACGAGTCGACGGCAGTAACATCGCCCTGATTGATTGCTCCCACGCCGCCAGCGAATCCCTCTGGCTGCAGTCGGCGGCAAACCGCCTGCGCGCCCTGCTCGCTGAGCGCGGCTTTGCTATCGAAACGAAGCTGTCCGCACTGAACACCGACCCGTGGGACTTCACCGTCTCCACCGGCGTGGCAACCGGTCATGACGCGCACTCGGCAAGCACGGAACCCGCCGCCGCATGGACCAGCTTGACTGAAAAGTAAACGCTGAAAGTAGCCGCTGCGTAGCTGCCAAGAAGCAAGCTTCAAAAATTTAGGCACAGTAAAGCCCGGCCTGTACGAACCCGACAGGAACCTTTCCCAAGGATCCTCAAGGGAACGTGCAGACCGGGCATTACTTCTGTGGGGCATTACTTCTGCCGGGCATTGCTCTGCAGGGCTTGGGGGCCCAAACGCGGGCGGTCTAAACGACCTTACTTAGCGCGAGCCTGGAACGCCTCAATCAGAGTCTCCAACTCACCGTGAGTCACCATGTGCTGAGCATCGAAAGCGCCGCTAGCGTTCAGCACCACCTTGTTCTGCTGAGCCCACAGAATCTCACGGTAGAACGCCGAACCGGGAGCCACATCGCTGTACGGGGAGTCGCCCTTAACCGCGGGCGAACCAGCCGCACGGTAGGTGAACGCCGCAACGGTAGCATTCGAAATGCCGGCATCAGCGTGGAACTTGCCGTCCGACCATCCGAAGGTAATACCCTTCTGACGAGCCCACACGTAAGCAGGGAAGTTCGGGTCGTCAGTCTTCACATCCGGCCAGGGGGAAGTCTCAGGCAGCTTCACCTCGGGGGTGCCCGCCTGAATGTACAGGGCAGTTGCAAGCTCACCGCGAGTTGCAGGGGTCTTCAGCTTCTCATCGGAAGGAGCAGGCTTCTGGTCATCCTCCTTCTTGGGGTCCTGCGCGTTGGGCAGGTTTGCATCCCTGTAACCGTTCGTGCCGTTCAAATCCAGGTCCTGCCATGCAAGCAGGGTACCGCGGCCCTCGGTAGGCTTGCCCACGACCGGTGCGAGTAGCTCGCCCTTCTCGCTGTAGCCGTCATTAGCCCAGACCTCAATCACGTACTTCTTCGAAGCATCCAGGGTGTTTGCCGGAACATGCACTTTACCGTGCAGGTTGCCGTCACGGTACGCCGAGTACATGGTGGGGTGGTCAAACTCGATAATGTCGCTGGTTGCCAGAACCGGGGTGTTTGAGCCCTTCTCACGGATGGCGAGGTGAACACCCTTAGCAGAGCGGATATCGCCGTGGAAGCCGCCGCCGCTAACATACAAATTCTGCGCCTGCGCGGGATTGCCCAAAGCGTTGTATGCCAAGCTAGGATCGAACGGCTCTGCCCTCTTACCCAGAGTCTGCAAAGCCTGGGTGCTCACCACGTTCTTGCCGGTCCACAGTTCCTGAGCGGTCAGCGGCTTCTGACCCTTCTGCTCAGCAACCACGTGAATCTCGTAGTGGACATCGTACTTGGTGCCGCCGGTCGGATCCTGGGCATAATCATCATCGACGAAGTAGTAGGCGGCAAGGTCGTACGCCTCAACCTTCAGGTCAGCCTCAAAAGTGCCGTCATCGGCAATGGTGAAGTCCTGACCCTCCACAAAGCGCAGCATCTTCGAAGTCGGAATCTCGTAGCCGGAAGGCGCGTAGTTCGCGGGGGCAATGTACAGTGCCACGGTACCGTGCTGAGCACGCCACTCCTTGGTGTAGCCTGCTCCCTTCACATGGACGGTACCGCCCTCGGTCGTTACGAGGAAGACGTTTACGCCATCGTAGTTGTAGCCATTGGGGAGAGACACATCCAGGGTCGGGGTAGCCGCAGCGACCTGGTGAGCTGCCTGAGGGGTAGCGGCAGCAACAGCGGCATCAGCGGCAGGGGTCGCATTCTGAGCCAGTGCCGGGGTCATCGGCAGAACCATAGCACCAGCCAACGCCAATGCGCCGCAACCCTGAGCAGCGCGGAGGAAAGAAGACTTAGAGTTCGGAAGCGAGGACATAACACATCCTTAAAGTTGTTTCTCGCAGGGCTCTGCGGGTTCAACGGCGGGTAGGGAATTCGCCGTTGAATCTGCACACACCCTATGAGAAAAGTGGTTGAAAGCCCCGTCGGTTGCGGGGACATCTTCACCCTATCAAACCCTCAGGTAGATGTCAGAGAACACTCAAGGGAAGCTTGAAGGTTTTGAGGCATTTCACAGGTTAATCAGCCGGTAAAAGCTGAACCCCGCGCACCCGGTGAGAAGAAGACTCTCAGGGTGTACGGGGTGTCGAGGCTAGAGTCAGCCTGGCTTACTTAATCAAGTAGCTCAGGATGAGTAACCTCGGTCAGGAAATAGTACATCATCCATGCCAGCTCAAGGCGATTCACAGTCTGCGATGCCTCAAACATGCCATTGTCGGGATTGATAATACCCTGCTGGGTCGCCCACAGAATCTCGCGGTAGAACGCGGAATCCGGCTTAACATCCGGGAAGGATGAAACACCCTGCACAGCCGGTGAACCAGCCGCGCGGTAGGTCAGCGCAGCGACGGTAGCACGTGAAATACCGGCATCCGCGTGGAACTTACCGTCTGACCAGCCGAAGGTAACGCCCTTTTTACGAGCCCAAATGTAGGCGGCGTAGTTCGGATCGTCCGTCTTCACATCCGGCCAAGGGGAGACCTCAGGAAGGTCCACCTTGGGGCTGTCACTCTTCTCATAGAGGAGGGAAACCAGCTCGCCGCGGGTAGCGGGCTGTTTCTCCTCCTCATCTGTAAGCGAAGGCGAAAAGTACTCGCGTCGTACGTCGTGCGGATTAGCAAGCGTGAACTGGTGAATGCCCTCAAACTTCAAATCCAGACTGCCCAAATAGCCACCGCGGTGCTCCGGTGCCAAACCCACAATCGGGATGAGGAGAGGCCTATCATTCGGCTGGCTGACATAGCCATAGTCGCTCCGAGCTTCAATAACGTACTCCTTGGAGGGATCCAGAGTGTTCGCCGGAATTTTGATGGTGATGAAAGCGAAGCCTCCCTCCAGGAAGTTAGTGTAGTTTTCCTTGTCGTATTGGTAGTACTTCATGTCACTCATGGTAGGACCGGGGAACCGGTACCCTTTTCACGAATGAGGTACATCATGCCCTTCGCTCCAGGGAGATCCCCATTGAAGCCCACGCCTTGAATCAGCAGCTCCTGATCCTTCGTAGTGTCCTTCAGGGCATCGTATTTAAACATGGGTGAGAACGTACCGGGGCGATAATCTTTAGCGTTCAGATTCTGATGAGCCACAACATTCTTGCGAGCCCAAATATCCTGAATAGTCGACTGCGGCTGACCCTTAGGGTCGGCAAGGATGCCGACCTCGTAACGCACCTTCTCCAGGGTCATATTCGGGGAATACTCCGTGAGAGGGTAGTAACTCTCCAAAATGTCGGGCTTGATCTTCAGGTAAGCCTCAAAGGTGCCGTCATCTTCAATGGTGAAGTCCTTACCCTCTTCAAAACGAAGCATCGAGGTAGAAGGCTCCACGTTACCAGGGCGGTCCTGAGTAGCAGCAATATAGATGACTACGGTGCCGTGCTTCTCGCGCCACTCCTTGGTGAAACCGCTGCCCGACACCTTCATTTCGTTGTACTCACCGGTGTACAGGGCGTCGCTTTCTTTCCTGAAGTAGTCGCGGCCGTCCAGAAGGTCGTACTCCCCATAATCAACGGTGAAAGACGGTTCAGCCGTGACATCTTGAGCTGCAGGGGTATTAGCAGCCGGTGCGTTAGCCACAGGCGCATTTGCGGCGGGTGCCGCATCCTGCGCGAGAACCGGGGTCATTGGCAGGACCATCGCGCCCGCCAGTACCAGTGCACTGCAGTTGCGAGCCGCGTGCAGGAATGAGGGCTTAGAGTTCGGAAGCGAGGACATAAGACATCCTTAAAATCGTTTCTCCCAGAAGGCTGTAGGGGGCTCGCTGGCGGTTATAAAATCGCTATCGAACCTGTTCTTCCCCAAGGAGAAAGTGGTTGAGTACCCCCGTCGGTTTCGGGAGTATTATCACCCTATCAAAGGGTTGAACAGCTGTCAGGAAACACTCAAGGAACGCTTTAAGGTTCTGGAAAATCTCACACAGTGAGTAGCTGTTAAACGCTGAACCCCGTGCACCCAAACAGAAAACCTGTCTAGGAACACGGGGTTATGTAGCGCGGAACTAGTCCGTCTTACATAGCGCGGTTCTACCCGGCACCGTTCTACTTGGCGCGGTTCTGGAAATTGAACAGCATCTGCTCCAATTGACCACGATTCACCAGGTCCGTCGCATTAAAAGAGCCGAAATCCGGATTAATGACATACTGCTGAGTGGACCACAGAATCTCACGGTAGAACGCAGAATTCGGCTTCACGTCGGTAAAGGAAGACACGCCCGATACCGCAGGGGAACCCGCTGCACGGTAGGTGAATGCCGCAACTGTAGCGTTCGAGATGCTTGCCTCCGCGTGGAACTTACCATCCGACCAGCCGAAGGTAATACCCTTCTGGCGAGCCCAAATGTAGGCGGCGTAGTTCGGGTCGGTGGTCTTCACATCCGGCCAGGGGGGAGGTCTTAGGGAGGTTCACCTTGGGGCTACCAGCCTGAGCGTACAGCGCCGCCGTCAACTCGCCGCGAGTAGCACGCTGCTTCTGCTCCTGGTAGGTGAGCTTCGAAATCAGGCTCTTGTACTCTCCCTTAGGTACGGTAGCATCCGCGAAGTCCTGAACACCCTCAAACTTCAGATCCTGACGGCCCATAAGAACACCGCGGTGCTCCGGCGCCAAACCCACAATCGGGGTGATGAGGGGCCTGTCCTTCTTGGTGAGGTCGTAGTCGTAGTCGCTCCACGCCTCAATGACGTACTGCTTAGACGGATCCAGGGTGTTTGCGGGGAGCTTGATAGTGCGGTAAAGAGTGCCTCCCTCCAGGCGGGTTACGCCATCGGGACCTTCATAGTAGGACTTCATATCGCTCATCGCCAGGACGGGGGTGCCGGTGCCCTTCTCGCGAATCACGTACATGGCACCCTCACGGCCGGGCAGCTCCTCACCAACGAACCCTCACCCTGAATCAGCAGTTCCTGATCCTTCGTGGTGTCCTTCAGGGCATCATACTTCCACTTAGGTGCCATGACTTCAGGATGGTAGGCGCGGGTGTACATCGGGTGGTGGGCGATAACGTTCTTGCGAGCCCAAATATCCTCAATGCTCGACTGGGGCTGGCCCTTAGCCTCGGTCAAAATACCCGTCTCGTAACGCACCTCATCCAGGGTGATACCCGGGAAATAATCAATGGGAGTGTAGAAGCTCTCCAGAGCCTTAGCCTTGATGGTCAGCTTCGCCTCAAAAGTGCCATCATCGGCAATGGTGAAGTCCTTACCCTCTTCAAAACGGAGCATCGACGTGGAAGGCTCAGCGTTACCGGGGCGGTCCTTCGTAGCAGCAATGTAGAAGACAACGGTGCCGTGCTGCTCACGCCATTCCTTGGTGAAACCGGTACCCTTCAGAGTCACGGTGCCACCCTCGCCGGTGTACAGAATGCCGTCATAATCAGCGGAGTACGTCGGCTGTGCCGCGGCGTCCTGAGCTACCGGCTTGGGGGTCACAGCATTTGCCGCCGGTGCATTAGCAACAGGTGCCGCATCCTGGGCGAGTGCCGGAGTCATCGGCAGAACCATAGCTCCAGCCAGCACCAGTGCGCCGCAACCCTGCGCCGCACGGAGGAAAGAAGACTTAGAGTTCGGAAGCGAGGACATACATCATCCTTACGGGTCGTACCCATCGGGATGATGCGGTTTCATAGGGTTTCTGGGGTGAGAAATCTCCGTTGAATCTGCGCCAACCCAATGAGAAAGTGGTCGAATATCCCCATCGGTTTCGGGGACATTTTCACCCTATCAAAGGGTTGAACAGATGTCAGGAAACACTCAATGGAGACTTGAAGGTTCTGAGGGTTTTCACAGGTTGACCAGCCACTAAGAACTGAGAACCCAGCACGCTAAACTCAGCAAACTAAACCCCGAAAACAGAACCCCGCGCTCCCGAATAGAAAACCATTCGGGAACACGGGGTTATTCGTGCGACTAGTGTCGACAAGCAGAGCCAGTTTAGCGGGCCAGCTTATCGAGTCTGGAAAGCAGTCAGAACAGCTTCCAGGTGGCCGCGAGTCAGCAACTGCTTAGGAAGGAAATAGTGACCACCGTACACAGTAGGCAAATTCTGGCTCGCCCACAGAATCTCACGGTAGAACGGAGCACCAGGCTTAACATCCGCATAGGGAGAATCGCCCTTCACCGCAGGAGAACCCGCCGCACGGTAAGTGAACGCCGCAACGGTAGCATTCGAGATGCCAGCGTCCGCATGGAACTTACCGTCCGACCAACCGTAGCTGATGCCCTTCTCACGAACCCAAATGTACGCAGCGTAGTTCGGGTCGTCAGTCTTCACATCCGGCCAGGGCGACGTCTCAGGCAGCTTCACCTCGGGCGCGCCAGCCTGAAGGTACAGAGCCACCGCCAGCTCGCCGCGGGTAGCGCGTTCCTTGCGCTGCTCATCGGTCAGGCTAGGCTTCTTATCATCAGTGTTGGACGCATCAGAACCCTTAAAATTCAGGTCCTGAGAAGCCAGCAGAGTACCGCGGCCCTCGGGTGCCTTACCCACCACGGGAGCGACAAACTCGCCGTCCTCGTAACCGTTGTTACCCCACACCTCCACGACGTACTTCTTTGCCGGATTCAGAGTGTTCGCCGGGACCTTGACGCTACCGGACAGCTCACCGTTCACGAACTCAAAGGCTCGGTCGTGGTGGTTGTACTCAATAAGGTCACTGGTTGCCAGAACCGGGGTGTTCGAACCCTTCTCACGGATTACATACTGAACACCCTTGGGGGAAGCAATCTCACCGTAGAAGCCGGTACCCGAGAAGTAAATATCCTGATCCGCGGTGGTGTCGCCCAGAGCCTTGTACTCCACCTTGGGAGCAAACTTCTCAGGGCGGTACGCCTGAGTCTGCACCGCAATACGTTGCACCACGTTCTTACCAGCCCACAGGTCCTTAACCGTCAGCTGGGAGTCGCCCTGCTTCTCAGCAACCAGGTCAACCTCGTAACGCACCTCGTAACGCGGGATACCGGGGAAGTAGTTGCGAGGCTCGTAGTAGTTCAGCAGCGCGCCCGGCTTGACGGTCAGCTGAGCATCCAGGGTGCCATCCTCGGCAATGGTGAAGTCCTTACCCTCCTCAAAACGGAGCGGCGTACCATCAGCGGGCAGAAGGCTACCATCGGGAACGCCCTGAGAAGCGGCAATATAAACTGCTACGTTGCCGTGCTTCTCACGCCATTCCTTCGTGAAACCCGAACCCTTCACGTGAACGGCGCCGCCCTCGGAGGTGTACAGCAGCTGAGCCTTGCCGTCGTACAGAACCTCGAACGTCGGGGTAGACTCCTGGGTGGCCTTAGCGCCCGGAACATCCGCAGCCTGCGAACCATCAGAACCATTGAAGTTCAGCGCCTGAGAAGCGAGCAGGGTGCCGCGGCCCTCGGGTGCCTTACCTACGACAGGGGTAATGAACTCGTCGCCCTCGTAGCCGTTGTTGCCCCACACCTCAACGGTGTACTGCTTCGCCGTATCCAGGGTGTTAGCGGGAATCTTAACGTTACCGTTGAGGAGTCCATGCTGGTACTGGGACGAATACTCGGGGTCGTTGTACTCGATAATGTCGCTGATAGCCAGGACGGGGGTGTTCGAGCCCTTCTCACGCACAACAATCTGAACACCCTTCGGGGAGTTAATATCACCCTAAAACCCCAACCAGAGAAGTTCAGAACCTGATCGTTACCGGTATCCTTCAAAGCGTTGTAGCTCCAATGAGGAGCGAACTCATCAGAAGTAGCAACAGGATTCTCGCGGACGCGATGATCCGGCAGGGAACCAGCAACAGCCGCCGCAGGAGCATCCGCAACAACATTCTGAGCAATCGCAGGAGACATCGGCAGAACCATCGCGCCAGCCAACGCCAATGCACCGCAACCCCGTGCTGCACGGAAGAAGGACGAAGCCTTGAAATTCGGAAGAGCGGACATAATCATTCCTTATCGGTCGAACCCATCGCGCCGATGCAGTTTCTAAAAGGTGGTGAGGAATCTTCGTCGAATCTGCGCCAACCCAATGAGAAATGGTCGAATATCCCCGTCGATTCAGGGGACACTCTCACCCTAGCAAAGGGTTGAACAGATGTCAGGAACACTCAAGAGAGACTTGAAGGTTCTGAGGGTTTTCCCAGGTTGACCAGCCGCTAAGAACCCAGCATGCTGAACTTCGAAAAACAGAACCCCGCACTCCCAAACAAGAGTACGGGGCCGCCAAACACACTAACCAAACGCTAAAGCAAAGCGTCAAAAATACGAAGTGTAAAAACTACGAAGTGCGGAAGTACAGGTACATCATCATCGCAATACGACCACGAGATGTCTGAGCCGTCGGCTCAAAAGCATTACCCTCAGACACCGTCGACACACCATGGCGAGACGCCCACACAATCTGACGGTAGAACGGAGTCGCAGACGAAACATCACTAAACGGGGAAGTACCCGACATCTGAATCTTCTGCGCACCATCAGCACGGTACAGAAGCGCCGCAGCGGAAGCATTCGACAGGCGCGCCTCCGCATGGAACTTACCATCAACCCAACCGGACGTAATACGCTCCTGACGCGCCCACAGGTACGCATCATAGTTCGGGTCAGATTCATCAACATCCGCATACGGCGAATGCTCCGGATGGGTCACCGCCGGCGAACCCGCCAGCTTATAGAACATGGTGATCAACTCGCCACGAGTCACCGGATCCTCAACACCAAAATGGTCCTCAGAAACCGGCTCCATCGTCTGGGTACGAACAGCCCAACGGATACCCGCATAGTACGCAGAATCCTCGGGAGCATCAGCAAAAATAGTGTTCGCATCCGGCGCGGTCACGGACGGACGCAGAATCTTTGGGCCCTGCGTCGAAGAACTCGACACCAAGACAGGTGCAGAAGTCGCCGAAGCGGGCGCCGGCGCAGCAGTATCCGCCGAAGAAAGACGCGCCTCCGACGAATCATAAAAAGAGAAAAGAGGTGAGAACGGCAGATACAAAACACCCGCCAACGCCACAGCGCCAACAGCCAGCTCAATACGGCGGCGCTTACGCTTCTTAGCGGCATCCTGAGAAGAAGTATCGGGGGTACCCTCCGGTGCCAGCAGAGGTGCAGAAGAATTATGGGCAGTATCAGACGACTGCTTAAAATCCTGGGACATAAATCCTCAATGTGGTTGATGTATCGGTGTGTGCTGGGCTCCCTCTAGTTCTACGCACCCAGCCGGATAAGGGTGCGCACCAAGGGGGCGCAACAGTCCTAAGCATAAACCACAGCTTGAAAAATATTAATTTACACTCCATGGAACATTCTTGAAAAAAAGGGGAGTGGAGCACCCCAAAAATCCACCCAATAGCGGGTACTGCATGAGGCGCGCCCCACATGCGGTACAGCCCACACTAGCGTGGCAACCGGCAAAAATACCCCGAAAAACCGCAGGATAGCAGCGGACAACAGCCCCGTTCACACCCCCTACAGATACCCTGCAGACACCTCATAAACACCCCGCAAGAGCACAGAAAAGCCGGGTCAGCGGCGATGAAACCAACGTTTCATCGCCGCCAGCCCGGCATAATCCCTAGACCCTAGAGGCTAGTCCTAGCGAACCTTATAAAGCCCTATCGGACCTTGTAGTTCATCAAGAAACCAGCCAGCTCACCACGGCTCACCAGCGCAGACGGGTGGTACTCAGAACCCGGGAAAACCTGTAGCTTCTGCTGCTTAGCCCAAGTAATCTCACGGTAGAACGCAGAGCCGACCTTCACATCGGTGTACGGCGCCTCAGTCACAGCAACCGGCTTCTTACCGTCAAAACGGTACAGGAACGCCGCAACAGTAGCATTAGACACAGACGCATTCGCGTGGAACTTACCATCAGACCAGCCGAAAGTAATACCCTTCTGACGAGCCCAAATGTACGCAGCGTAGTTCGGGTCATCAGTCTTCACATCCGCGTACGGGCTAGTAGCCGGCAGGTCAACCTTCGGGGAACCAGCCATGCGGTACAGCGCAACAGTTAGATCACCGCGGGTCGCATCATCATTAACGCCGAACCAATCCTTCTCGCGAGAATCAATCAGCTTCTGATCAGCAGCCCACAGAACAGCCTTGTGGTTCGCATGAGCAGCCGGAACATCAGCGAAACGCTCACGAGCCTTCTTATTCGCAGACTCACCGGTCAGAGTCAGGTAATCAGCCGCGATGCGCTCGCGCTGACCATCGGCGTAGTTAATGGTTACAAATAGCGTAGCGGCTATCCTCATCCAGCTTGGTGCCGTCAACATTAACGGTGGTCTCAAACGCGCCGGTTGCCACGCGGTCAGCGTTCAGAGTGATGCTATCCAGAGCCTCACCGGTCGGGTTGCCGTCAGCCTCAGCCTCAGAGAACAGAACGTTCACGGTAGCGCCAGCCGGAACCTTGAAATCCTTACCCTTCACACGGATAGTGGTCGAAGAGCTCAGATCAACCTTGTCAGTGCTCAGGGACACCGAAGGCGAAGCAGTCTTAACGTTCTCGCCGTTTACCGGAACAAACGCCTGAGTGCTCAGCGCCTGGTTGTTCGCCTCATCGTTATCTTCCGGGACGTTGAACTCGAAAGTCTGCACAACATAGGAGCTACCGGACTTCAGGGTGCCTGCCGGGATGTCCAGAACGGTCGAGAAACGGCCGTTGGTGTAACCCATGTACTGACCAAAGAAAGCAGAGTAGGAGGTGAACTTAGCCTCCGACTGAGCCAGCGCGGGGCCGGTCGCCTTACCGGTCGCCGGATCAACCGCACGAACCGCAACAATCAGCGACTCGCTACCGTTGTACGAAATGTTCTGGAAGCCGGCACCGTTCACGGTGACCTTAGTGTTCGCAGAAGCATTCACCGACGAAGCGCCGTACGACAGGGTCGGGGAATCAACGGTGGGAACATCCGCAACCTTCAGTTCAGTACGAACCTCATCCGCGGGAATCCAGCCGTCTTCAGCGTCATCGCGGTAACCGAGCACAACATCGAAGGACGAGCCATTGGCCTCCAGATAGTTAGCGCCGATAGAAGCGGTCAGGTTCACGGTGCCGTCAGCCGCAAAGGCGGACGCGGGAACATCCTGAACATAGAAGGGGTAATCACGCGGGCGGTGCGGCGGGAAAGCAACGCTTTCACCCTTCGGAACAACGTACAGGCGGAACGACTTGCCCTGAACGAAGTCCTTGGAGAAACCGGAGCCGCTAACGGTCACGTTGCCGCCCTTGAGAATGTCAAAAGTGCCGGAGGTAACCTGCAGACGCTGAGCACCCTGAACCTCACCCTGCACAACAGCCTGAGCTGCTACCGGAGTAGCAGCAGGAGCCGCAAACGCGGGGGAGAAGGGCAAGAGCATGGCACCCGCCAAAGTGAGGGCGCAGCCGCTCTTAGCCATGTTTTTGGGTAGCGCAAAGCGCATGTGGTTGGGAAGTGAGGACATTGTTATCCAATCAGTTTTTATCGGTGTCACGCATCGAGTGTGGTGCGCATAAACACCGTAGCAAATAGTTAAGACGTGCTGGAACCTGAAAGATCATCAGTGCGAAAAATGTCTGTGTGTTTTATCGCATGTCTTAAGGTGAAGTATAGCTTTAAAAAGTATGTGCATGACGTGGAAAATATGCCTAAATATTGTGCTGATAAGCACAAACACTGGTCACTGTACAAAAAAGAAAGTACAAAAAGCCCACCGCATTCGAAAAATTCGCACCTATGCAACCTCTGCAGGTTGAGAATATTCACAATGCGGTGGGCAAGGCAACATAAAAGTCACCCACAATAAAAGTGGCACATAAACAGAGCCATAAAGTCGCCTATTTGACGAAAGCTACCCAAAATAGCTAACACCACGGCGAGACACTATGTGAGACGGCTGCCGCCGTGCTCCATGCGGTACAGCATCGTAGCGAGTTCCGTGTGCCCAATAAACGACGGCACATACGCCTCATAGGTAGACTGTTCGCTGATATAACCCCAAATGCGCTGATCAATCGCCCACTGGGACTCCTTACGGAACGAGTAATGCCAGCCAAGAACAGTATTCCACCCGCCTTCAGAAAAACCACCCGGCAGACTACTCTTCTTTGACGCCGAAGAAACAGGACGAGGCTTTGCCGCAGGAACCTTACCCTGCGCCCTCTGATACCTATACAGGAACGCCACCGCCGAAGAATTGTAAACCTTCGCATCCGGGTGGAAATTGCCATCCGCCCAACCGAACGTAATGCTTTGCTGACGAGCCCACACAATCGCGGCATAGTCCGGGTCGCTAGGCTGAACATCCGGATACGGGCTGGCCTCCGGAAGCTCAACCTTCGGCGAACCCGCCAACATATAGAGAGCCACCGTCAGATCACGGCGCGTTATATTCTCAGAAGAATAGGACTCTGATTTGGGAAGCTGCTGAGCCTTGTACCACCTCTTCGCAGCCTCACCCTCCTCAAACGCGTTCACCACCAAACCAAGGTCAGTAGAAACAACCTGCTGCACAGAATCCGCGGCACCACCCTGACCGGGAAGAACCTTCTCCACCACTAACTTGTAACCGCCCTGATAATTGAGCGCCTCACCGGGAACAGCGAGGGTCGCCTCCGTGTAACCGCTCTGGATACGGTCAGCCGCAATATCCTGCTCCAGCGCCTTCTGACCCGTCAGATTGCCAGAAGCATCCGTAGCCTGCAGCGAGAAACGGTAATGACCCTCGGTGAGGTTCGGCAGATTCACGGCACGCACCTGCAACGTGTTCTTCTCCCAATAGGGGCTCACCTGCGGTGAATCAGAATAATATTGGTCCCTCTGCTGCGGCTCAACACGCAGAACCGGGGCGGCATCCTTCACCTCGGTGTTCGAGTTGGGTGAGCGCACCGGAATAAACGGGGCAACATCCGTCAGGAGGCTACCGGGGACCTTCTCCTCATCTGGATTCGGGAAGAGGACGCTGTAGACACCAATCATGTACGACTTGCCCGGTCGCAGAGTACCCGCAGGAATTGTCACATCCGCAGAGAAATAGTTGTTCAGAAAACTCCAACAATAGTATTCACCGCAATCCGTATAACGAACTTTATGGGTGAAAACAGGCTTGCCCACCATCAACCCCGTGGCGGGGTCAACCTCATACAGCATCAGATACGCCGGGGCACTCCCCGGCTCAACAAGCTGCTTAGAGAGAATATGGTAGCCCTCAATCGTCAGCTGCGTATCAACCCAGGGGTTATCAATCGCCGGCATGCTGTACACGTAAGTAGTATGATCCGGCTCAGGGTCCTGAGTCAGGCTGAGCGGAGTGCGGGCAGTAAGGCGGGGGTCCTCATACTCATCGGCGTTCGGCTCGCGCTCACCCGCCGGATAGTAGGTCAGCACCACGTCAAGGGCAGGCGAAGGGGTCGCCCGGATGGTCTGCTTCTTAACCTCGAAGGTGAAGGTGATGCTTCCGTCCGGGTTGTCGCGGACAATACCGTCATCTCGAAGATGATCAACCTTGCCGCGGTACAGAGGATATTGGGTTGCCTCGCCGGTACGGGACCACTCGTAACCGGTACCACGGTTCACGAGGCCGAACTGGAAGAGCTTGTACTTCTTACGGAACTCGGGGGTCAACGGGGAGGTCGTCACGGACACCGTGCCTCCCTGAGAAATGTTGAGAGTGCCGGTGGTGACCTTCAAATCAATCTTGTCAGCATCGCTCACGCCAGCGGCTACGGCATCGGTATCTGAGGCACCGGGGGTGGCAGCTACGGGGGTTGCCTGCAACGATGCGGCAGGGGAGGCGGCGCCTACCTGAACGGGGGCCGCTTGAGCAGTCTGTGCGGGTTTCGCCGGTGCCGCATCAGCATGCACAGCAGGGGTGACCGCCATCGCCGGGGCCATGCCCAGCAACAGGGAGAGGCTGATTGCCTTTTTACTCTGGGCATTTTGAATGCGGATTTTCTGGGCAGGCGTCTTAGCGCCCTGAACTGTGGTTGGTCGGAAGAAAGAAGACACGGTTATCCCATCTAATGTTCTGCACTGTGCTTTCTATACCGCGGCTTTACACGGTGGTTTTTGCAGGGTGGTTTTCTGCACAGTGGCATTCTGTACGGTGATTGAAGCGAGTGAGGGAAAACGTTGAGTGGAAAGGGAGAAATGAACGAGAAGTTGAGTAGAAAAAGGGGTGCACCATTCGCCTGAGCGAAAGTGCTGGCGGGCTGAAAAGCCGGGCGAATCAGCCCGAAAATTTCAGCCCGCCATCACCGATTGTAAAGCAACACAACAATATGCCGTGTGGCCGCAGGGGACGACTCTCAAATAGCTACTTCAGGAATAACTATTTCAGGGCAACTACTTGAGGTGGCTGCCGCCGTGCTCCAAGCGGTACAGCATCAACGCCAAGTCATAGACAGACGTTGTCTCCATGAAAAAGCGTTCGTGTTCCCAACCCCTGGTGTAGCCCCAAATGCGTTGCTGCACAGCCCACCGAGATTCACGCCAAAAAGCACTACCCTCCTCCAAATCCAGAACCCATGGGTTAGCGCTCACCTCAGATTCATCCGACCCCGGCAGGCTACCGTTACGAGACTGCGGTGCGGCAGTCGGCAAGCCGGGAGACATCATACCGCGCGAACGCTGATACCTGTACAGGAACGCCGCCGTCGAATAATTGTGCATGTTCATCTCCGGGTGGAAATTCCCATCCGCCCAACCGAACGTAATGCCCTTCTGACGAGCCCAAATATACGCGGCGTAGTCCGGATCATCCGGAGTGATATCTCCATAAGGACTCGTCGCCGGAAGCTCCACTCTCGGCGAACCCGCAAGACGGTACAGCGCCACCGTCACATCGCGGCGCGTCATATAGCTGTTCCTACCTGAATCAGAAAACTCAGGAAGAACCTGACGGCGCTTAAACCATGCCCAGGCGGCGTTGACCTCCTTATTCTTCGTAAACTGCAGCTGTAGATCCTTCGAAGTAAGCTGCTCAACCGACTCAACCGTACCGTCCTTGCCGGCAGTCACCTTTTCCAAGAAGAGCCTGTACGAGCCGTCATAATTCAGCGGCGCACCGGAGATGGTCAGCTTCTCATCCATCGTGCCGTCATGGATGCTCTCAGCAGCAATCTCCTGCACCAGCGTCTTCTGACCGGTCAGATGTCCCTGCTCATCAACATGTTGTACCGAGAAACGGTAAGAGACCCCAGGCTGCTTCTTCAAACCGACGGCGCGTACCGGCAAGATATTTTCCTCATCATAAGGGCTCACCGTCGTAGCCTTCAGAAACATCTCAGGGCTAGCCGATTCCTTATTAAGCGAACGTACCGGAATGAAATCTGCAACATCATTCAGCAACTCACCGGGGTAATTCTCATCCTCCGGACGGTCTTTACCGTAGAAACCAATCTTATAGACCTTACCCGGCTTAAGCGTTCCCCCAGGAATCGTAATAGACGTCTTAAAATGCCAATTCAGGAAATAAACGCGCTCTCCACTACGGGAAGCCGGGTACGGAATCCGAGTGGTGAATTCTGGTTCGCCTACAATCTTTCCGGTCTTCGGGTCGACTTCATAAAAAAGCCAGAAGCGCGAGTCATCCTTGCCCTCTCGACTACCGCTCGTAAGGATATGGAACCCCTCAATCGTCAGAGTCGTATCCTTCCACGGGTCATCAATTGCGGGCACACTGAAAATGTACGTCGTCTCAGTCGGCTTAGGGTCCTGCACAACATTAATAGGGTGCACGCGCCACAAAACGGAATTCGGACGGTAAAGAATCCTCCCGGTACGTCTTCTTGTGGTACGTCAAAATGACGTCGAAAAAGAGTGCCTTCATTAGCCTCAATAATGTACGGTAATATTGAGAAAAGAAGGTGTAGCTCCCGTCTGGGTTTTCTACCATCTGCTTCGGGTTGGGATCACGGTCAAAGAGGTAGCCAAAGTAGGCATATCCGTCAATGCGGGCATACGCGGCTTTGAAGTACGAAGAACCGCGGTCAACCAGAGAAAAATTCGTAGAATTCGTAATTCTGGCGGAATTCAGCACTGAGCGGAGGCGTCGTCAGCGTTACTGTGCCGCCTCGAGAAATGTTGAGAGTCTCAGGAGACTTTAAACCCTTCCATTTCAGGATGGCGAGATTCATCTACCTTCGGAAGCGAAGACGTGGCTTCGTCAGCATCTTCTTGAGCTGCGGCGGGGGAGGCGGGGGTCGCCTGTTCCGGGTCTGCATGAGCAGGTGCAACCTGTGCCGGTTGTGCCGGGTGTTCGGGAGCCGCCAGCGCCGCCGGGGTGATACCGGCAAGCGGGCTCAAACCCAGCAGCAACGACAGGCTGAGCGCACGGGCGCTTGCCGGATGGCGCGGAGAGGTGGAACAGCGCCGGGCGCCTCGTGGTGTGAAGAATGAAGACATCATTATCCCATCTACAAAATTTATACGGTGATTGAAACGAGTGAGTAGATGAAGTGAGTGAAAAAGTTGAGCGGATAAAGCCTGAAAAAGACCCCCCCCAAAAAAAACAGAGGAGAAGTAGCCCCGTAAAGCCTGGTGCTAGGCAAAAGAACTCGCAGAGGCAGGGAAGAAAAACCGGGGTGGCACCGGCAGGCTGAAAAGTCGAACTACGTCGAGCATCCCAGCCCACCGGTTACCTCACTCACCACGACCCGGCGCTACTTGAGGTGGCTGCCGCCGTGCGCCAAGCGGTACAGCATCAACTTCAAATCACCAGAGGAAACGAAAGACCTATCAAAGTCCTCATAGACGTATTCCCCATCAACGCGGTAACCCCACATGCGGTGATCAACAGCCCACTGAGCCTCACGCCAAAAAGCGCTACCCTGACGAACCTTATGTCGCCAGCCGCTAGCACTCCGAGGCGCATCCTGGTTACCCGGCACAGACAAGCTACGCGGCAACGAGGCAGAGGTCGGCGCCTTCGGCGTGACCTGACCCATCGCCTTCTGGTACCTGTACATGAACGCCACCGTCGACGGGGTCGAAAGCTTCGCCTCCGGGTGGAACTTGCCGTCCGCCCAGCCGAAGGTAATACCCTTCTGACGAGCCCAAATGTACGCGGCGTAGTCCGGGTCGTTCGTTGCCACATCCGCGTACGGGCTAAAAGCAGGCAGCTCAACCTTCGGGGAACCAGCCAATCGGTACAGCGACACCGTCACATCGTGGCGCGTCATACCGCTATGCCAGGACATCGGCGAAGGATTAGGCAAAATATCACGATCAGCAAACCACTGCTCAGCAGCCTGCAACTCACCCTCACGCGTCAGCTTCAGAGGAATATCCTCGAAAGCAAGCTGCTCCACCGACTCGCCGGCACCATCCTTACCGGGGGTGACCTTCTCCAAGACCAGACGATAAGCACCCGAATAGCTCAGCTGCTGAGCGATCGTCAGATTCAGCTCCACCCTGCCATCCTTGATGAGGTCAGCCGGAATCGCCTGCTGGAACACCGTCTGACCGGTCAAACGCCCCTGCTCATCAACATGCTGCACTGAGAGGCGGTACGATCCTTCACCCGGCGCAAAGAGCCCGGTAGCGCGTGCCGTAAACAAGTTCGTCTGCGCGTACGGGTTCAGGCCCACCGACCCAAGGTGCAGTGTGGGCCCCGCGGACTCCTGCTCGGGAGAATGCACCGGAAGGAACTCGGCAACATCATTCAGCATAGAACCCGGAGAATCTTCCATGCCGGGGTAAGGCAACCCGTTCCCATACATACCAATAAAGTAGAGCTTGCCCGGCTTCAACGTACCCGCAGGAATCTTCAGCTCCGCACTGAAATAGTTATTGCGGAACCACCTGGTGTTAACCCCGTAGTACGTGTAGTCATCCCGCTGAGTGAACACAGGCTCACCCACCATCTTTCCCGTTGCAGGGTCAGCCTCATAGATAGCGATGACCGGCCAATCATTACCAACCATTTCACTAGCCTGGGAGAGGATATGGCGTCCCTCAACCCGCAGCGTCGTATCCTTCCACGGGTCATCGATAGCGGATTGACTGAAGGTGTAGGTCCCACGGGTCGGTTGCGCATCCTGAACCACATCAATATGGGCGCGGGCATACAAACGGTTGGACCTACTCGAAGGTTCCGGCTCAGCTTCATCCAACGGGTAGTAGGTCATCACTACATCGAAGAGCTCACCGTCGGCAGCCTCAACGTACTGCGGGGGAACCTTAAACGTGTAGGGTGAGGCTACCGTCCGGGTTCTCCCGCACCTGATGCACCAAATCCTTGAGCATTCCGCCGTACTCGTCGAGAGGCTCATAACTATTGTGCTCCGCATACACGTACACCGACCCGCGCTGCACCAGAGCCAGCTCGTAGAAAGTGTACTTCTTACGGAACTCAGGGGCTCAACGGGAAGTCGTCACCGACACCGTGCCACCCTGAGAAATATTGAGGGTTCCCGAAGTCACCTTCAACTCAACATTCCCCGGGTTCTCCGAATCAACAGCATCAGCGGCAAGAGGGGCCATCGGAAGCTGCGCGCTCACCGTGAACTTATGGCTACCGTACGAATACTCAGAGTCCGAGAACACCGCCCGCACTTCAGCCACTGAACCGCGGGAAGAAGGCCTGTAGGAGGAATCGCCGTGAACCTTATACTCAACCTCCACGGTCAGAGTACCGTCAGCATTGCGGGTTACCAGCTCGTCACGCTTATAGTATTGGCCCGCTACATCATTCCTCGCAAAATATGCCTGCTCACCAGAGGTAGCGTTATAAATCGACACAGAGTCAAGGTAGTACCCCAGGTCAACCTCGGGTGAAATATTAGAAATAGTCACCTTATAGACGCGGTCCTGACCCGGATCAAAATCCTGCGCGGCAACAGATACTTTCGGCAGGGTATTCCTGAACGAATTATCCTGATACGCCATGCGCGCAGGGTTATTGCCCACAGGGACAAAGGGGAACTTACGCGTCAGCTTATTCCACCCGTGGGTTTCTACACCGGAAACACCCAGGGAATACCCCCTTGCCGGACTTCAGAACTCCCGCAGGGATCGTGATCTTCTTCTGGAAATAGCCGTTCGGAATCAGGCCCTTGAAAATGCGCTGATTCTCTTCCGTATCCGGTGCCTTCAGTTCACCAAGCGAAGCCACATTAGAGTTCGTGACCTTTCCCTGCTCATCATGCTCGGACAAGGTGAACTTCACGGAGCTGACATCCTGAAAACCGGTACCCGTCAACGTCACCTCAACCGGCTGACCGGAAGCAATCTGCTCCTCAGAAATAGCCGAAACATCATAGGTGATGGAGGGGAGCTGCGCCTTCGGGAGATTGAACTCCACCGGCAGCGCCGTACGGACGCGGTCCTCAGTGTTCCACGCATAGGGGTGCGCATCATCTACGGGGCGGTAGGTCAGAATAACCTCATACTCCAGGTTTGTTGGCAGGCTATTCGCTGGAACCGTCAGGTCGGCACTGAAACTGCCGTCAGCAGCCGGTTTCGGGGCGTCAAAGACAAGGCCGCGGTGATCAAGCTTCTGGTAGGGGTTAGCGTAGGTTGAAGAGCCCTTCGGCGCGACCGTGAGGCTACGCAGCTCATGATGCGCCAAGAACTCGGGGGACAGCCCGGTACCATCCACGTGCACGGTACCGCCGTGAAGAATGTCGAGGGAGCCGCTGGATACGCGCAGGGTCGGCAGGGAAGCATCCTGCTGATTGCCCTGCGCAGGTTCGTTCTGTACGGGTGCGTTCTGCGCGGGTTTTTCTTGAGGTGCCGCCTGCTGAGCCGCCACCGGCGTCAAAGCCAGCAGCGGAGACAAACCCAAAACCAGGGAAGCACCCGCAACCTTTCGGCGCGTGCCACGAGCAGGCTTAAAGAACGAGGACATCATTATCCAATCTGAATTTTCTGCATGAAAGAGGGCGAATGAGAAAAGAAGTTGAGAGGATAAATGAGTGACAGTCCACCGCACCGAACTCGCCCCGAATCCATATCGTAGAAGAGCCGTAGCGGCGGCATGCTGAAGTGCAATTTCAGCCTACCAACCCGCCCCTTAAACATTCAATGAAAACACGAGAAAAACATGCCGATGAGAGTTATAAGACAAAAAAATCAAAAACTACGCCCCGGCTTTGTATAAAGCCCAAACCCCCCAAAAAGACCACACATAGAGAAATAAAAACTGGAAACATCACCAGCACTAAAACGGCACCCAGCAGCGACTGCACCAGCAGCGCCCGCACCAGAAAACGGGCACACGAAAAGGGGCGGTGAAAGAAAAACTCTCACCGCCCCTTCTATAGGCTATAGTCCACTATCTTCAGCTGCTGTTCGCAGAGGTCAACCCAAGCTAAAACACGCGGGCTCAACCACCCGGTTCAAGGCACCTGCCGAATCTTAGTCATCGATATAGGGGCTGTTGGGGATGGTGTCAAGCATGTCGAGCATTGACAGGACACGAGCCAGCTCCTCGCGGGTAGCAGTCTTGGTCGGACGGAAATCCTTGCTCTTATAGTGATAGCTCGTATCGATATTCACCGACGAGTGCAGCCACACCGACTCGGTGTAGAACGGGGCACCCGGCTTCATATCCTGCGGGGTAGTGGGACGGAACCAATAAGAACGACGACCGGGGGTAAGCATAAAGTAACGGTAGAAGAACGCAGCCATCGTAGCGCGGCTAGCCACCGCCTCCGGGTGCATCTTACCGTCAGACCAGCCGGAAGTCAGACCGTTCTGATACGCCCAAATATACGCCGGGTAACGCTCATCCTTCGGGGACAAATCCGGGAAAGGAGAACGCGCAGGAAGCTTCACCTTCGGCGAGCAGGCGCCTCGGTAGATTGCATCCATCAGGTCGCCGCGGGTCACCGCACGCTTAGGGTAGAAGCAACGTTCCTTATCGAGCAGCAGAACCTTTGCCTTACATGACCTGTAGATATCGGGGGCGTACTCGCCATCCATATCAATGTCCACAATGAAAGGTGCCCACGCGAACTCCGTGTCAATCTTGGGGCGAACTTCAAGAGTGCGCAGAATGGTGTACTGCTGACGGCGCGGACGAAGAGACAAGCGAACCCCGTAGTTTCCATTCGGGCCACCGGTGATCTCAGAATCAATGACGTGATGCCTAATGTAGACATCATTCTCGATGCGCTTCTTCGGCTCAAGAGAGAAGAAATAGAACTGGGTGAAGCCCTTCTCCTTGGTGTAGTAGCCAACCTCAATGTACGGGGTGTACAGACCGGTATCAAGCACAGCCTGCAGGCCGGTAATCTCGTAGCTGAGGTTGAAGCCGCTAATATCAAACGACGCCTCGGTAACCTTGAAGGTCAGCGGGGTGGTCTTAACGTCCAAGGTGGCAGCCTGAGCGCCCTGCTCACCGGCGTGGTGTGCGCCCAACGCGCCGGCGACTGTTAGTGCTGCCGCACCCTTAATGAGGGCGCGACGAGAGGAAAAAGTAGACATAACGTTGTCCCATCGATGTGTTTCTGAGTGGTTACTTCTACGCTAGCAAACCAATAACCATTGGGTAAGCCTCTAGTCGTTTGCTATACGTACGTGGCGTGACGTGTTTCCATGTGTGTTGAGTTGAAAATGTGAATGTTAGTGAGTGAAATACCCGCCACCAATGGCGAGACGTTTAATACTATAAACATTTTTACTCGCAAAAAGAAGGCGGATAGCTAGACACTAACCGCCTTCTCTGCTCATCAAAAGCTACCCCTAAAATGTGGGGAAATGTGGTTTTACAAGGGGTAATACAGATTTAAGCCCCTAGAAAAATAGTTAAAAAATTTTCAATATGATGCAAAAAATAAGAGGAAATAAATAGTTGGGCAACCTACTGCTCATGCACCAGCAGCGTCAAAACACCCGCCTTACGCGCCGTCGGCAGGGTGCACTCCACCGACCAGTCCTCGCTGACCGCCTCCAAAAAAATTCGGCAATACCCGCCGTGGAGCCATCAATAGGACGAGCCGCCAAACCCGACTGAATCAGGTAGCGCGCAAACAAGCCACGGTAATGCTTCGCCATGTGCGAGACAACCTTACGCGACCCATCAGCCGCGACACGCTCCACACGAACCGCCAGAGTCTGCGACGGGGGAGTCACCCACGACTTCGCGTAGGCGGCAGAACGGCAGTCCAGAATCAGCTGGTCCTTCGCAGTCGACTCCAGAGCAGTACCCAGCGCGCCCTTCCAGAAGGAGGCGAGCGCACCAATCGAACCCAGCTTCACGCCCATGGACAGGGCGATAGGCGGGGATCGCGTCCTCGGGGCGCAGAATACCCCACAGCGCCGAAGAAATCAGCAGCGACCAGTGCGCGGCGTCGCGTTCGGCGGGGGAGAAGCTCGCATAATCCAGCGCCTCGAACAGCACACCCGTGTAGGTGTGAATCGCGGGCTGCGCCGGTTCGGTGAGCAGGCGCGTGTTGCGTTCCACCTCTGCCTCGAGGGATGCGCCCACCTTGAGCTCTGCCAGGGCGCCGGGGCTAGAGCTGACCGCAGTCAGCTCCTCCAGGACGCTCTCACGCTCGGCAGTCAGCTCAGGGAACGAAAGGTCAGCGAAAGAAACTGGCGCATTGCCAGCCGGGGCGGGGGTCTTACCTTCGGAAGGGGGAAGAAGAATCAGCATCTCTCCAGTGTACCCGCGAGGCGCAGTGTACCTGCGAGGCTTCGGCGTGACCGCGAGGGAACCCGGAACATAGCCACCTCAAGGGTGTGCGTATAATGGGTTGGGTGAAACGGGCCGTCTGGGCAATCGCGAGGAACACGTGCTTCGAGGAAAGTCCGGGCTCCACAGCACAGGATGGTGGATAACATCCACTCGGGGTAACCCGCAGGCCAGTGCCACAGAAAGTAAACCGCCGCGGTTCGCCGCGGTAAGGGTGAAAGGGTGGTGTAAGAGACCACCAGCGGGCGCGGTGACGTGCCCGGCTAGGTAAACCCCATTCGGAGCAAGGTCAAACAGAATACGCCATGGTAGGGTAGTGCGCCCGATCCCCGTCAGCTTCCTTTACGGAGGTGGGGTGCGTATTCGGGTAGGCTGCTTGAGACGTGCGGCAACGTACGTTCTAGATAGATGATTGCCTCGAAACGCCCCTTCGGGCGGCGTTTTAGACAGAACCCGGCTCATAGGATGACCCGTTTCACGCTACCGTTGACTGATGAAAAACATCATCGGCTGATGGAAAACGAAGACCGCGAATGCGCTTGAGAGTGCATTCGCGGTCTTCGTTTTAAACTTCTCGAAAGGTCTCTGACCTTCAGAAGTGCTCGTGATTAGTGACCGAACGGATCCGGATCCACGCCGGGCATCCACGAGTTACCGTCGACGGTCCAGCCTTCCTTCTTCACGACCTTCTTCATCTTGCTGGTCCACTTCTTGTTCAGGCGGTTCACGTACAGCTTGCCGTCCAGGTGGTCGGTTTCGTGCTGCATGCAGCGTGCGAACCAGCCGGTCGCCTCAAAGTGGACGGGGTTGCCGTGCTCATCAAGACCGTTCACGGTCACCCACTCGGCGCGCTTGAGGGGGAAGCCGTAACCGGGGAAGGACAGGCAGCCCTCTTCCTCCTCGTAGGGGTCCGGGTCAGCGGTAGAAATCTTGCCCAGGGTCAGTACCGGGTTGATGATGCAGCCGCGCGGGGGAACGCCGTCCTCATTCTCCATCTTGTAGGTGAAGATGCGCAGGCCCACACCAATCTGCGGTGCCGCCAGGCCCACACCGTTGGATGCGTCCATGGTCTCGTACATGTCAGCCACGAGTTCCTTGAGCTCATCATTAAACTCGGTGACGGGTGCCGCGGGGCGGTGCAGAACGGGGTTGCCGTGAATAACGATGGGGCGAATAGCCACGGAATTATCCTTTGCTTGTGTTGAACGGGAACTGTTGAGTGGGAACTTGCCGGGTACACCGTGTGTGGGTGAACCGGATTGAGGGTAGCGAAAGTACCGTTACGGATAACCATAACGACCCTTTCCATCGGGGTGATCGACGGGGTTGAACCCGCGACCTCCTGGACCACAACCAGGCGCTCTGCCAACTGAGCTACGACCACCATGTGCTTCGCTTGGTTTCCCTTGCGATATGCAACGGATACTACTGTACAGGAGATTCAGAAACCTGCCAAGTTGAAAAGCTATGATGCTCGTTACATTCTGCGCTTACGCCTTGGATGCCTCAGCCGCCTCGCGTGCAGCACGCTCAGCCTCCACCTCACGCGCAATCTGCGCCGAAGCAATCGCATCCGGGCCCTGCGGCACAAAAATGGCGCGACGGTAATACTTCAACTCATCAATCGAGTCCTTGATATCACCCAGTGCGCGGTGGTTACCGGTCTTCGCCGGGGCACTATGACGAGCCGCCGGGTACCAGCGCGACGCTAGCTCCTTAATGGTCGACACATCAATCACACGGTAGTGAAGGTGCGCCATGACCTCGGGCATGTAGCGCTCCAAGAAGCGCTTATCCATGCCCACCGAGTTGCCGCCCAGCTGCGCCTTGCCCGCCACCGGAACATACTTCTTGATGTAGCGAAGCACCTGCTCCTGCGCGTAATCCATCGACACACCGTGCTCAATATCGGACAGTAGACCCGACGCCTCATGCATCGAACGCACAAAGTCATTCATGTTCTCCAGCGCACCGGCAGGAGACTCATCACCGGGCTTAATGACGAACTCAACGCCAGAACCCAGAATGTTCAAATCGGCATCCGTGACCAGAACGCCCACCTCGACGAGAGCGTCGTTCTCCACGTCCAGGCCGGTCATCTCGCAGTCAATCCATACAATACGTTCACTAGAAATACTCACTCTCCCACTCTACCCCCAAACGCTGCCGGCCCGGCGGGCAGCACGTCACAAAAGGGGTACAAGAGGGCGCAAGAAAGGTACGAGCGGATGCGCAAACGGCGGCAGCGGGGGAGAACTGCGCCACTCTGCGTGCCCTTGAGGCGTGTCCACAAGCGTCTTCGCAACAGTGATTCTCGCAAGTGCATCCAAGGGCTCCGGTATGATAAAAACCAGAACGACGATGCAGACAGAAAGGGAGTTATGCGCGCACCAAAGGAGCTAGCACACCGGCTCACCACCCCCGGTGCACACGACGCACCTCTCTCACCCAAACTCTTGGACTACGTCAATAATCACCGTCTGCGCACGCTGATTATCGGCACCATCGGCTCCATCATGGTCACCCTCGGCTCCTACGCCGTCGGCTGGCTCGCCGACAGCTCCAGCTTCTGGCGCTACGACATTATTCGAGCCATCCGATTCGAAGCAGCATGGGTCATCACCGGCATTATTCTGCTCGCCCTCGGCGCTATGATCATGTGCCGTGAATGGCTGCGCATCTACCAGAAAATGGGCGACTGGAACGAACCCAACGCCATGCGGTGGATGATTGCCGTCACCGCCAGCTGGTCCCTGCCGCAGATTTTCGCGTTCACCATCTACAGCCGCGACATGTTCTCCTACTACGGTCAGGGCATGGTCATGGCGCACGGCCTCAACCCGTACAAGCACGGTGTCTCCGAAATCTCGAACTTCATGCAGAACGGTGCGGACCCCATGTGGGCGGAATCCCCGCCCCCGTACGGACCGGTCTCCCTCAAGCTCGAAGAGTGGATTGTGCGCCTGGCGGGGGAGAACATCGACCTCTCCCTCTTCTACTTCCGCCTGCTCTCCGTGCTCGCGGTCATCGGCATCCTCTTCTACGTAGCAAAACTTGCCAAGGCACACGGCTTCAACCAGGTCCGCGCTCTCTGGCAGATCAGCCCGAACCCTCTGTTCATCGCATCGTTCATCGCCAGCGGCCACAACGACTCGCTCATGACCATGTTCATGCTCGGTGGCCTCTACTACGCTAAGCGCTACCGCGACACCTGGTGGGGTGGCCCGCTCGGTGTGACCTTCGTAGCCCTCGGCGTTGCCGTCAAGCCGCTCGCCCTCGTGGTGCTGCCCTTCGTGGGTCTGCTCTGGGCGGGTAAGAACGCCTCCTGGCCGCGCAAGTTCATCTTCTGGGCACTCTCCGGCGTGCTACTGCTCGCCGAAATGGCGCTCATGGGCTGGGCGACCGGACTGGAATTCGGCTGGATTAAGGCACTGTCCACCACCGGCGGCCAGTACATCTGGTACACCCCCTTCGGTCTGCTCATCGGCGCCGCCTCCCTGTTCGTTCAGGGCGACACCTTCGAAGTCATCCGCAAGCTCATCGAAACCGTCGGCAAGGGCATCGGCATGCTTGGCGCCGTGGCAATGGCATTCGTCGGACGCGACCGCAACATCGTGCGCCACGCCGGCCTCGCGATTCTGTTCATGCTCCTGTGCAGCCCCATGATTCAGCCCTGGTACCTGCTCTGGGCCATCCCGATGCTCGCCGCAACCGGTCTGCGCTCGCACTTCCAGCTCATGTGGTACTTCATCACCACGCTGTTCTTCATGGCGTACGGTGTGAGCGACCAGCTGAACGTGTCGCCCTACCTGCGCGACTTCAACCAGGACATGGGCCGACTCATCGCGACGGTCATCTGCCTGGGCTACATCATCTACCTGGTCGCCCTCGACCCGGCAACCCGCCGCCTGGTGTACGTGAGCCTGCACCCCACGCAGATTCGCCGCACCACCATCCGCTTGTGGTGGCAGTTGTTCCCCGGCGCATCAAGCCGCCGTGCACGCCGCCGCGAGGTGAAGAAAGCAGAACGGGAAGCCGCCAAGGTAGGCTCCTAGCGTGAATTCCCAGCGCGAACTCCCGGTGTAAGCTCCCGGCACGCTCGATGGATGCCGCGCCAGCCGGATGAGCTGCCCAACGGAACAGCCCCCGCGTGAGAGGCGCGGTGCATGAGAAGCATAAATTCTCATGTACCCTAGAGGAAGGCCTCAGTAGCTCAGAGGATAGAGCAGGAGCCTTCTAATCTCTTGGTCGGGGGTTCGATTCCCCTCCTGGGGCGCCACATAAGAAAGCCGCCTCGCACCCAAAACTCAGGGTGCGAGGCGGTTTTCTTTATGCTTTTTGCGTTGGTGTGCCGCGAGGTGCCGGGAGGCTATTTCTTGGCTGGGATTACTTCTTAGCCGGGTTGGTGTCCTTGCAGGAGTTGAGCACGCGCTCCATAACCTTCTTCTCGTCCGCGGTCACCCACAGCTTGTACTTCGCCTTCACGTGTACCTGACGAGCCACGTAGGTGCAGCGGTAGGCGGTGTTGCTCGGCAACCACTCGGAGGCGTCCGCATCGGACTTCTGCTGGTTCGCCGGGCCGTCTGCAGCGAGCAGGTTCTCCGGGTCGTTCGCCAGCTGACGGCGCTGCTCTGCGGTCAAATCCTGCGCGCCGGTCTGCCATGCGTTCGACAGAGCCACCACGTGGTCAATCTGCACAGCCGAGGAGGTCTTCTTGCCGCGCTTGAACTCGATGGTCTTGCCGGTGTACGGGTCATCCAGAGTACCGCTGATGACGGTGCATGCGTGGGTCCTGACCTTGAAACGAACATTGGTCAGGTCGCGGCGCAGAATGTCGTCGCGAGTGTTGCACTTGTTGCCGTCAACGTCATCCCAGGCGGGACCGAACTGATCACGAGAGTAGCCGGCCTTCGACGCGCGTTCCTTCACCTGCAGGGACGCCAGCTCGCTCTTCGCGGTTGCCAGATCCGGTGCGAGCGCGGTCGCCGGGTCAACCGCCTTGTACGGGTTCTTGACCTCGGCGAGGGTTTCAGTTTGAACGTTGGTCTCTTCATCATCGGTGGTAGAAGAGGTGCTCTTATCGGTGCCGAGCAGCCCGTCCACGCCGTTCTTACTCACGTAGACCAGACCAATGATCAGCACGATCACGGCAAACACAGCGAGCAGACCGTAAATGAGGCGCTTCTTCTGCGGGTCCATCGAATCGGGCAGCTTGGGCAGGTTGCGCTGTAGCTGCTGAAGTTCCTGCAGGGAGGGCAGGTTGTTGTTCGCGGGCTTTTTGCTCACGGGTTCTCCAAGGCGGGTAGACGGGATGCGGCTGAGTGCACCGCATCATCAAGGATAGAGTGCGCCGGATAGAAATAGTTAACTTGAGGGTAAAAATAGCCGCCCCGACGCTGAGATACCTATCACGATGCCGGATGGGGCGTAGTCGTCATATTTCTGCAGGGAATGCGTTGCCCGCAGGCGATTTTTGAAAAAACGGGGTGAAAAGTTCAAAAATCCTATCCACAGGCGGTGCTCAAAACCGCAAAACGCGCGGTTATCCACAGAACCGGTAACCGCCGGATGCGGGGTCGGGTCATCCCTGGCAAGGTGAAGGAACCCACCCACTAGTTTCTAAGGAGAAACCATGAGCGACACCATCCTGATTCGCGGATTCACCGCCTCCGACCCGGCACTGAGCACCCTGCCCAACGGGGTGCCCGTCGTGAACTTTCGCCTCGCCAGCACCCCGCGCTGGCAGGACGCCACCGGCACCTGGAAGGAAGGCACCACCAACTGGTACACCGTGAAAGCCTACCGCCGCCTCGCGCAGAACATCGCCACCTCCATTGAGAAGGGGCGCCGCTGGTTGTGAGTGGCCGCCAGCGCATTAGCCGCTGGAACCGCGAAGACGGCACGCAGGGCACTACCGTAGAGGTGGATGCCCTCGGCATCGGTCACGACCTGAACTACGGTACGAGCACCTTCGCCCGCACCGTGGAGAAGCGCACAGTCAACGAGGGATCCATGCAGGGTGCACCTCAGCAGGGCGCACCTCAGCTGGGTATGCCGGGTGCGCCGTTGCAGGAGGCGCCACAACCGGGCATGTCTCAGTACATGCAGCACTATGCTCCGCCGCACGCACCCCAGCAGAACGCGGAGGCGTCGGGTGTGGCCGCTCCGGGTGCTCCTGCACAGAACGGGGGAGTGCAGAATAACGCATCCCAGGGCGGGGGAGCGCAGAGTGACGAACCCCCTTCTAAAAGTGCTCCCCGGATGCTTGCATAAACGCGGGTGCATTGGGATAATGGAGCATTGTGTTGACATCGGGCACGCCCCTGCCGCAGGGGGAAGAGCGACCAACGATGTCAACCTTCGGGCACCAATCCTGTCCGAAGCATGAAGTTTTCTGTCCCGCAGTGGGGCAGAGCAATCTGAGTCTATTTGACCTGCGGCAGATGACTCTGGAGATCTACAACTATGCAGACTCTTGACTTCCTCGACAAGAAGTCCCTCCGTGACGACATCCCCGCATTCGGTACGGTGACACCCTGAACGTTCACGTTAAGATCGTTGAAGGTAAGAACCACCGTATCCAGGTCTTCAAGGGGCTTCGTCGTTGGCCGCCAGGGTGCAGGCGTTCGCGAGACCTTCACCGTCCGCAAGGTTTCCTTCGGTGTTGGTGTTGAGCGTACCTTCCCGGTTCACTCTCCCTCCATCGAGAAGATCGAGCTGGTGACCCGCGGTGACGTCCGTCGTGCAAAGCTGTACTACATGCGCGACCGCCACGGTAAGGCTGCTCGTATCCGCGAGAAGCGCGAGTTCTAATCTTTATAGATACAGAATTCTGTTGCAAACCGCTCCCCAACCGCATTCCGCGGGAGAGGAGCGGTTTTTGCATATTCTGAGACCCCGCTTTCTGAAACCCCGCTTTCTGAGAACCTTGCCGCTCTCAGAAAATAAAAGCCCAAGAGCGCAAACACTCTCGATACAATAGCTAGGTACCGTTTCACTCGAGCTAGGTATCTCTCAAACGAAAGGCTCACTCCAGCATGGCAGACGACAAGAACACTGCGAACACCAGCCCCTTCCCCGAGGGATACCAGCCTCAAAGCCGCCGCGAGCGCCGCGAAATGGAAGAATACTTCGCGCGTCTCGCCGCCGAAAAGACGGCAGATGAGAAGGCCTCGACCGAGAAGGCAGCCCCCTGGAGCGCTGTCTCTTCCACCGAAAGCGATACTAAGAGCACCTCTGAGCGTGATCACGAGGTGGTAGCTAGCGCCGAGGCGAGCGCCGCCTCCGCAGATGCCGCCGTCGCGACTTCTTCCGCCGCAAAGAACACTAAGCGCGAAGAAACCGCAAACGAGGAGACTATCGCAGATGAGGAGAGTGCCGCAGACGTGGAAACCACCAAAGGACTTCTCCGAAATGACCCCCAAGGAACGCCGCAAGGCAAAGCGCGCCGAACAGGCAGAGCTGACCTACTCCCAGGCGCAGGAAGAAGGCCGCCTCGGCGAATGGCTCTGGGTGCAGGCACGCGAAGGCGGCACCGTCATCCTGTACGCGCTGGTCATCGCATTCCTGGTCAAGACCTTCCTGCTGCGCGGCTTCTACATTCCTTCCGGCTCCATGGAGCAGACCCTGCAGGTCAACGACCGCGTGTTCATTAACGTGGCGGGCTCTTACTTTAGCGAGCCTAAGCGCGGCGACGTCATCGTCTTCAAGGACTCTCAGGGCTGGATTCCTTCCACCCAGAAGACCAGCAGCCCGCTCAAGGACGCCCTGTCCTTCGCGGGTATTCTGCCGGATACTTCCTCGAACTTCCTGGTCAAGCGCGTTATCGGTACCCCCGGTGACGTGGTCGAAAGCGACGGCAACGGCAAGATCAAGGTCAACGGCGTAGAAATCACCGAACCGTACCTGTACCCGGGCAACCCGCCCTCGGAGATGCCCTTCAAGTGACCGTGCCCGCCGGCAAGTACTTCGTCATGGGTGACCACCGCAGCAACTCCGCTGACTCCCGCTACCACATTAGCGACGGCACCGCGTTCATCTCCAAGGATGACGTGCAGGGTAACGTGTTCGTGGTGGCGTGGCCGCTGAACCACTTCGGTCTGCTGCAGGATCAGAGCTCGGTGTTCTCCTCGATTCCCGCACCGACCTCCACCCCGAGCGAATAAGCGAGCGTGGCAATGATGGTGAGCGCCCAGAAGAGCGCAACGAAACCCACTCAAGCTAAGCCCGCGAAGACAACCCCGCCCGCCGCCGACCTTGAGTACGAGCAGCAGCTCTTCGCCTCCGGTGCCCGCACGGTTGCCGGAATCGATGAGGTAGGCCGCGGCTCCATGGCGGGCCCGGTCACCGTGGGCGTCGCAATCCTCACCCCGGACGCCACCCTCGAGGTGGGCGGGCTGATCGATTCCAAGGCGCTCTCACCGGCGCGCCGCGAATCCATGGTTCCCGAAATCCACCAGTGGTGCGCCGTGGCGGTCGGGCACGTGGAACCGGCAGATATTGACCGGCTCGGCATGACCCTCTCGCTGAGGCTTGCCGCCCAGCGTGCGCTCGCCGAACTGGCGCGCCGCGGATACCGTGCCGACGCCGCCCTGCTGGACGGTAAGCACGACTGGTTCACCCCTCCGCAGGAGGACCTGTTCAGCGCGCTGGTACCGGACCCGGCGCAGGCACACTACAACGCACTGCTCGCCCAGGCGTGGGAAGGCGCAGGTGAGGGTGGTGCAGATGAGCCCGCGCAGATGCCGGTGACCATGGTCATTAAGGGTGACTACAAGTGCGCCTCCATCGCCGCCGCATCGGTGGTTGCGAAGGTGGAACGTGACGAACTGATGGTCCAGCTAGATGCCCGCTACCCGGGGTACGGCTGGGCGAAGAACAAGGGCTACGGATCCGCCGCTCACCGCGAGGCGATTAGCGTGCAGGGCCCCAGCCCGCAGCATCGACTGTCATGGTCGCTTCCGGCGACCGCCGAGCAGATTGAGGCTGCTGCGGCACAGCGCGGCTAGAGTGCGCGGTGTTCCTGAAAACCGCGCCTCGGAAGCCTGCTAAAGCCTAACGTGCCACCGCTGAATCAGTACTACAAAAGCCCAGGAAAGGAAGAGTAGTGAGCGCAGAAGACCTCGAAAACTACGAGACCGACGCCCAAATGGCGCTCTACCGCGAATACAAAGACGTCATGTCGCTCTTTAGCTACGCGGTAGAAACCGACCGACGCTTCTACCTGGCGAACCAGGTGGACGTCACCCCGCACGTGCAGACGGCACCCTCTACTTTGAGGTGAGCATGAGCGACGTGTGGGTGTGGGATGTATTCCGCTCCAACCGCTTTGTGAAGAAGGTACACGCCTACTCGGTGCGTGACGTGAACGTGGAGGAGCGTCTGCCCAACCAGGAGTTCACCGTGCCGGAAATGCCGGACTTTAACGCCTAGCTCACGCCCGATTTACCGCCTTGCCGGGGGTAAGCGCGCGGCTGCCGAGCTGCCGGGTGGCAGTGCTGGGTGATGAACCCGCGCGAATATGACGCGTCGAATCGGCACCCGAGCGGCGTTTTTGAAAAATATGCCCCAAAATTTCAAATAACCGACTGTGGATAACCTCTAATTCCTTCTGGGAGCCGAGGTTATCCACAGTTTTTCGTTAACCGCATTCGGGCATGTGCGCGGCGGGCACAGTAGAAGCACTACCGCTATCTACCGGGGGAGAGACCAATGACAACAGCCCGAATAACAGCCCGCGCCGCAACCCGAAGCGCACCCAACAGACCTCTGCTCCAGAGCACCCAGCCTCCGCGAACCCAGCTCCAGCGAACCCCGCCTCGCGCCCACAGCGTCGGCAGGTGGGGCGAGGAGCTGACCGCCCGCATCCTGGAAGCGAACGGCTACCGCATCCTGGAGAGAATTGGCGACCGCCCGCAGGGCTGGAACACGAACAGATCCGCGGCGAGCTCGACCTAATCGCCATTGACCCCGAGGACGAACTGGTTTTCGTTGAGGTCAAGACCCGCAGCAGCGAAGACTTCGGACACCCGTTTGCGTCCATTGACCGCGATAAGGCGCGCCGCACGCGCTCGCTGGCGATTCTCTGGTGCAGGCTGCGCGAGAACCTTGATTTTCCGCGCTTTCGCATTGACGCAATTGCGGTGACCGGAACCTGCGAAACCTTCACCTTCGAGCATCTGAAGGCGGTGGCGTAATGGGATTCGCACGCACCTATTCCGTGGCGCTGGTTGGCTTGCGCGGGCACATTGTTGACGTTGAGGCGGATATTTCGCAGGGCCTGCCCGGCTTCGTGCTACTGGGCCTGCCGGACACCGCACTCAACGAGTCGAAAGAGCGTGTGCGCTCCGCGGCGAAGAACACCGGCATCACCCTCACTCAGCATCGGCTCACCGTGAACCTGACCCCGGCGACCCTGCCCAAACGCGGCTCGGCGTTCGACCTTGCCATCGTGGTGGCGGCGCTGCAGGCTGAGAAGAAATTGCACCCCAGCGGCGATAGTGTCTTCCTGGGCGAGCTGGGCCTAGACGGAACGCTACGCCCCGTGCCAGGCATCCTGCCCGCGGTCAAAGCCGCTGTGGACGCCGGACACCACCGCGTGATTGTGCCCGCCGAAAATGCTGAGGAGGCGGCACTGATTCCCGGTGCGCAGGTGAGCGGTTTCCGCTGCCTGGCGGAGGTTTTTGCCGCTCTCGGTGCCGAGAGTCAGAAGCTGACATACCCGCCCGCCCCGCAGACGGAGGCGAGCGCGCCGGCGGCGAAACCGGCTGAAATCCCTTCGGATATGAGCGATGTTGCCGGTCAGTCGCAGGGGCGTTTCGCCCTGGAAATTGCCGCCGCGGGCGGCCACCACATGCTGTTGACCGGCCCGCCCGGTTCGGGCAAAACCATGCTGGCGGAGCGCCTGCCGAGCATCTGCCGACCCTCGACAATGACGCCGCGATGGAGGTGACCGCGATTCGTTCCCTCTGCTCGGCGGGGGAGCACCTGAGCGAGCTGGTGCGTCAGCCGCCGTTTGAGGCGCCGCATCATAGCGCCTCCGCGCCGGCGATTCTGGGTGGCGGCAGCGGCATTCCCCGCCCCGGCTGTGTGTCTAAAGCGCACCGCGGCGTGCTCTTTCTGGACGAGGCACCCGAGTTCAAACGCACTGTGCTGGATTCGCTGCGCCAGCCCCTGGAGTCGGGGACCGTGACCCTGGATCGTTCAAGTGCGTCGGCGACCTATCCGGCGCGTTTTCAGCTGATTCTGGCGGCGAACCCGTGCCCCTGCGGCATGAATGTGGGCACCGGTACGGAGTGCACGTGTGCCCCGCGGGAGCGTCGCGCCTATTTTGGGCGGCTGTCCGGCCCGCTGGTGGACCGTATTGATGTGAATGTGACGGTTCCGAAGGTGTCGTCCACGGAGCTTGCGGGCGGTCAGGTGAACGAGAGCTCCGCGCAGATTCGCGAGCGCGTCATGGCGGCGCGGCAGGCTCAGCGGGTGCGCCTGGAGCCGTACGGGTTGAAGACGAATGCGGAGATGAACGGCAAGATTCTGCGCGGCCCGCTACGTTTGGATGCGAAGCTCACCGGCGAGCTGAACGCCGCCGTGGACCGCGGAACGCTGACGGCGCGCGGCTACGACCGAGTGTTGCGTATCGCCTGGACCCTCGCCGATTTGGAGGGCGCCGCCTACCCGAGCCGGGAGCACCTGGATGTGGCGCTTTTTCTGCGGCAGCAGGGGCAGCTGACATAGCGTGCCGGTTTATAGAAGGAATCACTCACGAGAGGAGAAGAACATCATGGGTGAGAAGAAGCTCAGAAAACGAGCTGAAGAGGCCGAATTGAAAGAAAATGGGCTGAGAGAAACAGCGCCGGAAGAGCATGTGCCGGAAGAGCGCGCGGCGGAGGATTTGTTCAGGAGGAACTGCAGATTCGCCTGCCAGGCCGCACCCTGGATGCGCACGCCCTGGTGCGTGAGAGGGTGGCGCATATTCTGTCGCTGGGGCAGGAACCCTCGCCGAGCCCCTATAATGCGGCGCGGTTGCCGGGGTTCCTCGCTTCCTACCTGAACCCGGTGTACTTAGAAGAGATGAGCCGGGAAGAACAGCCGAGGGAGGAACAGCCGGGGGAGGAGCTACAGGGTGAGCACCCCGACCCCGCGGCGGGCACATCCTCCAGCAGTTCTGACCCCGCACCCCTGTTCAATCCCGCCCTCAGCGCGGAGCAGCTTGAGGCGGCGTGCCGCGAGTACATCCGCTGCTGCACCGCCCAGCTGATGCGCTACGCCGAACCCGCAGATGAGCTCGTGGTCGAATCCCTCACCACCCTGGGAGCGCCGCTGACCCTGCACTACCTGCTGACCGGGCACATCCCGGATGAGCACACCTGGGAGCACGGCGAACCGGATACGCAGCTCAGCGATTTTCTGCACTCGGTGGGTGCGCCCGCGGCGGGGGAGTCCGCCCTGTTTTCCAGTGCGAATGGCTACTACACGCCGGGTGAGCATCAGATGAGCCGCGATAAGTTCAGCAAGGGGCTCGCAACCCGCCGCCTGCGCTGGAACCGCCGCATGGAACGCACCCTGAACGCGGAGGCGCACATGGCGGCAACCTGCGGGGCGTGGCTGGTCACTCCCGCCGATCCGCTGTGGCCGCCGCAGCTGAACGATTTGGGGCCTGCTCGACCGTACGGGCTGTGGTGCCGAGGCGATTCGCGGCACCTGCTGGATGTGGCGTCTGCCCCGAGCGTGGCGCTGGTTGGTTCGCGTGACCCGAGCATCTACGGTACAGAGGCGACGACCCACCTTGCCGCCGAGCTGGCGCGCCGCGGGTACACTGTGATTTCTGGCGGTGCGATGGGTATTGATATTGCGGCGCATCGGGCGGCGCTGACCCAGCAGGGTAGTGACCTGCCGACCATCGCCTTCATGGCGGGTGGGCTGGACCGGCTGTACCCGGCGCAGAACTCGGATGCGCTGAACATGATTGTTGACCGCGGGCTCATCATGAGCGAGGTGAGCGTGGGCAACACCCCGACGCGTTGGCGTTTTCTGGAGCGTAACCGCCTGATTGCGGCGTTGGCGCGGCACACCATTGTGGTGGAGGCGCGCTGGCGTTCCGGTGCCCTGAATACGGCTCGTCACGCGATGGAGATTGGGCGTACCCTCTGGGCGGTTCCAGGGCAGATTAATTCGCCGAACTCGGTGGGCACGAACCGTCTGCTACGCGATGGACTAGCGCAAACACTCACCGAGGCTGCCGACATCCTCGAGTACGATGCCGCCGCGGGTTTCGAGCTGGGCACCGAGCACGAGAGCGAATGGGATCAGGTTGCTTCCTCCAGCGCGCTGGATGAGCTGACCGAACGACAGGGTAGGGTGTGGGACGATTTGAGCCCGCGCTCCTACCGCGGCGTGGATGAGATTGCCGCAGCTCTCGGGTTGAGCGCTCGCGACGTGATGGCTGACCTGTTCCACCTGGGTCGCTGCGGTCTGGCGGAGAGCAGTGGAACGAGCTGGAGGAAGGTCCGCCCGGCTGTCGCGGCGTAGAAGAGCCCCCGCTGAGCACCTCGCTGAAAACCCCGGCTGAACGCCTGTAGTGAACGCCCCTGCTGAACGCCCGTAGTGAACATCCCGGCAGTAGCGGGTTGCGGCGGCCGGTCATAACAAGGCAGCACGTGGAGAGCGTGGAACCTCTCTACAATTGGGGTAGGCTTGCGCGTACTGGCGCGGAGCCTACCCCCGCCGCGCTATCAGCAGATACGCCGGGGGCAGAAATACAACGTCGAGAAGCATCAACGCCGCCAGAGCCAGGAGCCAGAAACCCGAAAGGAGGGACGCATGACCCCCGCCCGCCAGCACGAAAACCGAGCTGAAAGCCGGGAAGAATACCGGGACGAGGCTCCCTCCACGACCCTGCCGGTGACCTACACCCGTAGCCTTGCGGACAATCATCCCGAAACCCAAGCTGAGGGTTCAGGCTCCGCCCTACCCGGCTCTGTTCTACCCGATTCTGCACTGGGTGTTTCCGGCGAGGTGTTCCGCCCCGTCCTGGACCGTTTTGAGCGTTTTTTGCGCTATGAGAAGCACCGTTCCGAAGAGACGATCCGTTCGTATATCTCCGATTTGGAGGGCTTCTTCGGTTACATGGCTCGCCGCGGCGTGCGGCATCTGGACAGCATTGATGCGTCCCTGATTCGTGAGTGGTTGGGTTCACTACATCTGCGGCAGGCGGCTCGTTCTACGGTGGCGCGCCGCGGTTCGACCCTGCGCACGTTCTTCACCTGGGCTCAGGAGGAGGAGCTGGTGCAGGCCAACCCGACCCGCGGTATGCGCACCCCCAAGCGGGAGAATCACCTGCCGCCGGTGCTGAGCCGTGAGCAGATGAACCAGCTGCTGACTACCCTGCAGGAGCGTCGGGCGCAGGATCCTCGGGATGCGCGCCTGCTGCGCCTGGAAGCCGTGGTTGAGGTTCTGTACGCCTCGGGCATGCGTATTTCTGAGCTGACCGGCCTGGATTTGCAGAGCGTGGACCGGGCGAATAAGACGGTGCGCGTGCTGGGTAAGGGCAATAAGGAGCGCGTGGTGCCGCTGGGTACCCCGGCGCTTAAGGCGTTGAATCGTTGGGTGTCCTATGGTCGTCCGCAGTGGATTCCGGAGGGGTCCCAGGGCGTGACGGCGCTGTTTATTGGCCCTCGGGGCGGGCGTGCGAATGCCCGTCAGATTCGTGAGGACCTGACCCGCCTGCTGCGCACGGTGGAGAATACTCAGGCGTCGGGTGCGCACGTTTGCGTCATTCGGCGGCGACTCACCTGGTGGATGGTGGCGCCGATATTCGTTCGGTACAGGAGCTTCTTGGGCATTCGTCGTTGGCGACCACGCAGATTTACACGCACGTGTCGATGAAGCGTCTGGCGGAGACGTACGCGCGGGCGCATCCGCGAGCATAGGGACGGCAACCCGAAAGTTAGCTGTCTCTCTATTTGAACCTTGCCCGTTCGGGTTGTACGAATGGACGAGTTCAATCTAAGCTATACACTGTTCAATGTCCGCCTAAATATCCCAGTGCACCCCAAATTCCTGCACTGCGGTGTTTATACAAAGCGGCTGAACAAGGTAGCATAGGTAACAGACTAACCGTGGTCTCCGTCTCTATAACGGCACCGCGTACGAGTACTAAAAACCAGAAAGGTCGCACCGCATGCGCGCACTCGTTTGCCCCGGACAGGGCTCCCAGAAGAAGGGCTTCCTGAGCCCCTGGCTCGAGATTGAAGGTGTGCGTGAGCACCTGGAACGACTCTCCGAAGCGGCGGGCATCGACCTGATTCACTACGGCACCGAAGCCGAAGAAGAAACCATCAAGGACACCGCAATCGCCCAGCCCCTCATCGTGGCTGCAGGCATCGTCACCGGCCGCCTCGCACTGCGCGAACTCGACGGTGAAGAACTCATCTTCGCGGGCCACTCCGTCGGCGAAATCACCGCAGCAGCTCTCGCCGGTGTGCTCAGCGACGAAGACGCAATGCGTTTCGTACGCGTGCGCGCCAACGGCATGGCGGAGGCGGCAGCCGCCTCCCCGACCGGCATGGCTGCAGTACTCGGCGGCGTTGAAGAAAACGTCCGCGAAGCCATCGACGCAGCAGGCCTCGTCGCAGCAAACTCCAACGGCGGCGGCCAGATCGTAGCCGCAGGCCCCATCCCCGCCATTGAGGCATTCGCCGCGAACCCGCCCGCACGCGCTCGCGTCATCCCCCTGAAGGTTGCTGGCGCATTCCACACCGAGGCAATGGCACCCGCCGTGCCCGCACTGGAAGAGTTCGCCGCGTCCCTGCAGGTCTCCGACCCGACCTCCGCACTGCTGACCAACCGCGACGGTTCCGCCGTGGCATCCGGTGAAGAGTTCGTCAAGACCCTCGTCTCCCAGGTCACCAGCCCCGTCCGCTGGGATCTGTGCATGGCAACCCTGCTCGAGCGTGAGGTCGCCGGCATTATCGAGGTCGCCCCCGCAGGCACTCTGGTCGGCCTGGCAAAGCGCGCGATGCGCGGCGTGCCCGGCACCTCCATCAACACTCCCGAGGACCTCGCCTCGCTGAAGGGCTAAACACCCGGGGAGAGCCCCCCGCCCTCCCAGCACTGGGAACCCTTCACATTAGACATGCACTTTAGACCTGCGAGGCACACAGTGTCTTGCGAGCATCAGCACTAAGGATTGAATACGTGACTACCCTCAAGCAGTACGAAATCAACCGCTACTCCCGCATCCTCGGTTACGGCGCAGCCCGCGGCGAGGTCATCGTCCCCAACGACGACATCGTTGAGGCAATCGACTCCTCCGACGAGTGGATCAAGCAGCGCACCGGTATCGCAACCCGCCACCGCGCCAGCGAAAACCAGTCGGTAGCAGACCTTGCCATCGGTGCCGCCAAGGATGCTCTCGAAGCATCCGGTGTAGCCGGTGAGGACATTGAGGCGGTCATCATTTCGACCATTTCGCACCCCTACGCAACCCCCTCCCTGGCAACCCTGGTCGCCGACGCAATCGGCTCCAAGTGCCCCGCATACGACATCTCCGCAGCGTGTGCAGGTTTCTGCTACGGTATCGCCCAGGCAGACGCCCTCGTCCGCGCGGGTACCGCAAAGCACGTGCTGGTCATCGGCGTTGAGAAGCTCTCCGACTTCATCGACAACACCGAACGCACCATCTCCTTCCTGCTCGGCGACGGCGCAGGCGCAGCAGTCGTAGGCGTCTCCGACGAACCCGGCATTGCCCCGACCGTATGGGGTTCGGACGGTTCCCGCTGGGGCACCGTCGGCATGACCCACTCCCTGCTGGACATCCGCAACCGCGACTTCGCCGCAAACCCCGTGCAGGAAGGCGAAAAGATTTGGCCCACCCTGCGTCAGGACGGCCCCTCCGTCTTCCGATGGGCAGTGTGGGAAATGGCGAAGGTCGCCAAGCAGCACTCGAAACCGCCGGCATTACCCCCGACGAGCTCGGCGCGCTCATTCCGCACCAGGCAAACGCCCGCATCATTGACCAGATGGTCAAGACCCTCAAGCTTCCCGACACGGTGGCAGTGGCACGCGACATCGTCGATGCCGGTAACACCTCCGCCGCATCGGTCCCCCTCGCCGCGCACCGCCTGCTCAAGGAGAACCCGGAACTCTCCGGCAAGCTCGCCCTGCAGATTGGTTTCGGTGCCGGCCTGGCATTCGCAGCTCAGGTAGTCGTCCTTCCCTAAGGAAAACCACCAGAGCCCGATGCTCACCGCCCCTCACGACCGGCACAGCGCCGGTGCGCGAGAAAGAAAAGAAAGCGGGAAAGCATCCCCACAAACTCCGAGTTGACGCATGCGTACACCACGCAGACACGATAAACTCGGTAATGCACGCGTACCCCCACCCGGCGGGTGCGATGACCATCGAAAAAACAAAGGAGCCCCTGAATGGCTAACAAGGAAGAGATCCTCGCAGGTCTGGCAGAGATCGTTAACGAAGAGACCGGCGTTGAGGTTGAGGACGTTCAGCTGGACAAGTCCTTCACCGAGGACCTGGACATCGACTCCATCTCGATGATGACCATCGTCGTGAACGCTGAGGAGAAGTTCGAGGTGACCATCCCGGACGAAGAGGTCCAGAACCTCAAGACCGTTGGCGACGCAGTCGAGTTCATCGCGAACGCTGCCTAAGCTATAACCAATAACGAGGCGGCGCGGGCTCTCACCGGCCCGCGCCGCATCGCTATTCACTCAGCTTTCAATCCAACATACCCCCGGGAACACACAGGGTGCGATGACTGCACTCTCCACGGCGTGAAAACGCCCACTGTAAACCCCGGGTCCAACAGGTTTTTATCCACACACCACCGGATAAACCACCAAATCGACCACCGAAGAGAAAGTGCCACAATGTCTCGAAAAGTGCTGGTGACCGGCCTCGGCGCGACCACCCCCATTGGCGGCGACGTCCCCACCACCTGGGAAAACGCAACCAAGGGCGTATCTGGTGTATCCACCCTCGACCACCCCTGGGTCAAGGAATACGACCTGCCCGTATACATTGCAGGCCAGCTCGCTGTGCCCGCCCTCGAATCCGGCCGCCTCACCAAGGTAGAAGCAAAGCGCCTGGATCCCTCGGGCCAGCTCGCCCTCATCGCCGCACGCGAAGCATGGGAAGACGCAGGATTCTCCGGCCCCGACGCCGAATCCGCAGAAGAAGTCGACCCCGAACGCACCGGCGTAGCCTTCGGCACCGGTATCGGCGGCGTGTGGACCCTTCTCGACGCATGGGACACCCTCCGCGAAAAGGGCCCCCCGCCGCGTCCTCCCTATGACCGTTCCCATGCTCATGCCCAACGGCAACGCAGCAGCCGTCTCCATGAACCTCAAGGCACGCGCCGCAGCACAGACCGTCGTCTCCGCATGCGCATCCTCCACCGAAGCCATGCAGCTCGGTGCTGAAATGATCCGCAGCGGCAAGGCAGACGTCGTTATCGTCGGCGGTGCCGAAGCAGCAATCCACCCGCTTCCCATGGCAGCATTCGCCAAGATGCAGGCACTCTCCTCCCGCAGCGACGAACCCGAAAAGGCATCCCGCCCCTACGACGTCGACCGCGACGGCTTCGTCATGGGTGAAGGCGCAGCAGCCCTCATCCTCGAATCCGAAGAGCACGCCAAGGCACGCGGCGCACGCGTCTACGCGGAACTGGCAGGCACCGGCGTATCCGCCGACTCCTACCACATCACCGCACCGGACCCCGCAGCACTCGGCGCAACCCGCGCACTGCGCGAAGCCCTCGAAGACGGCAACATCGACCCGAAGACCGTCGTGCACATCAACGCGCACGCCACCAGCACCCCCCGCCGGTGACCTGCCCGAAGCAACCGCAATGCACGAAACCTTCGGCGAGCACACCAAGAACATTGCCGTCTCCGCAACCAAGTCCATGACCGGCCACCTGCTCGGCGGCGCGGGCGCACTCGAAGCCGTACTTACCGTACTGGCTCTGCACCACCGCACCGCACCCTGCACCATCAACCTGGACAACAAGGACCCCCAGATTGACCTGGACGTGGTGACTGAGGCGCGCGAGCTGCCCGCTGGTGAGATCGTGGCACTGTCGAACTCCTTCGGTTTCGGCGGTCACAACGCGGTTGTAGCATTCCGCTCCGTAGAAGACTAAAAACTCTTCGACAGCCTTATAGGTAAGGGCACGTCGGACAATGTTAGCGGGGGAGTGCCCCCTCTGCGGCGCCTCTAATCCTCAAATAGCCCAGCCGCCTTGAGGAGGGAGCCCCGTCGCATTCCCGACCGCGCCCCTATAGGCTTGGTAACAAATAGGGTCGCCTGTGATAGTTAGCTATCTCGGGCGACCCTGTTTGCGTATGAAGTTTTACCCGTGGGTTAGTTGTTTGAGAAGGCATAACCGGACGCCGCTCGCGGGGGAGTGCCCCCTCTGCGGCGCTGGGGCGCCTTGAGGACGGAGCCCCCGCTTCGCGTGTCCGGTACGCCCTCTAGGTCGCCTATCCCTCGGGGGAGTAGATATAGATGCTTGGTACGGGGTTAGGGCATTCGGTCAGCTCGCCAAAATTTGGATTGAGTAGGGCTGGTCTGGGGCTGAGTTTCGTACACAGCTCACCTGAGTTTGGGGTGGGCAGGGTTTTACAGGTTAAAAACGGGTGGCGTATCCGCTCCGGCACTGCGAATACGCCACCCAAACACACCACACTCCACAAGACAATGCAGAGCGCGCGGGATCAACCATCCCGCAAGGTTCCCGTAACCCCCATCGCGCACCACGGTAGGCGACGACAGAAGAACGGGAGCTTATGACCGTTCGATACGCACAACGCCCCCTGTATAGGTGTACAAAGGCGCATGTTACGCGTTCTTCCGGAAGTTTATTCGGAAGAGCTCCCACGCCGGCTCCGTTGAGAAAACAATTCGGTGTGGTTGCCTCCCGATGGTGAAGCACCTCAGCATCGTGTGCCGCATAAACCGCGCAGTTTAGTGCGCGCAGATGCTGCGTCGAAAACTATCCAAAGAATGCAGTCCACGGAGTAGTCTTCCAGCTTCAAATGGCAGAAGCTTAAGGGTTTGATGTGAGTGCTCGGATGGTCCGAATCATGTCGCTCTCAACGGAACCGGTTTATCGGTGATGGGAGCTCCTGTAGATAAGAATAACCTTAAATCACCCCTGGAGTAAACCTTAAACCAATAATTTAACCTTATTGTTATAATTCCTTGTCATAAAGGTATTGACGGGTGTTCAATGTGTTCTGGTAACCCCTCAGAAGGTCCTCATAACTCTTTGGTCTGTTTGGTGCTCTCCACCGTTATGAAACCGTGATAAATCATTCCCGAAAATTGAAGAATCGGGTCCAAAACGGTCCCGCACGTGGCTGCCGCGAGGGCTTGTTGAGAGGGTCTTGAAGATGCGCCGAGAGTACAGTCATAAAACGTCATCTTGTCACGGAAATTATCCCAGAGAAAACAAATTAAACCCCCGGCGTGCGCTGTGGCATAATCAGTATCGACATCGTGCTCCGGGGTCGGTGAAATTCCGAACCGGCGGTCACAGCCCGCGAACCGCTCCCGCAGGCAGGCAAAAAATCATACGAATCTTCGCATCCGCACAGGACGCCAAGACTCCGCTAGAGAAGCCCGCCCGCAAGAGAGGCCGAACCGGTGAAAATCCGGTGCCGACAGTACAGTCTGGATGGAAGGTAGCACGAGCAGAAAAAGGCAGGAGCGCACTCCGCCGCACCTCCCGAAAACCGGGATAGCGTGCAGAGTGTACCGAAGCAGTTCTTTGAGAAAACTGTTGCTCACGAAAACTGTTGCTTAAGAGCGCAGCGGTTTTCTGTGAGATGGCTTTTTGCGAGACAGGGGAGAGGCACCTTTCCTAGGTGCCGGTACGTTATTCCCCTCGACCGCAGCCGGCTGATCTCAGTTGCGGTTTTCAGCTACGGTTGGCTGATTCGCCGCTCCCGCCTCACCACGGATACCGGGCACCCTTAAGATGCCCGCGGTAGCCGCCCTTTTCTGTTCCTCTCCCCGGAGCCGCCGCAGATGCGCACCCAGCGCATCCGACACACGGTCCAACTCAGAGAGGAAAGAAACAATGGACATCTTGCGGTGGCTCTTCGACGCACAAATTCACGTGGGGGATCAGTCCCTCCTCGTGCGCGAAGTTCTCGGAAACGCATTCGGCCTGGCATCGGCGCTCGGCGGAATGCGACGCAAAGTATGGGCGTGGCCCGTCGGCATTCTCGGCAACCTGCTGCTCCTCACCGTCTTCCTGGGCGCCCTCGTCGGCAGCCCGCACCCCGTCACCATGCTCGGCCAGGCAGGCCGCCAGATCATGTTTATTGCCGTGTCCATCTGGGGCTGGCATCGTTGGCGTGCAACCCGCGCCGCCGGTGGTGACGCCTCCGAAGGTGCCGCGGTGATCCCCAAGTGGGCTACCAACACCGAACGCGCAGGCCTGGTTGTCGCCATGGTCGCAGGCACCCTGCTACTCACCCCCATCTTCCGCGCCCTCGGCTCCTACGAACCCGTCTGGTCCGACGCCTGGATCTTCACCGGCTCGCTGCTCGCCACCTACGGCATGGCGCGCGGCTGGGTTGAATTCTGGCTCATCTGGGTTGCCGTCGACCTGGTCGGCGTGCCGCTGCTGTGGAGTGCAGGCTACTACGCGACCTCCTTCATGTACGTGTTCTACGGGTGCTTCACCCTGGTTGGTTTCTTCGTCTGGTGGCGCACCCGCAACCTGGAGGCGCAGAAGACCCAGGTACAGACCCAGTTCCCCGACGTGACCGTTGAAGTAACCGACGTGCAGAAGGGCCGTGCATAAATGCCGCAGAACCCCTCGCAGCAGGTGCTGGCGAGCGCGCACCTGCCCGTAACCGTCACCCCGAGCGTATCTTCGCCGCGCAACGATGTGGACTATTCTGCCGCGGAGTACGGCCACCTCGCCGGGCTGCCCGCCGCACGCACCCTCCAGCTGCCCAGCCCCGAGCAGGAGCTCAGCCACGCAGAAGCCATGACCCTGGCACTGCAGGCGGCACGCCAGGGTATTCGCGGCGCGAATCCCCTCGTCGGCGCCGTCATCACTGACGCGCACGGGCACCTGCTGCACGTGGGCTACCACCGAGGCGCAGGCACCCCGCACGCCGAAGCAGACGCCCTCGCCGCCGCCCGAGCCGCGGGAACCGACCTCACCGGCGCCCGCATGTACGTGAGCCTCGAGCCCTGCAACCACACCGGACGCACCGGCCCCTGCTCCCACGCCGTCGCCGAGGCGGGCATTAGCGAACTCTACTACGCCTACAGCGACGACACCGAAAACGCAGCCGGAGGCGCCGCCTACCTGCGCTCGCAGGGCGTCACCGTGCACGCCATGGAGGAGTTCGCGAACGCATCCTACCTGCTGAATGAGCGCTGGTTCATTGCCGCCGCCGAACGCCGCCCCTTCATTACCGCAAAGAGCGCCTCCACCCTGGACGGGTTCATTGCGGCAGCTGACGGCACGAGCAAGTGGATTACCGGCCCCGCCGCGCGCATTGACGGGCACTTGATTCGTCACCGCGCCGACGCCGTCATGATCGGTACCCGCACCACCCTCATGGACGACCCGACCCTGGACGCGCGCGACGCCAACGGGGAACGCTTCGAGAAGCAGCCGCTGCGCGTGGTCATGGGCAAAACCGAGATTACCGAGAACTACCGCGTGCGCGGTCTCAACCCGCCCGAAGGTGTGGAGGCGGATCCGCAGAACTTCCTGCAGGTCTTCACCCACGACCCGCGTGAACTGCTCGATGAGCTGTACGCCCGCGGGGTGCGGCACCTCATGATTGAGGGCGGCCCCGGCATGGTCGGCCTCTTCGCCGGTGAAGACCTCATCGACGAGATGGTCTGGTACCGCGCCCCCATGATCATGGGGCAGGGCAAGAGCGCCGTGTACCGTCTGCTCGTGGACACCCTCGCGCAGGCACCGCGCCTGCAACTGGACGATCTGGGCATGTTCCCGGCGGTGCGCGTGCTCGGTAATGACACCGCAACGCACCTGGTGCCGGCACCTCGCGGAACGGCGCAGGAACCGGGTGAGCGGCGTACCCTGCCGAAGCTGGACGCCTGCCACGCGCCCGAACCGAGATTAGATTAGCTGCGGCTGGACTAGTCGCGGCTGGACTAGCCTCCGCTTGGGCTAGTCTCCCTTCGGCTGAGCGCGGGCGGGGGAGTAGTACCTCAAGGACCCCCCGCCTGCGCCCGGCTAGTTTGTGCCGGCTGGTTCGTATGCTGGCACAAAAGCTCCCCGTCACGGGGAATATTCGAAAAATACGTATAGTTATACCGACGAACAAACCATCGCCGCCCGTCGCCCTCAACGACGACGCCCCGGCGGACACGGCGAGAAAAGGAAAGCACACATGTTTACCGGAATCATTGGCGCCCTCGGCACCGTAGAATCCATCACCCCCATCGAAGGTAGCGACGCAGCCTACCTGACCCTCAACGCCGGAGACATCGTCGCCGACCTCGAACACGGCGGATCCCTCGCCGTCAACGGTGTATGCCTCACCGCTATCGACCTCGACCAGCTGCAGCCCGGCCAGTTCCGCGCCTACGCTATGGGTGAGACTCTGCGCCGCACCAACCTCGGCAACCTGAACCCCGGCGACACCGTCAACCTGGAGCGCTGCCTGCCCGCCGGTGGCCGCCTCGACGGTCACGTCGTGCAGGGCCACGTGGATGCGGTAGGTACCCTCGCATCCGTCACCGCCCACGAGGCGTGGAGCACCCTGCGTTTCAACCTGCCCACCGAACTGGCACCCCTGCTCGCTGAGAAGGGCTCCATCGCTGTTTCTGGCGTGTCCCTCACCGTCACTGCCGTTTCTGAGCCCGGCGAAACCCCCGCATGGTTCGAGGTCGGCCTGATCCCCGAAACCCTGAAGGCAACCAACCTCGGCGCCCTCAAGGTTGGCGACAGCGTGAACCTTGAGACCGATGCGCTCGCTAAGTATGTGCAGCGTCTGACCGCGTTCGCAGGCGTGCCCCAGGCTGACTCTGCGCACTCCGGTGAGCAGGTTGCGCCGCGTCGCGCCGACGCCGCAAGCGTCCTCGACAGCGTGCAGACCGCAGTGGACGCTATCGCAGCAGGTCGCGCCGTAGTCGTCGTTGACGACGAAGACCGCGAAAACGAAGGTGACATCATCTTCGCCGCCGAGCACGCAACCCCCGAGCTGATGGGCTTCATGATTCGCTACACCTCCGGCGTGGTCTGCGCACCCCTGAGCAACAAGCGTGCCGACGAGATGAACCTGCCGCCCATGGTCACCAACAACGAGGATCCCAAGGGCACCGCATACACCGTCTCCTGTGATGCGGCATCCGGCGTGAGCACCGGTATCTCCGCGGCAGATCGCGCACGCACCGTTCAGATCCTCGCGGACGCTGCCTCCACTCCGGCGGATATTACCCGCCCCGGCCACATCTTCCCGCTGCGCGCCGTTGACGGCGGCGTGGCGGAACGCCCCGGCCACACCGAAGCCGCAGTGGAACTCTCCCTCGCGGCGGGCCTGTCCGGCGTGGGCGTTATCGCCGAGGTCGTGCACGACGACGGCTCCATGATGCGTTTCGACGCACTGCGCGCCTTCGCCACCGAGCACAACCTGCCCATGATCTCTATCGAAGACCTCATCAAGTACGTAGCTAAGGCGTAGGAGAACGCATGAGCGAAACCCCTAACACCCAAGCCGGGCACCCCCGCAGGCTGAGCACCCCGCGGCTGTCACCTTGGCAGCCGGGCACCCCTCAGCGGACACCTTGGTCGAGTCGGTTGAGGCGCAGGCTGAAGAGCTCAGCGCCGAATCCCTGCGCATCGCCTCCCAGCTCGCTGAAGGCTACCGAGTCAGCCCCCTCGACATGGTGCCCAACCCCAGCCCGCTGCTGGTCGAAAGCACCGAAGAGGTCGCCGTACCCACCCCGCAGGGCCTGTTCGGATTGCGTGCCTGGCGATTTGCGGACGGCGCCGAGCACATCAGCGCCCGCGCCCTCGACCGTGACGGCACCCCCGTACCCGCCGAGGACGGGGGAGCGCCCGCGGTACGCATCCACTCCGAATGCGCCACCGGCGATATCTTCGGTTCCTTCCGATGCGATTGCGGCCCCCAGCTGGAGAACGGCCTGCGCATCATTGGCCGCACCGGCGGGTACCTCATCTACGTGCGCAACCACGAAGGACGCGGCATCGGCCTGGTCAACAAGCTCCGCGCCTACGCGCTGCAGGATGCCGGGCTCGACACCCTCGACGCGAACCTGGCGCTCGGCCTGGACGGCGACATGCGCGACTACTCGCAGGCGGCACTGATCCTGCAGGAACTCGGTGTGAACGAGCTGAGGCTCGTGACCAACAACCCCGCCAAGCAGGAGGCGCTCGAAAGCCTCGGCCTGCAGGTCACCGAACTCATCCCGGACGAAATTCCCGCCCGAGTCGAGAACGCACACTACCTGCAGACCAAGCGTGAGCGCATGCGCCACGTGCTCAAAAGCGCGTAGCGGCACCCCTGCAAACCCCTAATTTTTCAAAAACCAAAAACCCACAAGGAGAACACTATGAGCGGCGTAGGCGCAGCAGACACCACCCTCAACCCCGAAGACTACAAGGGCTTCAAGCTCGCAATCGTAGCGGCAAGCTGGCACACCCAGGTCATGGACGGCCTCATCGACGGTGCGCAGCGTGCAGCACGCGACGCAGGCATCGAGCCGACCCTCGTGCGCGTTCCCGGCACCTTCGAACTGCCCGTCGCAGCAACCCGCCTCGCTGAGAAGTTCGACGCAATCGTCGCGCTCGGCGTGGTCATCCGCGGCGGCACCCCCCACTTCGACTACGTCTGCCAGGGCGCAACCAACGGCCTGACCGACGTGTCCGTGCTGACCGGCCGCCCCATCGGCTTCGGCGTGCTCACCTGCGACAACGAGCAGCAGGCACTCGACCGTGCAGGCCTGGAAGGCTCCAACGAAGACAAGGGCTACGAGGCGACCGCAGCGGCACTGCAGACCGCAGCAACCCTCAAGCAGTTCAGCAACTAACACGGCTGAACGGTACGCGGCTCAGTTCCACGAAGAGAACTATTGGATCTTCACCGTGGAACTGGGCCGCAGTACCGGTTAAACTGAAACAACGCGCGGCACTAGAGCCTCAGTATGCTGAGCCGCAGCGCCACAGCGCGCTCAGGTGATAGCGCACCGACGCGCTCCCAACCCAACACCAAGGAGTACAGCAATGCAGGATTTGGGCACCATCACCCCCAGCCTCGAAGAATTCCGCGCCCGCGCAGCCGGCACCCGCGTCATTCCCGTACACATCAAAATCCTCGCCGACTCACTCACCCCCATCGGCATCTACCGATCCCTCGTACTCCAAACGACCAGGGCGAACCCGTCGAAGCAGCCCACGGCACCTTCCTGCTCGAATCCGCCAAAATCTCCGCAGAAGGCGAATCCGCAGCCTGGGACCGCTACTCCTTCATCGGCGCATCCTCCCGCTCGACCCTCACCACCGTTGACGGCGCAGTCCACTGGCAGGGACGCACCCCCGCCGGCGCACCCGTCGACGGCGATCCCGTAGAAGCCATCGCAAAGACCCTGCAGATGCTCTACACCGAACCCGACCCGACCCTGCCGCCGCTCACCTCCGGCCTGGTCGGATACCTCGGCTGGGACGTCGTACGCCACTGGGAGCACCTGCCCTTCCCGCCCGCCGACGACGTGAACCTGCCCGAATTCGCGCTCAACATGGTCTCCGACATGGCAATCCACGACAACAAGGACGGCACCGTCCTGCTCGTCGCCAACGCCATCAACTTCAACGGCACCAGCGAAAACGTTGACGGCGCCTACGAGGACGCCGTCGCGCGTTTGCACAGCATGCTCCGCCGCCTGCAGCGCGGCGCCACCGCAACCACCTCCACTCTCTCCGGCGTGGCGGACATTGACCGTAAGGTCCGCGAAGACGTCACCCTCACCTGGAGCGAACAGGGCTTCAAGGACGCCATCGACCGTTCCAAGAAGAACATCATCGACGGCGATGTCTTCCAGATTGTGCTCTCACGCCGATTCGAAGCCGAAACCAACGCCAAGGCACTCGACGTGTACCGTGTACTGCGCCAGTCCAACCCCTCGCCGTACATGTACCTCTTCAACTTCGAAGACAGCAACGGCACCCCCTTCCACATTGTCGGCTCCTCCCCGGAGGCTCTCGTCACCCTCAAGGACGGCATCGCCAGCACCCACCCCATCGCCGGTTCCCGCCCGCGCGGCGCAACCCGCGAAGAAGACCTCGCACTCGCCGAGGAACTGCTCGCCGACGAAAAGGAACGCTCCGAACACCTCATGCTCGTCGACCTGGCACGCAACGACCTCTCACGCATCGCCAAGCCCGGCACCGTGTCCGTCGACCAGTTCATGATCATTGAGCGTTTCAGCCACATCATGCACATTTCCTCCGCCGTCAGCGCCGAACTCGACCCGCAGTTCAGCGCCTACGACGTGCTACGCGTCGCCTTCCCGGCGGGCACCCTCTCCGGTGCACCCAAGCCGCGCGCCATGCAGCTCATCGACGAATACGAACCCACCCGCCGCGGCGTCTACGGCGGCGTATGCGGCTACTTCGACTTCGCCGGCAACATGGACATGGCAATCGCCATCCGCACCGCCGTACTCAAGGAAGGCACCGCCTACGTACAGGCAGGTGCGGGCCTCGTCATGGACTCCAACCCGGACTCCGAAACTCTCGAAACCGTCAACAAGTCCGCCGCCCCGCTGCGCGCTGTGCTGACCGCCTCCGGCCTGGCACCCCTGGACGCAGACGCAGCCGTCAACGCCACCAAGTAACCCAAGGAGACACCATGAGCACCGTTCTCGACGAGATCATTGTCGGCGTCCGCGAAGACCTCGCCGCCCGCGTACAGCAGGTTCCCCTCGAAGAAATGAAGAAGCGCGCCCTCGCAGCCGCACCCGCCCGCGACGCGCTCGCCTCCCTACGCGGTGAAGTACCCGGCGGCGGCAACGGCACGACCGCACGCATCATCTCCGAGGTGAAGCGCTCCTCACCGTCCAAGGGTGCGCTCGGCGAAATCCCCGACCCCGCCGCGCTCGCCGCACGCTACGAAGCAGTGGCGCCGCAGCAATCTCGGTACTCACCGAACAGCGCCGCTTCAACGGCTCCCTCGCCGACCTGGACGCTGTGCGCGCCGCCGTGAACATCCCCGTACTCCGCAAGGACTTCACCGTTGACGAATACCAGATCTGGGAGGCACGAGCACACGGCGCCGACCTGGTTCTGCTGATTGTTGCTGCCCTCGATGAGCAGACCCTGCGCGAGTTCCTCGAACTCACCGAATCGCTCGGCATGAACGCCCTCGTCGAAACCCACACCCCTGAAGAGATCGAGGTCGCCCAGCGCATCGGCGCCAAGATTGTCGGCATTAACGTGCGTAACCTCAAGACCCTCGAAGTCAACAACGAGCACTACGCATCCCTGGCCGCGCACCTGCCCAACTCGGTCATCAAGGTTGCCGAATCCGGTGTCGCCAGCATCGAAGACGTACGCGCCTACGCCGGTGCCGGTGCCGATGCGGTACTCATCGGTGAAGCACTGGTACGCTCCGGCGACCCCGAAGGTACCGTGCGTGAATTCTCCAAGGTGCCTGTGACCCGATAGCCTGTGGGTTAGTTGTTTTGGGAGAGGTTGTACCGGTTCACACTCGCGGGGGAGTGAGGCTTCCGTGGGTTAGTTGTTTGAGAAGGCATAACCGGACGCCGCTCGCGGGGGAGTGAGGCTTCCGTGGGTTAGTTGTTTGAGATGGCGTACCGGACGCCGCTCGCGGGGGAGTGCCCCCTCTGCGGCGCTGGGGCGCCTTGAGGACGGAGCCCCCGCTTCGCGTGTCCGGTACGCCCTCTAGGTCGCCTATCCCACCGGAGGAAGATATAGATGGGTTGGTCTGGGGGTTGGGTGTTGCTGTTAGCTCACCTGGCTCTGGGGTTCCATGTTGTTGGCTTGTTCTGTCAGCTTACCTCTCACACACATAAAGCCGGTGCCTGCTTCGTAGCAGGCACCGGCTTCACGCATCTCTTTCGTCATAATCAGCAGGAATAGCACGTTCATATTGAGACGCAGTCAGTTCGTTGATAGTCTACACATGGATATTTCACCAAACTGCACCACCCGCTTTGGATTGGGCAGCACTCGCCGTATCTAATAGACATGATTCAATCGATACGGCGCCAGAATGTCCATCATGCGTCCACACTACACTCGCGAGAATACTTATGGCTCAATCCCCAGGAAAACCTGTGTCCTTCATCGAACGCGACCTCTCATCCGGCTCCTCTACCGGTCCCGTGCCTGCCCTCAAAGCGCAGCGCCCCTCCACAAAAACTAAGATGAGTAATACCGAACCCGCCGCCAACCCCCAGAAACTGGCCGCTTGGCGCACCTGGGTCCCCGCCCTCATCATCTGGGCGCTAGCCTGCGCAACCCACCTCGGCACCTTCGCCTACTCGCTCGCCGAAGACCAGCGAAACCCCCTCAGCCACGAAAACAAAAACCACAACGGCTTCCTCTCCTACCTCAACATCTGGGACGCCGGCTGGTACCAGGGCATCTACAAAGAGTGGTACCCCACCGAACTGCCCCTGCGTGCCGACGGGTCCGTATCCTTCAACTCCTGGGCCTTCATGCCCCTCCACTCAATGATCAGCGGTAAAGTCGCTGACATTTTCGGTATCGAGTACCGCCTCGCCGCGGTCGGAGTCAGCCTCGCCGCCGGCCTCGCCCTGGCTGTTGTGCTCTACCGTCTCTTCATCGGTAGCCTGAACTGGCGTGACCGCGGCACCTTCGACACCCGCGCACTCGTTGGCGACGAATCCCGAAACCGCATCGCCCTGTGGGCGCTCGCCGTGTACGCATTCAGCCCCGCGAGCCCCATCTTCGTCACCGGTTACGCCGAGGCTCTTTCCACTCTGCTCCTTGCCTTGAGTGTGTGGTGTGTGGTGCGTGGCCGCTACATCCTGCTTCTGCCCGTGGCACTTCTGACGGCGCTGTCCCGCCCGCTGGGTGTACCACTCGGCGCGTTCGTAGGCCTCTGGTGGTTCTGGTGCACCGTTTCTGACTATCTTGCCCGCCGCTCCGATGACTCCTCGCAGTCTGTCCTGTCGGATGCGTGGGCTGCGTTCCGTGGACGCCTCGGTCAGCTCCTCGGCGCGCTACTGGTCTGCAGTTTCGCATTCGTGCACCCCCTGCACGCGGCTCTGCGTACCGGACGTCCCGACGCGTACCTCGCCACGGAACTCGGCTGGAGCTTCCGCAAGGTCGAAGACGGTCACCAGTACTTCGCCCAGTGGGTCCACCAATTCAACCTCTACTATGTGGGCTCCGTACCCGCCATCATCATGTGGGCCGCCCTGGTGCTCCTCATCCTGAGCTTCTACTGGTGGATGTCGCAGAAATTCACCCGCACCCTACTGCACCCCGCCCTGTGGCTGTGGACCGCCTGCTACGCCGGATACCTGTTCATCTTCTGGCTCCCGACATCTTCTACCTTCCGTATTCTGCTGCCGCTGTTCCCCCTGTCGCTGCTGGTCGCCGCCTACCTGCCGAAGAGCCGCATGTACCGCCTCCTGCTGGTGCTGATGGGCTTGCTCGGCTCCGCCCTGTGGATGCGCCTACTCTGGGGCGGCCCGGACGTGATTGGCCCCGTCTGGCTGCTGCCCTAAAAGTGGGTTAGCTTGTTCTGCTGGCTTGCCTCTCGCACATATAAAGCCGGTGCCTGTTCCCTCGCAGGTACCGGCTTTTCTGCAGTCTTTTAACAAGCCACCAGGTGCCCTGTGATATAAATCTATGGGTAGATTTCAGGTGGAGAGTTTGTTATACGTGTCTGGTGGGTTAATAGCTGATAATCTATGGAGGACATTTCACTAAAATGCACTGCATATCCGGCTGTATAGTGCATGCTGTCCGTCGTGGCGGAGAGCTGAAATGGTTGAGATGCCGATTATCACTCACACTGACACATTGAGAATACTTATGACTAAACATCTTGGATGGATTGCTCCGTCCTCCGTCTTTTCTAAGCTCTTTTCTGGTTTTCTGACTGGTCCTGTGCCTGTTCTTGATGACCGGGGTGCTAAGTCTTCTGGAGCTGACACTTCTTCTGAGCAAAGGTTGTTACCTGCTCGCCGTACGTGGGTTTCTGCACTGCTGATTTGGGCAGCTGCCTGTGTTTTTCATCTTGCCATTTTTCTTGTTGCACATGAGCAACACAAAAATAACCACCTCGTTGGTGCAAGCCGGCGCGGTGATCTCCTCGGGTTCCTGAGTAAATGGGATGCCGACCTCTACGAGCGTATTTATACCAATTGGTATCCTCAGCATTTGCCCATGCGTCCAGATGGCACGGTGGACAACAATACCTGGGCCTTCATGCCATTACAGCCCCTCATTGCTGGTGGTGTTGCCGATACGTTCGGTATCGGATACCGTGTAGCAGCGCTTGCTTTGACCATCGTGGCAGGTTTTACCCTGGCTTATGTTCTGCACCGCCTTTTCATCGGCTGCCTCAACTGGCGTGACCGCGGCATCTTCGACACCCGCGCCCTCGTAGGGGACGAGTCCCGCAACCGCCTCGCACTATGGGCCGTCGCAGTGTACGCCTTCAGCATGGCCAGCCCCGTCTTCATCACCGGCTACGCGGAAGCACTATCCGTCCTACTGATTGCACTGAGCGTATGGTGCGTACTCCGCGGCCGATACCTCATGCTGCTCCCAGTAGCGCTCCTCGCCGCACTATCCCGTCCGGTCGGCGTACCCCTCGGTGCCTTTGTTGGTCTGTGGTGGCTGTGGTGTACGGTGAACGACTACCGTCGCCGTCGTATCGAGGATGCATCGCACTCTGCACTGTCAGATGCGTGGGGCTCCTTCCGGGGCAGGTTCGGGCAGCTTATAAGCGCGTTGTTCGTCTGTTTCTTCGCGTTCGTACACCCTCTACATGCTGCTCTGCGAACAGGGCGTATGGACGCATATTTTGCGACGGAGCTGGGATGGAGTAACCGCAAACCCGGCGAAGGCCACCAGTTCTTCATTCAGTGGATTCTGCGCATCTACTACTACCTTGGTGGTGTGCTTCCCAAGATTGTTGTTGCAATAATCGTTATTATGGCAGTGGTGGGTTTCTATTACTGGATTTCCCGTAAGTTTAGTCGTTCCCTAATCCACCCCGCTCTGTGGCTGTGGACCGGATGCTACATGGGGTATCTTTTTATCTTCTGGCTCCCGATTTCCTCTACCATCCGCATTCTGCTGCCGCTGTTTCCGCTGGCGCTGCTGGTATCGGCATACCTGCCGAAGAGCCGCTGGTACCGTCCCGTGCTGGTTGCATTAGGCATGGCGCTGTCTATTCCCTGGATTTTGATTCTCTGGGGTGATCAGATAATGGCTGGCATCATTGTACTCGTTCCCTAAATCTCATATAGATTAAAAGCTGGTGTCCGGTTCCTGTCACGCAACAGGAACCGGACACCGGCTTTTCACATGTTATAGAGTGCTTAGCGGCCCGTATAGTCCGCGTCCGCAATATCCTTTGGCCAGCGCGCTTTACGGAACGGCGCCCACGTAAACGCCGCCGCCACCAACAACAAACCACTGATAATGAACGCCGGAACAAAACCCCACGCATCCGCAATCATGCCAGCCACCAGCGGGCCCAGGATCATACCAAAATCACTAAACATCTGATACACCGCCAACACCTGGCCACCACTGCGGCGAGTACCAATCACATCAGACACCGCAGCCTGAATCGACGGACCCATAAACGCCGCACCAATACCCAGGCACGCCGTCAACGACACAAACACCCACGCCACCGGCGCGAAACCCATAAACGTCACCGCAGAACCCGCCAACAGCAGACCCGAAAACGCCATCACACGGCGACCAAAACGATCCGAAAAACGACCCGAGAACGTCTGCGTCAACGCATTACCAAACGAGTTCGTCGCCATCGCCAAAGACGCCAACAAAGTACCCGCAACCGAATTCGACATATCGCCACCAGTCGCCAAATACGCCGCCGCCAACGGAATAATCGACGACTGTACACCAAACACCGACCAGCCAATCGCCCAATTCGAAACCAGCGCAGAACGGTAATTCGTAAACTTCAACGCGTCACGAACCGTCATCGCAGGCAGGTCGCTCTTACCCGCAGCGCCGCCGGATGCAGCAGGCTTAGCGCCCTTACCGGATGCGCCAGCCTGGGTGGGGGGAGTCCGCCGCCGACGGCAGCACCCCGGTGCCCTTACCCTCAGCCAGTGCCGCCGCCTCCATAATCGCGTCACGCTCAGCCTCCAGCGCAGCCTGCGACGGCATCAAGAACCACACAATCAGGCCCGCCGCCAGCAGCGAAAAACCATACACAATGAACGGCGCGCGCATACCAAACGGCGCCAGCGCGCTCGCAATCACCGGGCCCAGCAGGTTACCCAGCAGGAACGCCGTCGCATAATAGCCCGAAATGCGGCCACGCATATGTGCCGGGGACAAGCGCACCAGCAGGCCCATCGCAGAGACCGTGAACATGACCGAGCCGATACCCGCCACCGCACGCGAACCCAGCAGAACCCAATAATCCCAGGCAAACGCAATCATGAACGACGTCACCGACACAATCAGCATGCCAATCGTGTACACCGGACGCTCACCCCAGCGGGTAATCAGCTGACCCGCCGACGGCGCAAATCAGGCGCGTAATCGCCAACGCAGAAACCACCATCGTCGCCATCGTGACAGTGGCATTAAAGTTCTGCGCATAGTTCGGTAGCACCGGCGCCACCAAACCAAAACCCACCGCAATCATGAACGACGCAGCAATCAGAACCTTCAAACCGGTCGGCACACGGTTCGGATCAATCGTGCGCGGGTCAAAAACAGGCGGTGTTTTGGCAGGGTTCCTCATGCTCATCCTCGAAATCGTGCGGTGCCGTGCGGCAGCCGCGGGCCCCACCCGCAACCGCCAACCATGTGTTCGGCTAAAAAACTTAACAGTGTCCAGTCTACTCCGCCGACAGCCGGGCATGCGCGTCACCTCGACCAGCCAAACCTCCCAAACCGGTAAGCTAGTAGTGTGAACGAAACGATGATGATAATCTGCGCAATCGTGCTGGGTGTACTGGTTATCGCCGGTGTACTTTTCGCCGTTCTGCGCCGACCCAAGAAGACCGCGGACCTGCAGTCTTTGCGTCAGGAGGCGGCTAAGGCCTCCGGCGGATCGGCGGAACAACCCGAAAGCTCGGCACCTCGCGCTATTGAACTTGATATGCCCGACCCGTCCGCGGGTCGCCTGGTGCGCCTGCGTGCCCGCCTGGCACGCTCCAACAACATGCTCGGCAAGGGCCTGCTGGCTCTGCTCTCCCGCGACCGCATCGACCAGGACGTCTGGGACGAAGTGGAAGAGACCCTGTTGCTCGCCGACCTCGGTTCCGAGCCGACTACCCGCCTGGTGGAGGCGCTGCAGCAGCGCGTGCGCGTTGAGGGTACGAGTAACCCCGCCGCCGTGAAGAAGATGCTCCGCGAAGAGCTCGTGAAGATTGTTCGCCCCGACATGGACCGCGAACTGAAGACCGCCGGTAGCGACGGCAACCCCGGCGTGGTGCTGGTCGTTGGCGTGAACGGCGTCGGTAAGACCACGACCGTCGGTAAGATTGCCCGCGTGATGGTTGCTGACGGTCAGACCCTGCTCCTGGGTGCCGCGGATACGTTCCGTGCGGCCGCCTCCGAGCAGCTGACCACCTGGGGTGACCGCGTGGGCGTGAAGACCGTGCGTTCCGAGAAGGAAGGCGCCGACCCCGCATCCGTCGCGTTTGATGCCGTGAAGGCTGGCAAGGAGCAGGGCGTCGACACCGTGCTCGTGGACACTGCTGGCCGCCTGCAGAACAAGTCCGGTCTGATGGATCAGCTCGGCAAGATCAAGCGCGTGATTGAGAAGGAAGCGCCGGTCACCGAGGTTCTGCTCGTGATTGACGCGACCACCGGCCAGAACGGTATGGTTCAGGCGAAGGTCTTCGGCGATATCGTGGACGTCACCGGTATCGTGCTCACCAAGCTTGACGGCACCGCAAAGGGCGGCATCGTGGTCGCTATCCAGGAGGAGCTCGGCGTTCCCGTCAAGCTCATCGGCCTGGGTGAAGGCCCGGACGACCTGGCGCCGTTCGACCCGGAAGCATTCGTGGACGCGCTGCTGGACTAACATCCTTTATCTCTCCGCCGAGAAGCCACATGTGTTTCGAGAAGCCACCAAAGACGTGGCTTTTCGAAACACATGTGGCTTTTCGCGGTTAAGTTTGGGGCACTCCAGCAGCACGCAGCACCTGCAAGGCCCGCCTCGGACGGTAAATAGCATCCTTAGCAGAAACACGGACGACAGCATACCCCGCGTGGAGTAGCCGATCCTGTCGATTCTTCTCCCGAACCAGGTCCTCTTTGGCGTTGTATTTGATGTTTCCATCTACCTCCAGAATGACGGGCCTGCCGTGGAGGCTAGTGGCATGTAGCAGAAAGTCCACTCGATAGGCATGACCTTCGCAGATGATGGTTTCTTGCTGCTTGTATCGGATTCCCTGGTCATCGAGAAGTAACCGCATGCAGGTTTCAGCAACGGATTCTGAGTGTGGGCTGAGTTCATGTCCGACGAGGCGGGCGGTTCGGCACCCGCGGCCAGATGCAGATGAGAGCTCTTTCTTGAGCTCCCCGTAGGTGAGCATATCCGGTTCCCGCGCGAAGCGCTGAAGGGCGCTTTCGGTCAGAACGAGCCCTTCGCGAAAGGGGAGCGTTTTCACGCAGGTGGTGATAGCTGTTAGTGGTGTGACGGTGGGGATCCCTTCGGGCGTGTACACGATGGGGCTGTCCGCGGTGAGTGTGTCTTGGATGCGCTGGATGTTTTCTCTGCGTCCGCCTCCGGTTCCTCGTACTTGAACGTGACGTGGTGGGCTGAGGGAGGAGATACCCCAGGCGATGGCGGCGCTTTGAGCGGCGAGGATGTTGGCGGGGTATTCGTTGAGGTGGGCGAGGATGCACACGTAGTGCTGGTCGTTGGGGTGTAGGTTGTTCCAGGTTTGGGTGGGGAGAAGGTGCCCTTTTGAGATGCGGGTGAGTTCGCCGCGGTTGAGGGCGTGGCTCAGGGTGATTCGTGTGTGGGTGGCTGAGGTGATGAGTTCGGTGCGGGTGCTTATCATCGTTGATAGTTCTTCTCTAGTAATCATGCTTTAATTGCATCAAATGAGAGTATTTGTGTTCAAGTGTTACGTTGAGTTATTACGCCGAAAAGCCACATGTGTTTCGAAAAGCCACGTTTTTGGTGGCTTTTCGAAACACAATGTGGCTTCTCGACGAGAGGGGTGTGGATAAGTTGAGTGAATACGGCTCGGTACCTTACCTACCGGATGCTACTTGTTGAACTGTGAAACAATCAGCTCAGCAAGCGCGGGCTGGCATGCTACCAGGCTCACAACAGCAAGGAAGAAGCTCATGCTTGCCTCCTGAACAGAAGGGCGAATGAGATTGCCGCGATAGAGTGCGTTCAGAGCCTTAACCGAGTACTTGAAGCACTGGAGCAAAGCCGCAGCCATGAAGACGACAGTAAGCAGTTGAGCATGATCAGGGTGAAGCCTGCAGCACCGTATGACGCAGTAACTGCCTCAATGAAACGCATAGCCATACCACCCTGAGGGTGAGACTCGTAGTGTCCGCTGATGGTGGTGTAGATGGTCGCCATGTTGTACTTACCCGCCCCGATAAGAGTGAACCAAGTGCCACCAATAATCGCCAGCAGGGAAGCAGGGTAGAGCACATTCAGAATGGCGTGTGCAGAGGAGCTAGTGCTCTTGGCATTAAGCAGCTTTACCTGCCAACCGATGAGTGCGAGACAGGTAACCCAGTAGGCTACGAGGGTCCAGCTGATAGTGGGTCAGCTGATGAGGAACGCGCCCATGATAAGGAGGCCGCCACCAAAAGCAATCGCGATATTGCCCCAGGTATCGTCATCGCTTTCCTGACCCTTCTTGGAAGGTGCATGGTTGTGCGTGTGCTGGCTGTTGTCGATGGTGGTGCGGTTACCGTCGCCGCTAATGGCTGCGGAGCCGTTGCCTACCTGCTGGTGGGTGTTGTGCACGCGGTTGCCATTGCCGTTGATGGTGCCGACGCTGAGCTTCTGCGTGATACCCCCGGTGTTGGCGCTCGCCTCAGCCTTCTTGGCTTCGGCGCGGGCTGCCCGGGTCTTGAACCAAGCGGTGAAGAGCCCCGCGATTGCGGTGAGCAGGGGGATGACGATCGGTGCGAGCTTGTTGATAAACTCCATGAGTTTTTCTCCTATTGGGAGGAATCTGCCCCGGCCCGTGCGGGCCTGCACCGGGGCAGATGGGTTGGTGGCCGTGCAGTGACCTTGTATCTCCACGATAGGGTTAGGGTTTAGAGTTGCTGAGATTTTTGGTTTACCCCGGGGTAAGCGAAAATTTGTCGGGCTGGGTGCGGGGTTGGGGGAATATATTCTTTTGAATTCCTGCGGGCGGACGCTTACTAGCTGCCTCCAGAAGCCACATGTGTTTCGAAAAAGCCACCAAACATGTTGCTTTTTCGAAACACATGTGGCTTTTCGCGATTAATGGGTGGTGAATGACGACGGGCAGACACGATGCGGGGCTCTGGGATATTCTGAATTTAGAAGATGCGTAGAAAGAAGGCGCCCCGACCCCTCAGACGGCACCCCGCATCGCACACCATACGACCCAATTCACCCCGAACCTCAGCGAAGGAGCCACCATGGCAACCACCCTCCCGGAACCCTCCCCAACGCTAACTACCAGCCCACCTACCGCTCCAACAGCGCCTGCGACGACCTCGCCACGCTCGTTGCGCCGTACAGCCTTTCGCGCGCCCAGCTCGCTGAGGCTACCGGCATTGCCGACGAGGCTACCGTGAGCAGCTGGGTTGCGCAGTGTTGCCCCGACCTCGCTACGGATGCGCCCGCGCCCCTCGAACCCGTGCTGCGCTACCTGGACGACACCTACCTTCCTGACCCCGCAAACTGGCCCGGCGACAACCCCTACGACGAGTTTGTCCTCGAGAACATTGCCGCACACACGCTCGCCCGCGTTGTTGCTGACACCTTCGGTGCTGACCGTTCGGGCAACTACCGTGAGCTTCTCGCGCTCATTGCGACCCTCGTGCTGATTGCCCGCTACTGGGATGCCCCCGAAGATGCTTTCCTGACCCTGCTCAACACCGAGCCCACCGCGGAAGCGGAAGAGTACCTGCAGGAGGCTATCGCGAACGCCCCCGAGTCCCTGCACCCCCTCCTGACCGAGCTTCTGCTACCCGCCCTGCGCGAGGCGCGCGGCACCTTTACTGCCCCCGAGGTGCAGCTACTCACCGGCTACGCTCTTGCCGCCGGATACTACGCGGGTGAGCACCCCTACGAGACTCTGAACGGCATCCACGTTGCGTTTGCCGCAGATGACCGCACCCTGCCCGATGATGAGCTGATGAGCCGTGTTGAGGACGTCCTCAAGGCTAACTTTTCCGCCGCTCGTGCGGAAGCCGGCGCTGCTGACGAGAACCCGGAGCCGCATCACGTCACCCTGCCCGGCGACCAGGATGGCTACGAAACCGCCGCGCACCTGATTGCCGCCCTGCCCCAGGCGCACGACGTTATCGTTTTCAGCACCCCCTGAGGGTGATGACGCGGAGGCGCTCGCCGCCGACTGCCGCGCCGCCTTCACCCTATACCTGTGCTACCTGATGCTCGGTGATGACGAGTCCTTGGAGGAGCGCGCCGCTGAGCTGTACCGCACCAGCCGTGAGAACTAGCTAGACGCTGAAAAGCCACATGTGTTTCGAAAAGCCACGTTATTAGTGGCTTCTCGAAACACATGTGGCTTCTCGGGGTTAATGGTGGTGGGTGTGGTGTGGTGGGATTATTCTCAACGGTGACTGTGCACGGCGAATTTACACAGCTACGGGCTGTTCCGCGCGAATCGCGCTGTAGGTCGCGTCGCTGACGGTCACGCCGTACTGATTGGAGGTGAGGCGCAGGATCTCCTCGACGGTGTAGATGCGGAATACGCCGCCTCCGGTTGCCTAGCGTATTCACGCAACAGCTGACGGTTCGCGAGCTGGTGTACGGGTTCGCCGCCCGATGCGGCGCGTACCTGCTGACCGTTGCGTAGCCAGGTGTCGCGCACACCACCGGTGACGAAGACGCAGTCGGTGCCCTTCACGCGGGTGGTGGCTTCGGTAACGCACTGGTTCCAGAGCGCGAAGTCGGCGTCAAAGCTGGCATTAGCGAGCAGCGGGTGTCCCTGCTCGAGCGCTTCACGGCACTGCTGTTCGTGGCGTTCGGGGCTGGGTGCTGCGCCTACGTGTCCGGTGAAGATGCGGTTCAGTCGCGGCAGGATCGTGTCATCTTCGCGGCGTGCCATGTTGATGGATCCGGTGTCGGTGGTGGGTTCGAGGATCCGCATAATCTGTGCGATGGAGTGGTCCAGCTGGTGCGTGACGGAACGCAGCGCACTCCAGGGGGAGTTGCGTTCTTCGGGCAGGGTTTCTTTGAAGGATGCGAGCGCTGAGCGGACGCGTTCTGCGGCGGCGGGCACGGGGGATGCGCCGTCGAGTGCTGCCCAGAATTCTTTGAGTGCCTGGTGGGGGAGGAAGGCGTGTCCGCGTAGCTGTGAGTAGGCGCGGAGGATTTCGTTGCTAATGTGGGTTGGGTAGTTGTAGAGGCTTGCAAGCGCGGTGGAGTCGAAGGCGATGAGAATTCCGGGGTGAATGGAAGTCAGCGGGGCGCGATCGAGTTCCTTGTACTCGACGAAGTCTGAGTACAGGGTGCGTGCTTGACGGGTGATTGACATGAATCCCCCTCCGGGTATCGAGTATGGTCGGTCAAATGCGAGTGCCGGAGAAGTCGAGGAGAATAATCCATTCCAGTGTATCGGCCTTCTTTGGCAGGTGATGGAGTTTCGGTATAAATATTTTGTTTATTACGTTTGTATCTAACCCGATGACGCGTTATTGCATGTCAGAGTCATTTTCGGGTCTATGTTTTAGGTGTGAATTTCGCCGCGTGACCTCTGCGTTGTGCGGGTTTTTCTTTGTGGTCATGAGCAGTATAGAACAAAAACATGCATTAAGATGCAAAATCTGCGTGGTGGCTCAAAAATGACGAAAGAAAACTCTCCTCCCACCTGCACATAGGGCGCATATAACACGCGGGGGACAAGGCGAGAAAGTAGATGAACATTTATTTCCTCCTGTAGACTTTAAAGTGACTGAAATTTGATAAAGGAGAAGAGTAATGTCAGAGCTGACCACTCAGGATCAGGCAGAGGAGCAGGGTCCCGCTCGCACCGTCGTCGTGGCAGAAGATGAGGCATTGATTCGCCTCGACATCGTCGAAATTCTGAAGGACCAGGGTTTCGATGTTGTTGCAGAAACTGATAACGGCAAGACCGCCGTCGAGCTAGCGCAGAAGCACCGCCCCGACCTCGTCCTCATGGATGTGAAGATGCCGATTATGGACGGCATCACCGCAGCTGAAGAAATCGCAAAGGAGCAGATCGCTCCCGTCGTTCTGCTGACCGCATTCAGCCAGAAGGAACTCGTTGATCGTGCCGTTGAGGCAGGCGCTATGGCGTACGTCGTCAAGCCGTTCTCCCCGAACGACCTGGTCCCCGCCATTGAGGTGGCAATCAGCCGCTACGAGCAGATTCGCGCACTCGAGAAGGAAGTCGGCACCATCCGTGACCAGTTCGAGACCCGCAAGCTCGTTGACCGCGCAAAGTCGCTGCTCATCACCAAGATGAACCTGACCGAGCCGGAAGCATTCCGCTGGATTCAGAAGACCTCCATGGACCGTCGCCTGTCCATGCGTGAAGTTTCCGACACCATCATCAAGCAGCTCTCCTAAATACGAGACGTACACAGTACAGATCGGTACAGGTACGAATGCACGCTACGGCGAAGACTAGGAATCGCCGCTGAGCACACACGGCTGGTGCATTGATGAACCAGCGCCTTATTCATGACACACAAACGCCCCACCCCTCACGATGAAGCTGAGGGACGGGGCGTTCGTGTTTAACGGTTCGCGGGTGTGCGCCGCGAATCGGGTGCCTAACGCGGGCGGGAACCCGGCGCTACACGGAACTTAACGCAGGTAGCGGTTCAAATCGTCTTCGTCATTGTTCGGGCCGCTGATGGGGCGATCCGTGGGGGAGCCAGCCCAGAGCATGCCGCCGGTACCGAGCATCACGCCCAGCCACCAGAAGCTGCCGGGGTTGTTGATGGCGGTCACCAGGCACACCAGCATCACGCCGATTGCGATGGGCAGGACAATGCGCTTGGCGCGCACAATCTTCGGGTAACGCTTGAAATAGGGGGTGCGCTCGCGGGCCATGGTGCTCCTTCTGGTCGTACCTTCTGGTGGGGTGTGGGCGGGGTGCCGTGTACCCCGTGCTTCTACGATTTTAGGCTACTTGCTGAAGTTGTAGGACGTTAGGCGGTGGGGCGGGGAATCAGCATATTGGTGATGCGTGCGGTGCAGGTGGTGCGGCCGCGCTCATCCACAATGTCGATGGTGTGGATGCACAGGGTGCGTCCGAGCTTGACGGCGGTGCAGGTTGCGGTGACCACGCCGGAGACTGCCGGGCGCACGTGGGTTGCGTTGATGTCCACGCCGACTGCTACGAGGGTTTCGCCGCCGTGCACACCCGCGGAGAGCGAGCCGAGGGTCTCGGCGAGAACCACGTTGGCACCGCCGTGCAGCAGACCGATGGGCTGGGTGTTACCGGCGACGGGCATGGTCGCAACGGTGCGTTCTGCGGTGAGTTCCTGGAACTTAATGCCCATGGCGGGGATGAGCTCGCCCAGACCGCGGGGGAAGTAGGGGTGCAGGTGCTCGGGGATGCCGCTTTCGGTCAGCTGCGCCTTGATTTCTTCTGCGGTGAGGGTGGTGGGCGCTGCCGCGCGGACGGGTGCGTGCTGTGTGTTGTTTTCAGTCATGACTTCCAGTGTACTCCTTGGTTTTTGTTGCTTTGGGTGGGATAGGTTTTCGCGAGTGCTTCCGGGTACGAATCAGCCCCGCCTCCTACAGGGGGAAGCGGGGCTGAAAAACGCTATGTAAGCGGATGAGGAATTAGGCGGAAATAGCTTCTGCCTTTTCGATGTCCTCGTCGCGGATTTCCTTATCGGGGTTCGCTCCGATTGCCTTGGAGATACGCTCGGTCAGGGCTGCGATGGTCGCGTCACCGGTCACGTTGGTTGCGGTGCCGAAGGAGTCCTGAGCCAGGTACAGGGCAATCATCAGGGCAATCATGGAGGCATCGAAACCAAGCATGGACTGCAGCAGACCGATTGCGGTCATCACGCCACCGCCGGGAACGCCGGGAGCGGCAACCATCATCACGCCGAGCACCAGAATCATGGGGATCAGGCTACCGAAGTCGGGGTGCTGGCCGGTCATGAACAGCACTGCCACCGAGCAGGAGGTAATGGTAATCATGGAGCCGGAGAGGTGAATGGTCGCGCACAGCGGAATCGCGAAGTCCACCACGCGGGGGGAGATGCCAGCTTTCTTCGCCGAACGCACGGTCACTGGGATGGTCGCAGCCGAAGACTGGGTACCGATCGCGGTGAAGTATGCCGGGAGCATGGTCTTGAGCATCTGGATGGGGTTGCGGCGAGAAATCGCGCCAGCCACCGAGTACTGCAGCGCCAGGGTGACCCAGTGCAGAATAATCACCATGACGAACACAAGACCGAAGACGGAGAGAATCTTCGCCACCTGACCGGCGAGGGTCATGTTCGCGAACACGCCCACAATGTGCACCGGCAGCAGGGGGATAATCACGTAGCCGAGCATCTTCTCAACGATGACCTGGAAGTCCTCGAAGAGGTTCAGCATCGCACGGGTCTTTAGAGCGGTAATGCCCAGGCCCAGGATGAAGGAGAGAATCAGTGCGCTCAGTACACCCATAATCGGGGTCAGCTCGAAGGAGATGTAACCCTTGGACAGTGCGTTCTCGGGGTTATCGAAGGAAGCGAGCTGCTGACCCTTCAGGATGATGGGGTAGAGCAGCAGTGCGCAGGTCAGTGCCAGGAAGCCAGCAAGGATGCTGGAGATGTACGCCAGACCCACGGTGATGCCGAGCATCTTGCCCGCACCCTGCGCGAGGGAACCAATGCCGGGCACGATGAAGCCGATAATAATCAGCGGAATCGCGAAGCTCAGGAAGGCACTGAATACGGTAGAGAAGGAGACGAAGAGCTGCACAATGAGGTCGGTGGGGATGGCTGCGCCGGTTGCGTCATTGATGCCGCTAATCATTCCGGGGGTCAGCAAGCCGATGAGCACACCCGATGCGATCGCGATGATAATCCACGCGAGGAGGGGAAGTTTTTTGAGTGCCTTCATAGTTTCCTAAATGAGGGTTCGTTGTGTGTTAAGCGCGGGAGGTGCCCTCACGGTCCGGTGGATCCTGCCGGTGAATTCTGGGTAGAGTTCTGCCTATGAATACACAGGGTGTGGGGGTTTCCTACGCTGGAGGCGATAATAAGGTTATATATTATCTGGAAACCGTATTATTATCCACCTCACATAGTGGCTTGGGGCACAATTTTTCGGGAGAAAAACTTACCAAACGCACCCCACCGGCACCTACATATGAGGTAAAACTCTTTCCACACACCCCGTTATTCCGCTATATGGCACAGCGCCAGCACCCAATACGGTACAGGCGCCTCCCCACAGGGCTGACCAGCAGCCACCACAAAACCACCCATCACGAAACCCTCTGTCACGAAGCCAGCCACCGAGAAAACTCAGACTCGATACACTAGAGGAGTGACTACAGAGAACAAAACCCTCCTGCTCATTGACGGACACTCCCTCGCCCTACGCTCCTTCTTCGGCATCTACACCATGGCTGAAAAGACCGGACAGCACATCTTCGTGCGCAGCGACGGCCAGCACACCGAAGCTGTCCACGCCTTCCTCTCCACCCTGCTGAGCATCATCAAAGACAACCAGCCCAGCCACATCGCCGTAGCCTTCGACCTGCCCGGCGGCACCTTCCGCACCGCCGAATACGGCGAATACAAGGGCGGCCGCAACGCCATCCCCGAAGCCTTCAACGGCCAAATCGACCTCATCAAAAAGATGCTCGGCGCGCTCAACATCCCTGCGCTCACCTACGAAAACTACGAAGCCGACGACATCGTCGCAACCCTCACCCGCCGCGGCACCGAAGCCGGCTACAAGGTTCTCATCCTCTCCGGCGACCGCGACATCTTCCAGCTCGTCACCGACGACGTCACCCTGCTCTACCCGGTCACCACTGGCCCCTCCAAGGGTATTCAGCGCATGGACCCCGCCGCCGTCGAAAAGAAAACCAAAGTACCCCCGCACATGTACCCCGACCTCGCCGCCCTCACCGGCGAACAGGCGGACAACCTGCCCGGCGTACCCGGCGTAGGCCCCGGCTTCGCCGCCAAATGGCTCGGCGAATACGGCTCCCTGCAGGGTGTGCTCGACAACCGCGACAAGATTGGCGGCAAGAAGGGCGAGGCGCTGCGCGAGAACGTGGATAACGTGGTGCGCAACCGTCGCCTCAACCAGCTCGTCAACGACCTCGACCTGAACGTCACCCTCGAAGACACCGCATTCACCCCCGACCTGGATGCACTCAACACCTTCTTCGACGAAGTAGAGTTCCGCACCATCCGCAAGCGCGCCGCCGACACCCTCGGCCCCATCGTGCGCGCCGCCGGATCCGCAGGCGCTACTAGCTCCGCCGCAGAAGCAGGGGAGGAGGGCGCCCCCAAGAAGGCACCCACCGGCCCCGTCTACGCACCCATCAATACCAGCGCACCCACCAAAAACGCAGACGCAGCAGCATTCCGCGCCTTCTGTTCCGCCGCAGCCGAAGAAAACTACGGCACCGACGAACAGGGCGCGCCCATCGCTGTACCCGAACGCCTCGAAGGCGCCGTGACCCTCTACCCGGTCACCAACCTGCCCGTAGCGCGCCCCGCCATCGGCGATGCCCCCGCCGTCAAGGTCACCAAAACCAAGATCCGCGCCGCCGAAGAAAACCCCGAACTGCTCGGCGTGCTCCTCACCAGCAAGAACACCAGCCTCTGGATCGACACCCGCAGCATCGACCCGGAACTCGACGCCGCCCTCGCCGCCTGGCTCTCCGACGAAGCCGCCCGCAAAATCGTCATGGACCTCAAGGTTCAGCGCAAACTCCTGCGCGCCTACGGCTACGAACTCGCCGGCGCCGTCGAAGACCCCGCCCTGTCCTCCTACATGTGCGGCTTCATCCCCACCGCAACCCGCAAACTCTTCTCCGAACGCATGGAAGACCTCGCCGAACGCTACCTCTGGATCCCCAAGGACCCCTACGCGCAGCTCGTCTTCCAGCCCGAAGAAGAAGAGGCAGAACCCTCCCTCTTCAGCATGCCCGGCGAAGCCGAACCCGTCGATAACCTGCGCTACTTCACGCAAATCAGCCGCATCATCCACGAACTCGCACGCCTGCTGCACTTTGAAATGGAAGAACACGGCCAGCTGAAAGTCTACGAAGAAATCGAACTGCCGCTACTCTACGTCCTCGCAGACATGGAGCAGGCAGGCATCGCTGTCTCCGACGCGCTCCTGACCGAACTGCACGACACCTTCTCCGCACGCGCCAACCAGGCACAGGACGCCGCACGCACCATCATCGGCGACACCGTCCAAACCGACGACGGCGAAGAACCCCTCAACCTCGCCTCCGTCAAACAGCTGCAGACCGTGCTCTTCGACAAGCTCGCCCTGCCGCACACCCGCAAAATCAAATCCGGCTACTCCACCGACGCCGAATCCGTCACCGAACTGCTCACCAAAATCTCCCCCGAGTCCGACGGTGCCGCATTCCTCGGTGCGCTCGCCGCCTACCGCGACAACATCAAACTCGTACAGACCGTCGAAGGCCTGCAGAAAGCAGCCGCCGACGACGGACGCGTGCACACCACCTTCCAGCAGGGTGCCGCCTCCACCGGTCGACTCTCCTCGACCGCGCCGAACCTGCAGAACATCCCCATCCGCACCGAAGAAGGCCGCCGCATCCGTGGCGCATTCATCGTCGCGCCCGCACCCGTCGACGGCGTGGAGTACGAGGGTCTGCTCACCGCCGACTACTCGCAGATCGAAATGCGCATCATGGTGCACCTCGCCGCCGACGAGAAGCTCATCGCAGCCTACGAAGCGGGGGGAGGACCTGCACCGTTACGTCGGCTCCGAAGTCTTCGGCGTAGCCCCCGAAGAAGTCACCCCCGAGCAGCGCTCCAAGGTCAAGGCAATGTCTTATGGCCTGGCATACGGCCTGTCCCGATTCGGCCTCGCCAAGCAGCTGAACATCAGCTCCGACGAAGCAGGCGAATTGCGCACCAACTACTTCAAGCGCTTCGGACGCGTGGGACGCTTCCTGCGCGGTGTGCTCAAGCAAGCACACCAGGACGGCTACACCGAAACCATTTTCGGCCGCCGCCGCGTGCTGCCCGACCTGGACTCGCCCAACCGTGTACGCCGAGAAGCCGCCGAGCGCGCCGCCCTCAACGCCCCGATTCAGGGCACCGCCGCGGACATCATCAAGATTGCCATGATTAACATTCACCGCCGCCTGCGCGAAGAGGGCCTGAAGACCCGTATGCTGCTGCAGGTGCACGACGAAATCATCCTCGAAGTCGCCACCGGTGAGCGTGAAGCCGCCGAACGCGTGCTGGTCGAGGAGATGAGCGGTGCCGCCTCCCTGCGTGTTCCTCTGGATGTGCAGGTCGGCTGGGGCAAGTCCTGGCAGGAGGCGGGCCACTAGGCTCACTACCTCTTCGGGGTTTCCGCACGGGATGCGCGGCTCAGCTTTGCTCCGCTTGGAAAGGCGGTTATCGTCCTCGTTCCTACAGGGAACCCGCCCTCGCTTCGCTTCGGGCACCCTGATGTCACTACGGACGATACCGCCTTTCCGCGCTGGGGGTAGCAGGTCACCGAGCGGGTGCGGCCGCGTTTTCCGGGTAGCTGCTCAGCGAGCCGCTCTTGGCCCCGCTACCGGAGCGTGCCGGTGCACCTTCCGGAAGCGACATCAGGGTACCCTCTCGGGTGCTCTCCGCAGCGAAGCAAGGAGAGAGCGGAGCGCCCGAGAGGGTGGGTTCCCCTGTAGGAGCGTAGGAAGGTGCGCACCGGTCGCATCCTTGGGTGGGGAGAGGAACGAGGACGGGCGCCGTCCCCTCCGCAAACCACAACGTAAACCACAAGTTCAAAACCGCAAATAAGTACGGGAATCCCGGGCGCGTAACCATTGACGACACGCCCGGGATTCCCGTACACTATTAATCGCGTGTACCAACGTACGGGTTTTCTATGCTCTTTTTTCTCCTTAAGAAAACGGGGAGAAAACGGGCACAGACCGCTCGCACACCCTGCTGAGAGCATCTGCTTCCGGTGGGTGGTACACATTGTAAGTATCCGTCAGCTCGACGTTTCCTCACCCCGTTCAAAGGCGTTAGCGGCCCTATGCCGTGCGCGCCGGGGTGAAAAAGTGAGCCGGCCGGCGCCTCCACCCGGAGGTGTTGAACGGCGAACCGGCAGCGTCGACCTATTAGAAATCCAATTGGAGCCCTCACTACATGAGCACCAACATCCCTCAGGTCGCAATCAACGACATCGGCGACGAGCAGGCATTCCTCGAGGCTGTCGAGCAGACCATTAAGGTCTTCAACGACGGCGATCTCGTCTCCGGCCAGGTCGTTAAGATCGACCACGATGAGGTTCTGCTCGACATCGGTTACAAGACCGAAGGCGTCATTCCCTCCCGCGAGCTGTCCATCAAGCACGACATCGACCCCTCTGAGGTTGTCGAGCTCGGCTCCGAGGTTGAGGCACTCGTCCTCACCAAGGAGGACAAGGAAGGTCGCCTGATCCTCTCCAAGAAGCGCGCACAGTACGAGCGTGCATGGGGCGACATCGAGAAGGTCAAGGAAAACGACGGCGTCGTTACCGGTACCGTTATCGAGGTTGTCAAGGGTGGCCTTATCCTCGACATTGGTCTGCGTGGCTTCCTGCCCGCATCCCTCGTTGAGATGCGCCGCGTCCGCGACCTCGCACCTTACATCGGTCAGCAGATCGAAGCTAAGATCATCGAGCTGGACAAGAACCGCAACAACGTTGTTCTGTCCCGCCGTGCATACCTGGAAGAGACTCAGTCCGCTGTTCGCTCCTCCTTCCTCAACGAGCTGGAGAAGGGTCAGGTCCGCGAGGGCGTTGTCTCCTCCATCGTCAACTTCGGTGCATTCGTGGACCTGGGTGGCGTGGACGGTCTGGTTCACGTTTCCGAGCTGTCCTGGAAGCACATCGACCACCCGTCCGAGGTTGTCGAGGTTGGCCAGCCCGTTACCGTCGAGGTTCTCGAGGTGGACCTGGACCGCGAGCGCGTGTCCCTGTCCCTCAAGGCAACCCAGGAAGATCCGTGGCAGGCATTTGCTCGCACCCACGCTCTGGGTCAGATTGTTCCCGGCAAGGTCACCAAGCTCGTTCCCTTCGGTGCATTCGTGCGCGTTGAGGACGGCATCGAGGGCCTCGTCCACATCTCCGAGCTGGCAACCCGCCACGTTGACCTGGCTGAGCAGGTCGTCTCCGTTGGTGAAGAGGTCTTCGTTAAGATCATCGACATCGACATGGACCGCCGCCGCATCTCCCTGTCCCTCAAGCAGGCAAACGAGGGCGTTGACCCCAACGCTACCGAGTTTGACCCCGCTCTGTACGGCATGGCTGCAGAGTACGACGAGGCTGGCAACTATAAGTACCCCGAGGGCTTCGACCCCGAGGCTAACGAGTGGCTGGAAGGCTTCGACGCACAGCGCGAGGCTTGGGAAGCACAGTACGCAGAGGCACAGGCTCGCTTCGAGGCTCACAAGGTTCAGGTTGCTAAGGCTCTCGAGGCTGACGCAGAGGCTGCAGCAGCAGCTCCCGCAGCAGCTGAGCCCGCACCGACCTCCTACTCCTCCGAGGAGCCCGCTTCCGCAGGTACCCTCGCATCGGATGAGGCACTGGCTGAGCTCCGCAAGAAGCTGACCGGCAACTAATCTGCCGCTCAGATGAGCACTCATCAGGCGTAATAGCCGATAGGTAACCCCCGCGTGGGGTGCCTAGACAGAGGAACCCCTCACCTCCCGTTTGGGGAGGTGAGGGGTTCTTTGCGTTATTGAGTACGGGTGAGTCGGGGTTGGGGGACGTTGGGAGCCGGGGTACGTGCCCGGTGTTGCTGTGCTCTGTATTGCTGCGCCCCGTGTTGCTGGGGAGGATTTTAGGCGGCGGTCATCTGCTCCCAGACGGCGCGCACCTGCTCGGCGGTTTCCTCCAGCGAGCCGCCATTATCGATAATCCAGGTTGCGACCGCCTCACGCTGCTCGTCGGTTGCCTGCGCGGCGATGCGGGCGCGCGCATCCTCCTCACTCATGCCGCGTGAAGATACGAGGCGCTGCAGGCGAGTCGCCAGGGGGAGTGCGCACCACGACCACGCCCTCAAAAGCGGACGGGTCGCCGGTCTCCACGAGCAGAGGAATATCCTCCAGCACCACGCCGCTAAAACCGGGTTCGGACTGCGCCTGCTCCACCAGCTGTGCGGCACGCTCACGAATAGCGGGATGCACAATTGCGTTCAGACGCAGGCGCGCCTGCTCATCATTGAACACGATACGCGCCAGGGCGGGGCGGTTGAGGCGGCCGTCCTCATCGAGCAGATGCTCACCGAACTCCGCGACCGTGCGGGCGAGCACCGCCTCGCCGGGCTCCATGAGGGAGCGGGAGATAGCGTCCGCATCCACCAGGAACGCGCCCTGCTCAACGAAGAGGGAGGCGATGGTGCTCTTGCCGCTGCCGATACCGCCGGTGAGGGCGTAACGGCGCAGGGCAGTGGAGGCGGGGGAAGAAGGCTGGGACATGGACGGTGCTCCTGACGGGCTGTGCCACAATAGATAGGTACTGATTAGAGGAGGACACATGCAGGAAGAAACTCGCGCCAACCGATACCTTGTGCCGCGCGGCGATGAGCCCTATGAGAGCCTCCTCGAAATTAAGCGTAGCGAATTTATCGGTCACATCAAGCGCGTGAGTACCGTTGAGGAGGCGCGCGCCTACATTGAGTCGGTGCGCAAGACCTACCACGATGCCCGCCACGTGTGTTCGGCGTTCATTATTGGTGCTGACCGCGATATTCAGCGTTCCTCCGATGATGGTGAGCCCGCCGGTACCGCCGGTGTGCCGATGATGCAGGCGCTGCTGGCGCGTCAGACCCGCGAGGACGGCACCACCGACCTGTCGGATGTGGTTGCGGTGGTCGTGCGCTATTTCGGTGGCATTAAGCTTGGCGCGGGCGGTTTGGTGCGCGCCTACACTGATTCGGTGGTGCAGACCCTGGATGGTGCGCTATTCGATTCGCGTGAGCGTCTGCGTGTGGGTCAGGTGCCCAGTTCGCATGCGGATGCTGGCCGCCTGGAGAACGAGATTCGTGCCGCCGGTCTGAATGTGCTGGGTACCGAGTACGGTGCGGAGGGTGCCACGATTTCCTTGGGCGTGTTTGACCGCTCGGAGGAGCTGGCGCGTGCCGAGGAGCTGGTGGTGAGCCTGAGTTCCGGTGCGGCGAGTGTGACCTGGGGGGACACGCAGTGGGTGGATTTGCCGGTCTAGGTTACCGCTCCCTATATTCTCGGTCTTAGATTTCCGGTCCCAGATTTTCGGGCTAGAGCGCCTGCCTAAAGCCCCCAAAACCCAAAAGATAGTCCAACCTTAGTTAATAGTTACTCTAACCCTAGTAATTGCCCGCTAAAGCTGATAGCCTAAAAAGCGTTGCGGAACGCACACGCCCCTCCACGGCACGGGCAACGGGTTCGTCACCAGCGGTAACCCAGCCCGGCGCCTCCACGAGGCAACGCGTGCGCCCGCACCGACGGGCAGGCTCAACGCTGACATCTCAGCGCCGAGAACTGGGTACTATCTCAGCGCTGAGGTCCTGATGCTGACGTCTTGAAGCTATAGCTTAGTTGCTCAAGGAACGAGGCACAGCTGTATGCCGGTACTATACGATCCGGCAGACGGTAGTGTGTGCACGAACCATCTGCCGGTAGGCGCTGAGCCCCGCCCGTCACCTTACGAAGAATCAGCTAACGAACGCTCTGAAGAGCGCAAGGTCGTGAAAACGTGACGCAGTCGGGAACCTACTATCAACAAGTAGACGAACAAGCAGGCAAAAACTCATCAGAGCAGTCCGCGGGCAGCCGCGGCACCACCGCAACCCTCAACCGGCAGGGAGCGCGCCTCCCCAAGATGGGCACTGCCGAGCAGCTTGAACCCGCCACCGTCGCCCAGCTACTCAACGCCTACCGCCAGCAGAACCTCGGCACCCTCCTGGGCGTGCTCACGCAGCGTCCGGCGGAGTTTGCCCGTCAGCTCGGCAGACTCTGCCGCGTCTTCCCCGAACACGTTCACGCTATCGCTCAGGCGTTCGGCGCCGTGGGCCGCGCCCTGCCCATTGACGAGATGGTGCGCCTGCACAACCGCTACTCCAACGCCGCCCGCGGAGTTGGCGAACACCTCAGCCTGGACAACTCCGGCGTGGCGCACCTGGTTCAGAGCCCAGCACTGAGCCGTGAAGGTGCGGGCCACCTGCTCATGGCGGTTGAACTCTGCCTCGCCGGCAGGATGCGCGGGCTCACCATCGCCATGCCCTCCACCGAGGCATTCACCCCGGCTGATCAGGCGCCGAGCCTCGGCTCCTGCAACCCCGCCCTGGACGGTGCCCTCAACGCTTTTGAACCGGCTGGCTGGGAGCCGTTCTCCCTGGACGGCAGCGAAGTGCTGCTCGCGACCGGTGTGCGCGATGTGCCCGATGGCTACGAGCTGTCCCTCTGGCTGCTCGACGACGACTACCAGTGCCGCGCCCGCATTGAGCGCGGCGCCCCGCAGGTATGCGTGGCAAGCTTCTACGATGAAGAAGTCATCACCCGCACCGTGGAAGAAACCGGGTCGGGTGAAGCTGGCCTGGTCGAAAACTACCGTGTGGAGGAGTACGCGGAACTGGACTTCCTCAACGCCATGGACCGGCAGGTACGCTACGTGGCGGTCACCGCCGCGGTGGGGGAGCCGCTGCTGTCTGTACTGAACGAGAAGAGCGCGGTGCCGAATAGTATTCCCGACCCTGCTGCTTTTGCGAACGGTGCGGGCGCCTCCCGGTTTGCGAGGAGTGCCCGCCCGGATATCCGCACCGCTGCCGTGGTCGGTAAGGGCCTGCGCACCGTCAATCACCGCGGCATGCTGCCGGTGTTGGGCGTGCCGAACCGCACCGTGTGCGCGGTGATTGACCTGTATAAGCAGCGCATTTGCGTGCCGGGTGTGGGTATTCCGCGCGGGCTGAGCGTGGAGGATGAAGAGCGCACCATGCAGCTGATTTTGAGCGCCCTGAACGGGTACCTTCCGCTAACGAACCGGGCGCTGATGAGCCTCGCCGGAGCCACCGTGGAGGTGCGCTAACGCTGCGGTCAACTAGCACTGCAGTCATCTAACACTGCGGCACCCCACGGCTACAAACCAATAAAATACCGCCCGGAACCTTGCTGTGAGCACGGTTCCGGGCGGTACGTGTTTAACGAACTAGCCGGTGACTAACCGGTCGCCAGGTGAGCTACCGCCAGGCGAGTTAGTTGCCGGATTAGCTAGTTTCGGATTAGTTAGTTGCGGGACCCTGACCGTTGATGATGCGCTGCGCCTCATCCTCGGTCAGCTGGTAGCCGTAGAAGGTCGAGTAGAACTCGCGGGTCTCCTTCACCAGGTCAACGTCGGAGAACTTCTCGGATGGAACAGCTTCGCCGCCCACAGAATCTGCAGAGCCTCCTCGGCGGAGTAGCGGTCCCAGTTGAAGGTGCCGACCGGGTTCTTAATAATTTTGCCGTTCTTCACCGCCGGAACGTCAGCCCACGCGGCGTCCGCCTTAATCGCGTCCACGCCCTTCTGCGCATCCGCGCCGCCAATGATGATGTACTCCGGCTGTGAGGCAATAATCTGCTCCAGGGAAATGTTCTTCAAGTTCTCCACGCCGTCCAGGGAGTTCTTCGCACCCGAAAGCTTCATCCATTCACCAATTAGGGAGTTCGAGCCGTCCACCTTCGTCAGGTCAGAACCGCCCGCAATGTGCAGAACCTTCGGGGACTCGGTGACGCCCTGCAGGCGCTCCTTGATGAGGTTCTCGTTCTTCTCCAGGTACGCCAGGTACTTCTCGGCACGCTCAATCGCCTCATCGGTGCCAATGACCTCGGCGGTCAGCTCAACGGTGCGCTTCAGATCCGCGAAGTTCTGGAACTCCACGTGCACCGCCGGGATACCCGCCTCAGATGCCTTCGCAATCTGCTCCTTCGAGGAGGCGAGTAGCACCTCCGGCTTATCGGCAAGCAGCTGCTCCATGTTCACGTCGGTGCCCTTCACCGGCGCGTCAACCTTCTCAATACCGGGGTACACCTGCTTGAACCATGCCAGGGACTTCACGGTAGAGGTGGTGGACACCAGCTTCTCAGCGCCGCCGAGCAGCAGAACCACCTGGTTGTTTGCGTGCCACAGGTCAGCGATGCGCTCCGGGGTGGTGGGTACGGTGACCTCCTTGCCGTCAATGTCCTTAATGACCTTGGTGCCGTCACCGTTATCCTTCACGAAGAAGCTGGTGTGCTTCTTCGAGCTCTGAGAGGAGGCGGAAGCGGACACCGAGCTCGAGGCGGAACCCGATGCAGAGGAGGAGGCGGTGTTCGCGGCACCGCAACCGGTCAGCGCAGCCAGCAGCAGGGAAGTGGTCAGGGCAATGCCGGTGTGGAACTTCGTAATCTTCATGATGTGTCTTTCTGTGTCGATAGGGTGGGTGAATAACCCGGCGGCGGCCTGGGTGGGGCAGGCGTGCTAGGGACACGCCTCCCACAAGACAAAGGGCACCTCTACCGTATCTCTTGTGTGCCACCCAAACCACCACCGGAAGACTAGGGGTTGCGGATTCTCAGGTATCGAGGCTCGTCATGTGCACGCTGGAGCGACCCAGCTCGGGGGAGTAGGCCACTGTCAGGTCGGTGTTGAAGGTGCGCGAGAGAACATCGCTCGTGAGCACCTCGGAGGCGCGGCCCGTCAAAAGCTGAGCTGGCGCGTCCTTCGAAGCCTGTACGTCAGGTTCGTCGTGCGCGCCGAGCAGGGCGACGGTCGCATCCAGCATGAGGGCGTGGTCCGGGTTGTGGGTTGTGAAAATGACCCCGTACCTGGCATCGTGGAGCTGCCGAATCTTACGCAGAACCTTCGCCTGGTTCGCCACGTCCAGGGCGCTGGTTGGCTCGTCCAAAACGATGAGTGGGGCGTCTTGCACCAGGGTTCGGGCGATACCCACCTGCTGACGCTGACCGCCGGACAGCTGATCCAGCGGGGAATGCGCCAGGTCGAGCAGACCCAGCTCCTCCATTACGGTGTTTACCTGCTCACGGTCACGGCGTGAGGGCGAAGAGAACAACCCGATATAGGGTGCGCGACCCATCAGCAGGTACTCGGTCACGGTGTAGGAGATACCGCGACCCTCCATCTGCGGAAGGTAGGCGATGCGGCGGGCACGCTCAGTCGCGGTCAAAGAATCCAGCGGCTCACCGCCCAGGTGGACGGTGCCCTCGGTGAGCGAGTGCAAACCAATCAGGGAGTTCAACAGGGTGGACTTGCCCACACCGTTGCGACCCAGAATGGCGAGGACCTCACCGCGTCGCACCTGCAGGTTCACGTTGCGGAAAATCCAGCGGCTGGAGCGGTGCCCGGAACGGTGCAGACCGGTACGGCGGCGATTGATGCGCCCGCCCCGGTGGCCGTAACGGAAGCCCGCATCGTCCAGGTGTAGCAGAACCTCTGCGCTCGCATCCGTGCGCTGCTGAGTATTGGGAATGGAAGGCGACATTACTTCACCCGAACCTTTCCAAGCAGCAGCAGCGCCACGTACAGGGGCGTGCCAATGAAGCCGGTCAGTACGCTCAGAGGAACCTCCGCACTGGTGAGGCTACGTGCCAGGGTATCGACGAACATCATGAACGAAGCACCCATCAGAATGGACAGCGGCATGAGCTTGGTCGTGTCGCTACCGACCAGCAGGCGGCACAGGTGCGGAATGACCAGGCCAACCCAAGAAATCGGGCCGCCAATACACACGCTGGTCGCGGTGACCAGGGTTGCCAGCAGAATGGTGATACCGCGGGTGCGGGTCAGGTTAATGCCGAGGGTGCGTGCTTCATCGTCACCGAGCGAGAGGATATTGATGCGCCAACGCATCGCCAAGAGCAGCAGGATGCAGGGCACCGCCACCAGCGCAAACTGTGTGAGTGCTTCCGCGCGTACGTCCTGCAGGGAGCCCATCTGCCAGAACACGATTTGCGCCAGCTGAGTTTCAGGGTTCGCAATGAACTTCAACGCACCCAGCGCGGCGGTGCCAAAGCCACCCACAATCACGCCGGAGAGCACCAGCATGAGCGTGGACTGATTCTTGAGCAGGCGCGGAATGCTCACGGTCAGTAGTACCGCCATGAGACCGCCGGCGAGGGCGGAACCCTGAATGGCGATGCTCGTGCCCACACCCAGCAGAATGGCGGAGGCGGCACCCACCGACGCACCCTGCGAAACACCCAGCAGGTACGGGGAGACCAGCGGGTTACGGAAGACCGCCTGAAAGGTGGCACCCGCAATGGCGAGGGCGGCTCCGATGAGCCCGGCGGCGAGTAGGCGCGGAATGCGCACGGTCAGCAGCATGTTTCGGCGGGCTTGTAGACCTTCAGGTCCATGCCGAACCAGTTCTTGCCGAGGATACGGAAGAGCTCGTCCAGTTCGACCGGGTACCTGCCGGTGATGAGTGAGAGATAGGTGACGCCCAGCAGAATGGCGAGGGCGATGAGCAGAATCAGCGGGTACGAGGACGCGAAGAGGGTGCTACGATGCTCGGTTTTGGTAGCTAAGGTGGCAACCGGCGCGCCGGTGGGGTTCGCCTCCGGGTTCGCTTCTGTGGATTCGTTCGGGGTTGCCTGTGAAGCTGTCTCCGTGGTCGTGCTCATGGAGTCCTTCCGTGCGCTCTTGTGGTCCCGTTCTGTCTGCGTGTGTGCTCTAAACATATGTGAGCCACATCAAAGAGGCAAAGGGGGTGAGTGCAGAGCGCCCGTCATAAGTCTTTATGTGTTGCCGCTTATCTTCTGCGGTGCGGCACCCGTAAGTGGCGGCGGCTGTGGGGGAGGGCGGTCACCCCTAAGAGCGCTGTTCCTAAGAGCACCGTCATCGTGCGGGAGAATGCTCCCGCTCGCCTCCTGCCCGGTAGCGCAGATGAACCAGTCGAATACCCCTTATCTTTTGCGTCCTTTCTTTTATGAACTTGGGCACTTTCATGGTGATGGCTTGTTACCTGTCGTGTCTGGACTATTGCGCGTCATCGTATTGCGCCAGCAGAAAAGGGCGACCAATCCTGAGGCGCATTGGGCGGCTTTCCCCTAGGATGGATACATGAGTTACGCACCCGAAATTAACCGCATCGTCGCCCCCTTTGAAGTGGTCAGCCCCTTCCAGCCTGCCGGTGATCAGCCGAAGGCTATCGCCGAGCTCACCGAGCGTGTGCAGAACGGTGAGAAAGACATTGTGCTGATGGGCGCTACCGGTACCGGTAAGTCCGCGACCGCAGCCTGGCTGATTGAGGCGGTGCAGCGTCCGACTCTGGTGCTCGTGCAGAATAAGACTCTGGCGGCGCAGCTGGCGAATGAGCTGCGCGAGCTACTGCCGAATAATGCGGTGGAGTATTTCGTCTCGTACTACGACTACTACCAGCCTGAGGCGTACGTGCCGCAGACCGATACGTTTATTGAGAAGGACTCCTCCATCAATGAGGAGGTGGAGCGTCTGCGCCACTCGGCGACGAACTCCCTGCTGACTCGCCGCGACGTGGTGGTGGTTTCGACCGTGTCCTGCATTTATGGTCTGGGCACGCCCGAGGAGTACATTAAGCAGATGGTGACTTTGCGTCGCGGTGAGGAGATTGACCGCGACGAGCTGCTGCGCCAGTTCGTGGCGATGCAGTACGCGCGTAACGACATGGACTTTCACCGCGGCACGTTCCGTGTGCGCGGCGATACCGTCGAAATCATCCCCATGTACGAGGAGAACGCGATCCGCATCGAGTTCTTCGGTGATGAGATTGAGGCGATTTACACCCTGCACCCGCTGACCGGCGAGGTAATTCGCGAGGAAGAAGAAATGTATGTCTTCCCCGCAAGCCACTACGTTGCCGGCCCGGAGCGCATGGCGAAGGCTATTACCTCCATTGAGGATGAGCTGCGCGAGCGCCTGCAGACCCTCGAATCCCAGGGCAAGTTGCTGGAGGCGCAGCGTCTGCGCATGCGCACCACCTATGATCTGGAAATGATGGAGCAGATGGGCTTCTGCAATGGCATTGAGAACTACTCGCGCCATATTGACGGTCGTGCCGCAGGCAGTGCCCCGAACTGTCTGCTGGATTATTTCCCGGATGATTTCCTGCTGATTATTGACGAGTCGCACGTGACGGTCCCGCAGATTGGTGCCATGTACGAGGGTGATATGTCCCGTAAACGCACCCTGGTAGAGCACGGTTTCCGTCTGCCCTCGGCGATGGATAACCGCCCGCTGAAGTGGGAGGAGTTCCTGGAGCGTATCGGTCAGACGATTTACCTTTCGGCGACCCCCGGTAAGTATGAGCTGTCGCAGGCTGATGGTTATGTGGAGCAGATTATTCGCCCGACCGGTCTGATTGACCCGGAGATTGTGGTCAAGCCGACCAAGGGTCAGATTGATGATTTGCTCGAGGAGATTCGCGTGCGCGTTGAGCGTGATGAGCGTGTGCTGGTCACGACCCTCACCAAGCGCATGGCGGAGGATTTGACCGAGTACCTGCTGCAGCATGGCGTGAAGGTGCAGTATCTGCACTCTGACGTTGACACGTTGCGCCGTGTGGAGCTTCTGCGTGAGCTGCGCCTGGGTACCTTTGATGTGCTGGTTGGTATTAACCTGCTGCGTGAGGGCCTGGATCTGCCCGAGGTGTCCCTGGTTGCGATTCTGGATGCCGATAAGGAAGGCTTCCTGCGTTCGACCACTTCGCTGATTCAGACCATTGGTCGTGCGGCGCGTAATGTGTCCGGTCAGGTGCACATGTACGCCGATAAGATTACGGATTCTATGCGCGTGGCGATTGATGAGACGAACCGCCGCCGCGAGATTCAGCAGGCGTACAACCGTGAGCACGGCATTGACCCGCAGCCTCTGCGGAAGAAGATTGCCGATATTACGGATGTTCTCGCCCGCGAGGAAGAGGACACCCGCGAGCTTCTGCAGCAGCGTAAGAGCGGTAAGAAGGGCGCCCGCACGGTGAGCGCGGGTGCGAAGACCGGTTCTGCGACCTCGTCGAAGATTGCCACGAGCACCCCGGAGTCGGAGGAGCTTCTCGCCCGTGCGGAGGCGCGCGTTCGTGCGGACGGCCTGGCGGCGGCACCCGCTGAGGACCTGCTGGATTTGATTGAGCAGATGAACGAGCAGATGCGTGTGGCGGCGGAGAACCTGCAGTTTGAGTTGGCGGCGCGTCTGCGTGATGAGCTTGCCGATTTGAAGAAGGAGCTGCGCCTGATGAAGGAGGCGGGTCACGCCTAAGCCCGGTGTTCTAAGCCCGGCGTTTAGGGGCCGACGTGGGTTTTTCGCCATGAGTAACTCATTGTTCATGAAGTTCTACTGAGTGCAGATACATGCTGTACACTATCAAGGTGTTTTACGTGTCAAATAACACCTTGATGCTTCCGAACGATAAAGAAAAATCTGTGACTATTTCGAATAACTCTTCAGACGCACACACCATGGGAGCTCGTTCCGTTACCCGCCGCAACCTCACCCGCGGTGCGCTCTGGGCTCTGCCCGCTATTGCCGCCTCCACGGCGGTACCCGCATTCGCTGCCTCGGCTGATGATTGCAAGACGGTACACGGCCCGGACTTCACCCAGGTCGGCGGCTGGATGATTACCAACCCTGCCAGTGGCGCCCTGCAGTCGCGCACCAAGAACAAGCCCGTGACTGCGCCGGAGACCGGTCAGGCGTGGTGGTCCATGGAGAATGCAACCTCCCCGAATCCCGCAACGATTCGCCTCATGTCCGTGTACGAGGCGACTCACGGCCCCGAGGGCGACCTCAACCTGAACTGCGGTGAGTTCGTGATGACCTACAACGTCTCCGCCCTGGAGGCGACGACCGGCACCACGCACCTGCACCCGTCCATGGACATTTACCTTTTCTCGCCCGAGGGTGAAATCATTGACCGTCAGGTCTTCACGACTGACCCGACCGGCAAGGCAACCGTCATGACCCGCAACGGCAAGACTCAGACCGTTCAGGGTCAGGTCATTCCCTTCGCGTCGAGCGTGAATGATAAGGCGACCGGCATCTCCGCGCGTTTTGCGTTGCGTGGCAATACGCTCATGGAAGGCATGTACCAGTTCGAGGTGGTTATTACCGTCCCGACGATTCGTGAGAACGGCACGCTTGATACGAACAAGCAGGTCAACGCGATTGCTTTCACCCCGCCGACCTTCAACATGGTCTCCTAATTGAATGAAAAGTAGCCCTCCCCGTAATAGTTCACGGGGAGGGCTACTGCTTTATCTGGAGGTTGTTCAGAGTGCCTTTTTACGCTGTGCCTTTTATGCGTCGCCGTTCTCTAGCGCGGCGGCGTCATAGCGCTCGCGGGCTTCGAGTACCGCCTGCATATTGTCCTGCGCCCAGTGGCGCAGGGCGGTCATCGGCTCAATGAGGGTCGTACCGAGCGCGGTCAGTTCGTAGTCCACGCGCGGCGGAATGGACGCGGTGACCCGGCGTTCCACCAGGCCGTCGCGTTCCATAGAGCGCAGGGTCTGGGTGAGGACCTTGGGGGAGACGCCCTGAATCATCGCCTTGAGCTCACCGAAACGGGCGACGGGCTTGCTCGGAGAGCGCCGCAACAATGAGCGGGGTCCACCGGTCGGTGAGGTGGCGCATCACGGTGCGGGAGGGGCAGGCGCTGGCGAGAATATTGGCGGGCAGGTCGTCCTGCGGGGTGCGGGCGGCTTCTATGGTTTCTCGTGTGGGGGAGGTGAGCGTGGTGGTCATAGCTGCTGTCTTTTCAATCTGCTGAGGGGCTGTTTTATGGGGGTGGGGAGGGGTGCGAAAAAAATATTTTTAAATATTTTCCACACATCCCTAATAGTTACCTTGAGGTATCCCGGTTTCTAATAGATACTATAAAACCATCACGCGGAACACCGCAAGAAAAACTACAGAAGACCCTACCCGAAAGGAACCCCTCATGAACATCGCAATCATCGGCGCAACCGGCATGGTCGGCGCACGCACCGCAGCAGAAGCAATCTCCCGCAGCCACCGGGTCGACGCTCACACCTCGCTCCGGCAAGGCACCCGAAGGCGCTACCGCCCACAGAATCGACCTTTGCAGACACCGCGGCACTGGTCGACATCGTCAACACCCACGACGTCACCATTGTTGCCGTCCCTGGCGGTCGCGGCACCTCCGCGCAGCCGATCATTGACGCACACCGCGCACTGATCGCGGCGGCGCCCACCGGTCGCCTGCTGGTCGTTGGCGGCGCTGGCTCCCTCGAGGACGGCAACGGCAACCGCTTCGTTGATGGCGAAGGCTTCCCGGAAGATTACAAGCCCGAGGCGAAGGCATTCGCCCAGATTCTCGACGAGTACCGCGCATCCGAGGGTCTGAACTGGACCATGCTCTCCCCGGCGTTCGAAATCGCACCGGGTGAGCGCACCGGCAAGTACAACACCGCGCTGGACACCCCCGCAGGCGAGTTCGTTAGCGCCGAGGACTTTGCGGTCGCCCTGATTGATGAGGCAGAAGAGCCCAAGCACGCGGGCCGCCGCTTCACCGTTGCCAACTAGACAGTGCCAACTCATAGCAGCGCCAATTCATAGCGGCGCCAGCTAGACAGCACTAACTAGCAAGCGCGTATTTATCACGCAGAAACGCCGCATCCGATGGGATAACCCTGCCGGATGCGGCGTTTCGCTGTGCCTCGCTCCTGAAAAACCCTCCGGAGGGGCTCCTGTGCGAAAACCCTCAACCTGCTGTATAATCGTTCACCGAGCAAGGGAGTATCCCACCAATCGACTCATCGTCAGCACGTTAGCCGAAGGCGCCTAACCGGTGAATCGAGCCGACCTCCATTCAGGCCGGCGGGAGAGACTTGTGGTCCTGTACGCACACCACAAGAAAGGCTCCCCATGGAAGTTACCGGGTTGCAATGGTTGGTTACTATTCTCATCATCGCGGGTCTGTTGGCCTTCGACTTCGTGTTCCACGTTCGTAAGGCGCACGAACCCTCCGTCAAGGAAGCGGCCATCTGGTCGAGTATTTACATCGGCATCGCGATGCTGTTCGGTCTGTATATTTTCGTGACGAACGGCCCATCCGCCGCCACCGAATTCTATGCAGGCTACATCACCGAAGAAGCTCTCTCGGTCGATAACCTTTTCGTCTTCATGATCATTATGGGCACCTTCCGTGTCGCCCGTGAGAATCAGCAGAAGGTCCTGCTCTTCGGTATCGTCTTCGCGATCCTGGCGCGCGGTACCTTCATCTTCGCCGGTGCAGCGATCATCAACTCCTTCGCCTGGGTGTTCTACATCTTCGGCCTGGTCCTGCTCATGACCGCAGGTAACCTGCTCAAGGACGAAATCACTGAAGGCGACGGTGACGACGAAGCCGACAACATCATGGTCCGCCTCGCCAAGAAGTACCTGAAGACCAGCGACCACTTCGACGGTGACAAGCTCTTCACCATCGAAAACGGCAAGCGCGTCATGACCCCCATGATGCTCGTCATGGTCGCTATCGCTGGTTCCGACCTGCTCTTCGCGCTCGACTCGATCCCCGCGATCTTCGGCCTCACCCAGTCCGTCTACATTGTGTTCACCGCGACCGCGTTCTCCCTCATGGGTCTGCGCCAGCTGTACTTCCTCATTGACGGCCTGCTGGACCGCCTCGTCTACCTCTCCTACGGCCTGGCGACCATCCTCGCGTTCATTGGTGTGAAGCTCATCCTGCACGCAATGCACGAGAACAACCTGCCGTTCATCAACCACGGCGAGCCCGTGCACGTGGTCGAAATCAGCACCGAAATGTCGCTGATGGTCATCGTGGGCGTCCTGATTATTACCGTGCTTGCCTCGCTGCTCAGCCCCAAGGGCCGCGCACTGCAGACCATTCAGCGCGTTCAGGCGCTCTCCGAGAAGTACCTGGCACTGCCCGAGGATGCACCTGCCGCCGAGCGTGCGGACATCACCGCCCGCTGGCAGAAGGAAACCGAGAAGCTCAACGCCATTCCCGCCAAGCTGCGTGACGAGCTGATCGAGAAGGAAGACGAATACCATGCCCTCGTGATGCGTGCCCGCACCGCACAGGATGCGCACTCTTCCTCCAAGTAGTTACTGAGCGTGCAGCCTCACCAGGCTGGCGCTAACACTAAAGCCCCTCACACCGGATCAACCGGAGTGAGGGGCTTTAGCTATATCAGAGATATTTCAGAAGAATTACTGGTTGTGAACCTCAGCCAGCATGTTCTTCAGGTGACCCAGAATGGTCAGCGAGTCAGAACCGAAACCGTCGTGGTGGTGGGTCTTCGAGGTCCACACCTGAGTGTTGCCGACCCAGCGAGCGGTCTCCATGGAGTGCTCAAAGTCCACGTACACGTCCGGGTTGTACGCCGCAGCCACCACGGGAACCTCGTTCTTGTGCAGCTGTGCGTGGTCGTACAGGCGGCCCCAGTCCTTCTTCTCAGCCAGCAGGTTCGCAACCTCAGCCAGCGGACGTAGCGAGGGATCCTCCTCGTAGTACCAGGGGAAGATGTGCTCGCCGGTGAAGAGCAGACGATCCGCATCCGGTGCGAACTCGGGGCGGGAAGCCGCCACGCGAGCAGCAGACCAGTTGGTCGGCGCGGGGGAGGGGGACAGCTCGTAGCCGGGGATGCCGGGCAGAACGCCGTCAGCGGGGCCGTCAGCGTAAATGGTCTCGTGCATCAGGGCGTACAGCGGGTTCGCCTGGAAGGTCACCTCGGCACCCATGGCGGTCAGGAACTGATCGGAGAGGTGGTCGTTACCCTCAGCGAAAGCGGTCTCCAGGAAGTAGTGCAGGCCGCGCTCGCGCCAGCGGCCACCCAGGAAGTGACCAGCCATCTGGAAGCGGTGATCGGTCAGACGCTCACCGGTGGGCAGGTACTCCTTGTGGGTGCGCAGGTGCTCAGCGATGCGGGTAGCGAGCTCAGCGTCCTCGGGGAACCAGCTGTAGTACTCCTCAACACGTTCCTTCATGCGGTCGAAGGTGTGCTGGTAGACGTTGTCCACGGAGGTACGAATCGGCGCCAGGCCCGCGGTGATGCGCGAATCGCGCAGGGACTGCGGAGCGAAGGACAGGTACGAGAGGGTCAGGAAGCCACCGAAGGACTGACCAATGGTGGACCAGCGCTTGTCGGCACGGTCAGCCAGCAGCACCTCGCGGACAGCCTCCGCGTCAGCGATGATGGAGTCCGCACGGAACAGCTCAGTGTACTCAGCCTGAACCTGCGGGTCACCCACAGCGGTGATGTTGCGGGCAGACAGCGGGGAAGACATGCCGGTACCGCGCTGATCCAGAAGAACCACGCGGTGAGTCTTCGCCAGCTCAGCAATCCAGCCGCCAATGGAGCCGGTCTTCGGCGAACCGAAACCGGGGCCGCCCTGCAGGTACACAATGTAAGGACGCTTATCAGCCGAAACGGTCAGGGTCTCGTTGGTGCTCACGACCTCGCGGGCGAACACGGTGATGGTCTGGTCCGCGAAACGGGAGGAGAGAGCGGCATCCTTGCCCTTGGAGAAAATCAGACCGTGGGTCAGGGGAACCTGGAACCAGTGGTCGGTAATCTCGTAGCCGTCGTGCTTGACGACCGAACCCTTGCGGTACTCAACCTTGGGAAGCGAAGAAACGGTCAACGGTGAACCTTCTTTCATTCAAATAGATAGATACTCTGTATTCTAGCCCACTATGGGCAACATCTGGGCAGAGCCTCGGGCGGAGTCTCTTTCGGAGCCTCAATCGGAGTCTTAGAACTCGCCCACGCTCAGGATCTTCAGCACCGGGTACCCCGCCTCATCGGAGGCCGCCAGATCAACCTCGGCACGAATATCGAAGTCAAAGTTATCTTCGGGGTCGGCGAAGCTCTGCTGAACCTTCCACACGCCCGGGTGAGCGGCGGTGTCCTCATCCATGCTGACCAGGCGAGGCGAGCGCGCGTCGGCGTCCGTGTAGATGTCGTCGTAGGTGTCGAAGTAGTCGTCCATGGCGTCCGCCCAGCGGTCGGCATCCCAGCCGCACCACTCGTCCAGGGCGCCCAGGGCGCGGTCACGCTCGTCAGCGAAGAGCTCCACACGGCGGAAGAGGGCGTTGCGCACCATCACGCGGAAGGCACGCAGGTTCTGCGTCACGGCGGGAGGCTCTTCCTCCTCGATGGAGGCGTGCTCGGCCGCAATGGTCGCGGTGTCTTCGCCGGCAGCCAGCTTCTCCCATTCGTCCACCAGGGAGGAGTCGGTCTGGCGTACCAGCTCGCCGAGCCACTCGATGATGTCGTCGAGCTCGTCGGTCACGGCAGAATCGGGGATGGTGTGGCGCAGCGCCTTGTATGCGTCAGAGAGGTAACGCAGGAGCACGCCCTCGGCACGTTCGAGCGAGTAGTACTGCACGAAGTCGTTGAAGCCCATCGCGCGTTCGTACATGTCACGCACGATTGACTTGGGGCGCGGCTCAAAACGTGCCACCCACGGCGCAGACTGCTTGTAGGTCGTGTACGCCTGATCGATGAGCTCCGCCAGAGGCTGCGGGTAGGTGACCTTGTCCAGCTCGTTCATGCGTTCGGTGTAGTCCACACCGTCCGCCTTCAACTGTGCCGACAGTTCGTTCTTCGCCTTGCGTTCCTGCGCGTACAGCACCTGGTTCGGCGAATCCAAGGTCGCCTCGATGAGGGAGAGCGCGTCCAGCGCGTAACTGGGCGATTCGGGGTCGAGCAGTTCCAGCGCGGCGACCGCAAAAGCGGACAGCGGCTGGTTCAGAGCAAAGTTATCCTGCAGTCCTCGGTCAGGCGCAGGTAGGAGCCGTGCTCGTCCGGGGTATTGGTTCGCTCAATCACGCCGCCGGTCAGCAGTTCCTTGTAGATGCCGATTGCCTTGCGCAGCAGCTCGCGGCGGCGCGCGGGGCTCTCGTGGTTCTCCTGAATGATGCGGTACGCGGCAATGACCGGGTTCTCCGGGCGGTGCATCAGGTTCAGCAGCATCGAATGGGTGATGTCGAAGGAGGAGGTCAGCGGCTCCGGGGCTGCCTCTACCAGCTGATTGAAGGTCTTCTCGGACCAGCCAACGAACCCTTCCGGCGCTTTCTTACGCTTGGAGGACAGCGACTGGTTAATGCGCTTGGTGTCGTCACCGAACTTTGCCTGAGCCTTAGCCAGCAGGCGAGCGTTCTCAATATCGTGCTCGGGTGCCTGAACCACCACGGTGCCGGCGGTATCAAAACCGGCGCGGCCTGCGCGTCCGGCAATCTGGTGGAACTCGCGGGCACGCAGGCGGCGGCTACGGGCACCGTCAAACTTCGACAGCGCCGTAATCAGCACGGTACGAATCGGCACGTTAATACCCACGCCCAGGGTGTCGGTACCGCAAATCACCTTGAGCAGACCCTCCTGAGCCAGCTGCTCCACGAGGCGGCGGTACTTGGGCAGCATGCCCGCGTGGTGAATACCGATACCGGCACGCACCAGCTTATTTAGTGCCTTACCGAAGCCCGGACCGAAGCGGAATTTCGCGATGAGCTCGGAGATGCGTTCCTTATCTTCCTTCGAAGCAATAGCCACCGACAGCAGCGCGTTCGCCTGCTCCAGCGCCGCCTTCTGCGAGAAGTGCACAATGTAGACCGGAGTCTGCTTGGTCTGCACGAGCTCCTGCACCGTCTCCTGAACCGGGGTGGTGGAGTAGTAGAAATGCAGCGGAATGGGACGCTCAGAATGCGCCACCAGGTCACTCTCACGACCGGTCAGCGCCGTCATCTCCTCCTGGAAGCGAGTCGTATCGCCCAGGGTCGCGCTCATCAGCAGGAACTGCGCCTGCGGAAGCTCCAGCAGGGGAAGCTGCCACGCCCAGCCGCGCTGCGGGTCAGAGTAGAAGTGGAACTCGTCCATAATGACCTGGCAGAGGTCCGCATCCTTACCCTCACGCAGGGCAATATTCGCGAGAATCTCCGCGGTGCAACAGATAATGGGCGCCTCCGTATTAATGGCGGAGTCGCCGGTAATCATGCCCACGTTCTCGGCACCAAAAATATTGATTAGGTCAAAGAACTTCTCAGATACCAGCGCCTTAATGGGGGCGGTGTAGTAGGAGCGCTGACCGGTCGCCAGGCCCGTAAAATGCGCGGCAACAGCCACCGTGGACTTACCGGAACCGGTCGGGGTTGCCAGCACCACGTTATGTCCGGCGGCAATGCTCAGAACGGCCTCGTCCTGGGCGGGGTACAGGGTCATACCGCGGGTCGAAATCCACTCGGTGAACGCCTCATAGATTTCTTCGGCGGTGAGGGGGTTGCTCTTAAAATCGCGTCGATTGTAGTCGCCGGGATTCTCACCCAGCGAGGGAGAAAGAAAATTCAAAATACTCATGAGGATTCCAGTCTATCGGGAATAGCGCGGGCGCGGGGGCGTTATCGTTACGAGGGAACAAACGGGTACTCACGGAGTGTTTGCGGGGTGTTCGCTGTATCTTTGCGGGGCGTATATAGGGCGTTCGGGAGGCGCGGTGCCGCGCTAACGCGGGAAATTCCCCAAATTCGTGTAGTGTAGAACAAAGCACTAAAAAGTGCAGTGGTGCAAAAACCTGGTGCTCAGAAGGTCGAAAACGTGGCCTCCATGCCGCATAGATTACCGCGTAGATGCAGAATCCGCCGATTGATGTCGGTGTATGTTGAGCGGCTGATACACACCCCAAAAATACGTTGCATAAATGACGACACGCCCATCTATTGCGTAAATAGTGTTGCGTGCCACATTGATAAAGGAATAGGGTAAGAGAAAGGAGAGACGTTGAATGACTGAATACAACGCTGACAAGGCACAAGAAAACGCCGCGCGTGAAGAAGCTACGCATGAAGAATCCATGCATAACAAAACCACGCAGGAAAAAAAGCCGCTCAGAAGAAAAACTGCGCAGAAAAAAGCTGCACAGGAAGTAACCGGTAGCGAACAGCGCAAGGCAGAAGAGGAAGCCCTCAAAAAGCGCCTCGCCCTGCGCGTCACCGCACCCGGATACAAATACCCCTGGCACCGCTGGGCAATCCCCATCGTGGGTGAAACCACCGCGGGTACCGGTGCGATTCTTATCCCCGTCATGGTGGGTCAATTCATCAACCAGCACATCGCTGGCAAAGCCCCCGACGCCTGGCCCATGTTCTGGGTGGTCGTCGCAGCCATCACCTTCATTGTGATCAACGAGTTCTTCGGCTGGGGCACCTCCATGACCCTCAGCGCGGAACTTAGCCGCGACTGGCGCATCTACATCAACCGGCTCATGGGGCGCACCCGCGCTGGCGTAGACTCCGGCGAAGCGGTCACCGTCATGAACAAAGACGTACGCCGCATTACGGACGTCTACTTCTCACTGCCGCTATTCGTCAACGCCATGATCATCGCGACCCTCGGTGCCGTGCAGCTCTGGCTGATCAACCCCGTCACAGCGATTGTCACCCTCATCGGCACGATTATCGTGGTTAGCGTTATCGCCTGGTACTCGACCTTCCTCGAATCGAAGATTGGCGAATACCGCGAAAAGGACGGTGAAGCCTCCTCACGCGCCTCCGACATCGCCACCGGTCTGCGCACCATCGCCGGCCTCGGCGCCGAAGAACAGATGCGTGAACGCTACCACCGCGGCACCGACGAAGTTTTCGACAGCTACATGCGCTACGAAAAGACGCACCGCTGGATGTACCTCATCCGCGCGCTGCTCGGTGGCGCCGTGACCCTGCTCGGCATCGGCTTCGCCCTCACCGGCCACGTCGAAAACGGCCGCTGGGTCTCCGACACCCCCGCCGCGTCCCTGGTGACCGTCGCCTCCATTATCGCGATGATGGGCGGCCCCATCTGGATTACCCAGAACTTCCTCACCGCATGGCGATACGCCAAGATTGCGCTCGCCAAGGTCGCCCGCCTCGAAGGTCACGCCGGCGTGCGTCAGGCGTGCTGAAGAGCCCGCGCACCGACGAAGAAATGGCGCAGCTGGCACGCGCCGAACAGACAGTCGAGGCGAGCACCCTCGAGGTGCCCGTACCCGTCGCCCCAGCCGGTGCAAGCAACCCGCGCATCGTGTACGTCAACCCGCGCGACTACAACCTCACCGCGCAAGACTACGCCGAGGCGCTCGCCCGCACCCTGCGACGCGGGGGAGAGGACCTCAAGGACGCAACCGGCCGCCGCGTGCTACTGAGCGAACCCAACCCCATGATCTTCGCTGGAACCCTGCAGGAGCACCTGCGCCTGGGCACCGTGCCGAACCCCGACGAGGAGCTGGCACAGGCAAAGGATGAGGAACTGCTGAAGATTACCGACTCCCGCGAAATCGCCTACCGACTGGGCGGACGCAACCCCGAAGACTACTTCGCCGCCCGCATCACCAGCGAAGGCGCGAACCTCTCCGGTGGTCAGCGTCAGCGTCTGGCACTCGCCCGCGCACTCGCACAGGACGCGCAGGTGCTCATCCTGACCGAGCCGCTGAACTCCGTGGACGAACCCAGCCAGCGCTACATCTACGATGCGATGGAAACCCAGATCGGTAGCGACCGCCTGCCCGTCGGCTACCCCGGCCTGCTGCAGGATTTGGAGCAGGTCTACGTTGTCTCCACGACCGCGGAGACGACCCGCCGCATGGAACGCGACGGCTACCCGGAAACCGCTCAGTCTGAAACCACTCAGAATCAGGAGGTGAACTAGCATGGCAAAGCAGCTCCCCATCGAAACCCCCGCCTACGTGGCACGCCGCATGTGGAACTACCTCGCGGCGCATAAGGGGCGAGCCCTCTACACCTTCGTCATCTACATGGTCAGCACCCTCATGGGTGCGGTGGTGCCCCTGCAGATTGGTGCCACCGTGGACGACGTGGTGGCGGGCAAGTTCTCCAGCTACCCGTGGCAGCCGATTCTGATTATTCTGGCGGCGTTTATCGTGCAGGCGATAACCCTCATGGTCTCCTCGTACAGTGCGGCGCGACTGGGTGCGCTCGTCACCCGTGACGCCAACCAGGACACCCTTGACGGCACCCTCGACCTGGACGCACGCACCGTGGAAGAAGCCGGTAGCGGTGACCTGCTCACCCGCGTGACCGACGACCTCTCCTCGGCAGCAAAATCCGTCAGTGAGGACCTGCTCGGCGCGATTTACGTGCTGCTGTACTTCATTATCTCCACGCTCTCCCTGGCGTTCGTGAGCCCGGCAATGGGTCTGATTATGCTACCCATGATTGCCGGTCTTGCCCTCATCATGTCGAAGATGCTGCCGCTTATGGCGGCACGCAACCAGACCGCCCAGGAGCGCGTGAGCGACCTCAACAGCGTGCTGACCGAGAACATTCGCGGCACCTCCACGATCCGTGAGCTGGGCGTTCATACCGCCCGCGAAGATGCCTTCGCCGGTGAGAACAAGCGCCAGTTCGCCGCGCAGCTGGGCATGGTGCGCATCCGCCAGCTGTACTTCACCGTGGACGCTATCAACGCCTGGATCCCCACGATTCTGTGTATGCTCTGGGGTGCCGCCTGCGTGGCTCTCGGCTGGGCAAGCTGGGGTGCCGTAGCGACCGCCTCGGTCATGGTTTTCAGTCTGCGAACCCTCGCCGACATGCTGAACCACCACGTCAGCAGCCTGCGTATCATGCTCGTGAACATGGGCCGCGTGTTCGGTGTGGTCTCCTTGGCGAAGAAGCAGCGTGAGGCGCGTGCACAGCACCGCGCCGAAGCATTCGCCGCCGTGTCTGATGAAGCCGTGAAGAACCCGGAGTACGCCATTGACTGCACCGACGTCTCCTATGGCTACTCGCCGGACGCCCTGGTGCTGGAAGGCATCAACCTGAAGATTCGCCGCGGTGAGGCGCTTGCCCTGGTGGGCCGCTCCGGTTCGGGTAAAACAACTATGGCGCGTCTGATTGGTGGTTCGCTGACCGCCCTGGAAGGCACCATCACCGTGATGGGTCGCCCGGTCGGTCACGGCGACTTCCCGACCGATGCCGCCGCCGATGGCCGCCCGCGCCTGCTGGTCTGCACCCAGGAAGCGCACGTCTTCTTCGGCACCCTCGCCGATAACTTTACGGTGGTCGTGCCGGATGCAACCGTCGAGCAGATGCGCGAGGCGCTGGATGCTATCGGTGCCCGCTGGTGGCGCGACCTGCCGCAGGGCATGGATACTGTCGTCAGCGGCGCGGATTCGCCTCTGACCCGCGACCAGATTCAGCAGCTGGCACTGGCACGTATTGTGCTTGCTGACCCGCACGCCGTGATTCTGGACGAGTCCACCACTCAGCTGGAGCTCGCGGACGCAACCGAGTCCCTGAGCGCCGTGCTGGCGAACCGTGCGGTGCTGATCATTTCGCACGATGCGCGTATCGCCTCGCTGGCTGACCGTGCGGTCCTGCTGCACGAGGGTAGGATCATTGCGGAGGGGTCACCGGCAGAGATTTTCGCCCTGACCTAAGCTCTGACCTAAGCCCGGAGGATATGCCCGGCGATATGTCCAGCTGATGGTGCCCGGTACCGTGTGAAGCGGTGCCGGGCACTACTCGTTTAACGGATGGTTTCCGCACAAGGGTGCGCTGAAATCGGCTGCGGGGAGCCCCTGCAGCAACGCAAGACTCAAACGAAAATTTCGGAGAGATTCACTTGTCACCCGCAAAACTTTCAGCTACTGAGAATCGTTGTGATAACCTGGCAGAGCGATATGGGGTGCCTTGAGACGCCCGCGACCCGCTAACCCGCCCAACTGACCGCCCAACGAAGGGCTACGGCACAGCGAAGAGCTAAGGCATAGTGGGCGCACGAAACGGCGTAAGAACACTCAAAGCTGAGAGAATCACCCATTGAACCTGCTCTAGTTCGAACTAGCGAAGGGATTATCGATGATGGCAGAGCAGCCTACTGCGCCCGCGTGCGCACCCACCACCAACCCTGTACCCGGCGCGAGCGCCTCCGGAACACCCCCCGGGCACCCCAGACAGCTCGGGCAGCTCGGGTGCCGAGGGTTCTCTCCATTGCTGGAACCGACCCCTCCGGCGGTGCAGGTATTCAGGCGGACCTCAAGTCCATTGCCGCATCCGGCGGTTACGGCATGTGCGTGACCACCTCACTGGTCGCCCAGAACACCTGCGGGGTTCGCGAAGTATTCACCCCGCCCCTGGAATTTTTGACCGCGCAGCTTGCCGCCGTTTTTGATGACGTCACGGTTGACGCCGTGAAAATCGGCATGCTCGGCGACGCGGACACGATCCGTACCGTCCGCACCTGGCTGAGCGAGCACCCCGTGCCCGTGGTCGTGCTCGACCCGGTCATGATTGCTTCAAGCGGTGACCGTCTGTTGCAGGCGGAAGCGGAGCAGGCGCTGCGCGACCTCGTGCCGCTCGTGAATGTGATTACCCCGAACATTCCGGAGCTCGCCGTGCTCTGCCAGAAGGAGCCCGCCCAGACTTTCGATGAGCGCACGAGCAGGCGGCGAACCTTGCGGCGGCGACCGGAACTACCGTGATTGTGAAGGGCGGCCACCTGTGCGGTCAGGACGCCGGTAACACCGCGGTCTTCCTGGACGGCACCTGCGCGCACGTGCGCACCCCGCGCCTGGACAGCCGTAATACGCACGGCACCGGATGCTCCCTGTCCTCTTCGCTGGCAACCCGTCTGGGCGTGGAGCTGCTCCAGCACACCGAAGCTGCAGAACACACCGCAGAGCAGAGCGTTCTGACCAGCGAAGACACCCACCGTGCCCTGCAGTGGAGCACCCGCTGGCTCCACGAATCCATTGCCGCAGGTGCCGGTCTGCAGGTTGGCTCCGGTGAGTGCCACGGCCCGGTGGACCACGCCGCCCGTGCCCGCCGTCTGGAGGCTGCCGCCTCCGCGTACCCGTGGCATCACCTGCTCGCCACCACCGACTCTGAGGGCAATACTCTGGACGGCACCAGCCCGGAGCGTCTGCTGCCGGTCAGCCCCGTACCCGCCGGTGAAGCCGTTGTAAAGCCCGCCGGACCCTGGACCGCCGCCCTCTGGGCAGCCGGTGGCGAAACCTGGCACCAGATCCTGGACCTGCCCTTCGTGCGTGCCCTCGGTGACGGCACCCTCGATGAGGACCTGTTCGCCTTCTACCTGGACCAGGACGCCCTCTACCTGCGTGATTATTCGCGTGCGCTCGCGACTCTCTCGGCGCGTGCTGATACCGCTGAGGCGCAGGTGCACTGGGCGGCTGGCGCTCATGAGGCGATTGCCGCCGAATCGCAGCTGCACGAGGGCTGGCTGGCGAATCGTGCGCGTCTGGGCGGGCCCCCTCGCCGATTACGATGGGGTACACGAATTTCCTGCGTGCATCCGCCGCCGGTGATGACTACGTGGTCGGTGCCGCCGCTATCTTGCCCTGCTACTGGCTGTACGAAGAGGTGGGCGCTGTGCTCTCCTCGCAGAACCACGCGGACCACCCGTACGCGGAGTGGTTGAGCCTGTACGGTGGCGAAGAGTTTGCCGCGGAGGTGGCACGTAGCCTCGCGGAGGTGGAGCGTGCGTTTGAGACGGCTTCACCGGCTCAGCGTGTGCGTGCGGCGCGGGCGTACCTGTCGGCGTGCGTGTACGAGCGTGAGTTCTTCGATCAGGCGCACCGGGCATTGCGTTAGTTTGCCGGGCGCTGTGTTAGATGACTGGCGCTGCGCTAGGGGAGCACCGGAGCCAGCTCGCAGGTGCTTTGGGTACCGATGCTTTAGGTGCCGTTTTTGGGCTGAATACCGCCCCGGCATGGCGTGAGATGGGTGATTGATGCTTCACTCAAGCTACCGCCGGTTCGGGGGGTGCGCCGGTTATGCTTAAGGCGTCGGTGAAAACCGTTTGCGGCAGGATTCCGGCCCTCACCCAACTGGCTGATGTACCTGCCGCGCCCGCACCTCTACGGCGTGTAACCGACCAGTTTGGCCCGTCGCAACCACCTCATCCAACCCCCGCGGCGGGCCAAACGCCTTCCTTCCCGGGTTTTCTTCCCGGGTTTTCTTTTCGGCGCTCCGCTTTCACGGGCTCCGTTTGAAAGCGTTTCGCGTATAAATTCCGCATAGAAATATCCCGTGCAGATACGTTTATCTGCACGGGATATTTATATGTTTCTCACCGTTGCGGGTCAGCCGCCGCGGCTAGTACTTCAGGCTAGTACATCAGAGGGGAGAAGCGCCTACTTGCTCTCGCCCTTGAGCGCACCCATGAGCGGGCCAATCACGTCCATGGGCAGCGGGAAGACCACGGTCGAGTTCTGGTCGGCACCCAGCTCCAGCAGGGTCTGCAGGTAACGCAGCTGCAGGGAGGCGGGGGACTGGCTCAGAATGTCGGATGCTTCCTTCAGCTCGCTGGAGGCCCTCCAGCTCACCGCGTGCCGAAATGATCTTTGCGCGGCGCTCACGCTCAGCCTCAGCCTCGCGAGCCATGGCGCGCTGCATAGCCTCGGGAATCTCAACGTCCTTGATTTCGACGAGCTCCACCTGAATACCCCACGGCTCGGTGCGCGAACCGATGATGGAGCGCAGGTCCTCGTTCAGGTCCTCGCGGTGTGCGAGCAGGGTGTCCAGGTCAACGCGGTCGAGCAGGGAACGCAGGGTGGTCTGCGCAATCTGGCTGGTGGCAATCGGGTAGTTCTCAACCTCAAGCACGGCGTTCTTGGCGTTGGTCACGCGGAAGAGGACCACGGCGTTCACGCGGGCGGGAACGTTGTCCTTGGTGATGACTTCCTGCGGGGGAATGGTCAGGGTGATAACACGCATATCAACGCGCTGCAGGGAGTCAACGAGGGGGAAGACGACGTTCAGGCCGGGCTTCAGCTCCGAACGCAGGTGACCGAAGCGGAAAGAGATGCCACGCTCGTATTCGGGGATGACGCGGAACATACGAATCAGAATAAAAAGAACAATGACGGCAACTGGGATGAGGATAGTTGCCAGAGTGACGGGATCCATGGTTTTCCTTCACAAGTATTGGGGGAGGACGGTATGTGTGCCCACCTGCCCGCGCCTCGTACGGTGCAGGTAGTAGGGGGTGCCCGGTAACCGGGCTGTGTGTGGGGGAGTTTAGGGAGGGGAATTTTCCGTCCCGGCGTACATCGCGGCGGTCGGTGCTTTAGCGGCACCCCGCATGGAAAAACTCAAAAGAGGAACAAAAGAGAATTCCACACGGGGTAGCCGCCGAAGCTAACAGACGGGACCAGCCAGCCGGTCAGCCGCCGGAACGGAAAAAAACTTGTGCGCTACTTCTTCGCCATCTGCTCTGCCAGCTTTTCAGCAGCCTCAACCTCAGCCAGGTTCTGCTCCTGCAGGACCTCGTTCGTGGTCTTGTGCAGTCGCTTAACCGAGGTGCCGGTGCCGCTCCATGCGGGGCGGTCCGGGTCGAGGGCAGAGGTACGAACCGGCAGGGTTGCCTCCGCAATCATCTGCTTGCGGGTCTGCTCGGTACGGCGCTTACGCTCATTCGACACGCCGCCCCACTTCGCCGCGAAACGGTCCATCTTCACGTTCACCGATTCGTCAGCGGTGGATGCGTGAATATGCTTCGGATCGTTCTCGAAGTTCGCGGGGGAACGCATGAGCTTCACAGCCAGCGGGTAGGTCAGCGACAGGCAGACCACCGCGGCGGCACCCTCCACCAGAAGCTCCAGCGGGGAGTGCCAGACGATGGCGGCACCAATCAGGATGACCACACCCAGCAGCGACACGGCAACCGCGAGCCCGCGGTGGAAACGACCCGACTCGGAGTAGGGCCATTCGTCCACTTCACGGGTGAGCTCGCGGCCGTTCGCCGAGACGGTGCAGCTGTCCTTAATCGGGCAGGTGTTGCACACGCTGGGCTTGGCGCGGTAACGCATCACTCGGTTATCCGAGTCGAATGCGGTCGCCCACAGCCACTGGTCTTCGGGGCAGAGCCACGCGTCGCTCTCTTCGTGGTAGGTGAACCCGAAGGTTCGCGCCGCCACCATGCGCTGGCTGGTGCGCTTGGCGAGAATATCGAAGCCCCAACCCACGGCGACCAGGCCTAGCGCGTACACGCAGGCCAGCCACACGAGGAAAGAAACTCCAGCAATCTGCTCAGGCATGGTTAGCCTCGACGATCGCTACGGTAGGGGCTGGTCTGCTCGGGCAGCTCCTCGGCAGCCTAGCGCCGGCGAACTCTGCGATGCGAGCGTCCTCAACCACCTCGTACAGCGGCGGTTCGGGCAGCTCCAGGACGGTTTCCTTAGCGTTCTTGGAGAAGATCTCCTTGATACCCAGCAGTGCCAGCTTAATCAGCGGGATAATGCCGACCAGGAAGATCACGTCACCGGGCATACGCATCCAACCCATCACGGCGGAAGCGCCGTCGTGAATGAACGCGAAGGAACGAGCCTCGTAGTAGCCTTCACCCACGGACTTGTACAGCTGAGCAATACCCAGCGGCAAGCAGCGAGATGAAGGACATCCACAGCAGACCAATGTTCAGGGTCCAGAAGGAGAACTTCAGACCCTTCTCCGGCCACTTGTTCTCCGGGAGCAGGTAGCGCAGACCAAACACCGCGAACGCAATCGCGAGCATACCGTACACACCCATCATGGAGGCGTGTGCGTGGTTTGCGGTCAGTGCCGTACCAATCTCGAAGTAGGACACGATCGGCAGGTTGATGAGGAAGCCGAACACACCTGCGCCGAGGAAGTTCCAGAAGCCCACAGCAATCAGGAACATAACAGCCCAACGGTGCGGGAAAGGCTTGGTGCGGTTGGAGTACTGGCGAGCACCCAGCTGCATGAAGCCCCACGCCTCAACGGTCAGGAAGGTCAGCGGGATAACCTCAGCAGCCGAGAAGAACGCACCGAATGCCATCTGTTCGGAGGGGGTACCGACGAAGTAGGTGTGGTGCAGAGTACCGATCACACCACCGACGGAGTAGAGCACAGCGTCCATCATGATGATGGAGATGGCGATGCGCTCGCGAACCACGCCGAGCAGCACGAAGATGTACGCCACCATGACGGTGGTGAACAGTTCGAGGAAGTCCTCCACCCAGAGGTGAACCACCCAGAAGCGCCAGAATTCGGCGACGGTCACGTGAGTACGCTGACCTGCGAGCAGGCCGACCGCGTAGAACATGGGGATGGCGAGGCCGGAGAAGAGGAACAGCCACGGCAGGGAGGTCTTCTTCGAGCCCTTCAGGCGAGCGGAGAGGGTACGCCAGACGATGACGATCCAGATGAACATACCCGCGGTGAGCAGGATCTGGAAGAATCGCGGCAGGTCCAGGAACTCCCACTGCTGCGAGAAGAAGCCGGTGAATTCCTTGGGGATGAGGCCCTTCTGAGAGAACCATTCGTTCAGCAGCGAGCCGAGGACCACGAAGACCACGGCGCCGATGAGAACGTAGGTGAGCAGACCCTGCTTCTTGGGTTCGCGGCGGGTAATCAGCGGGGCGATGAAGATACCGCCCGCCAGGAACGCGCCTGCGGTCCAGAAGAGGGAGAGCTGAAGGTGCCAGGTGCGAGATACCGTGTAGGGCAGCAACTGGCCCATGTCGATACCGAAGAATCCGGTGAGTTCTTCACGGTAGTGCTCGGTGAGCGCACCCACCAGAGCCTGCAGCAGGAACAGCACCAGGATCGTTGCGAAGAGCAGGCAGGCTGCCTTCTGTGAGGGGGTCAGGCGAACTTCGTCGGGCTGACGGAAGTCGAGGACGGGTGCCTCTTCCGCGTGCCAGCCGATAGCGCGGGACCAGCGGCCGTAGATGGCGAACATCAGACCGGTACCACCGATGAGGGCAATCAGGGAGAGTGCCGACCAGACCATCAGATCCGCGGTGGGCTTGTTGTCCACGTTGGGTTCGGAGGGCCAGTTGTTGGTGTAGGAGTAAGGCTGGTCGGGGCGGTCTGCCGCCGATGCCCATGCGGTCCAGCCGAAGAATGCGACGATGTCGTGCAGTTCTTCATCGTTCTTAATGGCGTTGGGGAACAGGCCCTGCGAGGTGTCACCCTTCATGAGGGTTTCGCGGTAGTGCTTGAGCATGAGCTGGTAGCCCTTGGTCTCACCAGCGGACCAGGTGATGGTCTTAGTCTGCTCGTCGTACTTGTTCTCCTTGCGCCACTCGTTCTTGACGAGTTCGCGGGGGTCCTGCTTGCCCTGTTCACGGTACTCCTTGACGGCAGCATCGGTGGTCAGGCGCAGGTATTCTGCAGTGTAGTCGGGGCCGAGGTAGGCACCGTGGCCGAGGACGGATCCGTACTGCTGCAGGCCGCGTCCCTGGAACAGTTCCTGACCGTGCAGGATCTGTTCTTGGGTTGCGATAGTTTTGCCGTCGTTGCCGACGATTTTATCGGGGAGCGGCATGGAGAGTGCGTAGGTGCGCATTGCAAGGACTGCCATGATGGTGAAGCCCAGGAGCATCACAAACGCAACAGCCTGTACCCAGCCTTTTCCGGCATAGGCACCGACCGTGTCTGAGCGGCGGGCAATCTTTGCTGCCTGCGCACGCGAGACGGGTTTTGTAGCCATAGTGTATGTCTCCAGTGTGCGTGGAATTTGTAGGTGGAGTGGTCCCGACGCACATCCGCTGGAGGGGCGGCTCACTATGTTCAGGGTGAATCGTCCTTGAGGGAGGTGCGACAGCCCACCCTGCTCTCATTTTTGCATATTAAATGCGCATTTACGAAACTTTGCTGACGTAGCGTCATAATGTGACACGGCTATTTGGTGGGGAAATCAGTAATAATCAGGCGGAAAACCTGAAATATTACGTTGAGGTTGAACCCTTAGCTTCCGTGCCACTTCCCCGCCTGTAACGGGGGAGGATGCGCCGGGGTGGAAGTTGTGCAGGTTCCCTCTATCGGGGGTTCTACTCGGCTCCTACTTGAGCTCCTGCTGAGGTTCTCGCTGAAGTCGTTGACGGGAGGCGCATCCCAGCATGTGGAAGGGGAGCGCGGCACCCCTCACGTGCCTACACTCGGGTGTGGAATAATAAAACCCGACGCTACTAAACACAGTACAAATTTTTGCGGCACAGGTTACCGCAGTACAGATTTTGTGCTCTTTGGCGGCGTATATTCAGAAGGTACTCACCCCGCATCCACGGCGGACCGCCGCCACAGCCCGCAATCTATCGGCACCTCAGGAGAGTTCACGTGCTTCTCTACAAATCCACCCAGAAAGCAGTCACCGGAATCCTGCGCACCGTCTTCCGCGCCCGCGTGACCGGACTCGAAAACTTCCCCGCCACCGGCCCGGTGATTGTCGCCTCCAACCACCTGTCCTTCCTGGACTCCATCATTATTTCTGCCATGATGCCGCGCCGCGTTGCGTTCCTCGCCAAGGCTGAGTACGTGAACACCCCCGGCCCGCGCGGCAAGATGATGAAGGCATTCTTCGAAGCCGTGGACATCATTCCCGTGAACCGCTCCGACCGTTCCGAGTCGCTCAAGGCGCTCGACATTGCCCTGGAGAAGCTGCAGGAGGGTAAGGTCTTCGGCATTTACCCCGAGGGCACCCGCTCCCGCGACGGCTACCTGTACCGCGGCAAGATTGGTGTGGCGTGGCTGGCGCACATGACCGGCGCACCCGTGGTTCCGGTTGGTCTGATTGGCACCGACCGCCTGCAGAAGCCCGGCTCGAACATGATTTACCCGCGCCGCTTCACGATTCGTGTAGGTAAGCCGCTCTACTTTGAGAAGACCGGCGAGAAGATGACCGGCAAGCAGCGCCGCGTCACCACCGACACGATCATGGACGAGATTGCTCAGCTGTCCGGTCAGGCGCGCAAGCATGAGTACAACGTTTCGCCCTCAGCCGCACGTGACGCAGGCTAGGGCACACGCCACCTGAACCGCGTAGACTTAAACCGCGCATTCACGCACCGACCCCCGCGTTATGGGGGAGATGGGTGTAGGATGCGCGGTTTGTCGTATGCGCGAGCCTGGGATGACCCCGGTAGCCCAGCAGTGGCAACCCCGCACCGACCCCCGTAGAGAAGCACCGTCAAGCCCAGTAGAGCGAGGAGAAAGTACCCATGGCAGAGCCTTCCAGCTACCGCCCCGCCCCGGCGAAATCCCCACCGACCCGGGCGTTTACCGTTTCCGCGATGCCGACTACCGCGTCATCTACGTGGGTAAGGCGAAGAACCTGCGCAACCGCCTCAACAGCTATTTTGCGTCCCCGCAGACGCTGGAGCCCGAAGACCTACGCGATGGTGCATACAGCGGCGAGCGTGGAGTGGACCGTGGTGGCGAGCGAGATGGAATCGCTGCAGCTTGAATACACCTGGATTAAGGAGTTTTCGCCGCGCTTCAACATTGCGTTCCGCGACGATAAGTCGTACCCGTACCTGGCGATTACCGTCAATGACGTGTACCCGCGCGCGATGGTCACTCGCGGCGAGCGCCGTAAGGGCGTGCGCTATTTTTGTACCGTATTCGCAGGCGTGGGCGATTCGTGAAACCCTGGATGCGCTACTGCGCGTTTTCCCGGTGCGTACCTGCACGAACGGCGTGTTTAACCGCGCGAAGAATAGTGGCCGGCCCTGCCTGCTCGGCTATATCGATAAGTGCGCGGCGCCGTGCGTGGGCAAGATTAGCGCCGAGGAGCATCGCGAGTTGGCGCGCGGGCTGACCCGGTTTATGGGTGGTGGCGCTGAGAAGCATATCGCCCAGTTGACCGCAGAAATGAAGGCCGCCGCCGCTGATATGGACTTTGAGCGCGCCGCGATTCTTCGTGACGATATTGCCGCGCTGACTAAGGCGTTTGAGCGTAACGCCGTGGTGCTCGGCGCGACCGTGGATGCCGACCTGTTCGCCTACGCTGAGGACGACCTGGAGGCGTCCGTTCAGGTGTTCTTCGTGCGCGGCGGCAGGATCCGCGGCCAGCGCGGCTGGATCGTGGAGAAGGTCAACGACAGCACCGACGCACAGCTCATCGAGCAGCTCATCGCGCAGGTGTACAGCGATATTGCGGCGAGCCTCGCCTCCCAGAAGGACGCCGAGAAGAGCCTGAACAGCTACGATATTCCGCGTTCCGTGCTCGTGCCGGTGGAGCCCGAGAATAAGGAGCAGCTGGCGTCCTGGCTGGCGGAGGTGCGCGGCGGGACGTGGAGATTAGCGTCCCGCGGCGCGGCGACAAGGCAGAACTCATGAAGACGGTCGCCGAGAATGCGCGCCAGTCGCTGACCCTGCACAAGAGCCGCCGTGCCGGTGATTTGACCACCCGTAGCGCTTCCCTCGTGGAGCTGCAGGAGGCGCTGGAGCTACCGGACCCGCTGCTGCGCATCGAGTGCTACGACATTTCGCATGTGCAGGGCACGAACGTGGTTGCGTCCATGGTCGTCTTTGAGGACGGCATGCCCGCGAAGAACGCCTACCGCACCTACAGCATTACCGGCGACGCCGCGCGTGACGATACCGCCAGCATGTACGACGTCATTACGCGCCGCTTCAAGAGGCACCTGGCGCAGCAGGCGGAACGCGAAGCCGCGCCCGTGCACTCCGGCGAGATTGACGCCTCCACGCCCGAGCCTGCGAAGTTCGCCTACCCGCCGAACCTGGTGCTCGTGGACGGCGGCCCGCCGCAGGTGGCTGCCGCATCCGCCGCGCTGAGCGACCTGGGCATTACGGACGTGTACGTCGCCGGCATCGCTAAGCGCCTGGAGGAACTGTGGCTGCCGGACGACGACTACCCGGTCGTGCTGCCGCGCACCTCGCAGGCGCTGTACCTGGTGCAGCGCATCCGCGATGAGGCGCACCGTTTCGCTATCACCTTCCACCGTTCCAAGCGCGGTAAGGCGATGGTCGCCTCCGCCCTGGATGAGGTGCCCGGTCTGGGCGAGGTGAAGCGTTCCGCGCTGATTAAGCATTTCGGGTCGGTGGCTCAGATTAAGCAGGCGAGCGCCGAGGAGCTGACTGCGGTGCCGGGTATCGGTCCGGCGTTGGCTCAGAAGATTCTTGCGGCGCTGACCTAATCCTCTGGCTGGCGCTGGCCAAAGTGCCTGCTGGCGCTGACCTAATCCTCTGGCTGGCGCTGGGTGAAGGCCCGCCCGGGGTGTGAACGCAGCACCCCGCCTCGTAATGGCGCTTAACAAACGTGTCATAATTGAAGGAAACCGTCATCATTACGAGCGCGCTATCTTCGCGCGCCCTCAACCAGTAGAGTGGAAACCGTGAGTAATAACCATCTGCGCCTATTCACCAGCGAGTCGGTGACTGAAGGTCACCCCGATAAGATTTGTGACCAGATTTCTGACGCCATCCTTGACGGCATCATCGCCCAGGATCCCGCAGCGAACGTTGCTGTGGAGACCATGGTGACCACCGGGCAGGTGCATGTTGCGGGTGAGGTGACCACCTCCAGCTACGTCGAAATCCCCTCCATCGTGCGCGAGACCATTCTGGGCATCGGCTACGATTCCTCCACCCGCGGCTTCGACGGCGAGTTCTGCGGCGTGTCCGTGTCCATTGGCGAGCAGTCCCCGGACATTAACGCCGGCGTGTACGAGTCCCTCGAGGTTCGTCAGGGTATTGCTGCTGACGAGTACGACCGCCAGGGTGCGGGCGACCAGGGCATCATGTTCGGTTACGCTTCGAACGAGACGAACGTGCTGATGCCCGCCCCGATTTGGCTGGCGCACCGCCTCTCTGAGCGTCTGACCAAGGTCCGTAAGGACGGTACTGCTGACCGAGTCGCGCCCCGACGGCAAGACTCAGGTGACCCTCGGCTACGATTCGAACAACGTGCCTGTCTCCGTGGACACCGTCGTTGTTTCGAGCCAGCACACCGCAAGCTACGACCTGGCTGACCTGCGTGCGGATATTGAGAAGCACGTTATCGCACCGGTTCTGGGCGCGTCGAGCTGGATTCCTCCAACGCTAAGTTCATTGTGAACCCCGCTGGTCGCTTCGTTCAGGGTGGTCCCGTGGGTGACGCGAGTATGACCCGTACGCAAGATTATTGTGGACACCTACGGCGGTTCGGCTCGTCACGGTGGTGGCGCGTTCTCCGGTAAGGACCCGTCGAAGGTGGACCGTTCCGCAGCGTACGCAATGCGTTGGGTTGCGAAGAACATTGTGGGTGCCGGTCTTGCCGACCGCGCCGAGGTTCAGGTTGCGTACGCTATCGGTAAAAGCAGCGCCGGTCGGTCTGTACGTTGAAACCTTCGGCACCGAGAAGGTCGACCCGATCAAGATTGAGAAGGCTGTGCATGAGGGTCTTTGACCCTGCGCCCGCTGGCAATCATTAACGAGACTGGATCTGCGCCGCCCGATTTACAAAGAAGACCGCAGACTCACGTACACTTCGGTCGTACCGAGCCGGAATTCACCTGGGAGCGCCTGAACCGCGTGGATGCACTGCGTTCGGCAGTGTCCTCCTCCTAATATCTGTCAGGGTAGAGGAGCACGCTGATTCGGGTGACTCAGAGCAGTTCTGAATCGAACTTTTCGGCACCGTTGGGTGCTCAGCAGGAATCCCTGCAACAGCTTGACCTGTTGCAGGGATTTCCTGCTCTTCGTGATGCCCTGATTCCGGCTGCCCCGGAGCCGGTGAACGTTGCCGCCGAGTTGGAGGCGAGCGGCGTGCCGAACCCTGTGGCGCGTGTGCGCGTGGATAGCACTCTGCCGCAGGTGGACCGCACGTTTGATTACCGCGTGCCCGCCGAGCTGAGTGAGGATGCGGTGCCCGGCGCCCGCGTGCGTGTGCTGTTCAACGGCCACGAGCTGACCGGTTACATTGAGGAGCGCGCCGCCACGACTGATTGGACGCGCACCTCGCTGCTGCCGCTCAAGTCGGTGCTGTCGCGTGTGCCCTCTGTTGCGCCCGAAATTTTTGCGCTTGCCGAGGCGCTTGCCGACCGTTACGCCTCCACGGTGGCGAACGTGCTGCGCCTGGCGGTGCCGCCGCGCATTGCCGCGCTGGATAAGAGGTACGCGCCTCTTCTGCCGGGTTACGAGTCGGCGTATTTGGGTGATTCTGCTCCGGTAAGCACTTCCGATGCTCCCGAGAGCGCGGCTTCCGAGCATGTGGCTTCCGAGAGCACGGAATCTGGGCCTTCTACCGCCTCCGCGCCTCCAGCGCCGCTACTCCCATCGCTACCGACCCGTACGCGTGGCTTGCCACCCCCGGCGCTCCCGCACCCTTCGTGCTGGACCCACCGGCGCTGAACCCGGACGCGCCGGATGCCGCCTCCGTCTTCTCTGATTACGAGAACGGCGCGGAGTTCATTGAAGATGTTGCCGCCGGTGCCGCGACCCGCGCCGTGATGACGGTTCTTCCCGGTCACCTGGAGCACACGTGGGCGGATGTTTTGGCGACCGCACTCGCGGTCTGCCGCGCCAGTGGTCGCGGCGCTATTGCGGTGGTTCCGACCGCTAAGAACCTGGATCTTCTGGAGGCGGCGCTCGCCGAGCGTCTGCCGGCTGACTCGTTTGTGCGTTTGAGTTCTGATTCGACTCCGCATACTCGCTATCACGGGTTTGTGAAGGCGCGCTTGGGGCAGGTGCCGGTGGTGATTGGTACCCGCGCTGCCGCCTACGCGCCGGTGGCGAACCTGGGCCTGGTGGTGTGCTGGGATGACGGCGATTCTTCGCTGGTGGAGCAGCGCGCCCCGTATTGTCATGCCCGTGATGTGTTGCTTCTGCGTGCTTCTGCTGAGAATACTGCGGCGCTGTTTGCCGGGTTCAGCATGAGTAGTGAGGCGGCGCGTCTGGTGCGTACACGCTGGGCGTCTCATGTGCGTGCGCCGCGTGCGTTGGTGCGTGATTTTTTTCGCCGCGTATTTTTCGACGGGTTCGGAGTTTGAGTTGGCGCGTGACCCGTTGGCGGCGATGGCGCGTATTCCTCACCTGGCGTTTGAGCATGCTCGTCGGGCGTTGGCGCGTGGTCCTGTGTTGGTGCAGGTGGCGCGTAGCGGTTATATTCCGTCGTTTTCGTGTGAGCGTTGCCGCATGCCGGCGCGTTGTGGCGAGTGTAGTGGGCCTTTGTCGGTGGCTTCGGGTTCGTCGGTTCCGTCGTGTTCGTGGTGCGGTCATTTGGCGCAGCAGTGGCGTTGTTCTGAGTGTGGTTTTACGCATTGGCGTTATTCGGCGGCGGGTGCGACTCGTACTGCTGAGGAGTTGGGCCGTGCGTTCCCGAATGTTCCGGTGATTTCTTCGGCTGGTGACCATGTGCGCGCGTCGGTTGGTCCTGAGCCTGCGTTGGTGGTGGCGACTCCGGGCGCTGAGCCGGTGGCTTTTGGCGGCTATGCGGCGGCGCTTTTGTTGGATGCCGATAAGATGCTTCGTTTTGATTCGTTGCGTGCTCCGGAGGCGGCGTTGCGTCGCTGGCTGAATGCGGCGGCGTTGGTTCGTCCGGCGGCTCTTGAGGGTACGGTGGTGACGACTGCTTCGCCGTCGCCGGTGGAGCAGGCGCTGGTGCGTTGGGATCCGGCGTGGTTTTGCCTCGTCAGGAGCTGGAGGAGCGTGCTCAGACGGGTCTGCCTCCGGCGGTTCGTACGGCTGCGGTGACCGGTGCAGAGGCGGATGTTCGCGCCTTCATGGAGGAGTTCTTGGGCTCTTCTGCGTTGCTGGAGCGGGTGCGTGAGCAGTTGCGTATTGTGGGTCCGGTTCCTCTGGATCAGGGGTATTTTGCCTGGTCGGAGTCTCTTGAGGAGGATTCTGAGGAGGCGCCGGTTCAGGGCGATTGGCGTACCCTGATGTTTTTCTCGTATGGCATTGCGCAGCAGGTGACCCGTGAGTTGCGTGCTACGCGTGCAACGATTGCGGCGTTGAAGAAGAACGTGGGGGAGCGTCCGGTTCAGATTCGCTGTGACGGCTTGGACGTGCTGTGATTTTCTAGTCGTGCTGTAGTGTTCTAGTGAGGGGCGGTTTTTGCCCCGGGTTGGGCGTTGAGCACGCGGGTTTGTGGGCGCGTTGTGTGCAGAGGCGAGGAGGTGAGAGGCGTGTCGAAGGTGCCTCATCTGCTGAAGGGTAGTGCGCTGCCTGACGGTGAGCAGCGGCGGCTGGCTGAGTATGCTTCTGCGCATCCGAAGAGTGCCCTGCACCGCAAGGGCCAGCACCATGATGCGGCGGTGCTGCTGCTGGTTCACGGTATCGGCTACCAGAATCACGGCGAGACGCTCGCGTATTTTGGCAAGCCGGTGGCGCATAGTGTGCAGACTCTGCTGGCGCTGAACACGGATTCTGCCGCGCTCTCGGAAGGGAACCCCGCCGCGGAGGTTTCTGGACGGGTTCGTGTTGAGGTGATTCCTGACGGCGATACCCTCCCGTCTGCCGCTGAGGTGAACCCGCTGAGCCACCACAGCGAGTTGACGTATTCGTTGACGATTGAGCACACGGAGTACCCTGCTGACCCTGCCGACCTGGTTGAGGAAAGCCCGCAGGTTGAAGAGAACTCCGCGCAGGAAGAACCCGCCGAAGCCTCCGAGCCCAAAAGAATCTACAAGAATCAGTCTGCCGAAAGTTGAACTTCGAAGGTTGGGCTGCCCAAAGTGGAGTTACCCAAGGTGGAGCTACCCAAGGTAGAGCTGCCCAAGGTGGAACTTCCCAAGGTGGAGCTCCCTAAGATTGAGCTGCCGAAAATTGAGCTTCCCAAGGTAGAGCTCCCGAACATCGATTTCTCGAACATCGAGCTGCCTAATCTTGAGCTTCCGCGCCTGCCTCAGCCGAAGCCGCGCCCGGTTCGCACGGTCACTCGCCGCAGCCTCCTTTTTTTCAGGAGGGCTTCTGGCGGCCCAGACATTACCGCCCGTTGAAGGAGCATTTGCCCTGGTTGGCGTCGGTTTTGCCGCTGTTTTTGATGTTCTGCTTCTACTATGAGCGCCCCGGCGCGACCTGGCGTGAGCGTGCCGGGCACCTGCTGCGTTCTACTGCTCGATTCGTGAACGTGGCGCTGTGGCTGGTGCTGGCGGCTGTGGCGCTCATGACTTTCCGTGATGCTTTTGTGGCGTCTCTGGGTACTCCGCAGGGTGCGTTTACGGGTCTGGCGGCGGTGCTCGGCCTGGGTATTGTGGGCTGGATTTTGGCTCGTCGTGCCCGTGAGCTGTGGGCGCTGATGAAGGCTATTCCGACGCAACTGATTCAGACGGCGACCAGCCCGGAGTCGCGCGATTTGAGAGCGTATTTATGCGCGTCTGGATCGTCAGCTGGACGAGTTGAGTTCCCGTAGCGATGCGGTGGGTATTCTTGCCCATTCGCAGGGGCGGCTATTTGAGCTATGAGCTTCTGCGTCGTCGTGCGGCGGCGGGTAAAAGCCGATTCGTTTCTTCTACGGTCTGGGTAGTGGCGTGGTCCCGATTAGCATTATCGCTAGTGACCGTAACGACACTCCGGGGCACCTGGATGCGCGGGCGGCTACCGTAACCGCGCCATGCTTCTGTGGGTGAGCGCGGTTGCGGCGTTCTGCTGGCTGGTAGAGGCGTCCCTGCTGTTTGGTCCGTACCGTTCGCTGCCGCACTATACGATGCTGGTGCCCCTGGCGTTGAGTGTGGTGCCGCTGGTTGTGAGCGTGCCGGGTACCTTCAAGGGTAGGGGCGCGTATTGTCCACAAGAGTGCCCGGGAAAGCGCCTCGCAAAAACCTCCGCAACTCCTTCCGCGAAGAGCCCGGCGGATGTGCGCCTGGTCAACCCGTACGGCACGCGCGCCTACGTGAAGTGGCTGATCCCGCGCTCTTCGTGCACGGCGTTTTCATGCTGTACGCGGTGTTCATGCTACTGCTGGCGCAGTTGCGTGTTGAGGGCGCGGTCCCTGAGCTAACGCCCGCCTCCGTGGCGTTTTGGGGAGCGCTGATCCTGGTACTCATGATGTCGGTGCGTAGCGCCTGCCACCTGTATGTGCGCGCCTACGCGCCGATGTTGCAGGATCTTGATGTGGCTGACCGGTGCGAGATTTCCGCTCGTGGTGACAGCATTGGCAGGTCGAATATTACTCAGCCCGCTGATGTGGACGTCAGCTTTGTGACTCTGCCGGGCCCGTCGGTGAATAGTCACATGCAGTATTTTGATGCGTGCTCGCCGGTGCCGTTGATGCTTGCGCACCGCCTGGTGCCGCACATGATGCCGGAGGGTGAGCAGACGCAGAAGGCGGCGGCTTTCACCGATATTGGTGCGGAACTGAACTGCGGTTTTGCGCGCGTGAAGAAGCTGATGCGCACCATGCATTACGGGCTGTATGCGGTGCTTCTGCTGATGCTGTCGGTGCTGCTGAATGTGGCGTCGCCGGTGAGCCTGTCCGCGTTGACGGGGCTTGATACCTCGCGCCTGCATTCGGAGGGATTTGACCGTCTGGTGGCGGATGCTCAGCAGCTGCGCGAGCAGGCGGGTTCTTCGGATCTGCTGCTGTGGATTCTGGTCAGCATTTTTGTGGTGGAGGCGCTGCTGATGATGGTGCTTTCGCCGTGGACTCAGCGGCGTTTGCAGCGTGCGTTCATGATGCGCAAGGTGGACCGTACGGGTCAGCTGAGCGAGTTCAATCCTTTGCCGATGGTGACTGCTCTTCTGGGTCTTGACGGTGAGGATGAAGACGCTGAGGATGCAGAGGAACATAACCCCGCAGGGGAGAAAAAGCAGGAGAATAAAGCAGGGCAGAGCGCTGTAGTTTAGGGTGCTTAGGTGGTGCCGCTGGAAGGGCACCCCAGAATTTTATGCATTCGTGTACCTAAGATTTGCTGGGGTTTGGGTGATTCTAATTGGCGTAGTCTCCGTATCCACGGTAATATATTCAGCACTGCGGATACTATTTCGGCGCTTGTCGAGGTGGTATTGGCGGTATCTATCACTCAACTCCGCGTGCGCTTCACAACCGCACGCACCTAAGAAAGATAAATACTGATGACTCAGACTATGATCGCCCCCGCATACGAACCTGCATGCGGCGGGTCTGCTTCTGTACACAATTACGGCGTCATGCACCCGGACCCCGTGTTGCTTTCCGACATGACCAGCGCAGAACGAGGAGCTGTTTACCGCTACTTGGCGCGCTTCGCTGAGCTGGATGACGCAAAGATTTTCTACGCGTACGGTCACGCTTACGAACTGGCTCGTAAGGATGCTGAACGCGGTCTCTACGCAACTATGGCGTAGCCTGCATAATTAGCTTTGGAAATGCTGCTGCACTCTCGTGAGTGCGGCAGCATTCTACTCTCAGGCTGGCTTTCACGCTGGCTTTCACATTGGCTTTCGGGTGGGCTTTAGTTCGGTTGGGAACTCGGCGGTCCCATGCCGCTATGATGCCCCTGATTTCTTCCTGACAACCGGGGACGTGTCCACTATGGGGGCGTTCCCTGATGGTTCTTGAACATTGATTAGCTCTTGGGTAGTTTAGAGGTATCACAACCACTACTGCGAAGAGACTTCCGATGATCTCCGTAGGTTCTTTTCGCGGTGTTGCCTCCGGTAGCGTCTGCATTGTTGCGGCGCTCCACTAAGAAACGCCCTAAGGAAAGGTTCTCGCCGATGAGCTTCACCAATATTGCCTATGATTACGAGCCGGAATTTGGCGATTCGGCACCGAGCCGCGACAACGGCATTACTCACCCTGACCCTGTACTGCTGTCCTCGATGACGAAGGCTCAGCGTGGCGCGGTGTGCCGCTACCTGGCTCGTTTTGCTGAGCTGGATGACGCGAAGATTTTCTACGCGTACGGTCATGCAGATGAGCTGGCTGCGAAGGAAGCGGCTCGTACCGGTAGCTTTGCTACGGTCTAGGATTTCTGCTCCGGTGTGATGCGGTGAGGCTGCACCTTCCGGATGTGCCCTCAGGGTGCCCGAGAGCTCTGCGAGGGCGGGTCCCTGCGTCGGCGCGGAGTAGTGTAGAGAACCGCCGCTTG
>BNJU01000120.1_pt1 | contig 196013 bp, 372 predicted proteins | sample 8539281 | NCBI WGS metagenome assembly BNJU01 (sample SAMD00202456, study PRJDB9452) | human saliva metagenome | isolation source: human saliva | place: Japan | reverse complement strand
TTGGACCGGTCAGCAACCCATCGGTCATGAAGCCCTGGCCGCTGCCATGGGCAAGACCACGGTGGATTTTCCACCCGATTCCCGACGCCGGCCATTTCACCTGCTTCGAGAAGCCGGACCAGGTGGCTCTAGGTCTTGGACAGGACCATGGCCGGGTCTTGAAGAACGAAAATAGCGCAGGATGAAGCCTGACGATGCGCACGCCGAGGGAGCGGTTATGAGTGAACCTATGCGGCTATGATAGGGAGATACCGGCGCGGCCGTGAAGCAAGAAGGCAGGGGAAGCCGTGAAGCAAGGGATGACGATACGGACGGGGAGTCGCGGATTGATGACAGGAGAAACCATGAATGAGGCGATTTGATGGACGACTCAACGAGGCGGGCCGGATCGACGGGTTGACAGAGGCCGATGAAGCGGACCAGGTCGATGAAGCCGACGAGAGTCGGTGAAACAGGGAATCCGATGGTTTGAACAGGCTGAGGGCGATCAACCAGCTGAGATGTGGATATCCCCGACGACCTGCTTTTACTCGGAAGACCATGTCTGGCTGGATACGTCGGTCAGCCCCGGCCGTCCTGGGGATCACCGCCTACGCGGCCGGACAGCTGGGAGACTTGGTCTGCATCGACTTGCCGGAACCGGGGACCAGGTCGGGCCGGGGACGAAGTGGTCAGTTGGAATCCTCCAGGCCATCTCCCATGCCATCATGCCGGCTGACGGCACCATCCGCTATGTCAACCATGCCGCCGACGACGCCCGAGTGGTCAACTCCGACCCTTATGGGGAGGATGGCTGCTCAGATCGAACTGGATGACGAAGACCCTGACCTTCTCGACGGTGATCAGTATGCCAAACTCATCTCCTCTGGGGACCGAAAAGCCTCAGGAGGCCAGGACTTCCGCCAGCAGCTGGAGCCGGCCTCGGTCAGGAAGGCCAAACTTTCCCGCCTGCGTCAGGGACGCCTTGAAGACGGACCAGGAATTCGCCCAGAAGGAAAGGGCGGCCGACCAGGAACCCCTGCCGACACGATGGAGACCATCCCCATCATCGTCAAACGGACGGAAACGGCCGTTGACTCCCTCTCCCAGACCGAAGAGGCGAAGGACGGTCCTTCCCCCGCAGACCATCCGCACGGTCGTCACTTGGGGATTCGGCTTCTGGCAGACCGTCAGCCGGTCCGTGGCGGGCAGGGTGGGCTGGACCCCTCGCGTGGCTCCCCTACGTGGAGCTACGGGACCACGAAGATATGTGCCTCATCTGCCGGACCGTCCTGGGCATGAAGCACCTGGCCCTGCGGACACCGTGTCTTTGGGCATCCGCAACATGCTCATGTCCCGGCCCCCGCACCCTGGTGCGGATGAAGATCGACGACGCGGTGCACACGGCTCGAAATCGGCAGCTCCGAGCTTTTCAACCCTCTGGATGGATCCGCCGATCTGGGCAGCAGTTCCATCGTCTCCGACGCCCATGGCTACCTGGACCTGATCGCCAAACGGAGCTGACGCCGGGCAGCAGCGGCCTCTTACAAGGTCCGTGGCCGTGAGGCGGTACAGGCCCCGGTCTACATCTGCCCGGCCGATACGCGCGTGGGAGTCATCTCCGACGTGGATGACGCCATCCTGGTCTCGCAGGTTCCCAGCCTGCTCAAGGCCGTCTACAACTTCTTCCTGGTCAGTTCCATTCGCGCCTCCGTGCTCGGGCATGGCCGTCTTCTACACCAAGCTCCAAGGGCTCTTCCCAGGCCCCTTCTTCTACCTGTCGACCTCACCCTGGAACGATGGAGACCACCATCCGTTCCTTCATCTCCCGGTTCAGCTTCCCGGACGGCCCCTCCTCCTGCGCGACTTCGACCCCCCGCCCCAAGACCTTCATCCCGGGCGGGGTCCAGCATCAGCTGGAATTCGTGGAACAGCTGATGAGCGACTTCCCCCGGATGAAGTTCATCCTCCTGGGGGATGACGGGCAGAAGGACCCGGCCACCTACGCCCGGCTGACCCGCATGTTTCCGGGCCGCATCCTGGCCATCGGCATCCGTCAGCTGAGCAGGAAGGAAGCCAGCCTGTCCCAGAAATTCAAGCCCCTTCGGGGGCCACCGAGACCTGCTGGCCGAGGTGCCCACTACAGGCACGGGGATCCAGCCTCATGAAATCCATGCTCCCTTACCTGCAGAAATATGTGGAGGAAAGGGACAAGTGATCAGGAAGACGGCATAAAGGAGGCGATGACCAGCGACGAAAAGATGGGCGGGATGGCCGGACCAGGCCGAGGCGGGCCACCCTCCCGATCCCTGCCCGGTCCTCTCAGGTCCGGCGCATGCACGGGGACGAGTTCGTGGACCAGTACGAATGGCTGCGGAAAAAGGAATCGCCCCAGGTCCAGGAGATACGTGGCCGGGCAGAACGCCTATGCCAATCATCGCCTGGCCGGCCTCAAACCTTTGGCCGCCACCCTCTTCCAGGAGCTGAAGGACCATGTGCAGGAGGACGACATGTCCGTGCCCGTCCGTCTTTACGGCTACTGGTACTTCAGCCCACGCAGGAGGGAAGGAGTACAGGACCTCCTGCCGGGTGCCGGTCAGATCCACCGATGATTGGGACCGCGGTCATCCAGCCGGGGACGACCCCTTGCCGGGGAGGGAGGTGGTCTTCGATGCCAACAAAGGAGGCCGAAGGGCAGGACTTCTTCCGATCGGGCGGCATCGATTTGAGCGATGACGGCCGGTGGATGATCTACCTGGTTGATACGACCGGCGATGAAAGGTATACCTGCCGCATGCGGGACCTGACCACGGGCCGACAGCTGGACGACGTCCTGGAAGGATCAGCGCCAACGCCTGCCTGACCCCAGACGGGGCCTGGATCTTCTACACCCGGGTGGACGGGCTTGGAGGCCCTGCTCCATCTGGCGGCATAAGGTGGACACCCCGCTTCTGACGATGTGGAGGTCTACCACGAAGGCGACGAACGTTTCTGGTGCTCGGTCGGCGCTTTCTTCGACGAGATCTTGATCGTCATCGAGACCGGTTCCAAGACCACCAACGAAGTGCTCTTCTTGGACGTGGAGAATCCCGGAGGGGCTTTCATGCCTTTCATCTCCCGCAAAGACGAGGTTGAGTATGACGTCGCTTTCGCCAAATTCGAGAATGTCCGCAGGTTCTCGCGGACAAAAGGCAGGAGGACCTGGCCTCGGTGGTGAGCACCGGACCAGGAGGGGAACATCCCGTGGCCGTGGTGACCCATAACGTCAACACCCTCCCAATTTCGAGGTGGACCCGCAGTCAACATGGCTTCGACCCCGGCCCCTTACCGGCTGGGGGATGGGGTCCTACATCGCCCGTGGGTCCGGATTACAGCTGCGAAGGCCTCCGACGACCATCGTCGCTGCCGGTGACCACCCCTGGAACGATCCGGTCAGCAGAGATCCTCCAAGGAGGGGTAGGGGCTTTCGGTCGGAGGAATCCGGGATTTACAAGGATTTCGTCGACTTCTCCTACCGGGAAGGCGGTCTCTGCACATCGCCGTGGAGACCAAGGAAGAGGCCTTGATGGATTACCTGCTGGCCCGGCCGTGGAGATCTGACCGAGCTGAAGGGGAAGACCCGCAGGCCGTGTAGTTCCATCAGTTCGGGGCAACCCTTCCATGAGGCCCCCGGCCGTGCGCTATTCGCTCAGCTCTTACACCCATCCGGGCCAGCTGCGTTTGCCCTAATCCGGCCACCGAGGAGACAAAGCTGCTCAAGAGGCGACTGTCAGGAATTACCGGCAGGAGGATTACGCCGAACGGAGGATATGGGTCAAGGCGCGCACAGGCAGCTGATCCTCGTCGCCCTCATTTGGAAGAAGGGTCTGGTTCCGGCCATGGACCGAGCCTGCGGGTCGGACGGCCGACCTCTGGCTTGCGGCAGGACCGACTCTGTCATTGAGGCCCCCAACCTGGACCAGGCCGTCCCGGGCCGCGGCCGCGGTCTGGCGTAAAGAGGCAAGACCTCGACCGAGTTTGGTCCCGAAAAACGGGGTTCCTGGGTCCTTGAGATCTCTGAAGTCTCCGAAGGCTCGGGGCCTCTGAGCTCCCCCGGATGGATGTCCTCTCCTTGCCTCATCACCGCTTACGCGCTCGTACGGGTCCAGCTCGGACCCAGCCTGTGGCATCGCCCGCCTCGGCTTCCTGGACCGGGGAGTGCTGCGCGTGGAGGCCCAGGTCCGCGGCGGCGGAGAGCTGGGCAGGGCCTGGTACGAGCAGGGGCGACGGCTCAAGAAGGTCAATACTTTCAAGCGATTTTCGTGGATGTGACCGCCGCCTTGCGGTCCCAAGGTTGGATCGCCAGCGACCACGGTGGCGAGCAGGGGATCTGCCGGCCTCACTTATGGGGGCGGTCTTAATCAGGCTGCTTTCCTTTACTCGGGAATCGAGGCCGATGTGCCTTTTGTGGACGCCCTCAACTCCATCCTCGACCCCTCCCTGCCTCTGACCGTGACCGAATGGGACGAGTGGGGAGACCCCCTCCACGACCCTCAGGTCTATCGCTATATGAAGGCCTACACCCCTACGAGAACGTGATGACCGCCCAGGGAACGGCGGGCGGGCCTTCGGCACGGATCATTTCCTCAGATCTACATCACCACTTCCATGAACGACACCCGGGTCCTGTATGTGGAGCCGCTCAAGTGGCTCTCCCGCCTGCAGGAGCCGGAAGTTGAGCCGACGCCTCGCCTCCATCGAAGTGGTGGCCGGCCATGGCGGGGTCAGTGGGCGCTATAAGGTCTGGGAGGAAGTGTCCCGCGAGAACTCCTGGTGCCTGAGCCGGATGGGCATTGAGAAATAAATGAAGACTTTTTCAAGGATTTCAAGGAACCCGGTGGCAAACTGGTCTCCGTGGTCCTTCTTGGGGTGACCATTATGGGCCCGGCTCCGGCGACCTTTCCTGGGAAAGCAGGATCGAGGGGGATTTCTTCATCGAGGGGACGGATGAGCCTGACTCCGTTCTGGCTGATTTGGCCGAATTCTGGATGCCCGGGTCTTGGATGAAAGACTACTTTGAGCCGCATCGTCAGTCTGACAGGCTTGAAAGGCTCGCCGCGGACGATGTTCACCAGGGGGATGATTTGCGCGATTCCCTCCAGACCCGGATGGATCGTTAGCGGTCCCAAGGGGTCCTTTTTCTCAGGGATCTGACAGCGGAAGGATCTGTCAGGCCTGTGAACGCGCTCGCCAGGCGGCTCAAGGAATCACTGGAGAGATCGAAGTCGAGGTTGCTGAAGCAGCCGGAACGATTGCGGATGTCAGCGCAGCCAGGGGCCGCCAGAACAGCTGGGGCAGTCGGGACAGCCAAGACGGCCGAAAGAGGATGTTTCCGGCGTGTCAATCGGACTGGACCCGCGCTGGTTGAAGCTGCCTTTGACCGTCATCCCTCCCGACCAGGCCTGGGATGCCCCTCACCAGATGGCCTGGACCAGGCCTTGGCTGAATCCGTGGCCTCCAATCGAATCGGACCCTGTCTGCGTTTGTGGGAATGGTCCGAAAACGCCGTGGTCATCGGCCTCCATCAGTCCCTCTCCGGTTCCGTCCATACAAAGCTGGCCCAGGAGAAGGGTTTTCAAGGTCGTCCGCCGTCTGACCAAGGGGGCGGAGCATGTTCATCCAGCCGGGGAATACCATCACTTACTCCCTCTATCTTTCCCTTTGATTTCGCCCAAGGGATGACACGTGGCTCAGTCTTACCACTCTGTGATTCTGGCTGGTGGAAGCCTTGAAATCCTTGGGCTTGTATCTCTTCTACCAAGGAATCAATGATCTGGCCTCAGCCAAGGGGAAGATCGGGGGAGCGGCCCAAAGACGGTTCCGGCCGGTGGATGGTGGCTCGGGCTGCATCCTCCACCATGTGACCATGGCTTACGACATGGACGCCAATCTCATGACCCAGGTGTTGAAAGATCTCCCAGGAGAAAAAGCGCGGACAAGGCGGTCAAATCAGCCGCCAAACGAGTGGACCCTTTGAAATCCCAAACTGGCCTGAGCAGGCAGGAGATCATGGCCGCCTTGCGGGACTACCTTCTGAAGCGGCTGCCTCAGGCGAGGATTGGTTCCATTGGGTCGGCGGAAAAAGAAAAAGCCGACGAACTGAGCCGGCTCAGATACGAAGACCCCTCGTGGACGGCGCGCATCCCTTGAAACTTGCCTCAATAAGCAGAAGGAGGCGGTCTCGATAAAAGGGAACCCTAGGCTAAAGCCGGTAGAACCAGGAGTCTACGAGAGTCGGCAGGGTGGTCTCGGAAACTTCCAGCCCAAGGAGATCAAAGTTTTGCGATCGGCCCTTATCCACGCTGGCAATCCAAGGCCTGGATGATGTCGGGCCGGATGCGGAGGTCTTCCAAAGCCTGGTCCCGGCGGAAGCGGTCCACTTTGGCGTGGTCCCCGCTGAGAAGGATCAGGGGGACGTCCATGCCTCGCCACTGGGAAGGCTTGGTGTGCTGGTCGTGCTCCAAAAAGGCCGTCGGATCCGGTGTAGGACTCCTCCACAGGAGTCAGAGTTGCCCTATGAAGCCGGGAATCAGGCGGGTGATGGCCTCAATCATCACGCTGACCGCCACCTCGCCCCGTTGAGCACGTAATCGCCGATGGAATATTCACGCACGTTCAGCCCTCGTTTCCGGTAGTAGAGGGAAGGCGGGCGTCATAACCTCATGGCCGCAGCCGGCCAGGTGCTCCGCACGGAAAGCTCGGTGGCGTCCTTCTGGCTGAAAAGAGGAGCGGTGGATTGGGCAGGATGAGATGGGGGCGGGCTCTGCGGTTCTTCTGGCCTTCTTGGCCTGCCGACTCTCCTGGCTTTATCAGCCGGGAGTCCAGAGGTCGTCCAGGCATTCGGCCCAGACTTCCCAGCTTCATGACCATGCCGGCCCCGCCTCCGACCGAGTGTCGTCCACCGAGATGGTGGACGTCATGGGTCCAGTCGCGCAGGTTATGGGTGCGCACCTGGATGATGCCCTTGTCTTGCGCCTTGCCGAGCAGGCTGAGGCTGAGGGAATCGAAATACTCGGGGAAGACCGAGACGATGTCAATGAGCATGGTGTTCGCTTTCATGGTTCTCTGATTTCGCGGATTTTATGGTCTCGTAGATTCCAGGATCTCGCGGGTCTCGTGTGTTTCTCATGGTCGAAGAGACCGCAGGGGGTCGATCAGAATATAGCCTCATCCGGGTCGACGATGGGGACCAGCTCCTCCACGAAAGGCAGGAGAACCTTCCTCCCGTCAGTCAGTTCGATTTGGAGCGAGAGTCTGGGGGAGTCAGGTCAGGTCGCTGGCGTGGCCGATCAGATGAGCTTCCACCCCGTCATAGTCGGCCGCCTTGGCCGCTGCCGAATCGTCCACTTGCAGGATTTTCAAACCAATCAGTTGGTCGGGATACCAATCATCGTCCTGGCTGGTATCATCTTCGGCGGGTCCGGATTCGCAGCCGGCACGTGGAGCCAGGTGCGAGGCCGACGTCGGATGCCGAGCCGGATGCGGGGACGAACCCATCTGCCTCGGCCTTGGCGTCGATGTAAAGGGTCAGGCTGTTGAGGGCCTCGGCCGCGGTCCTGTCGGGGACCTGGTCGAATTTGAGGATCCAACGCTGTTTGAAATTCCGGGACTTCCTCCACGGTGAAGAGTCCGTCCGTCCTTGCTGATCAGCCGGGACCCGGCCGAAAAGCGCCTGCCGGGGTCGTCGGTGAAGGCTCGCACGTTCACTTCGCCTTTGAGCCCTTGGGCCCGGCCGATGCGGCAGACCCGCAGAAGTTCCCTGTCGTCATTCATACCCCATGCTACAGAATCCTCGTGATAGGGCGGTGACTCGACCCGTGAAATCCATCGCCTCCCCGTATAATGTCAGTGTTATCACGTCCGAGGGAGCCCTCAATCTGCCTGAGGACGTGGGTTCATGCGGAAGGGGTTCCTCATGCCCCACATAAGAGTGCTCCCGCGCCCTAAAAGATACAAGGAGCGCCATTTTGGCAACACGTATTCGTTTGAAGCGCATGGGTAGGAAGTTCTATGCTTTCTATCGCGTGGTAGTGGTCGATCAGCGTAAGAAGCGCGACGGCAAGGTCATTGAGGAGATCGGCATCTACGATCCCAACAAGCAGCCTTCCCTGATTCAGATTAAATCTGACCGCGCTCAGTACTGGCTCGGCGTGGGCGCACAGCCCTCCGATCCCGTGCACAAGCTGCTCGAGATCACCGGTGACTGGCAGAAGTTCAGGGACTTCCTGGTGCCGGAAGGCACTGTGAAGGTCGCTGAATCCGTCCCGACGCCAGCTCGCGTGAAGGCCGCCGAGGACAAGGCCCAGAGCTGAAGGCCGCCAAGTCCGAAGCTGAAGCCAAGGCCAAGGCTGAAAAGGAAGCGGAAGAGTCTGCTGCGCAAGCCGCCGATAAGTCCGCTGAGGCTACCGAGGAAAAGGCTGAGTAACCATGTTGACTGAAGCGGTCGAACACCTGATTCGCAATATCGTTGATTTTCCCGATGACGTATCGGTGAAGTCCTTCCAGAACACCCGCGGCGAACTGATTCGCGTGCGTGTGAATCCGGAAGACATCGGTCGCGTGATCGGCCGTCATGGCCGCACCGCCACAGCGATTCGCACCGTGGTCCAGGCGATAGCCGACCACAATGTGCGGGTGGACATCATGGACGTGCGCCGCTAAGCTTCAATAAGTCTCAGAGCCCCACTACTTCTTCTGTTTCAACCTTCAGAGATGGTGGGGCTTTTTGAATATCTGATAACTAAATGATTGACCAACTGAATGAGCACGATATTCCCGTTGGAATTGCGGATTCTTCGATGAATGCATAGCCGGAAGAGAGAAGATAAAGGAGATTTACATCAATTCTAATTGAAAAGATTTAAAACATGTTTGACAGCCACAAGTAAACAGTGCTTTTGGAACAAAGGGATTGGATTGCCTGGGATGTTAATATTAGCCTTCGTCGCTGTTTGATTATAAATAAGCTAAAAGAAGGTCTTCTTTAATACCTTGAAATATGATATAAAAAGACGAGTTTGCAGTCAAGAAGCTTTGACATTGGCATATCGCATAGTGTGAGAAAGCAACTTGATAATTTCAAGTTAAATAAATTATTGAGAAAAGAAGTATAGAAAGTGAGAATATCATGAGCGAGATCACTACTCGACAACATTAACTGGGCAAGAGCAGGATTTTGATATCATTGATGCGTAACCCGCGAAGCAAGACTATCTTACACGCAAACGGTAATCATCATCCCGTCTCCGGAGGATGGATGAGTAGCATTAGCCTGTAATGATTCTTTATAGGAGTTTTGATGAAATGCTTGACACTATGGGCTAAAGGTGGAGAGTTCTTGCCTATGCGTGATATCGAAGGTCGGATGCAATATTCCAGGGCAAGCAGCGTCATCACAGGTGACTTCCCGGCGAGAGGTATTTCTCTCAACCCTCCTATTGATGAACAAAGGCGGCTCTCCAGTTTGTTGAAATGTCGCGGAATTTTCTCATGAATAGGAGTTTGACCAGATTCGCCAGATCCCTTAGGAAAAGCTACGTGCCTACCTGGAATCTATTCGTATTACAGATTTACTGTGGATTGACAACTGATTCCGGTTAATCGTAAACTTCACAGCTTTCAAGCTAAGCATTGACTCTTGTTAAAAGAGTGCGCAGTGTTGAAAGTCAACTATCCTGTTTTCTACTCTGGGACCCGTGATATCGTACCCATAGTTTCTCATTTTCTAGCAGTGATTCGCGACGTAAAATGAAATTTCCCAGAGTCCGCAGATATATGAAGTGCCACACAGGACGCATTTTGCTCATCAATTAGTGAGATGTGATTCCTCGTTCTACGCATGTATCTAAAACACGAACAGGAGTCCTACAGTCAGCTGAATATGGACTGTTTAACCGTCGATTGCAACATTTTGCACAAAAGCGTTCTATCAGTCTGAGTCTATCCCCTGAGGGAGGTAAAATAACTTGGAGCTTCTTTCAGAAGCACATGCTTATTCACGATTCAAGAAGTTTGAATGATAAATACGGAATTGTGCGAAAATTTGCGTAGGATAAAAATCGTATGATTCTCTCTCAATCTTTAAATAACAACTCAAGCCGATGTGGCTGAGTTTACGTTTTGCTACGATTGGGCCACACACACGTAGCGTCAAGGAAGTACTTTTAACGATCGAGTCAAGCTAAAATGGCACGCCTTTCGAGGGGTAAGAGAGATATTGTGCGAATATTATTGACACCCGGCGGTCGATGTTGGAGTCAAAAGTTTCTCAGAATGTGAGAACATCAACGCTATCAGATCCTAATGAGGTTTATCCTGTTTTCGAGCAGCGGTTGTTTGAATCGTGCGCGCTTCAAAACAGCGCCTGATGAGTCTACAACGAATTACTACGTGGCTGATGGAAGAGACTTGCCAAACAGGAGGCCACGATTTATGTCCCAATCTCGATGCAGGTGACGCCGTGAATTATCGTCGTGTGCAACGTCGGGAATTGTCAATTCCTTATCAATTCACCCGCTTGTGACAGGTATTTTCCGCAGGCGATTCAATTGAATCTGCATGTATTAACGCATTCCAGAGATTATTGAGCGTCGTACGACTATGTGCTGGCATAACAACCTGCTTATGATGTACGGAACGTGTGTTGATACAGCAGCTGGTATCCGAAGATTATAGCGCTTATCGAGTGAGTTTTCATAGCAACGCGCAATGAAGCTATCAATAGTTGGGATATCAAATCGATCGATTCCTGTATACGCCGTTGCGCTTCATACTATAGAGAATGGAATTATCAGTACACAGGGCTGCTTGGCAGATTCAACAACGAACAAGCTATATTAGGCACCCACTGGAAAGCTTGTACATTGCAAGCTGGTGGTTTTGATCTTCTATTAACCCTCCACGGGAGAGTTTGTTTCAGAAACAATTGGCAGGAAAGAACTCTCGAAAAACGTTGCACTTGAAAGCACATGCGGATAAAATCATGCGGAAACCACCTTGACTGTTGACTCAAAAGATCAGAGATGACAGATTTTGATGCTACAGCAACAAGTATCTGTGATCAAAGACTCTTTCCGCAGGGTGGAAAGGTGGCTTATACCATCTCACGAATCCAGTACACTTTATCAAGATAATTTTCTCGAATACTAGAGACGAGTTTGAATGCATACATCAGCAAATTTAGTGAATACGGATTGGAGACCGATAATTGTTGATCGTGCAACAAAAGACGTTGATTCGCTAGGGGAACCAAAAGGTAGTCAGGAGTTAGTAGTCCCTGGATTGAATTCCAAACTTTGCAATTGGTGATATTCATTTAGGGAAACAAGCTTTGTGAAAATGAGCCTGTCCTCTTAGGACATCAATCAAAAAGCAACACCTCACATTAAACTTGAATCCTCTCCTCATTGCTAAAGGTCAAATCATGGTTAATAAGAAAGGAACTCAGTGCTTGCCCTGGCCGTCATAATCCTTGAGCTTATAGGCGGCATGCAGTCCTATCTTAATCAGATGATTCTTCCGATCATGTCCGCTGACTTGGGAGCCCGGCACCTTTATGAGCTTGATCACTGGGGTGTCATCCATCGTCGCCATGCTTGGACTTCCCTTTGGGGCCCACTCTTAAGCGGTACCAGCTTCCCCGTCTGCTTCTGGTCATGACTTTGATCCTATGCGCCGGGGCCATCGTCTCCGCGACCGCGCCGAATATCGGTTTATATTTATCAGGCTTGTCATTCGTGGCTTCGCCGGCTCGGCCCCGGCGCATGACTTCGATCGGGGCGGTCGCTTTAGGGCCTGTCTGGTCGGGCACGACAGCTGACTCTGGCCTTCTCTTCGGCCAGCTGGGTGATCTCATCCCTGGTCGGCCCCACTTACGCCGCCTGGGTCACGCATCTCTCTCTCCTGGCGGTGGGCCATGCTCCTATGCCTGCCTTTCCTCCTCATCGCCCGTTTCATTGTCGCCGCGAACCTGAGATCCCGGCAGAAAGACGAAGAAGGCCCCGCTTCCATTTTCCGCCGCCCTCGGCGCTGGCTTGGGAATCTTTCTGACCATCGTCCCCTGCGAGGAATCTGCAAGTATCTTCTCGGTCTGTTGGGATTGGCGATTCTTGGCTGGGTGACCGTGTACCTGATGCCGGCTGGAACTTTCTGGCAGGCCGCGCCCCTCAAAACGGGCCCTGGCCGGGATGTTCTTTTTGACGGCTTCCATATTTTTCGGCGAACGAGCTGGTGACTTTGACCGCCCACGACCTTTTCCATGCAATTCCGCCCAATTGGGATGGATCGAGCTTGCCGGCGGCTTGGGATGGGCCGTCATGGGCTTGCTTTGCGGACTGAAGCCGGCGTCGACGGCCAGGGTCTATCGGCTGCGGGCCGGCATCGGAGTGGGGGTCCTGGCCTTGTGCGGTCTTTGACCGTCGGCCTCGTCTGTCCTCTTTGCCGGCAGCCCAAGCGAGGGATTGCGGTGATTTGCCTGTGGACCGCCTGGAGATCGAGCATGGGAATCACTTATATTGACACCATGAATGTCTTTTTCGAAGAGCCGGAAGTGGATGACTCGATCACCATCGAGCAGATGGCCAGCGCCTCCGTCATGGTGGAGGCGCTGTCCAGCGCCATTTTCATTCCCCTGACCACGTCCCCTGGCGGCTTTCGCCTTCCAGAAAAAGGTCGTCGGCCAGGTCGGTCAACCCCATGTGGCGCATTCCGGCAGCCTCTTCTATGGGGCAGCCTGAGGGTCTGGTGGCGGTTCTCGCGGGTCATCGCCTGGCTCTACCTTCATCGCTCAGGGCCGCGGGCCCGCGAAAAGACCGTCGCCTGACGGGGGTGGTCTCGCCGCCTGAAGGCTAAACCTCTAAAGCCAGGGTCCCGATCAAAGCCTTGTGGTCGGTGTGGGGGTTGGCGACGGTTTTGAGGGAAGTCGCATGGATTCCACCTGCGTAAAGCACATGGTCTATCTCGATTAGCGGGGAAGAGGGGCCAGGAAGCGGGAAGCTGAGATTCATTCCCTTATGCAGCTTATAACCCGAGTCGGTCAGGCCGGCCTTGAGCACGTCCCTCAAGGCTGTGTGGTGGAGGTTGGAGTTGAGGTCCCCCATGACCACTTGGGAGGTCACTTGCGTGCGGTTGGCAAGGAGGTTATTAAGCCGGCCGAAAGCGCCCAGAGAACTCAGGCTCTGCTGCCAGGCCTGACCGCCACGGCCGGGGGACATGGGGTGGGGCTGAGGCGAAGAGAACAGGCTGATCTCCAACGAAGATGGTGGCAGTGGGAACATTGGAAGATGCGATGGGCAGGGAGGCGGGGTGAGACTCACCGGGGACTGGCGGGTCCAGATGGCGTTGAAGCCGCCGTTGTCGTTCTCCCGGATTCGCCGAGCTGGAGTAGGAAGCCGGGCGGTCAGACCATCCTGATCCAGCCGCTTGACCAGGTCTTCGGTCACTTCCTGCACGCAGAGCACGTCCACATGGTTTTGCTCACGCGTGGACGATGCTGGAGGCGTCAGCCCGTCCATAAGCGCAGCCGTTGGTCATGACGGTCACCGAGGCCGTTTGGGTTGTTTGGGCCGTTTGGGCCGCCGTCTGTCCTGGAGTAACGGCGCTGTTTTGCGCCGGCATGGAGAAAATCGTGCTGACCTGTTGGGGCAGGGGAGTGAAATATCCGATCTGACCAGACCAGGTTGATGGCTATCAGAATCAGACTCACCAGACTTTGCCAGAAAGATCGATGGCTGGCGGCTACGAAGAAGAGGATGACCAGAGGAACGATCAGCAGGCTGATCAGGGCGGTCGCATCCGGAATGGTGCGGTACCGTTCATACTTCGTCGGCAGGAAATGCAGGCCCATCCAGACGGCTATGAGAGATGAGGAGATCAAACAATCACGGGGCTCTTTTCTTGCTGTCTGTTTGTTTCCTCAAAGTGTTCTTCGAATTCCGAGAAGGGTTTTCCTGGGACATTGAGACCATGGAAACCATCCCCCTTTCTTGCTGAGTGGATGAAACCGGCCGAAGCCGACCGGAGTCAGCCAGAGGGCCGGTCTGAAATCCTGTCTGGAATCCGGTTAGCCGGTCTGAAATCCGATTAGTTCAGGCCGGGGATGTTAAGCCCGCCCAGCTGGTCGCCCAGTTGGCTCAAGTCAACATTATTCAGGTCGATATCGTTGGGGATTCCAGCGGGAAGGGCGGATTCTGCAGGCTTCTTCATGAAGGCGGATCGCGCTGGACCGGCCGCCCAGCTTCTGCCGCAGAACCCGCTCTTCGGCCTCCCTCTTCATAGGATTGCCGGAAACGCCGGATTTTCTGCCTTTCTTCTTATTCTTCTCTGGCCTTGCGGGGGAATTGCCGCCGGGCATGCCGGAAGTCCCATGCCGCCTTTGTTGGTCAGTGCGTTTCATCATTTTGGCGGCCTGCTCGAAGCGTTGCAGAAGGCCGTTGACCGTGGCACGGTCACGCCGGAACCGTAGGCGATGCGGGCGCGGCGGGAGCCATCGATGATTTCCGGTGGCAGCGCTCCTGGGGGTCATGGAATGGATGATGGCTTCGGCGCGGTCCACCTCGCGCTCATCGAACTGGTCGATGGCCTGGCGGTGCTGGGACATGCCGAGATCATGCCCAGCAGTTTTTCATGGACCCCAGCTGACGGACCTGTTGGAGCTGGGCCAGAAATCATCAGACTCGAAGCTGCCTTCGGCCATCTTTTTCGGCCGCCTGCCGGGCTTCTTCCTCGTCAAACTGCTTCTGGGCCTTCTCGATCAGGGTGAGGATGTCACCCATATCCAGGATGCGGGAGGCCATGCGGTCGGGGTGGAAGACCTCGAAATCCTTGAGTCCTTCGCCTGTGGAGGAGAAGAGGATGGGCTTGCAGGTGACGGAGGCCACGGACAAGGCGGCACCGCCTCGAGGCGTCGCCATCCAGTTTGGACAGGACCACGCCGGTGAAATTGACGCCTTCATCGAAAGCCTTGGCTGTGCGGACCGCGTCCTGACCGATCATGGCATCGATGACGAAGAGGATTTCGTTGGGGTGGACGGCGTCGCGGATATCGCGTGCCTGTTTCATCAGTTCTTCGTCCACGCCCAAGCGGCCGGCGGTATCGATGATGACCGCGTCATACAGCTTCTGCTTGGCCACTGCGATGGAGTCGCAGGCCGCTGACCGGGTCCCCGGTCGCTTGGCCGGGGAGACCACGTCGGAGGAAGAGGATTGGACGCCGAGCTCAGGGGCGTAAACAGGCACGCCAGCCGTTCGCCTACCACCCTGCAGCTGGGTGACGGCGTTGGGTCGTTGCAGGTCGGCCGCGACCAGCAGGGGGTGTGACCCAGGTCTTTGAGCCAGTAACCCAGCTTGCCGGCCAGGGTGGTCTTACCGGCGCCTTGCAGACCTGCCAGCATGATGATGGTGGGGCGGATTCTTGGCGAAATTGAGCGGCCGGTCCACTCCCTGCGCCCAGGATTTTAGGTCAGCTCGTCATTGACGATGGAGACCACCTGCTGGGCCGGGTTGAGGGCCCTTGTTGACTTCTTCTGCCCAGGGCCCGTTCCCGCATCGCGGGCGGTGAAGGACTTGACCACGTCCAAGGAGACGTCGGCGTCAGCAGGGGCGGCGGATCTCGCGGATGGTGCCGTCAATGTCGATTCGGTGAGCTTGCCTTTGGAACGCAGGTTCTTGAAAGCTCCGGTCAAACGGTCGGTAAGTGAGGAAAAATGCTGCCATAATGTCCTATTCTAAAGCTTCTGGGGATAGCTAGAAGTTGTCTTTGAGATGTGCGCTTAGGATTCCTGGAATTTCCAGCTGGACCCTTTGAGGGGCCATCTTCAATGCTGATGCCGGCCTGCGGCCAGGGAATTGCGGATGGCGTCGGCCCTGGCGAAGTCTTTCGCCTTGCGGGCGGCCTGCCGCTGATCCAGCTGGGAGTGGATGAGGCTGTCCAAAACCTTGCTGGTCTGGGAGCTGGAAGCGCTGAGGTCTTATCTGCCTGGGCGAGTCCTCAGCTTGAGCGGGGAAGCCGTCCCCTCCTGGCAGCCACTGGGGGTCCAGGGGGTCAAGGCCGAAGACGTCCAGCATGGCCCGCACCAGGAGCAGGCTTTCTTTCAGCAAGGTGATCGCCTGATTCTGCTCGGGGCCTTCCGGCAGGGTGTCCAGGTCGTTCATGGTTGTGTTCCCGTAGCGGATGGAGCTGAAGACGGCAGCCAGGGCGGTGGAGACGTTGAAGTCATCGTTCATGGCCGCGATGAAATCCTGGGGAAGCTGGTCTGCCGGGTAAGATGTCACTTCCTGGCGACTGGGCTGGCCGACTGCCGTTCCGGCGTGATCCAGGAAGTTGCTGATGCGGGAGTAAGCGCTTTGGGCTTCCGCTATGGTCTGCTGGCTCCATTCCAGCATGGACCGGTATTGGACGGTTGCCAAGGCGTAACGGACCATCCAGGGGGTGCATTGGCTGAGCACGACCGGGATGGAGAGGCCATTGCCCAAGGATTTGCTCATCTTTTCACCCTTTTGGGTGACCCAGGCCGAGTGCATCCAGTAATGGGCGAAACCCCAGCCCGCCGCGCGGGATTGGGCCATCTCGTTTTCGTGGTGGGGGAAACGCAAATCCAGGCCGCCTCCGTGAATGTCGAACTCATCGCCCAGGTAGCGGTGGCTCATGGCCGAGCACTCCAGGTGCCAGCCCGGCCGGCCGGTCCCGAAGGGGGTCCGCCAACGGGCGGTCAGGGGGTCGGAATCCTTGGAGGCCTTCCAGAGGGCGAAATCGCGGGGGTCATGCTTTTCTTCCGACAAGTCGGCCTCATCGGCCGGGTTGTACTTGTCTTCTCCGGCCGCGTCCACGGAGGGGCCGATGGCGTCAGCGATGCGGGCGGATTCGTCGCCAGTCGCCTGAGTGCCGGCCTGTTGATGGGTCAGTTCGCCGTAATGGGGGGCCGAGGAGGGACGTCAAAGCAGACATTGCCGGAGGGGGAGCCGTCAGGGTTGGGAATGAGGTAGCGTGGCCGCGGTCAATCAGCCGCTGGACCAGGTCCACCATGTCGGTGACGTGCCCGGTCGCTCGTGGCTCGTGCGTAGAGGTGAGGACGCCCAAACGCGGTAGGCCTGGGAGAATTCCTGCTCGTGTAGTAGGCCCGGGCCACTCAGTTCTGTCCGTCGGCGGCCTTGTCCAGGATCTTGTCATCGATGTCGGTCACGTTGCGCACGAAAGTGACCTCGTAGCCCAGCTTCATGAACCAGCGGCGGATCACGTCAAAGGAAATCCCGGCCCTCACATGCCCCACATGCGGGGAAGCCTGGACAGTTGCTCCCGCACAGTCACATGGTCACCTTGCCCGCGTGACCGGCCGAAAATCCATGACCTTACGATGCGCAGTGTCGATATGTCACCCCGCTCGCCGCCTGAGTCAGCTGACCCTTCGGCTCGATATGCATTCCGTTTTCCGTGGTTGCCATATTTCCTGTTCCCATGATTCCGAAAAGGTTCTGTCTAGGGCAGATTTTAGCGCATGACTGTTACTGGAGGTTGAACTAGCCCTGTGAGAAGAGGAAAATTTACAAAGGGAATCGGCTCAAGCTAAGAGGGGTAGATATGCCTGATAAGGGCCTCGATATTCAACAATTCAGGAAACTTGCGATAACCAAGCATCTTAATTCTCTCATCGGTTCGGGTGTCTCTACGCCTGCCGTTCCACTTATGGGTTGGGTGAGATACGATCTCAAAAGGAGCGATTCCCTAGGGGAGAAAAAGCGTCGTGATAAAAGAACAAATTGCCAGACTCGAACAGCGATGATGCCCCTGTCTCACTAAGGACATCTGGTCTAGAACTAACATTGACGTTGTTGATAAACTCGGTAATGACAGTCTAGAAGATAGTTATTGGATGCTTCTCTTGATGATTTTCCGATGAGCAGTTTTGATGAACCGACAGACTGTTCGGGTGTGGATGATTTGCCGTTCTAGCAGCATGTCGCGCCTACCCCAGCTCCTTCCCATTCAAGAAGTCCAAAGCATGCATGATGGTGATGCCGTCGACGGACCCCACATCTGACCAGCTGTTGGTGATGAGGAAACGCTGATGGCCGCTGGTATGGCGAGGAGATTGTCCGTCTCGCGCTGGCTGTTCTCCGGAATATGGTCGGCTATTCTGCAGATAGGCCGTTTGATCCGGCTTCCTCGGCGACGAAATCAATCTCTTTCCCATCCAGCTGGCCACATGCGACAGTGTATCCGCGCCTTCTCAGCTCCAGATGAGACCAGGTTCTCCAAACGGAACCGTAGTTCCGTCCACGCCGGGCGATTTGCGAATGGACGAATCCCAGGTCAACCATGTAATACTTGGCTGAACGAGCCAGGAATTCCTTGCCTCGGATGTTGTAGCGAGGCGCTGGGTAGAAGAGAAAGGCGTTTTCCAGCAAATCCATATGGAATCGATGGTGTTGTTGGAAGCCTTCTGTCCGCTGGTGCGAAGGGTATTGGCTATCTTGTTGGTATTCACCAGATTGCCGATATTGTCCAGCAGGAAAAGAGCGACCTTCTGCAGAATTTGCGGCTCCCTGACCGTTGCCCCGCTGATTACGTCGCATGTAAGACGATGCTGTGTAAATGCCTTTCAAGGCGTCGTCTTTCAGGTTGGGAGAGGACTGCAAGGCGATGGAAGGGAAGCCTCCGTATTCCAGATAGTCGGTCAGATAATCCTCATCGTGTTCGCGCGAGATGGGGGAGAAGGCCTTGAACTCGGTGAAGGACAAAGGCATATGGATTTCCACATAGCGGCCGGCCAGATAAGTCGCCAGCTCTCCGGAGAGAAGGAAGCGTTGGACCCGGGTCAGATAGATGTCGCAAGGGCAAAGAAGACGAAGACCATTGACGATCTTTTGCCAACCGGACACCTCTTGGATTTCGTCAAAGAGGAAATAATAAGGATGGCTGTTCTCGAGGTTCTGCTGCGCTTTGTTCGCGCAGAAAGTTGTCTAGGTCCTTCCCTCAAAGAGTGCGAAGTTCTCCGGATCCTCAAAGCTCAGATAAATGATATGGCTGCCGGAACCCCTGATTTTTGAAGGTGTTCCTTTGAGCAGCAAGAGCAGGTAGCTTTTTGCCGCTGCGGCGGACCCCGGTGATGACTTTGATGAAGTCGGTGTTCAGATATGAGGTCAGTTTGATCCATGTGAGGGGACGATTGAGCAGACGAGGGGCCGGTTGGCTCTGTTGGTTTGCGGCCTGGCTTGTAGATGGCGTCATGGTTTTCCTCCCTCACGTTTTTGAACTTTCAGGATGAAGTTGAACGTGAATTTTCAGCGTACTGAAAGTATAGCAGAAAAATAGGAAAACTTTCAGTTAACTGAAAGTTTTGGGAAAAATCGGGGTTTATTTTCAGTTAACTGAAAGTTCCACATCAGCTAGCATCCTTGAATTTATCCAAAACGTCCTGTGTATAGCGTTCCCGGCTATGCCGGATGAAAGCCGCCAGATCGTCAGGATGCGAAAGGGTCCAAGAGGAAAGGGCGTGAATATACGAGTCCTTTTCATCATCAAAGATGACCGGCGAGGTCAAACCCAGGCGAAGGCATTCCTTAAAGAGGAGCAGGCGGCCGATGCGGCCGTTGCCATCGGAGAAAGTGATGGATCCGCTCAAAAGTCGGCATGGAATTCGGCAAGAGCTGAATCGATCCCCGGCTTCATCGACAGGCAGGCCTTGTCCGAGTCGGAAGACCTCTTCCATCTCCTCCCTTTACTTTGTCGGGAGGGGCCGTCCGCACCGGATTAAAGAAGCCGATTTGATTCGTGAATTTCTTATAGCCGCCTATGTTCCACAGCTGATTCTTATCCGCCTGGCTCGTTCCGCTTTTCAGCAGACAGATGCAAAAGCGCAAACGAAGTCGTGGCTGAGCGGGCCTTTGGCAATGGTCAAGCATGTAGTCAAAAAGCCTTGAAGTGGTTCTTCGTCTCAATCAGATCGTCCAATTTGAGAGGCTTTCGCCGGTGGAGTGACGGAACCGGTGTCGTAAAGCTGCTGAGTCTGTATGGGCAAGCGAAATGACCTCAAGATGATTGAATTGTAAGTCATGACGATGGTCGTCCAATAATAGAGGCCATGGCTGGCTTGTGAGTCTCGCTCGGCCAAAAAGCCGTCCGCCTAAAGTCATCTGGTCCATGGTAGTTCCTCATATCGTCGTTCTATACCTCATCTTATACCAGCTGATGCGCGTATTCTCCTCTCGCTGGGAATGCAGCAGACATGTTAGACTGCGAGTGACACAATGGAGGCATGGAGAAATCTCAGGTCGGCCATTTTTCAGCATGCCGAGTGGGAAAAAGCCGTCGTATAGCCGACGCCTTTGGAGGACAGCGGGATCGATTATCAGATCCTTTTCGTAGCCCAAGATAGAAAACCCGCTTTGCCGGACTTGGATTCGATCAGCGGGCTGGTCCTGATGGGCGGCCCCATGGGGGCTCAGGATTTCGACAAATACCCGGCCTGAAGGCGAAGGCAAAACACCAAAGCGGCGGTCGGCGTGGGGTGCCCACTTGGGCGTTTGCCTGCAGCATCAGACTTTTGGCCACGGCCCTGGGGGCCAAGCTCAAAGAGCGGGGCAGACCGAGATGGGCTTCAGCCCGGTCGAGCGGGAGTCGCGAGATTCCTTCCTCCCTCTAGGCAAAGAGCCGGTCAACGTCCTGCACTGGCACAGCGACTTGGTCTCCTGCCCTGAAGAGGGAACCATCCTGGCCTCCACCAAAGGGACCAGGAATCAGGCCTTTCGTTATGGCCCGGCTTTGGGTCTGCAATTCCACCTCGAGGTGGACCACACCTTGCTGGAAGAGTGGCTTTCCACGGAAATCATGATCGATGGGCTGAAGAAATCCCAGGTGGCAGATTCTGTTCTGATTACGACCGTTTCCGCCCTGAGATTCGGCCCTTGGCTGACACCGTTTTCCGCGGCCCTTGCCCGCTGCGTCTGCGTCTCGGCAGGACCGCTGTAGCCTTGCGGTTTACGGACTAGGCGACGGATTTTGACCGCTGACTAGAGATTTTTGATTTTTTGACCAGAGACTTTTTATGATTTTGACTTTGTGAGGATGGCCCATGCCGACTTTTGACATTGGATTTGAACATGTCTCCCTTTCCTACGCCACCAAGGATATTTTTCGATGACGTGACCATAGAAGTCAACGAAGGGACCGGATTGAATCGTCGGCCATAACGGGATGGCAAGTCCACTCTGCTCCATTTGTTGTCGGGGGAGCAGACGCCGGACTCCGGCCGCGTGTCCCGGCGTGGCGGGCTGACTTTGGGCATTTTCAACCAGACCGATGACCTGGATGATTCCGCCACCGTCCGCCAAGCCGCCTTGGAAGGGCGGGAGGACTACGAGTGGGCGGCCAACCCCCAGTCCCGGGAGATCGTGGAAACCCTGCTGACGGGAGTCTCCCTGGAAAGCACTGTTTCCAGTCTGTCCGGAGGGCAGAGGCGGCGGGTGGACCTGGCCCGGCTCCTCCTGCATGATTGGGACATCCTTCTTCTGGATGAGCCCACCAACCATTTGGACCTAGCCGGCATCCACTGGCTGGCTCGGCATCTGAAGAACCGCTGGTCCTCAGAGGCCGGCGCCCTTCTGGTGGTCACCCACGACCGCTGGTTCCTGGACGATGTCTGCAGCCACATGTGGGAAGTGCATGACGGGGGCATCGATCCTTTGACGGCGGCTGCAGCGCCCACATCGAGCAGCGGGTCGAGCGCGACCGGCAGGCTGACGGAACGAGACCAAACGTCGCGCAACCTGGCCCGCAGGCGAGTGGCCTGGTTGACCCGAGGCGCTCGTGCCCGCTCCACTCAAACAGAGTTCCACGTCAAAGGCCGCCCGTGAGCCTCATCGCCGACGTGCCTCCCGTGCGCAACACCTGAACTGAGCAGATGCACACCTCCTCGCTTGGGCAAAGACGTGGTCGAACTGACCGATGTCAGCCAGATCTATCCCTTGCAGCCGGGGCCAGGAGCCGGGGCTAGCGACTGACATCGTGACCGTGAAAGTCACCCGGGATCGGGGAGAGGTCGTCAGCCGGAGGGCTTCGAGAGCCGACGCCGCAGTCGCTGACACCCAAGCTGCTGTCTCAAAGCCAGTCACCGTCACCGGCAAAAGAGTCCTCAATCATGTCACCTGGATCATCGGCCCCGGAGCCTTCGGCATAGTCGGTTCCAGCACGGGTGGCCAAAATCCACCTGCTCAAAATCATCGACGCAGCCTCCGGCCCACCCTCGGGTCGGGTGAAAATCGGCAAGACCGTCACCTGCCGTCCTCTCCCAGCGCCTGGATGAGCTGGAAGAGCTGAGCAACACAAGGTGAAGGGAAGTCCTCAGCCGCTATAAGCCCACTTATCTGCGTGGATGGCAAGGAGACCACCCCCGGCCAGTTGATGGAACGGCTGGGCTTCTCTTCGGCCCAGCTCATGACCCCGATCAAAGACCTGTCCGGCGGGCAAAAGCGCCGCATGCAGCTCCTACTCATCCTGCTGGACGAACCCAACGTTCTCATCATGGATGAGCCGGGCAATGACTTGGATACGGATATGCTGGCCGTCATGGAGGACGTTCTGGACTCCTGGCCCGGCACTTTGATTGTCGTTTCCCACGATTCCTACCTTTTGGAGCGCGTGACGGACCAGCAGTTCGCCATCATCGACGAGCAGATCCAGCATCTGCCTGGCGGCGTCAACGACTACTTTGACCTGCTGGACCGGGGTTATGGCCGGCCCGGATCGGGCCAAATGAGCCTGTCCGCATCCGTCGGCGCCCCGGCCATGACCTCCTCCAGGAACTCCTTGTCCTCGGGATCTTCAAATTCGTCGACCTCTTCGACTTCCGCAGGCCCTTCGAAATTTTCGGCTTCCGGCGCCGCTTCCGCTTCTTCGATATCCGAATCCAACGCCTCTTCGCGGACCGACAGCAAAGAGACGCGCATGGCCAAGCGGGAGGCGGCCAAGAAATCCCGGTCCTTGGAAAGGAAACTGGACCGGCTGAATCAAGACAAAGATGGGCTGGAAGCCGCCATGGCAGCGCATGATCCCAGCGATTTCGTCGGCCTGAACGAACTCAGTACCCAACTGCAAGACCTCAGCCGGCGCATCGAGAGCCTGGAAGAGGAGGGATTCAGGCTCAGGGAAATCATGGAAGGCTGATGGCTGACGCAGGTCGTCGACTGCACCCATCGTCTCATCTCCGTTTTCTATCGCCTTGCCGAAACCGACTGCGAGTAATTGCTTTTGCCAGAGCCGCCTGGTCGAAACCGCCTTGACGGGATCGCCTGCCATGAAAGCCCTTTCAAACTTGCCATCAAATGTAAGTCTATTCACCATCAGACGGACATCCTCAGCCCGGTCTTTTTCACGGTTGACGGCAGTCACTAAGGTAGCTACTAAGGAAAACGAAGGAAGTTTATGCGACTGAGATGACCGCGCATCAAAATCAAGTTAACCGGAAGGGTTCCACGGAGCCTGCCTTCCGAGCTGGGCGCGAGCGGCAGCCGGAAGAGCAAAAGACCCCTCGGCGGGGAAAGGGGATCTCAGACGCGAATCGCGCGGCGATGTCTCTTCCTCCCCTTCATATCACATCCGAAATCGGCAAACTCGGGGCCGTCCTTTTGCATCGGCCCGGCCGAGGTGGAGAACATCACCCCGACCCTGATGGACCGCCTCCTCTCGATGACATCCCCATCTGCCTATCGCCCAGAAGGAGCATGACACCTTCGCCCAGACCTTGCGCGACCTGGGGGTGGAAGTTGTCTATCTGGAGGACCTTTTCAGCCAGGCTTTGGAGGACGAGGCCGTCCATGAAAGCTACGTGAAGGACATCCTGGTTGAATCCCACTACCGCGAAGGCTATGTGCACGACGCCCTGGCCGACTTCCTGCTCAATCTGACCCCGGTGGAGATGACCGAGCGGGTGATGGCTCAGTCCGCGAAAGACGAGGTCCGCGTGGCGATCAAGTCTTTTGGAGGAGGAAGCGGAAAACGCAGCTACCCTTCCTGCTGGAGCCCATGCCGAATCTCTACTTCACCCGCGACCCAGCGGCGGTGATCGGCGACGGGGCCTTGGTCAACCACATGGCCTTCCACGCCCGCAAACGCGAGTCCCTTTTTATGGAATACATTCTCCGTTATCACCCCCGATCTCGCCGGGCAGCAGGAGGACGCGACGGGGCGTGCCGATTTGGCGCGACCGCTACGTGCATGGGAAGCGGATCGAAGGCGGCGACGTGTTGGTCCTCAATGACCACGTGGTCGCCATCGGCGTTTCCGAGCGGACTTCGGCCAACGCCATCGAAGACGTGGCCCGGGCCCTTTTCGGCCGTACCGATTATGACACGGTCACTCGCCATCAGCATCCCCCGAGGCCATGCCACTACGCATCTGGACGACGGTTTTCACCATGATCAACCGGGACCAGTCCACCGTGCACCCTTCCATCATGGACAAAAACGGCAGCATGGACCTCTATGTTCTGCACCCGGCCGCCGGGGTGGCGCAGGACGGCGAAATCCGCTCGGGGCAGTCCAGCTACGGGGATGGGTCCGTGGAGATCACCCATCGCAACGACCTGCATGCGGTCTTAAAGAAGGCCTTGGGACTGACCGAGGTCGACCTGATCCCGACGGGGAACGGGATCCGGTCGTCGCCCACGCGAGCAGTGGAACGACGCGTCCAACACCTTCGCCGTCGCCCCAGGGCAAGTCGTCACTACAACCGCAACTATGTGTCCAACGAGCTCCTGCGGGAGCACGGGGTCTGCGTCCATGAGATCGAGTCCTCCGAACTCTCCCGCGGCCGCGGCGGCCCCCGGTGCATGACCATGCCTTTGGTTCGCCAGGATGTGGACTGAATCGGCTCAGTAATAATCGATGATAATCTATAATAATCGTAAAATAAAAATCATAAATGTGGAGGAAAATTATGTGAAACCATCTTTCGGACTCTCTTTCATCCCCTGGATCCGCCCCGGCAACGCACGATGCGGAATCCGCCCAAATCCTCCAGCTATGGAACCCGGCATCGGTCTCTCAGACTTCTCATCCCGCCGAATCCGTTCTTAATCCTTCTGCGAAGGTGAGCGATAACGTCTTCCAAGGCCGCAGCTCTCGCCTGCAAGGATTTCACCCCAGCCGAAATCATGATCTGGTGGACTTGCTTCCATCTGAAGAAGCTGAAGAAAACCGGGGTACCGCATAAATATCTGGAAGGCAAAAAGCGTGGCCCTGCTTTTCGAAAAGACCTCACCCGCACCCGGTCCTCTTTTCGTGGTCGCTCTGCAATGATTTGGGCATATCCCGAATTCATGGGGGACCGATAGCACCCAGTTGAGCAAGAAGGAATCCGTGGAGGCACGGCCAAGGTGATGGGACGCATGTTCGATGGACTCGAATACCGCGGTTTGCTAAGCACAGCGATGTGGAGACTCCTGGCCCGCTTCGCCGGTGTGCTGGTCTGGAACGGCTTGGACCCTGACGAACGGCACCCACCCAGATGATCGCGGACTTATGACCATCAAGGAGAAATTGGCCATCTCAAAGGCCTGACCCTGACTTTCGTAGGGATGGTCGCAACAACATGACAACAGCCTTTTGGTCGCCGGAACTATGGTCGGCATGAACGTGCGGATCCTGCGCCCAAGCAACCGCAGCCGGACGGAGTCGGTCGTGCGAATCGCCAGCGGATCTCGCCCGGCAAAACCGGGGGCGGTTCCTGATCACCGACGATATCGATCAAGGCGTGGCTGGCGCGAATGTCATTTATACCGACGTATGGGTTTCCATGGGGGAGAACAACTGAAGGAGCGCGTGTCTGCTGACTCCTTTACCGGCTGACCATGGAGATGATGCGCCGGACTGGCACCCCCAGACGACAAGCCTCATTTTCTCCACTGCCTGCCGGCCTTCCACGACACCGAGACCAAGCATGGCAGGGAAATCGCGGAAAATACGGCATCGAGGAGATGGAGTGACCGACGAGGTGTTCCGCCCTCTTATGCCTGGCAATTCGACCAGGCCGAGAACCGCATGCACTCCATCAAGGCCATCATGGCCGCGACTTTGGGCAATCTCTTCATTCCGCAGGGGGCTGTGGACGGCTGCCTGGAGTAGGTGGCTGGTGCCTGTTTGGCTGGGGCCTAGCGCGGACACCAGGAGTAGTGCCTTGCGTGAGTCCCGGCGTATGTGCCCGAACCTGACAATGAGTAGGCGCTCAGTGTCTGACAATGAGTGGCGCCTGCTTGCCAAGTGCGCCGCTGAACGACTTTTCTTGAGTGATTTTACTCGGCCGTCTGCTCCGACTGGGCTAAAAGCCTCCAAGCTTTTTCGGCCGCATCCAGCTGTGCCTTGCGCTTGCTGGACCCGTGGCCGACCGAGATTTCCTGCCTGCCGCTGGTCTTTCCTGACCATCATCCGCAACAGAGCTTGTAGGTTTTCTAAATGAGCCTTATTCCCCGCAGAAGCTCATATTCTCCGCAGTAGCTGTGCTCTTCCTGAGCCGTATCCGCATCAGGCCCGTATCAGGAAAAGATGGGCCGAATTCCAGCTGGTTGCTGGGGCCGCCGACCTCCATCTGATAATTGACCTCACCTAAATCAAGCTCATGAGCCTTGACCACGATGGCCGTCTTCCAATCCAAAGCCGGCCCTTCGGCTGTGTAATAATGCAGATTATCGTCCAAAGCTTTAGGATGACCCTGCGCGCGGTCTCAATTCCGTACTGACGAAAAATCGCGCCGAAAAAGGGACTCGACGATGTCGCAAAGAATGGAATTTGTCCGCGCCGCCGTCGCGGCGCTCGCCAATGCCCAGCAGAATCATGGGGCTGATCTTGAGCTTGTCCCGGGCGATTTCAGCCAATGACTCTTCAGACACGACTTTGGAGCGGATTTTCGACATCTGGCCCTCCGTATAATTCGGGTGGGCCTTATACAGGGTTTCCGTGGCGACGAGTTCCAGGACGGCGTCGCAGAGGAATTCCAGGCGTTCGTATATTCGGGTTCCGGGGTGCTCGTTGGCGAAAGACCGGTGGGTCAGCGCCTCGATGAGCAGGTCCGGGCTGATGGATAGCCGAGTTCGTCGAAAAGCTCCTGGGCCAACTGGGATGGCGTTTCCGAGGAGGGTTCTCTTTCTTCGTGTTTGTCATGGTCTCCAGTCTCAGGTGGGCCTGCCAAATCATGTTTTTCCCCAGTTGCTTTCGGTCGATCCTAGTGGCGTCCGGTTGCGCTGTGGACCAACCCAAAGTATATGAGTGGTTTAAAAGGCGGGGTGGGTTTTTCAATCTCGAGTTAGTAACACGCCGAGGCGACACACACACCCGTGGTGGCATCACGATCGGTCGCACACGACCGAGTCGGCATGTGTCTAGGGTGGCGCACGGTCAGGTGCACGACCGGGGTGGCATACAACCGGTCGCTCTAGTCAACAGCCGACATGGGGCACGTGGGTTACGGTGAAGTTTAGGCGGCTCAGGGCTGCCTCCGCCTGGGGGAAAGCGAAACGGCAAAGTCGGTGAGTGACTAAAATCCGAATTTGTAGGGCGGCCTTGGGTCGTCGGAATCACTCGGGATGATAAGAATGATAAAGGGTCACTGTGTCTTACGTCTCGCAGAATCCCGAAAAGGATACCATCAACCGTCAGCACGGCGGCATTTTCGTTCGCTTACAAAAATGTGGTCAAGCCGCACATTTTCAACCAGTCCCCGGACGCCGCGCACGACGAGATGATCCGGTTCTGCCAGGTTTCGCGCCGGATCCCGCCCCTCATGTGGACCTTGCGGCAGATGCTCGATTATACGGACCCGCTTCTGGAGACGACCGTGATGGGGTTGGATTTCGCCAACCCGTTCGGCTGTCCGCCGGGCTTGACAGATGCGACCTCGGTCGTGCTGGACAAACCGCCGGTTTCGGTTTTCGAGACGGTGGGGTCGACCACGTCCCGCCCCTCGCGAGGGGAACCCACGGCCCTTGGTTCCATCGTCTGCCTGAGTACGCTTCCATGATGGTCCCGCGGGTCTGGCCATGATGGATCCGAGGCCGTGGTTGAGCGGGCCGCCCGCGAGGCCAGGCGGGCGCGAGGCGCGATGCTCGGTGCCTTTGGCGCGGACGAACGATGACCTCTGCGGCGATATCGACGAAGGAATCGAAGATTACAAGACTTCCCTTCTACGGGCCGCCGACCGGACGCATATGGTGGAGATCAACATCTCTTGCCCGAACACCCGCAAAAGGGGATGCTTTCACGCAGGCGGGGAATCTGGACCGGCTTTTTCACCGAGCTGGACAAGGTGGACCACAGCCAGCCCTCTGGTCAAGATGCCGCAAAGCCTGCCCTGGCTCGTTCAAGGAATTGCTGGATGTTTTTGGTCGGCTACAGGGTGGATGGCGTGACCATCGCCAATCTGCGCAAGGACCCGCACCGGGCTGGAGGTGCCCCCTGAGTGGGAGGAAGCCTGTCAGGTCTGCCCTGTGTTCGTCGGCAACAAGCTGATCGCGCGGACTTACCGCGATTATAGGACAGGATGGCCATCGCCGGCGTCGGTGGCGTTTTCACCCGCAGCAGGCTTATGACAAGATCAGGCGGGCTCCAGTCCGATCATGTTCATCAGCTCTTTTGATGTATCGCGGACCGCAGACATCACCACTGAAGCGCGGTCTGGCGGACTTGCTCCGGGCCGATGGCTACTCAGTCAGTCTCCCGAGCGGTAGGGCTGACATTCGTTGAAGTTTTTGCCGTAGTGCGGCCGCGGCCGCAGTCGCCGCTGCGGCCGCTCTGGCGCTCTCCAGGTATCCAACAGACATTAGCTAGGTATCCGCTAGGTACGCGCCGACTGGGTATGAGCTAGGTATCCGACAGGCACCTGCTAGCCTCGGGCTCGGTCAGACGCCACCTCCGATCTTCAGCGACTGCGCCGTAGGCCTGCGCACGTACTGCTGGCGGATAAGGCGCCTGATACCGGTCCAGGCCCAGCTTGTCGGCGGCCCGCAGCGCTGGTAGGGGTCACGCGCGGCCCGGCCGATTTCCACCACGTCGGCTCGGCCTCAGCCAGATTTTCTCCGCTGCTTTGGGCTTTGGTGATCAGGCCAACGGTGGTCACGCGGGATTCTACTTTCGGAGCGGATTTCCTGGGCGAAGGGACTTGGTAGTTCGGCCCCGCGAAATCGACACGCCGGAGAGCATGCCGCCGCTGGAAACGTCGATCAGGTCGATTCTCTCTCTTCAAGGCTTTGCCCAGTTCCACGCTTTGGTAGACATCCCAGCCGCCGTCGGCCCAGTCGGTGGCGGACAGCCGCACGATGACGGGCAGGTCGTCAGGCCAGACCCCGCGGACGGCCTCGGCCACTTCCAAGGCGAAGCGGATGCGGTTGATGAAGGCCGCCATGTTCGTCGGTCCGATTGTTGATGAGGGATCCAGGAATCGGGAGCTGAGGTATCCGTGGGCCCCGTGGATCTCCACCATCTGGAAGCCCGCGGCCCGGGCCCGCAGGGCGGCTTGACGGAAGTCCTCCACGATTTGGTGGATTTCCTCCGTGGTCAGGCCGCGGGAGGGGGTGAAATTCTTGTTGTAGGGAGTATCGGTGACCCCACGGTCTGCCAGCCTCGTCCCCGCACGGAAGCGTTGATATGTCTAGGCTGAAACAGCCGAGGAGCCTCTTTCGCCCAGCGTGGTTGAGCTGGATGGCGGGTACCGCGCCGGCTTGGTGGATCCCTTCGGCGATCCAGGACCAGGCCCCGATTTGGTCGTCGTTCCACAGGCCTAGGTCGCACGGGGAGATGCGGCCTTCCGGGCTGACGGCCGTCGCCTCGGTGATGATGGCAGAATCCACCCAGACGCGGGATACGTAATGCTGATAGTGGAAGGAGGTCGGCTTGCCGTCGTGCGAAGGCCGAATAGGTGTCCATCGGGGCAGCCAGATGCGGTTGCGGAAGGTCAGGCCCCTGCGGTCAGCGGCTGAAGAGGTGGGGGAGGGTCGAGCGTTTCGGCCGCGCTTGTCTCGGCGGCAGCGGTCTTTTTCGGAGACCGCTCCGTTCTCGCCGGCGCTTGGTCCGCGGCCTTGGCGGACTCTTTTTCCTGCCCTGTTCTTTGTTCTTCTTCTTCGACTTTGCCATCCGGACCTCCTTGAACGAATCATTCCCCGATGTCCCCTGTCGGCTGCTGGCAGTTCACGAATGATGGACCTTATCCGCGAGACAGGGGTGGATTGGTTGGTTGCTTTTATTTTATCTGACACCTGTGCAAAAACACTTGATGCAAAATGTACGCAGTGTAAAATGCGCCTGTCTGTGCGGTCTTATCCGAAGATGGCGTTTCCGTGTTTTGATGAGGATGAGGGGCGATGAGGATGGCAGGCAGACCACATCCACCAAAAGGTCGATGTTGAGCCGATAGGTGAAGGGGATGGCCTTGAGCCTTCCGGCGGGCAGGTTTTTGGTACGTCAGGCTGGCATGGGTGAGGCCATGAATTGGATGGTTGTGCGAACATCAGTCCCAGGCACCAGGGTGAGGGGCGCTGATCACAGAGGGACTGAGAAGAGCCAATAGCGCACATCAGGGCTGCCAGCTCCCCAGCCGCGCGCAGATGGCGAACCAGCGGGGAACGGCCACGCGAGCCAGACCGATGACGGCGATGGTCACGAAAACGGATTCGGCCGCGATGCCGAAGAAGGCGTTGGGAAAGCTGAGACCGCCGAATTCGATGAATTCCGCCTGCCAGCTTTTTGCCACGGTGGAGCAGGAAACCGCCGCGTTGACGTCGCAGGAGAGTTTTTAGCCCATGACGGGCCAGCTCCAGGTCTCAGCGGACAGGCGAAAGAGACGATCAAGGCCGCGATGCTGGCTAGGAGTGCGATCGGTAAGTCCAAACGGGGGCCATGGCGTCTGCCGGTCGTTGCCGATACTCTGTGGATGCTCATGGTCAGTCATTCATAGACCCGGTTCGCTGGTTGGATTCCGCTGATTGGATTTTGTTGACCTGATTCTGTTGGCAGGATTTAGCTGGCCAAGTTCCGCTGGTTGGATTCCACTGACCCGGTCCGCTGACCGCCGGCCGCCTTAAGATGAGGGGTATGACCGAAGGCGCAAGAATAAGAACGAGGAGGCCTCCCCGAACAGGCGGCGGTGGCCGATGGCTGGGACCTGCATTGCCATACGACTTTCTCCGATGGGACGTCACCCCTCAAGCATGCGATCAGGCCTCCCGGCTGGCAGCCCGGGGTCGCGTACCGATCACGACACCACGGCCAGCTGGGTCCCCGCCAAGGAGTCCGCCCTCGACCTGCCTTTCCCCCTCATCCGCGGCACGGAGATCACCTCCCAGTGGGGCAAAACCAGCGTGCATCTGCTGGCTTATCTCTATGATTGCCAGGATCAGGCCATGCTGGACCTGTTCGCTCACACCCGCGAAAAAGGCAGGAGCGGGCCAAGGAGATGGTCAAACGTGATCTCCCGCGACTATCCGATTTCCTGGGAGGACGTCCAGGCCCAGATCAAATCCGGTTCCCAGACCACGGTCGGTCGCCCCCATATAGCCGACGCCCTGGTCGCCGCAGGGTCTATCCCACCGGGTCCGCCGCCTTCATGAGACCATCTCCTCCCATAGCCCCTATTACATCCCAGTTCTATTCGCCCGATGCGGAGACGGTGGTGAAGACCGTCAAACAGGCCGGGGGAGTGGCGGTGGTCGCCCATCCCGCCGCCGTCAGCCGCAACAAGGTCCTTCTGCCCGACGAGGAGATCGAGCGCCTGACCGATCTGGGACTGGACGGTCTGGACGTGCGGCATCGGATAATCCCCGACCAGCAGGAAAGGCTGAACCGTCATGGCCGGACGACTGCATCTGCTGGTCGCGGCGGATCGGACTGGCATGGTCAAGGCAAACCGAACCGTTTGGGGAGAATCTGACCGACCCCGAGACGGTCGCGGAAATCATCAGGAGAGGGCGGATCCGGGTCCTGGCTTAAGAGGACGACAGGCCCGAAAAGCCGGGATTCCAACGGTTCAGGCCCCAATCTAACCGCCAGGGGTGGTGGATATCCGAGGATCATATTAGAATGTGAAGAGATTGACCGAAAGGTCAGCCAATCTCCTCTGAAGATGAAGTCGTCTCACGGGTGAAGATGGTTAAGGAGGATTCTGTTTTATGGCAGGTCAAATTCGAATTACCCCGGATCAGATGCGTTCTCGCGCGGGTGAATACCGTAACGAGGCGAACAAGATTCAAGATGTTATCTCCAAGATGGACTCGTTGCTGAACCAGCTCCAGTCCGAATGGGAAGGTCAGTCCGCTCAGGCTTATGCTCAGAAGTTCGCTGAGCTGCGCTCCCGGCTTCGTGAAGGCCGAGGACCTGACCAATGACATTGCCAAGAGCCTGGACGCGACCGCCCAGTCTCTCGAGTCCACCGATCAGAACATCGCCAGCCAGTTCCGCAGCTAGTCGGAGCTCCTGCGGGAGCTCCCTGCGGCCGGGTCGCGCGGGATGCCGGGTCGGGTAAGGTCAGGGAAGCGATTCCCGGATTTTGCTCCGGTCTTCGGCTCTTTCGCGAAAGGCGATGAAAGACAAGGGTAGGGCGACGCCATCGATTGATTTCGGTGGTCTTCGCCTCTACTTCTTCTTTTCCTCTGATTTTCTTTACTTCTCCGGGTCCCCGAGGTTTTCCTTTTACCTGGATTCTCCGCTTCGGTCGGGAATGAGACGGCCCGACTCAGGCGAAGAAGGACGGACATTCGGCATGGGTCACGGCGCTCATCACCATTTACGATTCGGGGAGAGACCACGATACGGCTTGTCTTGGGGCGGAGGGTTCTGCCCTGTCCCTTTCCTCCCGTGGTCGTGGTTCCCTGCCTCAACCTGAGCCGACGGGCGGGCGAGGGCTACTTCCGATGAGAGGGCAGACCAGGGCGGTCGGCATCCAGCAGGTCTCCGTCCCCGGCCAGGGATGGTCCAAACCAATCGGGAGGTGCGGCCGCCGGGGCGGTGAAACACCGGCCGCGAGGTCGAAAACCGGTATCGGGACCAGGACCGAGACCGTCGCAGCATCGGGTGAACAAGACCAGGGGCCGTTCTTCCGGCCATGTCCGGCTACACGGTACGCACTACCTATGGGGGAGACCCCAACGGACGGAAAATCCGCCGCCTCCTTCCCCTCGACGTCAGCAGGCAATCCTATCGGATTGAACCGGCCGGAAGGCACTCCGCAGGGGAGGAGGCGACCATCGCTCCTGTCTCTATATCCTTCCGTCCGAACCAGGGGCGAAGCGGTACGGGAAGATCGCCTTCGGCTCGCGCCGAATCGTGTCCTTCGGGTCGGCCCTCAGACGGATTTCCGCTATCAACACCCGCTGGTCTCACTCGGTGAGCTTCACCCTGCAAGCCCAGGGCCCGCCTTCGCCTTGCAGACCCAGGCGGCCGCGGACTTGGTCTACGCGTCAATGGAAAACCGGTCCCCATCAGACGGCCGTCAGATTATCCGTGGGGACGTGGTCTCCTTTGGATATGCGGATCGGCATCGGCAGCCGTTTCATCAGCATCAATCATCCCGCCCAACTGGCATTTTCGGACCAAAACCCTGACTGCGGCCCCTGACCCATGAAGGCATCCTCGCCACCAGCCCCATCGTCTCCTCTCAGGATGGGTCGGCCGCGACTCAGGCGGCATGGGCAGGCCGACCTCGAGGGGAGGAGACCGCAGGCGACCAGGGCGATTTCTTCCCCGCCCCCCGGCTGATGAGGACCATCCATCGCCGGAATTTCACTTTGGACCCGCCCCTGCCAAAGAGGGGAGAAGACCTCCCGCCATCATGCAGCTGGGACCCTCCTTCCTCATGGGAATCGCCTCGGTCTTCATGGTCTTCTCCAGCGTATCCCGGCTTCAGTCCGGAGACAGCATCATGACCGTCATGCCCACCATCGCCATGGCCGTGGCCATGGTGGCCGGCTATGGTCATCTGGCCGATCATCAGCAATTTCTATGACAAACACCGTCGCAACGCGACGAAGAGAAGCGCGTCAGCCGTTATTCCGATTACCCTGAACCGGGTGGAGATGGAGATGCGCAAGGAAAGCAGGGGTCCAGGCGGACATCCTGCGGGAGAATCGGGCTCTCCCTGTCACCGCTCATGCAAAGGGCTCTGGACCAGTCTCCTGAGCTGATGAACCGGGGCCGGCCCATGCCGACTTCATGGGAATTGCGCCTGGGATTGGCCAGGAGGAGTTGCAGGCGGACCTGCGCTCACCCTGGAAGAGCGGTTCACCCTGGACAGCGACATCCTGGCCGACCGCTGGCCCGCATGCGCAGAGAACAAGCCTGTGGTCTCCTCGGTCCCCTGGCCATCGATCTGAAAAAGGACCGTCCGGGCCTGGTTGGCCCCGCAGTCTCTCTCTGGCCGGTCATGCGGGGCCTGATCGTCCAACTGAGCGGCCTGTATTCCTGCCAATGAGGTGAAGATCATCCGCATCGTCAACCCCAGGACGAAGGGGAGGCTTCGTCCGCCGCTCTGCCCCATGTCTTCAGCGACGACAGGCAGACCCGCCTGATCGCCTCCACCCGGAGGACATGATCCAGATCGACCGCTTCCTGCAGAAACTCTACGATGAACGCTCCTCAACACCTGATGAACGGGCAGACCTACCCCGGAACCCAGTACGTCGTCTTCTGCGCGGACAGGGAGCTCCTCCTGTTCCCCCTGCCTTGGACAAATGGTCCCAAGGCGGCAAAGAGCCTCGCGCGTTTCCCTGATTTTCAGCGGCCATGAACATCCACGACCTGCCCAACTGGCCCGCACTCCCTCGGTCATCACTGTCGCCGATCCGGAGTCCTCCCTGCCCTCCACCCATGTTCGCAGGAGCGACGTGAAGGCAGCAGCCAGAGTTTCGCCTGCGACATCATGGTTTCGGTGGACGACGCCGAACGTTACGCTTGGCTCTTGAGCGGCGTCCGCCTGAGAAGTCCCAGACCGAAATCGCCAACAGCTTCCCAGCCCTCAGCTATATGGGCATGCAGAAGGTGGGGAACACGTCCGACCTCAACATCGCCGGCCGCTGGCGGGAGCATGACGCCAGCCGCACCCTGGCCACCCAGATCGGGGTGGACGCGCAGGGCCAGCCTTTCATCCTGGATCTGCATGAGGATTCGCATGGCCCCCACGGGCTCATCGCCGGCACCACCGGCTCCGGCAAGTCCGAGCTGATCATCACTTACATCCTGTCTTTGTCCCTTGACTACGCCCCGGATGAGGTCTCCTTCGTCCTCATCGACTATAAAGGCGGCGGTCTGGCCGGGGCCTTCGACAACAGCCGTTACCGTCTGCCCCATCTGGCTGGGACCATCACCAACCTGGATGGGTCGGCCATCAACCGGTCCCTGGTAGCCATCCAGAGCGAGCTCAAACGTCGGCAGCTGCTTTTCAACCAGGCCAGAGGTCACTCGAACCGACCATGGACATCTATAAATACCTGTCCCACTTCCGTCAGGATAGTCACCACCCCATGCCCTCACCTGTTCATCGTGGCCGACGAGTTCGCCGAGCTGAAACAGCAGGAGCCGGAGTTCATGGCGGAGCTCATTTCCGCGGCCCGCATCGGCCGGTCCCTGGGCGTCCACCTGATCCTGCACTCAGAAGCCGTCCGGCGTGGTCAATGACCAGATCTGAGCAACTCCCGCTTCAAGATCTCCCCTCAAAGTGGCCGATGGGGGCGATTCAAGAGATGATCCGCCGACCGGACGCGGCTGAGCTCAAGAACCCCGGGCGTTTTCTACCTCCTGGTCGGCTGCAGCGACTACTCCGCATAAGGGCAGAGCGCCCACACCGGCACCCGTTACATCCCTCAGGAGGAATTCCAGGAGCGGTGACGATATGGTCTCTTTGATCGAGAACACAGCCGAACCTCCTGGCCGTCCTCCGTCTCCCTCCCTGGACAGAGGAGTCCAAGCAGACTGAGCTGGACGCCGTTTTGGACAAAATCTGTGAGACGGCCGACGACCTTGGCATCCATTCCCGGTCCCTCTGGCTGGAGCCCCTGCCTGACCGGATGACGGTGGATGACTTCCGCCGCCGCTTCCCCCACCGGACCGTTGACGACCCGACGACCGTGGTCTGCCAGATCGGCATCGTGGATGACCCCTCCCGGCAGGACCAGCACCCCTTCCCTCGATTTCGCCAGCCTCGACAGCCTGATCGTCTACGGAGAGACCTCTTCGGAACGGAGAGCGTGGTGTCCGCCATCTTCGACGTCCTGATTCGGATTATGGTCCCGATGCTGTCAACCCTTTACGCCTTCGACATGGGCGATGGCGGTCTGGCCTCCTTCGAGAAGGCTCCCCAGGTCGGTGGGGTGGCCCTGATCGACGATAAAGAGCGGGTCTCCAGCCTCATGAATTACCTGTCCCGGGTCATTCGAAGCCGCCGTCTCCTCCTGTCCTCTTTGGGGGAGAGGTACGAGGATTACCCTGGCTGAGCACCGGCAGGGGACTGACCCCGCCCATGCAGCGGATCATCGTGGCTTTGACGAACATGGTCGCCTTTCACCGAGGCTTACAGTTCGCTGATAGGCTGGTCGACCTGGCGCACGAAGGCCCCCGGCACGGGGTGCATCGTGGTCACCTCGTCCGGTTTCAACCAGGTCAACTGGCGGCTTCGCGCCCTTTCGGCCTTTCCATCGTGACTCGCCCTTCGCCAGCGAGGACGAATACGGCCCTGCTCGGCAGCATGTCGGAACGGTCCCTCCCTGCCATTACCTGCGCGGCACTTTCATGGTGGAAGGGCGAGAAGCATGAGTTCCAGGTGGCGGACGCCGGTTCCAACCACGAAACTATGCGGGGAACGGTGCCAGCAGCTGGAGGGTCCTGACGACCGGGCGGCCCTATCCTCACCTGCCCGCTGTCGTCTCCCCGACGTCTTCCTCACCTCAGGAGCGGACCTTCCTCGCCGGATTCCTCTGGGATTCGACAAAACAGCAGGTCAGCCTTTCCTGGTCGACGGATCCAAAGTCTCCGGCCTTCATCGTCACTGAACGATTCCGAGGCCTGGCGGACTTCGGCAAAGGGCTGCGTCTCTACCGTTCCCTGTCGGTCAAAGACGGCCGTCAGGTGCTGGTCATTGACCCGATCAAGATTATCGGACGAGCGGTCGATGCGAGGCTTCCGGCCTTGGCGAGACTGATCCGATCCGTCGGGTTTCAGGTGGCGAACGAAATGAAGGATATCAACGAGAAGATCGCATGGTTCCTGACGCAGGTCTGTCGCCTTCGGCCATCGTCTTCACCGACATCATCCAGACCTTGGAGCAGGCTGTCGTTGGAGCCGTCCGGGAAACTTAAGTCCTACATCGAAGGAACGAATACGGGACACGACCAATCTGATCGTTCTCATGGAAAGATGGCGTGGAAAGCGTCTATGAACCCTGGATGAAAGCCTGAGGGCCAACACCTGCAGGCTGTGGATCGGGAGGGATCAAACACAGCGGTCCCTCCTGAATTCGAACATGCCTTCCGGATGATCGAGCTCAGACCTTTCAGACCGATGGATGGGGTCTTCACTGGGGACAGGCGGCCCTTGAGGGTCCTAGGCATCTGCCCACGAGAATGCGGCCCCAGCAGTCCCTGGCCGGGCCTGAGGCCACGGAGGGAGGAAAACCATGAACGAACGGGTCATCATGAACGTTTTCGTTCCGAGCGACTGGAAGGAGGCGGACCTCATACTGGTCGATATGACTGTGCAGGATTCGCTTCCGCTCATCTGCGACTTCTCACCCACCCAGCCTGACCTCACTACCAGGCCGACGGCCAGGGGCCGACCTGGTCATCCGAGGAGCATCCCCATAGGGGGCCATGCTGGAATCCGTGGGATACTTACTGGCACTTGATGAGGCTGGGCATGATTTCCGAGCGAAACTGGCCTCCTCTTTAGGCCTGCTGACGGATGGATACAGGATCTCCATCGGATGGCATTGACACCAGATGAAGATCGATTTGGCTTAGCTCGAGGTAAAATCAAAAACGAGGCTTGAAAAAGATAGAAAGGGTCCTCATGGCCGATAATCAAGACAAACAGGCGCAGATCGACTCGTTGACCACGAGCAGGAACAACTTGCAATCGCAAGCATCTGAATTGCAAGGGCAGGTCAACGTTCTAAGCGGCATGAATGCGGAGCTTATAGGCGAAGCTTGCCAGAAGCGAAGACTTTGACAGCGATGTCGATTCGTCTTTCAAACAGAAGCAGTCCGACCTGAAACGCAGCTTTAACTCCAGTGCGAGTCTCTCTGAACAGAAGCCGTCGATGACAATGAAATCAGGGGGATGCTCTGAAAGAAATTCAACAAGGATACGGACAGCAAAGTTTCGACCGTTCGCGACAAGAGTCAAGACGCTCATCGATCGTCTTTCTCAAGAAATAGAGAGGCTTCAAGGGCAGTTGTCCAGCGCGCAGAAATCTTTGGATAGCACGAATTCCCAGCTGGATTCGACCGCTTCCCAGTTACAGGATCTTCAGAATTCATGAACCGATACGTCCGCCCTTCCATCCTGACATAAAAGGGTCAGGGGCATGCGGAGTCAAAGAGAAAAGTAATTTCATGAATCGAACTTGGAGGTGAAAAATGGCTGATTCCACGAAAAAGGGGGAAATCAAGATCGAACCGGATAAAGTGAAAACTGCCGGTGAGGATTTCAAAAAGAAGGGAGGAACGGTCCACGATTTAGGAAACAAGCCAGGGTGGTCCGATGATGTGCAATGGGGAGGGAGGGCGCATGATGCCATCCTAACCGCTTCACGCAAATCACCACTGCGTGGATGGCATCAAAATCGGTCTGAGACATATGGCGCCAACCTTGATCAGACTGCGACCACCCTGGAAGGTGTGGATTGCGAAGTTTCCACTGATTATATGACAGGGGGCGCCTCCAGCGCTGATGATTCGTTCAATGAAAAAGATGGGGCGAGTCTTGTACGAGGCATGGGTCGAGTCATTCAACGACGATTTACGCCGAAAACAATGGCGATGAAACCACCGTCGGGGCGGAGCATGAGGAGTCCTATCATCATGTGGATGGCGACGGTTCGACTTCAACCCATGATAAGACTTCGGTCTCGGCCAGCTCTTCCAGCACCGTACCACGGCCTCTGCCTCTCATCAGTCCTCAATGTCTTCAACCCGGAAACATTAACGAGTCGTTCCAGCCGCTCAGGCGGCAGGGGAGCCCGGGAAAGTCATCCCCTGCGAAAAGGAAGTTATAAGGAGGGCAAAACATGTTCCGTATCGATGGATGGTCTGAAAAACGCGGCGGACGCTGCTCAAAACGACCAAAGGCGATTTTTGAAAACGAATTTGATGGGGCCAGAAAGGCGAATTTCGATGTCTTGGACGGACAAAAGCGCGTATGGGCCCAAGGCGCCGAAAAATCGTATAATCTGGTGGATGTGTCGATGACGGCTTTTAAAAGTGCTTTCGAGCTCATTCTCTTCATCTTTGGCAGAGGCGTCTTCGGATGCGTCTGACTCGCTGAAAACCAAATACAGAACTGTTCGCGGAGGTCGGGTCCTCCCCGAGCAACGATCAGCGGATCAGCTGCAATCCGGACAGCAATTTCGGCAGCGGCATCTCCGATGCCGCGCAGAAAGCGCAAGACATGGCCAAAGAGGCATCCGACCTGATTTCACAGCTTCGGCCTCTGACAATGAATGCGGAGAAAGGGACGCGATTATCTCGAGTTTGAATGAGGTCCAGTCCTATACGAATGAGCGAAGCTGAAAAATTCAGCAATGTCAAGACGAGTGGGACACACTTATCCCAGGCCGCGAGGCGTATCTGACAACACCTATTCCTCGAAATTCTCCGAGTGACTTCAGTGACCGCTGACATGGAAAGACAGGCTAAGACAGCGTCAGCCCAGGCGATTGTCCAGCATTTCCTCCTTTCCGGCGACAGCGCCCAGTCCTCAGACGTGAACACGAAATTATGCGGATGGCTCCCAGTGGCGTCACATTCGAGATCGGCGATGATGGGGAGATGGAAGATCGGTGGAGATGTTTTCCAGGCATACTCATCTTCTTAATGCCAGCGGTAGCGTTGATAAGAATCTGACGATTCTGCATCAGCGCATGAAGCGTAAGATGAGCGGAAGCGTCGACGTCGGAGCCGTCAGCGCCAGCGGCAGCGTTAACCAGCATGGGGCTAACGGCGAGGTTTCCGCTTATGCTGGTGTCATAAGGCCACTGGTGACGCCAGCCTTGAATTCGGCAGAATCTTCCCTTCGGAGGGGCAGAGTCCGTCCCATGGGAGGCCTTCGCCGGGCGGAGGAACTGGCAAGTCCAGGCTGGCTACAATCCGATGATGACTCCTACGGTTGAATGCCAGCGGAGAAGTCTTCGCCGGCGCGAAGGCGGAAGGAATGTCAGCGGGCATGCTGGCCTCTCCGTCTCCGCCGATGCTTCGGTCAGGCCGGCTGGTGTGGGAGGCGAGGCCGGCGTAATTTCGAAGGACGGAAAGTTGAGCGTCAACTTTGGCGGGAACGCTACCGCCGGAGTCGGGGCCGGCTTCCAGTGTATCCGGTTTCCGTCGATGTCAAATCAATCGTCGATGGAGGGGCGGACCTCGTCCACCATCTCTTCAGCTGAGAAAACGGCCGTCTGCCTGAAAGCGCCGCCACCTGTTGCCAAAACCGACCATTCCCGTATAATCAGATAAAAATAAATTGGAGGTTCATTATGTTAACTTTTTCCCGATGAGATGACCGTCGCGACCCGCGCTTCTCTTTTTGACGTCCCTCAAGGTTGGGAGGTGACGCATGTCGATCATGTCCTTTCTGCCTGATCCGACAGCGTGAGGATTCTTCTCTCGAATTGTGGTGGTTTCGCATGACCAGGCGGGTCCTTCCATCACTTCGAAGAAATTATGGCGGAGATGGATGCCTATGTGGGGTCTTTGCAGAATGTCAAGGTCACCGCTCGGAAAGGTGGAAAAGACCAGAACGGACAGGAATGGGACGTCATGGAATACGTTTACGACCATCAGGTAGGCCAGTTGGCTTGCTGCTTGGCCGTTCTGACGTCCTGCACGATGGTGCGGGCTGATTCCTATCAATTCCAGGCTTCAGCTGCCGGTCCCAGTGCCGCTGACGATTTGAAGGACGTGCATCAGGTCATCATTCCAGTGCGCCTGTTGGAGGACTAGAATCACGGCTGACGAGGTAAAGATGACCGCTCAGTGCTACAGTGGCCAGAGTAAGTCGAAATAGAAAGAAACGGGGTTCATGAATGAACAGTAAACCATTCAAACGTATTTCAGTCGTCGTCGCTTCCTTGGCTCTCATGACGGGTCTGGCCGCCTGCGGTTCCTCCCAGTCGACTGCCCCATCGGCGAACAAAGCCACTTCCTCCGTCACTGCCCCCCAGGGCTGGAAGCAGTTCACGTCCAAGGATCTGGGCTATTCCGTCTATTTCCCGGGCGTTCCGGAGAAGGACACCTATAAGGATCCCACCGGCGCTTATGCCCGCTATTCGACGGTCAATGACAAGGATCACATCAACTACGCTGTGTCCGTCACCAAATTCACCCGGAAGCAAGTCGAGGACTCCAAGGGGTTCAATGACGCGCAGAAACGTAAGGTCTTGACCAATGTCGCCTCGTCTTCTGCAGATTGACAAGTATTCCTTCACCACCGGTGGACGGGCATATGGCCATTTCCACCGGTCACGATAGCGAGGACTCCTCAGTGATCATGCGTCGAGAGGTCGTTTACTCGTCCGTTGGCATCTATGGCCTCGAATCCTTTGGAACTTCCAGCTCGGAATACAAGCAGTTCGTCGATACCTTCCGTCTCCTGGACGCCGACCGTTCCTAGAAGATAGAAGAGAGCTTTTCGACCAATGCCCGATGGCGGCACGGCCCCGATTGAGCAGGAAAAGACATGATACGGTCGTCCCATCAGGTCCCGGAAAAACTGAGATGAAGTTTGCGAGCTGCAGTGGAAAGCTGTGGAAAGAAAAAGAGGTTTGATATGAAAAGGTCTTTCAGGCGGATTTCCGCTGTCATAGCAACGATGGCTTTCATGACTGGTTTGGCCGCCTGCGGTTCCTCCCAAGAATCGAAGGGAGGCTCACAACCAGATTCCTCCGCTTCCTCGACTCTCATCCCGCATGGATGGAAAAATTCACATCCGTTGATGGGGTATTCTGTCTGCTCTCCTGGTACCCCGGAAAAGGATACCTATAAGGACTAACGGCGGATCCTATGTACGTTACTCTACTGTGGACAAGAATGACAACATCAACTATGCGGTGTCCGCCAGCCAGTTTTCCTCCAAGCAGACCGAGGAGTCGAAGGAATTCAACGAATCGCAAAGGCGCAAGGTCTTGTCTAATTACGCCCACCTCATGGGGGGTGAAAGAAGAATACTTTTCACACACGGTCGATGGGCATACAGCCATCACTTATATGGGCCATGCCTCGGAGATTCCTCTGTCATCCTGCGCAGAACCGTGGTCTTCTCCGGCTGGATTCTATGGATTGGAAGCTTTGGCGTTCCCCAAAAGGAATACAAGCAGTTCGTCGATACCTTCCAGCTTTCCGAAGATACGCAAGAATGAAAGGATGGCTTCCATGATTTTGGCCACTGGCTCTACCTACTCCCAGGGGACGCCCGCCCCGGGATTGGATGGCTCCGTCATGGGGTCGTGATCGGTCTGGCACATCATCGCCGATCGTCGCCGCCATCTTCGGCACTCAAGGCCCATATCCAGGGAAACGATCGCAGAAGCCTGGGGCCGCCCAGGCCCAGAAAGCGGCCCAGGCTTCTGGCGGCGTGTTCACACCAACGTCGGCGCGGCTTTGAGCGGCAGCTACGAACAGGTCAGGACGCCCACGCCCTGGCCACCCATGGCCCTTGAAGATCATTTTCGAGGAGCACTGCCAGTGGAAAGAGGTCTCGTCATTTCCTGCGGTCGCCGCCTCGGCAAAACCGCTATCTGCTCACTACGTGCGCATCCAGCGCCCTTATGGGTCTTTTGGCCGCCTACCTTTTCCGCTATGACGACCGTCGTCTCGATTGGCATCAGGCGGCCGTTCACTACATCTTCCCCGGGCCGGACCAGTCCGCCCAGGCCCAGGCGCTGATGGCCCGACCGATCAAATCCTGGCCAACACCTCCAGGGGATGGTGGGCCTGCAAGCCTGTGCAATTGATGAAGTCGTGGACCCCTACCGATCGATGATGATGAACGACCATGCCCACGGAGTCAACGACCTACATAAGCGCCTTCATTTCCCCTGGATAGCCTAATCCGGCCTTCCACTCTCGGTTTTCGGCTTCTCCCTTCCACCCGCATCTTGCCGCGCCGGGTGATTTTAGTTTTTCATTTGATAAAAGTGCAAGTGGTCCGGAAAGAGAAAAGAAAGGGTCCTTGGCAGGAAACCAGGAAACGCAATCGCGATCGATGATCTGATCGGGCGCAGTGACACGATCAGGTCCCGTCCGATTTCTCCAGGACAAATCAACAGCCTGAACTCCAGAATCGCCGATTTACAGGGCCAAGCTGGCCAGCAGCCCGAGACTTCTTCCATTCTGATTTTCCTCCTCCCGCCCACAGCAAGCACGGAGCGGATCTCGATCGGAGCTCGATACAGCGCCGATTCCGGTTGCAGGCGGCTGATGAGCGATGACGCATCAGGGACGCCCTGAAGACATGACTGATCGCGACAGCGGGCCAAGTGTTAGGAAGTGACATCCAAGCCTTCATCGACCGTCTCACCAGTCAGATCAACGACCTGTCCTGCATCAGGGCTCTCGCAGGTGCGATTAAACCTGTCCTGCGACGCAGCCAAGTTGGATTCCCACCTCAGTCGCAGATCGACGGCTTATCCAGCTAGCAGACGGGCGATCTCCCCGCCAGACGCATGGCGGACGCACGATTACGTGGTCTGGGAAAAGGCGCAAGGCGAGGAAACCGACGAAGACAAGACAGACAAGACAAAAGGAGCTCATGGATTATGGCAGGTCCGTGTAAAAGCGATGGCGGTAGGAGATCAAGATCATCCCGACGACGGAAATTGGTGGGGACAAGTTCAAAGACGATGGCGATTGCGTCCGGTCTGATGGAACATGCGTGGCGCAAGACTGGGAAGGGCAGTCGACCGAAGCATGGAGCCCCACGATGCTCCTGACCAAACTCGATTCCGGCAGATGGGACCGGTTTTGGAGAAAATCGCCTGCCCTCTCTGAGGGTTACGGAGAAGTCACCCCTTCAGCGGCGCGAAGGGGTCGACGCCAACCTTTCCAGTGAATGGCAGCAGATGCCGAAGACTCTTTCACGGTCGGGATGGATGATTCCCAGGATGAGGGACAGGGCAGGAAACAAGGATGAGTGCATGATTCTCCTGAGGAAGGCGGCGCTGACGGAAGACTCTGAGTGGAAGAGGGGGATCCGCCTCGTGGGTCTTCCGTTCCGACATACAAAGACAAACATAAAGAGGCGTAAGCTACAAGTAGGACAAGGAATTTTCAAGGAGGCAACCATGTTTCGGCTTTGATGTGGCGGGCATTGAAACGGTGTCGGACGCGGTGAAAAGCTCAGCAAGCCTGAGATCGATGACAAGTTCCCTGCATGTTCGGGATGAGAATTTTTCGGTCCTGGACTGTCAAAGGGCCTGCTCAGTTTGAAGCGGAAAAATGATTTACGCTGGCAGATGTGGGTCTGACCTCAGTTACAGATAAGCGCTGCGATCTGTCGAGGACCTGGACAGGCCGTCCAGTATGCCATATGGACTCCTTTGCAGGTCATAGTATAGGACCTCGCCCAGGCCGCCGCAGTCAGCAGAACGAGAACAGGATTCTAATGCGATCCGGATTGCAGCAACGTTGAGTTGAATCTGGGGGACACCGCGCAAGTGCGATTTCGACTATCTGAATCGGATACGGATGTGCCATGTCCTGAGCGAGCGAATCATGGACAACGAGTGCGGGGAAAGAGAGGACTATCATCGGCAGTCTGAATGACATGAGCTGCTTTATCTCTCGCCCAGGTGAACGCCCGTCATGATATGCAGGATAAAATGGAATTCTTAAGCCAGGCGGGTCAAAGAATCTTTGACGGACCTACTTCAGTCAAAATTCTCGAGTGACTTTCGCATTGCCAGCACGCTGACCAGGCCCGGTGCAAGGAGATTTCGGCTCAGACGACTCATCCAGCATCTCATTTCTCGACGTCGACGCAGCAGGGACGGCTATGACATCCGTACGACTATACGCGGATAAAGAGAATTCCATCGAGGCGCGACCTATCGATGATGATGCTGGAAAAGGGCCAAAATCGGAGGACTTTGTGGCGATCACCATCTGGTCAATGCGCAGGGCGAGGGTCCAGGCTCGGCATGACGATCCTGGCCTGCGGTCGCAGGCGTCCGGCCAGCGGAGAAGTGGACGTCGCCGTGGAAGGCGAGTTCGGAACGAATTACGGCTGCAGTGGCCGGCGAAGGGTTGCCCACGGGGGTTGTTGGGTTGGGGTGTTTTTGGGGGTTGGGTTTTTTGTTTTGGGTTTGGGTGGGGGTGGTGGTGGTTTTGTGGTTTTTGGGTGGGGTGGGGGTTTGGGGGGGGGGGGTGTGGGGGTTGTGGTGGGGTGTTGTTGGGTGGGGGGGGGGTTTTGGTGGGGTGTGTTGTTTGGGTGGGGTTGGGTTGGGGGGTGTTTGTGTGGTTGGGGTTTGTTGTTTTTGGTGAGGAACTGTCTGATTCCTGGTCGTCATCGAAGCTTGCGGGTAAGCAGGTGCTAAAGTGGCTGACGATAGACGAAACAGGAAAGAGCACGCGCAGGAGGTGAGGAGTCTCGTGAAATTCCACGATTAAAAAGTGCGGCAGGTCCTCGTCCGCACCTCCTTGCGTGTCACCTCACCGGGCGGAGGCTCTTCGATTGCGAGATGGCAGAATGGCTCCGTCAGCGTCCGTCCTCCGCCCGACTTCACCTATCGGCTGAAAGCATTCGGCCGTCCCTTCTCTACGACCTGATGGGAAGCTACGAAACTGTCTCTCCTCCTCAAAGCCAGGATCCCCGGCCCAGTACAGCCAGATCATCACCTCCATCGCCGACGTCACCGATGCTCTGCAGACTGCGGCTCTCGGTCTCGCCGAATGCACTCGCCTGACAGGAAGCATCTCGTGCGTCCCAGCCTGTCCGCCAATCCTCTTACACTCGTCCTGCCCATCGTGTAGCACGGCCCCGCCCAAGACCAGCGCCAACGACCCTGATGATGTTCCTGAGCGACTCCCAGAGTCCACTTCCCTCCCAGGGATTGAAGGGCGAGGCTCGCATGCCGGAGTAGCGCAGGTTCGGCCGCGGCAGGACCAGGCTTTCGCCAGCCTGGGGTCGCGGATTACGTCCGTCGGCATCCGATCTTCTCTTCCATCACCATGCGGGATTGGATGCTCCAGAAAGGCGTGATCGACCGCGATTTCGCGCCGGCTCCTTCAACGTCCGCCCCTTCCGCTTTCCTCTCAGCCAGGAACGGCTCCGATGGTTCTGACTGCCGGCAGCAGACCTTGCACTTCGCCGACCCCGGCGACTCTTTGACGTCGGCGACCGGAAACGGACCGACCTGGGTAGGACACTTCCCGCCCGACCGACCAGGGGATCTAGCGCGCTGGGACCCGGTCCAGGCCGTTTTCCCGGACGAGCAGGACAGACCGGACAATAAGAGTCACCAGGGCTGGCTCAGGCGCCTCTGTCGTTCCTTCCTCTTTCCTCGAACCGATTCAGAACTAGTCTGTCCGACGCATCCGTCCAGCTGAGTCTCCCATCGCCGTCTCCTTCTTCCGTGACCGGGCTGTGTGATGACAAAACCGCATCTGTCCTGTAGAAGAGGGCCAGCATCGGTCGCTCGGCGACGGCCGACATCCACAGGGCGGGGACCCGTCCATCAGCCGCGTCCACGCTTCCTCGAATACAAAGGAGACAGCATGTTCGACCTGCTGGACAACCATGCCCTCGCAACGGGACCTCGTCAACGGGTCCTGCCTTCCGGGGACGGGCCTCTGGTGCGGACGTCTTCTCCCTGTCGGATGTGGAATTCCAGATCCTGGTAGCGGTCAGACTGAGTCGTGGGACCGTGGCAAGAGACGAACGAAGGACAACGCCGACAGCGATGAACCGATCGAAGAGACGCGAGGATTCATATGGCGAAAGACGATGAAATCATCTCCGGTCGGTACCGATCATCGGCCAGATCGGCTCCGGTGGCATGTCCACCGTCTCACCTGGCCATGGACCAGTCCCGAAGAAGCAGCGACTGTCAAGAGATCAAACGCGTGGACGACGAAGGCCAGCAGGAAGTATCAACCTGGAGCTCTGAGGAAGCCAACCGATCAAAGACCTGACCATCCGGCCATCCCCCGCATCGTCGACCTCATCTCCGAAGAGGGCACCCTCTACGTGGTCATGGACTACATCGAAGGCCAGACCTTGCGCGACTTATGCAAACAGCACGGGGCGCGTTCGGAGAAGGAGGTGGTCGACTGGGATCCAGCCAGTGCGGGTCCTCAACTCACTTCACCGGCAGGACCCGTCCATCGTCTTCTGCGACCCTAGCCGTCCAACGTCATGGTCAAGCCGGACGGGACGGTCATGCTCATCGACTCGGCATCGCCCATCATGCCGGCCGAGCCTCGCAAGGGCTGTCTTTGGGGACCCCCGGCTATGAGTCCCCGGAGCAGCAGGAGGATCCGGTCTCCGTGGACAGGCGGTCCGACGTCTATTCCTTGGGTAAGACCCTGCACTTCCTCCTGACTTTGGCCGACCCCACCCAGCCGGCGCTGCCGATTCTGCCAATACCGGCCCGAGCTGTCGGCCGGGCCTGGAGAAGGTGATCGATAAGGCCATCTCCCCCCGGCCACAGGACCGCTACCAGGACTGCGCCCAGTTCGCCTACGCCTTGCGCAACAACCGCCAGGAGGACGACGCTTACTTGGACAAACAGAGGAAGAAGTGGAGGTGGTTCCTGGCCGCCTTGATCGCGACCCTGGTCTGCCTGGCTCTGGGTCCAGCTGCCTCTGGGAGAACGTCAGCAGGAACAATAGGTTTCGACTACTGGATGTCCATAGCCAAACAGGAGCTCTTCGACAGCAAGGCCGAGGACTACTTCATCAAGGCGAGTTCCCTGAGGCCTTCGTCCATTGAACCATATGAAGGCCTTCTGGGCAGGTATCGCAACGATCATCGTTTCACCGACAAAGAGGTCCATCAGCTGACCGACCAGATCCAGACGAATGAGATCTCCTTGCGGTCCGACCGAAAGCAGGGCTCTGGCTGACCCATGACACCGGTCTGCTTTATTGGTATTTCATAGTTCCAGATCCCAAGACCTGTCGGCCTCTCAGGGTTCGTCGGATTCCCAGGATTCCCAAGGGCAAGGACGACGACCTGTCCCGCCAGTACGAACGATCCGGTACGCGGAGCAGTGGATGATGATGTTGCTTCCGTCCCTGACTTCGCCCAACACCGGTCCGCCCAGATTTACGCCGACATAGCGGAGTTCAACAGTCAGTCGTTTCAGATCGCCCAGGGACCCCGGGCCGGCAAGTTCCGCTCCTATTTCGCCACCGTGAAGGATCTGGTCGATTACGTCCAGAACGACGATGACGAAGTCTGAGGCTGAACGTGCCCAGTTCGTCCAAGACGTCTTGCGGGCCTATCCTCGAAATTCAAGGCCGATGGATCAGCAGGATCGATATGGTTTTCCTGGCCCGACTGCTGCCTGGGCCATAGCGAGGATCGACCAGCACCACCAGCTCTTCGACCGATCGGATCAGGAAGACGGTGATGGACCAGTCGGCGCGACCCGGCAGGCGATCGATGACGGATTCGTGGATGCAAAGAAGGTGAGCGACTGATGAAACCGGAAACCTGGCATACCATAGCGGTGGTCTTTTCGCCTGGCGGCGGTCCTCTTCTGGCATGATCGTCCTCCCTCTTCTTCCTTTTTGAAGATTCCGGCCGTCCATGATTTCCTGACGGGAAAGACGGCGGAGAAGGAGATCTCCGCCGCGTCACCTCCCGTTGTTACGAATTGTGGAGGTCTCAAGAGACCGGGGGTCCTGGGATTCGCAGGCCAGCGCCTGCCCCCGGTCAGGGAATCGACCGATCGATATCCGCCTTCCTGCCCTCTTCGTCCCTCGTTCTCTTTATGCGCAAGCCCACCGATTCCGTCTATTCGGCGGCCCCGCAAGCCCAGGTCGAAGCCAGGAGGGATGAGAAGAGGAAGCCCAGACGTCATCTGCCACGGGTCCCCCTTCCCTTAACCAAAGGCGGGGGATGAATCGAAACGATGATCAGCCTCCAGGCGGACCTGAATTGCAGACCCTTTATCTCGACAGCGCGGCAGACACGTGGACCCACAAGAGCTGAGCGAAAAAGGATACGCAGAGGACAAATCAGGAGAAGAACAATGAGGAATCCGAATCAGAACCAGTGTCGGGAAACCGCCGTCATTCGACCGCCCAGGACGCGGCCAAACGCAGGATCATCCTGGTCCTGGCCCTTATGGCCGGCCTGATCGTCTGCCTGGGGGCCTTCTATCCTCCTGGCGCTCGGAGCCTGGTCCCTTTTGCCGCCCCTACTGCACCTGGTTTCAGCCAATTGACCTCGACCTTGTCCCGGAAGGAGGCGGCTGTCTCACCCTCCCTGTCCGACCCCATGGCGACTCCGACCCCAGCAGGAGGCGGACCTGACCCTGACCGTCTCCTGATGCGGATGAAGACACCTCCTGACGGTGACCTATAAGAGGACTGTCGTGGACGACCAAGGCATAAGAAGACCTTGGCTCGACAGAAACCAAGGAGATGGAGGAGGGCCCGGACGGCCTTCCTGACCGTGACGCCTGGCCGGCGGCCAGCGAGGAAGTATACGTGACCTTGGACCAGGAAGGCCTTTATCCCTTCTCGGACAGCGACCTTCACCCTCTCTTACCGCGATAGGGAAAGCGGCCAGGAGGAAAAGAGCTGACCAAGATTCTGGCCGACCTGGTCCGCCCCGCCCAAGGAGGGACGGACGCCCCCAGGACTCGGCCGTCGCCCTGCCGGAGATCTTCAAGACGAAAGGCCTGACCACCCTCCCCGCTGACCAAAGGGGAAGGCCCGTCCCTGATCGGCCAAGGCGATGGCTCGATCGAAGACCGGAGCGTCATCAACGGGAAAGGGCTGCAGGCGGCCCGGATGACCCTGTCTTACGACAACCCCTATTTCGTCCACTCTGATGACCTGCGTCAGGCCTGGGAGAAGGGCCACGAGTTGACCCTCACCTGCCAGGACGCTTCCGGCGGCCGGCCCGGGGCAAAGCGGCCAGAGGGACGGCCGACAGCAATGAGCCTCGGTCTCCTGAAAGACATGAGGCCACCCATTCCCCAGGCCAAGGCTATCGTTACTCTTTAGTGACCTGTCCACTGGACTGTCGAAGCGTGGGCAGAACCTGACCGATGGCAACTACGTCCTCTCTATGTTGAGGCTGGCGGCCGAGCCTGAGAAGGTCGACTTCAGCTGGATGAGGCAGAACCGGCCCTCAAGGTCCAAGTGCCGCAGGTCCCCAGGGAAAGAAAGAGGAAGGAGTGCGTCTGTCTGTCCAAACAGGTCACCATCGACGGGAAGAAGGAGGACGTCCTGGTCACCCACCACGTCCGGTCATCACTCACCATCCCACGGACCTGGTCGGTTTGGCCCCTCCAGCTCGCCATGTGACCGCCAAGCGGTCGGCCCTCGATGGGGGATCTGAACTCCCGACCGTGGATTTGAGCAGGCAGGCCAAACTGGTCTCTTCGGAGCCGACCAAGCTGACTTTACGAGGTCACCTTGGAAGAGAGCGGCCTGTATCGGTTTCGCCGACATGACCGTCTCCATCCAGGACCGCCGGGGAACTTCCTGTCCGACGACGGATCGGCTCGTCAGCTCGCTGACCGGCTTGAGCGACTAAGCCTTATGACGCCATCCTGGTCGATCTTCCCCAGCCTGGGGACGATGCTGATCCCCACCTGTCCGTGGAAGCGGCCAATGAGAAGGTGGGGTGAAAAGACCGATAAAAGGACTTACTTCCGCGGGGATGTGGAGAAGGTGAGCCTGCGCAGCCCTCTGGCTGGAGATCTATCAGAAGATTCCGGATCCACCATCATCTGGTCACCATCAGAGATTCCCCCAGCGAGACGACCTCCTTGCCCTTTGTCCCGCTTCGCTTTCGACCGGAAGCGAAGACCACCGGCCACCTTCCCGCCGGACCGTCGCCGGGAAGGGAACTACCAGCTTTCCCTGAAGGTCCTGGGCAAGACCGAGAACCGGTGCTTTCGACCAGATAAGGCGGCCCCGACCGTCTCCTCCCTGACCCTCTCCCCGCAGGGGAAGGTCTCGTGGTGGATCTTCTTCGCGGAAGGTCACCATCAGCCTGGACGGCCTGGATGATATGGTTTTCCGGCCTGGACCCTCTTCCGTCCCGATTTCGCCCTGTGCAACAAGCGGCCTGCCGGTCCGAATACTCCGGCTGACGGTCACGCCTGGCCGGAGGAACGATAGAGCGCTGATTCCTCTTCCGACCGAGCCGTCAGGACCCAGACCGGCAAGGACCAGGGCGGGGAAGATCTCCTTCACTGTCGACGGAACGGGACCGGCGACTTTCGCCGACACCGTCATCACCTTCAGTACCTGGCCGGGAACACGATCAAGGTGACCGTCCGACTTCTTCAAAGACGTTCAGGAAGCGCTGGCACCGTCCAACATAGCCGATACAAAGGGGTACAGGGCCCAGCCATCGACCAGATCGGCCGCAGATCACCCTGTCTTACGACAACAACGCCGTCCACCAAGAGAAAGTTCTCCGCCGCTGCACGGGCCACCTTCCGCTTGACCGATTCCTCCTTCGATCTGATCCGCCGGAACGACCCGCAGAGGGTCATCGTCGCCGTCTCCGCGACGGGTCGACCTGAGGCTGAGAGCCAAGGATCTTCGCCTGTTCACGGCGAACCTGGGGCTCTGTTCGCCCAGGTCACCGGCAGATGCCAGCCGATGGGGACTGGATCGTTTCACGCCCATGACTCGACCCTGTCGGCCAGACCAGCGACTGGTCAGGTCCAGCTCACCATCGACATGACCAAACCGGTCATCAACCTGACCTTCGACAACAACGATTCGGCCAATGGCAACCATTACAGTCAACAGGACGGCCACCATCACCGTCTTCGACCGTCAAACGCGACCCGTCCGCCACACAGATCATGGTCACGGCCAAGGATCCTCACGGAAGCCGGTCCCAGCCCCCGCCGCAGCGCGCCTGGATCGGTCTCCAGCGCCGCAGCCGTGCCGGATCCGCAACGAGGAAGATTATGGCGAAGGCCATCGGTCGCCTTCACGGGGAGTGCTGTCACTCAGCATCTCCGAGCGTTCCGCCGACAAGGCTGGCAACGTGCCGAATCCGTGAAAGAGTCCGGACTAATCATCGATACGACCCTCCCGGACCTGTCCATCACCGATGTGGCTGACTCAGACAGCCCGCGTCAGCCATCGCCCCGCATCGACTCTCCGGACGCCAACCCACCAGACCATGCGACCACTCCAGTACCCCAAGGCGTCGCCCATAACAAGGAATTCGGCTGTCATCTCACGCCGAAGGTCGACCGGACGGCGACCAGCCAGAACGTGGCTCACGGGACTGCATAAGCTCCCTATGATGACTCACGTCATACACCTTTGACCCGCGTGGCCGTGCGACGCCGGCACGGATCAAGAAGACCATTTCTTCCCGGTCAACCGTTTCGGCTCGGTTCCATCTCTTCCTGACACGCCGCCACGGGCATCCGCCGGTACCTGAAGAAGGGCCAGCGGCGTGGTCGTCCGGCGAGACGACCCGTGAGCGGGCCGAAAGCCTCCTCCCTCCGCGCGAGATGGTCAAGGCCCGGACCATCTGGACCGCAGTCAGTCAGCACAGCGTCAAGACCAGCGGACGACAGCGTGGTCCCTGACCACTTTACAGCGCTTCCCGGCCGCCTCTTCCGCGACGACGGTTACTACTGGCCGCAGCTGGACTCGTGGACAAGGCCGCGGCAACCTGGGCTCAGAACACATGGAGGGCAAAGGGCAGGACCGAGCCCGGCGGCTGAGGTGAATCTCGCCGTCGACTCCCGTCGACCGACGCCTCCCTGTCGGGCGTCCTCGGCGTCTATTACGCCCTCCAAAGGCCTGTCTCTCTCTTCGCCCGACAACATGAAGGTCCAGAAAGTGGAGCTTACCGATGGGAAGGTACCGGTCCTGAGACTCGCGAGCGATTCTGACCCGCCTCAGCAGCACATGATCTCAGGCGGACGGGCGTCCCCATGCCTGGCTGTCCTCAGCCCGTCTGACGCCGCCGGGGACGCCTCCACCGCCCACCTTTCCGCGTGATGGCCGCCGCCCGGTGGCAGTACATCCGGTTCGGTGCCCTCCTCTCAACCGCTTCCTGGCGGCCTCGCATCTTCTCCTTGGCCCTCCCGCCGGGCTCGGAGTCTCCTCCCTGGCCCGCCTGGCAAGGCGAGGAAGGCCCGGCATAACCCCTTCGCGCATCGCTGACGCCGGCCGGTCGAGCGGAAACAGGAAGAGATCGGAATGATCAGACCAGACTCGAACGAAGCGGAAACGGAAACGAACGAGATCGAGAGCCTTGCCTCCGAATGAGGGTCCAAGGCTTTTTCGCAAGCATAAGTATATCTCGGCTATTCGCTCTTTCTCTTGATCTCCTGTCGGTGATGGAACCTCGTCCGCTCTTCAGCGTCTTGCCTTTGGCCGGCATGCCGTGTTTCCTCCAAGCTGACAGAGTAGATTTTCTGGTGCTTAAGGATTGCGGCAACGTTTTCGCAATGGAAACCGCAATGAAAGCTTACTATCGCGACGTATGCCTGCGTACTCATGTCGGCTTCGGAGATGAAGCTGGTGACGGGCACAGCATCTCGTCAGTCGTGATTCCCCGCGCCAGGCATAAGACAAGACGGATGGAAGCATCGGACCAGTGAAGGACCGGATCGCCCCATCCCTTCGGCAGAGTACTCGCGGGCATCCTCCTATGGTACCTTTTTATAGAAGGATGAGCTGCATGCGTGACGATACGCGAGCGGTAGCATTGCGATCCGAACGTCCATTTCGACAGTTTCTGCGCGCTTTTGAAACAACAGCGGCCGCATTTCGGCGGACCAAAGCCGCCATCGAGCAAGCTGCCTGCATGAGCCTCGGTTATATCCCCCGACTCCCGGCCAAAGCGATGCGGTCCACCAAGACCAGCCTGGTCGCTCTTGCTACACAGCCCCGATATCCGCAATCCCTACTATCGCCGATCTCGCGTGTGCGATCCGGCATACGTTATTCGATTTCGCAGTGTTACCGTACGTCCATCGGCACTTCTTCCGAGAACGGCGAAAAGCGGTAGACGCTCACATCACCAGTACAGCTCTCCCTAGCACGTCAGATGGCCATCACCGACCTTCGAGGGGAGTTTCGACTCGGCCAAGGGAGGGCGACGGTGGGAAAAGAACGTCCCCATGGTCTTCAAGGTCGACCGTCATGTGAGTCGACATGTGCATAGTCCCCGTCGTGGATTCCGACCCAGCCCCGGCCCGTCCCCAAGCTTCCTCGAACCAGACCTTCATGACCGTGGCTTCGCCCGTGCGAGCAGGTTATATCTCCGGCGTCTCGATTCGCCTACTTTCCAGGAAAGGAGGCGGCCTTCAGGACCATCGCCGGCACCCTCTTCCGGGAAGACGGGATTTTTGTGGAATCGACCAGCTTCGTACGTTTCATGCAGCGTCCGTCATGAGTGAAGATGCGCTCCTGGGGCGTCCAAGCGGTGATTTTCACATTCAAGACGCCATCCAAGCGATTTCTTGATGGGGTCCTGCGGCTGCGTTATCGGCAGAAAGCATCTCCCTCATCTCTTTCGATGATTTGAGATGTTCACCTTGACGACCCCCGGATTTCCGTCATCTCCCAACAGGTGCAGAAAATCGGGTCCTTGGGGGCCAAGCTCCTCCTCGACCGCGTGGAGAAGCGGGGCCGGGCCGAATCCCAGAGGGTCAAGACCCTTTACATCCCACGGGAATCGGTGGCCGCGGCCCTGTAGCCCTTTCGCTTCAGGCCAGGACGCGCAGGACGCGCAGGCTGATAAGTCGAATAACGGGTCATTCACGATACTCATTTTCATGAAATTCATTCAGAAACGTATCGAACGAAAGCGAAACAATGACTCAAATATCTCTTAGAGGCGTTTCCAAGATCTCGGGAACACCCATGGTGGTGGATGATGTCTCAGTGACAGTGAACTCTTCAGCAAGTCCATCGTGCTCCTTGGGGAGAACGGGGCCGGGAAATCGACCGTCATCAAGATGATGAGCGGCATCTACCAGCCGGACAAAGGGCATATCGAGATCGACGGGAAAGAGACCCGGATCCCCGATGTGAACGCCGCCCGGGACTTAGGCATAGCCGTCATCCACCAGGAGCTCAACCTGGTCCCGCAGCTGTCCATCATGGAGAAACCTCTTCCTGTATCTGCCGACGTACTGGATGTTCGTCGAACGGGCGGCCATGCGCAAGAGGCCAAGGCCTGGCCAGCATCGGTCCTCGAGGAAGACGGGACAAGTCGATGGGCGAACTGCGTCGCCCGCCAGCAGATGGTGGAAATCGCCAAAGCCCTGATGCAGAACGCATCCGTCCTCATCCTGGACGAGCTGACCGCCGCCTTGACCCGCAAGATGCGAGCAGCTTTTCCTCATCATGGAGGAACTCAAGAAGCAGAGCGGGCCATGGTCTTCATCTCCCATCACATGGATGAGATCCCAACGCATCGGGACGTCGTCACCGTCCTGCGTGACGGCAAGTACACTCGCCACCGTCTGCCAGCACACCGGAGCCTGAGTTGGTCAAACTCATGGTCGGCCGGCAGATCGAGAACCAGTATCCCAAGCCGCCACGACAGGCGAAGTCCTGCTTTCGGTGAAAAGACCTGACCCGCCGCCATCAGACCATGTCTCCTCGAGGTCAGGGCCGGGGAAGTGGTCGGACTGGCCGGTTTGGTCGGGGCCAGGGCGGACGGAAGTCATCCGCAGCAATCTTCGGGGCCGATCCTACGATTCGGGGTTCCGTCTTCGTGGGCGGAAAAGCTACCCATGGCGGACATCTCCTGCAGCATCGCCGCCGGATGGCTGGTTCCGGAAGACCGTCGGTCCCAGGGCCTGATCCTGGAAGCCTGGTCGCCGGACAACCTGGGCCTCGCTACCCCGCTGCCCACTTCCCATGCGGCTTCGCTGACCTCAAAGGTCAGCAGGCCAGGGAGTGGCGGACCAGCTGCGCATATCCAGACATGGCGAGCATCGACCAAACGGCCGGATCCTTGTCGGGCGGCAACCAGCAGAAGATCGTCTTCGGCAAGTGGACCACCTCCCAGTGCCAAGGTCCTGCTCGGACGAACCCACCCGAGGGGTGGACGTAGGCGCCCGCGAGATCCTACGAGCCTCATCGACGCAGTCGTCTCTCCAAGCTGAGAGCCGTCTCGTGAAAGCACCTTCGGACGGTCGGAAGTGCTCGGGCATGTCGGACCGATCCTGGTCATGAGCAATGGAAGGCTCCAGTGTGTGAATGCCGGCCGATCAGGCCACCTCAGTGAAAAGATCATGGCTTTGGCTGGCTCCCATAAGGACAGCGCGAGGGAAAAGAACGAGGCCGATGGCCGCGCGACAAGATGAATTTCTCAGGAAAGGGACAATACCAAGATGACTTTTCTGCTTCTCAGACGCGGACTGACTCCGTCGCGCGCCAAACGATCATGCATTACCATCGCCCGCAACGGGGCGCGCGGGTGAGATTGGTCCTCCTCGTGCCTCGTCCCATGTTCGCCACCTCCAGGCCTTTTGACAGGAGCCAACCTGCTGAACGTGGGCATCCAGCTCCACCATCGCCAGACATCTTGGCTTTCAGCGCGGGCCTTCGCCATCGCGGCCGCGCGGGATCCCGTCAACCTCGTGAGCCCGTGGCGGCCTTCTCCAGCATGTGGTCGTCGCCTACAACAGCCTCTGGGCATGCCCGCCTACGGCTGACCGTGATCGTGCGGGCGTCCTGGCCGGCGCTTTCTTCGGCGCTCTGTCCAGCAGCACGACGCCTTCCTCAAACTCCCTCCTTCATCGCCACCCTCGCCACCATGTCCATCGCCCGAGGCCTGACCTGGTCATCTCCGACGGCCGCCGTCTCCACCTCACAGCTTGGTCACTTCTGCATTGCGCGGTGCTGGCATCCCTGTGCCGATCGTCACCATATGATCTCATCATGTCATCGCGGCGGTGATCTTGAATTTCACCAGCATCGGATCGTTCCATTCACGCCGTTGGCGGCAGCATAGCAGAGCCTCGCGTCTCATCCGGCATCCACGTCCATAAGACCCAGATCATCGTCTTCGTCCTCTCCGGCATCTTCGCCGCCGTGCGAACCCTGCTCAATCGCCGGCCGATCTGCGTCGGTCCAGCCTCGAGCCGCCAGCGGTTGCGAGACGGACGCCATCGCTCCACCGTCATCGGCAGGGCCTCCCTGCCCGGCGGCAGCGGGAAGCATCTCCCCGCGCTGCTGGGCGCCATCCTTCTGGCCGTCATCACAGCACGCAGACATCCCAACGTCTCCTCCTTCTGGCGGCAAAGTGCGGTCATCGGCCTGGTCATCGCCATCGCCGTCACATCGACACCCTGCGGCGCAAAGCGGTGAGCATTCACCTGAGTCTCCGTTCGCAAAAGCCAAAGCAACAACTAATCCAAGCAAACCGACAAAACCAGGACCATCAAACAGAACAGTTCATTCCTCGTCGGTGGAAGAGTCCGCGACCGGGAGGAAAGGAATCATCATAGACTCATGACATTCCTCAAAGATCACCCGGGACCGCTTTTGGCGCGCGTCTGCTCCGACACCCTGATGCGGCAGGCATGGAGCCTGCGGGTGGTCGGCGGAACCTGCGGCAGGTGGGGACAAGGTCTCATCCTCATCCTCCACCCTCAACAACCCCTTCTTCGTCGACCGCGCGACGGCGCGCAGCAGGAGCGAAAGCAGCGGCATCAACTGCAGCTCGACGCGCGTAGCAGACTCCACCACCCAGCAGAACCAGGCCCAGAACGCCCAATCCCAAGGGGCTAAGCGCGGTCACGCATCAACTCCGGTGGATTCCGACGCCGCCGCGCCCGCCGTGGCGGGCCTGTTGGGGCCAAGGTCCCGGTGGTGAGCGTGAACCGTTCCGTGACCGGGGAGGACAGACGCCCATCGCGCCCGATAACGCAGCGCCGGCGCTGGGCAGCACCGCAGCCAAAGGCCTCGGGCGGCAAGGGCAAGGTCATCATCCTCCAGGGGACTCCCGCGCCGTCTCCACCCGTGACCGCAGGCAAGGGCTTCAGGACGAGATCAAAGCAGTATCCAGGATCAAGGTCGTGGCCATGAACAGACCGCGAGACTTCGATCGCGGCCGAAGCCTTGAACGTCACGTCCAGCTCATGCGGTCCAACCTGACGCGGTCGGCCTCTACGCGGAGAACGACGAGATGGCTCCTGGGAGCGTCCAGGCAACTAGGCTCCAAGGCTGGGAAGGACGTCAAGGTCTTCGAGCTGATGGGACCGCTACGGTGCATCAAGGCCTGTCAAGAAAGGGACCATGCTGTAGATCTCATCGCCCAGCAGCCGAAGGTCGCGCGAAGGCCGTCGACGCCGCACAAAGCTCACTCAGCGGCCAGTCGGTCGAGAAAGACGAGCCATCGCCGACAAGACCGTGACCAAGAGAACGCGGCCGAGTTTTAGGCGACGCGAAGGTGATTAATGCTGACTCATGGAATTCTGAACCTTTGTATCATGCCATGGCCTGCGCCATTTGCGCCAAAAGACCGGTTCGTGGTCTCCGACTGCGGACTGCCCGTCCCTGAAGGGGTCGGGTGATCGACCTGGCCCTGGTCTTCGAGGTCCCGCGGTTCGAAGACGTCCTGGATGCGATCAAGGGGGACTCGTCCTGGAAAACGGGCTCATGGCCAGCGAAGCGAGGGGGACCGGAGCCGGAGGTGGGTCACATCCCGCTTCGACCTGCTGTCTCCTATGTTCCCCATGACGGAGGAAGACGGTTCAAGTCCGCCTGAGGGGGGTGAACGTCGTCGGGACGGGAGGGAAACGACCTCCATGAACGTCCTCTTCCGAGTGAGGTCCCTTCTAAAAGGAAGAGAAAGAGGGAGGAAGGCCGCCGTCGGCTTTCGCTACGCCGGATGGCGGCCTTCCCCGCGAACCATGAGGAGACATCATGAACGCAGACGAAGAGAACCGTTCCCGCCTGTCCGGCCTGTTCGAGCGGGTGGCGGCGAAGATCAGCGATCGTGATGTCCATGAACGTGGGATTACACTGTGACCGAGCGTCTGCCCCAGCGCTGGGGAGACCGTGACCGGAGGCCCTTTGCAGGTTCTGCCGGGGGGCAAATCGGTCAATCAGGCGGCCGCGGCCGGCCGTCTGGGAGCCGGGGTGATCATGCTGGGCATGGTCGGTAGTGACGATTCCGGCGCTTTCCTGATCGACCAGCTCAAAGACGCGAGGGTGGATACTTCCTCCATCGCCCGCCATGGAGGGCCGAGCGGTTCCACGGTCATCACTGTGGACGCCGCCGGGGAGAACACCATCGTCTATTCGGCCGGGGCCAACGCCCAAGTCTCCGTTGACTACGTGACATCCCACAGTCAGGCCATCCAGTCGGCCGCGGTTCTGGGCCTGTGCCTGAGAGCCCTGGACGCGGTGATACGCCGCCGCCGGTGGCCCATAAGGCGGGGATCCCGGTCCCGTTGAATGATTCTCCTTTCCCGGCCGATCTTCCGCCGACCTGATCGCCAACACCGACATCCTTCTGGTCAACGAGCACGAGGTGGCCCAGCTGCTGGGGATCGATGTGACGGCTCTGCACTCAACATCTGCCTACTGGCGACCGGTGGGGGAAAAGTTGCAGGCTTCGGCTACTCTCAGGCCATCGTCACCCTGGGTTCCCATGGGGCCGTGGTCCTGGACGGGGACAGGCTCAGCCATGTGCCTGCCCTTTGTCTGTGAAGCGGTGGACACCACCGGTTGCGGCGACTCCTTCATGGCGGCAGCGTCCCGGCACGCGCGCGGGCCCGAGCTGAGGCTGAAGACAGCGCTGCACGGCTTCGTATGTGACCGCCTGCGCCGCCTGCGGCATGGGGGCCTGCAGGCATCGTACGGCAGCGCTCTGGCAGGTCTTGGGAGTACTTCTTCCCGGAAAGCCGCTGAGGGTCTTCTCGCTGGGGAGAAGGAATCTTCCCAGCAGGCCGCTGAAATTTCCCGACGAGGGAGCTCTCGGCGAGGCATAGTCAAGGTGGCGAGTGAAGGAACTTTTCGATATGCGATGTGGGATGGCCGGTTGGTCATCCCCATCGCATGGTCATCCATCTATTCATTTATGCGCTTCGATGCTCTGGTAATCAGAGGGCCTGAGTCCTCAGAGCTCGAACCGGAGCACAGATAAGTGCTGATAATTTAGGGTTCTTGATAAGCTCTTGACGCTTTCAGAGCGCCGAACCAGCGTTTTAACCCAGAGCGCCGAACCCCACCGGATGGCTGGTCTCGGAACCGATGACGGCATAGCCGATGGCCTTGGTGGGAATCGAGATCTGCACGGCCTCTGCTGTCCTGCAATTCAGCCAGGCGATCTTCCGAGCCGCCTCGGAGATGGCTCTAGCGACCTCTTCAGCGCTGGCGTCCGTCGTGAAAGTCACGGGACGGGCACGTCATTGCGCCGATTTCAACATCCTATTTTTACCTCTTTCCAGTCGGGTCTTTTTCTGAAATTTTTCTTGTCCGTCTCGCCTGCGGGACATCCCGCCGGCTCCGATCACGATCTGGACCCGCTGTCGCCAACGAGATTCCGTCGGCCTGTACTCGCCGATTATTATATCGTCATGATTCGCAACGATTCCGGTACAGTGGCTGCGATGAGCCCGTAACGATTGCAATGACAGAGGTCAATGAGACTGACTTCCTGTAGATGGTCTTCTGGATTTCTTCTGACACGAGCGGCCTCGGTGGCTATAGTCGTCCGGATCATCGTCAATCTTGAAGGCCGCGGAATCGGACTCAGCCTGTCTCGTCCATTCTCCGGCGATAAGCCCGACTCAGAGGGCGGAAGGAGGATTGGAGGAGGAGGCAGGCTCGCGCATTCTCTCACGTTGGCCCCATCGGTCTCCTCTCTTGACCTTCTGGAAGGCCAGGGTTTTCCTCATCATCAGAGGCCCCGCGTATCAGGACGATTGGTGGAAGTGCGGTCGGATGAGATATTCTGGCCGTTTTGCCCTTCCTCCTGGTGGAGGGCGGAGTCCCGGAGTGAGACGAGTGAAATCTTCGGCCTTGCACTAGGGTCGATGACCGGTTCACGACTTGGGTTTGCGGATCAGAATCATAATTTTCCGGGAGCTGATCCTCCGAGGTCTGGGGAGGAAGAGGATCGGGACCCAGTGGGGTTGCCTGACCCCATCCTGGTTCAGTCGGACCGACTTCGGCGGGTTGGCCACGGTTCGGGAGATGTGTTGTCGTTGAGCTCTGTTTTTCCTCCGGAACGCATTCCTTGATCCGCGACAGAAACGGGCATGGTCGCCGGGCTGGGCGTGGCGGACGCTTCTTTTGACGGGGCTCTGCCCCCGCGTGGAATCTCCCAGCAGGTCGCCGACTGTCAAGGTGGTGGGATGGGCGGACTTGCCGACCCCCTCGGGGTTGATGGTGAAAATCTGATGAGCCAAAGACTCCACCTACGATTTGAACCGCATGATCTTCTGGTATCGGTTTTTCCGAGCGCGGATGAAATCTCCCACCTGGGGACATTTGCACCCACAGCCGGCATGCGGAGCATGATCATGTCATCCATCCGGTTGCCCATGATGCGGGCGTAAGCGGAGAGGGCGGCGTTGCGGCGGGATTGATCCAGCTTGGTGAAGATCCAAGCCAAATCCCGGGCCGGGTCGTTGATCTGCATGTTCTCCCAATGCCGGATGCCGGAAATGCCGGTGCTGGTGAAGATGATATCCCCATCATTGAAGCCGCCGTGCACCGGGGTCGCTCTGAAATTCCACAGGTTCTCGTGGGAGATGATGGAGGTCCAGTTATCCAGGATTTCCGGGGGGATATGCCCCGCAGCGCGAAGGTTGACGATCCACGTCTCCAGCTGATGGATGGATGGCTCGTCAGGAAGGCGGGGTAGTGGGCATTGACCAAGAACTTGCCCCGCAGACGGTGGATGGCGCCGATGGACGTTCCGGTCGCGGCGCATTGAGTCTCTGTCAAACGCGACAGGGGAAAGGCATCGCCGGGGATATGAGGCATGATCAGCACGGCCGTCTGGCCGGTGGGGACGTCTTCCGGTCTCCTGGGGTGAAATTCTCCAGATGATCCATACGAAAACCAAGCACGGAAGGCTCATGGGTATGGTCCAAAACGTAAGCCGCGCGGGCGCGATCCTTCAGGCGTTTCTTCCCCTCGTCGCTTGAGGAGACGCTGACGTCGTATTCTTCGCCGGTCACGTCGGTGATGATCGCCGTCGTGATGTCTTCCAAGTCACCGCTTTCGGCGAACTGCTCGGACCTCCTGGTGGTCTACCGTCAGGGGCGGGCATGGCAGCGAGGCGAGGGCTGCGATTTCAAAGCTGGAACGTTGACTCACTCTTTTACCTTAATACATGGGGACTACGGTTTCATGCGGAAATCGGGTGGGGGATGTCCTCCACATTTCCACCTTCAAAGGTGGTGGATAAGTTCCACGATTTCGTGGAAAGCTGTGGATAACATACCCCATCGGATTCGGTCTGTGGCTTTGCCAGAATGGAGCACGAACGACATCTTATCCGGTTTAGATCCTTCCCAGCGCCGAGGCGGCGATGGCGGTGGAAAGGACCGGTGCGCATCATCGCCGGCGCGCGGAGCTGGGAAGACCAGAACGATCAGCTGCTGGATCGCTCATGCCTGCCTGGCTCGGAGCCTGGCGGGAAGAGCGCGCCTTGGCGGTGACCTCGGTCAAAGCCGCTGGAGAGGTGAGACGCCTGCGGAGTTGGGAATCCAAGGGAGTGCAGGCGGCCACTTCCATTCAGCCGCCCTGGCCAGCTCCGCCAAGCGTGGGAGACCTCAGACGCCCCTTCCCAGGTGAGCGATAATCCCTCAGGGACTTGGGTCATCCGCTCGATGGCCAAGGTCACCGGAGAAAGCGTATTCAAGACATCGACATCTCTGACGTCCAGGCGAGATTGACAGGATGAAAGTCGGCCTGATCCTTCCGCCGCAAATACGGCGAGACTTTGTCAGGAGACCGCCGCACCCCTCCGCGGGTCTGGACCAGACGGCCGCGAAGGCCGTGAGGACGCCCATGACGAGGAGAAAGGTCTTTCACGGGGTCATGAGTTTCAACGATATCCTCCTCCTGTGCCATGTCCTGGAAGAGCCGGATCAGGCCGCCCGCATCCGCAAGGATCGGGTGGCTGACGATCGACGAATACCTGGATATGCCCCTCTGCAACACCGGCTGATGACTTTGTGGTTGGGAGGAACCGCAATGTCTGCGTGGTCGGTGACGCCGCCCAAACCATCTGTTCGTTCGCCGGAGCGACCGGTTACTACCTGAATCGTTTCGATTGGGAGTTCGCCCCTTCGACGGCGGATATCAGCCTGAACCGCGATTATCGGTCTACGCCGACCATCGTCGCCCAGGCCAACGCGCTTTGGAGAAATCCCCTGAGGGATGATTACCTTCATCTTGCCTCCGGTCGCGAGCCAGGAAGAAAAGTCCTGAAAACGCGTTATTCCAGCGATGTCCATGAGGCTCGGGGGATAGCGGGAAAGATCAAGAGGTTGATGGCGTCCGGCGCGAAAGCAGGAGACATCGCTGTCCTCATGCGGATCATACAGCAAAGCCGCCTCCTTTCCTCCGTCTTCGAAAGAGGAAGGCATCCCTTTCCGGGTGAGGCGAGACTCCGGTTGGGATAGCCAAACCAGCCATGATTCCTTGTTGAACGCGGACGGAACCGTTGGGCAGGTGACCCTGTCGACCATTCACGCCTCTAAGGGCTTGGAATGGCCCTATGTCTTCATCATGGGATGCAGCGACGGACTCATCCCTTACGCCACGAACATGACCGACCAAGGGTTGGAGGAAGAGAGGCGGTTGCTGTACGTGGGAGTCACGCGGGCGGAGGATTTCCTGGAAATCTCCTACTCGCAAGGCATGAGAAAGGAGGGGGAACAGGATTCTTGGCAGACTCTGAAGCGGTATCCCAGTCGTTTTCTCCGCTAGGCTTGAGGTTCGTGCGGTTGGTAAGGGTCCTCGGCTGATGGAGGGATGTTGCCGCCCTTCCCGTCATCCCCGCCTTCCCTTCCTTCTCCGTTTTCTTGTCTGTCTTCGTCCTTCATCTCGTCCGCATCATCCGAGGGTGATTCCTGTTCGGAGGCGAGAGTTTGGCCAATTCCTCGTCCCAGTCGATGGGTTCTTCGGAATCAGGGCGATTGGGAAAGATCGGATGAATCGTCGGCTTAGCGATCATCCATGGCAACGGAATCCGTGTGATTCGACGGAATCGGAGGTCTCTCGGTGAACCGGCGGCATCGGAGGAAATCTCGTCCGATTCGTCCGGGTTGGCTTTCTGATCTGGCTGAGGAGAGAAGACCCATCCGGTTTTTCCGGTTCGGATCAGTTTCTCCATCTTCGACTTTGGGCGAGCAGGTCTGCAGGTCTTGGTCGAATTCGGCGGAATCCTTGGACTGCTCTTGGCTGCGGGTCAAAGCGTCTTCGGCCATGATGGGGAGCAGGTCAGGGTGACTCAGCGATGGTCGCGGGCATCCGGGCCTTCGGCCAAGGTTATCGTCCCCCAGAGCTCGGCCGCGTCGCGCATCGTCTTCTTTGGACGCAGTTCCAAACCAGCAGGATGTTGAAAGGTCTCTTCGGTTGCTCCGCCCATGGCGCGCTCGCGGCGCTGCATCTCTCGCAGCTGCTCCAAGTGGGGGATATGGGCCATACCGGCCCGCCAGACGACGCAATCGACCCTAACCTTCCACCAAGGCCAAAAGGGTCTCCAGGCTATGCAGGGCCTCTTGCTGCTCGGGGGTTTCGCTCATGCCCACCTTGCTCAGGTCGACCGCCCCGGACAGTGAATCGGGTTCATCTCCTGGGCCTGACGGATCTGGTCTTCATAGCATCCAGAGTCGATGCGTGATTCCACGGGCGTATGTTGTCGATGAGGGTGTCAGAGATTGGAGGCATCAACCAGGGGACGTTGCTGAAGAGACGGCATGAGGCTTCTTCAGCCAGCCAGATATTCCAGGACCTCGGCCGATGGGACTTTGAGCTCGGTCGCATAGGGAGTCCACGTTTTCGGGGGATCAGGGCCCCGGCGGCGTGTCCAATAAGGCGATGCCTTGGTCGAAAGCCTCCCCGGATGCTATGGGCCATGTGTCCGGCCGCGCGCCCAGCTGCATGGCGTAAGAGTGTTGCCAGAAGCGTGATGAAGCTGGCTGGGTCTTTGAGGTTGTCCGGGAGGAGATGGGAACCGGTCCGGCGAAAAATCGCGATTTCGCCCTGAATCCGCCGCCGAACCGATCCGGACGACCGCCGCCATGGCTGCATTCACGGCTTTGCGCCACAGGGGCCGAGCAGGGCCCACGTGGAGGGCCTTATCCACCATTGGTCACGGGTGAGCACGTCGACGCGTGCCGGTTGGTTGAGTCGGTCACGGCATCAGCCAGAGATTGGCCTGGGAGACGGCCGAGCGGACCCGCTCCTTGTACTGCTGAGGTTTCTCGGATCGTTTCGCCTGAACGGCCATATCACGCCCGATCGAGGCAGCCATCTTCACGTTGATCGGCCCTTGGGACAGGACGTCGTCAAGGCCTTCTGCCGAGCCCAGATTGCTCTTGTTGAAGGCTTCCATGAGGGTATGGACTTCGGAAGGGTCGGGCAGGCCGCCTGGCGCGTTGAGCATCTGATCGCGCATCGCTCGCAGGCAGCTGTGAGAGCTGCTGCCAGGCCATCTCGCGCCGTAGGGCTGAAGAGTCGATCAGCCACTTATAGCGAGCTCGTCTTCAGACATGGGAACCATCCTGCGCCATCAAGCGTTGTACTTCGAGGCACTGAATAAGCGTCCGTTTCCATCATTATAGCCGAAGAGAACAACGAAAGTCCAAAACTTGAGCCGGGAGATATCAACTTTTTACAAATTTCGCTGAACGAGTATCCTGTATCCAAGAATCAGAGAGCTCAGACCGATGCGACAGAGATAGATAGAGGGCGGGTCGAAGCCGGTGGATTCTCTCTCGTTCCCTTGCCATCACTAAACTGGAAAGTCCATGACGACGAAATCCCGAAACCTCGTGCACGCCGAGCCCGCTTCATCGGCTGGCTCACCATCATCCTGGCCTGGCCCTTCTTTTCGCGCTAAGCCGCTTACACGGTGGAGATGCCTGGACCCACCGGAGACGTCTTAGGCGCGGTCTCTCGAAGGCGAAGGCTCCGAAGATGATCAGGTATCGAGGGCGAAATCTTCAAAAGACCCGGGCAAACTCCTGCTGACGACGGTCAGCGCCTTCAGGGTCCGGGGTATCCGGCGACCAACGCCCAGGTGTCGTAGGCCTGGTTCCAAAAAGATACGATCGTGGTTCCGCAGGAACTGGAATATCCGGTCAATCAGACGGCTGACGATTACAAGCAGGAGACGAACAAGCAGATGTCCGGAGCCCAAGAGGCGGCGCGACCCAGGCCCTGGCCTTCCTGAAGAGGCGGGGATCGCGGTCGACCGGGCGAAGGTCTCCATGCATGTGGATGACATTGGCGGCCCCTCGGCTGGGATGATGTATACGCTCGGGACCATAGACAAATTCACGTCCGTCAACGAGACCGGAGGCAAGGTGATCGCCGGAACCGGGACCATGGAGAAGAATGGGAAGATCGGGCCGATTGGCGGCATCCGTCTGAAGATGGTGGGAGGGCCATGCGCGACGGGGCCCGCTGGTTCATCGCTCCGACAAGCAATTGCAACGAAGTCACCGGCCATATACCGTCTGGTCTCCACGTGGTGGCCGTTTCCAACCTGGATCAGGCTTATGACGCTTTGGTCGCCATCGGCCAGGGGAAGACGGACGGGCTGAAATCCTGCCCTGTCAGCTGATTTTGACTTGCTGGCTTTCCCTCGGGCCGTCAGGGTCTCTTCTGGCCCCTTCGGCGCCTTTCAGGGTTGAAGAGAGGTCGGAGACGCCTATTTCCAATATTTCTGTTATGCTGAGGCATGTGTCCAATACAGAAATGTCGGAAAATGCAGCGAAGGAATTAGGATTCCAGCCCGGGGACGTGGTCCAAGAGTGGCTGTGGATGATGATGTCGATGATTCCATCCGTCAGTCCATTGAGGGCTTGACCGGTGAGGACCTGGTCGACGAGTACGACTCCAGCGTCGATGGCGTGGTCGTCTGGTGGCGCGATGGGGACGATGAGGACGAGCTCTCCGACACCATCATGGATGCGGGCGCCTTGCTCGAAGGGGAAGGGCCTTTCTGGGTGATCACCCCCAAGCCCGGCCGACAGGGGGCCGCCGGTCCTAATACCGTGCAGAACGCCTCTAAGAACGCTGGCATGAACGCCGCCACCCCCGTCACTTTGAGCGAGGATTGAACGGATTCAACTGCGGGCCTTCGGCCACGGCCACTGAGTTTCGTTTTCCTCCGGACATCCATTGATTTACCTTGCCATCGGTAAGGAAGCAGGCTTTCGCGCTGGTTTGTCATCATCAGAGAAATCGTTTGAGCGGCAGGGGAATCGTTTGAGCTGCGTCGCCAGCTATACGTCATTCATGACAATGCACTGATGGAATTCCACGAATTGTCTGGGCGACACATCAGCAAAAAGTTGGGCAAAGAGATGTTTCATGTGATGTGATGGTCTGAAGGCACTGTTTTCAAGGATTCTTCATCTGGAATCGAGAGTGGGCGATGAGGGGCTCGAACCCCCGACATCCACCGTGTAAAGGTGGCGCTCTAGCCAACTGAGCTAATCGCCCGATGTGAAGAAAGCTTACCTTAGCGCGCAGACGAAGGATCCCTGCAAATCCAGGTTCCCGCAGCGCGGTTCGTGCTAGTTCCGTGTATAAATCCCCGATTTTCCCTTCCTGGTCTTTCCTGATTTGTAGTCTGATTAGCAGACTGTCCGTCGCTTTCGGGCATGGACGCCGCCTTGGCGTCAAGATCCCTGCAGGGGCGTGGTTACGCCAGGCGATGCCCAACGGCGGCAAGAGGTCGGCAGATGCGACAAGGCCAAATCAGACTGGTCGGGAGGTTTCAATGGCAGACAAGGCTTCGGATAAGGCGCAGGACCGCGGTGGGAAGCTCCCCTTGGCGAAGAAGAACGCCTGGGGCTACGATACCGAGCAGGTGGATGAGTTCCTTTCCCGCGCCCATCAGCTTTATGAGGCTCCCTCAACCCCAACTCAAGCAGGAGGACATCCAGAACGTCCTTTTCACCTTGGTTCGAGGCGGTTACGACATCGACGCCGTCGACCGCGCCTTGCTCCGGTTGGAACAGGCCGCTGTGGACAAGCAGACCTCCTACCAGATCGCCAACCAAGGCCGCGTCGCCTGGCTCACCGAGACCGTGCAGCTCGCCCAAACCCTCATGCCCCGCGCCTTGGCGGACGATGGGGAGCGCTTCGCCGACGGTCAGGGGAAGGAGCCCTCTTACGATCGCAAGCGGGTCGATAGTTTCGTGGTCAACGTCATGACCAGGATCTGCGACGAATCGCATTCCCTACCAGAAAGCGGTCTCTTCAGCATTTCGAGTTCTGATGAGGACTTCGTCCCCCGCACATCTCCACCGTGCTTTTCACGCAGCGCAGGGGGACAAAGGCTATGACGAAAGGCCAGGTGGACCTTTACCTGAACCGCGTCTCCCAGGTGGTCTCCCGGATCGTCTCTTTCAGCCGTCTGGAAGGGGTACGGTCAAATCCACCATGGAGGGCGGACAGAAATCCGACCGGCGGCGGATCGGCACAGAGCACGAGCTGATTATCAGGCGGTCGCTTCCATGGAGAATCCTTTTTCCCGCAGACCCAGGCCTCGTCCCGGCGCGCAAAGGGTCTCAGCGGCCTCACGAGCAGCAGGAACAGCAGACGGTCAGGGCAGAAGGGAGTAGCCCAGTTGCCCCGGAACGGAGTTCCTGTCACCCGTCCATAATTCCAACGATGAAGGAACCGGTCCGTCAGGCCCCTGCTGAGGCGCCATGCCGATTTCCTTCGCCCCGAGCGCCAGTCAGCGGGTCCCTGCGGGGGTGCAGGTTCCCCACGGAGGGGAGGGGGACTCCCAAGCCGCTCCGGCAGGCGAGGACCCCTTCGCCCAGCTGGATCTTTCCGCCGAGGCGAGAGGCGAATTATCAGATGCCTGATTTGGTCTTCCCCTCACGCAAGACGCGGGAGAAGCGCAGGGAGTCCGCGCGGCAGGAAAGGGCAGGGTCTTCTGGATTTCCTGGATCTTCTGATTCCCCTGATTCCGCCGACTCTCCTGATTCCTCCGCCGCTGGCGATTCCCAAGGCGACCAGGAGAATCAGCCCGATCTGTGAGACAGGCTGGAGCTGCTTCTTCCCAGTGGTCTTCCCGCCCTCGCCGGATTCTTCTTTCCCGTCGGATTCCCCGTGGCGATTCATGTTCATCGAGCGGCGTTCTTGGGCCCAGGCCCATTAATCCCCGCTTTGGTTAAGATAAGAACGTGCAAGGAAATTCAGGGTAAAGAAAGCCGGACGTCAACCGGCCTGGCTGGAGCGTGCCCTGGTCAACCGACCAGACGGCTCATGGACCCTGACCAAACATCTTCTGGTCATCATCCCCATGTTCGCTTTGCTGTCCGGAACTCCTCATCGGAACCTCCTACCTGACCCGCGTCCCCTGGGTTTACGTCCCCATCAACCAGACCATCTCCACCAGCGCCCGCAGCACGGCCATCACCTTCCAAGCGAACCCGGGGCAAGCCCTCCCTCGTCGAGGGACCTACCAGGTCGGCTCGGAAGAACGCTCTTTGACCATCGTCTCCTCCCAAGGGGCAAAGCAGCGGATCCGCATGACCTGCGCTATCCGGTCGATTCCCAAGGAAGGCGGATCAGCTCCCTGGCAGACCGTCTGCGGGTCCGCAGGCTTGCCAGCCCTGACCTTCCTCCATGGAGCTGGCACCGCTATCACACCGATTTCCGCGACGTGGCTCCAGGACTACAGCTCGGCCGGATTCGTCACCGCGACCATGAGACAAGCCGATGTGGGATACGACCGACATCAGCAGGATTACCCGCATCCGCGGTCGCCTACTCCATGTGATCGATTGCCGGCCGCCCTGCCGAGGGATCAACCCCATCAGGGTGGGGATGTACGCCACGTCGGAAGGGGCCTGGATCTCTCCAGATAGTCGAACGGATCAATAAGCGGGTGGCCTTCCAGGGCCCTCTCTGAGCCCCCTGGTGGCCAACCCCCGCCAAGCCATGGGGTACTTGGTCGTCAGGACATGTCCATCCTGCACGCCCATCCGGGCTACTCCGCTTTGGCCGAACGGGTGGACAGCATGGATGGGGATCACCGCATCCACATTTCGATTTCCGCTTCGAAGACCCTTCCTTCCCCGGTCCTATCATCTGCCGACCCTGGTGACGTACGGGAGCAAGGATGTGCTGACCGCGCAAATCAGCGGGGTCACCCGCATCATGGAGCTGGCCCACAAAAACGGCAACTGGAACGTGACCGTCCGCAACTATCCGGTGGGCAACCATGTCCTGCGGCTGGGCAACGAGGCCAATGGGGGCACCGTCCTCGCGGACCATTACGAGGATGACATGGTCGATTGGGCGGTGGGCACCGTCCTCGGGCTCAGACAGACCAGCCCGCGCATCGCCGGAGCCCAGCTTTACCAGACGATCCCTCTCTACAACGGGGCCAAAGGAAGCAAGCCCCTGACCATCTGCGTCCTGCTGACCGGCTTCCTCTCCGTCCTCCTGCTGGTCGTCTTCGCCATCTTCTGTCTGATCGTTTGTCTGATCAAGCTGGTCCGGGTCCTGCGGAAAGACAGGCGTCCCGTCCTGGGGCTCAACCGGCGGCTGAGGAGGATCATCGTGACCAATACGATCGTCTCTTTCGCCTGCGTGGTCCTCTTCGCCCTCGGTCTGGCCCAGGTGGTGGCCGGCATCGTCAACCTGGTCTGGGGGGCCGCTCCCGACTATTCCTCCTTCGCCTATTGGTCCTGGATCGTCAGCCAGGTCATGGCTTTCGCCGTCGTGGTCTCCATGAGCTCCGTCTTCTCCGGCCTGGCTGAGATAGCCGATAAAAAGACCCGCCAGCTCATGAGGAAACGGCCAGTCAGCCGGGTTGTCGCGGACAAGAACCTGGGTCTGATCTTCTTCTGGATGGGGATCGGCACCATGTTCGTCACCTGCTTTTCCTGGCCTGTCTGGGCCTTTTCGCGTTCTAAGGCAGGGGTGAGCGGATGCCGACTTATCGCGATCAAGGGCTGGTCCTGCGGGCCATCAAGCTGGGAGAGGCGGACAGGATCATCACCATCCTCACCTCCCGTCATGGCAAGATTCGGGCGGTTGCCAGAGGGTGCGGCGGACCAGGTCCCGCTTCGGCTCCCGGCTGGAGCCTTTCATGCGCGATGATCTCCTCATAGCCCAGGGAAGGAAGGAGCTGGATACGGTCAGCCAGGCCGTGGTCATCTCCGCTTACGCCCCTAAGATCGTGGCCGATTACGAGGCTTATCTTTCCGCCAGCGTGATTGTGGAAGCGGTGGATAAAGTCGTCTCCGACCTGCGGGAAGGCAGCGAATCCACTCATCGTCAGTATCTCCCTGGCCGTGGGCGCTGGCTGCTTTGGCCGCCGGGAAAAAGGCCGCCGGCTTTGGTGGAGAACTCCTTCCTCCTGCGTTCGGTCAGTCTGGCCGGGTGGACCCCCCGCCTGGATTCCTGCCTGGTCTGCGGCCGCCAGACCGATCTGACCTATTTCTCCGTGGAATCGGGCGGGGTCATGTGCAAGGACGACCACGTCCCTGGTTCCTGAGGCTGAGCCCCAGGCCCTCTTTCAGCTGCGGGCCTTGCTGATGGGGGACTGGAAGGCCTTGGAAGCGCAGACTTCGCCCGAGGGCCGCCTCGCCGCCGAAGTCGGGGAAATAGTAGAGGAATGGTCACAATATTATCTGGAAAGGCCTTTGCGTCCACTCATTTGCTACATTGATGGCATGAGTTTTCGATCCCGTCGATTACACCTCTTTGAGCCTGCCTGCAGCCTTTCTCCGATCCTCCATCATCCCCATTTCCCCTCCGGCAAAGTGCCCAAACATGTGGGGTCATCATGGACGGCAACGGGCGTTGGGCCCAACAGAGGTCTGGTCCGCACCGAAGGCCACAAGGCGGCGGAACCGGTGGTTTTCGACACCATCGCCAGGGCCATCGAGGCCGGGGTCCGTTATCTGAGCCTTTATACCTTCTCCACCGAGAACTGGAAACGGTCCCCGTCGGAAGTTCGCTTTCTCATGGGTTTCTCCCGTGACATCATCCACCGGCGGGTCGATCAGATGAACGACTGAGGGTGTCAGGGTCCGCTGGTCAGGCCGTCGGCCCCGGCTGTGAAATCCGTCATCGAAGAGCTAGAAACGGCCATGGAAGACCAGGGAAAAAACAAGACCATCGACGTGGTCTTCTGCATCAATTACGGCGGCAGGGCGGAGATAGCCGACGCGGCCGCCCAGATCGCCAGAGAAGTGGCCGCAGGCAAAATCAAGGGGGACCGGGTGACGGAGAAGATGATCTCGAACACCTCTATAACCTCGACATCCCTGACTGCGACTTGGTCATCCGCACGTCCGGCGAGCAGAGGACCAGCAACTTCCTGCCATGGGAGGCCGCCTACGCGGAGTTGGATTTCGTCCCTGAGCTGTGGCCGGACTGCGGGCGGCAGGTGCTCTGGCGAGTCCATCGACCGCTATACCAACCGGGACCGTCGCTTCGGCGGAGTGAAAAACCGGTGGGAAGTGACCGCCAGGCCTCCTCCCTCGGCTAAGATGGGGCCTATGATACAAGGCGTTCGTATAGGCAGGCGGGAATTCGCGGATGAAGGGAAGTCCAACATCCACGAATTCGACTACTGGCATCAGGACCACAAGGTCAATCCCAAGCACAGGCGCTCTTTGGTGGATTTCTACCTGTCGGGAGTCAAGGTCGAGATCAAGGCTGGAGATGCTGATGATGCCAAGGCTTCACCGGTCGGCGGCTTGGGGGTGGAGATCGAACATCTGCCGGTGAGGTCGGCCGATAATCCCTTGGGACTTCCAGCCGGCCAGGCGGTCACGTTCGCGGAGCCTCATGGCTAGCCCAAGTCCTGCAGGACCTGCGTCCCCTCTTCGACCCAGCCAGGGAATTCCATGATGAGGGATATCTGCTCAGCCTGGCCAAAAAGGCTACGTCTGTCGCTAGAACCGGGCGGCCAGGGTGGAATGCTCTTGGATGTGGCCGCCAACGGCGATCAAGTGGTGGAGTCTTACTCGCTTTTCCGGGCCGATATCGACCCCGTTCTCAAGAAGCACGGTATCGAACTGCTTACATACGGCTATCAGCCTCATACCCTTTGCCGCAGGATTCCCATCATCCCTAAGCCCGCTACCACGTATGGACCAGTTCTTCGGGCGGCTCGGCTCCTTCGGTCCGAATATGATGCGGGCCTCGGCATCCACCCAGGTGAGCATCGATTATTACAGTCAGGAAGACGCCATCGAGAAGCTCCGCCTGGGAACCGCCCTGGGGCCGATCAGCGCTTACTTCTACCGCAATTCGCCTTTTCTTTGAAGGAGGAGGAACCCATACCCCCTTCTCCGCCAGCATTTCTGGGAGTCGATCGACCCCAACCGCGCCGGCATCTTCCCTGGCCTGTACGATGATGGCTTCGATTTCGAGCGGGCGGCCGATGATATCCTGGCAGCCCCTCTCATGGTGGCCGATCTGACCCACACCCCTGAAGCCGCCATAAGCGGCAAGGAGGAAGACGGGCTGGTCTCCATGGAGACCTATGCCAACGCGGCCGAAATCTATCCGGACCGGGAGCTCAACTACGAGATCAACCACATCATCTCGACCCACTTCAACGACGTGAGGCTCAAGAACTTCCTGGAGCTTCGGCCCTGGGACTCTTTGCCCATCGACCGTGTGCGGACTCTGTCCGACCAGGTCTCCGCCCTCTTCTATGACCGTTCCATCTGGAGCGGGCGGCCTCCTTCTTTCGCGGGGTTCCGGGCCGTGGATGTGAAGAGGCCAAAATCTCCTTGCAGGCTCACGGTGACAAGGCCCGGCCTGCATGGCGAGGATCTGGATTTCGACGCGGCTTCCTGACGTTCTGACAGCGCTAGGACGATTTATGCGGTTTTCTGGCTGGTTGTGGGACAGGATGGTCAATCGCAGGATGGGGAGGGCGAGGAATCCATGCTCGGCGTTTCTCGTAAAGGGAGCCGTTCCTTTTCATCGTCCATCTGGTGCAAGGCTTTGTTGTGACTTTCCGTATAGTCATCGAGAGACCGGATGAAAGAGGAAATCGATTCTTCCACATGAGCGCAGGCATCATCGGCGAAGGAGAAGGAGAGCATGCCGTCGTTCGCTTGATCCTGAACGGCGAGCAGCTCTTTCTTCGCAGCGGCAAGGAGCTCCTCGCAGGTCTGTTTGACTTTCCTGGCTAACTTTGCGGGAGTGGGCCATCTTCGTGTCGATTTCATCGATTTTTCTGCTTAATCTCATTTTGCGTTTCTTCGAGATCGTCGTGTGGCTGGCCGCCATGAGCCCGAATCATCGTAGGCTGGTTGTCATCGTCGGAAACACGGGACTCCCTTTCACCCGAAATCTTTTGAGCGTTCGTCCTGTCGCTTTCATGCAGGGTTTTATCGATGGAGATGACTTCTTCGCCTCATTGGTGATGCAATGTTCCATTTTTCGAGAACACCACGCGCCATGGCGGTGAGGCTGTCGTAATCCATGTCGCAGGAACGGGGCGAGGAAGCCAATTCGCTTGTACAGACTTTGCGTAGCCGAAGCCCTGAGGGCGTCACTGGCCTGTTGGGCTGCGGAGGGATCTGTTTGCAAATCCTGTGTCATTCATGATGGAACGATACATAGTCATGGGAATCCTTTTCAGTTCATTTTTCTTATCGGTTTTGGTCGCTTCCAGGGGTCGTCCTCGAGGAGGGGATGGGCCCGGCAGGCCTGAAACGGAATGGTCGTTCATCTATTAGTGTCCTTGATGGAATAGAGTTGTTGTAGGTCGGTACTTGTGTAGTAATCGAAATTGGAATGGTGACCGTGGACTGTTTCTCCTGCTTTGTGCCCGTTGAAGTCGTGTTTGTAGGTGAGGTGGGCGTTCTGCTGACAATCAGGCGATGAAGGTGGGTGCGTTGTCGTGAGGTTGTGGTGTGAGTGTGTTGTTTTTCCAGTTTTTGCCGTAGTGGTCGTTGATTTGGCGGAGGCTGGTGGTGTGGTGGGGGTGGAGTGTTGTAGGTGTGGATGGCGTGGGTGAGGGGTGTGGTGGCTTCGGGTCGGGTGATGGTGGTTGGCCAGGCGTCGGGGTTTTTCTGCCGGGTGACGGCGTCGGGTGGGTTGGTGAAGGCGGCGTGGCGCAGGTCGTGGCTGATTTCGTTGGTGTAGGCGCGGATCATGGTTTCGGCGGCGTGTTGGGGTTCGAGTCGTGTCTGGCGGATGTGGTCGTTGATGGCCAGGGCGGCGAGGCAGGCGGCCAGGCCAGCAGGGCCAGCAAGACCAGCCTCCGTCTCCTCCACCAGGAGGAAGAAGGGGCCGGCAGGCCGGATGTAGGATTGGTGGTGGTCATCGTGGCCTTCCTGATGGTGCGGGCGTTAGGTCTCTGTTTCTGAGAGAGTCTGGGTTCGAGTAGTAGTCGAAGTTCGAGGGTGTATCTTCCTCCTGTGAGGTGTCTCCTTTGTGGTGGTGGGGTTCCGTCAGGGTCGGGTGGTGTCGTGTTTGTAGGTGAGGTGGGCGTTCTGCTGGCACCAGGCGATGAAGGCAGGTGCGTTGTCGTGGGGGTTGTGAGCTGGGGTGGGTAGTGTTGTTTTTCCAGTTTTTGCCGTAGTGGTCGTTGATTGGCGGAGGCTGGTGGTGTGGTGGGGGTGGAGTGTGTTGTAGGGTGTGGATGGCGTGGGTGAGGGTGTGGTGGCTTGGGGTGATGGTGTGGCTGGCCAGGCGTGGGGTTTTTCGCCGGGGTGACGGCGTCGGGTGGGTTGGTGAAGGCGGCGTGCGCAGGTCGTGGCTGATTTCGTTGGTGTAGGCGGGATCATGCGGTTTCGGCGGCGTGTTGGGGTTCGAGTCGTGTCTGGCGGATGTGGTCGTTGACAGCAGCGGCGAGCGGGCTGCCAGGGCCAGCAGGGCCAGCAAGACCAGCTCTCCGTCTCCTCCCACCAGGAGGAGGAAGGGCCAGCAGGCCGGATGTAGAGATTGGCTGAGTGGTCAATCGTGGCCTTCCCTGATGAGTGCAGGCGTTGAGGTCTCTCGTTTCTGAGAGTCTGGGTTCGAGTAGGCTCGAAGTTCGAGGCGTATCTTCTCCTTGTGGCGTCTCCTTTGTGGTGGTGGGTTTCCGTCGCGGTGGTGTCGTGTTTGTGGGTGAGGTGGAGGCGTTCTGCTGGCACCAGGCGATGAAGCCCGATATCTCATCGTTGTCGATTCCCGGCGATGCAGGATTCACCAGTATATGTAAGATCTCAGCAGCGAGTTGTCAGGAAGGCAACTGACTCGTGCTTGGCGCCAGCCATGTCACGAGCCTTCTCAAGGAATCGTACCGCACAGTAATATTTAGCTGTGCTGGAACCCGGTGAAGAGTGAGTCACGTAGCCCAGGGCTTGTCGTCTACCGGTAGGTGAAGGGATGACGCCGGAATATTTGAGCTGTACGCTGCTCCCATCCTTGAAACCAGAGGGTTGTCGTGGTCCATGCGTTTTTCGTAGGGACAGGCTGCGTTCAGTCGCTCTCTCTGCACTACTCCCATCTGCTGGAAGGATGGCTTTGAATACGTCCGCCGCGCGGTGAGGAAGCCGACGATGGGGATGGAAGAGAAGAGGGCACCCTCCATCCGCTGAGGAGAGCCTTTGACTAACAGCGGCTTTCTGGGCGGCCGCGGTAGAGATGACGTCATCGGAGCCGGTTTTCCCGCCAAATCGACGGCTACGTCTTTTGCAGGGAGGGAGGCAGATTTCGCCACATCTTGCGGATTGCCTGTGATGCGTGACGTTCGTTGTGTAGACGGAATAATCAGGGGGTCCAAAAGGACGAGAGAGGTGACATGCGGTGAATCAATGCGGGAAAACAAGAAGCCGGGCCGTCGTCGCCGCAGTGAATGGTTCTTTCGATGTTCCGTCAACCGGCGCGCGCTAGATGACGTTGACATGCAATTTCGCGGGCCGTTGGACATCTCCGGACCAGATGGCTCAGACCCTTTCTCTCTAATCTCCCTGGTCACGGTGCGGCTATGGCTCGAATCAATGCAGGCCTTTCACATGGCGATCTCGCTCAGCGGATGGCGGTTTTGATCTTCCAGACTGTTGCTCAAAGGGTTGTCCGCCGGTAGTTCGCCTTGTCCCGCATGCGCTCTATGAAGGATGCAGCCTTTGAAGCCGTAACCTTTGGATACGCAGATTCAAGCCATTGCCGTAGGGGTACTTCGAATGGCCGGGCATATTCACCGTCATCCTGGCCGGTCAGCGACACGACGCTGAGATTGCACCTTCTCTCAGGCGGAGATTCCCTTTCGGCCCGAGCTTCGGACATGTCCGTCTGCAAAGGTCTTCTTCATGGCGGTTTCGACGGTCTCATCGTCGACGTGTAACTGGGCGCATACAGCGCGCGCTCGTGAGGTTCAGGTTCGCCTTTCCGGAACCATGCTGGAGTAGGAGTTCCTCCTTCGTGATTTTTCCGTCTTTTCATCGCTTTCGCAGTAAGCTTTCCAGGCTCGGCGCCCTTTCAGACAGTGCGAGGCGAAGAGTGATCTCGACTCTCCGCCCTTCGCGTTCGAACATGGGACAACCACGTCATATCGCAGTGAGATCCGAGCATCATCTGGACCTCGGAGCGTCTCACACGGAATTCATGATGGTCCGCAGTGCCTGCAATAGCTTCCTGGTAAAGTTACGAGGCGGACTTTCTTGCATATTCCTCGACGAGCCTGATCTTCCAGCCCGAGTTCTGCACGCCCCGCTGATCCAATGATTTTATCTGCATCAGTGTAATCTGATCCCTTGTTCCCCGTACCAGGAAGGAGAGGGTCCGTGCGTCAATTTAACGATGGCGACGGTAAGACGCTCTCGCGAGCGTTCTTCGCATCCGCGGCTGTCGTCTTTCCTGAGTTTTATCCGTATCAGCGAGGCCATCAGGTTCGAAGGCTCCACCTGCCGGCGGCGGTCCCTGTTCTTCCGAAAAGTCGCCGTGGCTAAGAAACTGACAGAGCTTTCTGGGCGGCGGCATGACTGGGACTGCTCGTACAATTCCTTGTTCAGCTCGCGAAGCCTTGCAAGTTTCAAACCATAGGAGTAGAAATCCAAAGGAGGAGAGACGAGTGACCCACCTGGGCACACTAGCTTTCCCTCTCCCAGAATCTGAGCGCCGCGGTCCAGACTCGTCTTCAAAAGCAGGTATGTTTATTCTCACTGATGCACGTTCCCCCATGTTTTCTCGTCGGACCGTCTCCCATGCATAGTGGGTCTGGAAGACAGCCGTTGGAGCCCATCGGCATCGCGACCGGTCAGGATGAGAGCACCTGTGGAGTACCGCTTCCAGGTTTCTTCGATGCCCGGCCTTGCGGCTGGTGAGCCGATCATCCATGGCAGCCCGGGCTGTCATGAGGGCTCGTGGCATATGACTGATCGTGACGTGTGCGAGCTCGACAGAGCGCATGCGGGACGATTGTCGACTGAGACCAAAGGATTTGACCATCGGCAGAATCGAGGCACTTGAAGCAGTCACACCAGCTCGCCAAACGCCGGGGTTCGTCTTCCCCGCCGAGGAGATTTACGGTGCAGGCACCGCGTCGGCCTGGGACGTGCGGCCCTCCTGGGCACAGAAAGTGGCTCCTGCAAAGGAACAACATCGGCAAACGCCAGATGGTGGCGGTCCATGGTGACCACCCGCGGCGACGCGGTGGTGGACGCTTCCGTCATCCTTCCGTCCGCGAAAGTCTGGGTCGCCTCCGGCCACGTCAAAGCGCCCTAACGATCCGCTGGTGGGAGTGCCTTAACTGCCACAAGCGCGTTTCAGGGCGGATCACCTGGAGGAGCATTTCGAGCAAACATGGCTGCTCAGCTCTTCCGCATGCTCGAGGTCCCTGCCTTGCCACTGCGGACGTGGGCAAGTGGACCGAACGCGATTTCAACATGATGCGCACCCACCGCTGGGGCCGCGGTCGAGACGAAAAGCTCCTCCGTACCTGCGGCCCGAAACCGCTCAGTTTGCATCTTCGTGGACGCCCAAGATCCTGGGGACTGCCAGAAGCCGCCTCGGCATCGCCAACATGGGCAAGAGCTTCCGCAACGAAATCACAGGGAACTTCGTCTTCCGCGCCCGCGAGCCCGGCAGATGGAGATGGAGTTTCTTCGAAATCAAGCCCGGAGAGGACGAGGAGTGGCATCAGTACTGATCGACGCCCGCCGCGCCCGTTGGCAGGTACATCGACCCGGGAGTCAACCCTGACAATCTTCGCCTTATGCGTACGACTCCTGAGGAGACGCTCCACATTTACTCCCAGCGTTGACGGTTGACATCGAGCACAGGATTCGGTTTCCAGGGCTCCGGTGGGGCGGGCTGGAAGGCATCGCCAACCGGACCGGTGTTCCGACTTGCCCGCTCCACTCCCGGCATTCCGGGCAGAGACCGCAGATCCTACTTCGACCCGGCTTCGCCGGCGACGTTACGTCCACTACGTGATTGGAGCCAGCCGCGGTTTGCCTCGGTCCCTCATGGCCTTCCTGGTGGATGCTGCCTACACGATGTGGATGAGGCCCCAACGCAAGGGCAGGGTGGACACCTGCACATGATCCTCGCCTGGATCCCGCCTCATCCCCGGTCAAGGCCATGCGTTCTGCCCCTGTCCGCCAGCACTGACCTGCAGAAACGCCGCCCGCCGGCTGGCTGACGAGCTGCGCGCGAGGATGATTGGGACATCGATTCCACGGTGAGCGCGCGCCATCGGTCGCCGCTACCGTCGTCAGGATGAGACTCAGCGCCCCCTCAGTGCGTAGACCGTGGACTTCGACACTGTGGACGACCAGGCCGTGACCACCCGCAGGCGCGACAGCATAGCGAGAACGCGTGGCCCTGGGGCCGAGTGGCGATGACGTCGGTCTTTCATCGATGTTACACCCGCAATTCCTATCCTCGCACTCCGCAGGCGGTCGCTGAGGCGAAGGCGGACGAAAGATGATTCCTCTGTGACTGACAGCCGCAGAAGCACCCGCGAGCGGGAGCCCATGTCCGTCTTTCGCTCTTGGCTCCAGGCCTCTGCCCGGCTTCACGCTGCGCGAGGCGACACCCGGTGATCCTGTCTCCTGGGCGGCCGTGACTAACTGTCGCCTGCGGTCGCAAAGGAGAGCTATGTGCCCTGATGCGCCTTTACGTGGCCGAGATGATGCTCAAGCCTAGACGCCAACGGCCCACACACAAGGCCTTCCGCCTCTGCGCTTCGGGCTCTGCTGGAGGAGTTCCGCTCCTTGCAGCTGCATGCAGGGTCAATCCTCTCATCGTGGAAGAGGCGGCCGGGATGGTGGTGGACGGCGACGCAGCCGACCATGTGGATCTCACTTTCGGCTGCCCGGTCTACAGCTGGCCAGCGCGGGGAGGAGTCGGCCCTGCCTGTGGAAGACGGACCTCCTGCAGGACCCCCATCCATCGAGTGGTGGCGTCTGCCGGCCCGCCGGAATCCCCGTCACCGCCAAAGAATGGTCGTCGATGGCGAGCATCAGACCATTAGATCGAGGCGGCCAAAATCATCGAAGTGAAAGGTTGCGCCTCGTCACCCTCCACGCCCGCACCACGGCCCAGCATTACGCCGCCACGCCGATTGGTCCGGCACTCGCCCGGCCTCGGGCAGGCCGTGTCCATTCCCGCCGGCCGAACGGCGACATCTGGACGAGCCGAGGACGCCATGGTCAGCGGCCAGGCAGACCGGCTGCGACACGCGGCCATCAGCCGCGGCTGCCAGGGCCGCACGTCTTTCAAGAGACTACAGGAACGCATTCGAGGGAAGGAACGAGCAGTTTCGACCCGAGTCTGGCCAGGTGGGGCGGGTCATCGTGGTAGCACGTCCACTACAGCCGAGTTCTACGAGACGAAAATATGGCCGTGCACTTGACCCGCGTGCTATAGCACATCGCCTGGTACCTCAAAGGTTTTCCCGGTGGGGGCAAGACCAGAGACCGCCTTCATAAGTCCTGCCAGGACGATCGCCCGGGTGGAGAGGCTCTCTCTGCCGGACCAGAACGCCCACCTGCCCGCTTCCTCGCTGATGAAGCCCAGGCCGCACCTGTTACGCCGAGAAAAGTCCATCTGCCTTATGCGATTGGCTGGATTCGCGCCGCTCTGACCGGAGGAGTGAAAGGAGGAGGGCGGTCTACGAAGGCGCGGCTGACATCGAAGGACGCCTTCTTGCTGACGGGTCGAGACACCTCCTTCAGCAGGTTCCACGCATCCAAAAGACGAAGAGGGCTTGACCCGGCCGAGGCCACAAATCAAAGTCCTCACAGAAATCTCCATCTTTACATCGGCAGACATCACAAAATTCACGAAATGTCTATATGCAAGTATCATATATGTCATTAGTTTTTGCGTTAGAGTGGGTGTGAAAAACGCGATACCATCGTGAGCAGGCATGAGCGATCTCGATCTGAATGAAGAGCTGAGCAGCAAAAAGCCATCGAAGAGCTCGGCAGCAAGAGACGATTAACAATCAAAGGTCGTTGTGCGTCGGCGGCGGCGGCGGCGGCAAACGCGTCAACCGCATGATCGACGAAGGCATCAGCGATGAGAATTTCGCCAGCCATCAGCACCGATATGAAGGACCTGGCCGGAGAGCGACGCCGATGTCCGCATCGCCTGCCGATTCCTCCAGCCGCGGCCTCGCGCGCGGAGCCGACGCTCCCGAAACGCGGAGCCACAGGCCGCCCAAGACCACCAGTCAGAAATCGAGCGGGTCCTCCAAAGCGGATATGGTCTTCTTCGTGACCGCAGGCGAAGCGGCGGCGGCACCGGGACCAGGGCCAGCATCGTGGGCCCGGGCCGCCCGTCAGCAGGGGGTCGGTCGCCATCGGCGTGTCACCAAGCCTCTTCGGCTTCTCGAAGGCGGTCGCCGCCTTGTGGCGCATCCGCCGAGACTGGCGTTGACAAGCTCCGCAAGGAAGTGGACGCCCTCAGCGTCGTCCCCAACGACCGCCTGCGCGAGATGGACGCAGGACCTCAACATCCGCGAAGCTCCTCCGAACTGGCCGACTCCTCCTTATGGCGGGCTCCGTCATCACTCGACCTGATCAACTCCACCGCCAGCATGACCAGCGTGGACTTCCAGGACGTGAGCACCGTTCTGGGCAACGCCGACCGCCACGCGTTCGGCATCGGTTCCGCCCTCTGTGGGGAAGACCGGGCGGTCCAGGTCAGCCGAGCGCCATCAACTCTGATCGACACATCGATGGGCTACCAGCATGCTGGTCAGCATCGCCGGTCCGACGGACATGGGCTTCCGCGAGTTCGAAGCCGCCGCCGACCTCCATCTCCGGGTACGCCGCGGATGGCGCACCACCATCACCGCCATCGTCAACAGACGATTCCTACGGCGATGAAGTGGTGGTCTCCGTCATCGCGCGCGGCTTCGAAGGCAGCCGCGCGTCACCGCTTCCACCCAGGCTCTCCAGCCCGCCTGCAAGCTGATCGCCGAACTGCACGCTTCGAGTCCGTGGCGGACAGCGTCCGAACAGTTCGTCGTCCGCCCGGCCCAGAGGGACGAAACCGAGCGCCCGGTGGTCCCTCCCGCTTCGACCGCCTCCCAAGCCGCTCCGGCTCCTCACAGATCTCAGCCCGCCCCGCCGCTCCGGAGCAGGCCTCCAGCCTGTCCGTCCATCCCGTCCGTCCAGCGAGATCGAACCCGATCCCGCCGAGCGACCCTGGACATCCTCGATTTCCTCCGCTGAGCCCGCGGTTCCAGTCATTCTTAAAGAATCCTTGGGGCAAGCTCGTGAAAGGAGCTGGAACATGGCGAATCCATTCCAGGGCTATGTCTTTTTCGGCCCGTCAGAAAGCGCCGAGGAAGAGGATTCAGGATCGGCACGAATGCGACCAGAAGCAAAGGCGAGGGCCACTCCGCTTTCGATGAAGACGCCAACATGACCCCCGGCTGCTTTCACCAGCCGCGAAGGCTCTTCTTCCTCCCTCCTTTCTCCCAGCCCAAGCCCGAGGTCGCGTACGAACCGCATCACCACCATCCGTCGCGAGACTTACGAAAGCCCAGTTGGTCGGCCCGGGCCCTGCGTGACTGGCGTCCCTGTCGTCCTCAACTCCGACCACCGCGCGTAGCGGTCGCCGACCAGACCGTGGATTTCTCCGCCGAGCGTGGTCTTCCAGCGCGTGGCTCCATCGAGACGCGTGACCCCACTGTGGCTCCTCGTTCCGCTGCGTGAACATCAAGGTGGAAGAAATCGCCCAAGATAATGGGACCGCTCGGGCCTCTTCGACTAGGCCTGTGCTATTCTGGCATGCAGTCCTTTTGCAGATTTCGCATCGTGCGCATCCTGCTGAAGCGCTTACTATGTGCTGCTGACCGTGCAGCGATCCTCGATCGGGTGGCTTTCCTGACCCACTGGCGGCCCGGCCGCGTCCTGTACCCGCTGGTCAACGCCGTCTACACCCTCACCACGCCGCCCATTCAGCTGGATCGGGACAACCATCCTGCTGCGTTTGGGGGCAGTGGCTCTGGATATGGAAGCTTCATGCAGTCCTCTTATCTGCAGTTTCCTCTTTGATCAGCTTCCTTCCGCAGCGAATCAAAGGGAATCATGAGAAGCTGGAGAGGAAGCGTAGGCGGGCTGTGAGAAGCGGAAGGAAAGCTTCTCTCTCGGCCTTTACTCCCAATCATGACAGGGATGAAACGGATATTCCACCGGACCATTGCAAACTCAGGTTTATTATGCACTTACGACGCAGGCGATATTCGCAGTAAGAAGATTGCGCTGCAAAGCCGCTTCAGCCATAGGCTATGACCCTGAACGCCGTGGACGCATTTCCTTTGAGGAGTGCGCTCAGACGGTGGATTGAGTCTCGGCAGCTAGCGAGTTCAAGACCCAGACGCGGTATACGGAATCAGTATCGATGACGTTAGAATTCCGACTTACCGCTCTTTCCAGCGTGGGCGACGATACCTCCAGCCGTGATAGGGATGAAGAAGGTATTTACGAGCGACGGTACAAATCGAGGTTAGTATGGCGGCATCTTTGGACGCAGCGCGATATTTTCGCGCAAGAAGATTTCCGCTTGCAAGCCGCTTCAACAGGGCCATGGCCTGGAGTCACCGCGGACGACTTCGCCCAGACGCGCTCAGACGGTGGATGCAGCTCAACAGCAAAGCAGTATAAGACGCAGACCAGTCGCGGGACCGGATGTCGCCGCTTTGAACGCAAAGGTGTCTCCAGTTGGTCGGCGAGAACGCGGAAAGCTGCGTAACGTTTTACTCAGCCCGCCCAGGAGAGGCTGCAGCAGAGTGCCAGCGGGCCCAGTCCTCGAGTGATCCTCCCAGGGGTCCGAGAAGCCGCAGCCGCCAGGAGAGAGAGCTGAAGGCGCCCAATGAGGAAGGTGGAGGTCCTGGCCTCTCCCAAGCCGAGAACAGGTGCAGGCTCAGATGGGTCACCCTGGAGAGGTCAGACACTGACTCAGTCCAGAGTCCCAGGTACCAGCCCAATGAACAGTCTCAGCGAAGCAGACGGCCCAGGCCGCCTCAGGGCGACTTCTTCGGCCGAAGCTCACGCAGCAGATCGCCAGATCTCAAAGCGAGACGCGATCGATTATCTCGCCCGCGGCGAAAAGCTGAGCCAGGGCTGCGGGCCTCTCTCAGGTCTCCCTCCAGGATTCAGCAGGAGCCAGGCCAGCGAATCCCAGGTCCAGGCCCAAAGCCCAGTCCCAGCAGCAGGTGCTGGCCTTTTGCAGCAGAAGCCGCAGGAAGTCGTAGCAACAGACTCAGCGCCTCCCAGCAGCGCGAGGAGGCCTTGCGCCAGCAGGTGGTCGCCAATGAGCCGAGCAGCGAGGACAGGCAGTCTGGAGAAGACCGCCTGCCGCCGGAGACGAGAAGCAGGCGACTTCGGGAGAAGAGCGGCAGATGTTGGCCGCGGCAATGGAATTGCACGACAGGCGTGTGAACAGCGGGCAAGGACGAGGCCGCCCACTGGTCAACCAGGGACTACGACGAGGTACAACTAAGCCGTCGCGAGGCCAACGCCTCACTCGCACCACCAGGACCCGTACGACGCCGGACCAGTATTCCGTTAGCACACCCATGGCTCGCGCAGTCGCTGTACGCGCTCACAGACCCAAATACATGCCAATAATGTCCACCAGACGCGCAACGGGGCCGATCAGTACATGACGACACGCACGACGCCGCCGTGGACGCCTACTCGGCCAAGACCCACTGTGACGCCGATAACTATTCCGCCGATCACGGTCCGAAGCCGATGAATATGCCAAACAACGCAGCGGGCGACGGCGAGAGTCCTACGCGCTCAAGTTCGACCAGAACGCCGACGCCTACGACAAGCGAAGACCCGTGGCGATGATGCCGACATGTATTCTCGTCAGGTCAAGGACAAGCTTTACGCCGACTCGAGCTCATCGAAGGCAACACGACAACCTCAAGCAGTTCGAGGTCCGGATTACCCGCAGCCGCCCTGGCCAGCTTTCCTCGCGGTTGCACAATCAGATCAACAACTCCTGACACTTTCGCAGCCCGGCCTAGAGCAGGTCCATGCGTGAAAGCCCTCGGACAGCAGAGACACAGTACGGAAACAGCAGATCGTGACCTGGCGAAACCCGCCGCTGGCTCGGGGTGGCTACCAACGGATAAGATGTCTCATGACTGAATAAGAGTCTCAGGACGATGGCACGGCCGTGCGCTGTTCCATCGTCTTTCCTATCGTCTGGTGATCATCGGCCTGTGCTTCGACCAAACTCACCAAACGTCGGCCGTCCGCTCTTTGGGCGCTACGGAAGGTGATGCCGATCCTCGACGGACGCCGCCGCTGGAGCTATACCACAATCGCCTCCTTGGGCTTGGGGTCGTCGGCGACCTGGCTCATCTCCCTGCTGGCTTTGGCCGCTTGATGCCTCATGCTCGCGAGCCCGGTTCCGACCACGGAACGTCATGGGTTTGGACCCGGACCCTTGGCTTCGCTTTTCGCCGGGGGCGGACCCATGGAATCTGATTGACCGGATCATCTACGCCAACGGCTTCCTCAATGGCAAAGTGCGATCGACTCTCTACGCTACGCGCTGAGTCCATCGGCAACGTGGCCGACATCTTCACGACACGTGCGATCGCTAATCCGTGCTCTCAAGCTCACGCAGACTCCCATCCAAGGTTCTGACGAGGTAGCACGAAGGCTCACGATTCGGAAGATGGCCAGTCGGATTCGACGGATCGACAGAGTGGTGAGCCAGCGGACTAACAGCGAGACGGACCTGACCGATTTCGCGGTTTCTGAGCGACCGGTGCCTGACGGGCTGGGGGCGGTCCGTACCTTTGAGATCGAGGACTCCTTCGGCACGGTGTCTGCCAGGCCTTGTCCCGGACCTTGTAGCCTCTCCCGTTCCCAGGCGGCCCCGTCTGATCGCGGATAGCCAGAAGTCGGGTGGAAGGCCTGGTCCGCCCGAAATCAGGCGCCAGACAGCCTGCTTTCATCCTGGTTTCCTCCGCAGCAACTGCAGAGCACAAGCTGTCGGATCACCGTCCCAGACTTTCAAGGATGAGAGGCGGCCGGGCCGAATCAGGCGAGACTTCCCTTCCCATCGTTTATGAGGATAGCTGACGTACCTGGTCGTCGACAGTCCGGCCGGCACGGCTTCGCGGCGGCCGGCTGGGCGGGGCCACCGATCGCGTCAGCTCTGCAAGCCTTGGACCAAGGACCTGAGTCAGTGGAGTTCCGACATCCGTCCTGGGATCGGCCTCCTGCCTGGACGGCAGGGACCAGCGGGCCTCATGCTGGTACTGCAAGAGTGACCGGGGCCTTCGTGGCCATGAAAAGACCATTCGCCCGGCACGAAAGTCAAGAACACCTATCAAACTTTGGGTCCAAGGGCACCTGGCCCAAGACCGAGCGAGACCTGTGGAGGCCCCCATAGCCAGGCGGGCGACGGGGCCTCCTCCTCCGCTTTCGCCATCAGCCCGGACGGAGGCTGGCCATCACCCAATGGGGAGATGTTGGAGCGCTTGCCAGGGCGGAACCCTCCTATCCATATCAACCTGCGAAACCGGCCCGGACCCATCAGATCCGGGTGCATCTCAGTCTTTGGGTCATCCCCTCAGTGGCGACACCTGCTACGAGCCCACTGGCTGGCGGAAGAGAGTTGGGGCTCAACCGGCAGTGGCTGCATTCGATCAGACTCGAGTTCACCCACGGAATCGCGCGGGCGGACGATCCACCCGGAACTGCCCTTGCCTGATGATTTGCGCCACGCCCTGGAGGTCTTGAGTCCGAGGGAAACACTCGAGCTGCCTGCTGAAAGCGACAGGCTCCAGAGCCCTTATCACGCCAGCGAAACCGGACCAGAGCCTTGACTCACTCTGGAACCATGACCCGAGTAGCTGATTCTCCTTCGTTCACCTGCACACTCACACTGATTACCTCACTCTGGATGGGGCCGTGCCAGAAGAAGATGGTCGCGGTGCCAAAGACCTGGGGCAGAAAGTGTGGGCATTACCGACCACGGGAATATGCACGGGGCTTACGAGATGTGGCGGACGGCCGTGGACGCCGGAATCAAGCCCATCATCGGGATCGAAGCCTACATCACCCCGGGAACGGCCCGAGGGGACAAGACCCGCGTCCATTGGGGAACCAAAGAGCAACATTCCGACGACGTGTCCGCCAACGGTTCCTATACCCATATGACCATGTGGGCCCAGGACGACACAGGCCTGGTCAACCTGCTCAAGGCTTCGTCCGTGGCCAATCTGGAAGGTCTCATGGGCAAGAACCCGCGCATGGACCGGGACATCCTGCAGACCCTATCATCAGGGATCACGCCACCACCGGCTGCCCTTCGGGGGCCGTGCAGACCCGCCGCGTCTTGGCCAATACAAGGAGTGCCCCTGCGCGAGAGCCGGCGAGCTTCAGGACATCTTCGGCAAAGAGAGAGCTTCTACGTGGAGATCATGACCACGGTCTGAAATCGAGACCAGGGTGACTCAAGACCTTCTGCGGATCGCCAAGGAAATCAGCTCCCCTAGTGGCCACCAATTACGCCACCTATGGTTCGAGTCCCGACCGCGGCCGCAGGACGCTGCTTTGCATCAATTCTGGCTCCTGCTTGACGGATTTCTGACCGCCTGTTTCAACGGTCTACTTCCTCAAGTCCGCCCAACAGATGAGGGACTCTTCATGAATTCGCAGGCCTGCGACAATATCTGGAGATCGCCGGAACGCTGCAACGTCATGTTCGACGATTACGAAGACGGCGCCTTCATGCCGGAATTCGACTGCCCTGAAGGTGGACGCCACCTCCTCTTCCCGCAGACGTGGAGCAGGGTCTGGAGAAGCGTTACCGCGTCAGTCCCTCGAGACGTGGCCAAACAGGCCGATTACGAATGCGGGGTCATCTGCTAGATGCAGTTCTGCGGCTACTTCCTCGGTGGTACGATTACATCAACTGGGGCCAAGACGCACGGGGTCATGGTCTGCGGCCGTGGGTCGGCCGCAGGTAGCAGGTGGCTCACGCCATGGGGATCACCGAACTGGACCCTATCAAACACGGTCTGATCTTCGAACGCCTCAACCCGGAGCGCGTCTCCCTGCCCGATATCGACGTGGACTTCGACCCGGCCGGCCGTAGTGCGTCCTGCAGCACGTGACCGAAAAATACGGATCCGACAAGGCTCCAATGCGTCACCCACGGACCATCAAGACCAAGCAGGTTCTGAAGATTCAGCCTGCATCATGGACTACGATTTCGAGATGGGGAGACCATGACTGCCTTGCCTGGGGCCGTGGAGGCACGGGACATCAGCCTCCATGACATCTTCGACCCTACGGCCAAACGCTATCCGGAGGCCCAGGAATTCCGCGACCTTTACAACGAGAATCCTGACGTGCAGAAGATCACTGAAGAGGCCAAGGGCATCGAAGGCCTGATCCGTCAGACCGGCGTGCGCTCGCGCCACCATCATGGCCTCCCAGCCCATCACCAACACCTCCCTTTGATGAAACGCACCGATGGGACCGTCACCACCTACACTTTCGAATACCATACCTCGCAGAAACCCTGGGCCTGGTGAAGATGGACTTCCTGGGGCTGGCCAACCTGACGGTCATCAAGGAGGCCATCAAGAACATCCATGACAACGGCAAAGGGGACATCGACCTGGAGAAGATCCCCATCGATGACAAGGCCACCCATGACCTGCTCTCCTCCGGGCAACACCCTGGTGTTTTTCAGCTTGATTCGACGGCGACAGAGCCTGCTGAAACAGCTCAAGCCGGACACTTTCAACGATATCTCCGCTCTGATCGCTTCCGACCCGGCCCCTATGGATGTGGACTCCCACAACAACTCGCCAAACGCAAGAACGTTTGCAGGAGATCACCCCATCCACCCCGAGCTGGAGAAGCCCTGGCCCCAGGTCTTGATGAGACTTATGGCCTGATCGTCTATCAGGGCGCAGGCAGTCCGCCGCCCGCATCCTGGCGGTTATTCCCCGCCGGGCTGATGTGCTCCGCCGGAGCCATGGGCAAGAAGAAGCCCGAGGGTCCGGCAATGAGAAGGTCCTTCTTCGCGGGGATGAGCGACACGGCCACTCAGAAGAGGCCGTCAGGCCGTGTGGGACGTGTGGTGCCTTTCGCCGGCTACAGCTTTCACAAGGCCCATTCGGCCGCATACGGCCCTGGTCTCCTATTGGGCAGCCACCTGAAGACCCATTATCCGGTGGAATTCATGGCCGCTGCTTCAACGCGAACGCAGCAGCAAGGACAAGACCGCCCTCACCCGCGAATGCCGACGGATGAATATCAGGTCCTGCCGCCGGATGTAACAATCCGTCGGACGTTATTCCGCTGTGGGCAAGGACATCCGTTTTCGCCTGGGGCCTGCGCAACGTGGGCGATAAGGTGGTGGACGCCATCGTGGCCGAACGCGACAAGGCCGGCGGCAAAGGCAAGTTCGTCAACTTCTGGATTGGATCAACCGGATGCCCGTGGAGTGCTCAACAAAGCGCACGGTCGAAATCCCTGATCAAAGGCGGGGCCTTCGACCGGATCGATCCCAACCGGCGAGCCTTTCACCATCCATCAGACGGCCATCGACCAGGTGATCCCTCAAACGCAAGGAGGCGGAAGGCCAGTTCGACCTTTTCGCCGATTCGGAGGAGGACGATTCGGCCTCAGCGGCCGCCTTGGGCGACGCCAACATCTCCGTGCCTCCCATCGATGAGTGGGACAAGAAGACCAAGCTCAATTTCGAGCGGGAGATGCTGGGCCTTTACGTATCGCGATCATCCTTTTGAGCGGCCTGGCCTCGGTCCTGGCCTCTGAGCGATATGCGTCCATCGCCAGCTGCTGAACCGGCGGCGACCATGCCGGAGAAGGCACAGATCACCATCGCCGGCCTGGTCACCGGCGTGGACAGGCGCGTCTCCGCGCCGGAAAGCGGGCCATCGTCACCCTGGAAGACCTGGAAGGCATCCAGGCCTCTTCTTCGGAAGTCCCACGTGGAGAATCAGGACAAGCTCTCTGGTCGATCAGGTCATCCAGGTCAAGGAAAGCGTCTCAGTTCGCGACGATGGCATCAGCATCTACGGCCGCGAAGTGGATGTGCAACGTGGAGTCGGGCTGATGCAGCCGGGTCCTCATCTCCTGCCCGAGCAGGCCCTGGAGAGGCCGCGTGATGCGGGAGCGTCGGCCGTCCTGGCCAATCACGGGCTTGCGAAGTCCGTCTGCTGGTGCGGCATCCGGATAAGAAGATTTCCACGATCTATTTGGAGATGGTTTCGGGTGGCTCAGACACCTCGCTCGGGGAGATCAAGACGACGTTTTTCGGCGCTGCATCGAGTCCTGATGAAGGATCCCTAATTGACAAAGCAAGCAGTCGCAACCCGAAGGATGGCCAGGGAAAGCTGAAGGCCTTCCCGGCGGAATGCATTCATTTGCATTTATTTGTAGATGGGAGCGAGTATACCGGATGACCGGTATGAAACGAGGGGAACAACGAATAGCGGGCTAAGAAAGAAAAGAGGAGGACATGAAAATCCAGATTCCTGCGCTGGAAACTTATTTCTTCCGAAATCAGCTCTTTGGAGCAAAAGGCCTCTGAATGCCGGGAGTGGATGACCAGGATCTCGACATTCGATTTATCTTCATACGGCTTGGACGGCGAAGGGTTCGAGGCCGAGACGAGGAAGATCCGTTCCCAAGCCGAATACCCGTGGGCCTTTTTCCTCCTCCAGGACGCCGTCCGCCAGCGATGAAAAGAATCAGACGGAATTGAATGTTGGATTCTCTGAGTCAGATGGATCCGTAGATACGGCGCACCTGAAAATCCATGATCGAGAAGGCATCGACGATGATCCGGCTCGCGGAGAATTCCGGGATGCGGCGAATAACGGTCTGAACCTCTGAGCTGGGCGACGACCTTGTCGAACAAGGCGATTCTTCTCTGAATGCCATGGTGGCCGAATGCGGATGAAAAATCGCGAAGGTAAGAGAGAGTACGCAACGGCTTCATCAGGGTTTTATACGGAGGCTTCCGCGATTTCCGCGCTCGCGGCGAAAAGCGAATTCTCCTCTGAACGAGGTGGCAAAAGGAATCCATCATCGATGAATCTTGGAAGAAAGATCTGGATGGCCGCTGGGGAAAATGGATTGAGCGCAATCTGATGAAATGAAGAAGTAGGCGACAGCCGATCAGAAGAAAGCTGATCAGGCTTCGTAAAACGGGTGGGACAACCGACTTTTATACAGCGACGGTCCCAATAAAGACCTCTGGCAGGGGATGGCCCGGGTCCCCTGGGTTCCTTCTCGAAAGATGACCGCCGCCGCCACCGACGCGCAAGAGAAATGGTTCATAAGCAGGATGTCATTGGTTTGCAGAAGATCTCTTCCTGGATGTTCGTACCGATGCATGACAAGAGGAAGTCTCGTATACTTATCGGCTGGACGCGAGTCCAAGCTATGAACGTCAAAGTCTCACGGGTTCAGGAAAAAGCGATCTTCTTCAAAAGATGATGGAGGAATCGGATCAGCGTCTATCCCGGACGCCTGTTCCAAGCGCTCATGATTCTTCTGCTCGTAAAGCGAAATGGGCGGATTTGACAGCATCAAACACCCTTCTGCATATGGAAAATCGCATCAAACCCATGGCTGGCGCTCAGGAGTCTATGGGACGTCCCCGGATGGGCTGGAGATTCGCAGGTCTCTCGCAGCGACGACGGGAAATCCACCGTGCGGTTGATGCTTCTGGCGGTCGAGCCTTCGATGTCCACGAGGCCTGACATCGCTCGTGCCGAATATCTGTCAGAATCAAGCCGGTCTTTCAGGGAAACCGGCTGACGTCGCTGTCATGGCTCGCGATGTTGCAAAAACAAAATGGGCTGATGGGTATAATTTCTGGGTATGACGCCGGTGAAAGATATTGCAGGACTCCATGAAGGAGATTTTCTCGGCTGGCGTTGAAGGGATTCCTTTTTTCGGGCCGGGGATCTCGGTCGCGAAGTTCATCGGCGACGAGATCGCAGGAGTCACGGATGACTTCAGCGAGAGGGAACGCGCCGACCGTCTGAACATGTTGAGCGAAGCGGGCAAAAGCATGGCCGAGAGCGATCTCTTTGGGGGAATCGGCTATTCAATGATTTTCGATGGTTCTTCGGGTGCGCATGAAGAGGATTACACCCATCCCGATAATCGCTCGCCGATCCCACGGTCTAGACTCATCTGAGGGGAAGCGGTTGCCGCCTACAATGCGGCGACCGGGCTGCACTCACTCTTGCGCAATTCAACAAGGATATATCCCATAACGCCTTTGCTCTTTTTGACATTCATGACCACAAGAAATTCCTGGAGACGAAGAGGTTCCTTGACTGGTGCAATGAGAAGGTTGATTTGGTGTATCCATCAGATATAAGGGACGATGATGGAATGATTATTCATAGGTGAAGAATATGATCGCTCTATCGGTCGTTATGACTATCTAGCTCATAAAAATGATTATCGTTTTTTAGCATTAAAAAAGTAGTTTTTTATGGTTTCTGTAGATAACCGTGGGAAGGTAGATGTGGTTTTTCGAGGGGTCGTGGTCGTTGGTTGCGGTTGGTTATCGCTGTGTTGGTGGTCGTTGTGTTGGTTGGTGGCGTGTGGGGTGTGGCTCGTCACCGGCGTCAGCGGAGGGAGGAGGTGCTTTCTCTAGTGAGATGAATGATGATTACTGGGGGCTGATAGTCGGTTTGCGGGAAGTGGTTTTCGCAGGCCGCTTGTGGAGGATGGGCGGTGTTTTTGATCCAGGTGAGTGGTTTGATGATGCCGTTGTGCCGTCGGCTCGGGGTGAGGTTGCTCGGGTGGTGGCTGTGTATAATCGGTTGCATCCGTCGGATCGGGTGACGGTGGAGGGTGTTGGCGCGTTTTTCGGCCGTGAGTGGGCGGGGCATGTCGCTCGTGGTGACCAGCGTCTGGGCCCGAGGTGAGGGTTCTTGACTGGTGCAATGAAAAGCCGACCTGGTATATAAAAGTGATGAAGTGGACGAGAATGGGAAAGTCGTTTTTCGGAAGGGGGAGCCATATGGACATGTAATCAGTCATTACGAGTATCTGGCGTATCAGGATAGTGCTTTCAAAGATCTTCGCATGAAGGAGTAGTGGTCATGGTTTTTTCGAGGGTTCGTGGTCGTGGGTTGCGGTTGGTTATCGCTGTGGTGTTGGTGGTTGTTGTGTTGGTGGGTGGCGTGTGGTGGGTGCGGGCTCGTCACCGGCGTCAGCGCAGGAGGAGAGGAGTGCTTCAGTGAGATGAATGATGATTACTGGGAGTTGATACTGGCTCGGAAGAAGGATACACGCAGACCGCTTTTGTGGAGGATGGGCGGTGTTTTGATCCAGGTGAGTGGTTTGATGATGCCGTTGTGCCGTCGGCTCGGAGGAACATGGCTATGGCGATTGCTGTGTATAATCGGTCGCATCCGTCGGATCGGGTGACGGTGGAGGGTGTTGGCGCGTTTTTCGGCCGTGAGTGGGGAGGGCATGTCGCTCGTGGTGACCAGCGTCGTGGGCCTGAGGTGAGGTTCCTTCGCTGGTGCAATGAAAAAGCCGACCTTGTCTCACCTAAATGATGAAGAATATGAAATCGACGGCAGGAAGATTGTCCGCAAACGGGGTGAAAACTCTGGCTTTTTCGTTTAGCCGTTATGATTATTTCGGTTAACAAGGACGTTGCTTTTCATCTTCGCATGGAAAGGGAGTAGTGGTCATGGTCTCTGTAGATGACCGTGGGGAGGTGATGTGGTTATGGAGAATAATAGAATGGGAAAAATGCGTGACTGTCGCGCCTTCACGACGACCACGTGGCGCTGATGCGGACCTTGCCGAAAAGGGAGAGGTTCCCGTCAAAAGAGGCTTCAGCTGTCACAAGCCCAATCGGAGCTGTCCTCTTACGTGCGAGGCGTCATGCGATTCATCGAGGAACAGATCCAGACAGGCCTTGTCTCGGATAAGTTCTACCAGGAAATAACGGAATTGCAATCCCAACTTACGCACTTCACTCACGAGGCGGAAGAGGAGGAGCATTCGTTGGAAAAAGAGAGACGGATTCAGGAAGAAATGGAAGAGGCTGAAAGGCTTTATAGCCCGAAAAGTCAGGGAAGTGGATGAGAGGACAGAAGGGGGGTCGCAACGATGACGAAGGCGATCAAAACAGAATCGGCCGCGACCCAGACCGCGGGGGATGCCTTAGGGAAAGGCGTCGGGGAGTTCTCGCGGATTAAAATCGGCAGATTCTCCGGCTTGGCCCCAGTGACGGGGAATCAGGAGCATGATGGGGCGGTCAGCCGTTCCCTGCTGGCTTTCCTGACTTCGTGGGAAAGCGTCATGAAGAAGGACGGTAAGGATATTCTCGCGGCTGACCAGGCTTTGCATCAGGCTGATAAAAGGGCCGCCCTCCGTTGAACGGCCCCTGTGCGCGATCCTCCTCCATCTTCTTCGACAGATGATCAACCCCCCCCTCGGGGAAGCCTTGAAACATCCCCAAGGGGACTAAATCCCAAGTCTGCCTTAGTACCGTGTGACCGCATAGCGGAGGATGTTGCTCCTGTTCAGGATGCCGACCATGCGGCCCTGATCCATCACCGGAACTTTCTTCAGATGCCGTTGGACCATGACTTGGCAGATATGAGGCATGCTGTCGTTCGCATCTGCGGTGATTACATGTTTGGTGGAGATCCGGTCCACGGGCAGGGAGAGGAGTTCGTCGAGCTTCTTGTCGAAACTTTCGCCATTGCTTTCGATCACCGCCGCATAGAAGCTGGTGAACTGAAGTGCTGCCCGGCCAAGGTGGACAGGGACGTCGCCATCGGAGACGAGAGCGACCAGTTCGCCTTGCTCATCGACGACAGGCGCTCGAGATCTTCTTTTCGGTGAAAAGGCGCATGGCGTCCAAGGCCGTGGCGGTGGCGGGCAGAGTGTAGACCTCGGCCTTCATCATCAGTTGCCGGATGCCGGATTCGGCCGCCGGCTCTACGGTTTCATCGGCCGGATGAGCCCCGGCGGATCAGTTGCGGCCTTGCCGGAGCGGATGAAGAAGTCAGGACGAAGCCGATGAGAGCTAAAAGCCACCGTGAAAGCGAAGCTCCAGCGGGCCCGCGCGCAGAGCTGGGCGCTGCCTTTGAGGGGTGCCCGGGACGCCTTTTTCCCTCGCGACCAGGAGACTGGTGGCGAACGCAGTCGCCACGGCACCCAGGACCTGTTGGAGGTGTTGAGGACATGGCTTCCATCCTGTAGAAAGCTCATGCGGCAGGAGTTGAGCGTACATGTGTCTGGCTGGGGCTCATGTCAGGGGGCACGCCCACCATGAGGATGATGCGCAGATGATCACATAGGCCAGCGTTTGCGGGGAGACGGTCAGAAGCATGATGGTCCCCACTAGGGAAAGGCCGAAACCGATGGTGGCGGGAATGCGGGCTCCGATGGCGTCGAAAAGCCGTCCGGCGATCATGGAAACCAGGGCGTTGACGATTCCTCCCGGTAGCATGACGATCCCGGTCAGGGCCAGGCCAGGCGCATGCCGTTCTGGGTAGTACTGCATGCAGCATGACGCAGCGGACAGAGGGTGATGCCGAAGCTGACCATCATGAGTACAGCTCCCACGCGGAATCCGGGGATGGCGAAGGCCTTGAGGGTTGAGGATGGGGTCGTGGTCTGCAGCTGACGGAAGGAATACCAAGCCACGGCGGCGAGACCGACGATCAGGGAGATGACCACCGGGACGGAGAGCCAGCCGTAGAGGCTGGCCATGCCTGCTCCCAGGACGACCCCGCCGAATCCGATGACGGACAGAGGCTGGACAGCCCATCGAAGCGAGGGCGGGTCAACTGATAAGATTGATCATGAATCGGGCGAGAAAACCATGCCGACGGCCAGATGATCACGAAAGAAAAGATCCATCGCCGAGCGGCTCCGACCAGGAAGCCAGCCAAGGTCGGCCCGATGGCGGGGGCGAACATGATGACCAGGGCGGTCACTCCCATGGCTGCGCCAAGTTTTTGGGGAGGCATGACCTCCATGACTATGGCGAACATCATAGGCAGGATGAGGCCGGTCGCGATCCCCTGGATGGCCCGCCCAGTCAAAGCGAGGGGGAAGGAGGGGGCGAAGCCGGAGATGAGGGCTCCCAGAAGGAAGGCCCCCAAGGCGACCAGGGTCAGGCTGGTCTTGAACCACTTCATGAGGATGCTGGAGAAGGCAGGACGATGCCGATGACCAGCATATAGCCGATGACCAGCCATTGGGTGGAGGGAGGCTTCCACCCGGAAGGCTTTGGACAATTGGGGAAGGGCGATGTTCAGGGCGGTCTCGCTGTACATGCCGGTGAAACCGCCTAGATACAGGCCCATGAGGGTCAGGTAGGGGTGTTTGGCTTCAGGGTCGCAGGCGGCCAGACCGGGAGGCCTGTTCGCTGGATGATGGTCGTGTGGTTGGGGACGCTGATGAGGATGGAATCGTCACGCTGGTGATCTCCTTGTATGAAAAATGGACCTCGGGAAACTGAAAACCAGTGAGGCCTTGCAAGGGTTAGGGGAATTTCTCCTTTTCCATAAGCGCCTATTGCAAAAATCTTCACATTTGATTGATGATGGAGAAGACCGGGGAACCGACGCCACCTGACAAAGCGAAAGGTAGAATAGGGGAAAGCGCGATAGCGAAAATAAAAATATCGGTGGAAAACAGGATAGGCGGATTTAGGAGCTTGGCGCACATGTATCGGGAAAAGATCAATGGTCCCTGCGGATGTGAAGAAGCTGACTCAGCCCAGCTCAAAGCTTTTGGCCCAGGAGATGCGGAGGCCGCTGGCCTGCGCCTCGGTCCATGGCGGACATTTCGGTCCGGATTTCGGCATCGTGGAAGCCACCATCGCCGCATTGCGTCTTCTAATTCTCCTGCGGATAAGCTGATCTTCGACATCAGCCATCCGACCTATCCTCATAAGATGCTGACCGGCCGCGAAGCTATCTGGATCCGGCCCATTACGATGACGTGTCCGGCTTCAGCTCCCCGGCCGAGTCTCCCCACGATTTCTTCGAGCTGGGCCATACCTCGACCTCCATCTCTTTGGCGGTCGGCATGGCCAAAGCCCGGGACCTGGCGGCCGCCGCCGACGGTCAGGCCGGCCCGGCCGACAATATCGTGGCCTTGATGGGGATGGTCCTTTATCGGGCGAAGGCCACGACTGAACTATCGGCCGCCGAGCTGAAAAGCAACTCATCATCGTCATCAACGACAATCAATGGTCCATCGCCGAAAACCATGGCGGACTCTACCGTAGCCTCGCCCATCTGCGGGAAAGCAAGGGGCAGGCCAGCGACAACCTCTTCGCGGCCATGTGGGCTTTCGATTATCGTTATGTGGATGAAGGCAATGACGTCAATGCCCTGATTCAGGCCTTCCGAGAGGTGAAAGACATCGACCATCCGATGGTCGTGCATATCCGCACGGTCAAAGGCCTGGGCTACCGGCCGGCCATGGAGCATGAAGAGGACTGGCATTGGCATGGGCCTTTCGACATAGCTGGCGGCCGTCCCCCGTCTACTGGGGAGGGCGCGCGCGGCTGACAGGGCGAGTATCTGATGGAGAGGGACGGCCAAGGACCCCGTCTTCTGGTCGTCGCCTCCGGGGTGCCGGCTTCCCTGGGCTTGGACGCCCGGATGCGGGCCCAGCTGGGCGATCATTACATCGACGTGGGAATCGCGGAGCAGACCGCGGTGGCTGTCGCTTCCGGCGCTGCCAGCTGGGGCCCATGTTGTCTACGGCACTGAAGCGACCTTCATCCAGCGCTATCGACCAGCTTTTCCAAGACCCGTCCGTCATCAGAATCCGGCGACCATCCTGGTCTTTTGATGCCTCCCTTTACGGCATGAAATCATCACCCATGTGGGCTTTACTACGACATCGCCATGATGTCGAACATCCCGGCCTGGTCATCGGGCCCCAGCCACCGGGGAGAATACAGGCCATGTTGACTGGTCCATCGATCAAAACCGACCATCCGGCCATCATCCGGTGCCGGCCTTGGCTCGACATGAAGACCCTTCCCAAGTAGCGGAACGGACTACCTCCCAGCTGGGCAGGGCGCGGGCATCCAGCCATAGGCGAGGACTCCCGTCGCCGTGGTCGCCATGGGTGATTTCCTTCTCTCGGCCGGCAGGTCTGCCAGGAGCTGGAGTCGAAGGGGTCGCGGCCAGCCTGATCGACCCGGTTTTCCTCTCTCACCTAGACCAGGGGCTGCTGGAACGGATCGCCGCGAAAAAGGAGCCGACCGTGGTCTGGAAGACTTTGGCAGCCAGGAAGGGGATTCGGGGCCAGTGGCTTCGGCCTTGGCCCTTCCGGGACCAAGGTCTTGTCCCGCGGTTTCGCCAAGCGATTCTACGACCGCTACCGGCCGGAAGACGTGCTCGCCGCCAATCGGCTGGAGCCCGGGCAGGTGGTCGCTGACATCATGGCGGCCTTGGCATGAGGCTCGCCTCGTGAGAGGGGTCAACTTGGGCATCATTGGGTCTTGGGAAATGGATGGAACCGTCCCTTTTCCGTGGGGCGGGCGGGGCCGAGGATAACGACACGCCTTGGCCCATGCCTTGCCGCCTGACCAGCTGCCCAACGCTTGAAGCGCCCATCGGGACGCTTATATGCAGGAAGAGGATTTCGCTTTTTCTTGCCGGTCGGCAAGGAGGACTCGTCCGCCTGCTCCGCTTCTTCGTCTTCGGCGATCGCCCTCCTTACCCGGATGCATCGAACGTGGACCGCTCTCGCCTGCCGGAGGCATGGTCTCACCAGTCCTCCTGGACCTGCATACCGTTCTGGCAGCCAAAATGGTTTCGACAACGGTGGGCAGACCGGCGTCAAGACTAGGCCCGGCATCCCGAGAAGTCTCCTGCCCTAGATGTCCTCGACCGTCTCGCCTTTTCCGGCATCGGGACAATCCGGCCCTGCTGGGGATCGAGAAGTCCTGAACAGCCGGTCCTGCCCCCTCCTTCCTGCGCAGGTCACGCGACCGCTCACCGCAGGTTAAGGCGATCCTTCCGCCAAAGAACGGTCGTCTTCCATGACAGCTTCAATTTCCTGGGGACGGCCCTCCTTCTTTCCTGTTCGATCGGCGTTTCCGGAGCATGAGGACGACGTATCTGGATACGCATTTTTATCCGACTTTCGCCGAACAAGGATCGAGAGAAGGCCCTGGAGCGGTCGCCCTCTTCGGCCGCCGAAACAGGCAAAGGCTTCCCACAGGTCTCAGGTGAAAAAGCGGGAAGCCGACCAACCTGGGTGCCCTGCAGTGCTTTCGGGATGAAGGTTATCATCCCATCGGTCCCACAGGGCCTTCATCGAGGCACCATTGGGGGCAAAGGCTGATCTCCTTGGTCGATCGTTTCGTCCCCGTCATCGTGGGGGAGTGGTGCGCCGAAAGCGCCATAGGGAAGAAGGAGACGAGATCTGGGGATCAGGAGAACCGATTTCTCCACCTGGCTTGGTCCATCTGTATAGGCAGGCCTTTTCCCCGTCGATACTTTCTGGAGCTACCAGACGGAAAAGGGCCCCGAGAAGAAGACGGAGACTGGAAGGATTATGGGCTTTCGGGACTGGCGCTAGAAGCGAAAAGGATTCTGTCCGACATCTGAAAATCGCCTGTGACGGTCCTGACCAATCCAGTATTCGGCCCTGCCTATAATTATGGCCTATTGATCTGAAATCCCTGCAGAAAAGGACAGTCATGGCAGAATTGACAGTCGACCAGACGAGGAAGATGGAAACCCTTCGCGTCCGATAAGAAGAACCTCTTGGCCCAGCGGGCGGCGGCCACCAACCGCTCTGCTTAAAGGCGGCGAAGACCAGTTCGTCCTGGCCCGCAACAAGAACTCCTTACTCCACTGACCTCACCTCCGACGGGGTGACCAATCAGAAGCATTCCGGGCCGCTGCTGATGTTCGCCGGCCTCAACGTCCTTCGCTTCCTGCTGCGCAAGAAGCTGAACGTGGAGAACTTCGAGCTGTCGCAGAACTTCCTGTATTTCTATGACAAAGTGGAAAGGCCAACTGTGCGATCAAGATCATCGCCTCCGGCCCAGGCCGACATCCCCTGACCGCAAGGTGGATGCCCTCATGTCCGAGCCGGAAGGCGACGGCGGTTGGTGGCAGTACGTGGTCAACCTGGTCAAGAAATACGGCGTCCTGCCCAAGACCTACATGCCGAGACCGCCAATACCGAGAACTCCGAAGTCAAGAACGCCTCTCAACCGCAAGCTGCGTCAGGACGGCCTCGCCTGCGCGAGCTGGTGCGCGGCGGCGCTCTCCGAGTCCGAAGCGAAACCGAGCGCTCCTGGATGTTGAAGGAATCAATTCCATCGTCTCCGTCTCTTTAGGGGGTCCCTCTCGCGAATTCCGCTTAGTATCAGGACAAGGACAAGAAATACCACGACGAGCCTGATGACCCCTAAGGACTTCTTCGACAAGTACATCGGGTGGACCTGATGATTACGTGGCCTTGGACCACTATCCTCTGGAGGGTCTCGTCAGCAGCAGCAAGCATTACAGCAACGACTCAAGCGAGGACATGGTCGGCGCCCTGACCCCCACTGGATCAACACCCCCGTCGAAGAGATGAAAGCTGCGGCCATCAAGCAGTTGCAGGACGGGGAGCCGATCTGGTTCGCCTGCGACGTCGGTCAGGATTCCGACCGCAAGGCTGGGGTCATGGCCACCGATCTGTACGATATGGCGACCTTGGTGAGCGTCGATTTCACCTATGGACAAGCGGGTCGGCGTGGTTTCGCATGAGTCCATGCGCCACCGACGCCATGACCCTGGTCGGCGTGGACGTGATCGACGGGAAGAGCGTCCGCTGGAAGGTGGAGAACTCCTGGGGCGACGAGAACGGCGAAAAGGGCTACTACGTCATGACCGACGATTGGTTCGACCAGTTCACCTTCGAAGTGATCATCAACAAGAAGTACCTGAGCGAGGACCTGGTCCAGCTTTACCAGACCGAGCCTGAGGTCCTGCCTTTCTACTTCCCCATGTGATCCGGTAAAGCCGGCGTGATCCGGCAATCTGATGGATCCGGTAGATTTGCCAAAGCCAGAGCGATCCGCCACCAATCGATGAACCGCTCAAATGACAGTGACGGCTCTTGCATCACCTCAGGAGCCGCCACCTAATTATTACGCTGACTGCCGTTGGGCCGCATAGCTCACTCGCCGTGGGACCTATCGACTAGATCAGCCGCCCTTCGGACAAGGTGAACAGGCGGTCGGCATAGGTCAGGGTGGTCGGCCTGTGGGAGACGAAGAGGTAGGTCTTCCCTTCCTGATGAGCCATGAGGGCTTGCATGAGTTCGGCTTCGAGCAAGGCGTCCATGTTGCTGGTCGCTCGTCGAAGAACATGAGCTGGGCCTGGGAGGGAGGCCCAGGGCGATGGAGACCCGCCGCTGTCCGTCGAGAGCTGGGCCCCGTCATGGTCCCAAGGCGTCCAACACCGTCGGGCACCTGGTCGATGAACTCGTCCAAGCAAGCGGGAGCGGGCGGCCTCGCGATCTCCTCGTCGCTGGCGTCGGGCTTTAGCTATGATAGTGTTCTCGCAGGGTCCGGTCGAAGATGAAGACGTTCTGCCCGGACAGGGTCTGCACCTGACGGCAGTCTGGATGTGTTCACCCGGTCGATGGGGGTCCTGTTGACCGTCAGCTGCCGCCGAAATCGGGCGGAAACGCATGAGGAGGTCGATCAGGGTGGTCTTGCCCGACCCGTTGGGGCCCTGGATGGCAACGGATTCACCGGCACCAGGTCCCAAGTCCACTCGAGGTCAGGACCGGCCCGAAGCCCTTCCTCTGGCCGCTGGCCGCCGGATGCGTTGGGGATAGAGTGGAAACCCTCTAGTCTGTTCGGACAGGAATCCATCCAGATTGATCCCGTCCCTGACCGGAGCGGCGCGCTTTTGGTCGAAAAGGGCGGCGAAGACGCGGCGGCCGGACGCCATCGTGGGCTGCCAGACCGGCACCCAGCCGGGAGACGGAGATGATGAGGGAAGGAGGTGGCGAAGCCGACCACGGCCATGAGGCAGCCGATCGGGTTGACAGTCCCCGCCATGGCCAGCAGGCCGGCCGCAAGGAGAAGGCGTAAGCGAGCAGGATCAGGCATGACGTCCGCCAAAGATACACGTTGAGCAGGCGGTAACCGGTCAGGCCGACCGTTCGGACATCATCTTCCTGCCCTCTTTGCATCACGTCCTCATAGGCCCGCGTGAGCGGTTGAACTGCAGCAAAGTGTTTTCCCGTCCAGATAGTCAAGGATCTTGGTGTGCGCCGGCCTTGGGCTTGATCGCCTGAGCGTTTTCGCGGTTTCGGAGGCGAAACAGGAGGGGAGGAGGAGGCCGAGGATGAGATAGGAGACGAAGGCCATCAGGCCGAGGAAGGGGGTTGATGCAGCGAGGAGGATGGTCATGATCAGACCGTTGCCCGCGGCGATCATCAAAGGGAGAGGGTATGGGCGCAAAGACTTCCAAAAAGTTCGATTCTTGGTCAGGACGGCCACGAGGTTGCCTCTCGCCTTGACCTGTCAGGCCGGCGGGGGATAGGGTCCTCATATGGTTGAAGGCCGCCACCCGGACGTCCCTGCAGGTGCCGAAAGCGGGATTCGTGGTCAGCAATTGTTCCGGTAGGAGAAGAGCCGCGGCCAGGGCCGACACCGCGCCAAGATGCCGGTGACGATGCTGACCGTGCGCGACCTGGTGAACCCGCTGTAGACGGATGCCGTCGCCAGCATGACCGAAGCGGTGGAGCGAGGTGCCCGATCAGCCTGTCAGCGGCGATCGCGACTCGTCTTGCGGTGGGATCCCATGAAGGAAGCCATGCGTTTGGCCGCAGACCGAGTGGAGACGGTCATAGCGGTGGAGGCAACCGGGCGTGAGAAGTGGGCGCGGTGGTGGCGGGGTCCGTCGTGATGCGGGGAGGAGGTATCGACCGTGGCTCGCTCAGAATCATCCGGTTGGATCTCGATCCTGACGCCTCCCGGCCGGCCTGTTCGACGGCGCTTTGTTCCCGCCACAAAGAGGCGAGGAGCCCGCTGACGGCCATCATGGTCGGTCAGTCGCCCTTCGGCGATGCGGCCCTGGTCCAAGACCAGGATGCGGTCCGCACATGGCGGATGTTGGCCAGGCGGTGGGTCACGCTCGATCAGGCAGACCGAGGGACAGGTCCAGGAGGAGCCGGTCCGAGTCTCATCGGGCTTTGGTCGACGGCGCTGGTGGCTTCGTCCAGGATGTAAACGGAGGCTTCCGCAGCAGGCCTCGCGCGATGCACAGGCGTTGCCTTTGCCGCCGGAGAAGTTGGATCCGCCGGCGGTCACCGGAGCCTCGAAGCCCGCCCCCGGCCCTCCAGCTCGGTCCACATATACCCACCCTTTCAGGACCTGGACCATCTCGTTCCGGCTGACGCCGTGCCTCCCAGATCGAGGTTGACTCGATGGTTCCAGCAGCTTGTCAGTTCCATGGATGGCTGATCACCTGGTGGGGCCAAGCGGTCGTGGGCGGCGAGTGAGAGTCTCTGCCACATCAAGGAGGGCAGAGCCTCGTAGTCCGAAAGCAATTGTCCGGAAAGGATTTTGATCAGGGTGGATTTGCCTCAGAGCCCGACTTCCTGCGATTCCGATGCGAAGCCATGCCGGGGAAGGTCTGGCTGATGGAGTGGAGGGCGGTGAAAAGCCGTTTGCATAGGTCAGAGTCAGGTCGGATAGGTCAGCAGCGGGCCACTTGCTGTTTTGCTGCGATTATTCGCTGGAGCGGAGTCTGTCGCCGGAACCTGGCCGTTTTGGAAGGAATCGCGGGCGTCCACGATTTGCTTGCCCAGTTTCATGGCCTTGGCCGCGTCATGGACCAGGTAGATGAGCCCCCGCTCCGGGATGAAAAGACGGACGCCGATGACGGCTACGAGGATGCCGTGGAAGACGGCCAAGGGCAGGGTGGGGCCGGCGACGGACCGTGGAGAGGTGAAAGCGGCTGCAACGGCTGCAATGACGCTGATGGCGATGGCGATGTCCGCCCCGATCAGACTCGCGGAGCTGGCCCTGGAGGATCTTCATGGTGATGCGGCGGAAGCCTTCCGATTCCTCGGCTATACGCTCGGACTCCTGCTGGTCGGCCCCGAAGATGGTCAGAGTCCCCAGACCGCGGCTGGCTTGCTCGAAGTGGATGCCAACCTTGTCATACTTGAGCAGATAGGCGGACAGGGTATTTGAGATTGAAGCCCGCATCATGTTGGCCCTTGAAAGGCAGCAGGACCATGCCCACGGTCACGATGATCCCGGCCCAGAGGTTGATGGGGGCTGAAGGCCAAGGAGATGACCAGCATGAGAGGACCTGCATGACGGTGGGAGATGAAATCGCTGAAATAGGGAGCAGATGGTCTTGATTCCTTCAGTGGACAGCATGGCCAAGGTCTGGTTAGGGCTTTGTCCCCCGCTTTTCATCCTTGATGGCCGTATCCTGGGGACTAGGAAGGACCTGACCAGATCGAAGTCAGGGCCTTCACGATCGATTCGTCATTGATCCGGACCAGAAGGTCGGGCCCCGATGGAGAGGAGGAGGCGGGCAAGGATGACCATGAGGTGGCCCCTACCGTTCCCCCGCGGACGAGGCGCCCCTCGCCATCGAAATACCGCAGCAGGTGGCTGAGGAGGCGGTCCACAGATTCACTGGGACGGTCAGTCCGCTGGCGAAAGAAAACCAGCTGGACGGCGTAAGAGAACGATGAGAAGGTCCAGAAGCAAAGCCAAAGAGCGCGAAAGTCCGATGGCCGCTCGATCGGGCCGAGGGAGACCCCGGCAAATGGAGGAATTTTTGAGTCATGCTTGTCCTTCCGCAAGGCTGCCAGGTGGCGGTCCGGACGGCTGAGCTGGGCCGAGCGCCGATGATTCTAGGAATCATCGTCCGCGGAAGACGGGATTTATTCCTTTTTCAGCGATAAACCAGCCCGTCACGGAACAAGCACGCTAGGGCCTGAGGGCTATGATGTGAGTCATAAGCGGCGGCCATAAGCGTGAAAGTCTTATCCGCCGAAAATCGAATCACAAAAGGAACGGCGAAAATGACGGCGGATGATGCCATCCGGGCGGAATCCAAGAATTCATCAAGCGTCAAAGGTGTGGCTGATATGGCTGAACAAAATGGGACTGCCTCAGGGAAGGACCAGAAGGACCAGAAGGGGAAGGGATTCAGCGGTCAGCGCGGGCGGTGGACCTCTACAAGGTCTACGGGAAAATCCGCCGATACCCGAGTCGTCGCCTTGGACCATCTGGATGGACTTCGGGAAAAAGGCAAGATGACGGCCATCATATGTCGCCTCGGGGAAGTCGACTCTCATGCATTGTATGAGCTGGTCTGGACACGCCGACTTCGGGCCAGGTCCTGGTCGAGGGCTGGAAGTGTCCTCCATGAACCAGAAGCACACTGACCCATGCGTCGCGACCCATCGGCTTCATCTTCCAGAGCTTCAACTTTGGTCCCATCCTGACCGCCCAGAGAACATCCTCCTTCCCTGCAAATCGACCATAGATTGATTGGGATTGGTCATACGAGGGTGGTCAAAGTGGTGCGAGTCTGGAGAGCAGGTTGAATCATGGACTCAGCCAGCTTTCCGGCGGTCAACAGCAAAGCGGGTCGCCTGCGCCCGGCCATGCTTGGCCAGGCCAGCAGCGTCATCTTCGCGGGCCAGCCGACCGGCGACCTGAACTCCCGCCTTCCGGGCGAAAGTGCCGCATTCCTCGCGGACTCGGTCGAACGGACCCGGGCGGAATACATCATCATGGTCACGCATGACCCCAAAGCGCCTCGTATCGCCAACCGATCCTGGTCCTGGCACTGATGGCCGCATCACCGACGACAGCGGACGAGCCCAGCCATGAGCGGATTCCTGGACGTCTTCGGCGTCCGGGCGAAGAGGACGGAGGGCCATGTTCACCATCGGCCTTAGCGCGACGCGCGTTCCGCATTTCTCCGCTTTCCTCATGTCAATCATCGCCACTCGCCTTGGGCGTAGCCTTCGTCGTGGGCTCCTTCTCCTTCAGGAACATGCTGGAAGACCAGATGAACGCCGTAACCCGCCGCTTCATCCGAAGGGACGTCTATACATCCGCGGCAAGCTCGGAAACCAGAAGCGCGGGTCTCGGCTTCCCGCTGCTGGACCACAGCAGCAGTCAAAGCGGCTCATCAAAGATGCGCCAAGGTCTCGGGGGTCAAATCCGCCGTCCGCAGATCACCCTCAATAACTCTGCCTTGATCGAGGCTAAGTCGGGTAACGCCGAAATCAGCTTGGGCAGGACGGGGACGGTGACGAAATCTCGCCATGGCGACGTCTCCTGGCGGTCCACGATCTTCCTCAAAGGCACCTATCCCCGTGTACGGCGGAAATCGCTTTGCTGGACAGAGACGGCCAAGACGGCCAGAGCTCTCCGTCGGGGATAAGACCACCTTCGTCTCATCCCAGCGGTCCCCGCAAAGGTCAAGAAGATCAGCGGCGTCTTCTCCCCTCAAGCTTAAGCGCTCAGGGGACTTGTGCGTGAGGCATCGACCGGCGGTGGCCGAAAGGGAGAACGCCTATATGACCATGGTGACTGGCTTGAAGACGGCCGAACCAAGCCTTCTTCGCTTTACAGCTTCCAGCATCTTCCCGGCTCAGCTTTCGATCCCTTCCAGGTCAGCCTTCCAGTCCGGCCAATCAATCCGCCAGCGGCAACGGCGGCAGCCTCCGGTCAGGCCGGCGGGCAGACCCAGTGGACGAGGGATGGCGGCCTCCCGCCCACCCGCGACCGCCATGAGCCTGGCCACAAGGCCCAAGCCCTCAAAGCCACGTCAGGAAAGCCGACTCAAGGCCCGGCAAGAGGCGGTCACGCAAAGCCCAGAAGGCTGCTGAAGAGAAGATGATCGCCCAAGCCAATCGAAGTCACCACCTCCATCACCGTCTCATGGGAAAGCCAGCCACGGCAGGCCCTGACCCATGATCAGCAGTCGCCTTGGCGAAGCGAGATCAACAAGGTGCTGGAGGCCAGCCCTTCGGCCGAGGTTACGAGGCCCAGGCCATCACCGGCGACACCTGCAGCAGGAGGCAGAGAACGACACCACCAACACCGATGGGCTTCCTCCAGCCACATGATTCGGATCTTCGCCTTCCATCGCCCTCGTCGGCGCTTTCATCATCGCAACACCTTCTCGCGATCGTGCGCGAGGTCAATGCGGGGCTACGCTTTGCTTCGTTCGGTCAGCCAGCCTTCCGAAGTCTTCACGGCGAAATCATCGTCCAGGCCTTGCTGATGGGGCTGATCGGCTCGGTCATCAGGGTCTTCCTGGGGTGTTCATGGCCCTCATCGTCTGGGGGCTTGTCAAGACCGGGTCGGCCATGGGCGGATCCACCATGCCGGGCTGAACGCCGTCATTCTAGGGGATCGTCGTCGGCATCCTGGTCTCCTAGATCGGAGCGCTTGCCTGCCCGCCGCGCAGCATCACGCCACACCATCCAGGCCACGAACAGACCGTGAACCCGCAGAAACCGACCCGCTGAGAGGCTGGATGGGCTCGCCATGCTGGCCGTCGGCCTCTTCTTCTGGTGGCTGACTGTGGCCTTGGCCGACCATAAGGGCACAAGCGGGGCGGGTCCCACCGTGATCCCCGCTTTGAATACGATATCCAGCAACACCACCTTGGCAGTCGGCTCCGTCCTGGTCATCATTGCCGTCATCGTCATCACTCTCCTGGTCATCCCCACGTCCTCAGCTCCTGCCTGCCCTTCTCTTCCCGGTCTCCCGGAAGCTGGCGGCCCGCAACCTGGATAGGTCCAAGAGGCGCACAGCCAACACAGCGCTGCGCTTTTTCGTCGGTCTGGCTATCGTGGCGGCCATCGGCACTCGGACTGACCCAGCTGACCGCCTCCACCGCCGGCCTGGTGGACAATGGTCTGAAGGCGACCTTCCTCATCCGCTCCCCAGACACGGGCCCTGCCTCAGCAGGGTGGAAAGGACGTCGAATCGGTCACAGGGTCAAATCCGTCCTGCCCCTTGGAGATGATCCCGGCTCAAGATACAGACGGGAAGCAGCTGACGGCTGTCACCGTAGCCGTCAAACCCAACTCTTCACCGATCTTCCAGATCCCATGACCTCCCGGCGTCTCCGCCCCGGCCGCCCGCAAAGGGGATCATCGTCAGCAGACCATCGCGGACGACCACGCAAATGGAAGTTAGGACAGACGGTGACCATCAGCTCCCCGGATGCAGTCTGAAGGCCAAAATCGGGGCATCACCGATTCGGCCATGCAGGCACAGGTGGTCTTCCTGCCAGTCGCTCAAAGGGAAGCAACTCAAGGCTACAGCGCTACACCATCCTCTATGCCACTGCGTCAGCCGGGGCCAGCCCTGAAGAGCGCAAGGCCGTGCAAAACCGCCACGCAAGGCCGTGAAGAAGTATTACGTGGTCTCGGTCCTGGAGCCAGGCAGGATCAAATCACCGCCGCCCTCATGATCAAGCAACCATCATGATCATCGTGGACGCCCTGCTGCCCTGTCATCATCATCGCCATCTTCGGCGTGGTCAACACCATGGCCTTGTCCATCCTGGAAGGTTCCGGGAAATCGGCCTTTTGCGGGCCATCAGGACCAGCAGGGGGCAAGTGCGGGGCATGATCGCCATCGAAGCCATCATGATCTCCATCCGGGGACCGTTTTGGGACTGGCCGTCAGGGGTCGCGGCGGGGTGCGTCATCAAAGACGTACAGTTCCAGCGGTTTGGCCACTTTGAGCATCCCTTGGTGGCAGATTGGCTTCTTCTGGTCCCGTCCATCTTGTCAGCCTCATCGCCAGCCTGTCTCGGCCCGCAAAGCCCTGCGGGTGCCGGTGTTGGATGCGGTCAGCGATGAATGATTTTCGGAGCCTTTCGGGTCTGCAGGTGGCCGATGGGTGTCATCGCGGATGATAAGGTGAGCCTATGCGCATAATCGTAACTACGAATATTTCTCCCGTTATTCCGGCCGCCTCAACGCCTCCCTATCGACGGCAGACGGGTCATCTTGGTGAAAAGCGGACCAGAGCTGCCTCATTTTTCTCCGAGGCTGGGGTCCTATGAAACCGCTCAGTTGGATGGTGGCTCCTGCACTTTTGCGCCGAATTCGGCCCGGATGGTCCACGTTTCGCGTCCGCCTGCCTGATATGGAGATCGGGTACGCTGACGCACTTGGTCCATGAGGAAGAAGATGAGGACGATAACGAAGATAAGAATGAGAACAACAATAACGACGAAAACGGAATCAGCGAGAGAATCGAAAACCCGGATAACGACGATGCTGGGATTGGGGGCCATCAACTATGGAAGATGAGGCGAGACGACTAACGAGACGGACGAGACGGATGGGTTGGATAAAGCGGACAGTCTGACGAGGACAGAAGAGACGGACAAGTCACAGAGACCGGAGACGATGTCTGCTGATCTGAATCAGGTCCCCAGGAATTCATCCATGTTTCAGCCGACAAGGGTCCTGACACCCTCCTCATCGCACTCTGGCGGATTTTCAGCGACCAGGAGTTCGACCTGGGACAGGATCCGGGTCTGACCAAGGATGGGTGGAAGACCACCTCCAGCGTTTTCTGGCCGAGCAGAGTTGAGCTGATTGGGGCGGGCTCCCGGCTCGTCCGCAGAAATTCCACGCCGATCGGCCCTGTGGACATCATGGCCGTTGACGCCGAAGCGCATGTGGCGTTGAAAATCAAAAGGCATGGTGGAATCGATGGAGTGGAACAGTTGACCCGGTATGCGGAGCTGTTGCAGACGCGGCTACCTTTGACCCCGGTCAGGGGGTTTTCGTGTGAACCATCACCCCCTCAGGCCCGCACTTTGGCCGAAGACCGGGGGTTCGAATACTAGTCCTGGATTATGAGGATATGAAGAGCAGGATTCGGACGGAAATCGTACTCTTCTGATAAGAATTTCTACGGAGCGGTCGCTGCCTACAAAGAGCCACCGTTTACTGGGAGTTGCCGTCCGCTGAGCTGCTTCTGATCAGGCAGGCTGATCAGCTCGTCGGATAGTCGCCTTTCTGCAGTCATCGCCTTCCAGCGTCGTGGAGTCCATCACAACCGCTGATGAACCCGTGCCGGGTGAGGCCCTCTGGGCTGATAAGCCCGCCGGTCGTAGCGCCGGTCGAGCTGCTGTCAAGGTGATCGAGCTATCAATCAATCTGCCAATCCGGTCCCATCAAATCCGATCAAACACAAACCGCAAAAGAAAGAAAGAGCGGGAGAAAATCCCCGCTCTTCCTCAGTCCATTCGGACATGGCGGAATATCGCTATCAATCAGTTCACTGCCAGAATATCAACCACAAAGACCAGGGGTCGAGTTCGCCGGAATCCTGTCTGGGCGGTGGAACCGCTGGCACTAGTCGGAGGAACGATGATGAGATCTGGATCCGACCTTCTTGCCGCCAAAGCATCCGCCATCCTTTTGATGACGCCGGAGAGGCTGAAACTGATGGGGTATCCGCTTCGAGAGCTGTCGAAAGCTTGGACGCGTCTCCGCCCTAGAACCCACCCTCTATTGGACGGTCACGAATCGCTGGACTTGACTCGTAGTCCCATTACCCTGCAGAAGGGTCTGAGACCAGCTCCGTTGGACTTATACGGTGAGGCCTGAAATCGACAGTTCACCTGCTTTCAAGTCTTACCAGGCAAGGCCGGGTCAATCGTGGAGACTTTGCTGCCTGTTGCTCGCGGGTCCATGTGCCGGGCGTCGGTCAGGGTGAGGGCCAGAGGTAGTCTTCTGGTTGGCGGAAGAGGTGGCGTTGGAGGAGAGAATCAAGTGACTCCCAGAACGACCGTCGGAATTGACGGTCATGCCTTTGAAGAGACTTTATAGAACCCTTTTGGACGGATGCTCAGATAGAGTCGACAGATCCCGTCTTGCCGGCCTCCCAGGTGGAATTGATCTGTTTGCCGGTCTTAGGATTATAGACGATCTGCTGCAGGCAGAGCATGTCGTCTGCCCTGTCCCTTCCCTTCTGGACGGTCTGATAGGTGAGTTTTCCACCCATAGGTCTTGAAGGTGATGGTGGGTTTTTGCTCAACTCGCCTTTACCTGTGAAAGGTTTGTCAGTCCAGCTGGAGAAAAGAGTCCTTGGTGCCGCTTTTGGGGCGGATGAGCCTGCAGCGGACGAGCTCAGGCACATGGCCAAGGCGCGACCAGAGCGATGACGACGAAAGGAGGGATCGAAAGAGTATGATTCGTGGAATTTTCTCATGGGTTATACTCTACTTCCTGGCCTACCGGAGCTGCTTGGCCGCTATCGGGAAGGGGCTGTTTTTAAGGACGGAAGGAGAGGATTAAGACGGAAGGAGTGAAGACACTTGTCATGAGGCGTTCACTATGGGTCACCATATGGGTATTTACGATGGAAGCATATACAAAAAGGTCCCGGGCGTGAACCCGGAACCTTCCAGCTGTGATTAACGTCTTTGTTAGCTGAAGACTTCTAAAAAGCTTGTATGCCTTTGCCTGATGCGCTTTTACGGAGCTTAGGCAACGGCCTTCTTCAACAAAGAGCCGACCTGGAGCTGACACAACCTGCAGGGGATGTTGATGGTTCTCGCCAGTGCAGGGTTGCGGCCGATATAGGCGACGCTCACGCGAGAAGCGGAAGAACACCGGTCAGGCGCAGACCTTCACCGGATTCGAGGGACTCAACGAGAACTTCCTGGAAAGCGTTGACAGCAGCTTCAGACTGAGCCTTGGTCAGGCTGGTCTTCTGAGCGATCTTTGCAACGAGATCAGACTTGTTGTAGCGCGTGGTATATACATCCTTCTTGACTCAGGAGTTCAGCGGAACGTGCTCAACTCGTTACAAAGCCCGATATTGGCCTTGACTCAATCACGACAAATCGGCCAGCAAAGGGCAGGTGAATGTCGCGGTTTTTGAGAACAGGACCACCTGTTTGTAATTTGAGTTTTGACTTCATCATGGTACAATCGAAATCGGGCCATGAGGAGGGATTCTCAGGACGGAACCCACTGGTGAGTGTATCTCCGCTCGGGCGGAATCGTGTGTCCGAAATCAGACACGACCTCGTTCGAACTCGAATCAAACCATGTGCAAACCCGCCAGATCAAATCCTGCGCAAACGCAACGGATCATGCCGAACTCAAATCAGATCATGCTTGTTCAGCCATTGTGCATGGCGGCGGCTGAAGAAGAATACGGGCCCAGTAACTCATGATCCGGTAAAAGCAGGTGCCGACAGGACGATGTCGACGGGACCCGATGCCGGAGAAGGCCAGGGTCAGCCTATCCGGCTCCCAAGCCGCCGGGAGTGGGACAGCGAGCCGACCGTGTTGGCCAGCAGGAAGATGAGGTCGTCTCGATCGGGTTGTTGGTGTATCCGAAAGCCATGAGAGAGGCCCAGAAGGCGAGGCCGAGGCTGGCGTTTTGCAGCAGCGAGCCGACCACGCAGATGAGGAGCTTCTTCGGCTGGGTGATAAGGGTGGCAAGTTCGTGGCCATACGAGCGGACGATAGGGAAGACCTTTTGACGAAAAAGCTGGCGAAGGGGTTTGATGGCCGCGATGATGGACAGAAGGCCACCACGCCCAAAGTGATGGAGATGGTGCTGGTGGGGATGGCCCCGGACAGGGTGTTGCGGCCGGTGAAGATGCCGATGACGATCATCAGCAGGACCGTCGCCGCTACCTGCACCGCCACGACCGCGCTCATGATGGCGGTGGCTCGGGTGCTCTTATGCCCGGCTTTACGCAGATATTGCAGGTTCATGAATGCGGGGCCCACGCCGGCCGGCATGGTGATGGCGGTGAAGCCTTGGGCGACTTGGGACAGGAAGAGAGGAACCAGATGGAGCTTGTCCCGGTCGACGAGGGACACCGAGATGGACGTGGTCACGGGTGATGACCGCCCAGAAGGAAGGAGACGACCGCCCACCACGGATTGGCATGGGTGATGGTGGAGACCATGTCGGCCCGGCTTCATCTGGGTGAAGATGACCACGCCACGACGATCAAAGAACCAGGCCGACGAAGTTGCGGACGTTGAAGCAGGGCGATGGTGACGGTTTCGTGTTGTCCGCTTCGTCTCTCGGATGAGGCCCGTTGATGGTGGTCCTCAGGTCTTTCAGAGGTGCGCGTCCAACCTTCCGCCCTGCCGGGTTTCCAAGGGGATCGCGGCCCCTCTGGATGAAGGCAGGCGAGGTTGTGGCGTAGTCCTTTCCCAAGCTTCGACCGCGCATTTCACGGTCCGCTCGACGCCGAGCTTGACGGCGAAAACGGTGAGCAGCTGGGCGGTCCAGACTGACGTTGCTGGAGACACTGGCGAAATCGCCATTCTCCCAACCGGCGAGGATGACTTGGCCGTCCTTGTCCCGCACGATGCTGGCCGGAGTGATCCGCCGGTGGGTGTAGCCGCGTTTGTTGGCCTTGGCCAAGTAATCCATGGCGTAGACCACGTCCTCGTCCGTGATGGTCTCCCAATCGCATTCATGCAGGGGGCAATCCTATAGAAGATGATGATTCGGATTCCGGGGCGTCGGTGACCGCGTAAGGATGGATGGTCGACAGCCCGATGTTCCTCAGGCCCAGAGCATGTCGATGTGATGGTGGCAGGCGTTGCGGACTGTGCGGTCATGGCGGGTGGAAGGTCCGACAGCTGGAACCATTGCAAAAGCTGGCGCAGATAACCAGCCGAGTGACGACGTTCGTCCAGGATGGAAACGGTGAAGTGTTGGCCATCGGCGTCGACCGCGTCGTAAAGGCGGGAGTTGACGATGAGGTCATCAGCCAGACTGGCGGTTTGATGGGAAACACGCACGGGCATCCAGCCGGTCCAAAAGTATTGGGGTGGCTGCGCAGGAAATGGATGTCAAGCCCGACCTCCGCAAGGCCTCCACGACGCCTTTGCCCCAGACGCCTACGTTGAGGTCCGATGGTGAACCGGATGACGGGCCGATGGCCCGGCCAAGGAGGAGGGGCGACGACCAGGCTGGAGAGGGTGTCCGCGGACAGCATGACCAGCAAGGCGCCGAGTGTGAAAGTGATCGTCCAACCAAGGCGGACCATGGACCGCGCTTTCGGGTCCGGCGGACGTCAGGAAGGCGGCGATGCCGGCGAGTCAAACCAGGCAACAGGCCGTCGATGGATTGGAGCTCGTTGAACAGGGGCGGAGTAGTGGATCAGAAATCAGCTCGGCTACGCCGAAAGTGATGCTGAGCTCCCAGGATGAGGAGAGGGAACAAGTGGCCAGTTGGATCCATTCGCGGTTGATGGAAAAGCTGGATGAGCACCATGATGATGACGGCGACGGTCACGAACTGCTGCAGGAAAAACGGACCCACGTACAGCCAATTGGTGACGATGACGCCGAGTATGTACATCGTGTTCGACCCGCAGGTGACCCCTGCAAGCCGATGGCGGCGACCAGGAAGAGATGGCGCCCAGGATGCTGCCTGCGGCTCAGGGAGATCGTTGAGGTCGTGCACGCGTTTGGGTGGGGTGTCGATAATGTGGGTCATGGGCAGGAGACCGTGTCCATGACTTCCAGGTCATCGGATTCGTCTGAGCCGGATGAGTCGTTTTGGGTTGGACGACCCGTTTAGGTTGGACGACCCCTTACCAGCGGCAGGAAAAACCGGTCGCGTGGTTCCACGCGTCGTCTCCAGGTCCGTCGTCGGATCCGGTTCTTGGCCTTGTTCGGTCATATCCTTCGGCTCCTGTGTCTTTTGAGTGTCCATTGCTTCTGTTCGTTTCCGATTCTTTGTTCTTTTTGTCCGCTGCTTGCTCGCTGCTTGTCCGTTAGGTAGTCGTTCGGCGGCCGCTGCTTGTTCGCTCGTTGTTCAGTTCCGTTGGCCTTCACCTTCGCCGACTTTTCGTCTCGGTCTTTCTTCGGCCACCTTTCTTTACCAGCCTTCCTCATTGACCTGCCTTTGTCGATTGACTTTCCTTCCCGCGAACCTCTCTGAAGGCGACCAGGTCGGCCGCCAACCCCACATAGGTTCGGGGAGTCAGGGCCGCCAAGCGTTGTGAAGTCTCCGGGTCGAAGTTCAAGGTCGCAATGAAGGATTCGACGTCCGCCTGGTTGATCCTTTTCCCGCGCATGAGCTCTTTTCACCCGTTCGTAGGGGTTACCATCCCTCGCGACCTTCCAATGCGGCGGCGCGCATGGCCGTCTGGATGGGTTCGCCCAAGACCTCCCAAGTTGCTTTCGAGTTCGGCCTCCATGGTGCTTTCGTCGGGGTGGATGGAGTCAGACCGCCGGTGAGATGTGAGAGGGCCAAAGGTTGTATCCGAATGCGGTCCCGATGTTGCGTTGCGCGGTCGAGATCCGTCGATCCCGTTGCCAACGGGTCTCCACCAAAAAAGTCGCGCTGAGGGAGTCGAGAGGGCGCAGGGAAAAGTTCAGATTGGCCTCGGCGTTCTCAAAGCGGATGGGGGTTGACCTTATGCGGCATGGTGCTGGAACCGGTCGCTTGCTGACGGGGACCTGCGCGAAGACGCCTCGGGAGATGTACATCCAGATGTCCACGGCGAGTTAGTGAAGGATGTGATTGATATGGCTCATGGTGGAGTAGAGCTCCGCCTGCCAATCGTGAGATTCGATCTGCGTGGTCGGGGGTTCCACGTCAGGGTGGAGACGGTCTTCCACGAAAGGCGGCTGACGGAAATCAATCCACCTGGGGAGGGCGACGCTATGGGCGCCAGAAGGTCCCGGTCGCTCCGTTGATCTGCCCAAATATTCCTGGCCATCGACCTTCGCCAGCTGACGGTTGAGTCGGTAGACATAGACTGCCAGTTCCTTCCCCAAGGTGGTTGGGGTGGCCGGTTGCCCATGCGTCAGGCTCAACAGGGAGTGGAGGCGAACTTCTGGGAAGCCGAGTCAATTTGTCGAGCAGCTCCTGGATGCGGGGGCGCCAGACCTTCTCCACCGCTTGCTTGAGGCACGGGCGTATGACAGGTTGTTGATGTCCTCGCTGGTGCAGGAGAAATGGACGAGAGGCTTCAGACGGGGAAGTTGGCTGCTTTCTCCGAGGGATTGCGCTGCGGCGTCGAGTCGACGGTCGATGTAGTATTCCACGGCTTTGACGTCATGATGGGTCACCGCTTCGATCTCGGCGAGCTCCTCTATGCCCTCAGCGCCGAAATCCTCTGGAATGGCATGCAAATAGGCGATTTCTTCGGCCGTCAAAGGACTGACGCCGGGAATCCGGGAATCCGCATCGGCGTCATGGGAGCCATTCGCCAAGTGGATCATCCACTCGACCTCCACGACCATCCGCTCCCGGTTGAGGGCGGCTTCGCTCAGATATTCGACGAGGGGAGGGTCTGAGCCTGATAGCGAGCCATCGAGGGGCTCAAAGGCCAGCCAGGGGTGATTTCTGCAAGTTCCATACCTCTAGGTTACGGCATGCCTTGAAGGTCAATGTCCCATCCGACCTTGGAAATAGTACTCTTTGTCCATGGCCCCATGAATCGTTTCCTTGAAATGCTCGTCATGCTTTTTCACCTCCTCGTTATGCAGGTTTTCCGCGTCTTTCCATGCCGTTCTTTTGATAGTTCATGCCATGAGTCAGTTCTTTCCCCTTTCCTGCGCCCGGGACCGGCGTTCCTTCGTGAGTTCCGTCCAGGGCCATCCATGCTTGATCCACGGACGGTGAGACGACGGGGCCCATGCTGATTCGCCCTCCCATCCAAGCTGGAAATCAACTCGTCGTCCACTTCTATGCTGGTGGACCAAGTGTGATTCGGCAAAGGATGTCCGCGATGGGAGAACCGGCGGTGATGATGTGTTCCACCCGGAATTCCTGGACAGGATCCCTGGCTATGGTCGCGGCGATGATGCCTTGCGAAATGACCGACGATAACCATCGGGTCGGACGGAGCCGATCCCCGCTTGCGCATGGCCGCCGCCACATAACGGGCGCTGTCGGCGTTCCAACGTTTTCTTGCTTCGTCGCTCATCAATTCGACGTTTTGCGGCCATCCGAAGGGGGAGTCGGCTTTTCCATCGGTTCCAGGAAGAGTGACAAGCCATCGATGCCGCCCTGTTTCGTCCGTGAAGCGTTGAATCGCTATCGTCCCATACGAAAGTTCCCATGGATCCACTAGCCAGCCGCTCCTGGTTGGCCAGACAGTCGGAGATGTTCGACGGCTTGCGCAAGTCGCTTTGAGGGGTGACCTGGGTGACGGTGAGTTTATCCCCCTGGATGTAGTCATTCAAGGGCTGACTTATTCCTGAGATCAACCCTGCCGCTTTATTGACGTCTCCTCCTGCGGTCAGACTCGCGGCCAGGCCGGTCATGAATCCTTCATGGGTGGCCGCTTCGTCGGTAATGATGCGGGCTGGGGGACCAAGGTTCGCCTTTTCCTCAATGAGTGGTAGACGCAGGACAGACCGCCCATCAGACCCGAAGCCGACTAAGGCGGCGGGAGGACTGAGGATGGTGGTCCCTGCGATGACCATGCGCATGAAGGCCCGGCTCGTCTCCTCAGCGTGGGAATAAAGGGTGTAGGCCCGCGTCATACGGTCCGCCAGGTTCGACATATGCGAAGCAAGGGTTTCAAAAAGGGTCGCGTTGGCATCGCAGGTAGAGACGATTTTTGTCCAAAGGAAGGTTGGTATGCCGATTCGCCTCAGGGAACGACCGGGGAAACGGTAGGGATTGGGGCTGGGAGATGACAGGGGTGGAAGCGAAGACCAGGCAGCAGGTTTGGATACAGGGGCATCTAACCAGCATCGAGGTTCGACTTCTACCAGAAAACGGGCCCGGGACCATTCTTGTGCCGATGATCGCAGCTTCTTAGCCGACTGGCGGAAAAGAACTCACCAGGTCGATGACGAGGTTGCAGATTCACGGAAACAGTGGATGAATCCCCGTAAATGGACGATTTCATATAAGCTTGGGGCATGATTTCTCCTTTCCTTCTGAGCCTTCATCCGGGGCTGCATGGGTGGTTCGAGAATCTCTCTTTGCTGGACTGGGGGCTGATCGGATCATTTGATCGGTTGGCTGGTCAGAGTGAAACTGGCCAGGTCAACTGACCATACAGCGGGTTCGCATCATTGCGTTTTGGACGGAGACGGTCTGCGAGGACAGAGAATGGATCTCCGACCGGTAGAATTCCCCTGAACTGCCTGTCCACTCGGCCGCATACGCCTTGCTGAGGCAATCGCTGAGGGAAGCGAGCAGCTTTTTGATCGACTCGTGAACGATCCGATACGTGAAGTGCCAGTTCTTCCCAGCACGTACGCAGACGCAGTCAATGGGACTGGATGCGTCAGGCGGAGTCAGGGAGCCTTGAGGAGGTGCCGGATGGGATGGGAGAGCCCCAGTAACCCGGGATGCGGGCTCGGCTCTGCTTCCTTGCGATTGCGGCTGTGCGCGTCCAGGTGCGCGGGAGGACTGGTCCCCGGACCTGGGAAGGACGTTGCCCTGGCGATAGTAGATTGGGGGAAAGGCCTGTCCGGCAGAGGTCGGTTCGGCGGCGATAAGGCTGGAGGCGCCGTGGGCGATAGCGAGGATGTCGGTGACCCTGACAGTGAGGGAAGTGAAGGTGTGTATGTCATGCATCGATGATGACACATCCATTGAGAAGAGGGAACCCTTTCGCACCAATGTGGTCGAATGTGAATAACACGCTTCATCATGGACTTGACAAAGGGGAGTCTTTATGCATAAAAAGGAACCGCTTGCAGGAGACAAGCGGGTCCTTTTCGTCCATCCTTTCCGGAGAAAAAGCTCACCAAGGTTTCGATGCCGTCGAGGAATCGTTCTTTTTTCTGCGGCTGATCGATTTTCTGCGGCTGGATGGAGTTCTTCCTTGGAAGCTTCTCACCTTTTCCCGGTTCTCCTTTTCCTGCTCTTGAGAGGAACCGCCTTGGGAAGAGCCTGGCTTCGACTGGTTGGAGCTTCTGCCTTGGGCCGTGGATTGGTTGCGGCTTTCGCGGGCGGTCTTTGTCGCCTCCCAGATCGCTTTGGTCAGGTTGCGGGGATGTGTGGGCGTCCGCTGACACGGCCCCTCGCAGAGAGGATGTTCCGCCCAAAGCCCGGCCTTGCAGGTTGGAGAAGGAAGAATCAGTGGAGACTTAGCGCTTTTCCAATCGCGTGAGTTTGGAGACGGTTGGTCCCCAACCGTCGTTGACTTCAGAATGGAGTTGAAGGACGATGTTCTCCTGCAGATTCGCGTCAGCATGGTTATAGGAAGAAGTGAGAGATGTTGGCAGCTGCGACAAAGAGGGCAAGGAGGGAAGACCCCGAGGACTCCGATGACGATTCTGGTGGCCAAAGGCATACGGACCTGCGGCTTCCTCTCCCAGCGTCCATTCGGAGAGGAGGAGTGGTTGTGGGCGGCCTTTTTGATGTTTTCCACCGTGATGTTCGCCGCGGTGGGGTGGAAAATGGTCTGTCGGATTTCTTGGTCATAGCAGCCTCCTTGATGTGACGATCCAGGCCCCGGCCCCAAGCGAAAATCAGGAAGAAGGCGATGACCAGGGGCCAAATCAGGGGATCGGGTGTTTATATTTTCGGGTGACTGGTTGGATCCGGAATCTGCCGGATTTTTGCTTGATATCTGCTAAACTGATTTTTTTGGTCGTCCCCGTATGCATGTAGGTCCCGGAGATCTCATCGGCTATGGCTTTGAGATTCGCCTCGTTCAGGCTGAGAGGCCATCTTGCTTGGTTGCTGGATCCTTCACCCATGAGTTGGTTTCGTTCTGGGAGGCCAGGTCTTTGACCGTCAGCCCCAGTTTCGTATTCAGGGATTTTTCCCGCCTTGCCGGGAGCCGACGCCAATCACTTCGCCGGTGGTCACGTATTTGCGTAAGACCGAGAAAGTGCTGCGGACCTGGCCGTTGGTCGTCTCCCCGTCTGAGATGTAATAGAGGATGATGGTGTCATGAGGATGGGCAGCCAGAGTGGACTTCATCGAAGTGATCAAGGTGTTCAAAAGGGGTGTCCAGGCCGGATCCTGGGAAATCGCCGTCGGCTCGGTGCGCAGGGTATCAGCCCATTGCGTGATGGCATGGGAGTCCGGGGTCAAAGGCAGATCGGCGTTGCTGGTGCTGTCGAAATGAATGGCGCTGAAGCTGGCGTCAGGGGTAGAGGCGGACGATGTCTTTGACGGCCTTACTGGCAGCTTCCAGACGTGAGATGGTGTCAGGGACTGGCGTAGTTCGCGTCGCGGACGGCCATGGAGCCGGTGGTATCGACCGCGATGAAGACATCGGTGGCGTTGACGGCTCGGGTCGTCGCTGGCTACTCAGACTGGGCGTCATGACCGTGGCTGCGAGCAGGAGGCAAAGAAGGCTGCGTCGGATGATGGAACCGACCGTCGCGTCCGTGAACCGTGCTAGGGCGGATTCGGGTTTCCCGTCTTGCGCTTGATCGGATCGACTTCGCTCTTGACCTCGGACATCGCGGAAATCGCGGATGTAAGAGACGATTTCGAAAATAGCCAAACCGATCAGAACCAGCGCTATGAGGGAGGAGACCACCCACGAAGAGGATGAAGGATGAGATTCATCGGCGTAACCTCCTAGCGAGGGCAAGGTAAATGAACAAGATGAGCATCAGCAGGGCGACCCACAAACCTGGACTGTCGACCAGATCGGTTTGTTTGCTTGTCTGGGACAGGCCGGGAATTGGTCTTCTCAATGGCCCTGACGACGGCGTTCAGGTCGGTCGTTTTATTCATATCGATGTAGACGCCGTCACCGTTGGAGACCAAACGGCGCATGGAGGTCGCCTCCACCGAACCGCTCTTGGATGCGGGACCGATATAGGCCCGTCCACCGCTATGTCGGAGGAGCGAGTGAGCGCATGGCTCATCCAGGAATAGACCCTTGCCGCTTTGGATGTTGTCGGTGGCCAGGATGATGGATCCGGCCCTGGCCGCTCGGGCGCGATGCGGCCGCCGACGCCTTCCCAGGGGTGCCGTTGGCGTTCACGGAGAATTGGGGAAGCTGCAAGGCGCAGAAACCAGTCCGTCTCCGATCAAAGAGGAGGTGTTGGCTATGTTTTTCGTGCCTTCGGGCCAATCCTGGATTTTTCTTGTATTCGGCGTCGGACATCTTGTTGAAATCGGCGGACGAGACCTTCTTGAGGATCCGAAGGCGTTTTCCAACTGGCATCGACGACGGTGTAGTCATCGGTGAGGGGAAGACCGTCTTGGATGTGGAATCGAGATGCTCAATCGATCCGTTCCCTGCAATTGATCGACCAAGGTGAGGTAGGCGGCGATGATTTGACGGTCATAAAGCCAGGGTTGATCCCGAAACGTCAAGGCAAAGGACGATATCACGTTGGCTGCCTGTGATTGGCTGCTTTATCGATGCGGGAGGGCGGCCCATCAGGAAGGAGACAAAGATTCCCAAGACGATGAGGGCGATTCCGGCCCATCGGGTCAGGGTCTGATAGAGGTGAAAACGGGCGGAGGCCTTCTCCGGTTTGAGGTCATCGCTGACGGTCAGCTGTAAGCGTCAATGCGGTTCTGCCGCTTGACCCGGCCTATGGCAGACTGAGTGTTGGAAGGGCTTCCGGTTTTTGTGGAAGTCGGCGTCTCCCCTTGGGTTTTTTCCTGAGCTTCCTCCTGAGCATCTTCTTGGGAATCTTCCTGAGCGCGAAGCCGTGTCATATCCGTCACAGGGGCGATGAGGGATATTTGTGGGCGGCCCAAAGTCTGACGAAGACGACCAGGGAGGAGCAGGCCGATGGCGGAAAGAAAGGCCAAAGCGGCCAGCGTAGAGAGAATCCGGTGCTCATTCGCCCCTACCTTTCCACCAGAGAGGAGACCCATTTCGTCGCTTCCTCCACGGTCGCGCTGCGGGTGGAGGCATTCCAATCATCGCTGGCGAATTCCGGCGGGTAAAGGGCCTCGATCGTTTGTCGCAAAGAGTCGAAGTCCCCCTTATGCTTAGGGTCGACGGAGGTCTCCTGACGCATTTCCGCCAAGGTGTGCTTGGTCATATCCTTGCCAGAGCTTCGCGGAGGCGAACTGACAGGCGAGAGTTGAAAGGCGTTGGTACGCCTGTTTTCAGTCAGCAAACCACGATTGAAGTCTTTCTGAACGGAATTGATCCGGGTCTTCCACTCGGAGGTCGACCACTTGGGGGCGCGCCGCTGGTCAGAGGAAGCGACTGGTTTGCGTTTCATTCCGCCAATGAGGATGACGGCCAGGGCGGAGATCGCGATCAAGGCGCATAACACCACGATCGCAATGAGTATACCAGGGGATTTTTGCCCAGCGGCCTGCTGGTTGAATTGCTGTGTAGCGGAGATGATCATCAGGATGAGGGCTCCTTCCGCCCCTGATTTCAGGGGCCGAGGTCTGCCTATGTCTTCTTTCCTCCTTCGCCTTTTGGCGGGGCTGGCGTGGAGGGGAGAGGGAGAGACGGAGGCGGCGAGACATTCGTGTTTCCAGCCCTGGTCAAAAGCCGACGCTATGGGTGATGAACTGGTCGAGACATCGTCTGGCTGGAACCGCCATGCAGAGGCCGCCCGCCTTCGCCAGACGTTGTTCCAAGAGCTTGGCAAGCGAGATTCCTTCTCTCCTGGACCTCGGATTCCATCTGCGCAGTCCGCATGAAAGCGGGAATCCGCCGACTGGAAGGTGGCGTCGATGACATGACGGAAGCGGGCTGAAGTCGAGAAGGGATTCAAAGTCTCGACGGTCGAAACGATAAGCGGATGCGTTTGCGAGAGGATGGCCAAGCTATCAATCGTCTTCTGCGTCCAAGCGGTGCTGGCCGTGGCGATGGTGAGCAGAGAGTGACGGTCATGGATTCTTTTGGCATAGTCGAGCAGCGAAACCAAGTCACGGGATTTGGTCAGTTGACGGTTGGCGATTTGGTCGGTGAGGGCGTCGAAAGCCAGATACCCACCAGTCGAGAGGGATACGCGTGATTTGGGCTGAATCACCGAGGACCACGGAAAGCTCATCGCCCCGCCGCAGGGAGAGGGTGGCGAACATACGCAAAGAGTTCAAAGCCACTTCCAGCTGAGTCTCGCCACTGTCGCAGGTGCCCAGCATCTCCGCCCCTGTGTCCAAGAGCATCCACACCCTACTGGTGACGTTCTGCTCTTTGTCGGCGATCATGGGTCTGCCGGCGCGGGCGCTGGCTTTCAATCGATGGGAACAGGCTCATCCCCGGAACTATAGGGGCGTAAATCCGAGAATTCATAGCCGGTCCCCGACGGATCGACCGATGTTCGCCCTCGAGCATTCCCAAAGCCCTCTTGACCGTCGGCAGGCTGAGTCGTCCACCGAGGGCTTCGATCTTGCGGCGAATCTGGTCTCCGGTGAGAGGCTCGTCTTGTCTCCGCTCTATTTGCATGACCATAGGTTGATGCTTTCTGATTCCTTGAATCCGTACTCCGGGCCTTTGCGAGCATGGGGCCGTTTCCTGCTAGGGCCGAATTCCTCATGCCCTTAATCCCCATATCCCAGTATTCCCATTCCCCTATCCAAATTCCAGAGTGCTCCAAATCCCAGAGGACCGGTGATTTCCTGGTTGTATGGGCCGTCGATGCTTCGTATCCCGACTTGCTAGGCCGGAATATCGCAAGCATCGACTACCGTGCTGGAAGGCGTTAGGGAACGGGGACCGTCTCGATGATGGAATCGATGATCTGGTCGCTGGTGACTCCATCGGCCAAGGCTTCGAAAGTCATCAAAATGCGATGGCGGAGGACGTCATGTGCGTAGGCTTTCATCTTCCGGAATGACGTAGTCCCGACCGGTCAGAAGAGCTTGGGCTTGGGCCACCCGCATGAGGGCGATGGAGGCTCGGGGGCTGGCACCGAGGCGGACGAGGGTCGCCAAGCCATTGATCGGCCGACTGCCTGCGCCGCGGCTGGTGGTGACTATATCGACGATATAGTCCTTGATGGCGTCCGAGACATGCACCTTGCGGGAGCACTGCCGCAGGTAGGCGATGTCAGACAGGGAGAGGGTGTTGTCAGGGTCGCTTTCCGCGCTGGGCACATCGCTCGTCTGGCCGGAGAGGAGGGTCAGCATGTCCACTTCTTGCTGGCTGCTGGGGTAAGTCATCACCGTTTTCATGGTGAAACGATCCATCTGCGCCTCAGGGTAGAGTATAGGGTTCCTTCTTCCTCGATGGGATTCTGCGTGGCGATGACCATGAAAAGGGTCGGGCAGGGCGATGCGTTCCCGCCGATGGTGGTGGCGCCTTCCGCCATCGCTTCCAGCATGGCTGACTGGGTTTTCGCGGAAGAGCGGTTGATTTCATCCAAAAGGACGATGTTGGCGTTGATGGGGCCTACCTGGGTGATCATCTTCTGGGAGCCGAAATCGAAGATCTGAGTGCCCATCAAATCCGCCGGCATCAGGTCAGGGGTGCACTGAATTCTCTGAAGGTGCCCGATACACACGAAGCGAGATTTTGGCGGCGGTCGTCTTGGCCAATCCTGGGACCGATTCGGTGAGAATATGCCCGCCTGCCACCAGGGGTGACAATCAGGGATTCCCGTAGTTGGTCTTGTCGACAAGGCCTTGAGAGAAAGCGTTTACGAGATCCAGTTCGCCAATTCCTTGCTATGCGCTGCGAGCCTCAGGGCTGAGAGGAGAGTTCTGGGAGTTCTGATTTTCAGAGTCCTCGTGAGAGAGCCTGTTGAGAGGAATAAATCCATAAGAGACAATTTGTCGAGCTTACATTGACTGGAAGCTGAGAATCTGCGGAAGAATGCCTAGGGAAGGCGCCAATCGATCGGACTGGTCCCATCTCTTCCAAATAGGCGTTCGTCCTGGAGAAAAGGCCGCGACCAAAAGATCCTCTGCTGAGAGAGAGGACTGGGATGAGGGGATTTGATGATTTTCGCATTCGTCAGAAGGCTCTCGAGGGATTGGGCGTTCCGTCCCCAAAGGATGGCGACGAGAGGCAGGGGCCGGCCGCTTTCGTCATGACGCGAATTCAGAGCCTTGATCGCCTGTTCGGTGATTTTCTCCCAGCCTTTGCCTTGATGACTGTTCGGCGCTCCAGCATCGTACAGTCAGGGACCTGTTCAGAAGCATGACCCTGAACGACCAAGGTGTCAAGTCGCCGTTGGAGGGACGAGGAAGCCCCAGGTCATCCATCATCTCCTGATAGATGTTCCGCAGGCTGGCGGGAATGGGATCGACGTCAGGGGCGACGCAAAAACTCAGTCCCACTGGATGACCGGGCGTGGGATAGGGGTCTTGCCCCACGATGAGGACTTTCACTTGGTCAAGAGGGAGCTGGAAGGCGCGGAAGATATTGTTGCTCGAAGGCAGGGTGGGGTGGTGGGAAGCGTGTTCCGCGCGCAGAAAATCCCCCATGCGACGGATATCTCCCTCCACAGGTTCCAGGGCGGTGGCCCAGGAGGGGTCCATGATTTCTGACAGTGGTTTCCGAATTGGTTCCATGCCTTTCACTTTAGTCATTTTGCAAACATATTGTGCTATTTTCCGAGTCGGAAGCTGGTGGTGAGAGCCGGGGTCTACACTTCAGACTTGTAATATTGAGGAGGACCATGGCATCCGACAATCGCGATGAGGCATCCATCGAGGATGAATTCACGCAAGCCGCTGGTACGCCAGTGGAGCCCACAGAGGACGCAAGAGCGTGAGTGCGGCTGCGTCCTATCTCATCGTGCTCGTCGCATGCCATCTGTCTGGCCCTGCTCCTGTGGGCCTGGTTGTCCAGCGCCATAGGAGGCGCCCGTACCCCTCCACCGCTAAATCCGCGACCACTTCCAGTCACTCAATCGGCGAAGAGTCCACGGATTCGCAAAGCGATCAAACGAGGAAAACGCCGAGAGTGAGGGCGTCCCATCCACCGCCAGAGTCATCAGCCCCTCCTCGGATCAGAGCTCGTCCTCCAGCACAGCCGTTCGCAAGGATGCACGCAGATCATCGTCTACAATGGCGGGTTCACCGCTGGGCTGGCTGGCAAGAACAGGGACATCACTTGCAGGCAGGCTACCAATGTCTCTGCGAGACAATCAGAGTGACCGCAGCACCCTCCTGAGCAGGCGACCGATTTTGGTACCGTGGCGAGAGAAGTAAGGCGACGGCTGAGGAAGTCGCCAAGACCTTAGGAATCTCCAATGTCGAGGAGGCTACAGGGATCGCGGCTCCCGTCGTCGCGAGTCGTGAAGTGAGCATAGTGGCCGTGGAATGAGCAGGGAACTGGGATGTGAGATGCTTCTCTTCCATTCTTCAATCCATCAGTTTTGATTCCTTGTTGATTCTTATTCATCTGATTCCAAGCATCTGATGTCTTTCGTCCCGCTGGCTTTTTCGCCACCGGGACTTTTTGATTTCCTCCTACCTCCCCTCCTATGGATTGCTCTGGATCGCTTCATTGGCGTCTTGTCGCCATTGCGCCGTGAGCGACCCAAAAGGTTTCATCGATTTCGATGAGGATACTTAGAATGGCAGGGGATGGTCAAAGTGGCGACCGCCGCGCGTGATACCTATTTCAAGGAGGTTATATGGTTTTATCGCATGATTTTTCAACCAAGAAGCTTATTTTGGTCGTGGCGCGATCAAGAACATCCCCAGGTGGCCAAGACCCATGGATTCCATAAGGCGTTCATCGTGTCCGACCCCACCCTCGCCGACTCTAGGGTGGGGACGGTCAAGAAGGTCACCGACGTCTTGGAAGAGGGGGGGATCAAGTTCGAGGTTTTCACGAACGTGAAGCCGAACCCTCCGTGGAGTGTATCCAAGACAGGGGCGTCTAAAGTTCAAGACCTCAGGGGCCGACTTCCTGATTGGCTTGGGAGGGGCTCCCCCTCAGGATACCTGCAAGGGAATCGGCATCATCGCCGCAAACCCTGAGTTCGCCGATGTCTTGTCTTTGGAAGGCGTCGCTGACACGAAGAATCCCTCGATCCCGATTTTCGGCGTCCCCACCACAGCCGGCACGGCTTCGGAGACGACCATCAACTATGTGGTGACGGATACCGCGAATAAGCGTAAATTCGTCGCTGTGGATCCGCATGATGATCCGGTGTGCGCTTTCGTCGATCGGGATCTGACCGACGGCATGCCTCGAGGACTGAAGGTAGGCAGGCCTGGACGCTCTCACCCATGCCATCGAAGGCTTCGTCACTCCCGGGGCTTGGGCTTTGTCCGACGCCCTGTCGATGAAGACCATCGAAATGATCGCCGATAATTTGGAGAAATCCGTCGCAGGCGATAAGGAGGCGGGCGAGGGTATGGCCTATGCTTCCTATATCACCGGCATGGCTTATTCGAACGTCGGTCTTGGACTCGTTCATGGCATGGCCCATCCTTTGGGCGGCCGTCTAGACGTGGCGCATGGAGTGTAATGGTATCCTGCTGGCTACCGTGATGGAATACAATAGGATTACACGGGGAGAAGTATCGCGATATCGCTCGCGCCTTCCATGTTGAGGACGCTTATGCGGCGACTTGGATAAGGTTCGCGAAGAGGCCGTTCAGGCCGTTCGCTAATTTGACCGTCAATCTTGGCAATCTACCAAGATTTCCGAAGTCAGCGCTACGGAGACGGATTTGAAACCCTTGGCTCATGACGCCTTCCGGGATGTTTGCACCCGGGCAATCCACGCCAAGCGACGGAAGAGGATATCCTCGGTCTTTATACATCCTTGATGTAGAAAAAGATCTTTTAATGTAGAAAAATCTGATCGGTGTGAAGACATGAAGACATGAAAAATATGAAGCATTCTTCGTCTTCCGTCTGATTTACGAACCGATGGATAAAATTCGCGGGAAGCTTTGATAAAAAGGCTCTTCGGAATCCGGTCACCAGGTTTCGGAGGGGCCTTACTATAAGTATCACTTTAGGTATTGTTATAAGTATTTATTAAAGCATGAGATTTCCGCAATCTTCGATGATGTTCAGGAAGTCTCGAGACAGAGGGCGAAGAGGGCGCATAAGAGGCTGTATCCTGTTTTCCATGGTGATTGATACATTGAGAGCATGAGGATTATATGTCATTAATTATAAAACGAGCTTGATGCAGAGCTTGTGCTGAGTATCGACAGCATGAAGGCGGGAACGCGCAGCGGATTATGGTCATCTTTTGGGGGATGCATCCTAGTCAGAGTCGTGCAGTGAAGTCCTTTTTAAAAATTGAGACCGTCCTTGGAATCCTTCCATCAGCATTATGAATTTTGATCATAGATTGTGACATCAATATCTGGATTCCTTTGGCACTTCAGCCACCGTTCCGAATAAGCTCACGGTCTCCCGAACGATTGAATGATGAAAAATCCGAAGCGATGAAACCAAACGGTGGGATGAGGCTGCAGTGAAAGACGATGAGACCATCACAACGATGAAAAAACAAAAAGAGGAATCGAGGATACCATGACGGACAAGGACGCTAAGAAAGATATGAAAGATACGAAGAATACGATGGTAAATAATCCGCCGGTTGACGATGAAAAGATTGGGATGGCTGCAGGCATCGGTTCCGGTGCTCATGACGGGATTCGTCCCAATGATGGCTTGGAAGATAACGTATTGGAGGATGACGGTTTGAAGAATCCGGAATCCGCGGATGAGAAAAAGACCCGGTGATTCCTTTAGGCCGCCTTCTGCGACAATTGTCAGTCAGTTAAAGTCAATTGTCCGCAGCTGTGGGTGGAGCCTTTCTCAGAGTTGGCAGAACGCTCCTTTGGCCTTGGTCAGCATGGCCATCGTCTCCCGTGGTCAGTGGCGCTGTCCCAGGATTGGAAACATATGTCGTTGGCCGGCTGACGGGATCTCTGATAAGCCGTCAAGACAGGGCGAAGCCCTTTCTGGGCTTTCATGACCGGTCTCCTGGTCGCTATGAGTCTGGGATCAAGCCTTTTTCTCCAGTCAGCCAACATGTTCTTACGGGATCGTCTGACCGGCGCTGGCTACCGTATGGTGAACAACGCCATCGCTGAGGTGAATCCAGCCCGTCTGACGGGGAAAAGGATCGCGAACGCGCTCAGCGAAGCTCGTGAGGCGATTTCGATGGGATCCGTTACGGCCCAACCCGGTGCCGTCGCCCTCGCTGGCTTCAGCCATTGTTTCATGCGTTTCTTGATGATCCCCATCTGGCATATCAGCCCGCTTTCGGCCATATTGGTGATTCTTTGCCTTTTTCCCATCGCTTTCGCCGCCATGGTGGAGGCGAAGGCGGAAGTGCGCATCTGGCCGTTGATCGTCAAAGGTAACCGAAGAGCGGAGTATTGCGAAAACCAAATCACTTTCGAACAACAGGCTCATGAACTCGCCCAGTTGCAGGGCAGGCGGTACGTCACCGAGCTGGCGAATCGCAAGAGGAAGGATTCGATGGAGAAATATCTGCTTTTTGGACCGGATTTTTCTTTTTCGGAATCCTCGGGGCTTGCTTAGTTGAAGCTTTCCTGGTCGTGGGTACCCTGCTTTCCCTCATCGATTCGAAGGCCGGGGCAGCCGTCGTCTCCAGTGTTCTGATCGGCGTGATCACTGGCATGATCAGTATGTCCAATCTGGGGTACTATTTGGGGAGCATGGCCAAAGACTCCGTATCCATCGAGGCCTTTATCGATTTCTTGAAAATCGCGAATGAGCCTAGGCAAATGAAGGATATGGAAGAGGACACGGCCGAAGCTCCTTCCTACAGGCCAGGAAAGGAATGGGGCCTTTCCAACATGGTCCAAGTCAAGCCTCGACTCGACGATGACCGATTGAAGGGGCAAAGCCCTGATGGACTCCTTCCGGCTTTGCGGGTCTCCGGTTTGAAGGTGACTTATCCTGAGAAGGATCATCCGGCGGTGGAAGGTGTGAACATCGAAGCTCGCCTCGGTGAGACCATCGCCTTGGTGGGGCGCAATGGCGCCGGAAAGACGACGACTCTGCAGTCAATCTTGGGCGTCGTGCCGGCAGAATCAGGGAAAGTGCTTCTCGATGGGTTCGACGTGACCTCCCACGATTTCTCTGACCGAATTCGGCATTTCGCCGTCATGCCTCAGGAATACAACAGGTTCGAATTCACCGTCCGGGACAACCTCCAGCTTGGGATGGAAGCGGGCAGCGTCGCGGACGACCGCATCTGGGATGCGCTCAGAGCCGTTGGAGAGGACAAAGTCATCCGCGCTCTACCTCAAGGATTGGATACACAGTTGGGGGCAGAATGGGAGGAGGTCGGCCTATCAGGTGGTGAATGGCAAAGGCTGGCGCTTGCCCGCATGCTCTGAGACCGGCTCCGATCCGTATTCTTGACGAGCCGACGAGCAATGTGGACTCCCAGTCGGAAGAGGTCATTTATTCGACGCTGGCGCACGACTCACGCGCGCATGCGACCGTCTTGGTCTCTCATCGGGCTTGGACCTTGCAGAAGGTCGACCGGATTTATGTCTTCAAAGAAGGTCATGTGGTGGAAACGGGGACTTATCAGGAGCTGATCCGTCCGGGCACGTATTTCTCGCAGCTTTTCAATTACCAGTTGAAGGCCGGCGAGTAAGCAGGAGAGTGAAAGCCACGGCAGGCGAGGTGAAGGTGGATACCTGTATGGAGACCCGTATTGACTGCAGGTGGGTCTCCAGTACAGGTACCATCATCTGATTCGGGAGCGCAAGAGGGGCAGAAGGAAAATAGTCTGATGAGGGGATTCCCGCTACTATGGAGACCATGTTGGTTGAATACGGTACGCAGAAGTTGTATTACGGTTTTCCCGTTTTCATCCTCGGATATGAAGATGATAAACATGGGATGAACATCACGACCTGCACTTCCTCTTATTCTTTGCGCAATACGGTCAGTGTCGGAATGCTTTCGACCTCGAACGCCGCCCATCAAATGAAAGAATCCGGACGGTTCTCGATGAACGTCATCGACGAAGGCATGATGGCCGTCGCTGAATTCGCAGGAATAAAGCGCGGCGGAACCAATAAAGGGCAGGTAGACCGGGAACGGATAAGCTGCAAGAATCCGAGTCGACTTCCAGGCCATGGAAGGCTTGCAGTCCTTTCCCGCGCCCGCATCGTACTCTTGTGCGATGTCGTGGAGATCCACGAATTCGACCAGGTGACCCATTTCACCGCATCGATTTCGAAAAGGTTGATTGATGATTCATTGCTCGACGAAAAAGGGCATTTCATTTACCGCGATTTTAACCCCGTGATTTACGAGGGTGACACCCGTCGTCGCATGTATCGGTTCATTGAGAATGGGGAAGAGGGACACGAGGATATCCCTTCCTTTCGGCTCGTACGCCCGCGCCGCTCGGGGAAGGAAAGGCGAAAACCAGGAAGACTGATACGACTGGCTAAACAAGGATCCAAGCAGGATCAGTGATATCGAGAGAGCAGCTTGACGAGATTGAGGTAGTGGGCGCGACGAAGCCGAGAAGGTGAGGGAATCGAAGCTTGGCCTTATGAGAAAAGGATACCGAATAACGCCGTGCTGTACAAAAAATGCCAAATAATGCTGGGAGCTTATCTTTCAGGCGTTTCTTCCAAAAAGTTGGCAGTCGACCGGGGAGAGTGCTAATCTCATATTTAGCACTCGAGGCATGAGAGTGATAATTCGATAGCTGACGATCGGATTTAACCTTCTGCGCGGGTGATGACGTAAAAGCCATTGTTCAAGCAAAAAGAGGATAGTATGGCAAAGATTATCAAGTATGACGAGGAAGCCCGCCAAGGCATGTTGGAAGGCTTGGATGAGCTCGCCAACACCGTGAAAGTGACGCTGGGACCCAAGGGGCGTAATGTCGTTCTGGACAAGTCCTATGGCGCTCCCACCATCACCAACGATGGCGTTTCCATCGCCAAGGAGATCGATCTGGAGGATCCCTACCAGCGTATCGGCGCCGAGCTGGTGAAGGAGGTCGCCAAGAAGACCGATGACGTTGCCGGCGACAGCACCACCACCGCGACCGTTCTGGCCCAGGCTCTGGTTCATGAAGGTTTGAAGAACGTGACCTCTGGCTCGAACCCCATCGCTTTGCGTCGCGGAATTGAAAAGGCCTCCCAGACCATCGTCAAGAATCTGCTGGAGAACGCCAAGCCTGTCGAGACCAAAGACCAGATTGCGGCTACTGCGACCATCTCGGCCGGAGATCGAAGTCGGCGAAAAATCGCCGAGGCCTTGGACAAGGTTGGCCAGGATGGCGTTGTCACCGTTGAGGACAACAATAAATTCGGCCTGGATCTCGATTTCACGGAAGGCATGCGCTTCGACAAAGGGGTATATTTCCCCCTATTTCGTCACCAACGCCGACGATCAGACCGCGGTTTTGGAGGATCCTCACATCTTGCTGACCTCCGGCAAGGTTTCCAGTCAGCAGGACATCGTTCACATCGCCGACTTGGTCATCAAATCCGGCAAGCCCTTGCTGATCGTCGCTGAGGATGTCGACGGGGAGGCCCTGCCTACCTTGGTCCTCAACAAGATCCGTGGAACTTTCAACACGGTCGCTGTGAAGGCCCCCGGCTTCGGCGATCGTCGTAAGGCTATGCTGCAGGATATGGCGATCCTCACCGGTGCCCAAGTAGTGTCCGATGAGCTCGGTCTCAAGCTGGATTCGATTGATGACACCGTGCTCGGTCATGCTGCGAAGGTTATCGTCTCCAAGGACGAGACCACCATTGTATCGGGCGCTGGTTCGAAGGAAGATATCGCCGCTCGCGTCGCCCAGATTCGTTCCGAGATCGAAGCTTCTGATTCGATTACGATCGCGAGAAGCTCCAGGAGCGTTTGGCCAAGCTCGCCGGTGGTGTCGCCGTCATCAAGGTTGGCGCTGCTACCGAAGTCGAAGCCAGGAACGCAAAGCATCGTATCGAGGATGCAGTCCGTAACGCAAAAGCCGCCATTGAGGAAGGATTGCTTCCTGGTGGTGGTGTCGCCTGGTGCAGGCAGCCGGCGAGGCTGAAAAGAGCGTCAAGCTGGATGGCGATGAGGGCTACGGGAGCCGATATCGTCTTCCCGCGCCATCGAAGCCCTGCTCAAGCAAATCGCTGAAAAACGCAGGCTTGTCTGGCGAAGTGGTGATTGACAAAGTTCGGACCCTTCCTGCTGGTTCTGGTCTGAATGCCGCTACCGGTGAGTACGAAGATCTGATGAAGGCCGGCGTGACCGACCCTGTGAAGGTGACTCGTTCCGCTCTGCAGAATGCCGCTTCCATCGCCGGGCTTTTCCTGACCACTGAAGCTGTGGTGGCGAACAAGCCAGAGCCTCCGGCCCCTGCTGCAGCTCAGCCTGATATGGGGTACTAAAGCGATTCCCATATCGTGAGGGTCTTCAAGCCCCAAGACATTGAAGAAAAATGCTCCTGGCGTACGGAGGCGCTTGCCCGACCAAGATGTGGCAAAAGTTCTTCAGTGTCTAGTGAGGCTTAAGGAGACAAAGAAAAAAGGTCGATCAAGACATGCTCTTGATCGACCTTTTTCGTTCCGCTGTTTATGATCGGCATATGCTGGGAGTGGCGTGGATATCTGGATTGGTGCCTAAACCGGAAGCGACGGTGAGGCCCGTATTCGGGGGATATATTTGATTCAGGAGAAAAAGGCTGGATATCGAACTATATGAGGTTAAGATTTCTGCACGAGGCAAGGTTCGAAGACAAAAGAGCATGCTGCCGCCTAGCGATAACTGAGAGATCCAGACGTATGATCTGGTTGATGGTTGGAGAGAAGTTAAAAGCTGAGGCGGTAGATGCTGAGGGAACACAGATTCTTCAGTTTTCTTAGGACCTATGTTTAATGGGCGAAGAGCATCTGCGCATTTGTTTCAGCCTGTGCGTAAGTGGTGGATGCTTTGCTCATCGCCTGCTGGATGTTTTGCAGGGACTGTTCCATTTGTTGCTGTGCCGCGCGCCATTGCTCGATAAGGCCGAGAATGAACTGGCTGCACTGCCATGCCAGACGCTTTGCAGGTCTTGCAGATTGGCGTACATGGTCCTTGTCGCATCCCGGATGCTTGTCACCGAAGTATTGACGGCGGCGCTGGCCGATTGGAGCCGGTCTGAGTCAACTCGATACGTTGCCATCATGACCTCCTTTCTTTTATTCGTTGCTGATGATGTCGCGATGGAAGGACTTCCACCAGTGTGATCAGGGCTAGTGTCAATTCTCTTATCTTTATCTGTTGAGGCCCATCAGATATAAAAAACGATAGAAGAGGATCACCGGTAAGAGCAAGCGAAAAGCAATGTGGTCAGATGTGAACAACACGCTTCATCTGGGGTGTGTTATCCACAATTAGAGAAGTCGTTTCCGTCAATACCCATCCTCTGATATTCGTCTTCTACACACCTTTCGATATTCGCTTTTTCATCTTTGTCACTCTTTGCCTCCTTCATCCTTTCTCCCCCATCTCACCCTTCTTCGTTCTTCAATGTTCACCCCTGAATCCATCCTTGAACAGATTCAAAAAGAGATGAAGCCAGTAGAGTTCGAGAAGCTTTTTAAGAGTCCCCAAGGTACCTCTTCTTTCGGCTTTTTCCCAGAAAACTCCCAGCCCGGTTCGTAAAATGGGTACCATGACGAATAATTCTGAAGCAACGATTGTGGTCGTGAGATGGTGAACCCTCCATTCGGGAGCTGGTGTCAGCCAGCCTCCATTTCTCAGGTTTCAAGTGAAAACCGCCGCAGGCGAGTACAGAGGCGATTGACGTCATCACCAAAACGGATCCGGATTTGATCGTTTTAGATGTCATGCTCCCCGATATCGACGGGTTCACGGTCACTCGGCGGATTCGGCAGCAGGGGATCGAAGCTCCGGTACTTTTCCTTACGGCCCGTGATGACACCCAAAGATAAGGTCATGGGTCTGACGGTCAGTCGAGACGATTACGTGACCAAGCCATTCAGCCTGGAAGAGGTCGTCGCGAGAATTCAGGGCGATTCTCCGCCGGACTCAGGAACAAGTCGAAGACGATCCGATCATCCGGGTGGCTGACTTGGAAATCAACGAGGACTCGCATGACGTGACCAGGCATGGCCAGCTTGTGGAGTTGAGCCCCACGGAGTACAAACTTCTGCGGTATCTGATGGATAACGAGGGGCGTGTTCTCCAGCAAGGCTCAGATTTTTGGACCATGTCTGGCATATATGACTGGGGCGGGGATGCCACGATCGTCGAGGTCGTACATTTCTATTTGCGTAAGAAAATCGATGGAATCACCTATCGTGATGAGGACGGGTACCGAAAAGCATAAAGTGACGCCAATCATCCAGACAAAGCGGGGATCGGTTACATAATCCGCGAGCCCCGATAGAAGACAGGGCGACGACATGGCAGGCGTGCTCGCTCATGAATCGGACCGGTCGGACGTTCCAACATTTGATTACTTGGACCTTTGGTCGCGAAGGTGGACATCCGGCCTAAGGAAGGCTCCAGGTTTGAGGCTCCAGACTAAGGACGAAAAGATGACCGTGAACCTTTCAAACAATCACGTTCGGAGGAAGAATCGTCTTCGGATAAGGTGAGAACCACCCAAGCCGCTGGAGCGTCAGATGCGTCTTCGGCGTCTCGACTCAATCTGGAAACAGAGAGTGAAGCCGGTCCGGGGAAAGGCAGTCAAAAAGCCTGAGCGAGAAAACCAACGGACTCAGCATGACCCAGAGATTCCCTAGGAGAATCCCAGGCTCAGCAGAAGAAACAGACCAAGCAGGTGAAACAATCCCAGCACGCCCAGCAGACCCAGTCTTCGCAGCGGGATCAAAAATCACGCAAACATGCAGTGGGGTCGTTTCGGAGCTTGGCGGATCGCCATAAACTTCGCTTGGATTACGTCCCTTTGACCGCGCGTTTGGTCAACATCGTCTTCATCATTCTGCTGATCGCTGGCGTCTTCATGACCATCGCGGCCAACAACTCGTTTTCGGCGCCCTGATGAGTCAAAACCAATACGCAGCTCCACCAGCAGGCGACATCCATCCGCAGCAATGTGGCCATGCTTCGAAAACAAGTCGCCCAGAAGGAGCGATATTCTTAATTTCTCCCTCAATTCCGGTGGTTCAACGGGGCGGAAGAACGGCTCATCCGGCATCGGGCGGGAGGGAGCGCGCCTGGCGCTGCGTCGGGGAACGATGATACGACCCAGGCTTTGAGGATTTTCTTGATGCCCAGAGACCAATATCCAGCCGGGTATTTTCTCCAGATCCGGGATGCGAAGAACAACGTCCTCGCCACCCCTTCACTGCCGTCATCGAGGGACAATCTGATGCGCCGTTCCTCCTTGCCGGCTTCAGGGAAGACAAGTCCGGCTATAGATGGTCGACGGCAGCCCGGTCTCGTTCCTTCCGGGTGAAGGTAATCAGCAAAACTATACGGCAGAGAGTTACAATGCGGCGTCGGCCAATTGGCGAGTCGTCGGCGATCAGCATCAGGGATGCAGTTCCGGCAAGATGCAGTACATCGTCTCATAGTGGCGAAGTCGCTTTACTGGGTGAATGACGCGACTAATAAAGTGGTGCGTTATTTTCCAGCTGGTCAGCCTCGCCGTGATAGTATGCAGGGGCCGTCCTGTCTTTGGTGTCGATCCGGCGGGCTTTGCTGCCTTTGAAACGGATCGAGAAAACCGCCGCTCAAATCGCGGCCGGAGATTTGACGAAAACGTGCCCACAGCTCCGGTGAACACGGAGATCGGCTCCCTCTCCGCCTCTTTGAACTCCATGCTCTCTCGCATCGAGTCCAGCTCGAGGCAGAAGAGACCACGGAGCAGATGAAACAGTTCGTCTCCGACGCCAGCCACGAGTGAGGACCCCGCTCGCGGCCATCCATGGCTATGCCGAACTCTACAAGATGCAAAGGCAGACCCCGGGGGCTCAAGAGAGGGCTGACGAAGTGATTGATCGAATCGAGGCTTCGTCCACCCGCATGACTTCCCTTGTGGAATCCCTCTTGTCTTTGGCTCGGATGGATGAAGGGCGTGGTATCGATCTGGCCCAGAGGGTCAGGTGGATCAGCTGGTGGAGGAGTCGGCTGAGGACCTGCATGCTTTGGACCCCCAGCGGAAAATCACGATTGGCCGTGTGGCGATTGACCAGAACGCCATGCTCAATGAGATCGCCGCCGTCACCGCTCAGAGGCAGAAGGGCGCGGCCGCGCAGGAAATCGAGTCGGAATCGGAGCATCAGAAGGGGCGGCGGCGCTCGGGGAAGACAGGGACAAGAACAGGTCGGATAAAAACAGGCTGGATAAGGGCCGGCAAGACAAGGCCGGGTATGACAAGACCCTGCAGGATGATATGAACGTTTGGGAGACCGCCAGGCAGGATCGGTCCCGGCAGACTATGGATGAGCCGACCCTCGTAGGCACGGATCGCCTGCGGGTCGTGGAGCCTGCTCCGGCGGAGATCACCATAGGCGGGGATCCGACTCGTCTGCGCCAAGTGCTGACCAATATCATCGGCAATATCCATCGATATACACCGGCCGATTCGCCGGTGGAAATCGGCGTATCCGTGGTCAATGCCGTCACCAGCACCGGCGATCTCAGCAAATTCAAGCCTGTGGAAGAGACCCTCAACGCCTTCTTGGAAGATGTCGCCATCGCCAGGAAGACCCAGGCCGGCCGCGAATTCGTGATCATCCGCATCAGCGACCATGGTCCGGGAGTGGCTCCGGACAAGATACCCAAGATCTTCGAACGTTTCTACACGACGACCCCTCCCGGGCGAGGCAAAAAGGTGGGAGCGGCTTGGGCATGTCCATCGCTTTGGCGGTGGTCAAGGGCCCCACTCACTGGTTTCATTGCGCCAGCGACCGATGGGGGAGGCTGAGCTTCGCCTAGTCATCCCCCGCCTCGCAGACCAGGGGTTTTCCTTGACCGGAACGACCGGCTGGAACAGGGTACGTCCGTCGTCGACGCCCGGAAAAACCGGAAGGCGCAGAAGAAGCGGAAGAAGTTGGAGAAGCAAGAGGAAGAGAGTATCACCCAGATAGTCTACGGGGGACAGTCCTGCCGAGCCGATTAACCTGGTGGATTAACCAGCTGCGTGGTTGCCTATAGCTGGCTGCCTAGTTGCCTATAGCCGGTATCTACAGTCGGTTGTCTCGTTGCCTATGATTGGCTGCTTGGTTGTTATCGGTCCCTTGCTGTTTATGGATTGACGAGGGCAGCTGGGCTCTCGGCTTTTGGAGGTCAGGCGGATGAACCCTTGCTAGAATCCGCAAAGAATCCATCCAGGTCAAAAATGCGCTCGATGTAAAAAGTAAAGATGCACGAACGAACCAAGAGCGAGGTTCATCTCGGGCGAAATCCCTTCGAGGCGAGATCCCGCGGGGGCGAGAACCGCTAGGGGAGATACCGCGCATGGGGTGATACACGCCAGAGGCGAATATAGGTTCGGACTTGTAAAATGGATGAGACTCTTTGAAAATGTGAGGTGGATAAATGCCCGCGGGTGAGATCGGTGGACGATGCGAAAAAGGTTGTGGTTTCATCACCAGTGACGATGGGGAAGACGTCTTCATGCCGAGGGACGGCTGGCTGCAAACTGGCGTGACGACTTTGCGCAGAGCGCCAAGGTCAGGATTCTCCCGTGTCGATAGCCGGCGCGGGCCTCAGAGCGATGGACGTGGTCGTCCTGGTCCGACCGCTTCTTTTGGTGAAGGCGACTCGCCCGAAGGCCGATGACATGGCCATCATCGTGGAGGACTTGATCAAGCTCTTGGATTCAGCCGGGAATTCCCTTCGCGAGCCGTTACCCCTCGAGCCAGGAGTCGCACAAGCTGGCGACTATGTTGCGGGCCGTCGCGGATAACTTCGACGTACAGGAATAGCGTACGGTAATTACGTACAGGAACAGGTTCATGGGACAGGAACCGAATATCGAAGAAAATGAGGAGGTCCGTCAGCAGGACCCCCAGGAGCTCGCCCGTCGTGTGGCGCTTGGAGGCTGGGAAGAGCAGAAGACGTCGGCCCTTCCTCACCGCTCGTGATATGGGGAGAATGTCTTTGATTATCGGTTCGTTTCCGATATCAAAGGTATGAAAACTGGCAGTGGTCGGGTGACCTCTACCATGACTCGAGCTGGGGTCGTGGACCGTCGACGAAGCGTCTTTGCTCCCCCACGGACCAATCCTGCTGGCTCACTGACTGGATTCCTTGGAAAGACCGCATCAAGCCGGAGGATTTATCCCCCACCGACGTCTTGGGGACTCAGGCGGACGACCCTCGCATGGAGGATGGTTTGGGCTCGGGGGAGGTTTCCGAGGAGGAAGGCGATCGAGCTTCGGGACAGGCGGAAAGTCAGGTTTCGGACCAGGAAGAGGACTGGCCGACAGCGTGGAGTCGTTCGATGCTTTCGGCGTCATGTGATGACGGCCCAGGCGAGGGAAGAGACCGCCCACCGTTGGTACAATGGGCCTCATGGTCCGAAATCCTTGTCGACCCAGGCGGCGGAAGGCAATGTGTGCGAGACGTGCGCCTTCTTCATCCCCCTCCAAGGCCAGCTGGGATCCATGTTCGGCGTCTGCGCCAATAAATGGAGTCAGGATGACGGGCGGGTGGTCTCTGCTGAACCATGGCTGCGGCGGCCATTCGGAGATCGAACCTCCGAGCCGACCGAGCTGTGGGTGCAATCGGACCTTCGTCTTGACGATTCCACCGATATAGAAGTGGTCCCCCAAGTCCGCCGGGACGAGAACGATGAGGTGGAAATCATCGAGGAATCGGAAACCGAAGATGAGGACTCTCAAAACCAGCGAAGAGTCCCAGGACGAGACCTCCACGGAGACGGTTGAGGGAAGCCTCCTGCTGAAAAAGGCCGACAGATTCGGCGGCGGATGATGGACAGAACGCGTCATCATCAAAGACTGAAGCCTGGCGGGATCGATCGATCTGGTCACGATCATGGATCAATGGATCCGATGAATCGATGAGCCAATGGATCAATGCACGATGGTCACCAGTGCAGTGGGCGCTATCCAGCAGTTGCCGGCTGACGGACCCCAGAACCATGGCATCCCAAGCCGTGAAGCCGCGGGAACCGACGATCAAACGATTGGCGTAACGAGGACGCGCAGAAGCCGCTGACCGGATTGATGTGGAAGGCGTGGGGATGGACAGCGATCGCCGGGTCCAGATGGGCTGACCCACTTCGCTGACGAATTCCTGGGCATAACCTTCGCCTCCTCGCTTGGAGAGGGACCGCATGGGTGCGGTCGGCCAACTCCATAAAGCTCTTCATCCGCCAACAATACAAGACATGAAGAGGGCCGGCCCGCTCGCCTGGGCTTCTTCGGCCGCGAAAGCCAATGCCCGTTGGGGAGACGGGCGATCCGTCGATTCCGGCGACGATTGGCATATCGTACCCCAACATCTGGGGATTCGGCCGCCAATTCATCGACAAGCTGCTAGGTCGAACCGTTTGGAGAGGGCGTTCTCAATGGATTCTCTTCATCGACTTCCGGGACCGCGTCAACGCGAACGATGGTCACGGGTACCGACGATTCTTCCACCAGAGGGTCGAGACATGGAGCCCAGGAACCAGCGGGCCGGGCGATTCAGGGAACGGCAGACGATCTGCTGGGCGTTCTTGCCGAGGGTGAGCAGGGCCGTGGACCCGGCCGCATGCACTAGTAGGTGAGCTTGTCCGGTCGAATTCGATTCCCGCGCTCGCCTTGGTCGCCCATTCATCCAGCTCCATGGTGATCAGTCTGTGGTTTTGGCCCATTCTGGCGTCGGTCTCCGGGCGCTCTCCATATCGCCATGAATAGGTCCAACCATGACCGCGTTCACCTTCTGTCGGTCGTGACCGCTTCCTGCAGGGCCCAATGAAGGGCAGCGAAGGACTCGTCCGATCCGTCAACCCCTGCAACGATATCCGCTAGTTCCATGGCATCCCTCGTTTCCTATGCTCTGTTGATTTTTCCGTTTGTTCTCTGAAACTCCTGAGGCCTTCTTAAGTTTTCCAAAGCTGCCCGGAACCTTCGGGCGTCTTCCGGAACCTCCCGCTGGTCTCCTTTTAGGGATTCTCATGGGGAGGCCTTGTTTTTCCAGTCTAGTCGATTTGGTCAAAAGACATGCATGAGTCCTTATAGCTTTCAGGTTTTACTCACGAGTGGCCTGCTTCGCAACTTGATGAGAGGGCAACTTGCGATAGGAAGGATAGGGATGGCGAGAGGAAAATCTTGAGCCAGGTCGGCGCAACTTTTTGCGTCAAGGGGCTGAATCGGCAAGAGGGGAGGAAGAAAGTATCCCAATGAATCGGTATAGTTGGGTGTAGTTATTTTTCGTGACTGAATGAGGAAATAATTTTATGTTTGAACGTTTTACCGATAGGGCCCGCCGGGTCATCGTGCTTGCTCAGGAAGAGGCGCGAGCCTTGAAGCACAATTATATTGGCACTGAGGCACCTCCTGCTCAGCCTCATCCGTGAGGTGAAGGCGTGGCCGCCAAGTCCCTGGCCTCCAAAGGCGTGGAGCTTGACGCCGCCCGCCAACAGGTGGAAGAGATGATCGGCAAGGGCTCCGCGGCCCCTACAGGCCACATTCCCTTCACTCCTCATGCCAGACAGGTCTTGGAGCTCGTCCTTGCAGGAGCCCCTGCAACTTCAGGGCATTCCTATATTGGCACAGGAACATATCCTTTTGGGTCTCATCCGCGAAGGCGAGGGTAGGGACCCAGGGTCCCTAGCTAAGATGTGGACATCGCTTAATCTGCGCACTGCACCGTCATCGATTCCATTCGCGATACCAGCGCCGGCTCTTCTACCGGTCGGATGCGGAAATTCCGGCGGTGTAGCCCGTCAGACCAACCGGTCCGGATCCCTCTTCTGGACCAGTTCGGCCGTAACCTGACCCAGGAAGCGAAAGATGGCAAACTCGATCCGGTCATCGGGCGGAGCAATGAAATCGAACGCGTCATGGTCGTGTTGTCCCGCCGCACTAAGAACAATCCTGTGCTGATCGGCGAACCTGGCGTGGAGTAAGACCGCCGTGGTGGAAGGCTTGGCGCGAAAATCGTGGCGGATGACGTTCCCGGAGACCTTGAAAGACAAGCAGATCTGCGCTTTGGACCCTGGGCTCCATGATCGCCCGGCTCCCCGGTACCGGGGATTTCGAAGAACGCCTGAAGAAGGTGCTCAAAGAGATCCAGGTCCGTGGTGACGTGGTCCTCTTCATCGACGAGATCCATACCATCGTTGGCGCCGGTTCCGCGGATGGGGCCATGGGCGCTTCGGACATGCTCAAGCCCATGCTGGCTCGCGGCGAGCTGCAGACCATCGGCGCCACCACGACCGAAGAGTATCGCAAGTACATCGAGAAGGACGCCGCTGGAGCGCCGTTTCAGCCCATCCAGGTGCGCGGAACCAACCATCGCGGAGACCATCGAAGTTACTGAAAAGACCTGCACAGAAGTACGAAGACCATCATCATGTGACCATCACCGACGAAGCCATCCAGGCCCGCCGCTGAGCTGTCTTCGGTATATCCAGGACAGGCATCTGCCCATAGAAAGGCCATCGACGATCGATGAGGGCTGGCGCCCGCCTGCGCATCAAGAGGCTGACGGCCCCCAGCGCCTTGAAGGAGGCTGGATATGAAGGTGCACAAGTCCAAGGCCGACAGGATCAGAAGCCATCGCCGACCAGGACTTCGAGAAGGCCGCGTCTTTGCGCGACGCCCAGGAGAAGCTGGGCAGGAACGCAAGGATAAGGAGAAGTCTTGGCGCGAAGGGGTCCGACGTTTCCATGGTGGTGACCGAAGACACCATCGCCGCATCTGATTTTCCTCCTCACTGGCATCGGTCTTCAAGCTGACCGGACCGGATCGAAGAAGCTTTTGAGCATGGAGGACGCCTTGCGCTAGCGGGTCATCGGCCAGGATGAAACTCGTTTCAGCCTAGCGGTCCATCGCGCGCCGCGTGGGGCTGAAGGATCCTAGCGTCCTCCGGTTCCTTCACTTCGCCGGGACCTACCGGCGTGGGTAGACGGCTGGCCAAGGCCTTGGCCGAGTATCTCTTTGATGATGAGGACGCCTCATCCGCGCGTGGACATGTCCGAATTCGGCGAGAAAGTATTCCACCTCCAGCTCTTCGGCGCCTCCCGGATACGTGGGGTTATGAGGAAGGCGGCGAGCTGACGGAAAGGTCCGCCGCAAGCCTTCTCCGTCATCGCTTTCGACGAAATCGGAAGGCCCACCCCGACATCTTCAACACCCTCCTGCAGGTCTTGGACGATGGTCATTTTGACCGACGGTCAAGGTCGCAGAGTGGACTTCAAGAAACACGATCATCATGCGACCACGCAACCCTGGGCACCAGCAAGATCTCGGCCCTGGTACGGTTTCAACCTGGGTGGGCAGACGGAGACCTCCTACCAGCGCATGAAAGACCAGGTCCAGTCAGAGTTGAAGGGGCAGTTCCGTCCCGGAATTCCTCAACCGCCTGGATGACATCGTCGTCAAGCAGCTGACAGAGCCGCAGGTCCGCCAGATTGTGGACTTGCACGTGAAGGCTTTGAATGACCGGCTCTTCGAACGCCATACTGACCGTGGAATTGACCAGACAAGGCCAAAGACCTCCTGGCGAGAAGGGCTTCGATCCGCTTCTGGGCGCCCGTCCTTTGCGGCGCGTCATCAACGGGATATCGAAGACGCCATCTCGGAGAAGATTCTTTTGGGCGACCTCAAGGAGAATCAGGAGATCGTGGTCGACGCCGAGGCAAAGGCATCGCTTGAGAATTCACTTTTCACCAGCAAAGCCTTACGACCAGGCCCTCGCCGCCCAAGACCGCATGACGGGCGGGGCCAGGGTGATGCCGAGCAGGCTCAGCGAGAACCCGATCAGGCCGTGGACGAGGGTGGATGAGGGCCATGCCGGCGGTCAACTAGCCAGTTTTGAGAGTCGGCCATCCGGCTGCGTGATCTTTTGCCTCAAAAGGCGCTGATTTGCGATCGCCGGCTTCACCGGCAATGAAAAATCGGCTTATAAGACCGCCAGCAATCAGACCGTTGGCTTGAGTCAACGGAATGAGGAGACGAAAACAGGACCCGGGGATGATCACTCAGGCCCTGTTTTTCTTATTTTTCAGTCTTCCCATCCGCCTCAGTCGTCCTGGCGGACCATGCGGGCGGAGACTAGCGAGGCTTGATTCGGGAGCCATGCCGCCGAAGATGACTAGGGCGACGCTGGCGGCGACCAGTGAGCGAATGGGAAGGCAGGAAAGTGAGACCATCGTCTGCATTCGGCGGTACTCAGGGAGCAGAAGGCGGGATGGTGCAGATGATGGTGACCATGAGCAGGGGGGTGACGGTTTCCACCCGCCGGGCCCTGTCCAGCACCTTGCGGTCGGCCCCTTCCATGGACAGGCTCAGATATTGGTCGGCCTGGTCGTAGACCATGGCGCTTTGGGTGACCATGGCGGAGACGGAGGCGAGGATGGAGACGAAGGCCAGGGGTCAGTCGTCCGCCGGTCCCGATGTCAAGCATGTATGAGATCTGCATCGCCTGGTCGTAGGGAAGGTTTATTGCTTCCTCGGCCGAGGTCACTTCGGCGGCGGCCGCGATGGCGCAGACGAACACGGCGAGTCCGACTCCGGCACTGGACCTCCAGGCTCGTTTGGGGTCGTCGATGAGGCGACGCAGGCCAATCAGCCATGAAGCGTTGATGGGGTGGAGGACGAAGTTTGAGCGAGATGAAGAGAGGGGCGATGAGGTTGATGACACCGACGATGATGGAGACCCCGGCGACGGCGATCAGGACTTTCGAGCATATCTTGGCGCCACCCGGCCCGGCTGGTGAAGATGAAGACGACGAAGGCGAGGACGGCCCCGGCGATGCGGGCTTTGCTCATCTGCGGGTTGCCGACCACTCATGCTGGTCCCCAGGGGCTGATGTTCACTTGCCAAGGAGACCGGGGCGGAGAGCATGCAGATGAGGGTGATGGCGACGACCGCGGCGATCGCGATGGAAGCCGACTCAGGGAGCTGGCTCGAAGCTGAAGGGGTCGCTGGAAGACGATGAGGGCGGACGAGGGGTATGCAGGCCAGGTAAAGCAGGCGGCGAGCGAGGGAACCGATCAGGGGCCTGCCGGGCGCTTTCATGACGGTCAGGAGGTGGTCTCGAGCCTGCGTCGCCCGCCAGACGCGAAGGTGGACAGGCGGCGGTCCTTCGGCGCAGGGTCAGCCAGGCCGCATGGGCGGAGAGGGGTGGCCAAGGGGGCGATGATCAGGGCTATGGCGATGCCGGCGTAGATGATGTAGGAGCTGGCCATCTCTTGGGTAATCGGGTTTGACGCGACGAAAGGGTCTGACGCCTTTGCGCTGCCGACCGGATGACGAAGGCATGAGCCTCCGATGACAGTGAGGAAGATCCCCATGGAGACGGTGAAGAGCGAGGATGGCCAAGGCGTTGATGCGGCGGTCGTCTTTGGAAGAGCGCATGAGGGCTGCATTGACGTGAACAGCTGATCAGGAGACCCTGAGGATGATTGTTTTTGTTCGGTGTTCATGGTGCTGCTTTGCTCGATTGGGTGGTGTTCGGTTGGCTGATCATTCTATTGGTTTATAGCCAGTTGGTTGATGATCTCTTGGTTTGTCCTCTGCTTTGCTTGGTCTGTGGCGTCCGGTTCATGGACGACTGGTCGCGCTGGCCTGGTCTCCTTTCCGCTGCAGGTTGAGGATTCAGCCGTCCTGCGTGTGGATGGTGGTTTGGCAGGCATGGGCTGCAGGAGTCGTGGGTGACCATGATCAGGCTGGCCTTTGGGTCCTGGGCACCTGCGAGTGAGCAGGCTGATGATGCTTTCCCCAGTCGCTTGGTCCAAAGGCGGTTGGTTCGTCAGCGAAGACGATGGACGGTTTGATGACCAGGGCCCGGGCGATGGAGACCCTCTGCCTCTGGCCGCCACTCATCTCGCGGGCGGTGTTGGCTGAGGGTCTGCAGGCCGGGAGCAGGTCCAGCCAGTTCAGTGCCGTCTTCATGGCTTTTCCGTAGCTGATCCCGTCCAACATGAGAGGGAGGGCACGTTTTTCTGGGCGCTCATCTCTTCGATCAGCTGGCCCGATTGGAAGACAAAGCCGAAGTCCGACCGGCGCAGTTTGGTGCGGTAAGAGTCGGACTCTGGCCAGGTCCAGCCTTTGCTAAGGGACGGTTCCTCCCGTGGGAGGGAGGATGCGGCCAGCACGTGGAGGTGGACTTGCCGGGCTGAAGGGCGCATGAGAGAGAGCGCTTCCGGGCAGGATGCCAGGTTGACGTGGGAGAGGGCCTGGACCGACCCGTTCAGGAAGTCGGCGTCCGAGGCGAGGGCGAAAGCCTATCCCTGCCGTCCATACTCTTGCCGTCCTCGCCTTTGCCCTGCTTTCCGATTCCAGATGGTATTGCACGGAGACGTTGCGGGCCATGAGGACCGGGGCCATGTCTTGACTGATGTTCATGCTCTGCACCTTTCTTGTCGTGAGATTTCACGAAATGCTTCACGCGAGCGTCTTGCCGCGCCGCGGCTGACCTTTCGTGGATATCCGCTCGCGAGCTGTTTGCTGCTTTCAGTCTAGAAGGGTCTTGCAGGCGAATCTATGGGGTTTACCCTGAAAAATTCCTTAAGGGGTAGAGAGTTCTCAGCTTATAAGGGAGGGGGAGTATAGCAGGGACGGACGGAGAGAGAGCCGACACGCCATCAATGTCGCTGAAATCAGCAATAATAAAGATAATTTACAAAATTCTTGCAAATTTGCAGAGATATTTCCGTTTTTCTCAGATTCGAGCAGAAAAGCTCATTACAATGGCCCTTCGTGAGTACACATAGTGAAGTGGCTATGACTGTCACCACACATATGAAAAAACAGTCAAAAATCCTGGTTTTCCTGGTATCACTGGGTCTCACGCAGGCGGCATGGCCTCCTGGCCAACCCGCCTCGGCCGTCGCCGCCTCGAAAAGCCCCACGTCCGTCGCGGCCCCCGTGGCGGCTCAGTCCAGCCCGGCCAAGCCGAAAGTGGCCGACACCCCACCCTCAAGACCTGGTGGCCATGCCGGCGCCTTCAAAAGCGCCGGCCCGGCCATCGCCACCAAGCAGGTCAGACAGTCGCCCTTCTACTCAGCCAGGGTCATCTGAGCCGAAAGCCGCGGAAGGTCTATGATTCCTTCACCTATCTGAGCGTCCCCCGCAACGGGAAAGGCAATGACCGGAAGCCCGGCTATACCTCCACCGATGGGGCCGAATTCGCTTCCGACGCCCACATGACCATGTCCTGGACCAGCTTCGAATACAGCGAGGACACCTGGGTGAACGTCAGCCTGACCACCGGCCAGAGGGTCTCCTCCGTCGACCAAGTGGCCATCCGTCCGCGCAGCCTCGCCTTCAAAAAGAAGCTGGTCGACGACCACACGGTGGCCATCAAGGTCCTCGCCTCCCGGACCGGCTACCGCTTCTCCGTGGAATTCGCGCCCCAGGTGCGCATGGTCTACGCCGACGCCAAAGACGGCCTGACCATCAAAAAGGCAGAAGGCAAACGCCGGGTGGAATCCGAGCCGCAGAACGCCATGCTCGTCTTCGCCCAGCCCTACGTCGCTTCCTCCTCCACCCTCATCCCGGCGGACAAAGGCAAGACCCTCTATCTCAAGCCGGGGCAGGTCCCCAACCTGGACGACACCAAGGCCCAGGTCCTCTACTTCAAGCCCGGCACTTACTGGATGGGATCCCAATACAGCGCCCTGCTCCCCGCCAACGTCAAGTGGATCTACCTGGCTCCTGGGGCCTACGTCAAAGGCGCTTTCCGCTTCCGGGGCGGTCAGCAGAGGCTTTACAAGGTGACCGGTTGCGGCGTCCTTTCCGGCGAACAGTACGTCTCACGAGGCCGATACCGAAGGCGGCTACGACCATCGGGCGGCGAACAGGACAACTGCCACTCCTCCTGCGTGAAGATGCTCCAGTTCGAATCCACCAAAGAGCTGAGACAGAAGCTGACCTTGCGGGGGTGACCATCAGAGCCTCCATACCATTCCTTCGTGGTCTATGGGGATGAGACTCACTTCAAGATGGACGTGAGGCGACTATCAGCAGGTCGGCAGCTGGTATTGGCAGACCGATGGCCTGGAGCTTACAGGGGTCCCGGATGCGGCACCTTCTTCCATTCCAATGACGACGTGCTCAAAGCTGTATCACTCGGACGTGACGTGAGGACACGGTCATCTGGAAGAACGAGGCAGGCGTCATCCAGCTGGGACGGTCCCCGCAACATCGACAGGATCACCGTCGACGGGACCTCATCATCCATAACCGCGCATGTAGTTTCGACTCCGTGGGCTGCAACTACGCATGCTGCGCTCCTCCTCCCGCGAGGATATGAACTCCACCACCAGGGCCGACCGTCGGCCACCAGCAAGAACCTGACCTTTCCTGGCTGACCGTGGAAGGCGCGACCAACTGCGCCATCCAGGATCACGCCTGCAGACACACTTAGAACGTCCGCATCAGGGTATCCATGTGGACGCTGGAACTGACCAGCCGCACGCATGCAACAGAACGTGCTCAGGCTGTTCCCTACGAACCCGACCAGAGGCAAGGCCGTATTGACTCTGGGCGGGCCGGAGAAAGCCAAGGTCTGATCCTGGAAAAGCTACGGTGAGACGTGAGACCATCCGCAAAGGCCGACGACTGGGCCATCAGCAGGAACGGCCGGATCAGCACGACCGGCCAGCACTGGGACATGTGGGACCGCCGTGGCTTCAAAGCAAAGCCGTCGGCCCGCAGGTCCCAGCACAGCCGTGAAGGTCTGACCGACCGGATCCGCGTAGTCGCCTCGAGGCGGTCCATGTGATCGCACCACCAACGCCGGCTGAAAGTCGTGGCGGACGTCAACATGCCAAGCAAGACGGAATTGCCGGTCGCCCAGAGGCTGCTCACGCCGAGGACCTCACCCTGAACCTGGCTTGGACGGGTCGGGTGATCACCGCCACGGGATAAAGGGGCCCGCGCCTCGCAGAATGCTCTGACCGCTTGCGGCAGCTGGTCAGCTCGCTTGAGGACCCTCAGAGGTGATGTGTGTGACATTGGCGACTACATCTGCCTCCGACCACGCCTTCACGCAAGGGCAGCTTCGACCTGACGGGGTCAAGGGTCTACCGGGACAGGACAAGATCACCTGGTCGCCTCCAGCAGCCGCGGACGTGCGCAATCCCTGGTCCGCGAACCGAGATGAGCACGCAAAAGGCTCAATTGTTATCCTGTCCGACACGGCCGTGGCCGCCGCTCCCGACCAGGCCGCCACGACTCACCCGCTCCTTCCCGGCACCCAATACCGACGCCGCCGGAGCCTGTTGCAGTACGCCGTGGTCGTCGGACAGCCGCAACGCTCGACTCCAGTATGGTCCTGGCGTTTACGACAAAGACGGCAGGAAGCTGGGCGGGATCGACCTGGACGTGGTCGGCGGCGGGCAGGTCGTCGCCTCGCTGACGCCTCCCTGCTGGGGGCTTTCGACCTGGCCGGAGCCGGCTATCAGGTCTCCATGTACTCCTCTCTTCCAGCGCGCGAGATGGCGAAGGGTGGGCAACGTGCGCCCGTCTATTCGCGCTGGATTGCCACGAGGGTCTCGCCCGTACGGCACCGGGAGACTGCGCTGGCGGCGGCGGGAGAGGTCTCCGACAAGTCTCCTTTTCGACACCGGCCTGACCGACGCGCGCCTCGATGCCGTCACCGGGTCCACGCGACCAGCATGCGGTCATGAAGCCGGTCGAGGCGGGCAGATCCTGCCTGCCCGTGGCATTTTGGACCCATTAAAGTCGCCAAAGCAGGCGGATAGCCTTCGCCTTCTGCTCCGCATCAGGCACAAAGAACGTCAGACCGGGCTCCGGCGCGAAAGCGCTCAGAAGCCGACCGGGCGGTGCTTTTCCAGTTCAACCTCGCCGCAAAACCGCTCACCAGCCCGGCTTGACGCGTCAAGACCGCGGATACGAGTGATTTCTGCGAGGCATCCGCTGGATGCCTGGCGATTGAGGATAGTGGCAGATGTGAAGCAATCTCCTGCATGAGGATCTCGGATGACGACGTCTCCGAGGATGGATCGGATGAGTCTCCTCGGAGCTGGGACTGCGCCGCCAGCTTTATACCGCACGCATATGGGCGGAACAAAGTGGCCCGTGCTACGGCCAGGTGATGGCGGCGATCATCGCCATCTGCCTGATCCCCTTCGATGTTTTCAAGCGGACCTGGACCATCTTCTCGAGAGTCATCGAGGAATCAGCTGCACGGTCGTCTTCATCATCGATTACGTCGCGCGCTGGGTCACGGCCGACCTGCGTCTGTGAGCAAGGCAAGATCTCCTTTTTCATCTAATCGCATTTCACATGGCCATCATCGACCTCCTGTCCATCCTGCCACCTCCTGGGCCTGGACTCCGTCGCGCTCGCTGAAAGGTCCTGCCTGTTCAGGACCATCCGCGTAGATTCATCCGCTATTCCAGAGCATGCGGGCCTTGGCCCGAGGTCACTGTAAACAGAGAAAATCCCTGATCGCCGTCTTTTTGTTCGCCATGGCTATGTTCTAGTGACCGCCACAATCATCTTCAACGTGGAGCCACAAACGGTTTTGATGCTTTGTATTGGGCCGTCGTCAGCCTGACGACCGTGGGTTATAGGACCTGTCGACCACGGATGGTAAAGCCATATGTGACTATATCATGGAACGGGTCGTCATGTGGCCGCCTTCCGGCATCATCACCACCAGCTTGGTGGACCCAGGCTGAAGAATCCCATCGCATACTTTGGGCCGCGACCCCTACTGGCGGTAGGTGCTGAGAGTCATGGCTTTCCGACACTTGGTCAGGGTCCGCCGGTGGGGCAGGTGAATGCCGGAAATGGTCGGGCCTGGCTGATTTAAATCGATCCCTACTTTGCTGCTTTTGGAAGGAAGTCATAAGCAGACTGCATGTCATGCGGATGTTGAACTTCTTGAGTTGACCTGGGGGAGATGTAAAAGGCGGATTGGGTTTGACCACGCTGACGCCAGGGATCTGCGAGGATGTCATAGATACAATCCACTTTGCTCGTGGATCGTCCGCCCGGGCGCAGGTATTCCTCCGCACAGTAGCCGCCAAGGCGGTTTGCACGATGGTTAAGGCCGGCACGTTGGAACAGGGCGCATGTTGACTCTTTGATCCTCCATATGGTCCCGGCTGGCTCTTGTGCCAAAGGAATGACCAGCCAGCCCACGCGAAACCAGCCACCATGTGTGATTTGGTGAGCCGGAGAAACAGAAGGTCAAGGGCCAGGGAGGCGATGGACCGATGTTCGACATCCTTGGTCAGACGGTCATAGATCTCATCACCCAGAAGATCAGGTATTATGCTTGCAGCGACCCAGATGGGCGTCTGCTCGACCTCCAGCAGGATGGGCGGCTGGTGGGATGGCCAGAATTTGATAATACGTGGCCTTGGTCTTGTCGGTGATCTTCCTCTCCATGCCTGTCGGCTATGTCCGGTGCCAATCGGACTGCTCGTCACTGGGTAATGGATAACACCCTCCCGGACAGGTGGCGCAGGCCGTCCAGAGCGGTAGTCAGGGGGCGGGGAGATGAGATCTCGTCACCGTCATCCAAAAGAGACTTACGCATAGCTAGGTTGATCAGTTCGCTGACCCCATTGCCGGTATAGATGTCTTTGATGTCGGTTGAGGATTTTCTTCAGTTGACAGTATTGCATGATGGCTTTGGGTGGAAGAGACCACGGTCAGTGGCCTTCGCTTTCAGTCAGATTGCTCATCATGTCGTGAATGACCTCGTCGAGGCGGTGAAGCCGAAAATCGCTTCGGATTGCCGATGTTGAAGCAGGGGATCTTCCGCACGGCCTCTTCCAGCGGGCGTACCTCCTGCGACCGGCCCGCGGACGTCTTGGGGGTGTCAAGCAGAAGATTTCTGGGTGCCACTCATCGCCTCGGTCCTCGTCTTCGCGCATTCTGTGCTTGTGATAAATCTGGGATACCAGGAGGGAGACTGGCGGAGAATCGATTATGCTGGCGAAGGAAGGAGGGTCTTCGGGCTTAGTTGGGCAGGCGGACCTGTATGATGGCGACATGGAACGTCTGGCTTCACCAATGTCATCATCAGTTTCGGTAAGGCGTGAGCTATGGCTAAGTTTTTGGCCGGCAGGGAGAAGAGTCCTGGTCGTCGAAAGATCCGACCAAATGTGGGGCACCTGCATCAATGAGCTGCCTGCCTTCAAGAATCTGATCCTCAATAGACGAAAGTCTTCCCTCCGACCAGGCCACGGCCAGGCGCGAGCGGATGACCAGCGCGCAGGTGCCATATGGTGGCCGACGAAGAGACCGCCACCGTCATGAACAGGACGACCTCTGGATGATCTTCCCTGTACCGTAAGTTGGCAGATAGAGACCACCCAAGGTGACGAGGGCGGATCTTGTCAACACCAGGCCAGCGGTATCCCGGCGGAGTGGAGCTGGGCAAAAGGTCGTCTTCCAAAAACCGTGGAGCTATGACCAACAGCTGAGCTGGCCATCGTCGGGCGGCCATATCGGCGGAATTCCGCTGGGATGTTCTCCAGCGCTATGGGTCCGGGTGACGTTTTCGACCATCATCAGCAGCCACCGGTGGATCAGGATGAGGACGTGGCCGCTTTGTTGACGAAGGACGATTGACTGGGAATTACAATCGTCAAAGCCGACCTTCCCCTCCATCGTGGATGATGGTTTGGTCAGGTGACTTATCGGAATGAGGCTGGCGTCTAACCGCCGCCTCCTTTGAAAAGCACCGTCCTTCACAACGGCGACCCGCAGATAAATACCGAAGGATTGGGCCCGCAGAATCTGAGCATCGCGGTGTCCAGAGAATATCGCCGTGGACGAGCATCTGCCGGACCAGCGTGGACGGCGTCTGAATGGGGACGTGAACGCAGGCCCCAGTTCCTACATCTCTTTGGACGACTTCCGCATCATCACGCGACAGCTTTGCGGAGAGGACCACGACCGACCAGTTCGCCGTCCCTCTTCCACCTTCCTCACCCGCCTTTGGCCCATGTGGAATGACCGAAAACCAGATCCGTCAATCCCGGCGGTTTGGAAGCGGGGAAGGACTTCATGGTCTTCTCCCACCACGTCACCGGTCCTAAAGCGCAGGTCATGGAGGATGAGGGCGTCTATAAAGATCCTCGTGGACAAATTGATCCATGAGATTCTTGGCGCGCATCTACGCCAATGAGGCTCGCGAAATCATCAATATATCATCGCCTTGGCAATGAAAGGTCATCTCGCCTACGAGGCTCCTGCGGGACATGGATCTACACCCATCCGGACCATGCGCTGAGAGACGCTTGAACGACGATTCTGGCGAAACGGCGGAATCAAAATAAAGAATAAAACCACAATAAGAGAAATACAAAAGACTGAGATGAAACAGTGTACCTGGATGCAGTTCGAACGCACGACACCTCGCTTTAGGAGAGCGGTGCCCTCTATCCCCTGAGCTACCGGGCACGGGTCTTCGCCTTCCCGCTTGCCCAAGCCGCCTTGTCAAGGCTCGCCGGCGAACACCAATCCTCTGTGATACATGCCCCCGCCACCTTGCAGGAGCGGGGAGGCTGTCGTCACCGTCGTCGGGAGCTGTCGTAAAATGATCCGCTCAGAGCAGAACGACCTGAGGTCTTTGCGGATGTGTGATCTCAGTATTCGAAAGACGGTCCGGCTTGGACGGACCATGGTCCGTCGACGCTCTGTGCCGCAAGGACTTTCGCATCATCGTCCATTTCCTGTCTTTTCAATTCCAAGCGATGCTGGTCCAGGAAAGGCGGGCACCGGGAATCCTGGTCCAACCTATAGGATGTGACGGCCAGCGGCGGCGGCGCCGCATACGAGAGAGACCAGTCAAGAGAAGCCATGCGGACGAGGAGCTCTTCGAGTGAGCTGGGAATCCGGCATGATTTCAGATGATCCTCCTTTCGCTGACCGTCACGGAAAGAAACGGCCGTGCCTGATGACATCTATCTCTTCAAAGCCGACTGCGACCTGGATCGGCTTGACTTTCAGGCGGATGAAAGAGGTGCAGAGGCTCTTGGGCGGATGCTGACAAGACGGGATCAAGAGGATGGTACGGGTCGATGGGCTACCTCGCTACTACCGGCAAGTTTCATCGACCCGCTTTTTCATTACGCCAGGAATGGGACGAACCCCACAGCGTGATTTTTATTCCTGCAGAGCTTCTTTGATGGCTGCTTTTGGCGCTCCTCTGATTCTTTTGATCCTTCGTGTACTCGGTAAGAGAGAAAATTATCGAAATACGATAAAGATATGTTGAAATTCGATAAATTTTAGGATATCATGCGACTGTGTCAACCGGATCAGCCTTGCAGGGCAGGTGTGGAGAACGCAAAATCCGAAAACGAAAGTCTTCCGTTTTCTACGGGTAGCCATCGTCGCCATCGCTGTTCCTTTTGTCTACTGTTCTTCTTCCTCGTCCTTCCTTGGGTGGGTCAGGCTCATCAAAGCGAGAACCCGGAGTTCTCAGAGGCCTTCTGGCCGTGTCTCCTTTACGCTTATGCGTTTCCATCCCCATCTTCTCACCCCTCGGGCAAAGCTGGCGGATCAGCGAAGTCTTACCGAACCTTTGATAGCCTCACGGTCGGCACTTGCCGACGCCTGCGCCTGATCGCCTGTCTCGCTTTACGCTGACGCGGCCATCATCTTCCTCGGCGCGCGCTCCTACTGGCCATTCCCAACGCCGCAACCCTTCTTCGGCTATGTCATGGTCCCCTGGGCATCCTGGCCAGTCGGTCATCCGGGTCATCTTCCAGGCGCTGAGCCAGGTACGCCTCAGCTACGGGTCTGCGGGACGAAAGCAGCCGACGATCTGATGATTGTCTGCACTCTTTGACCTGCGCGCTGGCCAAACGGAAGATGAGTCGACCGAACTGTCACGAAAGGTGGGGATCACTTTGCTCAACCTGTCCATCCTGAAGACCGGGCAAAGCCAAAAGCCATCCGGTCTCGAGACCCGGCCAAGCTCTGCCAGGGCCTTGAATGCCAGCTCGGACCTTTTCAGGTTCCAGTGGAGGGGCCTGATGAACCGGTCCGGTCCGGCTTCGATTTCAGTCTTCCATCACCAGATACTGGCAATCCCTCGCGCTGGGGATGAAGAAGATGAAGGGGAGTCGCCGGGATGACCAAGCGAGTTCCTACAGCCAGGCCTGGTCATCCGGGATGGAGAATTCCGTCCGAATCTCCTGAGGTAACGGACGACCGTAAGCGGGGATGGAATCAAGCCTCTGTCTTTCGCCGCCAGCATGAGCGACTGGCCGAATGCCCCGATCATAGGCGGGCCAGAGGTTGTCCACGCGAGGGCGGTCGATAGGCGACGGCAGCGCCCGAAAAGCCGGTTTCCGCCTGAGCCTGCCTCGGGTCATCCGATGGGCCTTGCAGGGCGGCCAGGGTTTGGCGAAGTCAGTCATGTGGCGGCAGATTCCCTGCCCCCACTGGTCACGATGCATGATGCCAATCCGCTTGCGAGGGGTCTCCCTTCCACATGGCGCATGGGACTCTTTGATGCGGTCCAAGGTCGCGCACGGCCGTAAACATGCCAGGGCTGGGCGTTCACCCAGCTGGGGGCGTGACCGGCCAAACGGACGATTTCCCGATGGTTTTCAGGGACTGACGGGCTTAGAGAAATCACGCACCGAATGGCGCGCTTCACGACATCTGTAAATTCCATATCCATGCTATGACTGGCTCCTGCCGACGATTTGAGGGTGATTTGCTTGCATCCCGTCTTTTATTCTCGGTGGAATTCTGTGGTGCATCAAAATAATCTGAGCGGAAGATGGCCTGAGGAATTCGTAGGCGGAAAAGCGCCGCAGGGACCCTCCTCACGGGTTTGATTGATGAGAGGAGAAGCCTCCAGGCTTGCGCTGGTCAGAGTCAGCGAATCGGCGATTGAGGCGAACTCGAACATGGCGTTCCGCGAATCCGGGATCGGGCAGACCATACATCAGAGCCTCCTCTGGCTGGCGACGCCAGATGGGAAAGAGACCAGGAGGACGCACCATTCCTTTGTCCGGAGAGGCGAAAGAGTACCGCATCTGGCCAAGAGCGGAACCCATCGTCATCCTTCAGAGGGCGGAAGGCCAGGTCATAATCCCTGAAAAAGCGGCAGGAACGGGTGAAGAGAATGGTAGAATTCGCTGTTCGCTCAGTTCAGCCTTCCTCACTCCCTGCCCGTCTCCAGGCAGTGGAGGAAGGTTCTGGCATCTCCGCTTCGATAGAAGACGCTGAGGAAGACTCGTCCGGCGTATCGAGAAGACCTGCCTTCTGATCGGGTTCCGGGCATCGTTGCCAGGGGATCGCGTGACTCCTGGCAGCGGAGGAGGTCCTGGTCCCACACCGAATAATTCTCCTGTAACTATGGTGATTCTATCGTGAAAAGGGTCGTTTTCATCCCGCGTTCCTTTCTGTATAAGTCCGCTCTGTATAAGTCCGCGCTTGCGAGGCGGGTTTCCGTTGTGTTTCCATTTGAGGATTTTAGTGGCCAGGTAATTCGGGGTTGTTTCAACAGGAAAATGTGAGTTTGCGTTTTCCTGTGTTGCAGTTGTAGATGGTGGTGGTCATGTCCCAGGGGCCGGGTGGCTGATGTAACAGCGAAGCCGTAGACGTTGGGGACGCCACCTATTATCGCTGGGCATCGCCTCCATACTGGCTGTCTCGTCCATCCATAGTCGATCCGTTTGTAGTCGGATGACTTTGTAATGGTATTTCGGGTTGTCGTTGAGGAAGGGGCGGAGACCGTCGAGAGGAATTCCTTGCCGTTGCGAATCATCCGCGTGCGTTGGGCTGGGGTCACTTCCATGATCACCGCCCCGTTTTTTCGTGGGGTCATCGATTTCTGTTTTCACGCTTAACATGGTGTGATAGTTTGCGGAATTGCTTTAGGCGTAAGTTTTACCTGGCGGATGAAGCTGGCGTCGAAGGTGATGGTGACCAGTTGTCGCTGGCTGCGGTGGCATGGTCGCGAGCGTGCCGGACGCCGTGGTGATGCCCCGGCGAGGATGAGGGTGAAAACGATGACGACTGCCCAGACGAATCCTGGAATCGTATTACGCCATCGTGGAGTGTTTCTGTCTTTTTCCATTATCGGTGCTTTCTGGGTCTTGCTGATTTCTGAAATAGTCTGCTAATGTGTGCATATATATTTTTATGCAGCGATAAGCGCAGGTAGGGCGCGTAATGGGTCAAAATCGCGATGAAGCCTATAACGGTCCCAGTCATGACTACGCCCTGGGTCACGGCTGGCGGTTTCGGATCGACATCTACCTCGGGAGCGTTATTTCGGCATTGTTATTCGTGGAATGGAAGGCATTGTCAGCATGATGGGAAATGGTGGGACGGGAGACGCCGGCACTGGTATTTTGCTCCAGCGCGACTGATGGACGCTGGCTTCGATTTTTCGTTTCGCTGCTGTTTGTCTTATCGAGGTCCGTCGAAACCTTATAGCTGAAATGGACTGATCGTTTAAAGTATGTTACTACCGCGCGTAATCGTGCATAGGTATTTTTATTCGATAAACTTAAACTCTTTTCGAACGTTCCATCCGTTCCGAGGAAGTGGAACTGCTCGTCTGTCCAACCGCCGGCAAGCTGGGGGATCGGTTCCTCGGGATAGTTTTTGAGGGGAACATCTGGTCCTTCGAGTCCGCGCAGGCTCGTCTGTCCCAGCTGAGACTTCCTGCTGAATTTCAGGTTCTCATGGCGAGAATGTCATCTTTGCTGGGAGATTGTCCGTGAGACGTAAAGGTCGTCGTTTGTCTCCGGTCGCTGGAAACGGTGTATGTCAGTTGAAGGTTCGGGGCCGAGGATGTCTATGAGCCTTCAGCCGAGGACAGGTTCGTGGATGCAGCCAGACGGAAGAAGGTCATCCATGAAGCTTTTTCTGCCCCTGCTGGTCCATTTTCCCCGAAGTCCTGGGCCGTCAGGCCTTTGTCGGCCAGCTTGTTGGAGCAGAATCTCGTTTTTCTGGTATCGGGAGAAATCATCTGCATCCTGCTGATGCTCAGCTGGTGAAAGAGCCAGTCGACGGACTGACTGTCCCTGCCAGTTCCTTCAGCAGACGGGTGAGGGAAAGCAGCCGGTCCTGACGGCGGCAAGACGGAGGCGTAAGCGTCGTTGTCGGCGTTCACCGTTTTCCAGTCCTCATCGTCCGGCGCTGTTCTGATCGATGATCCTTTTGAGTAACCTGGATATCAATGGCCGTATCCTGCATATACGCCTGTTTGAGGTTGTCGTTCTCTCGACGCCATTCGGCTCATTGTCGCCGCACCAATCCCAGAAACGTTTATACCCAGGACGCGTCGGCGGGGACGCGACCTTTGACAACGGCTAGCAGCGTTTTTCGCGGTTGCCAAATCTCGCGTCGGCATCATCTGGCACCTCCGAATCCGCGCGCGGCGTTCGCGTCCGCGCCTCTCTACTGTTCAGACATTCTGATAAAAAGCGGCTGAATTGCTGACCCAGGGAGCAGCGCCGCGCGTGCACTGTCGAAACCCTCCTCCAGCAGGAGGGCGACTTTGGCCGAACCAGTGCCTTCGCCCTTTTTATCCGTCTTCTTCACAGTCGTTCGCAATGAGCTTTCCAATTTTTCCAGTTCGCGACCTGACTGGCCAGTTCTTTTCCATCGATGTTGATCTGGGTCACAAGTCCTTCTTCCTGTAGGAATCCATGTTCTTTCAGTAGAGTATTGGTCGTCGTGGTCCCACCTGGAGACGAAGCCGTTGCAGATTTTCTTCCCCGGCTTCCGGGCGCCGTTCAACCTTGCTCCCTTGATCGTTTGGCGAGAGCGATGAACTGGGTGGTCGCATCATGGACTTCTCCGTCGTCACCGCACGATCGGCGATATCCTGAAGAATGGGTCAGATAGCTGCCGAAAAGCCTCCAGCCGCTTCCCTGCGAGGGAACAATTTCCTACCCGCTCAGTGAAAACCTCATCCATGATGACGAGTTCGGGGTCTTCCAGAGACGCTCATCCTCCGTGCCAATCTGTTCATCCGCTGGCGAAGATGGTTCTCATCCGCCCGCAGGTATCAATCAACCTGGTCAGATGACTTATACGCAGCCGAGTCTCTTCTAGTATCGTCAGCGAGCTTCTTCAGCGTATGGGTGAAGCTGTCGGAAGCAGCAAAGCGGAATTCCCGTTGACGACGCTTTCCATACGCTGACAATAGCCCACCGCGATACGGCTGTCGACCTCGAGGATTTCAAGGGCAATACCGACCGGACGTTGGTCCTGGGCCGACTTGAACCCTTCCTCCAGCCGTCGATCTCCTCTTGGAGGTCAGCAGCCGCGGAGACGTTTCTTCGCTTCGGACAGTTCGGCCCCCGCACCGGCTGACGCGACTCGGGTGGTCTGCGCCTGAAGCGTTGATGCAGCGATTGATTCCTATGTTCTCCTTTCTACTTGCAACAGTCATCATGCATCAACGTTGAACGCAATCAGATAGGAGGATATCGATCTCACGCTTGTTCCATATTGCCCTGGGTCCCGGCGGGCAGCGGCCGCGTCGCCTGGGGCGGCGTCAAGTTTGGCACGGACGTCGTCAGCAAGGGCCTGCGCCCGTTTGGCCAGAGCCTCAACTCCCACTGGTGAACGGAGTCCTCCAGATCCAGGCCGCCGGTTTCAATGTCCCGGACGACTGGACCGCCGATCGCGGGCTTGTTCGTAAGACGCGAAGTATCGCCCTGGCTTCCTCCTCGGTCAGGGAGGAAACATCCCGCCGCTTGCCGGTCTCTTCCGATTCGGCGCTTGTCTTCGCCAGATCATGATCTTTGCTTGTTCGTTTATCAGGTTATGCGGGGCGGTGGATAGGGGGCTGTCGCCCTTGCTCTTCCTCGTCTTTTATCCTGGCGTTTTACTTCGCTTTCCGTCGGCGCTGCTCGCATCTGGTCGACGGTCGTCGAAGCTTCCCCTGTGCAAGGTCAGGATCAGCTTGACCTACCGTCGCGGGCGGCATCCGAGACGACGTGGCCCTGGTCGTCCTGGAACCGCATAGCGCTCCGGGTCGCCAGGGCGCTCAAATGCGTCAGGCTGGCGTGGAGTTTTTCAATCCGGAAAAGAGGCGTCATCCGTCAGGGCGACGGCCACATCCAGGCGGCGGATCGCGTCGTCGACCAGAAGCTGGGGACGCTCCACGATACCGCCTGGCTGGGTGAGACTGAGCCGGTTCTGTAAGTCGATGCGCGTTGTTCCGGGAAGCCAGACGGTAGAGTCAGACGTTCCTGATCCTCTTTCGCGCTTCGTCCACTGCGCGCAGTTGTTCCATCACGTCTGGCACCACGCGCTTGGCCGCGTCGGCGAGGGGGTGGAGGCCCGCATATCCGCCGCCAGGTCGATCAGGGTCCAGTCATCCTCATGCGATGGCGGAAACCAGGGTGACGCAGCCAGCAGCGGACGACCCCTTCATCGGAAAACCCGATCAGGTCTTCGAGCGTAGCTGCCGCGGGCCACGATGATCACGTCGATTGTCGGTCGGCGTCCAGCTCTGAATAGCCGCGATCACTTCCCTCAGACAATGCTCTCCTTGCACATGCACGTGTTCGATGGTGAACTCAATGGTCGCAGCGCAGTTTGGCATTGGACCACGTCCCCTCGGCCCGGGCCTGAGTAGATGAGGCCGATCCGGTGAATCCCGGGCAGGGGACCTTGTTGCCTCTTCGTCAAAGGCCTTCCCCTGAGCTGCGAAGTTCTTCGATCTGCTGGCGGAGGTCCCCTTGCCCACCCGGCGATGTCATCCCCGGTGAGGCTGGAAACTGTCCTTTCTCATCCAGATCTCAGGACGGGCCGTGACCACCACCTTGTCTCCCTGGACGAATTGAGCGGCCTGATGGAAGTTCCGCCAGCCGGAGACCTGAACGGTCACTCTTCGGTGTTGTCGCGCAAAGTCATGTAAACCGAACCGGCCCTCGGCGGGTATTGATTTTCTTGATCTGCTCCTTCCACCCAGGTGGCCGTCAGTTCTCCACGGCCTGATGCCATTTTGGCTCAGATGGGCCACGGACCAGGGATGGTCCGGGGTGGTGTCGCGTGAAAGGGCTGGCTCTGCCGGGACCTTGCCCCATGGTCGTATCCGAATTCAACATATCTCCACTTTAACGATTCAGGCCTACGACCCGGTTAGACATCGGCCTGGAGATAATTCAGGGCTGACGGCCGCAGGCGGGAGGCCGCCGCTTTCAGCTTTCAGATGGAAAACGACACGCACAGGGGCTTTTCCAGCTGAATCCCGCGGGTCTACAGGGCAAATCCTTCGATGTGTGAGGCAAGGAGGCGCTGCACCGCACTCGCATTGGCATGGATGTTGGATCGACCACCGTCAGTGCCGTCGTGCTCGACCAAGGCTACGTCGACGCCGAAGGCCAGCGCATCCATCAGCCTTTCAGCCAGGACGACCCCCGGTCCTTTTCGCCGATTACCGCCGGCATCACGCCAATGTGAGGGCGACCGCCCAAGAGCTCCTGACCGATATCCATCAGACCCTGGCAGCGGCCGGACGGGGGGAGGAGCCGGTCCAACTGGCCATCACCGGGTCAGGGGGCATCAGCCCGTCGACCATATCCATGTCCCTTTCTCATCCAGGAAGTCATCTCCGAGACCGACGCCATCGAAGAGGCCTACCCCAGGCTGTACGTGGATCATCGAACTGCAGCAAGACGCCAGATCACCCACCTCAAACCAACCCTGAACAGAGGATGAACGGTTCCTGCAGGAGGCACCGGGCTTTCATCGACCAGACCACACCTTGCTCGACACCGACGCCGAAGGGCTCAACAATCTGCCCAAAAGACCATAGTGTCCTTATCCCATCGCCTCCCGTTGCGGGGTCTTCACAATCCGACCTCAGCCCTCATCAACGACGGGGCCGCCAAACCGATCTGGCCGTTTCCATCTTCGCTGCCGTGGCACCCAGACCATCGCCGGCCTGGCCAATGGCCGCCCGGTCAGCGGGACCGTGGTCTTCCTCGGCGGCCCTCTTCTTCATGAGCGAATCCGCGAGCGGCCTTCAACGGCTGCTTCGACCGGTGGACGACTTCATCACCCCGAATCCGCCCATCTGCACGTGGCTTGGAACACTCCGGGCCGCCTCCTAGCTGACTCGACTAGACATCCCGCTGCCGCCAAGAAATGGCACGAAGAAAGTGGGCTTGACATCTTCGCCTCTGACTCTGCAGCAGCTTTTGGACGACATCGACAATCTGAAAAACCTGCCTTTCGGAGAACCGGACCATGCGGCCCCTTTTCCTGACCCCGCAGGAGAGAGAGGGAATCGGCCGCCGGCACAGCAAAAGAGCATGTGGTCGTAGGGACCTGGAAGAACTCGCGCTCATTTTCCTAGGATCGATGCCGGATCCACCACCATCAAGGCCACCCTGATCAACGATGACCAGAAACCGTCCCGGTCCTCTTACGGGGCCAACGAGGTCCCCCTTGCTGGCGGCGGAACATCATCAAGGAAATCGAAAGTCCTGCCGGCTGAGGCTCTACATCGCCCGTTCCCGCACCACTGGCACGGGGAAGGCTGACTAGCGCCGGCCTGCATTGGCGACGAGGGGGTCGGAGACCATGGCCCACTACCGTGGGGCCGAGATCGTCAGCCCCGGGTCACCTCGGTCATCGACATCTGGCGGGCAGGATATGAAATACCCGTCCATCGACGACGGGTGATCGAACCATCTCCGTCAATGAGGGCTTTGCTCTGGCTGGTTGCGGGTTCCTTCCTGCAGACCTTCGCCCAGTCCATGGACCTGACCATCGACGAATCCACCCAAGCCGCCTTGCGCTCCCAGGCCCCGGTCGACCTGGGCCCTCGCCGCACGCGTCTTCATGAACTCTCGTCAAACAAGCCCAGAAGAAGCCAGTATCGAGTACAGTAGCCGCGCCAAAGTATTCCGTGGTCCACGCCCTCTACAAGGTGATCAAACTGAGGGACACTACTGACCTAGGGGATACCGTGGTGGTCCAGCGAGGCACCTTCCTCAACGACGCCGTCCTGCAGGGCCTTCGAACCTGTGACGGCCGTCAGGTGGAAAGGCCCAACACGCCAGCCTATCGCCTATGGTTGCGGCTCTGACCGCCTGCATGCATTACGACGAGGACGAAGCCTGCGGGAAGCGGCGAAGCGATGGCGGCCAGCTGGCCAGGACCTCCATGCTGTCCGGAGACCAGCTGGACCAGCTGAGCATGACCACGGAGAGGGATGTCTGCAACTCTCTGCCATGAACAAGTCAAGCTGACCATCACCACCTTCCAGGACGGGTCCCGCTATGTGACCGGCAACCGGTGCGAACGCGGGGGAGACAAGAACAAAAAGCGCTCGCCCCTGCCCAACATGTATGACTACAAGTACAAGCGGGTCTTCGGCCACCGTCGCCTGTCCGATAGCCACCAGCGTGGGCCACGTATCCTCTGGGTGCTCAACATTATGAGAACTATCCTTCTGGGTTCACCCCTCCTGACTCAGTCTGGATTCAAAGTCGAGCTTTCCCGCAGGTCCAGCCATGAGCTCTTCCAGAAGGGGATCGATTCCATCGCTTCGGAGAACATCTGTTATCCGGCTAAGCTGGCCCACGGCCATATGAAGGACCTGCTGGACAAAGGCATCACCACCATCTTCTACCCGTGCGTCTTCTTCGAAGAGGAGCTGGCCCTGACCAAGACACCAAGTTCAATCGCCCGATCGTGGCCAATGATCCCGGAGTTATCGGGGCCAACATGGAGGAGCTGAGGACCCGGCCATCCGCTACATGCACCTTACTTCAACATGGCCAATCCCGACAAGATGGTGGACCGGATCGTGGAGGAGTTCGCCTGGGCCCAGTCAGCCGAAGAGGCGGAGAAGGCCGTGGCTGCCGCCTACGCCGAAGACAAGATCTTCAAGCATGACGTCGATGGAAGGCCTGCGGGCCCTGACCTATATGAAAGAGCACGGCCCGAGGGGGACTGTTCCGGAAGGCGGCCTTACCATGTGACCCGGAGATCAACCACGGCATCTGAAGCCATCTGCACCATGGGGCGATGGTGGTCTCTGACCGAGGATTCCGTCTCTGGCTGGAGCCGGGACGGAACTGAACTTGACCCTTCATCGGCGAAGAGGAGCAAAACCCCGGTTTCATACTAAAGACGGCTCGCCAGGTGGATGACGGGTATGACCTCACAACCTGCGGGGGCCAAACTCATCTCCGATGGGCAGGCGGTCCTGGGATTGGCTTCTGCTGGTCGGCTGACCCGGGCTCGACCGTCAGTAATCGTGCAAGGCCAATCCAAGACCGCTCGCGACTACGCCACCTGTGGCCGAATACGATCGACCCTCCAGGAGGCTTTCGATTCCTCCAACCAGGTTCACGCCGACGGCCAGGAAGCCGGGCCCCTTTTGCGGGTCATGAACCAGTGGGCTCATCACGCCCGGCTTTACGCGGCCGTCCGCCTCGTCTCCCAGTATCCCAGTCTGAATTGGTCCAGCTCATCCCTGGCTGCGGGGCTTGACGCCATCACCACCGATCAGGTGCAGGAGGTCCGGGGGAGAAGCTGGAAGACGTCACACCGTCCAAGATCGACGAAGTGAGGTAACCTGGCAGCGGCTACATCCGCCAGCGGTCCTCAAGGCCGCCGTAGAGGAAAGGGCCAAACGGGCCTAGTCACGACGACCACCGGTTTCCACCGGACGGTCCGCAAAGGCGCCAACATGTCCAAGTACGCCAAGATCGTCCCCTTCACCAAAGAGATGAAGAAGACCCATACCATCCTCCCCTGTCTCAGATGTCGCCCGTCCATTTCGGCCTTCTGAATCGATCTTCCGTTCCGCCAAGGCGGAGCTGCTGGAACACGCCCAAGGCCGACATCGAGTTCGGCTTGAAATACGTGAACAACGACGCCTGCTATCCCTCCATCCTGGTGGTCGGGCAGCTGGTCAACGCCATAGCCGAAGGCCGGTATGACCCTGACCACGTGGCCCTGGCCATCACCCAGACCGGAGGCATGTGCCGGGCCACCAACTATTATGGCTTGATCCGCAAGGTCTGGTGGACGCTGGCTACCCCAGGTCCCGGTCATCGCCATCTCCACCCAGGGGCTCGTGACAACCCCGGTTTCAGCATCACTTGCTGCATCGGGCGGCCGGCCTCTTTATCTGGGGATCTGTCAAGAAAAGTCTCACCGGACCCGGCCTTACGAACAGGAGGCGGCTCGGCGGACCGGGCTCTACGCCCGCTGGGGATGCGATCGGCCGTGAGACCTTGAACATCACGGCTTTTTCCACGACCGCGAAGAAACATTCACGGCAGGCCCTATCTGACTTATAACCAACTATGCTGAGGGATCGTCCGCGCCTTCGACGCCCTGCCTTTGCGCCGCATCCCCCGCAAGCCCTGGGTCGCGTGGTCACGAGATCCTGGTCAAATACCAGCCGGACGCCAACAACAACGTGGTCAAGGTGATCGAGTCAGGACTGCGAGGCCGTGGTCCCCGGCATGATGAGTTCATGACCCAGACCATGTACTCCTATACATGGAACCAGCGGGTCCTGGGTCAGGACTTCAGAGGGCCGTCCCGTGCGCAAACTGGCCCGTTTCCTGGCGGAGAAATACCGGAACGTGGTGGAGAAGGCGCTCGCGCTCTCCCATGGCAAGTTCTCCCTGGACGCGACCATACCTGAGCTCATGGAGAAGGCCCAGACGGTCACCTCCATCGGCGTTCAGGCAGGGGAGGGATGGCTTCTTTCCGCGGAGATGGTGGACCTGATCGGTGACCGGACCTAACATCATCTGGTGCCTCAGCCTTTCGCCTGCCTGCCCAACCATGTGACCGGCCGGGGATGTTCCACGAGATCCGTCGGCAGCATCTGAAGCCAACATCGTCTCCATCGACTACGATCCCGGTTCTTCCGAGGCCAACCAGCTCAACCGCATCAAGCTGATGATCGCCGCGGGGAAGAAATCGGCGAAGAAGGCCAAAATGGCCGAACCGCTTGGTGAGGGAGCCTTTGCTAAGGTGTGACATGAACGAGGCAGATGACATCAACGAGACGAACGGCTCGGACGACATGGTGGCTCGATCGGTCCGAATGATTCAAAGGGCCCGAAGGGATTGAACGGTTCGAACGACCAAGGCAAGATGAACGAGGGAACCGCAAAGAAAGGGCGAAGAGAGGGAAGACGAAATTGTCGGACGAAGAGATCGACAAGGCCTTGTCCGACTTCGAAAGCGAGTTCGCCTCCTTCTCGCCGCACGACGGTTCCTTCGGGTCAGGACTTGGGTGACGGCTTGGATCAGGACTTGGACCAGCTGGAGGATTTTCGATGAGCAGCTGCAGGGGATCTCTAGGCAATAAGGCCAAAGTCGCCCTTCTCATCACCCAGTTGCGGTCCGCCCGCTTCTCGCCGCCTTGTGCAAGCTTTCTCCCAGATTTCGCTCTCGTCTTGACTCTCCACAGGGGCCTGCGCCATTCTGACCGACTCTGGACGGCGATCGGCCCTGAACAGGCCGCCAAACAGTTGACATCCATGGTCAACGGATTCGGCTTGGTCTCTGGCCGTCAATCGGGCGGGACAAGGTGGACATGCACTTGTGGACCGGAGGGCAGGAAGGCGACCTTCGCTCCCCTCCTCTGGTGCTGTCTTCCACCGCCCTCTTCGTCGAAGACTGCTGACCGGGTCCCTCCCTGAAGGACTTGTAGGAGCAGGGGCGGATCTGATCGATAGTGGAAGATGAGCCAGGTGGAGGCCTACGAGGTCATCGGCGAATTCCTTGGTGAATTAGCGGATTTCAATGAATTTCTGTAGATTACCATCAATCTCTGTAAATTTATGAAACCACTGCCGCCTTGGCCGCCCGTTTCATCTTTCGTCGCTTCAAGCCTTCCTGAGCTGCCCTTCCGGTAGAATGTGAAAACGATAGTGCCCATTTCTACCTGAAAAGGAGAGAAGTATGATCAACCAGTATCCCGATCCCGCCCTGACGGCCAGCCTCAGCCCCAACCGATGGGACAAGCCGGTCCGATGGATCAACCTCGGCCCCAGCCGGCGCTGGGTCAGCCCAATCCGGCCTGGCAGTCTCAGCCTGAGCAGCCCAACTATGAATCCGATGGGTCAGCCACAACAGCCCAGCCGGCGGCCGATGTCGACGTCACCGATATGATCCCGCCCAAGACCATAACGGTTTCTACGATTCTCGGCATGGCGGATTCGGTATTTCGTTCTTGGCGGCATGCGGCAGGACTTGTTGAAAGCTGATCGCCGCATGCCGGAGCCCTGCTCGTTCTGGATCGGGGTCTTTCGCCGGCGGTCACCGTGAAAGCCAACATCGGTACCACGGAGAGCATGTCCGTGTCTTTGATCAAGTCAAAGGATGGGATCGACTTAGGTATCGTCATCCTGATTCTTGCCGTGGTCGCGGTTGTCTTCACGGTCCTGCGTAAGAAGATCTTCACCACCATCGCCTTCGCCACGTCCATCGCGGCCTTGGTCATGACCGTCATCTGCATGGCATGGTTGAGGCGAATCAGATTTCCTCAGCCAAGTCGGCCTCTCCGCTTACGGGGCTCTGGCCTCGGCTGCTGTGAGCGTCGTTTCCGGTCCTGGCCCCTTGGATCACCCTGCTGGGATGCCTCTCGACATGGTCGTCGCCACTCTTGGTTTGTTCCTTTTGGATGGTCAGAAGCGCAAGGCCCTGGGGCTCCTGGGTTCTTTGCCGACTTTCTCCACCCGGCAGGCGTCGAATCAGCAGCCCACCTTCCAACAGGCTTCTTTCCAGCAGGCCTCCCACCAACCGGCGCAGAACCAGCAGGCATTTTGCCCGGCAAGGTCTCGATCCGCAGGCGCAGAGCCAGCCGAATGCCTTCCAGCAGCAGACTCTTTACTGGGAGAGACCCCGAGTTCAACGCTTCCGAGGCCGCCGCCCTGCGCCAGGCGCTTCCGGCCCGCTCTGCCCCAGTGTGGAGCCCTGTCGAGTCTGACTCAATTTCTGCACCTCCTGCGGCGCCTCTCGAAGGCCTGAACGAATCAGACGGGTCTTCACGAAGAGGGGCCCTGATGGAGCCGGGACATGAATCATGAAGCGATCATTCAGGCGGCCAAAGACTATGTGACCGCACTGTTTTCGCAGGATTTCCAGCGGTCACGACGTCGGCCACACCATGCGGGTCTATAGGATGGCGACGTCCCTGCCCGATGCGAAGGGGCCGACCTGTTCACGGTCCAGCTGGCCGCCCCTGCTTCGCGACGCCGATGACATCAAACTGTCCCCTCAGACCTATGAGAACAAGGACCATGCGGTCTCTTTCCTCCTGGGGCAAGGGGTCGATCGGGGGCTCAATCCGTGGCATCTGCCATATCATAGACCAGGTTTTCCTTCAAAGGGGACAGGCGGTCATCCCCGACAGTTTGGAAGGCAATGCGTCCAAGACGCGGACCGGTTGGACGCTCTGGGTGCCATCGGCATCGGCCGGGCCTTCGCCTACGGGGGCAGCCGCCACCGGCCCATGTACGACCCCGACATCCAACCCCGTCTTCATATGGATGAAGAGGAATACCGGTCGAACGAATCCACGACCATCAACCATTTCCATGAGAAGCTCTTCAAGCTTCGTGCCTTGATGAACACGCAGGCGGCGAAGAGGATGGCCGCCAAAAGGGAACGTTTCATGCGGGATTTCGTCGACGAGTTCCTGCTGGAATGGGATGGTGAGCGGTAGGCCCAGCCTGCGCTATGCTAGGACTATGAACGCGCAGCAAGAATTCGTCCTTCGCTCGGTCGAGGAAAACGACATCCGCTTCGTCCGCCTTTGGTTCACGGACGTACTCGGCCAGCTCAAGTCGGTGGCCATAGCCCCGGCGGAGTTGGAAGATGCCTTGGAAGAAGGGATCGGTTTCGACGGGTCCGCCGTGGAAGGCCTCACCCGCGTATCCGAAGACGACATGCTGGTCAAACCCGACGCCTCCACCTTCCAGATCCTCCCCATGGAAGGGGCCGACAAGGCCGGCCTGACGGCCCGGATGTTCTGCGACGTGCTCACCCCTGAAGGAGAACCCAGCCATGGGCGATTCCCGCCATGTGCTGAAGATGGCCCTGGATAAGGCCAAAGAGAAGGGTTTCAGCCTACTGCCATCCGGAAATCGAATTCTATCTTTTCGAGCAGCAATCCGACTGGACCAGACCCCCGGTCTCCATCGACGAAGGGGGATATTTCGATCAAGTCCCTCGGTCCTCCAGTATGGATTTCCGCCGGGCCGCCGTCAGCCAGTTGGAACAGTTGGGGATTCCGGTCGAATTCTCCCACCATGAAGCGGGGCCGGGCCAGAACGAGATCGACCTCGCGTCATGCGGATGCCTTGGCGACCGCCGACAACGTCATGACCTTCAAAACCTTGGTCAAAGAGATCTCCTTGGACCGGGGGATCTACGCCTCCTTCATGCCTAAGCCTCTGGTCGACCAGCCCGGTCCGGCATGCACACCCATCTCTCCTTGTTCGAGGGGATTCCAACGCCTTATGAAGCCGGGCGAAGAGTTCAACATGTCCCGGACGGCCCGGCAGTTCGCTGCTGGCATCCTCTACCATGCCCAGGAGATCACCGCGGTCATGAACCAGTATGAATTCTGCTGCGGCTCTGGGAGGGGCGGAAGCCCCGTCCTACAGTCTGCTGGGGGCACAACAACCGGTCCGCCCTCCTGCGGATTCCCCAGTACAAGCCCGGCAAGACCGACCTCGCTCGGATCGAGTTCAGGGCTTTGATCCCACCTGCAATCCTTATCTGGCTTTCGCCCTCCTGCTAGCCTGCGGGGTGGACGGGATCGACAAGCAGATGGAATTGGAGGAGCCGACCACCGATGACGTCTGGGACCTGACCGACGGGGAACGCATGGCCATGGGCATCCAGCCTTTGCCCGGATCTTTGGATCTCGGCCTTGAAGCAGAGATGGAGAAGTCCGACTTCGTGGCCCAGATATTGGGAGAGCACGTCTTCGAGTACTTCCTGCGTAACAAGCTATCGCCGAATGGAGGCAGTACCGCCAACAGGTGACCCAGTACGAGCTGGCCCAATATCTGCCCCGGCTTTAGGAATCCTAGCTGGCCAAAGCCTTCTTCATCCTCTGCAGGCTGATTGGATGCAGGGTCCCCAATTCCTGGGCCCACAGGGGAAATCCGGAATTCTCATACATCCAGCGAATCCTGACCTCGGTTTTTCACAGCCTGGTCATGCTGCGTGCCCAGCCGGGTCTTCCCGGTCAGGGCGTGGTCCGATCGACCAGCCCATGAGCCTCTTCCGCCTCCCCAAGCCCATTGCACATCCCGAAGCGTTGGCTGGCCTTCTGCAGACGCATGAGGTCGGCTTGGCACAGACGTCGATTCGGGACAGGTTCTGCCGGGGTCTCGGCTATATAGCCGGGATGGGACCAGGCTGGCCAGATGCTCCTTGATCGATTGCTGCACGGACAGCAAGTGCAGACTGACCGTCCCCGTCACCGCCTTTTCCGCTTGGGCGTAAGACTCCAGGCCTTTGATCACATCTTTGGCCACTGAGTAAACCGTATCCTCACAGATATCGGTGACGGAGGAGATCCTTTCCTCCAGCTGGGCGTCCGAGGAGACTCATCCACCTGGGGGCAGGAGCCGCTTGATGGCGGCTATTTGGAGGTCCGCCACCAGGTCAGCCGTGGACTTGTGAGGGGCGGGAGGCCAGCATGAGGGCTTCCTGCCCAACCAGCGGGAAGAGATCCGCCCGCTGGCAGTTCCAGCTTTTTCGCCAGCTGTCTCCTGACATGACGGCCTTTGTTTGGAGGAGGCTCGCCTGGCCAGCATGGTCGCCTTGGCCACGTGTTTGCCTTTTGGCTCCAGCCTGAGGGCTTGGTTCTCCACTTTTGCGTGGCTGACGCTTGGGCCGCTTAAGCGAAACGTAGCTGCAGCTCTTTCAGGTCTTTGGATTCCCCAGAACCTGGGCCCGGGAAGCGCTGGAGGATGAGAAAAAGGCCTCGCTCGGCTTGTCCCTGGCCTTTGCGATTCGGGCGGTCGCCTTGCCTGTGGCCCTTGGAATCTTTCTCCACGCTGAAAGTCATGCGGACGAAATCAGTGCAGGCGATTCCTCTGCTCCTGGTTGAAGTCCTGAGGATGGATATCGGCTCCGGCTACAGCGATGGCGGCCTGAGTGAAGGCATGGGTGAAGTCGGAATCCTCCAGAGAGGAACCTCATGGTCCAGGAGCCAGGTCTTGATCTTCGCCGCCGTGTCGGGGGGCGGGAATGAGCTGGACCCGGATGGATTTGGGCAAGGATTTGATGGTGGCGATGATCAGGTCGTCCAGCAGACCGGGCACGTTCCAGGAGAACTCTTCCGGTCGCAGGCGGGACAAGGCTGACAGGGGATGTGGACGGTGACCCCATCCTTGTCTGAATGAGGGTCGCACAGGTAGGTCAGGGCAGGTCAATCTGGCTTCCATCAGTCCCGCTGCATGCCAGATATTGGGGTAATCCTCCAGACGGAAGTCGCTGAGCGAGTTGGAGGAAAGCCGGTCCACGGCATCGGGCCGAGAAATCCAGAAGGCGGGGATAGGTCCCATGCTCCTTCTTCCACCAAGAGCCCAAGGCGGCTAGAGTGGTCACCGATTCAGGTAGACAGAGTCATAGAAATCAAAGAGGTCATCATCGGTGATGGTCCGGGCGATCCGGCGGGTCCGGTGCGATCTCATCGGATTCCCGCAGGACGTCTCAAGTTGCCACTCACGAAGGAATCATAAGGGAAAAACGCTGACGGATGTCGCCTTCCACCAGGCCTTGGCGGATCAGGAATTCGCGGGCCTGGGCGGGGTTGACCGAGGCCCATTGCACCGGCCGGTTCTGGACGATGGGCAGGCCGTAAAGAAGCACGGTCGATTGGGCTATGGCCGCGGCCGTCGCCGACCAATGAGGTTCGGCGTAAGTGGTCTTGGTCAGGTCCTTTCTAATTCCTCCGCCCACTCGGGTTGGATGGCGGCCGCGGTCCGAGCCCACAGGCGGGAGGTCTCTACCAATTCTCCGGCCATCACCCAGGCCGGGGTGGATTTGAAAACCGTGGAAGCAGGGAAGATGGAGAAGCGGATTCCCCGAGAGCCTTGATAATTGTTCTCGACGCCTTTTGCGCCCGCTTGATGGCCCTGGCTCTTTGCGCCCCGGACAAGCCGGAGAAGTCGGAAGCCTTGGGCCCCCTGACCACCTGCATGCCGAGCGAACTCAAAAGACCGGCCAACATGGATTGATGGACGCCGTCAGCGTCCCAGGAACAACAAAGGCTATGGGCGGCCTGCTGGTTGTCGGGCAGTTGGCGGATTTCCAGGTCAGGCCGGCTGATGGGGTAGGGGTCGTCCAAGGTCCACCGTATGTCTTTTGCAAACGACCGCAGTTGGCTGTAAAGGTCTTTCCACTGGCGCATTCGTAGGAAGTTCATGTACTCGTTTTTGCATTTGCGGCGTAGAGGCGAAGTTGCTCAGGTCTCCATCCGCCTGGAAGAAGGCGTCCCAGATATTGAGCATGGTGAGGAAATCGCTGGAAGGATCGGCATAACGGTTATGCAAGCGGTCGGCCTCGTCCGCCTTCTCTTCCGGCCTCTCCCGAGGGTCCTGCAGACTGAGGAAGGCGACGATCACGAGGACGGAGGCTAAAGTCCTAGGGCTGATCCGGGAGGCTTGGATGATCATGCGGCCCAGGCGGACGTCGATGGGTATCCGGGCCAGGCGGCGGCCGATGCCGGTCAGCCGGATATCCCCCCGCTTGCGTCTGATGGCCCCCAGTTCGGCCAGCTCATTGAAACCGTCGGTGACCGACCTCATGTCGGGAGGGTCGACGAAGCCGAAATCGGTGATGTCCTGGGCCGTATGGGCTACTCCTATCGAGAGCATCTGCAAGGCCACGGCCTTAGGGAAGTGCGCTGGATCTCCGGGTCGGTGAAACGCCGGGACTCGTAATCGGCCTGGGAATAAAGGCGGATGGCGATGCCGTCGGCCACGCGGCCGCATCGGCCCGCCCTCTGGTCGGCGCTGGCCTGGGAGATGGCCTCCACCGGCAGCCTCTGGACCTTGGCCGCCTTGGAATAACGGGAGATACGGGCGAAACCGGGATCCACCACGAAGCGGATGCCGGGAACGGTCAAGGAAGTCTCGGCCACATTGGTGGCGATAATGATCCTCTGCCGGCTGTGCTCTTCGAAGACCTTGTGCTGCTCCTTGGCGCCTCAGACGGGCGTAAGGGGACGATCTCCAAGCGAATCAGGCCGGCGGGGGTCGGTTCTTTTTGGGCCCCAGGGCATGGGAGATGGCATCCGCGTACTCGTGGATATCGCGCTCGCCGGAAGCGAAGACCAGGATGTCACGGGGGCCCCGCTCCCGGGCGGACAAGACCACCAGCTCCATGCAGGACCGGGCGACGGCGGCAGGAACGTCGCGAAGGGTCCGCAGCGGAATCGGCGAAACCGGGGACCGACTGCATCAGGGCGGGGAAGCCGCCGGTCGGTTCATAAACGATCTCCACCGGATAAGTCCGCCCACTGACCTCGACACCGGCACTTCCTTGCCGATGACCTGGCTGAAATGGTCCTGGAATTTCTGGGGAATCAATGGTAGCCGAGGTGATGATCAGCTTAGGTCCCGCCTTTATGCAGGAGCTGGCTCAGATATCCCAAAAAGGAAGTCGATGTTGAGACTGCGTTCATGGGCCTCATCGATCATGATGGTATCGTAGGCGGTCAAAAGCGGGTCTCGCTGGATGTGAGCCAAAAGGATGCCATCGGTCGCCACGCACAGCCGAGTGGAAGCCGAACTTTCATCGGTGAAACGCACTGGTAGCCGATTTCCGCCCAGTTTGGTCTCCATCTCGTCCGCTATGCGCTCGGCCACGGTTCGGGCGGCCAGTCGGCGGGGCTGGGTGAGCATGATCTGCTTGCCGTGGGTGCCCCGGCCCAGTTCCAGCAGCATTTTGGGGATCTGGGTTGTTTTTCCGGAGCCGGTTTGACCGCTGACGATGACCACCTGGCTGGACCGAATGGCGGCCATGATGTGCTCGCGGGCTTCGCTGACCGGCAGCTCGGAAGGGTAGGAGAAGACCAGACTCATGCCTGCGCCTCCGCGGATTCTTCCGATCTTTCGTCGGCTACTGGTCCGCCGGCAGCCTTTCAGTGGCTGATTCCCCAGCTGTCATCCCTGGTGTATTCGTCTCGGAAGACCGATGGACCCTCGATTACCCGGCATCCTTTGGCTGAAGCTTTTTCCTGACCGAAAAATGGTCGTCGAGATGCTGGGCCAGCCAGGGGACCAGGAATCCGCCCCAGATTCTTCTGAACGACCAGATAGGGCGTAACCTCCCTCAGCCAAGCGGGTCAGGTAAGGTCGACAGCAGGGCGTGGGTTCTCCTTGCCTACCCGGATGGGAGGGGTTGGACCAGATCAGGTCGAACCGGGCCTCTTCCCAGGCCTGTCCGTAGTCCGCCTGCCAGGCCTCGGCCGTCCCAGCCTGCACTCGAAGCCACGTGATTGCGACGGGCGTTGGCCTTGGTCAACCTCGACGGCCCTTTCGTTTCACATCCAAGGCCCAGACCGTGGCCTGGGGGTATTCGCGGCCAGGGCCAGGAGAACTCGGACCCAGCCGCAACCCAGGTCCAAGCAGTTTTTCACCCGGTGACCTTCGGCCTCGTCCGCGGTCCTACCGGGCACTTCCCTTCGAGGACCTTGGTCCCCAAATCCAGCCGATGGGAGGAAAAGACCCCATGGGATGTCTCCACGGTCGTGGGGATCCCCTGAATGTCTACCTGATGACCTGGCGGCTGTCCTCGGAGGAAGGCTGGGCGGAAAAGTATTGGTCTGCCATGGGGTCCCCCTAAAATCGATAGCAGAAAGTCTTCATATCCGTCGTCATTATATCCGTCAAGCAGCGAAAAGCACCGATTCCATGGAGGTGACAATGTCTCAGACCTGCTTCCTCAGCTATTACCCTTCCCTGCTCGGCACTGGCCCTCGCTTCCGACGGCCCGGCAGTAACGGGGACTTTGGTTCAAAAACAGAAAGTACTTCGCCTCTGGGGTGAACCTGATGACCCGGTTCCTACCAGAAGTGAGGCTTGACCGTTTGCTGGTGTTCATCCAGACCAAGACCTGGCTGGATTCCTATTTCGCCGGTCATGATCCGGGGCCGATCCCCCCGGTGAAAGTCAGCGGCACCCCTTTCCAAGAGGCCGTCTGGCGGATTCTCAGGGAGATTCCTACGGGCGGACGACCACTTACGGGCGGATCGCGGACCGGCTGGCCAGGAGGAAGGAAGGAGCATATGTCCGCAGGCGGTCGGTTTTCATCGTCGGGCATACAAGGTCTCCTCCTCATTCCCTGCCACCGCGTTTTGGGGGCCGGAGGAAAGCTGACCGGTTATGCGGCCGGGCTGGATGTCAAAGAGAGGTTGCTGGCCTTAGAGAAGGCGGGATCCGCGGGTTCACCTGATACCACTGATGCCCTAATTTGAGCACGGAACCTTCCTGCTGGGCCTGGCCCATCTTCCGGGAGAGGGTCTCCGGGCTGGTGCCCAGATATGAAGCCAGCTCGGCCAGGCTGAACAGATGGACCCGGGAGGACCTCTCTTGACGGCCCAGGTCGGCGAAATAGGCCCTGATCCGGTCCTCCACCCGGGGGAGGGTCAGATAATGGATCTGTCTTTGCAGGCGGTCGTCCCGGTCCAGGGTGAATCGGAGCAGCTGATAGGCAAGCTCTGACTGGGAGACCAACAGCTGGTGGAAGGCGTCGGCCGGGATGGTGCAGACGACGGTGTCCGACCTAGCTTCCAGGAAGATGTCCTCGTTGCGATGGCCGAAAAGCCAATCTTGGCTGAGTGAAGTTCCCCGCCTTCCATGACTCCTTGGAACTCTGTGGCCCCGTCGGAATTCAGGCGGTTGATGTGAACCCGGCCATGCTCAACGATGACCAGTTGGCTGGGACAGCCAGGGCGGAGGACGACTTCACCTTTGGCGAAATGCCCTGCGATGGACCAGGTTTTCGATTCGTTCCTGATCCTCCCATGGGAGCTGTTTGAAGAGGGGGACCAGCTGCACGCACAGGTGGGGCCGCCCTGCCTGACCTGGGTCGTGGGCATGGTCATGATCGGTTTCCGTGTTCATCGCGCTCCTTTGCCTGTGTTCTTTTGCCTGTGTTTCTTCGCTTGCCGGCCCTCTTGCCTTCCGCCTTCAGACTTCAGCCTTCCAGCCTATCGTCTTCCACCCGTCTCACTCTGTCTCACCTGTCAATCAGTCTAATCCTCTTCCTAATCCTCCTCCTCATCGTCCTCTTCCTGGTAAAGGCCTTCCTGCACCTCATGCCCCAGGAATTTCTGCCCTCGGGCGATCTGCTCTTTCAGCCAGGAGTCAAGCTCCTCCATCAGCCTGACTTGCCTGAAATGCCCTTCCTTCCTCGCCAGCTTCTCCGCCCTCTCCACGAACAGGAGCTGGGTGTCAGAAAGTCTTTGATCAAGCCGAAGAGCTGGTCCTGCCCCTGCGCGTATTTGCCGGCCGCCGATTGCTCCACCATGCTGAATTGCAGGAACTCGTCCGTGGTGGTGGGGATTAGGTCCCCCTCGGAGAAGAGGGAATCGTTGATCTTGATCAGGAATGCCGCTTCGGCCTTTTGCCATTGAGGGGCCACTTCCTCCAGGAAAAAGGAGGTGGGGCCGCCGGCGAAAAGACGGGCCTGTTCGATCTTGAGCAGGTGGATGACCAGGTTGGAGCTGACATGGCTGATCGATGGCCCCGGCGGAAGGCAGATGGTGCTCTTTCTGCTGCGGGCCCTTTCCTCCTCGTAGGCGGCCTCGATCGTTTGCGGGGCTTTTTGCGCTTTTGCCATCGTTCAGTTCCTTTCCTTGTTGATTTCTCTTGATTTTGGTGGTCGTTTGTTTATTGTTTGTTTATTGGTTTTTGGTGGTTGTTGATGGTTCCTGGTGGTTCCTTGGAATCCCATGCTTTCCTGGCTTGTGGTTTTACGATTCCTTTGACCCTGACCTTGTCGACCGTATAGCCCAGGTGGGTGATGACGGACGTCAGGTCTTGGACGAAGTCATATGATCCTCCACGTGCGCCTTGACTTTGCCGGCGTTGAAGAGGACCTTCACCTGCATGACTCCTGGCCGCCCTTCGACGGCTTTTTGGATTTTGGTCATGCAGGGAGGGGCAGGTCATCCCGCTCAGACTCACTGTGATTTCTTCCATGGCGACCATCCTCGCTTTCTTGTTTTCTGGTTTTGCCTGTTTTGCTTGCCGGCCGCGTTTTTCGGTTCGTGACCGGGAACAGGATCATTGTCTCCCTTTTCTCGAGCCGAATAATTGACATCGGTCAATTATTCGAAAATCTTCCGCTCAGTGCCCGGATGAGCCGCAGGCGTTCAGAATGACCGCCAGGATGCTGATTTCATGGATCAAGCATGCCGAGGCCATATGGATGTACCCTGCGAAAGACCGGAGCGTGAGCAGGACCACGGTCAGGACGGCGATCGCGATGTTCTCCCGCATGTTGGCCATGGTCTTCCGGGCGTAGAAGAGGGTCGAGACCAATTGGGAGAAGCGGGGATTTGACCAGGACGATGTCCGACACCTCGATGTACCTGGGTACCGCTGCCGATGGCGATCCTACATCGCCCGGGTCAAAGCCGGACTGTCATTGATCCATCGCCCACGAAGCTGCCACGCGGTGCCCACGTCTTGTGCAGGTCCTGAATGAAGTCATCCTTATCCTGGGGAAGGAAGCCCCCCTTCATCTGGTCGATGGGCAGGCCGGCGGCCGTGGCCTCCACGTTCTCTTGACGGTCTCCGGACAGGAGGATCAACTGGGATCTCCTCGCCATGGACTTCAACTCGGTCAGGGTCTCGCAAGGCGTCAGGGTCGCAGATCGGAAAATCTCAAGGCATAGGTCAGGCGTCCTTCGCGCGCCATGAGCACGGTGCTGGTGGCCGGCAGGTCAGCCGCGGACAGGTCGATGTGATTTTCCCGCATCAACCGTTCATTGCCGACCAGGATCCTTTCCCCTCCTATCAGGGCCTCCAAACCTCGGCTTCGACCACCCGGCTGCGTTCGACCGGGCAGAAGAGCCATCCTTTCCCCGGCCTGCTTTTTCCTGGGCATAGGCCTGGATGGCCTGGGCCAAAAGGGGTGGTCGGATTCGTGCTCGACGCTGGCCAGAAGGCGCAGGTTCTCTCTGTGGGACTCCGGCGAGGTTCCGCTCCTCGGTGACCGCCGGCCGGCCTGGGCGAGGGTTCCCGTCTTGTCGAAAACGGAGAGTCGACCCGGGAAAGCTGGGCGAAGACGTTGATCCTGGCCAGGATCCTTGTTTCGCTGCCCGGCCGATTCCGGCCACGGTGGAAAACCGGGACCCGATGACCAGGGCTCCGGGGCAGCCCAAGACCAGGATGGTGATGGCCAGCCGGATGTTTTTGCTGACCAGTCCGGTGATCAAGGCGATGAGGAGGACCAGGGTGTGAGTACTGGGAGAAGCGGTCGATGAAGCGTTGAGCTTGCTTTTACTGTCCTGCGCCTCCACCAACCTGAGTCAGTTGACAGAAAGGTGGTACCTTCGCCGACCTGGGCTCGCAGGGCCACGGTTCCGCTGACCAGGAGGGTGCCGGCGAAAACCCTGACCCCTTCCGTTTATGGCTGGGGTCAGGCTCTCCGGTTATGCTGGACTCATCCACATGGCCTTCGCCATCCAGAACGATTCCCATCGACCGGGACCTGGCCCCGGTTTTGACCAGGAGGTAATCGTCCCTGGTCTATGCGTCAGTCGATATCCACTTCGATGGGGTCCCGGTCGACTGGGGAGATGATTTTTCAAAGCCGTCTTTGGGGCCATGGCGACCAGGTCCTTGATGGACTGCCGGGTCTTTTCGAGCGTCGCCTCCTCCAAGAGATCTCCTAGGGAAAAGAGCCAGACGACGATTCCAGCCTCGCTGTATTCCCCGATGATGATGGCTCCGATGACGGCGATGGAGACCAATAGCTCGATGGAGATCACCTTGTATCTGAGCGAGCTGATGGCTCTCAGAAGCAGGGGGATGCCGCCGGCTGCGGCGGCCAGGATCATTCCGGCCGTAAAAAGCCAAGGGATATGGGCGACCTTTCCTATCAGGGCCAAGGCCAGGAGGATGGTCATCAGGATCAGGTCGTGTTTTTTGTGCCCGTTGAAGAAATTCTGCACAGTAGCCATCGGATGCTCCTTGTTCGTCGTCGGCCCCCGCTGCTGCGGAGGTCTGATATTGGCAGGGTAGGGGAAAGGGAGAGGGAAGTAATTGACGCCCATCAATTTCATGGGACTTTCTTTTTGCTTTCTGTTTTTTGATTTCTGATCTCTGTTTTTCTGGCATCCAGATGAGTCGCTTTCTTTTCATTCCTTTTATTCTTTCCTTCCTTCCATTCCCCTTTCCTTTCTCCTTTTCCTTCCCTCCTCTCCTTGGAGGAAGCCGAATTCTTACAGCTTGTGGACATCCCCAGCAGACATCCCTGAGAGGCTGGTAGAATGGCAGGGAAATAGCGGGAAACCAGAAATTCGGAGGTTGAATGGCAGGAAAGACGGGAAAGCAGGTTCATAAGTCAAAAAGCGAGCTATAAAAGCGTGAGGAAGGCCGGCGGACGTCATCAGGCCGACCAGATCCTGGATGAAGACAAGACCAAGGCCAGTGATAATGATCAGGCGTCTCAGATCAACGGCCAAGCGTTGAGGGGCAATGATCGGACATTCGGCGATCAGGTATCTCATGAAAAGGAACCGAATCCGAGGGTCGCTCGGGAGCGGGGATTCTGTCAGGCTCTTCCGAAGTCCTGATTTCCGATGATCGACAGGTCGGGGCCTCGGCCCAATCCGACTTCGCCCGCAAGGTCAACAGGGGAGATGCGGCGACGATGGCGAGGCCTGGGAAGAGCGCGAAAGCCGTAATCAGCTGAGGCATATCACCGGCGGGCGAACTCCAGGACGTGACCGAAGTCGAATACCGGCAGGTCCGTTTGGAGAAAGTCGTCCTGGTGGGAGTCTGGTCCAGCAAGGAGACCACTGTCGCCCAGGCGGAAAGAGTCTTTGCGCGAGCTGGCCGCCTTGGCCCGAACCGCGGGGCGCAGGTGATGGACGGGGTTCTCAGCATCGCTTCAACCGGACTCGGCCACTTACGTCCGGCGAGGGGCAAGGCCAACGAAATCGCCTCCATCGTGGCCGCCACCGGGCGGACACCATCGTGGTCGACGCTGACCCTGCCCCTTCCCAACGCCGCGCCTTGGAGGATGTGACCAAGGTGAAGGTGGTGGACCGCACCGCCGTCATCCTGGACATCTTCGCCCAGCATGCCACTTCCCGCGAAGGCAAAGCCCAGGTGGAGCTGGCCCAGCTGGAATACATGCTGCCCCGTCTGCGTGGTTGGGGCGCCGCCTCTCCGGCAGGCCGGCGGTCAGGCGGCCAGTCAACAGAGCATCGGCTCCCGTGGCGGGCGAAACCCAGATTGAGCTGGACCGACGAGATCATCCGCACCCGCATGGCCCGGCTGCGCAAGCAATCGCCCAGATGGCCCCCTCGCGTGAAATCAAACGAGGTTCCCCGCCGCCGTAACGCCCCTGCCCACCGTGGCCGTGGTCGGCTACACCAACGCGGGCAAATCACTCCCTGATCAACCGCCTGACTGGTTCCCGCGAGGCTGGTGGAGAACGCCCTCTTCGCCACCTTGGACTGCCGTCCGCCAGAGTGAAACGGCGGAGAACCGTCGCTTCATGTATGTGGACACGGTCGGCTTCGTCCGCCGTCTGCCCACCCAACTGATCGAGGCCTTCAAATCCACCTTGGAGGAGGCGGCCGACGCTTCCTCATCATCCATGTGGTGACGCCTCTCACCCGACCCTTCGCTCCCGAATCGACGCGGTCAACGCTGTCCTGTCCGATGTGCCTGGGGTGCTGGCATCCCAGCCTGATGGTCTTCAATAAGATCGAGCCGCATCGATGCCGCCACCTGGAGCGCTGCAGGAATCTGGCCCCGGAGGCCCATTTCGTTTCCGCCGCCACCGGCCAGGGGCTGGAGGAGCTCAGGCTGCCGTGGAAGCGGGCGTGCCCAAGCCCGACGTGCATGTGGACGCCCTCGTGCCCACGGCCGGCTCCCTCATCTCCCAAGTTCGTGAGTTTGGGCACATCGACCAAATCGACTATGAGGAGGAAGGCATCCACCTGGTGGCGGATGTGGATGACCGCCTGGCCGTCCACCCTGATCGCCGCCAGCGAGGATTTGGCCTCTGAACGGGGATCTGATCGGACCGTCGACCATCCTGTTTCACCAGCCTGCCGGCCAGCTTTGATTCCGCTTCGACATCCCCTCGGCCCCGCCCTGTCGCGGACCAAAATCGTCAAATCCAGCCGTTATAATGGGACCTGGTTCCAGCGTTGACCATGAAATCCTCTCGCTTGCGGATTGGTCAATTATGGTCTGCAGCCAAGGAATTCCAGGGTTCATGCGCGAAAACATCCTAGATCTAAAGAGGTAATTGTGGAAAAGACTTTACGCCGTCCTACCAAGCTCGCCATCATCGGTGCAGGTGCCGTTGGCTCTACCACCGCTTTCGCCGCCGCCCAGCTGGCGTGGCCGCGAAATCGTAGCTGAGGACATCGCCAAGCAGCATGTGGAGGCCGAAGTCCTCGACATGCAGCACGGCTCCAGCTTCTATCCGACCGTCTCCTTCGAAGGTTCCGATGACGTGGAGATCTGCCGCGATGCCGATATCGTGGTCATCACCGCCGGCGCTCGCCAGAAGCCCGGTCAGACTCGTTTGGAGTTGGCCGGCGCCACCATCAACATCATGAAGTCCATCATCCCAGCGTGGTGCAGTGGCCCCTAACGCCATCTACATGCTGATCACCAACCCTGTGGACATCGTCACCTACGTCTCCCTCAAGCTTTCCGGCTTGCCCAGCAACCAGATGTTCGGATCCGGCACCAATCTGATTCCGCCTGTCTGCGTTTCCTGATTGGTCAGCAGACCGGTAAAGTCAACGTGAAGAACGTGCACGCCTACATCGCCGGTGAACACGGCGGATTCCTGGAGGTCCCACTCTGGCCTTCGCCACCATCGGTGGCGTTCCTACTGATGGACTGGGCCAATCGAAGGCCACAACTCTTTGACCGCCGAAGTGCGTGAAAAAGATTCACCCAGGAAGTGAAGAACGCCGCCCTACAAGATCATCGGGGCAAGGGCAACACCAACTACGCCATCGCCATGTCCGCCGTGGACATCATCAAGGCCATCCTGCAGGATTCCAACCGTATCCTGCCCGTGAGCTCCTTGCTGGAGGATTTTCACAGCATCTCCGATGTCTGCATGTCCGTCCCCACCCTGCTCAACCGCAACGGCGTCAATACCCACCTGAACACCCCGGTGTCCGATGAAGAGCTGGCCGCCCTCAAACGTTCGGCTGAGACCCCTGCAGCACACCGCTCGTGAGTTCGGCTTCTAAATCAAGTTCCGATCTCATCGATTTTTCAAGGCTCGGAGCAACCTGGGGCCTTTTTGTTTGTTTGTTTGATGGCTGGGGCCCTGGGTGGTTGGGACTTTCGGGTCTTGTTGGGTGTTTTAACCTGAATGGTTTGCCTTTAGGCGGTTAAAACTTCGCCGCCATATACGAAACGAGGTTACAGAAAAAGAAGGGTTGAAAACAGCGGCCTGATTTTATAACCCTGTTTCGTATACGCCGGCTTCGTGCACCTATCTGATCTGTCTGACCTTTTCTCTGGATCCCTGCTCATCTCCATCATCCTCTCCATCAATATTCTGAATTTGACAATCAGACATTGCATTTCATCCCTTTTGCTCGCCAAAACCTTGCACTCATTCCCTCGCTATAGCAATAAGAGCAGGACCTTACCTCATTGTGATGCCTTCTTCCAATGTCGGAATCACTGAGTTCTGATAAGATCGGGGATCTGACTTGCGAGACCAGCTTTCGCCACTGTTCAGGACCCGGCGCACCTGCACGACGAAGGTCCGTCGTCCCTGAGGGATTGAATCATGGAATGCCTCAACGAAAAGAACTTTCCATCCGCGCTGAAAATCAGGGCATTCTGTCTTTTCAAATCCTCACTTATCTGTTCATGATGATGAGTGCCGTTATATTCAATGCCAACCTTGTGCTCAGGATAAGCCAAATCCACGAGGAAAGAGGTCCCATCGCCAATCCGATAATCTCACCTGGGAAGAGAGGCAGCCCTCGAAGAGCAAAGTCAGCGCAGCAATGAGTCTCGTAAGGCAGAATCGGTGCCGGGCTCCATATAGGTTCAGCGCCGCCAGCATTTCTTTTTGCCACGAAAAGCAGGGCAGCCTTAAGAAACGCGCGGATTCGGTCTTTTACTCGAACATCGCAAGCGACGGTCCCTGCAGATCATCGCAGTCGCCAGAAGGGCACAAGCCGCGGCGGTTCGAAGGTCGCTGCTAGTTGGCGAAAACCGCTTCAGGCGATGAAGCCATCGGTACGCCGGTGCAATCAGGAGCTCGGTCTCGCTGACCGGCTGTCGATATGATATAGATCACCCACCAGATGATACATGTTCAGCAAGCGAGGGAACACAGGCATGTGCCTGCTTGCGTCCGTCTGCTGCGGGCGGCCACTCGGGCTGAAAATCGTCAGGTTCAAGCGGCTGATTGATTTTGCGGGGGAAAGATCAGGATGGTAATGCTCGACTCGGCAGTCCAAGTAGCCGGGCCGCAGACAAATGGCTGGGAATCTCCAGATGCGAAGTCCTTTTTGGATAGCGGTCAGGCGCCGTATTTCCTGATGATGCCGGGCCCAGGCTGCACTGACGCATCAGGGCGGATGCCGGCGCTCTTCGAAAAACACCATGCTTCCAGCTAATCGCAGGCCCAGGCTCATTGCAAGGGTGACTTTGGAAAATGTGGATAAGTCTGTAGCGAAAGGAGAGTCTGGGGACAAGGTTGAAGGATGGGTAATAATGCGGTGATTATTTAATGGATGATTATTTTTGATGAGCTTTTGATGATTTTTGTTGATTCTAACGAGCGTATAATGAAACGAGGTTACAGAAAAAGAAGGGTTGAAAAATAGGGCCTGCTTTTTATAACCCTCATTTCGTATACGCCATAGAATGGGAAAATAAATTCCTGACAATGCCAATGATTTATCTGCTGTCTGGCTATCATGAGGATGTTCCCAGCTCGAAAATCAGGAATTCCAAGCAAGGATGGAAAGAGGCCGGATGAATCAGGATCAGACAGAGCAAGACCGGCAAGGTAAAATTCAGGCAAACCAGTGAAGGCGTAAGTCCAGATGAAGTCTTGAAGGAAATCATGAGCGAGCTGACCCGGCGGTGGAATTGGGCCCGTCGGGTTCTTCTCGCTTGTTGGCGGTCGCTCTCGTTGCGCTGGCTGGAATGGGCGTGGCTGGCTGACTATTACTATGCGGACGGGGCCTATGACCGGGTCGCGCAGCAGGCTGTTTCTCGGGATCGCGCAGAATAAGTCGGAAATCGTGGTCGGCGACCGCAAAGCCTCAGATGGGGATTGTCTTTTATCCGGGAGCTATGTCGACCTGGGCAGCTATATGCCTTTGATGCTTCGCCCAGCTAAGCAGGGCATTACTGCGTGATTGCCAAGATGCCAGTCAATCTGGCGGTTTCTCAAAGCTAGGGGCCGACGCTTGGTCATAGCACGGCATCGGTCCGTCTCCCGCTGGTGGATCGCCGGCCATTCCATGGTGGAGCCATGGCCGCTCAGCACGCGTCCAAGCATACGGACCAGCCCATGGGGTCATATCTGGCAGCCTATAGTACGCAGGGACATTTGCGGACGAACTGGCCGTAGTGACCATCTAGGCAGCAAGGATGGTGTTCTTAACAGGGCGCATCTGGCCAAGTATAAAAGAGAATCTCCGGTAACTTCCCAGCAAACCGTGGAAATTCCGGAGGCAACCACGCCCGGTTCAAGCGATCATGGTCTGCAGTAAAAGGCGATGGCACGCTACTGTCTCCCGGCACATAATCAGCAAAGCCGAGACAGCAGCGGCAATCGTCGGATTCATTCGCTAGCATCAGGTGACGAACGGCAGGTGAGAGCCAGGTATCCTACCGTAGCTACTATCCATATACGATGTGTCGAAGAAGAAAAAGTCGGTCAGTTCTAGGATTGACTAACTTCTGTTTTTGTTATAAGTCATAACCGTATCGATATAGGGTATGACCCGGTGAAGGAGTTTTGCATTGGCAGGAGCGGAAGAACCAATCATTGACCAAGCCCGGATTCAGGTTTATTGGGAGGATTTCTGCGCCAAACACGGGCTTGATTCCGAAAAGATTCCTCAGCCGGAAGCCTTCGCTTTTGGTTTGGGATCCGAAATGGAAGATTATCTGGCTGCTGGTCAAATCGGGGAATCAAAACCGCGACTACCAGCGCTTTATGAGTTTTACCAGCTGGATGAGCATCTTCCTCAAGTCGGGGAGTACAATATCATCCTTGATTCGAAGGGGGAGCCGGTCTGTGTTACGCAGACCATGGTCGTGGAGGTCATACCTTTCAATCGGATCTCGCAGGAACATGCCTGGCATGAAGGGGAAGGGGACCGGTCTCACGACTACTGTATCAGGTCCACCTAGTTTTTCAAGGAAGAATAGAAAATGAAGGCAAGGGTTGGCTTTCATGAAGACGCCCTGCCTTTGCAGTGAGGTTTTCCAGAAAATCGACCATCCACTACCACACACGATTTAATGGTCTTGCGGTCGCTCGTGTCTTTATAAGCCCGGCTGATCTGATCAGTTGTAGGTCTGGGTGAAGACCCGGCCGGGATTGATCTCCCATCGAGGACGGCCTTGAGCAGGAGCTGCTTTGTCGTAGGTGGTCGCCGCTACTGAGCCGCCGGGCCATGGCGATGTTGTGGATGAAGTTGTTGACCAGATTCACCCGCCGAAGTGGGGACGCCTTACATAGCACATGGCTGCCGCCATGAACCACGCCCAAAGCCTGCTGGAGAGAGGCCTCCCTTGCCCACGTATTCCAAAGCGGCGTCAGCCTCGCCTTCCCAGAATCTCGCGGACCTTGGCTATGCCTTCTTCGCCTCGCTCGGCCACCACGGCGGTCGCCCCGGACTCCAAGGCCAGCTTGTGCCGGTTTTCATGACGGCTCATGAGGACTATCTGGGAGTCCTGCGCATCTTGGCCGCGATGACGAGCGCACTGGCCAACGGCCCCATCGTGATGATCACGACTTTGTCGCCTCTCTTCACTTCGGCGCAGCGGGCCGCATGGCAGCCGGTCGCCATCACATCAGCCAGGGTCAGCAAGGACTTGAGCATCCCTTCGGTGTAATCCTCAGGCTTGCCCGGCACTTTGACCAGAGCCCAGTTGGCGTAGTGGAATCGCAGGTACTGGGATTGGAAGCCGTTGCTCCAGTCTGGTGCAGGGGGCGGATGATTGTCGCAGGTCCATCGAAGCCGTCCCGCAAGCCTGGCATTGGCCGCAACCATGGGTGTAAGGGGCGATGACGAAAATCGCGCTGGCTTGACAGTGGTGATCTTCGCTGATCTTCCACGATTCCAATCGCCTCGTGGCCACCGTGATGGGATGGGCTCTTCTGTCTCCTTCCTGTAAGCATTCCACAGACCGGACCCACAGACGCAGGTGCGGATGACGCGGATGATCACATCATCGGGGTTCTGGATGGTTGGTTTGTCGACATCGGCAAGGCTCATGCGGCTATATTTCTTCAAAATATGCAGCTTTTATGAAATCCATTCTATCGTTTTCTTCGGATGGCCGCGGCCATTTACGCCAAGGGCTGTGGCCGTGTATAATATTCCCATGCCTATCTCTTCGGAAATCCTTGCCAATCCCCGCTCCCAGCGCATCCGCCACATCGCTGACCTTGCTAGGGCTAAGAACGAAAGAAATACGGTCGCTTTTCGGTGGAAAGGGCCGCAAGGGGTCCGGGAGGCGATTGCTGTAAGCCCGCCAGGTTCTGGACCTTTATTGCGATCCGGACTTCCTCCAGTTCCGGGAATCCCAGGCTGATTCCAGTAGTGGGAGATCTGGCGTACAAGGCTGATGACAGAGGGATTCGTGTGCACGTCTGCTCGGCTGGGTCATGGATGCAATCAGCAAGGATTGCCAGGGAATCATGCGCTGTAGTCAGGAAGGGGCCGTAGACGATCAGCCTCCTACTGGGATGGCTTTCGTCAGAGTAGCAGCGATGATGGAGATCATGGTAAAGCCGGTAAAGCAAAGACGAGAACAAAGGCAGCAAGCAACGGTAAGGGCATAGGCAAAAGATAAGGGCGAAAATAGAAAGCAAGAACAGAGGCTTCTGCGCGGCTTGCTGGCAGCTGAGGGACCCAGGCACACGCAGGGGACCATCATCCGATTGGCCGATGCCGCTGGCCTGGATGGGGTCATTTTGTCGATGATTGCGTGGACGAGACCAATCCGAAAAGTGGTCCGTCCACGGCCGGCTCCTTTCCACCTTCCGATCATTCGTATGGGCATCGATGATTTCTTCGCTTTTCGCCCAGAACACGGAGCCACGGTGGTTGCGGCCGACGCTTATGGGATGGACCAGGTCCCGGTGAAAGAACTGCCCGCCTTCCTGGACGAAATGGCGGCGGACCGACAGGATCAGAAAAGGCTGGTCTCCGCCCGACCATCGTTCTTTTCGGCAATGAGGCCCGCGGCCCGGACGATCCCCTGATCAACCACTGCCAAGAGGCGGTGAGGATCCCCTGCATGGGAAGGCTCGAACTTGAATGTGGCCATGAGCGCCGCGAGTGATCCTTTATTCCTGGCCATGGCGGACTGACCGCAGCCAACTGGGGTCGGCGCTTTGATTTTCCAGTCTCTTCCGCTCGCGATCCGCGGTCGCCTATGTCTTAACACGTGGGGATAATCGAACTCAGAAGTGTGACACGATGGCGTCAGCATGCAGGTCGGAAGACCGAATGGCTGGCGCTTTGCGTTTTCACCGGGTTACACAGGCAGATGAACAGTTGATAGTGATTATGGTGAAAGGGGCCCCGTGGCAGACGAATTCGCCTTCGACGCAGACTCAGTCAGTTCTGCAGTCCAGGAAGGCATCGAGAAGGTCCAAGCCGCAACGAATCTGGACGAATTGAAAGCCGTCCGTGGCCAGTGTGCCGCGAGCGACTCCGTCTGGCCAAGTCCAGCAAGGCCATTGGGTCTTTGCCGGCCGACCAGAAGAAGGAAGCGGGCAAGCTCATGGGCAAGCTCCGCGCCGACTTCGGCCGCGCCTACGGCGCTAAAGAGGTCGAGCTCAAGGCTCAGGAAGAGGCCCGGCAGCTGGCCGCCGAGACCGTGGACATGACCCAGCCGGTCCGCCGCCATCCTCTGGGGGCCCGGCACCCCTTGCCCAAGCTTTTGGAGGACGTCCAGGACTTCTTCGTCTCCATGGGCTGGCAGATCGCCGAAGGACCGAAAGTGGAAACCGAATGGCATGACTTCGACGCTTTGAACTCGGGCCTGACCATCCTGCCCGCCAGATGCAGGACACCTTCTACATCAAAGGCAACCAGGCCAAAGATTCCGCCGGTTTCGTCGGTTCCAAATACGGTCACGCGCACCCATACCTCACTGCAGGCTCGCGCTATGCCGGACAGGAGTGCCACTTTACATCGCCTGCCCCGGCCGCGTTTACCGGACCGATGAGTTGGACGCCACCCATGCGGTCTTCCACTGTGCGAGGCCCTGCTGTGGACAAGAACCTGACCATGGCTGACCTCAGCTGGTACCTCGATAAGCTGGCCGTGCCATGTTCGGCCCCGAAGCGCATACCGCCTGCGTCCTCCTCTTCCCCTTCACCGAGCCCAGCTGAGATGGACCTCCGGTTCCCCGACGAGAGGCGGCGGTTGAATCGAATGGGGCGGCTGCGGCATGGTCAACCCTTTAAAGTCCTCCAGTCGGCCGGATCGAGCCTCGTACAGCTCAACGTTTTGCGCTTTTCGGCGTCGGCATGGAACGCACCCTCCTGCTTCGGCATGACATCAACGACATGCACGACCTGGTGGAAGGGACCAGCGTTTCAGCCAGCGGTTCGTCAGCGGCGAGTAGCCGATTCCGCCTGCGGACATTGGTCGGGATGGCCATTCTGCTCCTCGCTCGAAGAGACTTTGAGAAACAAGAAACGTAGGAAACACTCCAGGAACGTCAAGGAAAGTAGTTGATATGCCACTGATTGATATGGGCTGGCTGGTGAGCACGTGGCAGTGCCCGAAGACGACTTACGAACAGCTGACGCCGGACTTGGTCAAGGTCGGTCTGGAAGAAGTCTATCCATCATGGCTAGAGTACATCGTCGATCGTGTCGCAGATCACGTGGGTCGACTCGGGTCAAGGAGGAGCAGAAGAACGGGAAGATCATCTCCTGGTGCCAGTGTGTAGGCCCTCGCAGCGGAGGATGAAACCCGGAGCAAGCAGTTCCTGGGGATCGTTCAGTGGGCAACATCGCCAAAGACGAGCTGGTCGCGCGTGACTCCCAAGCCAGGTGCCAGTTCTTGCCAGGCGAGATTTCAAGATCGGAGCTCCGCAAGACCTACGCCAGCACCTGTCCGACGGCATGCAGACAAAAGCCTGCCCGTAGAACTGGCCGAGCGATGACCACAGCGGCATCATCCTGCTGAAGAATTATGGCAGTCCAAAGAGCAGGTGTGAGGATCTCAAGCCGGGCGACGACCCGATGGGCCTTCTGGGCCTAGGGAGCCGGAATAGTCCTGAGATCAACATCACCCCGACCGCGGCTATGCGCTTTCCTACCGTGTGGCCTGAGTTCCACTGGTCCACCGGATGCCGTTTTCACGGGACCCTCTCGATACCCTCGGCGCGCGCGCCCTGCGCCGGGCCATTCCACGGCCGGCGTGACATCGAGGTCATCGTCCAGACGATAACCCTTATCCGTGGCCAGGTCATTGCTGACCACGCCATTAGCGCCCGGCGCGTCGGCTGGCTTGACACACACAGTGAAGAGCCTCGCTGATGGACGGCCCGCCGCCTAAAGCGTTCCGGCATGCGTGTCCCTGTCCCTCGTGCAGATGTGGACCACCATTACGTCGCGCGTCGATCTGGGGCAGCCTTTGACGCCTCACGGACGCTGGTCAAAATCGCCCCTCCCATCGTGGTTCGGCGGGCCGTGAAGGGAGGTCGTCACCCTCGATGGGAAGAGAGCCACGACCTGGAGCGTGGTTATCTGACCATGATCACCGATTCCTCGATGGGGTCCGCGTCCCGGATCCTGGGCACGCGCCGGTGTGATGGAAGCGGCCAGCACGGGGCGACCTCGAGGAGACCAGAATGTCTCCGGAGCGGGCCCATTTCGACCTGGAGCTTTCCATCGCCTGTTCCGCCCGCCGACATAAGATCCCTCCGAGGCCTCCCGCCGTTTCGAACGCGTGGGTCGATTATCGGCTGCACGTCGCCGCCGAAGCCAGCGCAAGTGAATTGGCGAGGCTTCCATCGCCGCGGCAAGGGCGCGCGCTCCCACGGTCGACTATCACATCGACGGTCCATGTTCTTCCATCCGTTTCAAGACGTCCGGTGTCAAGCGTGTCGACTGGCTCAACTCACAGTCCGTCAGCCAGATCACGGAAATTCTGGGACCGACATCGCGCTGCGTGGCGTGGCGGTAACAACGGGAACTCGTGGTCAACCCGCCCAGCTGGCGTCCTGACCCGGCTCTCCATCCCCTGCGATTTGGTGAAGAGGTGCCCGCCTGTGCCGGCTGGCGACCGGATTCCCGTGCGCGCCGCAGACGCGTCGTCGAAGGGGCCGTCGGTCTGCACTCGCAGATCAGGACCCGGCGCCGGTGGGTGGCCGACATCTTTGCGAGTACGGCCCGACGGGAGATCTGACCTCACCCCTTCGCCGTGGGAGTAGCAGGGATTTTCAGGACTTTCGCCCTGGAAGCCGAGCAGGTGGAACCTGATCAGCGTGTACGCTGGCAATCTGGCCGGGGAACTCGACCTTTCCTCGGGAGTGCGGATTCTTGTTGACTTTGCCCACCATCGGTGCAGAGGAACATCCGTCGAACCCGAACGTCCGTCTGCAGGCGAGCTGGGCACGTCTCGATTGGGATCCTCCCAGGCGCCCGCCATTCCGGCCTCGTTTCGGCGGCCAGCGCCCACCGATGAGGCAGCCGGACGCCTTGAACGCCGGCTTCGTCCGAGCAGCCTGAGTCACGTGGCGGCCATCCTCACGGGCGAGGCCGAGGACGCCGGTTGGTCGCGAGTCCTGTCCGGTCGACTGGACCGATCGCCGCGAGGCGTCCGTCGCCTGAGCGACCGGCTTTGCAGGCTGATTTATGGCTGGACCAGCCTGCGGCTGATCAGGTTCTGCCAGCTGGCACTCGGCCGCCCGCCTACGCACGCGACTTTGGCCGATGGGACCGCAGGGGCCAGGGTGGGTGAGCCGCATCCGAGGGTCAACGAGACCTGGGTTTCCTCGCCCATTCCGGCTGCCTCGCGCTCGACTCCTGACGCACATCTTCGCGGTCGGCATACGCCTTTTGCAGGTGCCGATTTCCCATCGCCGGTTCATCAGGACCTGGGTCACCGCTCTTCTGCCGCCTCGCCAGCCAGGTGAGAGGCTGGCCCGCCAGGCGGCCGGCCCGGCTTTGGAGTCCTGGAACTCTTCGGCTCATCAAGCTGCGATCAGGTGGAGAAGTGAAACCCTTGGCTTTGCTCCCATCACCCTCCTTCCGGTTCTCCTCGGACAAAACCCCACCTGATGAGGACGCTTGTGGTCCTCGGTCGTCTCTCTCGGTTGTTCAAGACGGTGCCAGCTGGCGGGGCGTAAGCCCATGGATCTCCTCATCCTGGCTGTTGAAAGTTGTTGGTGAGGACCAAACCGGGTTTTGGCCCGGGGTTTTGATTTCTAAATTTTCTTGATTATTTGATCTTGCTGTCGGTCCCTCGATCTATTTTGGGTTGATTTCTGGTCGGTTTCCTCGGATTTCTCTGTTGAACTTTAACACTTTTCTGTCGACGGTGAAAATGGCGCGTGTATATAATGTCGTTGCATGATGCAATGGTATAACGACAGAGAATGAGTGTTTTGACGGGAGCAAGATCCGACCTTCAGCTGGAGGGAGCTTAGTGTCCTGCGCCAAGGCAACCCGAAGCCGGAGGTGCCGGTGAACGCTTACGCTGGGGAGGGTCAGCAGTATCCTGGGTTGGGACCTCATAGTTTACGGGCCGTCCGGACGAAGACTCCTCCTCTCAGCCGAAAGGCAAGGGCCTGAGTCCGCGCCTTCCTCCCCGATGCCCGCCATTGCCTGGTCCAGGTTCTGGCGAATGGACTGACTTCCGGGCCAGGGCAAAGACCCGAGCGTCACGCCTCCGATCAGAATCGGAACGCGGCCAAGGCGCCCTTCGGATCCCAGGCAAGTCTCACCTTCACCAATCGTCGGGGTCACAGATCCGGTGACTGAGCTGGACCCGATAACCCTGATTACAATCCGCTTTACGGACGGTGGTCGCCATGGCCATCTGGGTCCCGTCCCCACCTGTTATCCTCAATCTACAGCCGCCAGAGTCTTCGCGCTGATCGCCATCTCTCACGATCCGGCACTCACATGAAAGTGCTCGGGCCATCGCCATCATCTCCATTACGGCTGTCCTTCTGGTCGGGATGCATCCTCCTTTCGCTATGCGGATCCGGCAACGGTCATACCATCGATGATATTTATGCCTGCGTGGCGACACCCTGCTCAATCCAGATGAGGCAATCGACTCGAGGTCCATCCTTTCCGAGGGCATGTCCCTCATTCCAGGGCAGGGGACCGGAACGGCAGCAGACCGACACCAACATACAAAACATCAACGTAGTACAACAACACAAAAACAACATAGGAGGCACATGCCCAAGGAGATACCCGGCCCATCCACCTGAGTCGCCCGCCGCGACGCCATCAGCGAGCGCATCCTCACTCCCAGGACAGTCGACCCCGCAGCAGCTCGCAGGTCTTGCTGTCCCAGCAGATCGACGCACCCAGGCCACTGCTGGTCGTGACTTGGACGAGACGAAAGGCCATCAAGATCCGCCATGACGACGGGGTCCGTGGCTTTACGCTGCCCACCTGGTGACGAAACTGCGCGCTTTCTGCCCGGAAGTCGGAGACGAATCTTACGGCCTCATATCTCCGCCGCCGGCAAGAAGCGCCTCCGGCCCGATGGCGTTTCGCCGGAGCGAGCAGCGCCTGTCCCGCGTGATCAACGGCCTGGCTCACTACCTGCAGATTTCGCGCAACAACCTGACTGCGCAGAAGACCTCCGACGCCGCTGCTACGTGGGTCCAAGCTATCGACCGCCAGATCCCGTCCGATATCCTCGGCACCATCGCCGGCGATGACACACGGCTGCATGCTGAGTGGCCCGCAACGGCAAGAGGCCGCCACGCAACCGCAGCCTCGTGGATTCCTGGGCTGGCCCCGTGGAACGCCAGGAAGTTTCGATTAACTTGATTCCTTTTCCCGTCTGGCTGGCTGCTGATTGGGTCCCTTGGTCTCGGTTTTCCCATCGTAAAGCCGCCGCTTGCGGTCGTTTGATCCGGTCCTGCTTCTGCGCAGGGGCCGGTATCTTGGCAAAGAGAAGTGGCGTTGAAAGGCCGGGAGGGAGGAGGAAAGTAGAGGTCGAGTATTACTACGATACTGAATGCTGTCATATGATTTCGGCACCTGGAGAAAGCAAGGTGATCGATGGAACCCCACTGCATTGGCATATTCTCGTGGTCGATCACATCTGTGGCCATTCCTTTCCCTGCAGGACTGCACATGTGTAAGGAGGGTGGTAGCAGCCTGGACCTGGGCAATAGGAGGGGAACGAGACCATCCGCCAGCGAGCCTTGTCACCAGCCGTGGAAGCCCATGTGCAGTGACGCCCGCGATGAGTTCGCATCCGACTCACTGGCATGCCCGCCCTGAAGGCGAACGCCGCGTACCAAGGAGCCTCATCCATTGGTCTCCCTTGCCATCCTCGGCCTTTGACAGCTCGGGTACATCGTAGACGCAGCCCACCGGTCTCGCCGGCCACTATCGCCCGCGGCTGCACCGGCAAGGGGAAACGATCAGGTCCGTTTTCGAGGTCTCCATCCGCTCCTTGGACCCGCCGCTGAAAGCGGCCAGTCTGATTCGGGACCCGTCTTGACCAGGACGAAACCGGCAGTATACATGACAGCGCGACCTGCCCATCTGTCCAGACCCGGAAAAGCCCTTTATCTCATCGTGGGACCAGAACGTCGAGGCCATCGAGACTGGGTATCTTGGAAGATCCGTGAACGCCCAACCAAACATCGCCCACGCTCACACTGATGACCTCCGCTTCGGTCCCTGAGTGACGCATCACCTTCGAGGGATTCCGGTAGATCGACGGATGCCGCGGCGGTTACCCCACCTCGGAGGCCGTGCAGGATGAACCGGAGGGTCAGCCCAGGAAACGGCCGGACCGGGACATCATGGAGTGACCGCCAGATCAAATCTCGCGAGCTGTGCATGAGGGCCCGACGCATCGCCTTGATCACCGCTCCATGGAAGACCTGGAGAATTTCTGTCTGAGCGGAGCAGTACCGACCGGCTGCGCGTCGACAAACGTCGTCTCAGCTCATCACGACGCCTCACGGTATTCCGCCGGCGCCGTCCATTCGAAACGCTTCAACGAGCGACAGTCAACGGTATGTGAACGGGCGGATTCGGCATAGTCCCGCATGGGGCAGGGCGGTCGTCGCTCGGCCGCCAATCCGATACAGTTCCGTGCACGACTCACGCCCCTGGCCACTTCACGAATCCGGCGATCGCTCATCCAAAGCGCAGCCACCGGGTTTCTACCGAGCCTTTGGCTGGCCTGCCTTCCCGGCAGTGGCCGCGGCCAGGACCAGCGTGCGACTCGTCTCCTGATCAAGAGGTTGGATGAGTGAGAGATGACGGGCGAAATAGGTGGGAATGGCGAGAGATGAAATGGGTGAGAAGCCGGTGGGCCGAAGCCCGGACCAGACTCTAGCCTGACCCGCTTCAGCTCCCAGGACTTCTAAAAAAGAAGGTGACAGGACCAGACCATTGGC